>Ga0209475_10000100_pt1 | contig 268388 bp, 258 predicted proteins | sample tdDd471_FD_187128 | JGI IMG/M metagenome (GOLD analysis project Ga0209475, IMG submission 187128) | Marine sediment microbial communities from the Atlantic coast under amendment with organic carbon and nitrate - tdDd47.1 (SPAdes)... | ecosystem: Environmental > Aquatic > Marine > Coastal >... | reverse complement strand
ATTTCATCATGCTTGGCCTCTCATATCTGTGGCGAGCGCTGATAGGCTGTCATCGAGGATGGAAAGAGTATCCCCGACCTGGGCACTGTCAATAATCATGGGGGGGCAGACAAGGAAATGATCGCCCGAATAGCCGCCCCGACTGCGGCGGGAATAAATGATCAGCCCGCGTTGATAGGCGTGTTCCACCAGCTTTGAAAAGGCGCCGAATTCCGGTGCAAGTGGTTCCATAGTGGCGCGGTCTTTCACCAATTCGAAGGCGGTCAACAAGCCCTTGCCACGGACATCACCGATGAATTCATACTTGTCCATCAGCTGTCTTAGCCCGGTCATCAATTCCGCCCCGCGCGCCGTGGTATTGCTCATCATGTCTTGGTCGTAGATCTGACTGATGACCGCAAGCCCCGTTGCGCACGCGATTGGATTGCCTGCATAGGTAAAACCATGTTGGAAACCACCACCAGCATCTAGAACAACATCAACAATTTCTTGTCTGGCGGTCATGGCCCCCAAGGGTATGTAGCCAGCCCCAAAACCTTTGGCTGTGGCAATGATATCAGGGTTGATGTCCCAGTGTTCACAGGCCAGAAATTTGCCAGTTCGTCCGACGCCCGTCATCACTTCGTCATAGATCAGCAACACACCAAACTCATCGCAGATTTCCCGCACACGGGCGTAATAGCTGTCGGGGGCGACCAAGGCGCCGGTGGACGCGCCGCCAATCGGCTCCATAATGAAGGCAAGAACGCTTTCCGGACCGGATTCGATGATTTCATCCCGCAACATCTCGGCATATTTCAGGCCCCTCGCGTTGTCATCAAGATTATCGCGATCCAGATAACACCGCGGCGCTGGCACGTGCGGCATTTTCGCCAACATCGGCTCGAACGGGGCGGTCAGTGGTGCATAAGAGGTAAGTGATAAGGCCCCGAGGGTGGCCCCGTGATAGGATGGCGAACGCGCAATAACCTTCCAGCGTTTGTCTTCACCCCGTGCCCAGGCATATTGGCGGGCCAGTTTTACGGCGCTTTCCACTGCTTCCGAACCGCCGGAGACAAAGAACACCTTATTGTGGCCTTCGGGGCTAAGTTCGGCAACGCGGGCGGCCAGTAATTCAGCGGCCTCATTTTCAAAGTGCAGGCGATAGCCAAATGTGGACTTGTCCATCTGTGCCCGCATTGCAGCAAGGACGGTGGGGTTGGAATGGCCGATGTTGGAGACCATGGCCCCGCTGGAGCCATCGATATAGCGCTTGCCATTCACATCCCAGATATAGATGCCTTCCGCTCGGTCAAGAAGTGGGCGCCGGTCGCGGGTTTGATAAAATAAATGTGACATTGGGGTCTCCTTTAACTGCCATAGGTGCGCTCTGACACGGGCACCTCACTGATTTTATTTTGAAGCATGGCCATAAACGCCGTCTCAGCGGTGTTGAGAAGCGCTTTGGGGTTATGAAGAATATGCACGTCAACCAAAATGGGTTCATGGGGCGTGGCCAGCCGGTGCAGGCGGCCATTTTGCACATCCCGCTCGACCACATGATCGGGCAGGGGGCCGATGCCTAATCCGGCGATGATCATCCGGCGCACTTCTTCCAGGTTGTTGGATACGCCTGAGACCGTATCGCTTAATTCCATCTGTTGCCGTGCGCGGGCAACCGGTTGCAAGACGTTGCCAATTTTGTCGGTATAGAATGATACGCGGGATTGTGTGCGCAGGTCATCAAGGTCAACATCTGTGCTGCCATATAATTGATGGGTTGGCCCGCAATAGAAACTGAAATGTTCGCGGTAGAACAAATTTGATTGCAGGTCTGCAACCGGGCCAGACAGTAAGCATATACCGATGGTGGCTTGTTTTGCGCGAATGGTCTCCAGTACCTCTTGGCTGCTTTTAACAGATAAGGAAATAGTAGCCTCTGGATTGTCCTTATGAAACTGATGCAGTGTTGCGTCAAAGATGGGTGATGTGACATGGCTGGCCAGCGCAATGCTAAGATGCCCTGATACTGACCCGCTTAGATTGCGGGCTATGTTGGGTAGTCTACCGACGGCGCCAAATAATTCCCGGCACTCTTCATATGTTGCCTCGCCCGCACTGGTTAGTTCAAAATTGCGCGGGTCGCGGTGTGCCAGTTGAAAACCAAGCTTTTCTTCCAGCCGCCGCAGCGCATTGGAAACGCTTGGCTGTTTTTGCCCAAGACTATTGGCGGCGCGGGTAATGCTTTTTTCGCGGGCGATGACCATGAATGTGCGTAAAAGATTCCAATCCAAATCCCAAGCGAGGCCGCTTAATGAGGATGTTTGGTCGTTTCTGGTGGCGGCTGCGCCATGGTGATTTGGATCATTATCTGCCGTCATACTAACATTCTTAAAATCTATGTTTGAATAATCTTATATCATAATGAAGAATGTAACTGTGAGAAGGGGATTCGGCAAACGCTAAATTGCATCTACGGAAATCCACGATTAAACTGGTGACGGGGAAAGTCATATGAAGCGAAATGTTATTATCACCTGCGCGGTTACGGGGTCGATCTACACGCCGACCATGAGCCCCAATTTGCCGATCACAGGGCCGCAAATTGCTGCGGCCTCCATTGAGGCAGCAGATGCGGGCGCGTCTATCATCCATTTGCACGCGCGGGTCCCGGAAACAGGGCAACCCAGCGCCAGCGTTGATCATTTTATGGGATTTATCCCGCAAATTCATCAGGCCAGTGATGCGGTTTTGAATATCTCCACCGGGGGCAGTTCGCTGATGTCGCTGGACGAGCGCTTGGCCCCGGCCCGCCATGTGGAGCCGGAGATGTGCTCGCTGAATATGGGGTCGATGAATTTCGGGATTTTCACGCTTAAGCGCAGATTTGATGAGTGGAAGCATGATTGGGAACCCAAGCTGTTGGACGCCACCCGCGATACAGTTTTCAAAAATACCTATGCGGATATAGAGAATATTGTGGACGATTTGGGGAATCATCGTGGCGCTCGGTTTGAATTTGAATGTTATGATATGAGCCATATTGAAACGCTGAGCTTTTATCTGCGTCAGGGTTTGGTCAAGGCGCCTCTTTATGTGCAATTTGTCCTTGGCGTTATGGGCGGGATTGGCGCAACGCCGGAAAACCTGATTGCGATGAAGGCCTCGGCGGATCGGTTGTTGGGCGACAATTATGAATTCTCTGTTTTGGCTGCGGGGGGGCATCAAATACCCTTGGCGACAATGGCGGTTATCATGGGCGGGAATGTCCGTGTGGGACTGGAGGATAGCTTGACGTTGCCGCAGGGCGGCCTGGCCGAAAGTAATGCCCAGCAGGTGAGCCGCATTCGCACCATCATCGAAGCCCTTGGATATGATGTGGCAACCCCCGAAGAAGCGCGGGAAAGATTGGGCCTAAAGGGCCGAGACAAAATCAAGGCGCAACCTGCATGAGCGAAATCTCCCTGAAGCATGCCACAAAGGAGGACGCGCAGGTCTTGCATGACCTGTTGTCTAAACTGGCGAGCGAATTGGGAAAGCGCGACGAATTTCGTGGCTCGGCGGAAGCACTTGAAGCCTATGGATTTGCCGCGCCCCCCGCCTTTGACGCCATCATTGCATGGCGCGGCGATGAAGCCTTGGGGCTGATCCTTTATTTCTTTGAATTTTCCACGTGGCGCGGGACGCCGGGTGTTTATGTACAGGATTTTTACGTCTCGCCTTCGGCGCGCGGATTAGGCTTAGGTCAAAAACTGACCTCAGCAGCTGCTCATGCGGGTGCGGGTCGTGGCGCGACCTACATGCGGCTTGCGGTTCATGATGGCAACGATGCCGGTATGGGGTTTTACAAGGCAACTGGATTTATGCAGGTCGATGATGAAACGACTATGCTGTTGGATGGGCACGATTTTGAGAGGATGTCTAATGATGGATAAGAAATTGACGAAGCTATCGATCTTGTTGGGGGCGCTGACCTGTTTCGCCGCACCATATGCCATAGCGCAGGCGGCCAATACATCGCGCGTTCCGGTCTTGGCACAAGTGGCGCATCCACATACCTATTATTGGCGCGAAATGTACATGCCACAACTGACCAGTGGGCCATCGGCCGCGAGCTTTTCCCCAGATGGGCAGGAGCTGGTCTATAGCATGCAAGGATCGCTCTGGCGCCAAGGCGTAGATAGCGATGTGGCGCGCCAGCTCACCGCTGGGCCGGGGTATGATTTTCAGCCCGATTGGTCGGCGGATGGCAAGCGCGTGGTGTTTACGCGCCAGCATGGCAATGCGCTTAATCTTTTTGTGCTGAATTTGGAAACTGGTCGCGAAACCGCGCTGACGCAGGGGGATGCTGTAAATCTGGAGCCACGTTGGAGCCCGGATGGATCTAAACTGGCCTTTGTGTCATCCAAGGATGGCGGGTATTTGGGCTTGTATGTGGCGGATTTTTCTGGCGGCACCCTGAAAAACACAACCGCCCTGGTGGCGGGTGAGGTCACCGAACGGGACCGCTATTACTACAGCCAAGAAGACCATGCGGTTAATCCTAGCTGGTCACCGGATGGGGATAAAATTTATTATCTTTCCAACCCCGGCGTGGCTTGGGGGTCGGGCGATATATGGGCCGTTGATGTGAATGATCCAGATAGCCGCCAGAAGGTCTTGGTTGAAGAAACCACATGGGCTGCACGCCCAGAAATGGCCCATGATGGCAAGCGGCTCATGTATTCCAGTTATCAAGGTCGCCAATGGCATCAGCTATGGTTGACCACGCCGGATGGCCTGTCGCCCCTGCCGTTGACCTTTGGCGAATATGATCTGCATGGGGCGCGGTGGTCGCCAGATGATCGCCATGTTGTCTATACCAGTAATGAGGATGGTAATCTCAGCTTATGGCTGCATACTTTTGTTGGCGGGGCGCGTAAGGAAATCAAGGCAACCGAACGTGTCTATAAGGTTGAAATGAATACGATCGCAGTCCAATTAAAAGACGACGCAGGGGCACCTCTTGCTGGACGGGTCATGGTCAGCGATGCAAGAGGACGGCATTATGCGCCTGACGACGCGCTTGTTCATGCGGATGATTATCTGGACCCGGCCACAAGCAATCATGAAAACCATTATTTCCATTGTAACCAGCGCTGCGACGTGCGTGTCCCAGCGGGGGAAATTACAGTGCGCGCTGCCAGCGGCTATGGCCACTTAACGGCCAGTGTAAAAATGGATACCCGCGGCGGTACAAACTTGGCCGACATGAAACTGACGCGCATTGGCCTTGATGATGATTTTGGCCAATATGTTAGTGCCGATTTACACGTTCATATGAATTATGGTGGGCAGTATAAGCAGACGCTTAAGGGCCTTGCAGCGCAAGCACGGGCTGAGGGCTTGGATGTTATTTATAATCTGATTGTGAATAAAGAGCAGCGGATTACAGATATTAACCACTTCAAAACCGAATCGGATGTCTTTGACGGTGTGACAATTTTCCAAGCGCAGGAATACCATACCAGTTATTGGGGCCATATGAGCTTCTTGCATCTGGATGACCATTATTTGACACCTGATTTTTCCAGCTATCGTCATACGGCGCTGGCGTCGCCTTATCCATCAAATATGGTGATGAATGATCTGGCCCGTGCGCAAGGCGCCGTGACCGGCTATGTACATCCGTTTGATAAGGCACCTGACCCTGATGGACCAGCGGGATTATCGCATAGTTTGGCGGTTGACGTTGTTCTGGGTAAAACGGATTTTCTAGAAGTTGTCGCGTTTGCCAATCATGAAGAGACGGCAAGTGTCTGGTATCGCTTTTTGAATTTAGGCTATCCGCTGGCGGCGGGCGCGGGTACCGACGCTATGACCAATTATGCGTCTCTGCGGGGACCGGTGGGTTTGAACCGTGTGTTCTTACAAGCCGACCCAGACAACCCCGAAAGCATGAAGCACGCTATTCGCACTGGTAATGGTTTTGTGACCAATGGCCCGCAAGTGGGTTTGTTGGCACGGGCGGCGGAGAATGATGCTTATGTCGGTCCGGGCAGTCGCGTACATTTTGCGGCGGGTGGCGGCAAGTTGCACTTGGATGCCGCGCTGGCCAGCTTCGCCCCCATTGAGCGCTTAGAGGTTGTGCAAAACGGAAAGGTTATTAAACGTCTCCCAATAGGAGATGGGCATCGTTCCCGCGAGCAGATTAGCATCGATGTGACGACCAGCGGTTGGGTTTTGCTACGTGCCGTGAACAAGACGCCGCATCCCTTTGTACAAGACCTTTATACCTATGCCACCACCAATCCGATTTGGGTTGATGTGGATGGGGCCCCACAACACGCCCCTGAAGACGCGCGTTATTTTCTGGGATGGTTGGAGCGAGTGAAGGAAAATGTCAGCGGCCGCCAAGACGATATAAATGCGGCGTGGGAATTGGAGTCCATACTGGCAGATATCAGCGCGGCCCAAGCCCGCCTACAGGAGAAATTAGATGAATAGCACGGCCATTTTTGCGGCAATCGCGATGGGAGTTTTTGCGACCTCAGTGACTGCTGACGACGCACCGCGGTACTTTGAGATCAGTGATATGCATCGCCTCAAGGACGTGGGCGCCCCTGACCTATCACCAGATGGCAAGGATATCGTATATAGCCTTTCTATAACTGATCTAGAAGCAGATGCCTTTCGCAGTGACATTTGGCGCGTGGCATATGCCGGTGGTGCCCCTGTCAACCTAACGGACACACCAGAAAAAAGTGAATGGTCCGCAAGCTTTAGTCCAGATGGCAAATCAATCGGCTTTCTGTCAGAGGGCGAGGAAGGCAATACCCAGTTTTTTTTGATGAAACGCGATGGCAGCGGGGTGCGTCAGGTCAGCCAGTTTGATGGCTCTATCATGTCTTACGGCTGGGCTCCGGATAGTCAACAGGTGGTATTTACGGCCTTTGTTGGCGGGGCAAAACCGAACGCAGCGGGGACCCCGGCCCCCATTGTGGTTGATCGATTTCAGTTTAAGGAGGATAACGTTGGCTACTTAGCGAGCCAACGCAGACACCTGCATATTCTTGATATCGCCACAGGTACCAGCCAACAGATTACGTCGGGAGATGTGGACCATTGGCTACCGTCTTGGTCGCCCGATGGGCAGTGGATTGCCTATGTGTCCAAGGTGCGCGGCGATGCAGACCGCAATATGGATTCCGATATTTTTATCATGGAGCCTGAAATGGGTGGGGCGACGCGGGATATTAGCCAGTCCACCGATATGGACCTGGACCCCTATTGGGCGACACCACCAGCGTGGTCCCCTGATAGTCAAAAATTGGCATGGCTCGCCGCGGGCGAGGACAAGTGGATCTATTATGAGCCATGGCAAATTACTGTGGCCGACTTGACAACAGGTGAGGTGAACCCGCTGGGTCATATCGACCGCATTTTCTTTGGCCCACAGTGGTCGTCCGATGGACACAGCCTGTTTACCTTGATTGAACAGGACCGCGCAACCTGGTTGGCGCAGGTGGATGCAGCTACGGGCGCGATCACCTATCTTGACCAAGGGGATAGATTCACCTTGGGGTTTGATGTGGAAATGAATGGCCGCGCGGTTGTTCAGCGCAGCGATGATAATCACCCGCCAGAGCTATTTGTCTTGCATGAAAAGCGACAGCTTACCCATCACAATGCTTGGCTGAATGAAATAAAACTGGCCAAGACCGAGCGATTTGACTTCAAAAGTGACGGTCACGACATCGGCGGCTTGATCGTATATCCCCCCGACTACAAAGCGGGGGCGCCCTATCCAGCCGTATTCCGGCTGCATGGCGGGCCAGTTTATCAGTTTTCTCATGAATTCATGTATGATTGGCAGGTGATGGCGGCGCAGGGTTATATCGTTGTCGGGATTAACCCGCGCGGGTCATCGGGCAAGGGCTTTGATTTCGCTAAAGCCATTTACGCCGATTGGGGCAATGTGGATAGCCAGGATATTCTGGCAGGGGCGCGGTATTTGGCGGCCAAGGGCCTTGTTGATATCGACCGTTTGGGCCTTGGCGGTTGGAGCTATGGCGGCATGCTGACCGATTATGTCATCGCCACAGAACCGCTGTTTAGCGCCGCGGTGAGCGGGGCGGGCAACGCGAATATGTATGGGTCCTATGGCCATGACCAATATTCGCGCGAATATGAATTGGAAGTTGGTACCCCGTGGGATAACCCAGATGCATATGCGCGCGTCAGCTTTCCGTTCTTAAACGCCCGGAAAATCGAAACACCGACCCTATTTCAGTGCGCCATGGCGGATTTCAATGTGCCTTGCTTAGGCTCAGAGCAAATGTATCAGGCGCTGCGATCCACGGGGGTCGAGACCGGATTGATCCTTTATCCCAATCAAAACCACGGCATTACGGTGCCGAGCTATTTAGAAGATAGAATGACGAGAATACTTGATTGGTATACCCGCCATCTTGGTGAAGGGATAAACCATTGAAACGGGAAATAGGCACGGCGGGCATAACGGCGACCATCGTTGGCTATGTCATTGGCGCGTCTATTTTCATTCTGCCCGGTCAATTGGCGGGCAGCGCAGGCCCGGCGGTTGTTCTGTCTTATCTGTTTGCCGCCGTCATCGCGGCCTTTGCCAGTGTGGCCGCAGCACAGTTGGGCAGTGTGTTTCCCAAAACCGGTGCGGGCTATGTGGCCATCAGTAAACTGGTCTCCCCGCTGGGTGGGTTTTTGATCATCTGGCTGATGCTAGCGGCATATGTTTTTGCCATCGCTTTGATTGCAAATGGTTTTTCGGACTATTTTGCCGCTCTTTTTCCCGGCGTGAATAAGACCTATGCCGCTTATGGTGTTGTTCTCTTTTTTGGCGTGATTAATTTGGGCGGCCTGAAAAGTCTGGCAACCATTCAGGGATTGCTGGTGTTGATGTTTATGGTGGCGCTGGCGGCGGTGTCCTTTGGCGGTATTGTCAGCATTGATATGGACAATCTGACACCCTTCATACCCGGTGGCATGTCGCCGGTGATTTTGGCGGTGGTGCCAGCTTTCTTCTCTTACGGTGGTTTCATGGTGGTTCTGGAACTGGCGGGCGAGGTGCGTGATCCATCCCGCTCGATTCCGCGCGGTTTGGCCATTAGTTTTCTGGTCGTTCTGGTGACCTATGCTTGTCTATCTTTGGCATTGGTCGGCGCGTTTGATTGGAAATTGCTGGCGACGATGGATGCGCCTGTGACCCATCTGGCGGACAAGTTATTTGGCAGCAACGGGGCGCTTTTTGTGACCCTTGCGGCTGTTGGTGCCGCGGCCACATCGGTGAATGCGCTGGTGTTGGTGGCGTCGCGGGATATTATAGCCCTCGGCGAGGCGGGCATATTTTCACGGGTTTTGGTTGGAAATGGCGATGGTCGACAATCCGCCGCCCCCAGTGTGGTGCTGGTCACGCTGTTGGCGATCGGCTCATTGATGCTGGGTCAAAGCGTGACGGAATATGCGATTTGGGTATCGGTGATTACGCTGATTTATCAGGTCATCGTTGGTCAGGCCTTATTGCGTGTTCGCCATGGCGCGAAAGAGGCGTATGAGGCTTCGAAGTTTCGCATTGGGCGCACCGGGCTAATGGTATGCGGGGTTGGCTTGATGGTTATATCCATTGGCTTCACTATTCTTATTTTTATGGAAAATTCGGCGCGGGCGCTTGGGGCGTTGGTCTATTTGGCGGCGGGTATTCTCTATTATCTTTATGCCAAACGGCAGCAGGAAAGGAAGCAAGATGTATAAAGCTATTCTTGGCACATTGGTGGCAATTTGTTTGCTGCCCACGATTGGCAGCGCAGCTGAGCCGCGCGCGCGGGATATCGGGGTTCCCTTTGCGGGCACGCCGGGGCCATTGAATGCCATCACCGACGTTGCTGGATTAACCGTTGGTCTTGAGACCATCGTCAAGGACTTGGGTGATGGCAAGGCGGTGCGCACGGGCGTGACGGCGATCTTGCCGCGGGGTGCCGCAACTGCTAGCTCCCCATCCTTTGCCGGGACATTTTCGTTAAATGGCAATGGCGAGATGACGGGCACAGCATGGATTGAAGAATCCGGCATGTTGGAAGGACCGGTGCTGATAACCAATACTCATAGCGTCGGCGTGGTGCATGATGCGGTTATCGAATGGCGTGTGAATAATGGCGGGGCGGATGCCAGTGGATATTGGTGGTCGCTGCCCGTTGTGGCGGAGACTTGGGATGGCTGGTTGAATGACATAAATGGGTTCCATGTGACGCCTGAACACGCGATGGCGGCTTTAGAATCCGCCAAATCCGGCCCCGTTGCCGAGGGCAATGTGGGCGGCGGCACGGGCATGATTTGCCATGAATTCAAATGTGGAACGGGCACCGCTTCGCGGCGGACGGCGGTGCTGGGTGAAGATTATACAGTTGGCGTTTTGGTGCAGGCAAATTATGGCAGTCGCGAAACCTTGCGGATTGCGGGCGTGCCCGTTGGTCAGCACATCACCCATGATCAGGCCTATGACATGCCGGGTGCACCCAGTTCGGAAACGGGGTCTATTATTATTGTCGTTGCAACCGATGCACCCCTGTTGCCGCATCAGTTGAAGCGATTGGCCAAACGAGCGGCATTAGGGCTGGCGCGCAATGGCAGTTATGCTGGGAATGGCTCTGGCGATATATTCATTGCCTTGTCCACCGCAGGCGACCCCGGCGCGCAAAACCAAGCGCTGAGCTCGGTTCAAATGGTGCCAAATGACGAAATTGACCCCCTGTTCTTGGCCACAGTTCAAGCCACCGAAGAAGCCATCATCAACGCCATGGTTGCGGGGCGGGATATGGTTGGCAACCGGGGCAATCAAGCCAAAGCGATTAACCATGATGAGTTGAGAGCGGTCTTGCGCCAGTACAACAGACTGAATGAAGGTCATTGAGGTCTTTGATGGTTGTGCGGTTCCTATAGCTTCAGTTATGCTATCAATGGGAGAGTGCTCAACGGGAGAATGTAAAGACTCACAAGGGCGATGGATTTATGCGAACTCTACCAGATAAAATTTCAGAGGAGCACATCGGCGGTCATACGGTTTTCCGCGATGAAGCGGGCTATCTTACAGACCCCGATGATTGGACACCCGCAGTGGCCGAGAAATTTGCCAAGGAAGAAGGCATAGTGCTTGGCGATGAACATTGGGCCATCCTGAAATTTATGCGAGACTATTTAGAAGAACACCGTATATCTGCCGATGCCCGCTTGGTGTTTAAATATATTGGCGATCGCCATGGCGAAAATAAGAGGGAAGGTCGCCAGCGGTTTTTTGAATTATTCCCCTATGGATATACAAAGCAAGCGTGCAAAATCGCCGGAATGCGCCAGCCCCGGGCTTGGAGCACCGGATAACATGACGCGCCGGTTGATATGAAAACCATCATTCCTCTTTTGGCCAATGACACATCAGACGATGCCGAGAAAAAAAGGCGAACGCTGCAAGCCGCCATGCCCGAATATGATATTCGCCTGCACCCTGACATGCCCGCCGAGGATCGCTTGATATCTGAATTGGCGATTGTTGAAAACCCTTCGGCGGAAGTGTTGGATGCGTATCCAAATTTGAAATGGGTGCACAGCCTGTGGGCGGGCGTGGAAAAGGTGCTGGATGCCTTTTCATCACGGGATATCAAAGTGGTCAGAATGACGGACCCAGAGCTAGCCCATACCATGGCGGAAGCGGTCTTAGCCTGGACGATGTATCTGCACCGCGAAATGCCCCTTTACCGCGCGCAGCAGGCCGCCAGTCAGTGGCATCAGCAGGCCTATGTGCGGCCCGAAGATCGGCATATCACTTTTCTGGGTATGGGCAAACTGGGCGCCGCCGCCGCGGATGCGTTGCGCCAGCGTGGTTTTCCGGTTTCGGGGTGGAGCAGGACTGCTAAATCTATCCACGGCGTTGATATGTATCATGGTGATGCGGGGCTAAACACATGTTTGGGCAAAGCCGATATCCTGATTCTTCTATTGCCGTTGACAGGGGAAACGCGCGGGCTTTTGAATGCCCGCACGCTGGCGATGATGAGGCCTCAGACACAGGTGATCAATTTTGCACGTGGCCCCATTATCAAGGATGATGACCTGTTGGACGCTCTGGACAGGGGCCATATCCGTCATGCGGTTTTGGATGTGTTTGCGACCGAACCGCTGCCAGCCGAGCACCCCTATTGGCACCATCCTTCGGTGACGGCTCTGCCGCATATATCCGCGCCGACAAATATGGAGACCGCCTCGGTGATTGTGGCGGATAATATTCGTTCCTATGACGCCACGGGGCTTATTCCCGCCCATGTTGACCCGCAATCGGGGTATTGAACCGGCAAATTAATGAAGCGGTTGGCGCAGATTGAAAGCCACTTTAAACAACCGCCCTGGGCGAGAAAGTTGGTAGGATAATTGGTCCCTCGGCGTCACTGTGAGCGTCCATGTATTGTGCACCGAGACATCAAGGCCATTTTCGGTGAACAGCGCCTTGGAAAAGGCATCCACGGGGAATGTCTGCTGGGTGCTGCTGCCGCTGTCGGTGGTATGGCCGCCATACATGCTCACCGCATCGGCGGTGCCATCTTCATGGCGGTGATCATGCTTCAGCTGGAGGCCATTCTTGGTCCGGGAGATAATCCAAGTGCGCGACGTGTCGTCACCCACGTGCAAAGGAATACGTATTTCGTCGCCTAAGGCTTGATCGCAAGAGGGGACATGAATGACAATCCTCGCCTGCCGCCAAGCGGTATCACTTTCGTTACCCTCGACAACGCTGCCCACATAGCTATGACCACATGTCGCTTGTAGATTTTGAAAGAAGCTATCTTGCGCCTCGTCGGCAATTGCTGCCCCTTTAAACGCGAACATTAGCCCAAAAGTCACCACCATTATTTTATGCATGTGCTATCCCCTTTGCAGGGGGTGAGTTTAAGGATTTTGAATCTCTTCACAAGCACTAAGCGGGCTTGCCCCCTTCGGCTTCATATGGAAAGCTATGTTATTGCTAATCCGCAAGGAGGTCGCCGCCGTGAATGAGCTGGACGAAGAAAAATTAAAACATCAACAACAAAAGGGATTAACGGCCCTCAATCAAGAGTTCCGCCGTTATGAGCAAGTGACCAAAGACCAGTCATATGGCCTGAGTGAACAGCGCGACCGAGAAGAATTTGACGATGACTTTGAGATAAAAACCTGTGATCTGGGCTTGTGGCTGCACGGGGACGAGGCCGACAAACGCACCTTCGCCAATGATATTGGTGCCGCGATGGAGGACATCGGCTTTGCGGTCCTAACGGGCCATGGCATTGATGTCTCGCTTTATGATCGTATGGCCGACAAAGTGGCAGAGTTTTTTGAGACCATTCCCATGGAGGCCCGCGCGCCGTACATGGCGAAACGGCAAGGTTCGGTCAATCAGGGTTATTTCCCGATCAAACAGACAAGTATTATTCATCCTGATCTGGTCGAGGGCTGGGTGTTTTGTCGCCGTGCCTTTGATCTGGATGGTAAGGCAGATTTCAGACCCGAAAATTTTTGGCCAGATGCCGCCTATGAAAAAGCTTTTCGCGAGGTTGTCATCGCACACGAGAAATTGATCTTACCAATCATGCAATCAATCCTGTCTTATCTGGGCTGCGACCAACATTTATATGATGAAAAATTGTCGGCAACGAATTTTGGCTTTCGCCTGAATTACTATCCCGCGCTGGATGCTGATCAACGGGCAACCGGGGGTGGGCGTATGCTGGGTCATGAAGATGTGGATTTATTCACGATCCTACCAGCATCGCGCCAACAGGGTCTGCAAGCGCTGGATCGCCGCACCAATAAATGGATCCGCATCAATCCACCCTATGGCAGCATCATCCTGAACACGGGCGATTATATGCAGCGCATTACCAATGATCGTCTGCCATCCACCACGCATCGAGTTAGCCAGCCTGTCGAGGATATGAGCGCAGGCGAGCCCCGTATTTCATTCCCCATGGCGGTTTATGTTTGGGAGGATGAGATACTCGAGGTTCTGCCTGGGCTTGGCGCGCCCAAATATGCACCCATCCGCGCTGAAGATTTCCACACCCGCATCACAAGTAAATATTATGGGGATGATTACGCCGATGACTGATAAGCCCCATATCGCCGGGACTAAACCACGATTGGTGCATTTGGAAAAACGCAAGAAACCTTATTTGTGGTGCTCGTGCGGGAAAAGTGCAACCCAACCCTTTTGCGATGGCGCGCACATCGGCACGGACTTTCGCCCCGTCAAAATAGCCGAGGGAGATACCGGCGGCGAGGCCTTATTATGCATGTGCAAACAAACACGCACGCCCCCCTATTGTGATGGCGCACACAATGCCTTGTCAGATAAATATGAAGAAGCAGACGCCGATGAACAGGCCGCCGCCGCGGGCATTCGGCCGACTGGGTTTGATCAGGGTGATCATGGCACGGCCTTGTTGGATGGTGGGTGTTTTGTGCGCCGCCTTGGCCCGGATGATTATCAAAACCAAAATGGCTGGCGGATCAGCCCGTGCATCGGCGATGATACAGGGGCAAAGTTTTTATCCCATTTTATGTTGGCGGCGGATGCGGCGGGTGTTGGTGCCCTGACATTTGGTACATCCGGTGCCGCGCTATTTGTGCATGCAGGCGCCGGACGCATTGCGATCGGCGGGCGGGCCATGTCCATTGCGCCGGAAACGGGGTTTTATGTGGCACCGGGCGAAAGTTTTTGGATTGAGCAGATGGAGAGCGGCCCCTTATCACTGAGCGGGGTGGTTTGCCCACTGATCGACGGGCCGCAGGCGGGCGATACGACAAGCACATATTTTGATGAGCGGATTGCAAAACGTCTTGCAGTCGTTGATGAAGATCAGCGTGAAACCATGGCGGATCGTTTTTATCAGGTGTTGGTGGGGGAAGAGACAGGCCCGGTTGGAATCACGCAATTCATTGGTGAAATTCCCAAGTCGCGGGCGGCGGCGCATCGCCACTTGTATGAAGAAACAATCACTATCCTATCGGGCGAGGGCCTTATGTGGACGGAGAATGCGTGTGCCCCGGTTCGCCCCGGTGATGTTATTTTTCTGCCGCGCAAGCAATTACATTCTTTGGAGTGTACGTCCGAGGCCGGTATGCGCCTGATGGGCGCGTTCTATCCATCTGGCAGTCCAGCGATCAATTATTGACGCTATCCCCAAAGCGAGATCAGCACAGAAATCAGACCGAGCGGCACCAAAAAACGAATGATCCCATGCCAGATGCGATAAACACCAGCCGGACTGATTTCACGGATGAGGGTGTTATTTTTCATCGCCCAACCTGCGAATAACGCCACGAGAAGCCCGTTGAGCGGCAACAATAGATTGGCGATTGTCAGGTCAATCACATCAAAAATCGAACTTTCGGCAAACATTGCAATGAACTCTAGCGGCCGCACAGCGGACAGAATATTGAAGGATAGCATGGTGATCAGCGCAATGAACCATGCGCCGATGCCGCACCAGATGGCGGCTTTGGGTCGGGCAACGCCACGGTTAATAAGCCAAGCCGCCGCAGCTTCCAAGGTGCCAACCCCTGTTGTAAAGGCGGCGAGGAACAAAAGAGCGAAGAAAAGAAAATAAAGTACCGCGCCGCCAGTCATTGCATCAAAAGCACCCGGCATGGTGATAAAGACAAGTCCGGGGCCACTTTGCGGGTCTAATCCTTGGGCGAACAGGAGCGGGAAAATCATCATGCCCGCGATAATGGCAACCAAAGTATCGGCCAAGCAAATGCCGCCAGCGGTGCGGAATAACGAAACATTAGATGGCAGATAGGAGCCAAAAGCCATCATCACGCCAATGCCAATGGCGAGAGAGAAAAAGGCCTGACCAACGGCCAGCATGACGACCTTTGTGCTTAGGGCTGAAAAGTCCGGTGCCAGTAAAAAGTCTACGGCGCGGGCAAAATCGCCCACCACGGCGGCATAGATCGCCAATCCAAGCAGCAATAGAAAGAAGGCGGGCATCATGAATTTTGCGATGCGCTCGATCCCTTGGCGAATGTCTTTTGTGACCACATAGGTGACGAGGCTGAGGAAAACCGTTTGTCCGACGAGCAGCCTGACCGGGTCAGCCAGCATGTCATTAAATTCCGACCCTGCATCAGCGCGGTTGACGAATGCCATGGCGAAATAATCGCTGACCCAGCCACCGACAACGCTGTAATAGCCAATACCGACAAAGGGGATGATAAAGCTGAGCCAACCAATTGACCCCCACCAAGGGGAAGCCCCCACCTCGCCCGACAAGTTGCGGACCGCTTGATCACCTGCGGCCCGGCCTTTGCGGCCGATGGCCAGTTCCGCCATCATCAGGGGCAGGCCGATCATCAAAACCGCGATGAGATAGACGACAACAAATGCCCCGCCGCCGTTTTCGCCTGCCAAAAAAGGAAAACGCCAAACATTGCCGAGGCCCACGGCTGTGCCAGTGGCGGCGAGGAAGAATCCGGCGGTCGATGACCACCCGGCTGTTGCTCTTGAGTTTTCAGAATGAGTCATAAGCCCCCTAATTGCCTGCTATACCCAATTTTGCTACCATGCGGCCATCTGGGGGAAAAGGAAAGACCATCATGACAAAAATCAAACCAACACAAGATATGCTCGACCTGTATGACCTATATGCGCATGGCCTCATGGGCCGCCGCGATTTTGTGCGAAAACTGGGTGGGTATGCTGTGGCGGGGTTAAGCGTGGGGACGCTGATGCAGGCCTTGATGCCCGACTATGCGCTCGCCAATCAGGTTGGCGAGGATGATGCGCGTTTTACCGCAACAGATATCGAATATGCATCGCCGGACGGAGCGGGCACCATGGGCGGTTATTTCCTGCGCCCGACCAAGGCAACTGGCAAGGTTCCGGGTGTCGTGGTGATTCATGAAAACCGTGGCCTCAACCCCTATATCCGCGATGTGGCGCGCCGTGTGGCGATCGAGGGCTATATGGTGTTGGCACCGGATGCGCTTTATCCATCGGGCGGGTATCCGGGCAATGATGACGATGGCCGCGTCCTACAGCGCCAGCGTGACAGAGATGAAATGACCGAGGATTTCGCCGCCGCCATCCGCTACTTGCAGGGCCATGAAGGCTCAAGCGGGAAGGTCGGTTGTGTCGGCTTTTGTTTTGGCGGCAGTGTGTCTAATAAACTGGCGGCATCCATGCCTGATCTTGCCGCAGCGGTTCCATTTTATGGGTCTGCCCCGGCGCTGGAAGATGTGCCCAATATCCATGCGCCGCTGCTCATTCATTTAGCAGAGCTGGATAAGCGTGTGAACGCAGGCTGGCCAAATTATGAAGCGGCGCTGAAAGCGGCGGGCAAAGAGTATCAGATGCATATGTATGCAGCGGCCAACCATGGGTTTCACAATGACACCACCCAGCGTTATGATGCCGATGCGGCAGAGCTGGCATGGTCACGCACGCTGGAATTTTTCCGAAAAAACCTGCACTAAGGGCGCGTTATTTGCAGCCCTTCGACCGACTGAACACCCAATGTGCCGCATTCGGCATCTTGTGCTGAACTGGCTCCGCTGACGCCGACACCACCTAAATGGGTGCCATCTTTTGTGTAAATTGGCACCCCACCGCGCCAAGACGCCAAGCCGGGAACAAAGGCAATCCCCGGTACGCTTTGTGTTACCTCACCGAGGCCCTCAGATGATCTAGCCAAGGTGGCGGGTGTGCGTGCTTTCATTTCGGAGATTTCAAGGGTCGCTTGGCGGGCCCCATCCATGCGTTGCACCAATTTGATATTGCCGTGATGGTCCATGACCGTGACTGTAACCTGCCAGCCATTTTCTTTGGCGTGCGCCAAGCAAGTGGTGGCGATTTTTTGGGCACTTTCTAGTGTCAACTCAGGGACCATGTGTTGGGCATGGGTGATTGAAGCCGAGGATAATGCGGTCACTGTGGCAACTGCTGCGATGGCGAATAAGCCTATTCTTTTCATTTTAGAGCTCCTAGAAAATGGTGGCGCGGTCAATATCCGCCATCTATGCAGAATGCGCGTGGCGCGTCCAGCGGGAAATCTGTTGCCTGGGTGTTAGCCCGCTGGATCAGAGCTACGTGCTGCCCCGTTTGGTGAACAGCGCACCGTGGAAGACAAGCCCAGTCAGTTCGCCGTTTTCATCACGTTTGGGGCGAACCAGATAGCCGTTTCCAGCAATCTCAATACGTAAATAGAGGATATCTTCGCGCACTGTATAAGTGATATCGGACGACGCTTGCCCCCAGTGAAAGCGCAGGAACTCTCCGTCTTGGCGGATGTCCCAAACACCCCACAGATCGTTTTCGAACTGTCCGGCGTATTCTTGCTCGTTTTTGGGCGTATTGCGGGGGCGGGCGGGCATTGTTTTTCCTGCATAAGGGGCCATGCGTTCTTTCAGGGCATTTATTTTGGCGGCGTATTTTTCGGTCGCGCCGTCCTTACCCAATGCTAGATCATAGACAAATGTGGCGATCATATCGGGCAGGTTGACAGTTGGTGGGGACAAGTCGTTGGACAGCACAGCCACGCCAAGTTGCAGGGATGGCATGATGGAGATGTGCGCACGGTAGCCTGTATATGCACCGAAATGATGCAATAGGCGTGTGCCTTCATAGTCAGAATCATACCAGCCCAGACCGTATGAATTGCGTTTGAAGTCATAATATTGGGCGTCCAAAGTGGCCAGTGGCGCTTGGGTTAATGTGACCGCTGCTGCGGGAAGAACCTGCGTGTCATTAAGCCGACCCTCGTTGATATTGAGTTCCAACCATTTGGCCATATCGCCCGCTGTGGTGTATTGCCCACCCGCCGCATGCATTGTTTTGTCGGTTTTATAGATGGGGGTTTGTTGGGTGGTGCCCATCCACTGATGCGGGTGCGCGATGGGTTTTCCTAAAAGGTCAGATACATAAGGCACGGTTTCGTCCATACCAGCCGGCGCGAGGACAACGCGCTCTACGATATTTTGCCATGTCTCGCCATAAATATGTTCCAGAACATAACCAGCGGCGACATAGCCAAAATTGGAATAGTCAAATGCGGTGCCTGTATCTGCGGCTTGCACCCCGCGGAGCATATCCCACACATCATCGGCGGGAAAATCACCTGTATAAGCGGTGCGAAAGCCAACACTGTCACCATTGATGCCGTGCGTATGGGTCAGGAGTTGCCGCAGGGTGACGTTGGCCATCAGACCCAATTTATCCTGCTCCATATCGCCTAGATAGGTCGGGCCAATGGGGGCGTCTAAATCCAACTCACCCCGATCAGCCAGAGTGGCGATGGCCAGGCCGACAATGGCCTTGGTTCCAGAAGCAATGTAGGAATATGTCCTTGCGGTAAACGGCGTTTGTGCGTTCAAGTCCGCAATCCCGTAGCCTTTACTGAGGAGAACCTGATCGCCCAAAACGATCGCAACACCCACGCCCGGCAACACGTCTAATTGCGTTTGGATGTTGGTGATAAAATTCTCTAGATCACCTTCGATGTTTTTTAATGCGGTCTCAGTTTTGGTTAGGTCCGGCGCCGACTGCACGGGCGATATAATCATGGAGATGGCCCCTATCATTGCCACGATGAGTGTTCCCAAATGGCCGAACTGGGTATGATTTTGAAGAGTAACGTTGCAGGTCATAGCTGCCCCCTTTAAGTTTATTTCACTGGGTTCTTGTCCTACAGATGCGCCGATGGGGCCGGATGGATGCAGAGTGGGAAAATTTTATTTTTGCGGGCCATGCATCCATAGGGGGGGCCGGGTGCATCTATCCAGTAACGGCCGATAATTCGGTACGAGCCAATTAAAACCTTAAATCACAGGAGAACGTCCATGTTAGGGGTCGCATTCATCATTATTTCCATCGCGGCAGCAGTTGCCTTCGTCTTGAACGCTTTTTTCTCTTACCTGCGAAACCGATCAAATGTTGAATTGTTGAAAACGCATTTGCAGGCTGGACATCCGCTAGATGCTGAAGCGATGCTTTTGATTAATACGCAAAGCACAGGCGCCACACCAGATATTCGAAAAGCCATCTTATTGTTGGCACTGGGCGTGGCGACGGCGATCTTCTCGCGCTTTATGGATACACCTGAAAACATAGATTTGATGTTGGGTATCAGCCTCTTTCCCTTTGTTTTGGGTCTTGGTTATTTGGTGTCGCTATGGGTTGAAAGATCCATCAACACCCAAGCCTAACCAGAGTGTGCCAAGGTTGTGATCTCGCTCACCGATCAAATGTTGCTGGCAAAACTGCCCCTATTGGGGCGGGCGGACGTGTTTGGTGTTATCGTCGAGCGTTACCAAAACCAGATTCGTCGCACACTTTTTAGGCTGACGCGCGGCAATATGGCATTGGTCGATGACTTGGCGCAGGAAACATTTTTGCAGGCCTTCAAGAAGATCAACACCTATAGCGGCACCGGACATTTGGGCGGCTGGCTGTCCAAGATCGCCTATAATTGTTTTTTACAGCATGTGCGCAAAGACAAAGGCTATGCAGAATTAGATGATGATATTGCCGATGATAAAAGCGCTGCAATCGCCACGCAATCGCACGTGCGGATGGATATTGAACGAGCAATGTTGCAATTGAATTTAGCTGAACGCATAGCCATTGATCTGTGTCTGGCGAACGGTTTTTCCCACGGCGAAGCCGCGGACATTATGGATATGCCCCTTGGTACGGTGAAATCCCATGTGCTGCGCGGTAAAGCGAAATTAAAGAAAATTATTGAGGCAGGAGAGCAATCATGAGCATTTCAGATGACGATTTTGAGCGCATGTTATCGGCTCATTTTGAAACAACAACACCCCTTGCGGGCGGGGATGCCTTTGTCGAGGTTAGCCTGCGTAATATCAATCGGCTGGTTCGAGCGCGTTTGATCATCAGGGCGTCTTTCTTTGCCTTTGCGGCATTGATCAGTTTGCTGGTCGTGCCGTGGCAGGGTATTTGGGCGGTGATGGCGGAAACGCCAGTGGATATGACCATGTTAATGGTGGCCACACCCATTGCGCTGCTGGTGCAATTTTGGGCGTATTTGCGCTTTCATTCGTGAATGCGGCGTGGCGACAGGGACCCACTGCGGCAGACTAAAAAAAGGCCGACCAGAGTTTCTGGTCGGCCTTTCTCATTCTGTGTCTCTATTGTGTTTTAGGGCAGGGGTGTCACGGCATTTGCCGATGCCCAGGCGTTGATCGCGGAGACATGCTGGGCACGAATGGCCGCTAATTCCGCCTCTTTCGCCGCCCAAAGGTCCTTAAGGTCATTGAAGCGCTCCAACGTTCCAGACGCGATGGGCAGACCAGCATAATCGAACACATCAATGATGAAGCGGATTTGCACGTCCCAAAGAGCAGGCCAGCTATCCTCATCCTCGTAGGTTTCGTAATATACTTGGCTGATGGAATGGTCCCATGCGGCCAAGGCGTCTGTGGCGGCCATACCCATGGCTTGTAGCGCGGGGTTATCTTGGTGGTCTGTCATCAAGGTTGCAATGCGCGCGCGGACGGTGCGGCCATATTCAAGGCTTTGCAGAACATCATTCATCAGTGCCGTCGACTCCTCAATATAGGCATCAAGGGCCTGATATTCCGCATCGCTTGCCTCTACCCGTGGGTCGGGGATCACGTCGAAGCCGACGGTTTGGCTGACATCGCCAATATTGACCCGGGCCTGATAGGTGCCGGGGATCACCCGCGCGCCGTCAAAACCGGCAAAGATGCGAATATCCGGAATGCAGTGCATCCCCGTGCGACGCAGGTCCCAGTGCCACGTGTTCAGGCCAGCCTTTTTTGTTGGATAGCTGACGCTGATGGGAATACGTGGGTCTTCATTCCCCAATATACACCGTTCGAAATCACCTTCGCCATCATGGAATGTGCGGATCACGTCGCCCGCTGCATTCAGAATGTCAATCGTTAGGCGTTCTTCGCTGTCCTCTGGCAAATAGTAGGAAATTGCCGCCCCTGTTTTCGGGTTGGGTCCTTCAAACTTACCGGCCCCACCACCGCCCGATTCTAGACTTGCCGAGCGCGGGGTAAAGACATGCAGCGGTGATTTCGCCATATCTGCATCCACTTGATGCATGACGGACAGATCATCCACCAGCCAGAAGCCCCGCCCTTGTGTGGCTGCGACCAAGCTGCCTTGGCGCAGGGTCAGGTCGGTAATGGGAACAGGGGGCAGGTTTTGGGCAAAGGACTGCCAGTTTTTACCATCATCAAATGAAACGAACATCCCTGCCTCTGTTCCAGCATAAAGCAGGCCTTTACGGTCTGGGTCTTCGCGGACCACACGGACGAACGTGTCTTTTGGCAGGTCGCCGTCCAGTCGTGTCCAACTGCGACCATAATTTTCGGTTTTATATATATAAGGCGAGAAATCATTCATCTTATACGCCGCCAGCGCGACATAGGCTGTTCCAGGTGTATGCGGGCTGATTTCGATCGCGTTGATCTGGCCTTCAACCGCACGACGCGGCGTGACATTCTGCCAGTTTTCACCACCATCGCGGCTGACGTGGATCAATCCATCGTCACTGCCAATCCATAGCTCGCCTTCGGCGTGTGGAGATTCCGCCACATAAAAAATGGTGCCATAATATTCAGCGCCGACCTGTTCATTGGTGATGGGGCCACCATTCAAGTCTTGTTTGGACTTGTCGTTACGGGTCAGGTCCGGGCTGACCTCTGCCCAATCCACGCCGCGATTGGTTGAGCGCAGCAATTTGTCGGTTCCGTAATATATGGTGTCGGGGCTGTGCTGCGAGACCATAACGGGCGCATTCCAATTTGTGCGGTATCTCAGGTTTTTGGGCATGTGGCCAAAAACATATTCCGGGTAGGGCATGATCAACCGCTGCCGATTATTGTCAACATTGTGTTCGGTTAGCGTGCTGTTGATGGTGGTGGCGTAAATCACTCGTGGGTTTTCTTCATCAAAGGCGATGTGGGCACTTTCCCCGCCACCAACTGCAAAATAGTCCTCATGGCCAATGCCGCCATCACGACTGCGGGATGCAATAGCGACGGTGGTGTTGTCCTGTTGCCCGCCATAGATACGAAACGGCGTTTGGTTGTCGGTAATAACACGGTAAAACTGGGCCGTGGGCTGGTTCATGATGCTGGACCATGTATCGCCGCCATCAAAGGTAATTGTCGCGCCGCCATCATTGGCATTGATCATGTTCAGACTGTCATCGGGGTTTATCCACATGTCGTGATGATCGCTGTGCGGGGCGGGGCGTTTTTCAAATGTTTTGCCGCCATCAATTGAACGCATCAGCGGCGCGTTCATCACAAATAATGAGTTGGGGTCGTTGGGGTCAACTTTGATATGATTATAGTACCAAGCGCGTGCCTGAATGATGCGGGCCTCGTTGACCAGCGTCCAGCTTTCACCATAGTCATTACTATGCCAAAGACCGCCTTCGCCGGGGTGTGCTTCAACGATGGCATAAAGCTGGTTGGGGCTAGAAGCGGCAACGTCGACGCCAATCTTGCCAACCATTTCCGGCAGGCCACCGGTTAGTTTTTTCCAAGTATCGCCGCCATCGGTCGATTTATAAATTCCGCCATCGGTGCCGCCGGAATGGACAAACCAAGGCGAGCGGCCATGATTCCACAATGACGCATACAGAATGCGTGGGTTTGTCGGATCAACCGCGAGGTCCGCACCGCCAGTGCGATCACCAATTTTAAGAACATGTTGCCAGGTCTTACCCCCGTCTTCGGTCCGGTAAATGCCCCGCTCTTCACTGGGTCCCCATATCTGCCCCTGTACGGCGACCCATGCGATATCGGGATTGGTCGGATGTACTCTGATTTTCGGAATCTGGCCAGCCTTCTCTAACCCGACATGGGCCCAAGTCTTGCCGGCGTCGGTTGACTTATAAACGCCGTCACCGTGACTGGTGGTCACGCCGCGAATAGGGCCTTCGCCGGTGCCGACATAGATGACGTTGGGATCAGAGTGGGCCACTGCGATGGAGCCGATCGTGCCGACGTTAAAAAAGCCGTCGGAAATATTTTGCCAAGTGATACCAGCGTTTTCGGTTTTCCAGACACCACCACCCGCAGCCCCCATATAATAGAGCTGTGGTTGACCTTTAACACCCGTAACGGCCAACGCGCGCCCCCCTCGGTAGGGGCCTATTCCGCGCCATTTAACTTCGGAAAATAGGGTTGGATCGACGGTCTCTTTTGCAGAGCTGGGGTTGCTTACCCCTGATAAACTGGCTGCGAGTACCACAATTATTATACAAAAATTTCTAGCGCGTTTTAGCAACGTCATATTGTCCCCCTGTTTGAATTTGTCAGGGATTATCAACCCAAACAGATGAACGTGACAATCATAAATCTACGGTATAGGTTTTATATGGCGCTCAAAGCATCACTTTTTTGGCTAGATTAGGGTTTTAGTAGACAGGGGAATATTTAAATGCAACCCAAGCGGGTTCTTATTGTTGGGGGTGGTTCTGCGGGTTGGATGGCAGCGGCCTATCTAAACGCGGCATTGAATAGGGGCGGACGCCAACGGGCGAAGATCAGCCTTGTCGAATCGCCGGACATTCCCCGTATTTCGGTGGGCGAAGCGACCATTCCAAGTATTCGCCATTTGCTCAGTGTGATTGGTATTGATGAGATTGAATTTATGAAGGCGGTCAATGGCACCTTCAAACAATCAATCAAATATGTGAATTGGTTGGAAAATGATGGCAGTGCGTATCATCATCCCTTTTCCAGACACACGGTATATCCACTTGATTATTCTGGGCCAGATTGGCTGCGCAGCGACCGCTCGGTTCCTTATATGGAAACCGTATCAATTCAACCGCAGATCTGTGACATGGGGCTGTCACCGAAAATGCTGGGCAAGTGGGACTTTGGTCAGCCTTTATCTTATGCCTATCACATGAATGCGCAGAAATTCGCGGATTATTTGCGTGACCATGCCACGGCGCGGGGTGTCGAACATATTCTGGCCAATGTGACCGATGTGGAAATGAGCGACGATGGCAATATTGCCGCGGTCAACACCGACACCGAACAGCGGCTAGAGGCCGACCTGTTTGTCGACAGCACAGGGTTCCGCGCCCTGCTGATTGAAAAACAGATGGGTGTGGGCTTTGAAGATTGCTCGCGCTGGCTTCTGTGCGACCGTGCGGTCACCATGCATGTGCCCTATGATCATTTTTATTGGGGCAATGTGCGGCCCTATACAACGGCCACGGCGCTGAGTGCGGGGTGGGTTTGGGATATACCGCTGAATAATTTGCGTTCGGTTGGATATGTTCATTCTTCAAAATATATCGACAAGGATGACGCAGAGGCGGAATTGCGAAAATATGAACCCCATGCGGCCGAAATGAATGTGCGCTTCATTGATTTCAAAGTGGGGCGGCGGAAAAGGGCATGGGAAGGGAACTGTATCGCCATTGGTCTGGCTGGGGGCTTTATCGAGCCGCTGGAATCCACCGGACTGTATCTGAGTGATCTGGCGGCTGTGATGTTGGCGGAACATTTTCCTGATGGCGGCGATATGGCCCCGTTGCGGACGCGCTTCAATCGCATCATGTCCAATCGTTTTTATGAGATTCTTGATTTTATAAATATGCATTATTGCCTGACCCGGCGTACCGACACCGAGTTTTGGCGAAAAGTGGGGTCGCCCGAGATGATTGTCCCCCGGCTGCAAGCTAAGTTTGATTTCTGGAAGATCAAGCCGCCCTCTGCTCAGGACTTTCAGGATGGGTATTTCCCGGGTCAGCCTACCGCGCCCATGGCCGATGGTTTGCACGGCGGGGATTCCCGCCCGCCGGTTGATACTGCGGGGCTATGGGGTCATGAAAGCTATGAATGTATTCTCTATGGTATGGATTTCTTGGGCAATCATTATAAAGACATGCTTGGCGCTGAGCGTAAAGCCACCGTTGTGCCCGATCATATCACCGGCAGAGTGAATGTAGCGCCCTATAAGCTGCCGATGCATGATGAATGGCTGCAAGAAATGGTTGGCATGAAAAAATATCGACGATCGGAAGGGGCAGGATCAATTTGGGATTAGGTTTGGTGCGATAGGCTTTGACGTACATTCTAACAACAGCGGGTAATGGGGCAGATGGAAAATAGGAAAGTTTTTATTGTTGGCGGTGGCTCGGCGGGGTGGATCACGGCGGCGTTGATGAATGCGGCGATGAATGCGGGTGGCCGTCGGGTCGTCGATATTGCGCTGATCGAATCGCCCGATGTCCCGCGAATTGCGGTGGGCGAAGCGACGGTGCCAACCGTACGTCAGATTTTGGCGGCGTGTCAGATTGATGAAATTGACTTCATGAAGAAAACGGATGCCACCTTTAAGCAGGGCATCAAATTTAACAATTGGCTGCATGAAAAAGACCACAGTTATTACCACCAGTTTTCCCGTTATAATCCCGATGCGTTAGATCGCTATGGGATGGATTGGCTGAGAAGCGATCGTTCCGTTGCCTTTGCGAACACGGTTTCTGTGCAGCCAGCCCTGTGCGAAAAACATCTATCGCCCAAACTGATCGGCCCACGCCAACTGCAACTGCCTGTGACTTATGCGTATCATTTGAATGCGCTGAAAATGGCAGACTATCTGCGCGATGTTGCCGTGGACAATGGTGTTACGCATTATCTGGATAATATGACCGATGTGGAGATGGCCGAAGACGGGTCTATCAAAGCGATCAATACCGAAAGTGGCGCCCGCCACGAGGCTGATTTGTTTATCGACTGCACTGGCTTTGCCAGCTTGCTGAGCGAAAAACATATGGGCGTGGAATGGGAAGACTTCTCGGACTATCTGTTCTGTGACCGAGCGGTGGTCATGCAAGTCCCTTACGAGACATATTATCCGGGATTTGTACGATCGGTGACAGAATCCACGGCACAAAGCGCGGGGTGGATATGGGACATTCCCTTGCTGAATCGTCGTGGCGTCGGGCACGTTTACGCTTCTGGTTTCATCTCTGACGAACAAGCCGAGCGGGAATTGCGTCAATATGAAGGGATGCACTGCAAGGATATTCCAACCCGGATTGTTCATTTCAAAGTTGGCCGCCGCCGACAAAGCTGGGTGAAAAACTGCGTTTCCGTGGGACTGTCCGGGGGCTTCTTGGAGCCTTTGGAATCAACAGGGCTTTATTTGATACAATTGGCGGCGCTCACCTTGGCGGAGCATTTCCCCTACGATGGTGAGATGGAAAAACTATCCAGCCATTTCAATACCATCATGTCGGACCGTTTTGATGAAATTTTGAAATTTATCAATCTTCATTATTGCATGACACAGCGCACAGATTCAGAATTTTGGCGCGAAGTGCAAAAACCCGAGCGTATTCTAGATGACGTGCATGAAGCGCTGGACTATTGGAAGATAAAGCCACCTTCACGGGGCGATTTCCAGTCGCAGTTCACGCTGTTTACCTACCAGAACCACGAACTGATCCTTTATGGGATGGATTTCCTGCGCGATTATTATGCGGAGAAATATGGTCCAGACCTGCCGAAAGCCGAGGTGCCGGACTTTATCAAGCAGCGCTTTATGAACATGGCCCCGCAATTACCCACACATGAGGCATGGTTGCAGAAAACGCTTGGAATGGAGCAATGGGCGTCATCGGCGAGCATGTGGGACTGACGTTAGGTTAGATCGGGCGGCTTACTTGTAACCCATCAAATCACGAATACCGGGCAGAGCGAAATCCACCAGTTTTTTCTGTATGTCTGGCAGCTCGCCGGGAATATCCAATTTGGTATTGGTTAGATTTTCCCGCGCCGTGCCGCTGTGTTTGCGGTCCGATCCCTCGCGTACCCGCTCGCGCCAATCATCCGGCAAAGGAATGCCCAATTTGTCCGTGATAAGATCCCGGAAGAAATCTTCAGCGGCATCGTCGTCTAGGTTCTTCACGTGATGCAGCAGATCTTCAAACCGCAGGATATGCGCATCGGTTCCCATCCATGCCACACCGTTGTGTAAATAGATCTCGGCCATCATCGGGACTTTTCTATGGATGCCAAAAATCATCATATTTAGCAATTCTTCGACCGTGACATGGCCTGTTTTCAGATGGTCCAGATTGCCTTCAAATTCATCTGACATGAAAAACCTTGCGCGCGCCAATACCCAGTCATAGGGGTCGCGCACCAAGAGCAGTTTGCGTGTTTTGTGCAGCAGGATGGAGCCGTCGTCAGAGAAGAACAGATGCCCCCAACTTAGAGTTGGTTTGGCTGGGTTCCAAGCAGCTTTATCAGCCTTCATTGACGCATATTGAATGAAGCTGTTTTTATAGTGTTGCTCTAGCGGCACAAACAGACGCATGATATTGCGCATCAGGTGTGAACCGGATTTGGGAATACTGTTTAAAAAGATAGGCTCTTCCAGCGGCGTATGCGCGAAGGTTTTGTTGATCTCATTAAGGTTATCGGCTTTTAGATTTATCCTCGGCATACCTTTTTTTCTCCTGCTGTGCAGCCATAATTCTAGGGGACTATATAACAATCACATAGCTTCGTCTAAGGGCGATTAGGCAAAAAAATACGCCGGCTTTTCAGCCGGCGTATTCATCAAGTCTATTTCCAGAGCTTCGCTTAGAACTCTTTCTTCAGTTGCAAGAAGACGCGACGGCCTTCCCAGTCATACTGAGAGTAGAATGCCGCACGGCCCATCGTGGCGTTCACGCCAGCTTGGGAAACCTGCGGCGGCTCTTTGTCAAACAGGTTGCTAATGCCAGCGCGAACCAACCAGTTACCCGGCATCATTTTGCTGACAGAAACGTTGTGATAGGTCCAACGCGGAACTGTGAGGACGAGGTCATACTCGGTCTCTTCTTCCAAGCCGGAGAACCACGTGGTTGTGGTTACGCCATCATTAAATTCAACGTTTGAACCTTTACCAACAAAGCGCATACCCCATGTTGCGGACCAATCTTCTTTGTCGAAGGTGAAGATCAAGTTACCGACCCATTTGGGCTGACCAAGACGACCATTAAAGTTTTCTTGCTGGCCTTCAAAGCGACCTGTTAAATCACGGGTCTGGATGGTGTGTTGCGTATCGATACGCATGTTCCAACCGTTCCAAATTTGTGTGTTGTAGGTTGCGTTGATGTCCCAGCCACGGTTTTGCTGTGATGCGATATTGATAAAGCTATCACGAACTTCCGTAACCTGACCGCCAAGAGGATCGGTATAGGGAATACGTTCAAACAAATCACAAAGGGGCTCATTCGGCCAATCTGGTGAATCATAACATTCACGCAGAATTGTCGCAGCACCAAGCTGGTCAACTTCATCGCGAACCTCGATGTCGAAGTAATCGATGGAGATGGAAAGATCAGCAAACGAAGGTGTCAGGATCAAGCCCAGAGTTTGTGCTGTTGATGTCTCAGCTTTCAGTACGCCCAAGCCACCACCGGTCAGAACCGTCGCGGAAATGGACGCTGTATGATCAGCTGGTGCACCTTCAGCAGCACAGTTGTCTGCGATGCGTTGTGAAATACCACCAGAGGCGAGTGAATCACCCCAACGATAGCAAGGGTCCAGCCTACGCTGGGACAGGAAGCTTGCTTCGTCTTTCAGGTACAGCTCAAACAGAGCCGGTGTACGGAACGATGTCCCCCGCGTCGCACGAAGGCGAATCGTTGGGTTTACCTGCCAGTTCAAGCCCATTTTATAGGTCGAGCCTGAGCCGTAGGAGCTAACGTCCGTATAACGACCGGAGAAGTTTGCAGTCAGCGAATCGATAAACGGTTTATCGACCAGCAGTGGGATGTCCAACTCACCAAAGATGGCTTTGGTTGTGTGGCTACCTTCAGTAATGCTGGCCTTTCCGCTACCCCATGAGTTACCTGAGCGGGTTACTTCACCCGGTGTATCGAGGATGCTGTCATCACGCCAATGGAAACCAAAGGCCGCGCCGACCGCACCAGCAGGTACATCAATCAGCTCACCAGTTACAAGACCCTCAACAGAATACTGTTCGTAAATGGTAGAGCCTTTTTCGCTACCGAAGAGGAAGTCGCGCTCTTCTTGGGTTGGGTTCCCCTGCATCAATTCTGGGTTCAACCAGTCAACATCAACACACGGCACACCGCGCACGGATGTCACGGTGCCTTCACAAGATCCCCAAGCCCAGTTATTTGCCTGAACAGAGTCATTGTAAATCAACTGGTTCCAGTATTCAGCGTCTGATTTGGAGTACTGGAATGACAGATCAAATTCCCAAGTTGGAACCGCATCGCCGAAGTCACCACGCAAGCCGCCCACGAAACGTGTGTAGTCAACTTTGTTGCTGGCATCAGCATGATCCGTAATGGGGGTCGGGCTCAACCATTGAGCACCCGTCCAACCATCGGAGAGAGCACCACCCGAATCGGGCACGGTGTCGTAGTTGTAGAAGTTGAAGTTGTCATTATACACATATGACCAGTACTGGTTATAGTGGTTGGAATAGTTTTCGCGGCGGTTGAACAAACCTTCAGCATAGAGAGTAATGTGATCGGTCAGTTCTTGCTCGCCATCAAACATTGCTGTCCAACGCTCTGTTTCCGGAATGAGGGATTCCTCGTTCTGGTAGGGATGGTCATAATCATAGAGTGAGAATGACTTATGGTCATAGTTCACCTGATACCAGCCCTCTGGCGTGCGCATATGATACGGGTTGTCCGGATCTGCCAATGAGTTTACAGACGGCAGGCCGTTAGCCGCCAAGTGACCGTCATAGTCATACTGTAACAGGACCGAGCCAGTTGTTGGCTTGATATTGGTTGAGCCGTCGCCAAAACCTTCAGCATAGTCATAGGTCCAAGCGTGGCCCCAGCCCCAGTCGTTACATTTGTATTCGCCAGTGCGTGGGTCAATCAAGTCGGCACGTTGGCCGCCTTTAAAGACATAAGCCTCGCCACAATCGAAATAGTCACGATCGCCTTTGGCCAATTCTTCGCGGCGGTAATAATCGACCGTAAAGCGGAAATTACCACGATCCCATGCAGCACCGTATGAGCCGTTTACGCGGTATTCTTCACCGCCGGATTGTGTGGGCTGGGACAGGAAGCCTTCGATGGTGCCGCCATCACCTTTTTTGGTGATGATGTTAATAACACCCGCTACAGCGTCAGAACCATAAAGCGTTGATGCACCATCTTTCAGGATCTCAACACGCTCAATCGCTGACAGTGGCAACACGTTCATATCGAACGATGAGACACTACCGCGGATACCAGCGGGACCTGCACGACGACCATTCAGCAGAACCAGGGTTCTGTTGGCGCCAAGGCCACGTAGCGAGATGGTTTCGGCACCAGCACCACCATTTTGCACGAATGCGGTGGATGTCGCTGATGTCACCTGTGGTGAACCAGCAGCTGATGTGGTGGAGCGCAGCAATGCGCCAATGTCGGTGAAGCCCTGCGGTGCAGCGGATTCGGCTGAAATCACATCCATCGGTGCAGCGCTAGAAAAGCCGCTCCTGCGAATGCGCGAGCCGGTTACGACAACCTGTTCGACTTCTTCGTCAATTTCTTCGTCCGCACTGGTGTCTTGGTCTTGTGCAAAAGCCTGAGTGGCCAGCAGCAAGCTACCCACCAATGCAGTTCCACCCATGAGCAGACCGTAGCGTGAGCGCGGCTCTTCTATATTCGTTTCGTTATTGGTATCTGTCATTATATACAGCCCCTACAGAGTTTAGAGAATGTTGGAAAAAATACGGAAAGTGAAAGCCCCGAATATTCCCCCGTCACCCCTGATTTAATATTGGCTTAACGCCATGTGTTTGTTTGGCCCCGTCGGGCCCCCTATATGAAAGTGCAAAAGTCACTGAAACAAACAGGCAGTGCTTGGACACTTTACAGGGCTTTTTTATACAAGCCCTAGTCGCTGTGGGGATATTGTTATTTTGTGATCAAATTGTCAAACAATTGAATCCGTTGTTGGATGCGACATTTTTGCATCATGATTCCACTTGAAGGTGATTGATTGTTTCAATGCGCCCACTTGCCTTGTTCATACGAATCATGGAACATGCGCTTGGCTTTAAATTTTTTAAGGGGGACTAAGTTGAAAAAAACAATGAAAAGGACGTCGATACAGGCAATTTGTGCGGCGATTTTGGCGCTGACATGGGGGTATTTACCTCATACGGCCAATGCAGATGGCCATGCGCGGCTTATGACAAGCGAAGATGCGGTGGCCATAAAGCGGGTGAGAGACCCGCGGATTAGCCCCGATGGCAACTGGGTCGCTTACAGTGTTGGCGGCTCGGATTTGGAAGAAGACGAGGGGTTCGGTAATATTTATATGACATCCGCTGATGGCAGTCAGACCCTGAAAATGACGGGCGATGAATATTCAGCCTCCTCACCGCGTTGGAGCCCGGATGGCAGCCAACTCGCCTTTACCGCATCCATCGGCAAAGATGCTAAGACGCAGGTCTGGACGCTTGATATGCGGGGTGGCGCACCTATCCAGTATTCTAACGTCAAGCAAGGGGTGAATGGTTTCGCATGGTCACCGGATGGCAGCGGTATGCTTTTGGTTGTCAAAGACGCAAAGCCCGAACCCGCCGAGGGCGAGGATGAAGATACGCCAAAGCCATGGATCATTGATCGGCTTCAGTTCAAGCAGGACTATGTTGGTTATTTGGACCGCAGGCGCAATCATATCTACGTTATGGAAGGACGCATGGGCGAAGAACGCCAGCTGACGTTCGGCGATTATGATGATAGTTCGCCTGTTTGGAGCCCAGACGGCACCTCGATTGCTTTTGTATCTAATCGCACGGAAGAGCCGGATGCCAATGTGAATAGTGACATTTGGGTGGTGCGGGCTGATACAGATGCGGATATGCCCGCGGCTCAACGCGTTACAAGCGGGCCGAACCAGGACTATGCGCCTGCGTGGTCAAGCGACGGTCAGTGGATTGTTCACAATACGGTGACCGATGCGGCGGCGATTTGGTATGCCACACAGGATCTGGCTGTGACGCCAGCGATGGGTGGCAACACGCGCGTTTTGACAGCAGAATTTGATCGTAACTTTGGATCGCCCAAATTCATGACGGGCGATACGGCTATATTGGCATCTGTTGAACATAGTGGCACACAAAATTTGGCACGTGTCGATGTTGCAACGGGCGCGGTCGGCATTGTGCATGGCGGCGATATCAGCCTGCGCGGTTTTGACCTTCATACATCGGGCGCTGTGGCGGGCGTTATTTCCAGACCAGACCTTCCCGGCGAAGTGTTCATGATTGATGGCGACGATGCGCGACCAATTTCGTCGGTCAACAATGAATTGATGGCCAGCTTGGACTTGGCCAATGTGCGAGAAGTGCAATATGCCAGTGCAGATGGGACCGAGATCGAAGCCTTCATCTACACCCCGCCGGGTTATAAAGAGGGGACAAAATACCCCACTTTACTATGGATTCATGGCGGGCCAGTTGCGCAGTATGATTTTGGTTTTAGTACCAATGCACAGGTTTTTGCTGCCCAAGGTTACGTGGTGGTGCTGCCCAACCCACGCGGTTCCAGTGGTTATGGTCAGGATTTCTCGGCAGCGATTTTCGCTGATTGGGGCACCTTGCCCACGCAGGATGTGATGGCGGGCGTTGACCATGCGATCGAACTCGGCCTCAGCGATCCGGATCGCCTCGGCGTTGGGGGCTGGTCTTATGGCGGTATTCTGACCAACTATGTTATTACGTCTACGGATCGTTTTAAGGGGGCAATGTCTGGTGCCAGTGAAGCGCTATATACGTCCTTTTACGGCCACGATGTTTATCAGCGGATTTGGGAAGCGGAATTGGGTCTGCCATGGGAAAATCAGGCGCTTTGGGACAAAATATCACCCTTCTATAAGATCGGCAATGTGACGACGCCGACCATGCTGATGGGCGGTAAGGAAGACTGGAACGTGCCGATTATGGGGTCTGAGCAGCTTTATCAAGCCCTAAAACGTCTTGGTGTACCAACCCAGTTGGTTGTTTATCCTGGTGAATTCCACGGATTTAGCCGCCCCAGCTTCATTGTTGACCGTTATCAGCGTTATCTCGACTGGTACGGCCAATATGTGAAGGGGCCAGAAAAGGCCTCTGGCGGGCACTTCTAAAGGCCAGTTTTACAAAACGGCTTTAATTTGACGAATATATTCGGGGGATGTGTCACAGCATCCCCCGATTATCGTTGCACCCATATCCACCCAAGCTGCGGCAATGGCAGCATATTCTTCAGCACTCATTTTATTCTTTGCGGCCCAGTCTGGCTCGCCGCCGTCTGGTTCGGTTGGGACAGGATTGCAATAGGCCCCTGTGGGTCGCCCCGCCATCCTGACCAAATCTGCCATTAGGCGTGTGACAGGCTCGGTGGCAGAACAGTTGAAAAGCATGGCCTCAATTGGCAAATCTTGAAGCGCCGAAATGGCCTGTGAAAGTGATTCGCCGCTTCTGAGCGTGTCGCCAGACGCCGCCAGTGTCCATGATACCCAAACGGGTTTGCCTGCTTCAATTCCCGCGATTGCTGCCGCACGGGCTTCTTGGGCGGTGGTCAGGGTCTCACATAGGATGATATCAACCTCAGGCGCTAAAAGGCCTGCCATTTCCCGGTAATAGGTCAGGTTATTTTCATAACTGTCCACCAAATCAATTCGGTAAGTGGTGTCCAATGGCGGCAGCGAACCAGCAACCAGAACATCTTTGCTGATATTATCGCGTGCTTCGCGCGCTAGCCTTGTTGCGCGCTTTGTTAAATCCGCGAGCTTGTCTTCCGCCCCTTCGCGGGCCAGCAGTTTCCGGGTCACTGCGTAATTGTTGGCTGTAATGACTTCCGCGCCTGCGCGGATATAATCTTCATGTACGTCGCGCACCATGTCTGGCGTTTCCATCAGGGCGAGAGCGGACCAAATAGATGACTTATAATCCGCAACGGGCGCGCCGCGCGCGCGCAGCTCCGTCCCCATAGCACCATCCATCAGGGTGATTTTTCGCGATTCAGTCATGTGGGATCCAATCTTCAATAAGAAACAAATCTATTGCTAATCTTGACGCAGCGATGAATGATGCCCGCCATATTCAACAAAAATCAAGAGCCGAGGTTCCTAAAAATGCTTCATACTAAATTTTCACGTTTTGTGATGGCGGCGAGTGTCGCGGTCTTCATTCCCCTCGCAGCGTTCGCCGATACGGTGGCAGACGGTCATGGCAGCTATGATGATGAGATTGCTATGATTAAGGCGGATGCCCGCTATCAACGCGCTCAGGCTTATATTAGGGCCAATAGGGACCGCTCCAACCAAGATCTGATTGAATTGACAGAAATTCCGGCACCGCCATTTGGCGAGGTTACCCGCGGCAAGCGCTTGGCTGAGATGCTCAAGGATGCGGGAGCAGACGAGGTGAGTGTTGATGAAGTCGGTAATGTGATTGCGCTGCGCCGCGGTACCGAGGGCAAGCGTGTTGTGGCCTTTGGGGCGCATATTGACACTGTTTTTCCGCAGGAAACTGATGTGACGGTTAAGGTTGAAGGAAACCGTTATATCGCGCCGGGTGTCGGCGACAATACGCGGGGTCTGGTGGCGCTTTTGGATATTCTGCGCATGATCGAGCATGGTGGTTTCGAGACGCGTGACCATATTCTTTTCATTGGTACGGTTGGCGAAGAAGGCCTTGGCGATCTGCGCGGTGTGAAGCATCTGTTTCGCGATGGTGGCCCACAAATCGACAGCTTTATCGCGATCGATGGCGGCGGTGCTGATCGTTTGGTCTATGGCGGGGTGGGGTCGCACCGTTACCGCGTGACCTTTCATGGTCCGGGCGGCCATTCATGGGGCGCATTTGGTTTAGCCAACCCACATCATGCTTTGGGTCGTGCCATCGCCATTCTTGATGCCAATGCCCCCGCTGTGACCAGCGAAGGCAATAAGTCCAGCTACAGCGTGGGTCGTATAGGTGGCGGCACATCTGTTAACTCCATTCCGTTTGAATCTTGGATGGAAGTGGATATGCGCTCGGGTGATCAGTCGCGGCTGGATATGGTCGATGCGGTTTTTCAGGCCGCGATGCAGCAGGCCCTAGCGGAAGAAAATGAAGGCCGTGCGGATGGACCTGCTCTTACGGTTGAGGTGAAAATGGTTGGCCGTCGTCCGGCGGGTGTTGGTAATCTGAGTGATCCGCTGATTATGCGTCATATGGCGGCATCAAAGGCGCATGGCATTGATGCTATCCCTAGTATTTCTTCCACAGACGCGAACATCCCCATTTCCATGGGTATCCCGGCGATGACGATTTCCCGTGGCGGTAAAAGCAGCCGCGCCCATTCCTTGGATGAATGGTGGCAGGATGACGATGCCCATGTTGCGGTGGAAATTGCCGTACTGACCGTTTTGTCTCAGGCCGGAGTTTCGAACTAAAACGGCGCGGGAGAGACAAACTCGGTAGGTTCGTCTTCGCCCGGTAAAATGATAGAGAGGCGCTCCGCGTGCAATTGCAGGCGGGGCGCTTTTTTCTGGGCGGCGAGATCTGCATACATTCGATCACCCAATATGGGATGACCCATGGCTTTGGCGTGAACCCGCAATTGGTGCGAACGCCCCGTTAATGGATAAAATGCCACACGCGTGATGCCGATGTCTTCACGCTCTAGGACGTGATAATGGGTGATGGCTTCTTTGCCCACGTCATGATCGATTTTTTGCAGCGGGCGATTGGGCCAATCACATATCAGGGGCAGATTGATGGTGCCTTTGTCCTCGCGCACCAGACCATCCAGTCGTGCGATATAGCTTTTTTGTACAAGCCGTTTTTCAAACTGCTGTGACAATGCGGTCAGCGCCGCCTTGGTGCGGGCCAGCAGGATGATGCCGGATGTATCCATATCCAAGCGGTGAACGGCAAAAACACGGCCATAGGTGTCTTTGGCGCGACTGGTGATGCAGTCGCTGTGGCTTGCTTTTTTACCGGGAACGGACAAGAGGCCACTTTGCTTGTTCAGCGCGATCATGTTTTCATCCACATAAAGCGCGTCTAACCACGGCGTTGTCGGTGGATCATAATGTTCTAAAATGGTCGGCATCATTGGCTTTCAGTGAAATTTCAATGTTTGTAGCGCTCTGTTTTACGTCTGTCTATAGAGGGCCGCCGCACTGACAAATTCGTGTCCAACGCCATTAAGGGGTGCGCCGCGAAAAAAAACATGTTTAACATGGACGTCTACAACACGACCTGAAGGGGGCACTGATGAAAAAAATTGCAGGATTAGCCGCAATTGTTTTATGCGCAGGAATAAGTTCCGGGGTGTTTTTTCCATCAATGGCCCGTGCCGATGGGCCGTATCTGGATGTAAAGTTGGCGGCTGTGGCACCCGCGACAATACGCGGCGCGACACAGGTGGGTAGCTATGACCTGAATTTTGATAATGGCATTTCCGCGGGCATCGCCGTGGGCTGGGCCTTTGATCATCTCCGGACCGAGGCAGAGGTGAATATCATCGGCGCTGATTTCAAGCTTATAGACGGTGCGCTTGATGAAACGGTCACTGACGGCAGCATGAAAGCGGTTATGGCCAATGCCTATTATGACCTAACGGATGGCTTTCCGGTGACCCCTTATGTGGGACTTGGTGCGGGCATGTCTTTCTCTGATTTGGGAAATATATCGGATGGTGGGCATCTCGCCTATCAGGCGATGGCGGGCTTCCGCTATAATCTGTCCGGTCAGTTTTGGGTTGGTGCTGAATATCGCTATATGAATACCAAAACCGATGGCGATTTGGAGGATTTCAAATCCAGCCTCTTCATGGCGACCTTCTCGGTCGGGTTCTAGGTTTCGCGCCGATAATTTTTCATCTCATACCAAGGGGGACACCATGGTCATTTACGGGGTCGCTTTGTTGTCGATTTGCCTGCTCGCGGGATTATACTTGGGCGAATTGCTGGGGATTGCCATCGGCGTAGAGGCCAATGTTGGCGGTGTCGGCATTGCCATGTTGTTGTTGATCGGCATTCTGCACATTCATAACGGCCGCTTTCATATCGGGGACATTTCCGCCAAGGGCATCACTTTTTGGAGTGCAATGTATATCCCGATCGTTGTCGCTATGGCGGCAAAGCAAAATGTGGTTGCGGCCCTAAGCGGGGGCTGGTTGGCGGTGATCGCGGGCGCGCTGGCGGTTGTTGTCAGTTTCGCGCTGGTGCCCATTATGACCCGCATGGGCAATCCCAATAACAAATCCGGAGACGCCTCATGATGATCGAAGCGCTGTCTGTGGTTATGACAAAATACGCGCTGGTGGTGGCCTTTGCTTTTGTTGGCATTGTGGTGTGGTTGTCCTATTGGGCGACGGATAAATTTACTGGTGGGCGCATTCACGGCTCAGCGGTGGCGATCACAGTTGGCTTGGCGCTGGCGTGGTATGGCGGCTGGTCAACGGGTGGCAAAGCAGGTCTTGCTGATTTTGAATTATTGGCGGGTATTGGCATCATGGGCGGGGCCATGTTCCGTGATTTTGCCATTGTCGCCACGGCCTTTGGGGCGGGGCTTGGGGATCTGAAAAAAGCTGGCGCAATTGGCGCGATTGCTGTTGTTGCGGGGGTTGTGGTGTCCTTTGTTATCGGGGCTATTGTGGCAGTGTCCTTTGGCTATAGCGATGCGGTCAGCATTAGCACGATTGGGGCCGGGGCTGCGACATATATCGTTGGCCCGGTAACCGGGGCGGCACTGGGCGCAGAATCAGATATCATTGCGCTGAGCATCGCAGCGGGTCTTGTAAAATCCATCCTGGTGATGGTGGGTACGCCCATGGTGGCGGGCTTCATTGGTCTTGATAATCCACGCTCCGCCATGATCTTTGGCGGCCTGATGGGCACAACCAGCGGCGTTGCAGGCGGCCTTGCAGCGACCGACCCGAAATTGGTGCCATACGGGGCGATGACGGCCACGTTTTACACTGGCGTCGGCTGTTTGCTGGCCCCCAGCATTTTATTCCTCGCCGTGCGGGCCATTACGGGATAGGGAGTTTTTTTTGATGGAGCTTATTGATCGCGCTGCCGGATATTCTGATCATATTGCCATCGTCACGGGTGATCAGTCCTTATCATATTCTGACCTGTTGACGCGCTCGGCAGGTGTGGCGAGTTGCCTGCTCGCCGGGGCGGATGATTTGGGCGAAGAGCGTATCGCGTTTTATCTGCCCGGCAGCATTGATTATGCGTTGGTGATGTGGGGCATTTGGCGTGCAGGCGGTGTCGCCGTTCCATTGAATATCGCCGCCAGTACAGCCGATCTGGAACATGTATTTGCCACCACCGGGGTTGCGCGCTTGATAGTGGGGGACGGAGCGCCCGCGCATATTCACGAGCTTTGTGACCGGATGAATGTTGCCGTGTTGCGGGTTGCCGACCTGGGCGGGTCGCCGGTGGCGCTGCCGGGCATCGCGCCAGATCGCCGCGCCATGATTTTGTTCACATCGGGGACCACATCAAAACCCAAAGGTGTTGTTACCACCCATGCCAATATCACGGCGCAGGTGCGGACCCTGATTGATGCGTGGGGTTGGGGCGAAGATGACAGTATTCCGTTATTCCTGCCAATGCATCATGTGCACGGTATTATCAATGTGCTGAGCTGCGCGCTCTGGGCTGGGGCGCGAGTTGAGACCTTTGAGAAGTTTGAGGCCAGCAGTATTTGTGCCCGGGTCGCGGATGGGGCCTATAGCATGTTCATGGCGGTGCCGACCATTTATGTGAAGTTGATCGACTATCTGAATGGGTTGCAGGTCGCCGAGCGCCAGCGCATTTGCGATGGGTTCCGGGCGATGCGCCTCATGATTTCCGGCTCGGCCGCGCTGCCGGTTAAAATTCACGAGGACTGGCAGGCGCTGACCGGGCAGGTATTGTTGGAGCGATACGGCATGACCGAGATTGGCATGGCCATTTCTAATCCACTGAATGGCGAGCGCCGCCCCGGCGCGGTGGGGATGCCTTTGCCCGGTGTTGAGGTCATTTTGGCTGGTGAAGATGGCGGGGTGCTGGACGGCGAAAACAATCCCGGGGAAATTTGGGTGCGCGGGCCCAATGTTTTCTCAGAATATTGGCGCAATTCGGCCGCCACAGAGGACAGCTTTACCGATGGCTGGTTCCGTACTGGCGATATGGCCGTGCGCGAACGGGGTTATTACCGAATTATGGGCCGGCTGAGCATGGACATCATCAAGTCCGGGGGCGAGAAGCTTTCAGCGCTTGAGATTGAGGATGTTTTGCTCACCCACCCGGATATTGCCGAATGTGCGGTGGTCGGCGCGCCTGATGATACGTGGGGTGAGGCAGTCTGTGCCGCCATCGTGCCCGCAGAGGGGGCGTCCGTCGACGAAGCCAGTATCCGCGCATGGGGCAAAGATCGGATGACCCATTATAAAGTTCCAAAACGCGTGATGATCCAAGCCAGCTTGCCACGAAACGCCATGGGCAAGGTCACCAAAACGCAGGTCAAAGCGCTGTTTTCCTAAGCCGCAAGGTCCAATTTCAAATTAAAACTGTGGACAGGGCATATTTGTGCTTGCCATTTTCTGTGTACCTATGTATTAACGCGTTAACACATAGGTACACCGAGTCGCGGAGATAACTATGCCGAGAGCAATGGCTAAAGAAAACAAGCAGTGGCGTGCGCGCCTGCTGGACGCGTTTGTTTCTATGGAATCAAAGAAGGAAATGGGTGACTTTTTGCTAGATCTTTGCACCCCGGCGGAATTGGCTGCGTTTGAGGAGCGTTTTGAAATCGCACGCATGTTGCAGGACACCGAACGCCCCTACCGCGATATTGCCGAGCGCACCGGTGCCAGCACCACAACGGTCGCCCGGGTTGCGCGGTTTTTGCGACAGGAAAACAATAAGGGCTACAGGCTCGCGCTGCAGCGCATAAAAAAATAACAATAAAAGCAGGAGCTTACAGTGGATACCAACCGATTACGCATAGCTGTCCAGAAATCTGGACGGCTTGCAGAGAAAAGTTTTGAAATTCTAAAAGCTGCGGGCTTGAAGCTCCGCTATTCCAAAAATGACCTCTATTGCCGCGTGCAGAATATGGATATTGATCTTCTGCTCATTCGCGATGACGACATTCCGGAACTGGTGAATAACGATGTTTGCGATCTGGGCATTGTTGGCGGCAATGTGGTTGCAGAATTTCAGGCCCGCGCGGACGAGCCGGAAAATATCCGGCAGGTTGAAACCCTTGGCTTTGCCGACTGCCGATTGGATTTGGCGGTGCCGAAGGATTGGAATTATCGCGGCCCCCAGGATTTGGAGGGCAAGGTGATTGCCACATCCTATCCAGCGCTGACCAAAGCCTTCATTGGCGAACATGGTTTGAATACGCAGGTGGTGGAAATGTCGGGCGCTGTGGAACTGGCACCGCGCCTTGGTATTGCCGACCTGATTTGCGATCTGGTGTCCACTGGCGCTACGCTCGAGGCCAATAATCTTAAACCGGTCTCCACCCTTTATTCCAGTCAGGCCATTATGATCGGCAATCTGAAGCCATTGAATGAGGCCAAACAGGCTGTGTTTGCGCGGCTTTTGCAGCGGGTACGGGGTGTTTTGGCATCGCGCGAGAATAAATATGTGATGATGAACGCGCCCAAGGCATCGGTCCCGGCCATCAGTGCCCTGTTGCCGGGGGCATCGGCACCGACAGTGATTCAATTGGCGGGACGGGAAGATCAAGTGGCGATCCACGCGGTGTGCGCCGAGGGCGTTTTCTGGGAAACCATGGAGAAACTGCGTGACGTGGGGGCCAGCGCCATTCTTGTTTTGCCGATTGAAAAAATGATGGCGTGATCGACCATGTTGAACTGGACTGATATGGATGACGCCGCACGCGGCGCAACACTCGCCCGCCCCATCGCGCCTGCTGATGGTGGTGTGGCAAGGCAGGTGGCGGATATTTTTACCGCGGTTGAGCGCGGTGGTGACGCAACGCTCCGCGAACTCACCAGTAAATTTGATGGCTGCACGCTCAAGGACCTGCTCTATGCGCCTTCGCTGGACACAGCGCAGTTGGACAATAATGCAAGAAAAGCAATTGAAACGGCGATGCGGAATATCCGCGCCTTCCATCAGCGGCAGAAACCACAAGACTATGAGGTCGAGGTTCAATCAGGTGTGATCTGCCAGCGGCGTTATGTGCCGATGCAGCGCGTTGGGCTTTACATACCCGGCGGTACCGCACCCTTGTTTTCCACTCTTTTGATGCTGGTGATCCCCGCGCAGATCGCTGGTGTGGGCGAGATACTCTTGGCCTCCCCGCCGCGTGAGAATGGCCGTGTTGATCCGGTGATTGAGGACGTGGCGGCTATGCTCGGCGTGAAAACTATTATGCCAGTTGGCGGTGCGCAGGCGATCGCGGCGATGGCGATGGGAACTGAAACGATCCGCCCTGTGGATAAGATTTTCGGCCCCGGCAATATCTGGGTGACCGAAGCAAAAAAATACGCCAGCGCCCTGACAGGCGGCCCGGCCATCGATATGCCCGCAGGCCCGTCAGAGGTTTTGGTCATTGCGGACGGTGATGCCAATGCTGAATTTGTTGCCTCTGATCTGTTGTCGCAGGCGGAACATGATCCCCTTGCCCAATCCATATTACTCAGTACGTCCATTGATTTAATCAAGGCTGTGACGGCGGCCTTGGATAGACAGGTCAGAGCGTTATCGCGCAGCGATATTTTGGCGCGGTCGCGGGGCAATATCCGTATGATCCTGTGTGCGAATTTGGACGAAGCAATGGCGATTTCTAATGCCTATGCGCCAGAACATTTGATTATTAACACAGCCAATTGCCGGGATTTATTGCTGGGCGTTTGCAATGCGGGATCGGTCTTTCTGGGGCCATGGTCCACGGAATCTGCGGGGGATTATGCCAGCGGAACCAACCATGTTCTGCCAACTGCGGGCGCGGCGCGGGCCTATTCCGGGCTTGGTGTTGATGCTTTTATGAAGTCGATCACCGTGCAGGAACTGTCAGCAGATGGTCTGAAAACGCTTGGCCCGGTGGTCTCCGAACTGGCGCGGATGGAGGGTCTGGATGGTCACGCTGCGTCGGTGGATCTCCGCCTTTCCAAATTAAAAGGGGCCGCATCATGAGCATTATAGATCGCATTCGTCCTGATATATTGGCCATGACCGGCTATGCATCGGCAAAAGTCACCGCCAATATAGACCGCAGCGGGTTCATACGCCTAGATGCGAATGAGAGTTTCGAAAGCCCGGTTGCAGACGTTGCAACGGGCACCAACGCCAATCGCTATGATAGCGGTGAACGCGATCAACTGACGGCGCGTATGGCGGGTTGGTATGGTGTGGATGTCGCCCAAACACTGCTGACCCGCGGCGCTGACGAGGCCATTGATCTGCTGGTGCGCAGTTTTTGCGAGGCTGGGCGCGACCGTGGCCTGATCTGCACGCCGGGGTTTGATTATTACCGGGTGGCGCTGACCGTGCAGGGCTGCGAGACGGTGCGCGTGCCGCTTGGTGATGGGGGCCAACTGGACCAGACTGCCATCAAAGCGCACTTATCTGAGGCCCTGAAAATCATCTTCCTTTGTTCACCAAATAACCCCACAGGCGTTTCCCTTAAACGCGCCGATGTGATCAGTTTGTTGGAGGCCGCGCCTGATACTGTGGTGGTTCTGGATGAGGCCTATATTGAATTTTCGAACGAGGAAAGCGCATCGGCCTTGGTGGCGGGCCATCCCAATCTGGTGATTTTGCGGACCCTGTCCAAGGCGTTTGGTCTGGCGGGCGCACGGGTTGGGGCAATGATTGCGGCTCCAGAGCTTATCGCGATTATGGCCAAGGTTCAGGCCCCCTATCCCCTGACTGTGCCCTCGATGGCACTGGCATTGGAGGCCTTTAGCCCGGTTCGGCTGCTGCGCATGAGGTCGCGTGTGGCCGAGGTGCGCCATGAGCGCGAGCGGTTGATGACAGCGCTTGATGGATTGGGCGAGATGACGGCCTCTGACGCGAATTTCCTCCTGATTAAAACCACAAATGCGGGCGCTCTGATGGAAAGGGCGCGCCGCGCCGGCGTGGTTATTCGCGACCAAAGTCAACAGATCGACGGTGCGGTGCGGATCAGTGTTGGCAGCGCCGCTGAGAATGATGTCTTGATCGCTGCCTTGACGGGCGACAATACGCCAGCCAAGCGCCGCACCGGCCAAACATCGCGCACAACAAACGAGACGGAAATTGTCGCCCGTGTCGATCTGGATGGGGGTTTCAAAACAGATATAAAGACGGGCGTTGGTTTTTTTGATCACATGATCGACCAAATCGCCAAACACTCGGGCGTGTCGGTGGAACTGTTCGCCCGGGGTGATACCGAGATTGATGTCCATCATTTGGTTGAGGACTGCATGATTGTGCTTGGCACGGCGTTGAAAGATGCACTGGGCGATAAGCGTGGTTTGGCCCGCTTTGGCTTCGAGGTGCCGTTCGAAATTCCCATGGACGAAGCCAGCGCGTCCATTCGTCTGGATCTGTCCGGTCGCCCGTTCTTGAAGTTCGACGGCGCGTTTCCAGAACCTATCGTTGGAGAGTTCCCAGTGAGCATGACTGAACACGCGATGCGGTCTTTGTGTGACAATCTGGGGGCAAGCTTGCAGGTGACATTGCAGGGTGAAAACAGCCACCACATGATCGAGGCTTGCTTTAAAGGGTTTGGCCGGGCGCTGGGCATGGCCATCCGCAAAGAGGGCGATGAAATCCCGTCATCCAAAGGAACACTCTAGTGGGGGTGGTTGTTGTCAACAGCGGCTGTGCCAATCTAGCCAGCGTCGTGTTCGCACTGCAGCGTTTAGGCGCGGCGGTCAGTGTCAGCGATGATGTGGAGGTCATTGGTGCGGCTGATCGGGTCATCCTTCCGGGTGTTGGTAGCGCAGGATTCGCTATGAACGAGCTGGCACGGCGCGGACTGGTGGACACGTTGAAGGGCTTAAAGCAGCCGACTATGGGAATTTGCCTTGGGATGCAGCTTTTATTTGATAGCTCGGACGAAGGCGATGTTCCTTTGCTTGGTATTATCGGGGGATCGGCCCGCAAATTTGACGAGGATCGCGGATTGATTGTCCCCCATATGGGGTGGAATGACATTCGCCATGAAAAGGATGATCCGTTACTAAGTGGGGGCGAAGATGGCGCATGTTTTTATTTTGTGCACAGCTATTTTTTGCCTGTCTCGGATTATACATTGGCATCATGTGAACATGGCGCGCGGTTCAGCGCCATTGTCCGCCGGGATAATTTTTGGGGCTGCCAATTTCACCCGGAACGCTCGGCTGATGCGGGGGCGCGCATTCTCAAGAATTTTATGGAATTGACATGATTATTTACCCGGCTATTGATCTTTTGGATGGGGCTTGTGTGCGCCTGAAACAGGGCGACTTTGCAGCTAAAACCGAATATGACACCGATCCTGCGGCGGTGGCGGCACGATTTCGCGCGGCGGGGGCGGGTTGGTTGCATATGGTTGATCTAACAGGCGCCAAAGCGGGCACCCCGATGCAGGCCGAGTTAGTCGCCAAGACCGCACAAAGCGTTGATATGCGGGTTCAGGTCGGTGGGGGTATTCGCGCCGCCGAGCATGTGGCAGCTATTCTGGATGTGGGTGTGGACCGCGTCATCATAGGTACGCTGGCCATTCAGAAGCCTGCCACGGTCGCAGCGCTTTTACGGGATCGCGGGGCCGATAAAATCTGTATTGCGCTGGATGTATTTGTGGACGGGGATGGCACGACCAATGTGGCCACAAATGCATGGAGCGAGGCCAGCGGCAAAACGTTGGACGATGTTATTGCCCCATTTTTAGAGGCAGGCTTAAAACATATCCTTGTCACCGACATCGACCGGGATGGGATGGAGCAAGGTCCAAATGAGGCCTTATATACCAAGATCGTGGCGGATTACCCCCATCTTGATGTGCAGGCATCGGGCGGCGTACGGAATCTGAATGACGTTCAGCGGCTGGCAGCGCTTGGCGCCGCCGGGGTGATCACCGGCCGGGCCCTTTATGAAGGCACCCTTGATCTGGCCGATGCAGTCCGCATAGGCGGAGAGGGCTAATGCTTAAGAAACGCATCATACCCTGTTTGGATGTGAAGGATGGCCGCGTGGTGAAGGGCGTTCAGTTTCGCGATCATCAAGTCATGGGCGACATTCTTGATTATGCGGCCCTTTACCGCGACCAAGGCGCGGATGAATTGGTCTTCTATGATATCACCGCCAGTGTTGATGCCCGCAGCGTGTCATTGGATTGGATCGAAGCGGTGGCGCGGGTGATTGATATCCCCTTCGCCGTAGCGGGAGGCATTCGTAGCATCGAGCACGCCGCAGCATGCCTAGAGCGCGGCGCGGACAAAATTTCCATCAACACGCCTGCGCTGTTGCGGCCCGATTTGATCAATGAGCTTGTGGCGGTTTTTGGCTCTCAATGCATTGTTGTCGGCATCGACAGTTTTCAGGATGATGCAGGCGGATACCGGGTGAAACAATTCACCGGCGCGCCAGATGCAACGGAGGATTCCGGGCGCGAGACCTTGGATTGGGTCCGCGAAGTGCAGGCCCGCGGCGCTGGCGAGATTGTTTTGAATTGCATGAACCTAGACGGTGCGCGCACGGGCTATGATATAGACCAATTGTCCGCTGTTCGTGCGGTCTGTTCCATCCCCTTGATTGCGTCTGGCGGTGCTGGCGGAATGGCGCATTTCCGCGATGTGTTTGCGATGGCCCACGTGGATGGGGCATTGGCGGCCAGCGTCTTTCATAAAGGGATGATGACGGTGGGGGATTTGAAAAAATGGCTTGATGAAAATGGCGTGGAGGTAAGGTTATGAATGTTGATACAAGTGGATTGGCCGCGACCATTGACTATGAAAAAGAAGGCGGGTTGGTGCCCGCCATCGTTCAGCATGACCAGACGGGCGAGGTCTTGATGCTGGGCTATATGGATGCAGATGCTTTGGCCAAGACCATCGCGCTTGGTAACGTGACGTTTTATTCGCGGTCCAAACAGCGGCTCTGGACCAAGGGTGAGACATCGGGAAATACGCTCGCTGCAATCTCTCTTTCAAGCGACTGTGACAGCGATGCAGTTCTGGTGCGGGCCATACCGGCTGGGCCGACGTGCCATTTGGGGACGCGCACGTGCTTTGCCGAGAATGGCCGATTACCCCTGCAGTTTTTGACTGAACTGAGCGACGTGATCACGGCCCGCAAAACCAGCGATGATGATGAAAGCTATACCGCGTCACTGTTCCGCGCTGGCACGCGTCGTATGGCGCAAAAGGTCGGTGAGGAGGGGGTTGAGGTCGCCGTGGCCGCAACCGCAGATGATCGGGATGAATTGCTGAATGAAAGTGCAGACTTGGTCTATCACCTGATGGTGTTGCTTGCCGCGAAGGGGATGGGTTTGAATGACGTGGCGGCCAAGCTGCGTTCGCGCCACTCATAAGCCAGCCTTCATAGGCCAGCTTTATGCGCTTTCCAGCTTGATGATATCGGCTAAATTGTCTTTATCCACGCCCAACTGTTCACTGAGCAGATCGACGGTGGTATTCAGTGCCCGCTTGGTGATCATGCTGGCTTGGATGTGATACCACCGGATATCACAAGCCACGGGGGCGTCCAGAGCATCACGTTTTGCTGCTTTGAAATTGCACCATGCGATGACCGGCACATCGTTGAAAACGCGGTCAACAATGATGAAGGCGTCTTTTTGCAGGATGATATCCAAAACTTTTAGGCCCGGCAGTTGCAGGCGCAGTGGCGCACCCAATCGACTGATGGCCAATTGAAACAGATTGTAATACTGGGCATCAAGGGTGCCGGGTCGTTCAATCAGCCGCGGAACGCTGTCTTGGCGGGTGTATGTTTCTGTCGTGTCTGACATGGACTTGAAAATAACCTTTTAAAAGAAAATGCCCCTGAACACATACCGTCCAAATTATGAACCAGTTCAGGGGCAGATGGTGCGGATGGGCGGGATTTTATACCGGATTGCCCCGCTTAATAACCATTTCTGCGCCCCGTGATTGGGCGAAATTATCAAAGCCAACCAAGCGAATATGGTTGTGGGGAAAGGCTTGTTTGCATGCCTCGGCCTCCGCCAAAATTTTATCCACATCGTCCTCGCCAAATAAGGGCAGTTTCCACATATACCAATAGTTTTGGAAAGCGCCCTCCGGCTCCACATGTTCGATGGCAGGGTTCCAGCCCTTGGAAATAATATATTTAACTTGGGCGCGGATGCGATCAGCATCCATGGGTGTTAGATAGGAGAAGGTCTCAAATCGACGACTTTCAGCATCTGATTGGGTTGACCCATAATTTTCTACATCACTCATTTTATCAGCTCCTTAAATTCGTTTTTGGCGCGTGGATTATTTTTGCACGTCAAGTTTATCGACCACGTCAAATTCGAATTTGATTTCTTTCCACGTCTCCATGGCCATTTTCAGCTCCGGGCTGTGTGCGGCTGCGTCGGTCAAAATGGCCTTACCTTCTTTTTCCAACTGTCGGCCTTGGTTGCGGGCCTCAACACAGGCTTCAAGCGCGACGCGGTTGGCGCAGGCACCTGCCGCGTTGCCCCATGGATGACCAAGGGTCCCACCGCCGAATTGAAGGACACTATTGTCGCCAAAAATCTCAACCAGCGACGGCATGTGCCAGACGTGGATGCCGCCAGACGCCACTGCAAAGGCCCCAGGCATAAAGCCCCAGTCTTGATCGAAGAAAATTCCGCGAGAGCGGTCTTCTTTGATGTATTTTTCACGCAGAAGGTCGATCCAGCCTAGTGTGGATGCACGGTCACCCTCCAGCTTGCCCACGACTGTACCCGTATGCAGGTGGTCACCACCGGACAAGCGCAGGGCTTTCAGAAGCACACGGAAATGGATGCCGTGATTGGGGTTGCGGTCAATCACAGCATGCATGGCGCGGTGAATATGCAACAATATACCATTGTCGCGGCACCATTGTGCAAGACCCGTATTGGCGCAAAATCCGCCAGTCAAATAGTCATGCATGATGATCGGCGCACCAATTTCCTTGGCGTATTCCGCGCGTTTATACATTTCTTCGGGGGTTGGGGCGGTCACGTTTAAATAATGGCCTTTTCGTTCGCCTGTTTCGTCTTCGGCCTTTAAGATGGCTTCCATAACGAAATCAAATCGCTGACGCCAGCGCATGAACGGCTGAGAGTTGACGTTTTCGTCATCCTTGGTGAAATCAAGACCCCCGCGCAGGCATTCGTATACGGCACGGCCATAGTTTTTCGCCGACAGGCCCAGTTTGGGTTTAATGGTACAGCCGAGCATCGGGCGACCATATTTATTCATGATATCACGCTCGACCTGAATGCCATGGGGCGGGCCGTTACAGGTCATGATGTAGGCCACCGGAATGCGCAGATCTTCGAGGCGCAACGCCCGAACAGCCTTAAATCCAAAGACGTTTCCGACCAGTGAGGTAAAGACGTTTACAACGCTGCCCTCTTCAAACAGGTCAATGGGATAGGCAATGAAGGCGTAAAAAGCGCTGTCATCACCCGGAACATTTTCGATCCTGTAGGCGCGGCCTTTATAATAATCGAGATCCGTCAATAGGTCGGTCCAAACGGTGGTCCATGTGCCAGTTGATGATTCTGCGGCAACCGCAGCGGCGGCTTCTTCGCGCGGGACGCCTTCTTGGGGAATAACTTTGAAGCAAGCAAGAAAATCGGTGTCTTTGGGCTCATAATGGGGTTCCCAATAGGTCTCCCGATATTCTTTCACGCCCGCTTGATATTTATTACCAGACATTGGATTTGTTCTCCTTTGGCGGGGCCGGGGCCTTTGTGGCCGCGCATCGTCTTTACCCCAGTACACTTTTGATGCGGTGACTATGTCAGAACCAATAGCAAAATAAAAATTATTTATTATTATCTTTTACATAAACATATGTTAATGAAATGATCATGCACGCAACGATACAACAAATGCGCCTGTTTGAAGCTGTGGCCCGCCATGGCAGTGTGACTCGTGCCGCCGAAGAGGTGCACCTGACGCAGCCGGCGGTCTCTATACAAATCAGGCGGCTGGAGGAAAACGCTGGAATTTCCCTGTTTGATCAGATTGGCCGCAAATTATACCTGACGGCTGCGGGGTTGGAGGTGCTGGAGTCCAGTCGTAAAATCCTTGGGGAAATGGATCATTTGAGCGATACGGTCGATACCATGCGCGGCGAGGTTTCCGGCCCGCTGCGGGTCTCGGTTGTGACCACGGCGCAGTATTTTCTGCCACATTTGCTCGGCGAATTTGTCAGGCTATACCCTAAAGTAAAGCCCTATATGGCCGTGACCAACCGCGACAGTATGTTGGCGCGGCTGGAGAGTTATCAGGACGATGTCTATATCATGGGCCATGTTCCAGGCAGCATCGAGGTCACGCGCTTTCCCTTTGTGGATGATAATATTACGGTTGTGGCGCATCCGGATCATCCCTTTGTAGGGCGTGCGGGTGTGACATTGAAGGACTTGGTGGCGGAACGCGTTTTGGTGCGGGAACAAGGGTCGGGGACCCGCCGCGCAACGGAACGGCTGCTTGAAGAACACGGTCTGACCATGACACCTTATATGGAATTGGGCAGTGCGGTTGCCTTGAAACAGGGGGTGATGGCGGGGCTGGGCATCGCGGTTCTGTCGCGCTACAGCATCAGCCAGGAATTACAACTTGGTAAATTGGCCGTCATTGAATGCGAAGCGTTCCCGCTGGTCCGGCCATGGTATGCGGTGCATCAATCGGATCGCCTGCCATCTATCACGGTGCGAACTTTTCTGGCATTTTTGGAAAAAGAAGGGGCCCGCCTCATCGGTGCCATGGCCGAGATATAAGCGATAAGAATAGGAAATGGATATGAAATATACCTGTATCGAAGATTTGCGCGTTGCTGCGAAAAAACGTGTCCCAAAGATGTTTTATGACTATGTCGATTCGGGCAGTTGGACCGAGGGCACTTACCGCGCCAATACAACTGACTTTGACCGCATCAAATTGCGTCAGCGTGTCGGTGTGGATATCCGCGAGCGCAGCTTAAAAACCATGATGTTGGGCCAGGACGTTGCGATGCCCATGGCGCTTAGCCCTGTTGGCATGACAGGAATGCAGCACGCAGACGGCGAAATTTTGGCTGCAAAGGCTGCGAAGGACGCCGGAATTCCTTTTGCGCTGTCCACCATGAGCATTTGTTCGATGGAAGATATCGCTGCCGCAACCAACCACCCGTTCTGGTATCAGCTTTATGTTATGCGCGATAAAGAATTCACCAAGAATATGATCAGTCGCGCCAAGGCATGCCGCGTATCCGCGCTGATCCTGACCATGGATTTGCAGGTCCTTGGTCAGCGCCATAAGGACATCAAAAATGGCCTGTCAACACCGCCAAAACCAACCGTGGCGAATATCCTGAATTTGCTGACCAAGCCGCGGTGGTGCGCGGGCATGTTGGGAACCCGCAGGCGTGCGTTTGGCAATATTGTTGGTCATGCCCAAGGGGTTGATGGGGCAGCGTCGATGATGACCTGGACCGCGCAACAGTTTGACAAGGGCCTGAATTGGAATGATGTGGACTGGATCAAAAAGGAATGGGGTGGACCATTGATCATCAAGGGCATTTTAGATGGGGATGATGCGCGCACGGCGGTGGATGTGGGCGCAGACGCGATTATCGTTTCCAATCATGGGGGCCGCCAGTTGGACGGGGCGCCGTCAAGCATTGAGGTCTTGCCAAAAGTGGCGCGGGCGGTGAATGGAAAGGCTGAGGTTTGGTTGGACAGTGGGATTCGGTCTGGTCAGGACGTTCTGAAAGCCATCGCCCTTGGGGCCAATGCGACCATGATCGGGCGCGCATATGTATACGGAGTTGGGGCGGATGGCCAAGAAGGCGCTGCCCGCGCGATAGAGATTATCCACAATGAACTGGATCTCTCCATGGCCTTTTGTGGCGTGACGGACATCAAAAATGTTGACCATAAAATCATTTACGAGCGGATATAATTGATTGCCATAAGGGCGCAATCCCCTTAAAAGCCAAGCCATGAACCCAGCTGCGAAGAATAAAAGCAAAAAGCAAACGCTGTTCAATATCATCCTCTCGATTGCCCTTCTGGTGCAGGGGGTGATGTTTTCGCAGCTTGTTCAGTGCGGTGATGACCATTCGGCTTCGGCGGCTCATATGACTGCCGCGGGGTCCCATGATGAACATATGGATATGGATGCGAACCAAAAGACGCAAGCGTCGGCCGCGCATATTTGTCCCATGGGTGGGTGCTATGAATGCCCTGCTGAGGAATGCGGTCAGTGTTCAGCGGCCAAACTGGCTGTTTTGGTTGAGGGGATTGATGCTAATCCACCTCACTATATCTATCTCAATCATTATTCAGATAATGCGCCTGCGTTATTGGCGCTGGATGTTCTACGCCTCCTTCCGCCCGGTCGGGCTCCGCCCTTCAACGCATAGCTTCATTTAACGAGACTATAAGCGCGTCACTTGCTGGCGTGCAGCGCTATGAATTGAGGATTATGAAAATGAAAAAATTTATCAGCGCCGTTGTTGCGGCGTCCTGTGTTGCTGTATCCGCAGCCGCAGAAGAAACTGGACATATCGAAGAACTTGTTGTGGTTGCCTTCCCCATGATGGTGGCGCAGACTGCTGAACCGGCTGTCGCACCGCCGGCGCAGGACGGGGGAGACTTTTTACGCCAAATCCCGGGTGTCAGTGCTGGACGGTTTGGGGGGCATTCGCTGGAGCCAGTTATTCGTGGCTTGCTGCAAACCCAGCTGACAATCATGCATGATGGGGCCATGCAGATGGGGTCTGGCCCGAACCGTATGGACGCGCCATCCACCTATGCCACGATTGATCTGGTCGATAAGGTGATTGTGAAGCGGGGTTATCAAAGCGTGCTTGATGGCCCCGGCGCCGTTGGCGGCGTCATTCGGTTTGTGCGCAATATGCCAGAGTATCAGTCCGGTCTTTGGACAAAAGCAAAAATGGGCGGCGCGTGGGAATCAAATGGCGATGTGGTGCGCACCTTTGGGCGCGCTGCGGCGGGTCGCGGCGGCATGGCGATTGAGGCCTGGGGTTCGTTGCACCAAGCGGACAATTATAAAGACGGTGCCGGTAAAGAGGTGCGCTCCGCCTTCAACGACTATGCGGCAGGTGGGTCGTTCACACTGATGAGTGAAGACGGCGCCTATCTTCAGGCCACCTATATGTGGAACCGCATGGAAGACAGCCTGTTTCCCGGCGCTGGCATGGACAGTGTGCTGACGGGGGGACATACCTATAGCGTCAAGTGGAATGTGCCACTGCAAAGTGATGTTCTTTTGGCCTTGCGCGGTGAGGCGTCAATGGCCAATACGCGCCATGTGATGAATAATTTTGCGCTGCGTGATGTGAGCGGCCCGCTCTCTGAATCTCGGACCAATACGGATACAATCAACATCAGTCTGAAGGCCGATGTGGACTTCAGCTCAATCGGTTTAAGCAGCGTTCCGGCGACGATTGGTTTTGATTTTCGCTTGATCGAAAATAACGGCGTACGTGTGGGCGGCATGAATGCGGATATGCTTGGCGCGTCAAACGCAATTCTGTGGCCGGGTGTTGATACGGCTATCGTCGGGGTTGCCTTTGAACAGGTTCGGGAGCTTTCTTCTGCTACGCGCCTGACCTATGGCGTGCGGAGCGACTGGGCCGATGTGGGGTTTCATAGTGCCAATGTCGCGGCCGATGTGGGCATGGGGGGAATGATGCCAATGATTCCCAATAACCTCTACAATGCTTTTTACGGTGTGATCGCCACGCCTAAGAAAGAGCACATGCTTTCCGGCCTTTTAAAATTGGAATGGCAGTCGGCAATGGGCACCCGCGCCCATGGGGGCTTTTCCCGCGCAGGCCGTCTGCCGGATGCGACGGAGCGCGCCTTTGCCAATCCGATGATGATGAATGGCCAGAACACCAGCTGGGTCGGCAACCCTGCACTTCGCCCAGAGTTTCACAACCAGATCGAAGTGGGGGTGATGAGGACCCATGACAATTGGTCTGGCGGATTGACCGGCTTTATCAATCATGTGGATGACTATGTGTTGCGCGACAGTGCGCGGGTACAGCCCGGCATTTTGGTTAACTTCCCGATGGCGGATGTGTACCGCAATATCAGTGCGCGCCTCACCGGGATCGAAGCGGAAATAAAATGGCGTCCAATGGAAAATGTGCGGGTGAATGCGGATGTGTCCTATGTGCGGGGGCAAAATCTTGATCAGGATATGCCGCTCGCACAGATTCCGCCGCTGCAAGGCCGTGTGAGCGTGCAACACAGCGTTGGCAATTTAGAGACATTGTTGGCCCTGCGCTATGCATTAAAACAGACCCGCGTTGACACGGACCCGGTGACGGGTACGGGCCGCGATGCGCGGGCCACGCCGGGCTATGCGGTCTTTGACGCGCGCTTGCGTTACTTGATGCCCAAGATGGGGGCCAGTGTGCAATTGGGTGTGCGCAATATCTTTGATGGCCAATTTGCGGATCACCTGAATCGCTCCAACCTTTTGGACGCTTCGGAAGTGCAGGTGAATGAACCGGGTCGCAATGTCTATATGAAACTGGTCGCCAGCTTCTAGGCTTTTGACTTTTGTATGAGAGGTGTGAAAGGGGGCCTGATCGTTTTTGTGGCCCCCTTTTTTTGTTTGAAGGTTTTGCCGGAATGCGTAATCGTTGGGCTATGAACAATGACTTTACAACAAGATGGGCCGTTGAGGCCGATATAGCGCCGCTGCGTTCTGTGATGAAACGCGCGATTGAGCAACTGCAAGATGCTTATCTAACGCCTGCGCAGGTTAAGGCCTCGCACGAAACCATGGGTATGGACACGCAGTTGATCAAGGACGGCACCTATTTGGTGGTGGAATCGGCGGGTCAGATCGCGGGCTGTGGCGGTTGGAGCATGCGCACAACCCTGTTTGGCGGCGATCATTCGGCGGGTCGCGATACCAGTTTTCTCGACCCCGCAACCGGGGCGGCGCGCATTCGTGCCATGTATACCAACCCGGATTTTATTCGGCGCGGGGTTGGTCGGCTGGTGATCGCAACCTGTGAGGCAGAAGCCCTGAAGAACGGCTTTAAGCGCACGGAATTGATGGCAACCCTGTCGGGGGAGCCATTGTACCGCGCCTGTGGCTATCTGCCTGTGGAACATATCGAGGTCGAGAGCAAGTCCGGGGTGAAGGTGCCGCTTATTCGAATGCAGAAACAATTCTAGCACTTCGCGCCAGAGCCTGATAGGACTCCGGTCTGTAACGCAATCGGAGTGAGGCATGAAACTGATCATCGGTATAGGTGGTGCCAGTGGTGTAATTTATGGTATTCGCCTGCTTGAAATTCTGCGCGACTTTGAGGGTGTGGAAACCCATATGGTGATGAGCCAGACCGGGCGGATGAATATCGGTATCGAGACCGATTATACCGCCCGCGATGTGGAGGCACTGGCCGATCATTTCCATAAAAACACAAATGTTGCGGCCAGCATTGCCAGCGGGTCCTTCGCCACCGACGGTATGATTGTCACCGCGTGTTCTATGAAAAATCTGTCGGGCATCGTGCATTCCTATGCGGATGACCTGCTGACCCGTGCGGCGGATGTGGCGCTGAAAGAGCGCCGCAAGCTGGTTCTGATGCCGCGTGAAATGCCGCTGCACACGGGTCACACCAAGTTGATGTATGAAGCCAGCCAAATGGGCGCCATCGTGGCGCCGCCCATGCCCGCTTTTTATACTAAGCCACAAACGATTGAGGACATGATCGATCATAGCCTCGGTCGGGTGCTGGACTTGTTTGGCGTGGAAACGGGCCTTTTTACGCCGTGGCAGGGGCCAGAATAAAATGGCTGATCCACGCATCGCAATTGTCGGCGCGGGGGGTATTGGCGGTTTCCTTGGGGCAAAACTGGCGCGTGCGGGTGTGGATGTGTCCTTAATCGCCCGCGGTGCGCATCTAGATGCTCTCCAGACCACGGGCATTACAGTGCGCGATCAGGCTCAGGAACTGCATCTGGATCATATCCCCGCCTTTGCCAGCGCCGCAGAGGTTGGCCCGGTTGATGTGGTGCTGTTCGCCGTTAAGATGACCGACCTGGACGCGGCTGCGAAATCATGCGCACCGATCGTTCGCCCGGGTACCCGTTTGGTGACCTTTCAAAATGGTGTCGAGGCCCCCACGCTGCTGCGTGCGATTTATCCCGATGCCTGTGTCTTGCCCGGTGTCGCCTATATCGTGACGTCAATTGTCGCCCCGGGAGTGATTGAAAAGACGGGGCCATCGGCACGGTTTGAAATATCCGCCCAGACCGCCGCAGATATGGAGCGCGCCAGAGATGTTGTGCAGTTGTTGGCCGGGGCGAAAATTGATGCACACCTGATGGATGATGCCACGGTGATGTTGTGGAATAAATTTATCATGTTGGCGGCGACCAGTTCAATGACGGCTTATACCCGCCAGCCCATGGGCCATATGCAGACCGACCCGGCGGCGCAGGCGATGATGGTCGAAGCGGTGCGCGAAGGCATCAATGTGGCCAGGGCAAAAGGCATAAATTTGAGTGAAAACATCGAAGCCCTAACGCTGCACCGTTTGAATGAAGTGATGCATAAAGAGGCTAAGGCGTCACAATTGGTGGATTTGGAACGGGGCAAGCCGTTGGAATTGCAATGGCTGTCGGGTGCAATTCACCGACTCGGGCAGGAAACTGGCGTGCCGACGCCGATACATTCGATGATTTTTGCGGCTTTGGAACCATTCTCTGCCGGAAAAAAAGTATAAAAATCAGATGTGTTCGGTCTGGTGCCGGAATTGCGCCACTTTTAACCACTTCGGCTCTTGTAACGCTGCGATGCATGGGCTAAAAACCCGGCAAATATCGCGACGGAATGGTTCAGCCCGAAACTGGCGTTTCGTCCGCCCCCCGAAAGAACAGGATCAGGAAAGGTATTATTGCATGTCTGCAAATGACAGAACCAAAAACCAGCGCCTTTTGGCTTGGGTCGAAGAAATCGCCAACCTTTGCAAGCCTAAAGACATCTATTGGTGTGATGGCAGCCAGGAAGAATATGACCGCATTTGTGGCGAACTGGTTGATGCAGGTACCTTTATCCCGTTGAATGAAGAAAAGCGCCCCGGGTCCTATTTGGCGCGTTCAGACGTCCGTGATGTTGCCCGTGTTGAAGACCGCACCTTTATTTGTTCTGAAAATGAAGCAGATGCTGGCCCCAATAATAATTGGCGTGCGCCGGATGAAATGAAAGCCGAAATGCGCGACCTGTTTGCTGGCTGCATGGCTGGCCGCACGATGTATGTGGTGCCGTTCTCAATGGGGCCGCTTGGCTCTGATATTGCCCATATTGGTGTGCAAATTACCGATTCCGCCTATGCGGCGGTGTCCATGCGTCTTATGACCCGAATGGGCCAAGGTGCGCTTGATGTTCTGGGCAGTGACGGCGAGTTTGTCCCATGCCTGCATTCCGTTGGTGCGCCGCTGGCCGAGGGTGAGGCAGACGTGGCATGGCCCTGCAACGCCGAGAATAAATATATCGTCCACTTCCCGGAAACCCGCGAAATCTGGTCCTATGGCAGTGGCTATGGTGGCAATGCGCTGCTGGGTAAAAAATGTTTTGCTCTGCGGATTGCATCCGCGATGGCCAAAGAAGAAGGCTGGTTGGCTGAACATATGTTGATCTTGGGATTGGAATCTCCGCAAGGTGAAACCACCTATGTTACGGCGGCGTTCCCATCTGCGTGTGGCAAGACCAATCTGGCGATGCTTATTCCGCCCGAGGGCTTCGAGGGCTGGAAAGCACGCACCGTTGGTGATGACATTGCATGGCTGAAACCGGGCAAGGACGGACGCCTTTATGCGATCAATCCTGAAGCTGGCTTTTTCGGCGTGGCACCGGGCACATCCTATCAATCCAACCCCTCTGCGATGGATTCGCTGACGAAAAATTGTATCTTCACCAATGTTGCCCTCACCGATGATGGTGATGTGTGGTGGGAAGGCATGACCGACGAGGCACCAGCGCACCTTATTGACTGGACCGGCGAGGACTGGACGCCAGATTGTGGTCGCCCTGCCGCGCACCCCAATGCGCGCTTTACGGTTTCCATTGAGCAATGCCCTAGCCTTGATCCGAATTGGGATAACCCCGAAGGCGTGCCAATTTCAGCTTTTTTGTTTGGTGGCCGTTTGTCGAAAACCTTCCCACTGGTCTATCAAGCAGGGTCTTGGTCGCAGGGCGTCTTCATGGCGGCAACCATGGGGTCTGAAGCCACAGCTGCTGCGGAAAACCAAGAGGCCATTCGCCGCGACCCAATGGCGATGCTGCCATTTTGCGGATATAATATGGCGGACTATTGGTCACATTGGTTGTCCTTTGATGGCAAAGTTGAGCATTTGCCGCCTGTGTTCCGCGTGAACTGGTTCCGCAAGGACGAAAACGGCAAATTCGCATGGCCCGGTTTTGGCCAGAATATGCGTGTCTTGAAATGGGTGATTGATCGGGCCAATGGCAATGTCGATGCTGTTGAAGGACCGTTTGGCATGGTCCCGCGCTATGATGATATCAACTGGGATGGTCTGCCGTATGATCAGGCAATGTTTGACAAGCTCATGGCTGTTGATCCCACCGATGTAGCGGCGGAAGCCGAAGAGCTGAAATCCTATTTCGCTACATTTGGTGATCGTCTGCCTGCGGCGCTGGAAATTGAGCGTGATTTGTTGGCCAACGATATGAAAGCCCAAACCCCTGCGGCTTAATTGGTAAATTGTCACGTCAGATAGAATTAAGCATTGGGCGGCCGTTTGGTCGCCCTTTTCTTTACCACTAAGTTTCGGCTTTGCTTGCACAGGTGGTCAATGTCTGGGATAAATGCTGTTCTGTTTTTGGCGGAGTCGGGGACGCATTTTGGGGACATTTCTGAATGTCAGGCAGTAGTAAAACGGCGGGGATAGGTGCGGGCCTACGCAGTGTGGGCGCGGTGGCAGCGCCCGTTGCCAAAACCCACATTCATTCCGTGCGTAATCCGGGCGTTGCCTTTGATGCATCTTGGTTGGATGATATCCATGTGAATAAAAGTGCTGCGCTGCGCCGGGTGGCTAGCCTTGGGGGGCGGCGCACAGTGAAAAAGGCGCATCAGGCGGCATGGCTTTTGCGGGCTATCAGTTGTATGGATCTGACCACGCTGAAGGGCGATGATACGCCCGCGCGCGTCCGCCGTTTGTGTGCCAAGGCCAAATCCCCAGTGCGTCCCGATGTGTTGCAGAAACTGGGCCTTCCCCCGGGGGAACTGTCGGTCGGTGCCGTATGCGTCTATCATGCCATGGTGGAAACCGCGGTTGAGGCCCTGAAAGGGTCCGGCATTCCAGTTGCTGCGGTGTCCACGGGGTTTCCTGCGGGGCAAAGCCCGCATGAGTGCAAATTGCGCGAAATTGAGTTGAGCGTTGCGGCGGGTGCCTCGGAAATTGATATTGTGATTTCCCGTGCCAATGTTCTGACGGGCAATTGGCAGGCGCTTTATAATGAAGTCAAAGATTTTCGTGCGGCGTGTGGCGATGCGCATGTCAAAGCCATTTTGGCGACGGGCGAGCTGGGTAATTTGACCAATGTCGCCAAGGCTTCGGTGGTCGCCATGATGGCGGGTGCCGATTTCATCAAAACATCTACGGGGATGGAGTCTGAAAACGCGACCTTACCCGTCAGCTTGGTGATGGCGCGGATGATCCGCGAATTTCACAGCCGCACTGGGGCGCGGGTTGGTTTCAAGCCAGCGGGGGGTATTTCTACCGCGAAGGATGCCCTCTCCTATTTGGTGCTGATGAAAGAAGAATTGGGCAATGACTGGCTGAACCCAGAAATGTTTCGTTTTGGCGCGTCTAGCCTGCTCGGCGATATTGAGCGCCAGTTGGAACACTATGTGACGGGCCGATATTCGGCCGCGAACCGACACCCGATAGCATAAAAGGAAGCCCGAGTGAGCGACAGCATCTCAAACCTGATGAACGAAATGCCGTATGGTAGCGCGCCGGAAAGCACCAGCGAGGCGGGCGAATGGTTGGCATCATTAAGCGAAGGGCAAAGCCTATTCATTGACGGTGAATTTGTTTTTCCGGCGTCCTCCACCGAAACCTTTGCCAGCTATAATCCCGCACGGGGTGAAAAGCTGACCAGCTTGGCGCAGGCGGGGACAGATGACGTTGATGCCGCCGTAAAAGCTGCACGCGCGGCACAGCCCGGTTGGGCTGCGCTGTCTGGGTATGAGCGCGCGAAATATCTGTATGCTTTGGCGCGCCTGATTCAAAAAAATGCGCGACTGTTTGCCGTTCTGGAAACCCTTGATAACGGCAAAACCATTCGCGAATCCCGCGATATTGATATTCCACTGGTGCTCCGACACTTTTACTATCACGCGGGCTGGGCGCAGCTTCAGGAAAAAGAGTTGCCCGGATTAGAACCGTTGGGCGTTGTCGGGCAGGTGATCCCTTGGAATTTCCCGCTGTTAATGTTGGCATGGAAAATTGCCCCCGCCATTGCCATGGGCAATACGGCTGTGTTGAAGCCCGCTGAATTTACATCGCTGACCGCAATTTTGTTTGCGCAAATCTGTGCCGAGGCAGGCCTGCCAAAGGGTGTTGTGAATATCATCACTGGCGATGGCCGCACTGGCGCGGCGATTGTCGAACATCCAGACGTGGATAAAATAGCCTTCACCGGATCGACCGAGGTGGGCCGGATTATCCGTAATGCGACGGCGGGAACGGGTAAAAAGCTGACTCTGGAATTAGGCGGAAAGTCGCCTTTCATTGTTTTTGAAGACGCTGATTTGGACGGGGCTGTTGAAGGCTTGATCGATGGCATCTGGTTCAATCAGGGCGAGGTATGTTGCGCGGGGTCCCGCTTATTGGTGCAGGAAGGCGTTGAAGATGCCTTGGTTGCAAAGCTCAAGGCCCGTTTGGAAAATTTTCGTGTTGGGGACCCCATGGATAAAACCATGGACATGGGCGCTGTCGTGGATGCCAGTCAGGCTGAACGTATCGATCGTTACGTCAAGCTGGGTGCAGAACAGGGTGCTGAAATTTGGCAGCCGTCGAATAGTGTGCCGGAACAGGGCTGTTTTTATCCGCCAACCATGTTGCTCGGCGTTGAGCAAAGCAATGTGGTGGCGCAGGAAGAAATTTTTGGCCCCGTTTTATCGGTGATGAGTTTCCGCACAAAAGCCGAGGCCATAGAATTGGCAAATAATACCCGTTATGGCTTGGCGGCAAGCATCTGGTCAGAAACCATTGGTCGTGCGCTGGATGTTGCCCCGCAGCTGAAGGCGGGGGTGGTGTGGGTCAATGGCGCCAATATGTTTGATGCGGCTTGTGGGTTTGGTGGCTACCGCGAATCCGGTTTTGGCCGCGAAGGCGGGATTGAAGGTCTTTATGAATATCTAAAACTCAAATTGCCAAAGATCACGGACGCGCCCAAGGTCAGCCAACCTCAGACCACGACTGTGGAAATTGACCGAACCGCAAAAATGTATATTGCGGGCAAACAGTCGCGACCAGACGGTGGATATACGCGCGTAATATATGATCATTCTGGCCAGCCGAGAGAGCGTGTCGGCGAGGGCAATCGCAAGGACGTTCGTAATGCAGTTGAGTCCGCCACTAAGGCGCATAGCTGGTCAGGCACCACGGGGCATTTGCGGTCGCAGATCATCTACTATATCGCGGAAAACTTGTCGGCACGACGCGCAGAGTTCGAAGCCCGCCTGAAAAGCCTAACCGGGGCAACGACAGAGGCCGCCGCTGCCGAGGTTGACGCGAGCCTGCGCCGCTTGTTTGCCTTTGCGGCGTGGGCGGACAAGTATGAAGGTCGGGTGCACGCGCCGCCGCTGCGCGGTGTGACGCTTGCGATGAACGAGCCGCTCGGCGTGGTCGGTGTGGTGTGCCCTGATGAGGCGCCATTGCTTTCGTTCGTGACGGCGATGGCCCCGCACTTGGCGGTTGGTAACCGATCGGTCATTGTTGCGCCGGAGGTCTGTCCTCTTTTGGCGACTGATTTTTACCAGATACTCGAGACGTCCGATGTGCCGGGCGGTGTGGTGAATATATTGACAGGCGGGCGCGCTGAATTGGCGGCGACGCTGGCGGCTCACGATGGCGTCGATGGGCTTTGGTATCTGGCGGCGGATGATGGCGTTGCGCCGTTGGAGCGTGCCTCGGCGGGCAATCTAAAGCGGATGTTCAGCCTGGGCGGACAGGCGATTGATTGGGCGGATACGGGGCTGTTAGAGGGGCGCTGGCTATTGCGCGAAGCGGTACAGGTGAAAAACGTCTGGATTCCCTACGGGGACTAATGGGGGATTGACGATGATAGCTGCATTTTTGGGCAAGGATGATTACCGACCGGCCACGTTCAATGATGTGAACGCGTTTTTCGCCTTTCTTTTGGATGCGGTGGTCAATCTTTTCGTTCTAAGCGCCCTGCTGCAAATTTTTGGCTTTCCTCAAGACTTGATTGACAACCGAATTATCCCGGGCGCGATCATTGGTATTGTGGCGGGGAATTTGCTCTATGTGTGGCTTGGGTATCGCCGCGCTAAACGGACGGGCAACCATGATATCACGGCGATTCCTTTGGGGTTGGACTTGACCACGACGGTTGGCTTCACATTATCGGTCATCGGCCCATTATTCTTGATGCTTGAAGGGCAGTTGGGTGACCCAGCGGAAGCGGGGCGTATTGCGTGGTATGTGGGCATGGCCTCCACCATCTGGATGGCACTGGTCAAGCTTGGTGCTTCATATGCAGGTGGGTTTATCCAGCGCACCATTCCTATTGCGGCTTTGGTTGGTTCGATGTTTGGGATTGCCATTGTTTGGCTCGGTGCAAACGCCATCATGGGAATCTTCGAGTTGCCACACATCGGCCTGATTGCGCTTGTGGTGATGATTTTTGCCCTGATTGGTGGGCGCGCTTTGCCGTTTAATATGCCCGGCGCGGTGGTGGCCATCGCACTGAGCACCTTTGTCTACTATGCTTTGGGTTTGTCTGGCGGGCTTGAAGGCCTAGGCTATAGCTTTCATGCGCCCATGATGCAGGGCACTGGGCTGGGCTTGCCCGCACCGACACTGAGCTGGACCAGCGAATTTTTCGGACTTTCACTGAATTATATGGCGATCATCATTCCGTTCGGGGTTTTGATTGCCGCGTCTTCGATCAATATTGTGGCGGCTGCCAAGCTGGTGGACGATGACTATCAACCGGGCAATGTGATCCGTGTGGATGCAGCGGCGACAGCCATTTCGGCCATGTTTGGCGGAATCATTCAAACCACGCCTTACTTTGGCCATGCCACATATAAGCGCATGGGCGCCCGGATAGGCTATTCGGCGGCGGCGGCGGGGCTTTTGTTGGTTGGGGGGGTATTGGGTGTCATTAGCATCCTGATTGACATCATCCCGTCCGCGGCGATCAAGCCCATCTTGATTGTGGTGGCCAGTGATATTGTGCGTCTTGGTTTTGGCTCCATCCCCAAGGATCACGGGCCAGCGGTGATGTTTGCGACCATGCCAGCCATCATCAACTATTGTTATGTGAACGTATCGACGTTGTTTGGTCATGTGAATAATGCACTGGCCCCTGTTCGTCAGGGGCTGGAGGGCGCCCGCACCGCTGCTGGACAATTGGTGGATACATCAACGCTACATGCGGCGCAGATGGTCCCCGCGCATTGGATGAATGAATATATTCTGCTGGGGGCCATGGCGCGCGGTTATATCCTGACCGGATTACTATGGGCGACGATTGTGGTCTTTCTTGTGGATCGTGCGCATCTGAAGGCGTCCTTGATGCTTGTTATTGCGTCGGCGTGTTCTTATTTTGGGGTGATTCATTCGGTTATGGAAAACTCCGCCATTTATTTCCCGTGGCAATTACAGTCTGGTATGGATGGATTGCAGCCCGGCGCACTGGGGCTACCACAAATTTTTGCAGGCAGCTATTTCCTTGCTGCTGTCGTGGTGCTGGCTCTTTATCTGATGAGGAATATGGGCATGAAGTCCGTGCAGGCAGGAGCAGCGGAATGAGTGCCCATGAAAAAATGGCGGAGATTATTCGCCGCCACATCGCGGGCGAAGTCCCTAAAACCGTTTTGGTGTTGGGCAGTGGCCTTGGCGATTTTGTGGATAGTATGCAGGTTGATGCCGTGGTCGATTACAGCGCGCTTGACGCGTTCCCGCAGCCCACGGTCGCGGGGCATGCCGGGCGCTTGGTCATTGGGGCCTCTGGCGGGCAGCCGATCATCTGTATGCAGGGGCGCATGCATGCATATGAGGGTCACCCACCAAGCGATTTGGCCATCCCTGTGCGGACATTTCGGGCGCTGGGGTGTGAACATTTTATCCTGACAAATGCGGCGGGAAGTTTGGATATCGATATGGGGCCCGGCTCTTTGATGCTGGTCGATGATCATATTAACTGGGCCGGCGTGAACCCATTGATTGGCCCTAATGATGATCGTTTTGGGCCGCGGTTTCCGGACATGACCCATGCCTATGACCCGGATTTCGGTGAGCGTCTGATGGCGGCCGCCGCGCATGAGGACATTAACCTCTACCGCGGGGTCTATATCATGGCCTCAGGCCCCAATTTTGAGACGCCCGCAGAAATCAGGGCCTTCAAAACGCTTGGTGCAAATGCTGTGGGTATGTCGACAGTGCCAGAAGCGCTGGTTGCCAATCACGCGGGCATGCGGGTGGCCGCTATTTCTATGATTTCCAATCTGGCGGCGGGTCTGGGGGATGGTAAAATCACCCATGAAGAAACGCTGGAAGAAGGTAGCAAAGCCGCCAGACAATTAGGCCGGTTGCTGCAGAATTTCTTTGCTGGTTTAGCGGACTGAACAGGGGGCGAATGTGCCACGAGCCATTTATATAGTTCTGGATTCTCTGGGTGTCGGTGGTGCGCCCGATGCGGACAGTTTTGGCGATGTGGGGGCGAATACCTTTGGCCACATTGCCGAGGCTTGTGAAAACGCGCAGGCGGATAAGCCTGGTTTGCGTGCGGGTCCGTTGAAGGTGCCCAATCTTTTACGTATGGGGCTGGGCGCGGCAATGACGCAGGCCAGCGGACTGAAGCTGGCGTCATTGGCGACAGATGGCGATTATACCGCGGCATGGGGATCGGCGATTGAGCAGTCCTATGGCAAGGATACGCCGAGCGGCCATTTTGAAATGACGGGTGTCCCCGTTCGCTTTGACTGGCTGATGTTCCCGCGCGAAAATCCCGCTTTTCCAGCTTGGCTTCTGGATTTTCTGCAAAAAGAAGCAGATGTGCCGGGGTTTTTGGGGATGAGCCATGCATCTGGCCCGGAAATCATTGATCGCTTTGGATTGGAACACATGGAAAGCGGCAAGCCCATTCTTTATACCTCGGCCGATAGCGTCCTACAGATTGCTGCCCACGAGGAAAGCTTTGGTCTAGAGCGCCTTTATGAGCTGTGTGCCATTGCCCGCGCTCATCCAGAATTAGAGATGCTGGGCCGGGTTATCGCACGGCCCTTTATCGGGGATGGGGCAAGCCAGCCGTTTCGACGGACGTTCAATCGCCGCGATCTTGCGATGCCGTGTCCGGGCGATACCCTGCTGGATTTGGCCGTCGCTGCGGGCCAGTCTGTAACGGCGATTGGAAAAGTATCCGATATTTTTGCGGGCCGGGGGATAACTAAAAAGGTCACGGCGGGCGATAATGAGGATATCGTAGGCAAGCTTATCGCCAGCATAAAAAGTGATGATCAATCAGGCGTGATTTTTGCCAATTTGGTGGAATTTGATAGTGAATTTGGCCATCGCCGAGATGTGCCCGGCTATGCGGCGGCGCTAGAATGGTTTGATACCATCCTGCCAGAAATCCGCGCTGCGATGCAGCCGGGGGATGTGGCTGTTATCACCGCTGACCATGGAAATGACCCGACCGCGCCGGGCTCTGACCATACACGCGAACAGGTTCCCGCGATATTTTTTGGCGCGGGCGTGCACCCTGCAAACCTTGGTGTCTGTGATGGGATGGCGGATATCGGACAAACCATGGCGCAGCATTTGGGTCTCGGCCCGCTGGGCGAGGGTAAAGCGCTCTTTGAAACTTCAATGAATTCTTCTATGGATGTAAAATATGACTGAGAAACTCTTTATTTCCGCCCAGCAATTATTGGACGACAGCTTTCGCTTGGGGCGGGCCATTCTAAAAAGCGGGTTTCGCCCAACTTATATTATTGGTGTCTGGCGCGGTGGGGCGCCGATCGGCATCGCGGTTCAGGAAATCCTCGACTATAATGGTGTGAAGACCGACCATATTTCCATTCGCACATCCAGTTATGATGGCATGGAACAGCGCACTGACGAGGTGCGCATTCATGGTCTTGGTTATATTATCGACAATATCAATGCCGAAGACCGCCTGCTGATCGTTGATGATACGTTTGATTCCGGGCGCAGTGTTGGGGCGATCATTGATAAATTGCGGGCTTTGGCCCGGCGCAATACGCCAGAGGTTATAAAAGTCGCCACCATTTATTATAAGCCCACCCTCAATAAGGTTGGTTTTGCCCCCGATTATTATCTGCATGAAACGGATCAGTGGCTTGTTTTCCCGCATGAAATTAACGGCCTGAGCGACGATGAAATTCGCGAGCACAAGCCCTTAGTGATGTTGAATCAGGACGATTAGGAGACGATCATGTTTAAGTCGATCCTTTTGGCAGGGGCCTCTTTACTCGTGATGGCTGAGGTATCTGCTGGTGAAAATGATAACGCAGTGGCAACGGCAGATTATTTTGAATCGGTTCGCCATTCCAGCCCATTGGTGCGCCACTTCCTGCAAAACATGCCCAAGGGCGGTGAACTGCATTTCCATCTTGCTGGCGCCATCTATGGCGAACGCATTCTTGAATGGGCAGTGGAAGATGGCGATTGTATCAGCGAAGATCAGGTGCTGCATTTCAAGGATTTTGACCAGACATGTGCCGAGCGTGGCTATAGCGACGCAGCGGCAGTGCAGATGAACCCTGATGCAGCGCGCCAGTTTATCAATGCGGTCTCTGTACGTGACTTTGTGCCCAGCTCGGGTTGGTCGGGACATGATCAATTTTTCGCAACCTTTCCCCGCATGAATACGGAATGGAATCGAAAACGTTTTCCAGACATGTTGGCGGTGGTCCAAAATCGTGCGGCCGAACAAAATGAATTTTATCTGGAGATGTTGAAAACCCTGCAGTGGTTCGAAATGGGTGACATGGTGGCGGGCATAGAAAATCAAGATGCACTGATCCATGATATGGATGCTTTTTACAAGGCGATTATGGCCGGCCCTTTTGGTGAGAGTTTTGAGTTTTTAGTGACAGACGCGATCCGCCAACTGGACGAGGCGGAGGCCAAATCGCGGGAGATTATGGCCTGTGATACGGCGGCGGCTCAGCCGGGGTGCGATGTGGATACCCGCTATCTCTATCAGTCGGTCCGCCTTGGCCCGCCGGCGGGGACCTTTGCGGGATTTATTCTGGGTTATGAGCTGATCAAACGCGATGCGCGGTTTGTCGGCCTGAACCTTGTCGCGCCAGAGGACTGGCACGATGCTGTCAGATATTATGATGCGCATATGGCGATGCTGGATTACCTGTGGCAAACGCAGGGGCCACGCAATATATCGCTGCACGCGGGCGAGGTTGACTTGGGCCTAGTGATCCCGTCTGAATTGAAGGGCCGTATTCGCAAGGCCATCGAAGTTGGCCATGCCCAGCGCATCGGCCATGGCACAGATATTTTTTATGAAGACGACATGTTTGGGGTGCTGGCCCTAATGCGCGAACGGGGTATTTTGGTCGAAACGCAACTGACCAGTAGCGAATTTATTCTGGGCATTACAGGCGCGGATCATCCGTTTGACCTGTACCGTCAATATGGTGTGCCAACGGCCCTGTCCACCGATGATGAAGGTGTCGCGCGGATTGATATCACCCATGAATATCAGCGCGCCGCAACAAGCTATGGGTTGAGTTATGATGAATTGAAGGACCTGTCCCGCAATAGCCTGACATATAGTTTTTTGAGCGAGGGCGATAAAGCACGTTTACTCGATGACTTGGAACAGCGCTTTCTAGAATTTGAAGCAGCGGTGGCAGACTGGCCTCTGCAATAGGGTTCATGAGATAAACAAAAAACCCCGCAGCAGCCGCTGCGGGGTTTTTCATGATTTTGATATTTTCCCTTAGAAGCGGCGTGTCAGTTCAACACCCCAAACACGCGGCTCATTGACGAAGCCTGTCAGGTTGTTGAAGTCGATGCCGCCAGTCAGTGATGTGTCGCCAAGGATGTTGCGAACAAAGCCGGCAACTTCCATGGTGCCATCGTTACGAGCGTAACCGATGCGCAGACCACCTTCGAGTAAGCCACCGTCTTGGAACTCGGCTGATTCGTACAAGAAGAAGTTGATCTTGCTGCGATAAGCCCAGTCGGTGAACATGAAGACCTCGCCGCTATCGCCATAAGGCACTGAATAGCGGGCGGTCATATTTGCAATCCAACGTGGTGCATGGGGCAGGCTGTTACCGCCGATAAGCACCGTACCAGCCACGGGACCAGCGGGGTCAAGAACGGTACACCCACCACCACATGGCGCGATTGCCAACGTGTCATCTTTGATCTTGGTATAGTTGTAGCTCATGCCTGCTGTCACAAACAGATTTTCGCTGGCCGCGTATTCCAAGTCCATTTCAAGGCCATAACCTGTGGTTTTGTCAGCATTCAACAGTGTATTCACATTGAAAGAGCCACCGACAGCGGTGAGCTGCTGGTCGTTCATGTTAAAATAATAAGCCGCCAAATTTAAACGACCCTTGCCGTCCGCGATGTTGGATTTCATACCAACTTCATAGGATGTGATGGTTTCAGTATCGGCAACAGACAGACCCGGAGGCAGACCTTCGTAAGGGCCGCCCAGATCAAACGCGAACAAGACACGGCCTTGAATACTCGGCGCGCGGAAGCCACGAGCGATCCGCGTATAGACATTGCTGTCTTCGCTGATCTCTGATGTCAGGCTAATGTTCCAAGCAACTTCGCTATCGTCTGTGCTGACCGATGTGGGGGCCAGGGGAACAATGCCAAGGAAGGCAAGGTTGGATGCCTGACGTGCAGCCGTCATGTTTTTCTTGTCGTTGGAGACGCGGATGCCGGCCTCTAGGGTGGTGGCATCGCTTACCTCGACGTCGGCAGAACCGAAGAAGGCATAGGCCTTGGTATCTTGTTCCTGCCAGCCACACCCGTTTTGACCGCTACCGCATGGAACAGCGCCAACGGGGAACAAGGTGTCATAGCTATAGCTTTCAATGCGCATGTCTTCTTTGAAGTAGAAGGCACCAAATTGATAATCGACAGTGCCCAAATCGTTGCTTGCGATCCGTGCTTCGACGGTGAACTGATCAAGGTGCGGGATGGCATCTGCGGATTCAGCGCTGAAGGCGATCGGTCCTGGCCCAAAGCTCGGCAGGAAGGACGCGCCATAGCCGCCATCAATATCACCACGAGAGAACATATTCACATTCTCATAGCTTGCAATCAAAGTCGCCGTATGGGTGTCTGACAGGTCGTATTCGAATTTACCAACGGCCCCTTTTGCTGAGACTTCCTGCACATTGTTGGTTGCATCGTGCCAGACCTTTTTACGGTCAAAGCCATCAATGAGGCCTCCGCCGCCAGCTTTGATGATGTTGGCGCGGAACACCCGCGCTGTGCCATCCAATTCGCGGGCGTGCATGTTCAGGTTAATGCGTGTGCGCTCGTTCGGCGTAATTGCAACTTGGAAACGCGCGGCTTTTTCGTCGTAGCCTTCAAGCGCATCGGCGATGTTCGCGTGTACGTTATCCACATAGTCGTCGCGGCGTTGCCACATAACAGAGGCACGGACGCTGACCGTGTCGCTCATCGGGCCGCCAACAGCGCCTTCAAAGTCAACATTGTTATATTTGCCAGCGGATAGGCTTGCGTAACCGTCAAATTCATCGCCGGGCTTGCGGGATTCAAACTTGATGATACCAGCAGGTGTGTTCCGACCAAACAGTGTACCCTGCGGGCCGCGCAAAACTTCAATCCGGTCAACATCAAATACCGGAAAGCCTTTGAGGATGGGGTTTTCTAAAACAACATCATCATAAACCAGCGAAACGGGCTGAGATGCGTTCAGGTCAAAGTCCGTATTACCCAGCCCGCGAATATAGAAACGCGGGAAGGTGCGACCAAAGGATGATTCCACCATCAGGCTCGGCACGCGTGCGGACAGGAAACGAATGTCCATGCCAGCGGACGACGCCACATCAAGGCGTTCGCCAGAAACATTGGTAATGGATACAGGTACGTCCTGAATGTTTTGTGCGCGCTTTTGTGCGGTTACAATTACTTCTTCGAGCATACCACTTTCATCAAGCATGGTATCTTGGGCATTTGCGGTTCCGTTTGTTAGGCCGCCAGCCAGCAGCGCAATAGCGCTTGCGCCGAGCAAAAATCGAGATGTCATCTAAGGTCCCCTGTGGTCAATAAAAATGCCTAGCCGACGGATTCTGGTAGATTTTCATCTATAGAGAATCGCAATCGGCTACGCTTAAATTGGATATGACAGAAATTAGTTTCAATCGAAAGCGAATTTAACCCCACCCGCGGCGGTTGATGTTAGGAACTATGCCGATGTGATTTTTTTGCCGCAATTAGGCCCATACGGGCGAAATTCCTCATAAAACGCTAGAATTCTTGGTCCGATTGCAGGCGTGATATAGAGCACTGCATGATAGGAATTCAGCGTCTATTTTCGGATATTATTTGCCAATTTGGGGTGATATGTGAAAAGGCCACTGTTCAATGATGATCAGCCCCTTGAAATGAAAAGAAGTAAATGACACAGGAAATTAAGAACCCCCAGTCCAAGATCCCGGAACTTGAGCCCTTGTTAGAGAAAGCAAAGGGTTACGCCACCGCGTTTCGACACGGCATTGAAGGCAGGGCACCTTTCCCAACCGCGACGACGCAAGAGTTGCGCGCGCCATTTAACGGGGCCCTTGCAAAAGAAGGCACGCCAGCAGGGGACGTGATTGACCAATTGGCGGCGGCGGCCGACCCGGGCTTGATGGCGGTGCCCAGCCCCAATTTTTTTGGCTGGGTGATGGGGTCTTCCCATCCTGTGGGTGTCGCCGCTGACTGGATGGCCAGTGCATGGGGGCAGAACTGCGCGAACGAGATTGTCGCGCCGGCGGGTGCGATCGCCGAAGAAGTGGCGGGGGCGTGGCTTTTGCAGGCCCTTGATCTGCCCGCTCAATCATCGGTGGGATTTGTTACTGGCGCGACCATGGCTAATTTTGTCGGACTTGCCGCCGCCCGCAGCGAAGTGCTGCGGCGTATCGGCTATGATGTGGAGGCGAATGGCCTGTTCGGGGCACCAAAAAAAGTGGCCGTTTTTATCGGAGAAGACGCGCACGCCACGGTGTTTTCTGCTCTACAGTTTCTTGGTATCGGTAGCGCCAATGTGGTGAAAATTCCCGTTGATGATAATGGCGCCATGCGGGCGGATGTGCTGCGGGAAATGGTCAGTGCGTGTTTCAATCCCAAAATCATCGTTGCTCAAGCGGGGCAAATTAACACCGGTGCCTTTGATCCGTTTGATGAAATTGCCGAGATCGCAGCCGAGCATAATGCTTGGGTGCATGTGGATGGTGCATTTGGCCTTTGGGCGCGGGCCAGCAAGGACCGTGCGCATTTGGCGCGGGGGCTGGATAAGGCAGATAGCTGGGCGACAGATGGTCATAAATGGCTACAGATTCCTTATGATTGCGGCTATGTGATTGTGAAAGATGCCGAGGCGCACCGCCGCGCCATGTCGATCGCCGCCAGTTATTTACCCACGTCTGAGGATGATCGCCGCGACCCGGCGGACTATGTGCCGGAACTTTCGCGTCGTGCGCGTGGGTTTGCAACATGGGCGGTTTTGAAGCATCTTGGGCGGGACGGTATTGATCAGTTGGTCACGCGGCATTGTGATTTGGCGCGCCACTTACGCGACCGGCTGGATGGGGTGCCGGGTATGGAAGTCCTGAATGACGTCAACCTCAACCAGCTTGCGGTTGGTTTTGGTGCGGGGAAAGCGCTAATTGAACAAAATAAATTGGCTAAGGATATGTTGACCATGATGCGTGACCAGAATGAATTTGTCCTTGGCGGGGCCGAATGGCATGGCCGTTGGATCATGCGGGTATCGATCATATCTGCACCCACGCGGATGCGGCATATCGATGCGCTGGCGGATGCAATCATTGCCAATTGGCAACAGCTTAACCCGTAGCAAGCCCAAGCTGTTTGCCCATTTCCTGCGCTAACTCCATCAAGCTATTCAAGGGGCGTACAAGGACTTCAATCTCACTCATTTTACCGTCGTCATTTAAGGTAATGCGGTCAATGCCCTTGAGCTTTTTATCATTCACGGTGGCGGTAAATTCAAGGATCAGTTCGTTCCCGTCGGTCCATTCTTTGCTGTAGGTAAAGTCGTCAAACACACGGGCCACGGTGGACAGAATAAGAAGCACCATTTCGCGACCTTGCTTAGGACCATAAAACGCGGGGGATAAAAGCTGCGCATCCTCAGCGACCCAGTCTCTGAGTAAGTTAATATCATTATTGCTGATGGCGTTATGCCAAGCGGTCAGAAACTCTGTTGTGTGTTGGCTCATGGCACCCCCCCATTCTCTTGGGCGCAAGCATAAATGCTTGCTAGGAAAAAGACCAGCGCTAGAAAAGGAAGAGAGAGGCCCTTGGGAAAGACCTCTCTCTAGGAATTGCCGGCAGAGTCTTGGGGGTTGGGAGTTCACTCCAATGCCGGCATCAGGAAACTGAATTCTTATTTTGGCGCGATCTTGGGTCGCAGTGCTCCTTCTGCGTAGCGCTTGGCCATGTCTTGAAGGCTGATTGCTTTGATTTTATGCGCCTGACCGGATGTATTAAACTGGTCGTAACGCTCCACGCACAGCGCTTTCATGGCATTCCATGCGGGCTTCAGGAATTTGCGCGGGTCAAATTGGGCCTTGTCTTCGCTGCATACGCGGCGAATTTGCCCAGCAATGGCCATGCGGCAGTCGGTATCGATATTCACCTTGCGTACGCCGGACTTTATGCCTTCGATGATCTCTTCGACGGGAACCCCGTAGGTTTGCGGCATTTCACCGCCAAATTGGTTGATGATGTCTTGCAGCTCTTGAGGCACAGAGGATGAGCCGTGCATCACCAGATGAGTTTCGGGCAGGCGCTTGTTAATGCCCTTGATCACATCCATGGCCAATATATCGCCAGTGGGTTTTCGGGTAAATTTATAGGCACCATGCGATGTGCCGATCGCCACAGCCAAGGCATCGCACTGGGTTTTCTCAACAAAATCGGCGGCTTGGTCAGGGTCGGTCAGAAGCATGTCTTTTTCAAGCTTGCCTTCAAAGCCATGACCGTCTTCTTTTTCGCCTTCGCCGGTCTCTAGCGAGCCGAGGCAGCCCAGCTCCCCTTCAACCGAAACACCAAGACCATGAGACAGCGTGGTCACCTGTGTGGTGATATCTAGGTTATATTCATAAGACGCAGGCGTTTTGCCGTCAGCTTCTAACGAGCCATCCATCATCACGCTGGAAAAGCTGGCCTGAATTGCGGACATGCAGGTATTGACGTTGTTGCCATGGTCCTGATGCAGAACAACAGGAATATGCGGCCACATTTTCATCGCTGCATCGACCATGCCGGACAACATGATATCACCAGCATATGAACGCGCACCGCGGCTGGCCTGGAGAATCACGGGCGAATCGGTTTCGTCGGCAGCTTCCATGATGGCCAAAAGCTGTTCCATATTATTGATGTTAAAAGCGGGCACGCCGTATTCGTTTTCGGCGGCGTGGTCCAGTAATTGTCGAAGCGATATAAGCGCCATGGTTTCAAGCTTTCTGAATGGTTAACTCTAAATTGCGTATTCGCCGACTGCGGCTTTCACCATGTGGTAGGCAATAAGCAGTTGGGTCAGCGCCAGCGGATGGCTAGTGACCTGATGGTTGTTTTGGTCAATTTCGCCGATTTCTTTTCGTAAATGGCTGGCTTCGGGCAACAGCTTCCAAAGCAGGTCTTCAAGTGTTTTGGCACGGCGGTCACTCAGTTGCCCATCCAGTTCCAGCACGTCCACCGGCTTACCATCGCGGTCGCGCGACAATTCCAGATGAATGCCCGTGCCGCTGCCGTTGGTATTCAAGATCGGCGTAAAATCCGGGTGCGGCAGGGTTGGGCGCAGGATATGGCGTGCGTTCAGGTGGCGATAGTCACCAACCGCCGTGTTCTCGGGCTTTTCGAAGCTGATAACGATGTCGGCAAAGGTGCGTTGGGGTTGAATAAATTCAATGCTGTCGCCTTCACGTTTTTTCAGGGATGAGCGCACCTCCTCGGCGGTATACCCGCGGTCTTTGGTGTCGCGGTTCAGTTTCCAGTCCACCCTCAGATCTTCGGACGGGTCCAGATAAATTTTCACGTCATAACATTCGCGCATCCGGCGGGTGGTATAACCCAACAAGCCTTCGACAATGATGAAGGGCTTTGATTCGATATATTCCGGGCGATCCAATGTGCCATGGTCATGGTTGTATATGGGCTTTAAAATGGGCCGTCCGTTGCGCAACAGCTCAAGGTGCTGTTCGATGATATCCACATAATTGCCCTTGGGGTCGAGCGCAGAAATGCCATTTTCGGCGCGCTCCGCCCGGGAATAGGAATGATAGTCATCGGTGCAAATGACAGACACCTGCTCCGGCCCTAAAATATCGGCAATGCCTTTACAAAGGGTGGACTTGCCCGTCGCTGAATCACCGACGACGCCAAGAATAATAGGGCGGGAAAGTCTGTTCTTAGGCATGTTGGGCTTCCTTACTGATCGTCACTACGGGACTATTGTTTTGATTTATTTTTTTGCGTATGGGGCAGGAAGGTGGTCAATAGCTGCCTGCCTGCGCTGGTTTTGGAAATCATAAGGGTTTGCATTCGGGTGTATTCCGGGTGGCGTTCTATGCCATCAAACAGCAGGCCGGTGGTGATGCCGGTTCCGCAGAAGTGCAGGTCATCGCCGCTGGCCAGTTCGTCTATTTTGTACCAGTGGGTGGTGTCCAGCCCGGCGTTGCGAACGGCGATTTTCTCGCTCGGCAATTGGGGGTCAATGCGGCCCATAAATTCCCCGCCGATGGCGTTGATCGCCACCGCACAGATAATGCCTTCGGGCGATCCGCCAGTGCCCATCAGGGCATCAATGCCTGTGTCGGGCAAGGCGGCCATGATTGCCCCTGCGACATCGCCCGCGGGGTAAAGCGCAACACGCGCCCCGGCATTATGAATATCTTCAACCAGTCTTTTGTGACGTGGTTTTTCCAGAACAAAGACAGTCAGATCCCGCACGTCCTTGCCCAGGCATTCGGCCAGCGCGTTCAGCTTTTTACTGGTGGGCCATGTCATATCGATTTTGCCCCGCGCAGGCGCTGCCGCGGCGAATTTTTCCATATAGAAGGATGGGCTGGGGTCGAACATGCTGCCTTTTTTGGCCAGCGCGATGACCGCCATCGCATTGGTCAGGCCTTTGGCGAGATAGGATGTGCCTTCAACTGGGTCAACGGCGATGGAATATTCGACATCCTCATGATCGTTGGCGTTGGCACCCACGCGCTCGCCCTTAAATAACATGGGGGCTTCGTCTTTTTCGCCTTCGCCAATAACAATCTCGCCCGAAAAGGCCAGCTTATTGAGGGCCGCGCGCATTGCGATCACCGCCGCGCCGTCGCCTTCTTCTTTTTGTCCCCGGCCGATCCAATCATAAGCGGCAAGGGCTGCTTCTTCTGTTACCGAGCGAAGGGAATAGACAAAATTCTCTGGTCTTATTTTTTGGTTTTCTGACATTCAGCCCACACCCTTTGAGACGGTTGCTCGATGGGAGCGGATGTCTCTTTCATTAGAATAAACTGATGTTATGGATTTGCTGAGGCTGGCAGAACACACATTTGGGGTGTGGGAAAAACTATTATGGGTGGGGTAAAAACTACCTTAAAGAATGGGTTAAGGGTTAGGATTTGATGTAAAGGGCAACGGCCTCGGCCCTGTTGCGCACAGACAGCTTCTCGTAAATATTTTTGATATGGAATTTTACAGTATTGGGAGAGACATCCTGTTCGCTGGCGATCTCGTTATTGGTCCGGCCCATGGACATGGAGGAAAGCACTTCAAGCTCGCGCTTGGTCAGCGATGCAATGGGTGTATCATGAATTTTGCGAACATCCATATAGGGAAAAACCATGCGCCCGGCCGCGACGGCGGCCACCGCGTCCAACAATTCTTCGGGGGGATCGCTTTTAGACACATAGGCCGCCCCGCCGTGGGCCATAACTTGGGCCGCGATGGAGTTGCCTTCGGCACCTGTGTATATAACAATGCGCGGTGCATCGGGGTAGGTTTGCACCTGATCCAAAATATATTTGCCATTGCCACGCGGCATGACCCAGCCAACAATGGCGACATCGAAGTCGAGCTTAGCGAAGGCCTCCATAAGCCGCTCACCATCAGAACAGACAACCACCAGCGAAAATCTATCGTCTTCGCTCATCAGGTGTTTTAACGCCGCTTGCACCAAGGGGCTTTTGTCGGCGATGGCGACGCGTATGACAGGTTTGTTTTGTTCTTCCACACTCGGTCCCATTTTCTATACTGTGCAAACATTAACAGCGGCGATGGACGGTATCCAGCAGAATGCACCCGCTATGATTATTTATGGTATCAGACTATGATTTGGAAGAATAAGAATTGGAAAGATTTATGACCTATGTCTTCGCGCCGTGCGCTCAACCGTCTGTTCCCGTCACTGGGCGCGCAGAGTTGTTTCCTGTGCACCGCATTTATTGCGTTGGAAAAAATTACGCCGCCCATACCCGCGAAATGGGTGGGGACCCCAGCAAAGATACGCCGGTTTTTTTCACCAAGCCAGCGGATGCGGTGGTCACGGGCGGCCATGATGTACCCTATCCGCCAGCCACCGAAGACTTGCATCATGAAATTGAACTTGTTGTGGCCATTGGTAAGGCGGGCCACGGCATCAACCGCGACGCAGCGCTGGATCATATCTTTGGGTATGCGGTTGGGATTGATCTTACCCGGCGTGACTTACAAGGATTGGCGAAGAAAAATGGCGGGCCGTGGGACCTGGCGAAGGGGTTTGATTTTTCTGCGCCCATTTCCGATATTAAAACGGTAGCGGATATTGGCCATCCGTCGGCGGGCCGTATTTGGCTGGATGTCAATGGGTCGCTACGCCAAGACGCGGATATTTCGCAGTTGATATGGGACGTGCCAAATGTGATTGCGTCGCTCTCACGCTTTTTTACCCTGCAACCCGGCGATCTTATTTTTACCGGCACGCCCGAGGGCGTTGCCGCAGTGACAAAGGGCGATGTGATCCGCGGGGGCGTGGATGGCGTGGGACACATAGGCGTCCGCCTTATTTAGAGGTGCGGACGGGAGGATGAAGGGGCCTGATGGGCATGACGAAGGTTTGCATAATCGGAGCGGGCACATCGGGTTTAATCTGCGCCAAGGTGCTTAAAGAGCACGGCATTGATTTTGATTGTTTTGAAAAATCCAGCGGCCTTGGCGGCATTTGGCGATTTCAAAACAACAATGGGATGTCGACCTGCTATCGATCACTGCATATCAATACCTCTAAGCGGATGATGGAACTGTCGGACTTTAAGTTCCGCCCAGAGATTGCCGAATACCCCTCACATAGCGAAATCCTTGCTGAGTTTGAGCGCTATGCCGATACGTTTGACGTGCGCCACCACATCACCTTTGAGACTGAGGTCCTGCACTGCGAACGTTTGCCAAATGGCAAATGGCGGGTGCGGATTCGCGGTAAGGCTGGCGAAGAGGTGCGGAATTATGACTTTCTAGCCGTTGCGAATGGTCACCATTGGGACCCGCGGTTGCCAGAATTTCCCGGCAGCTTTGCCGGACCAGCATTCCATGCCCATCATTATGTAGACACTCAAAACCCACACCAGTTAAAGGGTAAGAAGGTCGTGGTGGTCGGCATGGGGAACTCAGCGATGGATATCGCGTGTGAATTGGCGCATGTCGGGCAGGGGGCAGGCAAGGTCTATTTGTCGCAGCGTTCAGGGGTTTGGATTATTCCGAAGATTTTCGGTTCGGTGCCACAAGATAAATTCCAGCGTCATCCCATGAAAAAACCGGGCCTGTGGGAACAATTCAAGCGCACTTTTATTCCCCGTTCTGTTCGGGTTGCGCTATTTGATACATTGATTGAAACCATCGTTAAATTGATTGTCGGTATGCCGCAGCGGGTCGGCCTGAAACCGCCAAAAGAACGCTTCCATCAGCGCCACCCGACCGTCAGTCAGGAAATACACAATCGTTTGGTTCACGGCGATGTGGTGCCGAAAGGAAATATTGCGGAACTGCAAGGTGACCGCGTTTTATTTGAAGATGGAAGTATCGAAGAGGTCGATGCCATCATCTATGCCACGGGCTATAACATTTCTTTCCCGTTTTTTGATCAGGACTTTATTTCGGCTGAGGGCAATTCCATTCCTTTGTTTCAGCGGATCTTTAATCCGCAGATCAACAATCTCGCATTCATAGCACTGGTCCAACCCGTCTGCGCTATGATGCCGATCGCTGAACTGCAATCCAATTTTGTTGCGGATTATATTGTTGGCGAATACCACCTACCCGACGCAGATGTGATGGCCAAAGCGATGAACGCTTATGATAAGATGATGAAGGCCAGCTACACAGACAGCCACAGTCACACCATCCAGATCGATTGTCCGGAATATAGCTATATGGTGCAACAGGAATGGACCAAGGGTCGCAGGCGAGCAAGCCGGGCGGGAAATCCACCACAATACAGCCAAGCGGTGGACTGATATGACATTCAGATTGAACGGGTCTTTTCGGAAAAAGCTGGCGCGCAAAGCAGCGCGCGCCATTGTGCGCGCTATTCATCATATCAAAAAACCAGCGGACCATGATGATCAACCCCCTTGGCCGATTGTGCCGTTGGCGCGTATCGCGCAGGCGCGCAATAAAAAACATGGCCCATCGCCCAAGGAAATGCGTGCAGGGTACCGTTTGAGCACCTATCTGTTTCATATGGATGATGCCCCCATGGTCAAAATGGCGCAGTTTGATGTGGGTCATGGCTTGCAGCTGCGCATGTATTGGCCGCATCAGGTGTCACAGCGCGCGGGTGCGCCCGCCATGATGTTCATGCATGGCGGTGGGTTTGTCATCGGCGACCTGGAAACCCATGACACCACGTGCCGATTTTTGGCAGAGCGGGCGAATGTGGTGGTCTTTGCGCTCGATTACCGTCTGGCGCCCGAGCATAAATTCCCGGCGGCGCTCGAAGATGTGAAGACCGCATTTAACTGGCTCCATGATCATGCGGATATGCTGGGAATTGACCCGCAAAATATTGGCGCAGGTGGCGATAGCGCTGGGGCGCGGGCGGCATTGGCCTTGGCGTTAGAGGCCATATCACCCCATCTGCCTGGCGCGGTGCCAAGCCCGGCATGGATATGGATGGTTTATCCGGCCACAGACCTTTATGCGGAGACGCCGTCCCTCAAGGAATTTAACAAGGACCTGTTTTTGACAACGCCGGTGATGAAGTGGTTCGGCGGGCAATTTTTGTCCGAGGAGGTTCTGGCCAACCCTGAGCCTGATAATGCTGTTTACGCGCCTTTACGCTCCCCCGATCTGGGCAAATTGCCGCCCAGCTATTTAATGACGGTCGGCTTTGATCCCTTGCGGGACGAGGGCATCATGCTGCGGGACCGGTTGCAGGACGAGGGCGTCCCATTAGAATACGCCCATTACCCCCACTTGGCGCACGAGATATTTGCCATTTCGGGCATCGTGCCAGAAGCCCGCGCAGCCGTGGAAGAGGCTGGCGACGCCCTGGGTCGATTGGTCAGAGGATCCACCGCGCGGCGCTAGACTTTGCTTTCACCGTAATAGAGCGTCACCACATGTTTGGCCTCGGCAAAGAACAGCCAACGTTCAGTGATGATGCCAACTGTGGCGGATGAGACCGCGACGATACCGCTCAGGCTAGTCGCAGGACCCATCATCAGAATGATAATCGGCAGCAAAAAGAGCGTGATCGCGGAAATGATGCGCAGCTTGCTGGCGTGCTTGCGGGCAATGCGAAAGCCCATTTCCTTGAGCAGATAATTGTCGCTGGTGTGGGGCGATTCTAACAGGCTCACCTTGCCAAATGCGCCCAGACCCGTGGCGCTTTCAGCGGTTGAAACGGGCTTTTGTGTTTTAATTTTATGCCAGTAGAAGACCTTGGTCAGTAACCCCGCGAGCAATAGCAGAAGAACGGTCTCGCTGCCTGTGGCCCCCACATCATAACCCCACAGCCGCGTCAGCATTAAAAATAACAAGCCACCCGTCATCAGTGACAGCACTAAATAAGCGGGCGCTGTGGCCGCGTTATGCCATGCCGGAATAGTTTTGAGCGAGCCATAAATCATGCTGGTGCAATAAACGGTTATCAGTGACATCGCCGCCCCAACAAGGCCGATGATGCCAGCATTTCCTGTGTTTTCACCCATAAACACCCAGCTTATCGCATAAAGCCCGGTTGGGATGAATGTCACGATAGCGGCGACGCCTTCGCGGCTCAGCCAAGATGAACGCCATTGGCTCATAGCGCGCCACGCACGTTCCGGGTGACCAAGGTGGAATGTGGAGGACAACAGTCCGCCAACCACAAGGGCAAAAGCAATTCCAAATGCGACGAGGCCAAAGGATTGCTCCACGGCCATGGGCCACAGATACGGCGCGATGGCCAGCCAGGCGAGAAGGCCATAGCCCGCGCCTGAGGCGGTTGTAAAACCGATGACTGATTTAGCTGGATGCATATTCTTATCCTTCACTCAGCCCTAAACGGACAATACTTTATCGACCCAGCGCGCCAGAAGCCCTGCGCCATCGCTGCTGTCATCTTCATGTTTCAGGGTGCGCGGTGTGTCGCCCGCTTTGTCAATCTGCTTGGGCCGTACTGGCAAATAGCGATTAACAGGTTGGGTGCCTTGTTCGGGCATCAAGGCATAACCGCCGCGCTTTTCAACCAGTTTGGAGACGTCCGAATTCGGATCGCCCAGGTCGCCGAAATGACGTGCGCCCGCGGGGCAAGTGGAGACACAGGCAGGAACGCGGCTTTCCGGGGCCAGGTTCTCGTTGTAGATTTTGTCCACACAGAGCGTACATTTTTTCATGACGCCTGCGTCTTCGTCATATTCGCGGGCACCATAAGGACATGCCCAAGAACACAGCTTACAGCCGATACAAATATCGCCATTAACCAGAACAATACCATCTTCGCCGCGTTTATAGGATGCCCCGGTTGGGCAAACTGTTACACAGGGGGCATCATCGCAGTGCAGGCATGATTTGGGGAAGTGCACCGTGCGGCTCGTACCCAAATCTTCGTCTTTAACCTCAAAGGAATGAATACGGTTAAACCACACGCCATCCGGATCGGCACCATAGGCATTGAAATCGGTCATGGGGGCAGAATGTCCGCCCGAATTCCATTCCTTACAGTTTACAGCGCAGCCATGGCAACCGACGCAAATGTCCAAATCGACAACAAGGCCGAGTTTCTTGCCGGAGGGATTTTTAGGTAAACAGGTCATTATTTGTCTCCCCCTTCTTTGCGCTGATGGGTTTTCCGCCCAGCGTTTTGTTGGGGATGGGCAATCCATTCTTGCGCTGCTACCGCTTCGCCTTTTTCCGCACCTTTCAGGTTCGCACCTTGGCGCAGGATGTCGGGCGCAGGCGCGCTGCCCGGGTTGCCCGGAAGCACATCAAACTGCGGCAGTGTCATACCGGCTTCTTCCGGCGCGCATTTTTCAATGCGAATACGCAGATCGTACCACGCCGCTTGTCCTGTAACGGGGTCAGAGTTGGAATAGCGGTAGCCATCCTTCTTCGCGGGCAGCAGGTCGGAAATGACATGGTTCAGCAAAAAGCCTTTTTTGCCCTCTGGCGCATCATCTTTCAGGCCCCAGGCACCGCGGCGTTTGCCGATGGCGTTCCACGTCCACAGGGTGTGCGGGTTGGTGCCTTCCATCAGCTTAACCTGCGCAGTCACCGAACCGTGGTGACTGGTAATTTTGATCCAATCATCATCCTCGATCCCGTGGCTGGCAGCGGTTTCTGGGTTGATGAACATGCGGTTCTGATTGGTAATTTGGCGCAGCCAAGCATTTTGGGTCCCCCATGAATGATACATGTGCATGGGGCGCTGGGTCACTGCGTGCAGCGGAAACTCGCCCGTATCAACCTGGGCTTCTTCAAACGGCATGTACCACATGGGCAGCGGGTCGAAATAGGTCTTGATGCGTTCCGCTTCGCGCGCGGGTGGCTGGCGGTCACCGTGGCCTTCGGCGGCCAAGCGGTATTTTTGCAGTGATTCTGAATAGATTTGCATGACGATCTGGTCGGTGTTGGGAACCCAGCCCATTTCTTTGGCGTAATCCAGATATTTCTGGTTGGAGTGACGATAGTAACGCTGATCATCATCCAGTTGGTGGCTCCAAAAGCAGCCGTTTTCGATGTATTTTTCCAACTGATTCGGGTTGGCGTCGCCCTTGCCGTGCTGGGTACCATCGCCGCGCCAACCCGCCAAGGGACCGATGCCGGGCATACGCTCATGGTTTGCCAAATAGTCCGAATATCCGCCCGGGAATTTGGCGCTGCCGTCTTCGTTGGTCATGCCGCCAAGGCCGAGGCGGACACCCAAGTCCAGCATCACTTCTTGGAAGGCGCGCACATCGCGGTCCGGCTTCACGACAGGTTGACGAATGGAATCGCCCGGCCCGTGCGCCGATGAAATCGGGCGGTCAAGAAGCGAAATACAGTCCCAGCGCTCCAGATATGTGGTGTCTGGCAGGATCAGGTCCGCATAGGGAACCGTTTCCGAATAGAAAGCATCGGAATAAATGATCTTGGGAATACGGTATTCGCCGTTTTCATCCTTATCCGTCAGATATTTCAGCGTATCCGGCACATTCATGGAGGAGTTCCACCCCATGTTTGCCATATACATGAACAGCACATCCACCTTATAGGGGTCTTGCGCCCAAGCATTGTGCAGCACCATATGCATCAGCCCGTGCGCCGACATGGGGTGTTCCCAGCTATAGGCTTTGTCGATGCGCAGCGGCTCGCCATCATCACCGACCAGCAGGTCTTCTGGCCCAGCGGTTAGGCCAAGCGGCGGGCCTTTCAGTGGGGATCCAGCCTCGGTATTAAATGGTGCGGGCTTGGGTGCCGGCGGCATGGGTTTGGGGAAGGGTGATTTATATTGCCAACCACCCGGAACATCAATCGAACCCAAAAGAGTCTGCAAAACGTGAATAGCGCGGCAGGTATGAAAGCCGTTGGAATGTGCAGAAATACCGCGCATGGCGTGCATGGAAACGGGACGACCAACCATTTTGTCATGTTTGCGGCCCCAGACATCCGTCCACGGCGTATCGATGGTGATCTCTTCTTCAAAGGCAACATGCGCCAGCTCCGCTGCGATACGGCGAATTTGCTCAGCCGGGATGCCAGTTTTTTCGGCCACATTTTCCGGCGCGTATTCGTCTGACAGATAGCGCCGCGCCATCAACTCAAATACGGGGATAACCTTGCGGCCATTGACCTCGCGCTCACCAGCCAAAACGGGCGATATATCGGCGCTCAGAGCGTTGGTGGCAGCTTTCTTTTCGGCGTCATAACACAGCGGGTTGTCATCGCCGTCACGCAGGAACAAGCCATTATCCGCCGCGCCATCTTCATTGATGACCAACCACGATGCATTTGTATAACGAGCAAGGAATTTGAAATCGACCTTTTCGGCGCGCAGCAATTCATGCATCAGGGCCATAACAAACAGACCATCGGTGCCGGGGCGAATGCCAACCCATTCGTCTGCAATGGCCTGATAGCCTGTGCGTACAGGGTTGATGGCCACAAACTTTGTGCCATCGCGGCTCTTTAATTTGCCGAGGCCGTTTTTAATGGGGTTGGAATCATGATCTTCTGCGACGCCGAACAGCATCAGGTATTTTGTATTGTCCCAGTCTGGCTCGCCAAATTCCCAGAAGCTGCCCCCGATGGTGTATAAGCCCCCAGCCGCCATATTGACGGAACAAAAGCCGCCATGGGCGGCAAAATTATTTGTGCCAAATTGGGTCGCCCACCAGCCAGTAAAGCTCTGACTTTGATCGCGGCCCGTGAACAGCGCTAATTTATGTGGGGCGGTTTCGCGGATGGGTTTCAGCCAGCTTGTTGCCAAGTCTAGCGCTTCGTCCCATTCAATCTCTTCAAATTCGCCGGCGCCGCGTTCACCAACGCGTTTGAGCGGTTTGGTCAGACGCGCGGGGGAATAGTGGTTCATAATCCCGGCCGAGCCCTTGCCACAAAGAATACCCTTGTTCACCGGATGGTCTGGATTGCCCTCGATATAGCGCACCTGCCCATCTTTAAGGTAAACCTTGATGCCACAGCGGCACGCGCACATATAGCATGTGGTGGTTTTAATTTCGTCCGCAACGTCAGGCGTCAAATTGACCCGTTCATCTTTGCTTGGCGCGGTTCCAATGTTGGCCCCCATGCTCTACTCCCCGTGTACAGGCTTATTTTTTGCCTCAATTTCTTTTTTAATCTACGGCAAATAAATTATTATTCGTATTTTCTAATATAGCAAAACCCAAACCAACGCAAATTCAAAGAGGACACAATTGTCCCCCACACGCAGCCGTCTTTATCTTGATGGGTGCTTTTCATTGATTTTTTTAGGAGCGTCAGCGAACAAGCATGACCGAGTTTTTGGCGTGCTCGAGAACTTTGTAGGCAACGCTGGTGTGAAAGAAACGTCTTAGACCTGCCTTTTGCGATGCAGCGAGGACAATAAGTGAATAGTTTCGCCCTTCTTCAACAATTTGCTCCACCGGGTCACCCAACGCGACTTTGGTGCCGGATACCGCCAGGCCCATTTCTTCGATCACGGATTGCGCCTTGGCGATGGCAGCTTCTGCTTCTTCGACGTGGGTATCATCAGGCGCGACCGAGAAAAGATAAATGGGGCAGAAGCACCGACTGGCAATCCGGGCATCTTTCCGCACCGCTTCCATGGAATGATCGGTGCCATCGACACAGATGAGGTGACCATGCGCCTCTTCTAACTCGCGGGCGAAGATCGCAGTGGTTTTGATTTCGCGCGCGATATTGTGGGCCGCTTGGGTGCTGAGGACGCCGTTGTCATCTTCATCATCCGCATCGTCTTGGGATGACAGGATAACAATGTCATAGGCGCCTGTTTCCACCTCGTCGAGGATACCCAAATCCACGGATGGCGAAACCATCAGTTTCAACGCAATGGTGCGACCATCTTCTTTTTTATATTCGATTGTATTGTCGCCAAGGGGATCACCCTTCACATCCGTATGGATGGTTTTTTCGCGCCAATCGTCACTCATATAGCCCATTTCGATGAGCATATTCCGCGCCCGCTTTAGTGATTTTTTACCGGGCAATTCCAATCCCCATTCCAGAAGATTCTCGCGCGCTAATTTCATTTGCAAGCCACCCGTGCGTAGCCCCTGATCAACGGCGCGGACATATAAAAGGGAAATATCAGCGTCTGTGCCGGACCCGATGCGAACAGCATAACGAAGGCCGCGATAAGATTCGTCGGTCCGATCAATGCAAACCAGAATACGGAAACGCTTTTGCTTATCTTGTTCAGTTATGTCATTGGTCACGATTTTTCTCCTGGCTCCAAATTTTCTATGGGGCGCAAATGACTTAAAGACCGACTAAGGGCCAATAGAAGTAGGCAGCAAACATCAATACGACTGTGGACACGATCGCCATGCGCCAACCCACTTTGATAAAATCAGATGGTTTCAGATAACCTGATGCATAAACAATTGTGCATGCGGGGGTGCCCACCACCGTCAAATAGGCAAATGCCGATGAAATGGCGGTGATAAAGCCCATTAAAAGCGGGCTTTCACCAGCAACATTGGCTAGATTTAGCGTAATGGGACCAAGAACTGCAACGGCCGCACCATTTGACATGGTGTTGGTGACCAAGGTGGTTAGTGCCGATACCCCAAGCCAAAGTGCAGGGCCACTGTCAGCCCCTAAGGGTTCTAGCCCGGCAAGGAACTTGTCAGCCACCCAAACGGCAGCGCCTGTATCCTTCATTTGCACGCCAAGGGAAATCGCCGCGCCATACAAAAGCACTACGCCCCAGTTGACGTTGGAGTTGACGTCCTCCCAGCGCACAAGGCCGAAGATGAGAAAAATAACCGCGCCGCCAACCGCAACGGTGCCGAGGCCGAGTGTGTCTGAATACATCACCCAACAATACAGCGTGAGCATGAAGATACCAATTGTACCCCAGTCACTTGGCTTCATAGGGCCTTCTTCGGCTAATTGCGCACGCAGTTTCACAACCGCGCGGGTGATATGCGAATATTCAGGCTTAACGGTGAGCAACAAAACCCCTGTCACCAGCGGCAGTTGCATCAGGAATACAGGATAGCTGTAGATTGCCCAAGTCACATAATCGATCAGGTATTTATATGTGTCTGGATTGCTGGGGTCGTAGAAAAATTCCTGCCAGAAACCAATCATGATCGCGTTACGTGCGCCACCTGATGGGGTTCCGATGCCGGCAATGGCGCATCCATAGGAAATGGAAAACAAGAGGACGATTGCCAATTTACGAACCTTGCGTGGGTCATCCGACGTTAGCGTGATCAGGGTCACGGCGACGGGCAACATCATGGCGGCAACGGTGTGTTCCCCCACAACTGATGCCAATACGCCAGAAACAAAAGTAATGCCGATACTCAGGTTGACAGTTTTGGTGCCTGTGAAACGCACGATTTGGAAGGCGATCCGCTTGTCGAGCTTTTGCTTTACAATGGCAACCGCCAGCATCAACGACCCCATAATGAACAAGACACTATCGCTCATAATGCTTTTGGCGACAGTCGTAGACTCTATCCCCAAAAGCACAATTTGCCCGATCATGATCATCAGTGCGACGGTCGGTAATGGTATGGGCTCTGTAATGAAAAGGATGACAGCCATCAAAGACATGGTAAGAACCGTATAACCTTCGCGGGTTAGTCCATCAGGTGTCGGCAGGTTGAGCAGAATGGCGCCGACAACCATTGAAATGATGAACCAGCGTCGGTCCCAGAGCAGGTTGATAAAGTCCCGACCCATTGGCGAGCCATGCACAACCCGCCGTCCGAAATAGGACAGCATGGCGGCAACCCCAGATATGATATTTAATTTATTATTTTTCATTTTGGCATTCAGTTGTTGAGGGTGAGGCTGGGCCGCAGAGCGATAAGCTTGGCTCAGTCATAACAAATTTACTCACGCAAGCTTTATATTAGAAAATACATATATAAAGCATTGTGCTGGTCTATAACAAAAATACATCCTTGTCTCGGTAAAAAAAACAGCGGCCCGGAAAACTCCGGACCGCTGTAAAACTTTCAGGCTATCGGCAGGAAAATTTGTTCATCATCATTTCCTCGCCGCGGAGCGCAATTAGTCACCCAGTTTCATGGTCCAGCTCATGGTCAAAGAGAACTGATGCATTTCCAACTCTATCCGGTGATAAGGGTTGAACTGCTCATTACCTAAAACTGTTTTGCTCGGCACATAAGCAGCCGCGAATTCGATGGTGCTCTTGTCCGACAATTTGTGGCTAAAGCCACCCGTGATGTGGTGTTGAACGATACCCGGAGCGAGGATGTTCAAGGTTACTTCGTCTGTGCCAACAGGGTTGTCAGCAAACGCATAACCAAGACGCCATGTCCAGTCATTCGAATAGCGGTATTCCATGCCGATCTTGGAAACGAGGATATCTTTCCAGCCAAAACCGGGACCGTCTGATGCACCAAAGGGTGTCATGACGTTCGGAGACCCACCGACGGAAGCGATAGAACTATAGTAAATTTTCTTCCAGTCAGCCATGACGGTGAATTTGCCATCTGCGTCCACTTCCGAGGCAAAACCGATCTGCCAATTCCGTGGGATGTCAAAGTCGCCCTGTTCAGCGAAAAGGCCAGCATATTTTTCAAACTTATCCATATAGATGCGGGTTTGATAAACACCACCAATGCGCATGCCCTGCATGATGTTCCACTGGAAACCAATTTTGGCACCATAGCCGAAGGAGGTGTCATACCCGTTGTTGGTTAGATTTGTTGGGTCCGAAGAGAAACCAGCAAATGCGCCAAGACCTTTGGCTTCGAAACGTTGCATGACGATCAGCGGAGAAATACCGATGCTGAACGCACCCATTTCCCGTGCGTAACCCACGGCGATAAATGCCTGCATCAAATCGACACCAGCTTCGCCACCGCAAAATACGCCGCTACCACCGCCGCAAATTGCATCAAGTCGCGAAATGCCGGGGTAATTTGTGTTCATGCCACCATTACCATATACGGAAACGCCAACCGCTGACACGTCATCAAGCTTGTAACTGTAAGCGATATTCGGCACTGGGAAATAATTCTTAGTGCTGCGAACTTCGCCATTGGGTGTCATGCTAGGCTGTTCTGAACCGGTGAAGCCGCGTCGTGGGCTAAACAAGGTCAGTGCGATTTGCAGAGATTCTTCATCTACGTTGGTCAAGCCAGCCGGGTTTAAAGCCAAGATTGTTGCATCGCGACCATCAGCGACCCCCGCACCACCCAAAGCAGAATGGCGAGCACCCCAACCGTTACCAAAATAGCCTTCGGTTGCTTGGGACTGCATCGCGGGAAGCATCATCGCCCCCATGCCTAGGCCCATGGCCACAGCGGAAAGTTTTATTGTTTTATCGAGTTTCATTTATTCCCCCTTTAGAATAAGCGCAAATTAAATACAGGGTTACTGCGTTGTCCGTGTATCTGGTTAATAATTCTATCCACGTAACACTGTTGAAAAGCAAGGTTAACTAAATTTAGTCCAGTAATAAAGCGTGCAATTGGTTTTCACGCTGTTTTCGCTGTTTTTCTGCTTAGGTGTGATAATTCGGGCTACGCGACGAGTTAGAAGCTGAGTTTTCGAATTAGCTGTGTCTAATAAGGAAGCGGTATACCCCATCGTCTTGTGTTGAAGATTCAACAAGCTGATTGCCTGTTGTACGACAGAATGCGTCGAAGTCTGCAACAGACCCTGGGTCGGTTGAAAGCACTTCAAGCGTTTCGCCGACAGGAATTTCTTTCAGCGCTTTTTTTGTTTTCAGGATGGGCAAAGGGCAATTCAGGCCTTTTGCGTCCAAGACGTGGTCTCCACTCATTATGATGTCCTTTGTGTGTTTTTCGTAATTAGATAAATAGATTAATGTCTGACTTTGTTGCGACTTCAATATAAGTCGCAGCGCCGCCGATTTCAATTTCTGGAATCAGATCATCGCGGCCAATCTCAAACAGGTCCAAGGTCATTTGGCAACCAATCATTTTAACCTCAGATTCAACCGCCACTTCCCGCAGCTCGTCAATGCTGGCCACGCCTTTCTTTTTGATGAGATCCTTCATCATCATGGTCGCGCCCGCAGTTACACCGGGGATCATGCCAACCAAATTCGGCATCGCCATATGCATGCCCATCATGGGCATTTCCATCGCCGGGTTGCCCAGCGGCGTGACTTTTAAGTTCAGATCCTTTTTCAAAAGGTTCAGGCCGTAAAATGTGAAAAACAGCGTTGTGTTGATCCCCATTGCGGCCGCAGTTGTCGCTAAAATAAAGGGCGGATAAGCCCAATCTAATGACCCCTTCGTCACGATAATTGACATGCTTTTCGCGTTGCCCTCGCTGGCCTGTCCGGCACTTGCTAGATCGCTCATTTCTCCCACCTTTCACTTCGAATAATTGTTTGGCTTTTATGCTTCAGTGTTCTCTCATTTGTGAATAAACACGCCCCTGAATATATGAGATTTGTCTTTATTAGTATTATTGAGTATTATAATTGGTGCAGAGTCAAGCCTTGACTTGACTGCTCATTGGGCGCAGGGGCAGGATAAGCCTAGCATAGCGCAATTTTTGAGCCAGCTGCTGATTGCTCTGAGCGCACTTTGGGGGTATGAACAATGCGTGCCGTTATGTGGGGATCGACTGTTCGGCATTGTGCGGGAAAAATGATTGGGTATTAGACATGGATGTTGATGTAGAAGTAGATATCGCCAAATTGAAAGAAAATGCCAAAAACGCCACGGCGCTTTTAAAGACCATGGCAAATGAATGGCGCTTGCTCATTCTTTGTCAATTGGCCGAAGGGGAAAAAAGCGTTGGCGAATTGGAGCGGTTAATTGGTTTGTCTCAATCCGCGCTGTCACAGCATTTGGCAATCCTGCGTCGGGAGACGTTGGTGCAAACGCGCCGCTCGGCCCAGTCCATTTATTATTCGCTGGCCAGTAATGAAGCCGAGTCGGTGATGATGACGCTTTATAGCCTCTATTGTGCAAGCGACGCCTGTATAACAAACAAGGCGGCCGAGTAAGCTGCGCTCCGTTCTGGGATCGCCATGTCTAACACTTGGCCTGTTTGTGTGGTGCGGGCTGCCCGCATTTTAATATCAGATATTGCTAATAAGCAAAATCCTCCTATATATACACCCAAGGATTTTTGGCACCTAGGATGACTGTGTTCTTGGGCCAATGAAGAGGGAGAGCAAAAAATGAATTTTTCCAGTATTAGCGATGATTTTTCTGTCGCAGGTCAGCTGGCCTTTAATGATTTCGCAGCGGTTGCTGATAAAGGCTTTTGCACGGTTATCAATTGCCGCCCTGATGGCGAAAAGCCCGGCATGATGATGGCGGTTCAAGCTGGTGAAGGCGCGGCAGAACATGGCATGGATTATCACCATATTCCGGTCGCAATGAATGGCATTAGCGAATCTATGGTTGAGGAGTTTGCACAAGCATTGGAGAGCGCAAAAGGTCCTGTTTTAGCCTATTGTGCATCTGGTCGTCGCGCTGCTATCCTGTGGGCTATTGTTCATGCGGGTAAAATTTCAGTGGACCAGATTGTGGCCTCTTGTGCGCGGGCGGGGCATGACATTTCACAGATGGTGCCACTCCTACAGCACCGCGCCCAACAAGCCGCTTAAAATAAGGCGTTAAGCTTTCACGCTGAAGGCTAAGGGATTAAGCCCGCTTCACCTGCAATTTGTCCGCCGCGCATAATCTGCGGCGGATTGTTTGCATCAGTCCCCAGCTTTGCACGAACCCTGTTGCGCGGGCCGCTCGGATAAGAAGGGCTTTATTAAGAATTAACTGCCACGCTAGCAAACATTAGCTGTAATGATATGACGGCGGCAATATCGAGGTAGCAAACTGATCGTGGAAACGCGCACGAACATCAAAACGCGGATTGCATTATTGGCTGTAAGCTTGGCATTGATTGCCAGCGCAACGGTCGCGGTGTCTATATTTATCCTTTATAATGATAGTCTGGCGAATGAACGGGCGCGGCTTACTTATCTTGTAGAAAGTCAGGCAGAGATTCTCGAATCCCTTTCCGGGGAAAGCGGTTCAGAGCCTGAAGTCATGATCCAGCACCATCAAGAACTCTTGGCAGGCGTGTTAGCGGCGTTTGATTCGGGGCTTGGTTTTCAAAGAACGGGCGAAATGGTCTTGTCCCGTCGGATAGGGGATATCATTACATTTGTTGCGATCAAGCAAGCGCCAAGTGTCGATGATCAGGCAAGCATGACACCGCGCTCGTTACCGTGGGGATCGCCGCTGGCGATTCCGGCGCAATTGGCGCTGGATGGTCAATATGGCATCGTGGTTGCGAATGATTATCGTGGCCGGACGGTTCTGGCCGCTTATCGTCCGATTAATATTGCGGGCACACCGCCAAACAGCCACGGGCTGGTGGCAAAGATTGAAATGGGGGAATTGCAGCGACCCTATGTTTACGCTGGTCTTATTGGTGCCATATCAATTCTGACGATATTTTTCTTAACGCGGGTTATTTTCATCACTCTGTCGGTGCCATTGGTTGAGCGTGAAAGGGTGCGCGAAAAATTAGAGCAAAGCGAGACGCGACAGCAATTGCTTCTCGATAGCACGGCAGACGGGATTATAACGATCGCACAGGATGGGACGATTCTGTCTTTTAATAAATCAGCACGGGATATGTTTGGTTACAGTAGCGAAGAAATACTCGGGCAAAATATATCCGTATTGATGCGTCCGCACGAAGGGGGTGCCCATTCGGAATATGTGAGTAGCTATTTAGAAAAAGGCAAAGGAAAAATCATCGGCATTGGCCCGCGTGAGCTACAGGCCGTTAGGAAGGACGGGAGCCTGTTTCATATTGATCTCGCGGTGAATGAGGTCTTTGATGCTGGCCATCGCATTTTTGTGGGCAGCATTCGGGATATTTCCACGAGGGCGGAACGACGTGATCAGGCCGTGCGCGCACAAAAAGTAGAAGCTATCGGGCAATTGGCCAGCGGGTTTGCGGCTGACTTTAATGGTTTGCTTATGGTTATGCTCGGAAATTTAGAGCTGCTTGAAGAGCATATCAAAGATGATGAGGCCAGCAAAAAGCTGATTAAAAACGCCCGCGCAGCTGGTGCAGAGGGGGTCGAGATTACCAACAGGCTTTTGGCTTTTTCTAGTCGCAATATGCTCAGCCCTGAAGACATAGATTTGGGGGAGCTTATTCCAAATGTTCTCGCCCTTGCAAAAACCGCAACCAAGGGCAGCGTTGAATTAAATGTTCGGGTGCCGGATGATTTGAAGCATGTGTTTGTCGATCGGGCGCAGATGGAGCTGGCACTACTGAACCTGTGTTTGAATGCGTGCGATGCCATGTTGGCTGGGGGAACGCTGCGGATATCTGCGCATAATGTGGAACTGGATGATGTTGACGCAGCAACTATGGCTGTGTCGCCAGGAAAATATGTGTCCCTTGTTGTTGAGGACACGGGCGTCGGCATGAGCGCGGAAGTAGTTGAAAGCGCCATGCAGCCCTTTTTTACGACCAAGGAGCACGGCCATCACAGTGGTCTTGGCCTGAGTCTGGTGCAGGGTCTGATGCATCAAATTGGTGGGCGCATAAATATCGACAGCACTGTTGGTGTCGGTACCCGGATAGAATTATTCATACCGGTCGCACGGTCTCATGCATAGGACCTGACCGCCGCGCATTGCATTTGGGGCGATAATTCCCCGTCCGTTCGAAATTATATCTTCTCGCTAGTGCGAAAATGTCGAATTGTCTTGACGCGGCAGCATCATTTTTGAACCCTTGGTGCGCCAAGGGGGGAATGAACGTGGCAAGCACGGCATCGGTGAAATTGCGAAACGATACAGCCATGCTAGAGATTAGATTCTTTGGCATACTGAATACGGCTAATGGTGCGTCGGTAGACGCAGAGCTGCAAAAAATTCCAGAAATTGATACCGGTGCGGCGATGGTTATTGTCGATTTGGCGGGGGTTGAGTTTGCGGACACGACCGGAGCGTGGCTGGTCTATCGCACGGTACGTGACCTAGAAGGCGCAGGACGCAAAGTTCATGTGCGCGGTGCCGGCGCCGATATGGAATCCCTGCTCGAACGGGTCAGGGCGAACGACAAGCCAGTTCAGCCAGCCCCACCACGCAAAAATTCAGTGATTGTTTTGTTTGAAGATGTTGGCATGGCGACCGTCCGCATTTTAAAGGAATTTGGGCGCTTTCTGTCATTCATGGGTTTGGTCAGCATTCGCCTTTTTGGGGCGCTGCGTCAGCCGTCGCGGATTCGCATGACACCATTGGTTTTCCAAATTGAACATGTGGGCCTTAAAGCACTGGGTATTATTGGCTTGATGTCCTTTTTAATTGGCGCGGTCATCGTCAATCAGGGCGCAATTCAATTGCGCCAATTTGGCGCCGAGGTCTTTGTCGTGGATATGTTGGCGATTACCCAATTGCGCGAGTTGGGCATCTTACTGACCGCGATCATGGTGGCGGGGCGTTCTGGGAGCGCCTTTACCGCGCAAATTGGTAGTATGCGTTCGCACGAGGAAATTGAAGCGCTGGAAACGATTGGTCTGCATCCTATCGACACCTTGGTTTTACCTCGTTTTTTGGCCTTGGTTATTGTCCTGCCAGTTTTGGCTTTTTACGCAGATCTTATGGGCCTATTGGGCGGTGCGCTAACTGCATGGCTCACGCTGGATATTTCGCCGGGCGCATTCGTGCAAAGATTTCAGGAGGCCGTTGTTCTGAGCACCTTTATGGTGGGCATTATTAAAGCACCATTTTTTGCCGCAGTGATTGCTCTAAGCGGGTGCTATGAAGGGATGAGTGTGACGGGTAGCGCCGAAAGCGTCGGCGAGCGCACCACGCGCTCGGTGGTGCAATCAATTTTTTTAGTGATTGTGTTGGATGCTGGCTTTGCCATGTTCTTCACGGCGCTCGACTTTTAGGTCGCTATGTATGAATAAATTGTCAGAAATAGTGAATTTGCCGACGGATGACGATGGGCATGAGATTGTCTTGCGCGTGCGGAATTTAGTGACGCGCTTTGGCTTGAATTTGGTTCATGATGGGTTGGACCTTGATATGCGCCGCGGCGAGATTTTGGGCGTGGTTGGCGGTTCGGGCACGGGTAAATCGGTTCTGTTGAAAACAGTACTTGGCTTGATGCACCCGCAAAGCGCGGATATTGAGGTTGGCGGAATTTCTCAAGCTGGGCTAAGCGATCAAGAAAAGATTGAGGAACGCCAACGCTGGGGCGTGCTGTTTCAGGATGGCGCGCTATTTTCATCCTTGACGGTGGCGCAAAATGTGCAGGTGCCACTGCGTGAACATTTCAAGCTGGGGCAAGCCTTGATGGATGAAATTGCGGCGTTGAAAATATCGCTGGCGGGACTGCCGCCGGATGCTGGCCCAAAATATCCATCCGCCTTGTCGGGCGGGATGCGTAAACGTGCAGGACTGGCGCGCGCGTTGGCGCTTGATCCGCAAATCCTATTTTTGGATGAACCAACGGCTGGTCTTGACCCGATTGGCGCTGCGGCGTTTGATCAGCTGATTCTGCAACTGCGGGACAGTTTGAATATTTCGGTCATGTTGGTGACCCATGACCTGGATACGCTTTATACAATTTGCGACCGAGTGGCGGTGCTGGCAGATAGAAAAGTCGTTGCCAATATGCCGGTCGCGGACCTCGAAAAATTGGATCATCCGTGGATTCGGGAGTATTTTTTAGGGCCGAGAGCCAGAGCCGCGAAGGCAGCGGGACAGTAAAGCAGCCGCGAAGGCGGCGGCATGGGGCAACCCAAATGAACAAGGCGAGATTGGGTATTTGATTTACCAGTTTAATTGGCTTTTAATGGCCCATCGTTAATCCTCGGGGAGGGGACATGGAAACCAGAGCGCACCATCTTTTAATTGGCGGCTTCATGATCATCATGGTTGTGTCGCTGTTGATGTTTATCCTCTGGCTGGCCAAGGTCGATATAGATCAGGAGTTTGCCGAGTATGATATTTATTTTGAAGAATCTGTAGCTGGGTTAACCAAGGCCAGCGTGGTTCAATATAATGGTATTCCCGTTGGCCAAGTCAAAATGATTACGATTGACCCCACCGACCCCAACCGCGTTTTGGTTCGCGTAGAAATCCAAAGCGGCATTGCCATTTATCAGGATAGTATCGCAGTACTGGCGTTGCAGGGGATAACGGGCGTCGCTTTTGTTCAGATTGAGGGAGGCACCGCAGGCAGCCCAAAATTGATACAAACCGACGATGGCACTATTCCGGTCATTGAGTCCAAAACCTCAGCTATTCAAGAGCTTTTTTCCGGTGCACCTGACTTGATTAATCAGGGCATTAGTGCGGTTAGCCGAATCAGCGAATTACTGAATGATCAAAACCGCGCACATATTGGCAGTATCCTCGCCAATATTGATACTGTGACGGGGAATTTAGCCGCTGGTTCAGAGGATGCTGGTATGATCGCGGGCGAATTGCGTCAAGCGATTGCGGACTTCCAAGGTGTTGCTACCGCAATGGAAGACTTGGCGAATTCCGTCAATACCATTGTTGATCAAGATGTGGGGCCTTTGATGGTGGATGCCGTAGGACTGTTGAAGGGGACGCGTAATCTGGTCAATACTTTGAACCAAATTGCCGCCGAGAATAAGGATGCAATATCTGCCTTTTCTAACGGGACCTTGCCCGAGGTTTCCCGACTGGTTGTTGATGCTCGCAGGCTTGCTGTCGCGCTGACCAGTTTGGCCGAGAAATTGGAAAATGAGCCAGGTGAGTTGATTTTTGCTCCGGCACAACCAGAATATTCACCCAAAAACTGAATCTAGCAGGAGCCCGTTATGACAAGAAGGAGAAATCAGTTTCGCGCCCTTTCGGTATTGGGGATTATGGGGGCTGTTTTGGTACTGGGGGGCTGTGGGTCATTGATCGACCTGCCGGGTTCAGGTAAAGCGCCCGCGCATTTTCAACTGAGCCCAGCACAAGTGCGCATCACGGGGGCCGCTGCGCAAAAAGACTGGGATCAGATTACCCTCTATCTTGAAGAAGTGACCGCCCCGGGGGCGCTTCGGGCGACCAATATTCAGGTGCGCCGCGGCGAAAATGAATTGCAATATCTCGGCGGTGCCACATGGTCGGACCGGACACCGCGGTTATTGGGGCGCTTCATGACAGAGGCATTGGAAAGCGCGGGAGCGTTTCAGGTTGTGGGCCAGGAGAGTATAGAAATTCGCGCAGGCTATCGGTTGAAGATGGATTTGCGCGAATTTGCGGTATACGTGGATGGGGCGCGGCCTGTGGTGCATGTGCGTATTCAATTCATGTTGGTCCGAGGGGGGCCTGTTGAAATTATTGCCACGCGGTCTTTCGATGCGGCGATTGCCGTTGCCGATGATTCCCCCGCGACGATTGTCGCTGGGTTTGAAGATGGCTTAAATGATGTGGCCGCAGCAGCGATTAATTGGCTTGTGGCGCTGGACTGGAAAGTTTCCGAATAAGCGGGTGAACCATGCGCGACATTGATGCCTTCTATGCGACTGACATTGGCGCGGGCGTTTTGAAGGAAACCGGCCGTGCGCTGCGTTTTATGTTGGGGGCAGACAGCAAAAAAATTCGCGGGAAGAATATCCTTCTGCTGGGGCGCGGAGATGTTTTTGGTTTGATGCTCTTAGACCTTTTTAAGGACGCGCAGCGCGTGATTGCAATCACGCAGGAGCCTGACCGACCTTATGGCGGCTGGGTTGGGGAAACTGGTCAGCGTTTATGTGTGGGGGACTATCAAGACTTACCCGTTCCCGACAGCATGTTTGATTTGATTATTGTGGTGCATGCGCTGGAGCATGTGGGAAGACCAGCGAAGTTTCTGCGCGAGATCTGGCGCGTCGCCAGTGATGATGCGCGGATTGTGTTACTGACACCATCGCGGCGTGGGTTTTGGGCGCGCACTGATAAAACACCCTTTGGCCATGGTCACCCTTATTCCCAAAAGCAGCTTGTGCAGAAATTGGAAGACGCCATGTTCGCGCCCGGGATATGCGAGCGCGCGTTATTTGCGCCGCCGTTGGCTTATGGGGTGGGACCAAGTACTGCCGCAGCGATGGAAGTAGCGGGTGCAGCGTTCTGGCCCCGCTTTGCGGGCGTGTTGCTGACCGAAGCGCGCAAGGTCATATATCGCGCCAAGCCGATCACCGAGAAGAAGATGGCGCTGGCTTCAATGCCCTCGGCACCTCCGGTTTAATTGGGCGACGAGGGGCCGGGGTTGATAATGGGTGCAAGTTCCATCAACTCTAACGGCCCCAGCCATAAAATGCCGTCTTGCGCTGTGATTGAAAGCGGGATGGTGCCGTCCGGGGAAAATGTCTTCAATAGATTGAGTGCCGCACTCAGCAAGGTTTGTGATTCCGGATTGAGATAAATAAATGCGCCGAGCAATTTGTAAACGCTTTCCATCTCTGGCACGCGCGCCGATAAAGCCCCTATGGGGCGAAAGTCTTTATCTAGGCTAAAGCTGCCACTCGCTTCAATTTGAAAGCCGGATAGTTGGATGTTGAGGCTGCTAACCTCTATCGTACCACCAGTATCGCGCCATTCGGCGAGTGCATCGGCGTCATATCGCGGTATTTTATGTCCGTGGAGGGTTGCTAGCAGGGTGACCTCTTTGATGGCCTCCAGCTCGGCTGCATTTTTGCCCCCAAATGCCATCTCACGCGCGCCAAGGGCAAGGTCGGCAACAGCGGGCAGTAGCAGCCCCCGGTCCCCCGAGTCGGCTTTGAGTGGTGTGCTGATACTTTTGCTGCGGACATGCAGGCCCAGCGTATCCGCAGAGATCATCGCTCCGCCGTTGCGGTGTTTAATAAGCGCGTCATTAAGCTCAATTGATACCCGCGTTGGCACCCCATCTGACAAGACGGCGCTGGTGCGCATAGTCCCTGCTTGGATGGCTTTGGCCTCAGACGTGAATTCGGACGGGCCAGAAGACATGATGATGTGCGAGAGATTCCACGGCTGCGCGAACAGCTCTATCCGCTGAGATGACCAGCCGAGGGCCCCGCCCTTGCCCGCCATGTTCACAACGGGATTGTCGAACGCAAAAATCAATCGATAGGGAAAACCAGTGGTCTCCATCTGATCATAGGTGATCGTTGTACGTTGTTCTTGTAATTTAGCAATTTGCGCCGTGATATGTTCGGGGGCGTTGGATGCCACATAGTGCCAATAACCGATATAGGCAATAGTCCCGCACAGAATTGCAATGATGACAAACCTAAGACGCATTGGATTTGTTCTCGAAGGCCATATCACGAAGCTTGGCGCTGGTGTCAGCAATTTGACTGGCTAGGGTTTGCATGAATTCTTGTTTGCTGAGGCCAGGTTCTATAGGCGGCAAAAATTCCATATATATGGTGCCGGGGTGGCGCAGGAATGACTTGTGTGGCCACAGCTTCGCCGCGTTAATGGCCACCGGAACAACGGGTAATTTCAGGGTGCCATATAGGCCATAAACGCCGGACTGAAATTCGGCGTTGGATTCGCTAGTATTGCGGGTGCCTTCTGGAAAGATAACAAGTTTACGTCCTTCGTTGGCGGCATTTTTCGCCGCCTTCAGCATGCCACGCAAAGCCCGCGAGCCAGCCGAGCGGTCGACGCCAATCATTTTCAATTTTCGAACGTACCAGCCGAACAGGGGAATGTTGCGAATTTCTTCTTTCAATACCATGGCTGGGTCTTTCAAAAGGCCCTGAAATACAGTGATTTCCCATGTGGATTCGTGTTTGCACGCAATGATGGCCCCGCCCTCTGGCAGGTTTTCCATCCCTAGATATTTCACCCGAATACCAACCAATAATGGCAGGGCTTTTTGAAATCCGCGGGACCAGAGTTCTTGCGGGAACAAGGCCCATTTGCGGGGCAATGGCAAAACCAGCATGGCCACGACCGACCAGAAAAAGGTCCAGACATAGAAAAAGACTAAGAGAATGAAGCTTCGCACGTAAATCAAGGGTTTGGACCTATATCTATGACATCAAATGGATGCGCACTAAACTAATAAGATATTTGGAATATTCAAGCGCGGAAGCGGTTATTTTCCAGTCAGTTTCTACCGGGTAAGGGTGCATTTGCAGTTGAGGCGCAAGTGCACGGAGTTCCAGCATAGCTCTGCGGATGTGCAGATCAGAGGTGATAATGAGCACGGATTGCATGTTGTGCTCGTTTGCCCATGTAATGGCCTCCACAGCGTTGCCGCGAGTATCCTGCGCCTTTCGGCCCATATCAATACAGCAGCTTGCCAAGTCTTCACCAATACTATAGGCGCTATATATGGTTTGGTCACTTAAGCTGGCGTTGATGCCAGAGATTAGCATACGCGAACCATGGCCCGCTTCGAGCGCCTTTAGACCGGCTTCAACACGACCATTACTTCCCGTTAGAACGGCGACACCGTCCATATTGTCTGGGTACTGATTTTCCGCCGCTGGTGCTGGCGCAGTCATGACAAAATAGCCCCATCCCAGACCCCAGCAGACAACCAGCAAAAGCAACAAGCGGGTCGTGAAGCGAATAAATTTGCGCCTGCGGCGTCTTTCGTATGCTCGTTTATAAATACTTCTGACCATGGATGACTATACCAGTTTTTCTAAGGCGCGACGAATTGCTGTACTTGCGGTGGCCATGCTCAAAAGCGCCACGATGATGGGCAAGGATAGAAGAATAAGGATTTGGAAGATACCTAGTTCTAACTGCGGTGCCAGCTCGCCACCCATGCTGCTGGTTAACCAGAACATGCCAGCGATGGCCAGCGCCGAAGCGACAAGGCCGCCGATGCCGCCCTTTAAGCCATAGCGCAGGAAATGTCTTTTGAATTCATTGGTGATGAGGCGTTCTTCAGCCCCAATCAAATAGATGATTTCGATATTGTCCCGGTGGGATGCCAAGCGCGCATGGGTCGCGAAAATAACAATGGCGATGGTGGTCAACATGATGAGGAAAACGACGACACCAACGCCGACCTGAACCGCCCCGCTGAGGCGTGAAAACTGTGCGATCCAACGTTGGTGGCTGTCCACGCTGGCGTTTGGAGCGGTGTTTTGTAAACGCGCTTCCAGCGCGGTCAGGTCCACATAGCGCCCCTCCTGCAATTGCACGCTGATCAATGCGGGGATGGGCAAGTCGTCAGAGACATTTCCTGCACCAAGCCATGGCTCTAACAGACCTTGGATTTCTGCCATCGGCACCAGACGCGCCGATAGAATGCCGGGTGTGACGCTTAAGACACTTAGGGCACGTTCAGCCTGCCGGGCGCGTTCGTCCGCGTCATCATGGACTATTTGAACACTGAGGCTAGACGACAGCTCAGACGCCCATTTCTGACTGGCATTATAAATCCCGAAACTCCCCGATAGTGCGAGCGCGGTGAGAAAGGTCATAACGCCGATGACCCACGGCAGAACGCCGCCGCCTTCGCGGCCTTTCGGCAGAAAATTTATGTTCGCGGTCTTTTTCAGTGGTCTTATTCCTTTGTGGGCCTTTGCGGTGGATGGCACCTATCAGGGCATCGGGTCCATTAGATCATCAGTTTCATTGACGGCCGCCATTTCTCCGCCCTCGAGCCGAAGTTCCGGCGCATGCATGGCTTTCACCATGGCCACATCATGGGTCGCGATCACGGTGGTGGTGCCAATTTTGTTTAGCTCTACAAATAAATGCATTAGACGTCGCGCCATTTCGGGGTCCACGTTACCTGTGGGTTCATCCGCCAAGAGCAAATCAGGGCTGCCAATAACCGCGCGGGCGATGGCAAGGCGTTGTTTCTCGCCACCAGATAGCGTTGACGGTCGGGCTTCGAAGCGGTCTTCAAGGCCAACCCAAGCCAACAATTCCTCTGCATGACCACGGATTCGTGCGTGGCTTTTCACCGAATGTTTTTCACCAGAAACCAATATGGGCAACATAACATTTTCTACGGCGTTGAGATGATCAAGTAACCGAAAGTCTTGAAAGACCACCCCGATTCGCCGCCGCATGGCGGGAAGTTCGTGGCGTTTTGCGGTGACCATGTTTTTGCCAAAAAAATTGATCAGCCCCCGGGACGGACGATGTGCCAGATATAAAAGCTTCAGAAGGGATGACTTACCAGCGCCAGATGGGCCTGTCAGGAAATGGAATGATCCAGGTTCAAGCTCAAAGCTTATATCGCTTAAAACCTCCGCATCCATGCCATAACGCATGCCGACATTTTCGAACCTAATCACGTTATATGTCCTGTTGATTTCTGCCTGTTGGTCAACAAGCCCCACCATGACACAGCGGGGTTGGTCTCGTCCAGCGAGCAGTCTTGCCCAGATGAAATTATCTGACTAAATTATCTAAGTCATTTATATGTGGATTTAGCAATACGACGCATTAGACTATGGTTATAAACTTTCGGGGGCCACAGGCTTTTGGGTCTCTAAGACGTGGTTTAAATAATCAGATGTTCTAGGGGATTAACACATGATCATCCGCTGTCCCAGTTGTACAACAGGGTTTGAAATACCGGACCATGTTCTGGGCGATGGCCGCAAGGTTCGTTGTAACCAATGCCAGCATGTCTGGTTTGCGGATGCATCCAGTCCTGCCACGGCTACAGCGCCAGCATCTGACGTGACCCCAACAGCCCCCGCATCCACGAGTAAATCGTCGGAACCAGCACCTGCGCCCGCGGCGTCTGAAAATGCTCAGGCTGCGCCCATCCCAGCACCAACATTTGAGACGTCTAAAGATCAGGGCAAAGACCAGGACGAAGATCAGGACGCCACCGCAGACACGTCTGACGATGACACTGTGGATGACGTTGAAGGCGACGAGAATGAAGACGCCTCGCCACAAGATGACGCCAGCGATCACGGGGATGCGCAAGACGAAGAGCTAGATGAGGATCAGGACCAAGACCAAGACGAGGACCAAGAACAGGGTAGCTTGGCGGCGACCTTAGCCGCGATGCGAGAGGAAGCCGAAAATGAAGACCTTGATGACCACGATGAGGATGATGATTATTCCCTAGACGGCGATCATGGGTTGAATATAGGGGGTGCGGTCGGAGCTATGCCACGGGCGGTGCTGATTGGCTGGATTTCATTACCCATTTTCTTTATTCTAGTGATTGGCTTGTTTTTCGGGCTGCACGGGTCGATTTCTCAGGCTTGGCCGCCGTCCAATCAAATTTATGGCGTCTTTGGCCTTGCATCCGATGGATCGTCTCAGCCGTCGTCTGGCGGTAAAGAAGATGCAAATGAAGACCATGATATACGCAATGACCCCGGGTATGACCCTAAGGACTATATATCCATGGATTATAGTGCCCAGCCGTCAGAGCTAGCAGACGGCACCCCCGCATTGTTGATTCGCGGCACCATCACCAATTCAGCAGAATTTGATATCGAACTGGCACCGATGCGGGCTGTTTTGCGCAATCGGCTTAATCAGAATGTCCACCAGTGGGATTTTGACCTCGCTGATTCGCATGTGCGCGCTGGTGGCGTATTGCCGTTTACCACATCTGTGGCGGACCCACCACGGGATATGACGGGGCTTGAAATTTTCCTGCTGTGGCCACCGAAATAGGTCTTAACTTCCGCGAAATCTTTCCAGCAATCGTTTCAGATATTCACGCTCAATCGGGTCCCGATTGGGGTCATTGAGCCGCGCCCGCAATTCTTCGAGAATCTCTCTTGCTTTTGCCAATTCGGATTCTTCAGGCACGCGCACACCCGCGCCTGTGGATGCTCCCGCGCGACCCAGCGGGTCTAGCCCGTTGCCAGCAGCCTGCATGCGATTAATTGTCTGACTGATCTGATCGCCAAGAATTTCCTGCGCGGTTTGGATATTCTCCAGCGCGCGTTCTTGGCTTTCTATCGCTTGTGCCGCCTCATCATTATTCAGGGCCTGTGCCGCTTCTTGCATGGCGCGTCCGGCTAGGCCCAGCTCTTTCGTGCCATTGAAACCTTGCGCACGCAGAATTGTCGCAACCTCGCCCAAGGCATCCCCTAAATCTGATTGCATCGCGCCAATTTCGTCCATCTTTCCACTTGATTTGCTGAAGTCTGGCCCCATCAGCTGGTTGAAAACGTCTTGGCGCTGGGTTTGTTGATTCAAACGACTTTGTTCGCGGCCAATGGAATCAAGCGCATTCATGGCGCGACTGCCTTCCATGACTTTTTCATAGTCTTCTGCACTATTGTTCTGGACGTTCAGATTTTCCATCATTGCCTGCAATTGCGCCAAAAGCTCCATCGCTTCATCGGTTTGGCCAGCAGCAGCAAGTTCGCGAATTTGGTTTATCATTTCACTGATGGAGCCTGCCTCAACGGTCATGCCATCGGCGCCGGGTAGGGATTGGTTTTGCGGTGAATTTGCCTGCATGGCATCGCGCAACATGTCGACCATGGCGCGCGCCAATTGTTGGGTTAACGCTTCGATTTCTGATCCGTCTAATCCTGATTCGAGGGCCTGCATCAAAGCATCCATACTTTGGCGCAGGTTTTCTTCGGATTGTCCTAGCCCACCTTCTTCAAGGCTCAGGGCTGCTTTCCACAAAATGTCGGTGACCGACTGCACTTCCTGTTGACCGACAAGGCCAAGTCGCCAATAGGCCGCTTGCAGTGTGGCATAGATCACCAGGTCATTATCGAAATCCTCGGGTCTTTTGGTGACCAGTTCCAGCCGTCGTCGCGCAGACACCGTGTTTTCCGGGCTGACAAAAAGCGACTTTCGAATACTGATGAGCGTGCGCGCCACGGGATGGGTAAACTCGCGTTCGGGCAAAATGAATTGCAACTGCTCGCTGCGGCCTTGATTGCCGCCTTCATCAACGGCAACAAGATGGGCTAATACTGTGCTCCCCGCCCAAGGGTGTGGTGTCAGGTCCAGATATTTTGCCCCGGACGATGCGGCCTTTCCTTTGGCAGGGGCCAGTTCAAAGGACTGTGCAGGGTCGTCAACCCCGGGGCGGCGCAGCGTTAGCGTTGCATGTTCTAGCCCATAGTCATCTGTCCAGGTGTATTTGACCGCCAATGAATGGCGACTGGTCGCCGTGGGGATCTGTGCGAATTCTATATGGGGGGCATCGTCGGGTACGAGGCCGAGGGTCCAGCGCAGGCGCGTGCCACCGCCCATATCTAATGTCATTTTGCCCGCCTCTGTTAAACCCAATTCCCCAGAGAATGTCCCCCCGGCACGTTCAGTCAAGGTGACTTGCTGGTCGCCGTTTATGGCGCGCGGCGCACGTGTGATGTTTGAAATGCGAAAATGCACCGTACTGCCTGTGGGGGCAAGGATGCTCATCGCCGGGGGGTGTTGGCGCAGACCCTGCAAGGTTGCGGCGCTTGCCAAGATCTGATCTGGCTTGCGGGTATAGCCCGGTGGTGAAATCCACGCATCAATGTTGGCAAAACGCCCGCCATCGGACCAATGAAAGCGCAGCGCACTGGTGATGCGATTGTCCCAGCTGTTGCCTGCGGCATAGAGGCCGAAAAGAAATAGAAACAGCACGATGAGTCGTATCCCCAACGGGTCTTCGTATTGCAAGCCAGCGCGGGGCAATGAAAGACGCAAGTGTGCTAAGATGTCCCACACGCGGTGTTGCTGCGCCCGCCAGAGGGCATAGCCTACGGCACTGGTTCCCTTGATGGGCGCATCTTGCATGGCGTCGAGGGGACGGCCCGGCGCGCTGTTGGCCTTCAAACCCGTTTCCATGCGCCGTCGTGCTTGGCTTAAACTGGGGAGATTAATATGGCGCACGGCACGCCGCAAAAGCACCCAACAGACCCCAATAACACCTATCAGAACAATGGGTTGGACCCAAAATGGCAGGTAAAACCACGGATCGAACAAGGAAAACCCAATATAAAATAGCATCACCGAAACGGCGGGCCACGCGGCGGGCCACAGGCGCTCGAACAGGAGAATGGCGAACGCCACACGCAGTTTTAGCACCAACCCCTTGGGCATGGTCGGCTCAGCCGTGGCTATGGGTTCATCGTTAGACATGTGGCGCTTCCAGCGTTTCATTCCTCCACATATGTTAAGGATAATCCTATGAAGAGAAGGTGAATACCCCTAACGAAGCAGAGATCCGGTGGTTGACGGCGGGTCCAGATCCCCCTTCTTGCCACACCCCGCCAACGGCAAGCAGAGGGCGATCAGGGTGCAGACCAGTGGGAAAATTATTTTTTTCATCGCTTCAATATACCTTTCCAATGTGCCAATTGTTTGGCGACTTCGCTGGGGGCGGTGCCACCATATGAGGTTCGGCTATTCAGCGCATTTGCGGGGGATAAAACATCAAAAATCCGATCATCAATGCGCGCCTCAACAGCCTGCATAGCCGCAAGGCTTAACTGTGATAGTTCACAGTTATTTTTATCCGCCATAGCAACCAAAGTGCCAGTAATTTCATGTGCGGTGCGAAACGGTATATCTAATACACGAACCAGCCAATCGGCCAAGTCTGTCGCGGTGATATGCCCGCTGTTTGCGGCGGTTGCCATTTTAGATCCATTAACGCCCATGGTTTCGATCATGCCCGTCATCGCCGCGAGGGAGAGGCCGAAATGCTCAACCGCGTCAAAGACCGCTTCTTTGTCTTCTTGCAGGTCTTTGCCATATGTCATCGGCAGGCCCTTTAATATGGTCAGCAGGGTTATGAGGTCTCCAGTGATGCGCCCAACCTTGGCGCGGATCAATTCAGCGCCATCGGGGTTGCGTTTTTGCGGCATGATGGATGATCCGGTCGAATAGGCATCATCAAGCCAGACATAGCCATAGGGCTGGGATGCCCAGATCACAATTTCCTCCCCCATGCGGGACAAGTGGGTGGCGGCCATGGTGATCGCAAACACAAATTCAACCGCGAAGTCGCGATCAGACACAGCATCCATAGAATTGCGCATGGGCGCGTCAAACGACAGGGCCTTGGCGGTCATATCCCGGTCGATGGGGAAACTGGTGCCCGCTAATGCGCCCGCACCGAGGGGGCATTCATTCATGCGCGCCCGACAGTCGGCCAAACGGCCACGATCACGGCCCGCCATTTCAACATATGCCAACAGATGATGCGCGAAGGTCACGGGCTGGGCGGCTTGTAAATGGGTTGTGCCCGCGATTAATGTATCGACATTCTCAGCCGCAAGGCCAATCAGTGCCCGTTGATAGTCCGCCAAGCCCGCGTCCAGTTCGTCAATGCGCCCGCGCACCCACAAGCGCAAGTCAGTGGCCACTTGGTCATTTCTGCTGCGGGCTGTGTGTAGGCGCCCGGCAGCATCACCAACAAGTTCGGCTAGGCGGGCTTCGATGTTCATGTGGATGTCTTCGCGGTCTTCACGGAAATTAAAATCCCCCGCTTTAATTTCACGCTCAATGTCTTCAAGGCCTTTAAGAATTTCGTCGCGGTCATCATTCGTGATGATGCCTTGTTGGGCCAGCATGGCGCAGTGGGCGCGCGAGCCTTGGATATCTTCAAATGCCAATTTCTGGTCAAAGCCGATAGAGGCGTTCAACTTATTCATGGCGTCTGCTGGACCGCGGGCAAAGCGCCCGCCCCACATCGCATTAGGTGCGATTTTATTGTTATTTTCTTCCGTCATTTATCTTTGCCCGTTAGGATGCGCCCGTTCAGCACAGTCATTATTTAGGAGTTTTATCACGTGTCGCAATTTCTTGGCCCATCTTCCTATTTGCGCAAATTCGCATTGGTTGCGGTGGGGCTTGGTCTTGCTTATGTGCTGCTATCATATCTAGAACGCGGGGAATCGCAATTCACAGATGCGATAAAATCACTCGCCGTTGGCGAAATGTCAGAGTTAGAGGTCTTTTCCACCCCTGAAATGGCCCCCGATGTGGCAGTTTATGATCAAGATGGCATGGCCGTGAAGCTGTCAGATTTTCGCGGTAGCGCGCTGGTGGTGAATTTCTGGGCCACATGGTGTGCACCCTGCATTCATGAAATGCCGTCGCTGGATCGTTTATCCGCGGCACTTTCCAGTCGTGACATGGCGGATCGTGACACGGCTGATCGTGACATCGCCATCATTACCGTGTCTTTGGATCGCGAAGGGTTTGCTGCCGTTTCACCTTTTTATGACCAATTGGATTTGCAACATTTGCCAGCCTTTCATGATCGCGCCGCTAGTCTCGCCATGAAGGTGGGGGCGGTCGTTTTGCCGACCACCATTTTTATTGATAAGCAGGGGCGCATGGTTGCGCGGCTTGCGGTTCCGGCAAAATGGGATACGCCGGACGCCGCCAAACTGATTGAAGCCATTGCGGCCTACTAGGCTCTAGCGCGTCGGGGTTGGCTCGCCGTCGCTTCTATAGTCATAAAAACCACGGCCAGTTTTCACACCCAACCAACCCGCTTCGACATATTTCACCAAGAGTGGGCAGGGGCGGTATTTGCTGTCCGACAAGCCTTCATAAAGCACCTGCATGATTGATAAGCAGGTATCCAGACCAATGAAGTCTGCAAGTTGCAGTGGTCCCATGGGGTGGTTGGTCCCCAGCTTCATCGTGGTGTCGATCGAGACGATATCACCCACACCTTCGTACAGTGTGTAGACAGCTTCGTTGATCATGGGCATGAGGATGCGGTTGGCGATAAAACCGGGGAAATCCTCGGATACTGCCGGGGTCTTGCCAAGTTTTAGCGTCAGCGCGTGAATCGCATCGAATGTGGCATCGGATGTCTGAATTCCGCGGATCAATTCCACAAGGCGCATCAAGGGCACCGGGTTCATGAAATGCATCCCCATGAACAGGTCTGCCCGATCCGTGGCGGATGCCAGTCGGGTGATGGAAATAGATGATGTGTTCGACGCAATCATCGCGCCGGGTTTAAGGTGCGTACACAATTCCTTGAATATACTGAGCTTGATGTCTTCGTTTTCACTGGCGGCTTCGACGACAAGGTCACAATCGGCGTGGACTGGAATACCTTGCGCCGCTGTAATCCGCGCAAGGGCTGCGTCCATCTCGTCTTGGCGAATAACCTCTTTGCTGACTTGCCGCGTCATATTTTTCGTAATCACGGCCAAGCCTTGATCGGCCTGTTCTTGTTTCAGGTCGCTCAAGACCACGTCATAGCCCGCAATTGCGCAAACATGGGCGATGCCATTGCCCATTTGGCCTGCACCAATCACGCCAATTTTATGAATCATTTTAATCGCCTTGATTGAAGGTTAACCGAGCGTTTTATCAAGTTCCGGCAGGGCATCGAACAAGTCTGCGACAAGGCCATAATCCGCAATTTGGAATATGGGGGCTTCTTCGTCCTTGTTAATTGCGACGATGACCTTGCTGTCCTTCATGCCTGCTAAGTGTTGGATGGCGCCTGAGATACCGACGGCGATATACAGGTCCGGTGCCACGATCTTGCCAGTCTGGCCAACCTGATAGTCATTGGGGACAAAGCCCGCATCAACGGCTGCACGGCTGGCACCCACGGCGGCACCCAATTTGTCGGCGACGGAGTTGATCAGGCTGAAATTTTCGCCAGACCCCATGCCGCGGCCGCCAGAAATGACAATGCTGGCGCTGGTCAATTCGGGGCGATCAGATTTCGACAATTCAGCAGAGACAAACTGGCTGAGATTTTGCGTCTCGGCGGCGGGTATGCTTTCAGACGCGGCGCTGCCACCTGTCGCGGCCTTGTCAAAGGCGGTGGTGCGTACGGTGATGACTTTTTTGGCGTCGGATGATTTAACGGTTTGGATCGCGTTGCCCGCGTATATAGGGCGCTTGAATGTGTCAGCGGATTCAACTGCAATGATATCAGAAATTTGCATTACGTCTAAAAGCGCGGCGACACGCGGCATCACATTTTTGCCCGTTGTGGTCGCTGGCGCTAGAAGGGCGTCATAACCATCCGAGAGCGAGACCAAAAGCGGCGCAAGGGCCTCTGCCAGGGGGTGGGCGTATGCGGCATCGTCAGCCACCAGCACTTTGGCAACACCGTCGATGCTGCCCGCAGCTTCTGCCGCCGCTGCACAGCCGCTTCCGGCGACAAGCACATGAACATCACCACCAAGCTGGGTCGCGGCGGTCACTGTGTTCAGGGTTGCATCCTTGAGGGAGGCGTTGTCATGTTCTGCTAATATTAGAATGCTCATTATATCACTCCCTCGCCTTTGAGTTTTTCAACAAGTTCGGCGACGCTTTCAACCTTGATGCCCGCACTGCGCCCGGCGGGCGCTTCCACTTTCAGTTGGCTCAGGCGCGGCGCGATATCGACGCCATAATCGGTCGGCGTTTTTTCAGCAATTTCTTTCCGCTTGGCCTTCATGATGTTGGGAAGGGAGGCATAGCGTGGCTCGTTCAGGCGCAGGTCGGTGGTGATAATGGCGGGCAGTTGCAGTTTGATGGTCTCTAACCCGCCGTCAACTTCGCGGGTGACCGACACGCTGCCGTCTTCTGCGATGACTTTGGATGCAAAAGTCCCCTGCGCCCAGCCAAGAAGCGCCGCCAGCATTTGGCCCGTTTGGTTGCAGTCATCATCGATGGCTTGTTTGCCCATGATCACCATGTCCGGATTTTCTTCGCCGACAATCGCCTGTAAAATTTTGGCAACGGCCAATGGCTCAACCACATCGTCGCTTTGGACCAGAATGCCACGATCACCGCCCATGGCCAGTGCCGTACGGATGGTTTCTTGGGCTTGTGTCGGGCCGACAGAAACAATGATGATTTCTTCTGCTTTGCCGGCTTCTTTGATGCGGATGGCTTCTTCGACAGCGATTTCATCAAACGGGTTCATGGACATTTTGACGTTGGCCAATTCAACGCCAGTGCCATCGGGTTTGACCCGCACTTTGACATTATAATCGACCACGCGTTTGACCGGGACCAAAATTTTCATGAGGAAAGTTTCCCTATGTTTTAGTGGGCAAATTAAGCTGAAAACTCAGCATTCATTTCAATTTTCAAGAGCTTCCTGAGCGGGGTTATGGGTATCTGATTCAGCGATGGCTGTCAATCTTAGCCATCAGTTCCTTGATGCACCCGGTTGCCATAAAATATCCCCGTCACCGCCATCATTCAGTCGCCGACCCAAGACGAATAGATGGTCAGATAATCGGTTCAAATACATAAGTGCCAAGGGGTTGATTGCATAGTCCCTTGATGCCGTAACGGCAAGGCCCTCCGCGCGCCGACAAACCGTGCGTGCTAAATGCAGATAGCTGGATGCGGCGGTGCCACCCGGCAGAACAAAACTGGTCAGCGGGGACAGATCTTCGTTCCAATCGTCAATCTCTTTTTCTAGGCGATCAATCTGAGCTTGGGTGATCCGCAGTGCACCCTCGGCATTGCGTCCATCAAGCGGGGTTGAAAGGTCAGCGCCGAGATCAAATAACTCGTTCTGGATGCGGCGTAAGATGCCGGCTTCATCGCCGTGCACATGCAGAAGGGCAATTCCCAAGGCGGCATTGGTTTCATCTACCATGCCGTATGCTGCGACCCTTACATCGTCTTTGGGTACGCGGCTGCCATCCGAAAGCGATGTTTCGCCTTTATCTCCGCCACGGGTATATATTTTTGTAAGCTTGACCAAGGCGCGTTCTTATTTGCCGCCGATGGATAACATGGCGAATAATGCAATCAGGCCAAGGGTCACAAACTGGCTGATGACCCGCAGGCGCATGATTTTATTGCCATATTTGCGGTTGAATTCGCCGCCCTTGGCCATACCGATCACCCCAACCAAAAGGACGCCAAGGGTGAAGAATAAAGCAATGATTATGAATGCGGTTAAAATTCCCATGGCGTGATTATAACCCCATTTTGCTCCTGATAAAAAGTGGCATATTCAATTTCTTGTGGGCTGGGTTGTTAAAATTTTATCTAGTTGTTAAGCCTGTATTATTTCCCGTTTTGGTATATATTGCATTGTCGATGCTGATAGAATACAGCGGAAGGGGAACAGAATGGTTGGACAGATACCACAACTAGCGGGTCAAGAATTGGCCCAGATCGCACGAAAAAAACGCGGACCGTTTCAGCGGCCTCATGAGACACATGCGGAGGCGGGGCATAAACCTCGCCGTAAAAAAAGCCATGCTACTGCTGAACATCAAGAGGCTGTCGTCGTTAAAAAACCTGAAAAATCCACAAAGCACAAATATGTTGGCGAATTGAGCGCTCAACTCAACGCTCAGACGGCGGGTTCTGTTGCGGTGCAAGTGAAGAAAAAAAGTGCAGCAGATGGTGTTGCTGTACATGCTTTGCGTGACAATGCGGCTGGGCGCAGTGCCCATGCTGGGTTGTTGGCCTTACAGGAAGTAGAACAAGGTACTGGGCAGGGTTTGGCGCTAGGCCATGCCACCGGGTTGGGCAGACCTACTTCAGAACAAGTGCGGTCGCGGGCACATGAACAACCAGCCGTGGATGCGCCTGCCACATCACCAATTGTACTGAAGAGACCAACAGAGGCAGGCCGCGATGCGGACAGCTTTATCAAGCGTTATCAGCACCGCGATTATAATGCGGAGGTGGCGCTAAACCTATTGAGCGATGGTAGGGAAGAAGCGCGCGACGCGAGTTTGAGCGTGAAATTCCAAGCCTATGCGGATTCCGCGACGGGAAAATCGCAGGATCAACGGTTTGTTCAACAGTTTTTGAATGGCGCCGAAAAGGTTTAAGTCATTATCTCATTCAGGATCGACAGCGGGTCGTCCCGCAACATGCGGGCGATCCGTATCCCATCATGGCCCGCACTGCGCAGGTGCTGCAGTGTCAAAGAACGGTTCCGCTTGGCAAAGCGCTTGCCGTCTGGCCCTTTCAGCAAGGGGTGGTGATGATAGCTTGGCACATCTAGCCCTAGCAAAGCCTGCAGCACCCGGTGGATATGGGTGGCATGATACAGGTCTTCGCCGCGAATGACATGTGTGATTCCTTGCAGGGCATCGTCCACCACTACGGACAAGTGGTAGCTGGTCGGGGTGTCTTTGCGCGCAAGGACCACGTCGCCGAGCTCTTCTGGGGTCGCGATCACTTCGCCGCAGTTTTTATCCTGCCAGGAAAGGGGCCAGAGACCCTGATGGTCTAGTTGGGCAATCGCCGCGCGCAAATCTAATCTTAGGGCAAAGTTTTCACCATTCACTTTGCGAGCATCTTGTTCCGCCGGACTCAGTTGGCGGCAAGTACCGGGATAAAGTGCACCATCAGGGCCATGCGGCGCGTGGGCGCTGGCTTTGACCTCTCGTGCGATGTCTTTGCGTGTGCAAAAACACGGATAGATCAGGCCGCGTGTATCTAGTTGCGACAGCGCATGCCTATAGTCGCCCATGTGATCGCTTTGCCTGCGCACGGGCTGTTCCCATGTGAGTCCCAGCCATGCAAGGTCGTCATAAGTAGCGGCTTCAAATTCTGGACGGCAGCGGGTGCTATCGATATTTTCGATCCGCAGAAGAAACTTTCCCCCCGCTGACTGGGCGGCATCAAAGCCAAGGAGTGCCGAATAGGCGTGACCCAGATGCAAATATCCGGTTGGACTAGGGGCAAAGCGGGTCGAAAAAGTGGCAGTCATACTGATTCCCATAACCGCGAGACTGAGGCAGCTTGTTCTGAATAACCAGCTGGTGATAGCATATCTGAAGGCTAAATTAAAAACCTTGTTGCAAAAGGCAGGACCCTGATGGCCCAACCGACAGCATGTGCAGATTTGAAAAATATGAACGCCACATTGGTGGAGCTGTTGGCGCGACTGGGCCTGCGGACAGATGCGGATATTCGCAAACACGGCGTGGCTGAGGTCTATGCCACGCTTAAGGTGCGCTTTGGCAGCGAAGTGGCATTGGACGCTTTGGCGGCCATACAAGGGGCGCTGATGGGGGTGGATGTGGCGGAGGTTCCGGCCCTACTTTTGGATGATTTGAAACGCGAGTCTTGGGAAATTATCCGCGACTATAAAGCCAGCCAAAGATAGGTCATTGCCTCCTCTTCGCATAGCGCGGCCATATCGAGTGTTGTATATTATTCAAAATACCGTATCTTGTGGACACGGGCCTTTCGGCGCGTCAACGCTGGGGGCTTTGGCATAAACTGCTAAAGAGGAGAGCGTTTGATGCATTTATCTGCGGCGGCGCCGCATCCCGACAATAGTCCCGCACTTGTTTTGAATGCGGATTTTAGGCCATTGAGCTATTTTCCACTGTCCTTATGGTCATGGCAAAATGCGGTCAAAGCCGTCTTTCTAGACCGGGTGAACATTGTCTCTGAATATGATCGGGTCATTCATTCACCATCGACCGAGTTTTATCTACCCTCGGTTATTGCCTTAAAAGAATATATCACGCCGGCAAAATACCCGGCCTTTACCCGGTTTAATTTGTTTCTTCGTGACAATTTCGTGTGCCAATATTGTGGCACGCCAGAGGATCTGACATTTGATCATGTGGTGCCTCGGGCATTAGGTGGGCGAACCACGTGGGAGAATGTGACGGCGGCCTGTTCATGCTGCAATTTGAAAAAGGGTGGGCGGACCCCGAAGGGCGCGGGCATGTGGCCACATATCAAACCCTATCGACCGACCAATTATGAATTGAACCGTAATGGTCGCAGCTTTCCGCCCAACTATCTGCACGAAAGCTGGCGCGATTATCTGTATTGGGATACGGAACTAGAGGACTAGATAAATACACTCTAGGACTTGGGTTTAAACCCCTTTGCCAAAAGCCAGATTATGAGCGCGACTTGGCTGAGGGCGAGAGGGGCCAGTAATGTGAAGTTAACTGCTTGACCCAAGAAGGTCGCACCAATTGTGCCCAACTGTAGCGAGACAGCAATCAGCCCAAACCCGCCGATCACGCGGGGCACCAGAGAAAACCGATACAGCATTGTGTATAAAACCAGCAGCCCAACGCCCGAAAATAGGATGTTTGAATAGTGGGCCCATGTGCGGAATGACGCAACAACGGGTTTGACGCTTTCCAGCAGGTCCTGCTGCGCGACGCCCGCTTGGGAAAATGTTTTGCTAAAGCTGACCAGCGACATGGTCCCGATGACTTCCATTATTGTCGCCGCAAGCCCCGCGATTGCCAAGGCTAAGAAACCAAGCGCTAAACTATGACTGCGCACGCGAAATACAGGGTAGGCCATGACGGCGATGGCAATTGCAGAAATGCCGATGAGAAAGCTGACTAAGGCTGAAATGCCTATTTGGTGCGCATAGACGGCACCGTTGGTTATGAAGCCCGGCGTCCCCGAGAGCGGCGCAGTCAGCACGACATTAACGAGAATACCAGACACAAATTGAAGAAGATAAAGGCCGCCAATAATGCGCCCAATTGTAATTTCGTTTCTGTGGGAGTCAGACATATCGGCTCCTTCTCTGCGCGAGTGAGCATATATCATATTGATATATGCTGGCGAAGTCAACGCACATGTTTGTGATTGCGATCGGGATTAAACGCGCTTGGACAGCCAGATGGCGCTGCGGCAGCCGACTTTGATCATATCAGACAGCAGTCGGTAACCGGGGGTGTTTTTGGCGCCTTTTTCTATCGCGATGTCGCGGTGCTCAACCTCTTCGGCTTGAAACTGTTTGATGGTGCCCGATAATTCTTCTTCGCCACCCCAATGCTCCAGTTTCTCGCGCTGCTCTTCATAGTGCGCGTCAATGACCTCTTCCACGGCTGCGGTGCAGGCCATGGCCGCCTTGGGGCCAAGCAGGGCTGTACCCGCACCCAGCGCGTAACCTGCCACATGCCAAAGCGGGGCCAGGATTGTTGGGCGTACGCCGCGTTCTGCAATAAGTGAGTTGAATTTTTCCAGATGCACGTCTTCCTGTGCGGCCATGTGTTTTATGGTCTCATAGTCGGGGTGAGTTTCGCCCAGTACATCCATTTGACCCTTATAGATCCGCACCGCGCCAAATTCGCCAGCTTGATCGACACGGATCATGCTTTTGATGGCGTCAGTTTGACTGCCTTCGCCGGGCAAGGGCAGGGGTGGTTTTGGCTTGATGATTTCGTGATCTGACACTGGTTCTACCTATTGTGATTGCTGGCGCCATGATAACGCGCCAAATAGGCCGAGGCCAAGCGCAATCAAGATATTGTAACCCGCCATAGAAATGCCAAACAAGGTCCAAGCGGGAACGTCACATCGCACAAGTGGCGCTGCCATCAATTGCGCCATTTGCTCCTCTAACGTGCCAGACAGCTGTAACGCCGCGCTACAAGCCGTTGGACCCTGCCACCAACCTTGTTCGACGCCGACATGATAGACCGCGATCCCTGCATCCCAGAACAAGAGTGCGCTGGCAATGGCGACAATCGTGATCAAAATGCTTTCTGATATTTTCAATACGCCCGCTTCGCCAAGGACAGCGATCCCACAAAGGGCGATGACCGCCATATAGGGATAGCGCTGCGTATAACAAAGATCGCAGGGCGCGTAATCAAAGCCGTATTGAAATACATATGCAGCCCCAAGAGTGGCACTGGCACCAAGGAACAAAATGAGGTTTGCGTGCGGCGTCAGACGGCAGAAAAAGGACAGGATTGAATGCATGCTGTTGGCCCTACAAGAATTTGATGGCGATAAAGCCGCCGACCGTCAAGAGTACTGTAATGCTCACCACCATGGTAAGGCGTTTTTCGATAAAGCGACGGATCGGATCGCCAAAGCGCCAAATCAGCGCGGCTTCAATGAAGAAACGCGGGGTGCGTGAAGCAATGGACGCGAGTCCAAAAGTGATTGGGTCCAGCGCCATCACGCCTGAGGCGATGGTGATGACCTTGAATGGGAAAAAGGTCAGTCCAAAAACAAAGACCAGCCATGACCCCCATTCTACGAAACCCAGCTTGAAGGTCTCGAACTGATCAGCATAACCATAGAATTCAATGATCTGTTGGCCGATGGTTTCCCAAAGGAAATAGCCGATCAAATAACCAAAAAAGGCGCCAATGACGCTGCCTATGGTGCAGATTGCGGCATAACGGAAGGCTTTAACGCGATCAGCCAAGGCCATGGGGACGAGCATGACGTCCGGCGGAATGGGGAAAAAGCTACTCTCGACAAAGGCGATAAACGCCAACCAGCGCTCTGCAAAAGGGTGTGCAGAAAGACCCATAGTCCAGTTATAAAGGCGCGTCAGCATAGTGTCCTGATCTGGTAAATATGTTTCTGATACATGCCTCTTAGCAGAGAAGTCCCTGCGGAACAATCACAACGCGATCAGTGCAATTGAGGGCAGGATTGATTCCGGCTTGACGGGACAAAAATCCCGACTATTATGCGACCACTTTCCGTGCCCCCGTGGCGGAATTGGTAGACGCGCTGGATTCAAAATCCAGTTCCTTCTGGGAGTGTCCGTTCGACTCGGACCGGGGGCACCATAACTTTCCAACATTTTGATCTCTTCAGGCGTTTTCCCCGCGGTGAATGCCCATAAGAAAACGGCGCCCTGTGAACAGGACGCCGCTTCAAATTATTCTAACCTCTCAGCCTAAATCAATTTTCAGCCATGGCCCGAGCCAGCTGACGGCGACGGTTGTCTTCGCGGTCGATATAGTTCGCCCATTGATTGGCTTGCGAGCGGCTGCGACGATCCCGTGCAGCACGCTTGAAGGCATCCTTTGCCTCTGACAGCTGATCATTGTTGAAATAGGCCATGCCCAGGAGCATATAGGCCTGATCTTCGCGATCCAATTCACCCTTGCGGATGCCTTGTTGGATCGCGTCAACGCTTTCGCCCCACATGTCCCGTTCCATATAAACCTGTCCGAGGCGAATGGATAGTTCACCCTCTTCGGAGAGGCTGGCAGCTTGACGCAGCGGCGGGATGGCCTTTCGAAACTCTTTGGCATTGATGTAAGCATTGGAGAGAAGCGTGTAATTTTCCTCGTCCTTTTCCAGCACTTCGGCTTCAAAGCCTTGTTCCACAACTAGGGCGGCTTTAATCGGCACGGAATGATAGAGATAGAGTTGAGCCATGCTCTGATAGTGCATTTTCTTGCTCAAATATCCGAGCTGATAGGCAACTTCCATTGTCGCGAGTTGTTTTTCTTCATCTTCAACCTCGGCATAAATGCCGGACAGCTGCAACCAGTACGCAGGTTTTGGCCAGTTCGTGATGAGGATTTCCAAAACATCGCGAACAGCGGGGAAATCCTTATTCTCGTAATGGATAGTCATTAGCAGCTGATACCAGTTTTCCTTCACTGGTTGACCGGCATCAATGGTCAATTGAATGGCTTTGCTAATTGGCTCTAGCGCTTCGTCATAACGCCCAAGCGCATAATAGGCCTGACCTTCAAAGATATAGGGAATAGCACCCGGTTCTTCTTGGTATTTGAACCACTCAGCTAGATACTCGAGACTTTTTTCATATTGCTCGGTCGCAAAATAAAGCTGCGCAACCTGAAAGCGGATGCTGTCTTCCAGCGCCACCGGAATGGAGGGCTGTTGAAGAACCATCTCATAGGCATTAATCGCCTTGGGCATGTCCTCAAGCTCATAGTAAAGGAACGCTTTGTAGTTCCACATCATAGCTTCTTCGTAACCATTCAGACCGCGCATCGTTGCAAGGTCTTCAAGCTCTTCTTCAGCTAGGACGTAGTTTTTTTCTTCCATGGCCTTTTGCGCAGCTTCAAGCTTGCGAAAGGCGGGGGCACGCATCGCGGGTGTGCGCCGTGTTTTGCGTTCGCGCGCTTCGTCCGACTGCTGGGCCAGCACAGTATTTGCGCTAAACCCTGTAACGCTCAGGTTCCCAATCGGGGCCGCCGCAAAGCTGGCACCTAATATAGAGACCGTCGTCAGGAGCTGAAGGCTACTTTTCAGCGATTTTTTCATAACTGCTTATCCTGTAATTTAGGGTGCGCATCATCCTACAAGGTGTAGAGGCGCAATTCCGATTACTCGTCTGCCAATTCAAAAGTGATCAGGTTGCGAACGCCTGCTACACGCACCGGCTCGCCGTTCACCACTTTTGGTTTGTATTTAAATTTCTTCGCTGCTGCCATTGCTGCGCGCTCAAAATAGCCCGGGGGATCGGCTTCGATCACCACAGGGTTTTCAACGGTGCCCAGCTCAGTCACCTCGAATTCCAGCAATACGTGTCCGGAAATACCCCGTTCCTGCGCACGGCGCGGATAAACGGGCTGAACCTTTACAATCGGAAGATATTCGCCGTCCATGGCACCAATGCCCCCAGAACCAATATTCACATCGGACTGAACACCAGCGCGGGCGATGGCTACACCCGATGAGTTCGGACGATTCGGGTTGGACTGAGGGATATCAATATCCGGCGGAAGGTCTTCGATTTCTGGCGGACGTTCGACTTTACGCTCGACTTTCTGGATCGATTCGTCGCGTTCAACGCGGATCATGTCCACAATTTTACCCGTGGCTGTTTCGTCCAATCCAGTTCCTGTCTGCGAAACCAATATCTGCATGATGTAAAACAGACCAAAGGTCACGCCAGCTGCGGCAACAATCGATGATATATAACGCTTAAGCATGATTAATTCCTGTTAGCTGCGATGGCGACGTTTGGGGCACCTGCCTGACGAGCGGCCTCCATGACTTCCATGGTGAGCCCCGACTTGGCTTCCCGGTCGGCTTGGATGACCACGGTCCCTTTTGGGTTCTCTGCAAGCAGGCGTTCCAAAACGGTCCGCAAGACTTTAATGTCGGTCCGCTTGCGATTGATCCAAACCTGATCGGAAGAGGTCACGGCAATCAGAATAGAAGCGCGGGGCTTCAGTTGGGCCATGGCCGCATCGGGTTTCGTAACCTGAACGCCAGCTTCCTTAACAAAGGCGGCCGTAACGATGAAGAAGATCAACATGATAAACACGATGTCCAACATGGGCGTCATGTCGATCGTGGCCTCCTCTTCTTTTTGTGCGTGTTCGCGCATTCTCTTTACTTTCTATGGTTTATTCATAGCACTCATCAATTGCGGGGAACGTGCTTACGTTCCCTCAGCAATTGATACGCTGGCAACACCTGCCAATAGTGCCTGGTCATAAATTTCAACAATCAATCCGGCATTTGAATCCGGGAATGCCTGAATAACGACAATGCCATCAGGGCTTTCCGCATGGAGCCGTTCAATGTTGGCTCGCACCGAGCGGATATCGACACGACGCATATCAATGAAGATATTGTTATTGTTGTCGATCCGCACGAGGATGTTTTTCTTCTCTTCATCCTCTGGTGGCGGTGTGTCGTTGTCAGGCTTGTTGACATCCAAGCCATGTTCTTTGACGAAGCTCGCGGTTACGATAAAGAAGATCAACATGATAAACACGATGTCGAGCATCGGTGTCATGTCGATATCAGCTTCGTCTTCTGCTTTCTTAAATTTACGCATGGGCTCTACTCAGTGATCCATTGTCAGATTGTCTTCGAGCTTTTCGGATTCGCGTTTCGCTTTACGCTCAACATAGGTGCTCATAAAGACACCGGAAAGCGCGGCAACCATACCAGCCATAGTGGGGATGGTCGCTTTGGAAACGCCAGCTGCCATGGCGCGGGCATTACCGCTTCCCATGACTGCCATGACATCAAAAACTTCAATCATGCCAGTTACCGTACCAAGCAGGCCGACCAGCGGGCAGATCGCGACAAGCGTCTTGATCATTGCCACATTCTGCTTCAACCCAAGCGAGACTTCAGAAATCATCGCTAGGCGAACCTTGTGGGCGTGCCAGGATTTACGCTCTTTGCGTGCTTCCCAAGCATCAATCACCCGACCGGCCTCCTGCCTGTAAACGGCACGAAAATACCAAAGACGTTCGATAATCAACATCCACATAAGGAATGTGACAATCAGGACCAGGAAAAGGACGTCTCCGCCCCTTTCCATGAATACCCTGATAGCGTCAAACGCTTCAGCCATTGCTGCTTCCTTTCTCGGCGTGGCTTGCAATGATGCCAGCGCTCTGCTCTTCGAGGACGTGAACCACACGCTTGGACATGCTTGCGACGAAGCTGTGCAAGAACAAGGTGGGGATCGCAACCGTAAGACCAAGAACGGTGGTTACAAGTGCCTGAGAAATACCACCAGCCATCAGTTTGGGATCACCCGTACCGAAGAGCGTGATAGCCTGGAAGGTTTCAATCATACCGGTAACGGTACCAAGGAGACCAAACAGCGGTGCAACAGCAGAGATGATCTTGATGATCGTCAGGAAGCGCTCCAATGCGGGCGTTTCTTTGAGGATCGCTTCATCAAGTTTCAGCTCAAGTGTTTCAACGTCAACATTCTTGTTGTTTTCATAAACCATGAGAACACGACCAAGTGGGTTGCCAGCATCGGCTGTCCCTGTTGATTTGATCTGCTTTTTCACCTTACGGGCAACACCCGACAGATAGAAGAAGCGTTCGATCACCAGAAGCACACCAAATACACCAAGTGCTGTAATGATGTAACCAACCACGCCACCATAATGGTAACGCTCTTCAAGGCTTGGCGCCTGAACAAGAATGCTCAGAAGCTGGCCACGGCTGGGGTCAACCCCAAAGGCAACAACCTCGCCTGGGCTTGCGGCTTCTACGTCTTTAATGGTGTTGGTGAAACGGCTGGAAGGCTGGCGAACCAGTTCTTCAACGCGGCCTGTTTCTGCACTGCGAACGTAGTATTTGCCATCAGCAATCAGGTTGAAGTCGCCAATGCGGATCAAATCAGCATTGTGCGTTACGCCATCCACTGACGTCACTTCATAAGGGAAGCGCACGATTTTGCCAGATTCGGTCATTTCACGCTGCATTTCAAACCACAGACCTTCCATTTCTTCGATGGTCGGCAACTGGGAACCAGCTGAGGCCTTCTCGATCAGGTTGGTCAGGACTTGATCCCGGTCTGGAAAGTGCAGGCTCATTGTGGAGCCAGCAAATACGCCGCGGGCATCACCTGCAACTTGCTGCAGAACACCAAACAATTCGCTGAGGTTACCCATGCGATCGCTTAGGCGGGCTTGCAACTCGGCAATATCTGTTTCATTGCTCTGGAATTGCGCTTCGAGACGTTCACTCCGGCGTTCTTCGTTCGCACGCGTTTGGCGAGCTTCACGCAGCAGCTGGCTTTGACGGTCACGTGCGGCGACAAACTCTGCCTCACGGTCACGGTGCCATTGTGTTTCGGCGACACGGCCTTCCTGTACCATTTGAAGAAGTTCTTCAAGGTTGGTAGACTGCACCTCGATTACGGCTGAATCTTCGGCGGGCGCTGCATTTTCCTGAGCCAGAGCAATAGACGATGTGCTGGCAAAGGTCAGAGCAAAAATAGTTGCTAAAAATTTATTCATTATACTTACTCCGGCGCCACAATTGGCAGGTTAATCAGGTTCGGCGAAGCTTGGTTGTTAGCAATCCGAATGCCCTGAGTGATGGCACTGCCGAAGTCGCTATCAAGTAGTTCCCAGCTGCCTGTGGACTGATTCCACATGCCAGAAATTGAACCGTCTTTTGTCTGGTAGTACAGGCCAACACGACCAATACGCAGAACGAACACATCCCGCGGGTTACCATCCATTGTTAGGGTTTCTTCGTAAGCTTCAATGGTGCGACCATAGTCGTTTTCGATTTGATAGGCTTCGAAGATGCGGCGGAATTTCTCTGATGGTGATACGTCAGCCGCATCCATCATTGCTTGCAGGCGACTGATACGGTCGGTACGCTCTTCAAGCTGGAACGGCACATCATGTTCGATGAACTCCTCCAGTGTAGCAAGCATACGCAGCATCAGCGGCGTGATCTGGCGTTCAATCAAGGTCACTTGTTCGATTGAAGTGCTCAGATTGGCCATTTCAGTTTCCTGATTGCGAATTTGGCGCTCTAGCTGAGCGTTGTAAACACGCAGGCCTTCAATCTGTTTCAACTCTTTTTTATACTGCTCTAAAAGAGATGCTGTTTCATCGGAAAGGCCGTCGACCCGCACTTGCGAGGCTTGGGCGAAACGGTTTGTTTCGGCCGCGACCGCGAAAATTTCTTCTAGGCTCGTTGCGTTGCCAACGGAGCTGCCAACAGTGGCGGCGCCGATGAAGGATGCAGCAAGAACCAGCGATTTCAAACTTCTTTGTAGCATTCGTCTTCCCATAGGAGATTTGCACATTGGCTAATTGGAGACCTGCCGACTAGCAGGGGCCGCATAGCGGTTAATAACTCCGGATGTGGTCGTTGGCACAATTGCTTGGGTGCCTCGGATCACATCCGATCATGTTGCTCAACACTGAAACGTGAAATATTCGCACATCCTTACCCATCCCGACAAAAACAAAAAAGTCTTGGCACCGAGTGCCAAAAATATGTTTTTTGTTAGGCTAAAGCCAGTTCATGTGACGCTAATCCACTCTCACTCCCAGTGCCGAACGGAGCATCCCGTAAGGTCCACCCCGCAAGACTATACTGCGTTCTGCTTTTTCTGCCAAGTTACCCGGGCAGGAAGCTATTGTGCAGCTCGGTCTCTTTTACCACCTCATTTACTGTCTCAAATTCAAGTGTGCACCGACAAAGATGAACCTGAACTGAATCAGAAAATGGAGGTTAGTCCGTGGCCATATGTTTCAAGAAATGGAGCCTTTGCCAAGGAAAAAATTTTCAGCGGTGAAGAAAACAGTCTCATTTACTCCTTAAACTGGAAATTATGTTACGATAAAACCGCTCGGCGTATAACATAACTGCTGCGCAGGAGAGCGACGTCAGCTGCATAGGCTTTTCGATTTTGCAAAGGAAACTCGGGGGATAGCGCGAATAAAAGGATGCGGGCCTAAGCCGGTATTCGACGGAGCAACGCTCAGCACGCAATAAAAATTCTGGCAGTCCGACTTTTTTTTATATTGTGGCGATATTGGGGCGTCTTCATGGCGCTTAAAGGACATGATGCTGACGATTCTTGTCACGATTCTCCTGACTTATTTTTAATAAGAGAGGCGTGATAGGGAAATAAGCACATGTTTTTCTTAAATGTGGCGGTGCTTGAAATCGACGTTTGGGGATATTTTAACCCAGAAGCGCCGAATGGATTGCCAATCCGCTGGCGACAAGAATCACCAACCAGGTTGCAATCATGCCATAAAAGCGACCTGGATTTTTTCCGGGCTTGGTGCCAAAACCATGCGCATGCGCCAGTCTGGCACCGACAAAAACAACACCGAGAGAGATCAGGATTGTTTGATCAACGCCATGGATTTCCAACAAGCCCAGTAAAATTAGCGTGATTGGAGCGTATTCCGTTAAGTTCCCCTGTACTCGGATTAGGCGCTCCAATTGGGTGTCGCCCCCGGTTCCAATTTCGATACGGTTTTTTAATCGATGAATAGCCACGCGGTAAGAGACGACGACAAGAAGTAAACCCGTTAAAGCCGCCACGACTGTGGTGACAGGCATTTCTATTCCAAACATAACAATATCCCCCATACTCGTTCGCTTGACCTGCGTAACATTCGGGGCGTGCCCCGGCAACCAAATTCACCTTATGCAGGTTGTATGTTTGACTGTCTCGGTGCATGCTGTTGGGAAATATGTGGCGTTCTCTTTACGGGCGAGCGCGTCGCGATGGGGAGAAAAACGTGCGGCGAAATTCCTTATACGAGCGGGTGGTGTTTATACTGGTTGGGCTTGTCCTGTTAATTGGTGCGGGTCTTGTTGCTCGCGCGGCATTTTGGCCGACGATAACCTATACGGTTGCAGTGCGAATTGATGCAGATACGGCGTCGGTTTGGGACATGATGAGTGACCCGAAACAGCGGGTGCGGTGGCAACGGGGGTTGGTAGACATCATTCCGCTGATCGAGGGCGACTTGATGCTTGGGGCGCGCAATCTGGTTTTATTCCAAGCGGGGGAACAGCGCTACGAGATCGAAGAAGAGGTTGTGGAATACCGACCCGAACAAGCGCTGCATCTTGTTCACACCAGTGATGCTTTCGTCGCCATTATCCAGTATGAAATGACCGGTAATAATAATAGCGAGAATAATGACGGGCACAGCAGTACCGTGACCCTGCGGGTACAGCATAGCTGGCATGGTTTTCGTCAGCGGGTGGTCGCGCCGTTTTATTATTTCCAAGAAAAAAACTATGCGCAGGGGGTGTTGCAACGACTGAAGGAATTGTCACAAAAGCAATAGCAGGTCACTTTTTATGCGTCTTAATCCTAGGAAACTGCCTAAACCTCAGACACGTCGAAGTCGTTAAACTCCCACTCCTGAATCTTTTCCATTTCCGAGGCAAATAGATTTTCGGCGGCGATAACGGCTTCATCTTCGCTATCGGCGGTGACGTCCGCGACCCAGTAAAATGTGCCATGCCCCAATTCTGCTTTTAATGTAACTCGTTTGCGTGCCACGGATATTTCCTCAATGTTGTTTTCAAGTGGTGGAAGCTCAATTGGTGCCCAATTGTCGAATGAGTGTAACCGCAGGCGCGATCATTTCAACCGTGCAATCTTCTATGACCTCCCCCGTTGCCGCGATTGGCACCAATGTCACCGTGCCTGCTTTGCGGCCACGAAGAATTCTCATGAATTTTAAGTCTCCGCCCTTGGTTTTAACGATGCAGTCCCGTCCATAGGCTTGGCTATATTTGTCAGCGGGTATCTGGTCGCAAATGATATGATCGCCACGTTGATATTGGCTCATGTTGTCTTTAATTTTAATTGCCATGGGCCGTTGGGCCGAAAGCCGGAGTGCAATGGTCCCAAGTGCTTTTTCGGTAATGGTTCCATCGGAACTTGCAGCGCCCGTTATGTCCACATCGCCGCCTTCGGGTAGGGATAACAACTCCCCAGGGTCGGTCCCCAGCGCTGTGGCGATCCGTTGCACCCATTTTATAGAGAGCGTACGCATACCAGTTTCCAGCCGCCCAATGGTTTGCGCTGTGGTCCCCGCGCGGTCGGCAACGTCTTGCAACGTCAGTCCTTTTTCCTTACGAATTTCTCGAATTCTAGATTGCAGCATGTGCGTTCTCCTCGCTCCCTAATCCTGATGGGCGGTCCCGTCCTCAAGTCAGCCTGTAGCACAAATACATCAATTTGAAAATTAAATTTACCAATGTGGTTATATTTGTTACAACCTATTTGGTTAGATAATGAGTAATGTATGTGGAGGTAAAAATGACTAAGCACAAAGTTTCGTCCGATCGCTTAAATTGCCAGCCAGCAAGAAACCCTTCAAAATTTGCCTTGAAGGTTTTGACAAAATTAAATGAGCGCGGACCCGTGCACAGGCTGGCCTGTGGAGGCGCGATGGTGGCGGGTAAGAAAGTGCCCTCAGTATTGATTGATGAATTACTGGCGCAGGATCTGCTTTGCAAACATACTGACGGGGCCATTGGTATTACGCTGCCGGGGCAGAAATTGCTGACGCGGCGATTGACCCAAATTCAAACCCAATCCTCGGGTGAGCCAAGTGCGTTTGCAAAGCAACACCAGTTGCCTGCGCGGACTGTCCGCCGCATTGAGGGTAAAGTCAGAACATTGGATGTGAACTTGGCAGAGACGGCCTTGGGCTGGCTGTCACGGCGGCGGGGCAAAGACGGCGCGCCATTGGTGAATGAGCAGCAGATGTATGCGGCGGAAAGACTCCGCAGCGAATTTGAAAGGGCTGGGCTCAGGCAGCGTGTTACCGCTAGTTATGATGGATTGCCTGTGTCGCGGCGGCGCCATGCCACCGACCGAGTGGAGGCTGTGGAGAGCGTGTTAGATTGCAGGCGGCGTTTTGATGCAGCAGTTGGCGCGATGGGGCCGGGCTTGTCGGATATTGTGGTGCGGATATGCTGTCACTTGGAAGGGCTGGAAACTGCAGAAAAAGATATGAACTGGCCAGCTCGGTCGGGCAAAATTGTCTTGCTTTTGGGGTTGGACCGACTGGTGAGCCATTATGACACATTGGATTATGGCCAACGACCACGACAGTTATCCTCGCGGTCGTCCTGAAGGCCGGGCGCTTAAAAGGTGGGCGCCCCTCCAGTGGAAGAGCGCCCTAGTGGCATGGGGATGCCAGCTAAACCTCGGGACCTGCTGCGCGAAGGATAGAAGCGGCAATGCGCGCATTGGGAAATTAGGTTGCAGATTCCGGTTCCCTTTATTAACTCGGTGCATTCCTTCTGGAAACCATCGAATCAATGACTGTACTTATACAACTTCGATTTTTATTTAACAAATCAAGTAATAGTCGAATTATTTCTATTCTTATCACAATTTTTATGAAATTTTTACACTCTATTACTAGGCCAAGGGTGGCCAATTATATTTTTAACCTATTTGGCTATTTTGGCATTGACCAACGCCCCGCTGCCTGATAGTATCTTCTTCATAGTCAAAAACTGTATCCCGTGACGCCATCCCGCCCACACTTCAAGGTGGGGTGTTGCCGTGCGGGGTTTTTTGTGCAGCAATTATGGAGGCGATATGTCCCCTAAAACCCCAAAAGCTTCGACTTGGTCAAAGAAAGCGACGGCCGTTTTTATTGATGTGCTTGGCTCTACCGGGAATGTGAGTGCCGCCAGTCGTGCGGCGGGCGTTCGGCGCATGGCGGCTTACCGTCGGCGCAGCAAAGACGCCGAATTTGCAGCAAACTGGGCAGACGCGATCGAAGATTCTCTTGACGAGCTGGAATATGAGCTGCGTCGCCGCGCGGTGGATGGCACTGACAAGCCGGTTTATTACGGCGGGGAAAAAGTGGGTGACGTTAAAAGTTTCAATGACACCCTCGGTATGTTTTTACTCCGCGCCCGTCGGCGTGATGTGTTTGGTGAAGGGTTGAAAGGCGATGATGGGCTGGTGCAATCTTTGCCCAACGCCGATGATGTGCGCAGTCGGCTTATCGCTAAGCTTGACGCGATATCGTCGCGGGCGGGCGAGTGATGGCGGAGCATATCGACGCGCCGCGCGAGCCTGCCCTGCGCCAGTCACCCGCCGAACGTCTGGCCCTGTTGGCACGAACGGACGTCAGCAAGTTGCTCGCCGACTTTACCGACGCTGAATGCGCCGCACTTCTGCATGACTGGCATTTCTGGGCGCGTGGCAATCAGTTATCACCACCTGGCGATTGGTTCTGTTGGTTGGTTCTGGCGGGGCGCGGCTTTGGAAAAACCCGCATGGGCGTGGAATGGGTGCGGGGCCTTGTGGAGGGGCAAAGCCCACTGCAAGCGCCCAAAACCGCGCCGAGCCGCGTCGCACTCGTGGCGCAAACCAGCGCCGATGGCCGCGATGTGATGGTCGAGGGCGAAAGCGGTTTCCTCGCCCATTGTCATCCCGCCCAGCGTCCAATATTCGAGGTCTCTCGTCGCCGCCTCGTTTGGCCCAATGGTGTGCAGGCTTATTTATATTCAGCGGATGAACCAGACCAACTCCGCGGACCGCAGCACGGCTTGGCGTGGGGTGATGAATTGGCAAAGTGGAAAAGTGGCACAGCATGCTGGTCAAACCTGTTGATGGGGTTGCGCCTTGGTGTGCACCCGCGGGTCATGGTCACCACCACGCCGCGACCGATGACGCTGTTGAAGGACTTGATGCAAAATCCCGATACCGCCATTACGCGCGGCGGAACGTTCGATAACGCGGCGAACCTCTCGCCCGTTTTCATCCAGCAAATGAAGCGCATTTATGAAGGAACAAAATTTGGTCGCCAAGAATTGCACGGCGAACTGTTGGAGGATATGGAGGGTGCGCTCTGGCAACGAGACATGATAGAGGGCAGCCGCCGCCCCGCCCCGGATAAGTTGGAGCGCATTGTAGTGGCGGTCGACCCGCCGGTGACAAGCGGTGAGAGCGCCGATGCCTGCGGCATTATTGTTGCTGGCCGATGCCGCGATGGGCACGGCTATATTTTGGCGGATAAAAGCGCACAGGGTCTGAGCCCAAACGGATGGGCGAGTAGGGCCCTTGGGGCCTATGAGGCGTTTCATTGCGATCGCATGGTGGCTGAGGTCAATAATGGCGGCGACTTGGTGGAGACGATATTGCGCCAACAATCGCCCCATCTTGCTTACCGCGCGGTGAGGGCATCGCGTGGAAAGCTGACACGGGCCGAACCCATCGCGGCACTATACGAGCGTGGCTTGGTGCATCATTGTACATCCTTGCCTGAACTGGAAGATGAATTATGCAGTTATACCGGGGGCAGGGCAGACAAGAGCCCGGACCGCATGGATGCACTGGTTTGGGCGCTGACGGATTTGCTATTGGGGCCGGGGGGTGAGCCCCGAATTCGCAAGGTTTAGTTGCCTTCAGGGCTTGTTTCTGGCGTTGCCGCAATCCGTGCATTGAAGATTCGGATCTGTTCGTTCAAACTGGTCTCAATCTCGGATAATTTGTCGACGATCGCATTAAAGTCATCTGTCCAGCGCTCTTGCTGGTCGCGGTTCATGTTCAAAAATAGACTGTCGCGTTCCACCTCTAGGCAATTGAGGTGCTGGTTGGTGCGCGCGCCGAAATCGCGCACTTGCTCAATCACGACATTGATTTGCTCACGCGTGGCCGTTTCACCGTTTGGGACAACAGGGTAATCAGCAGGCGGAAATCCGCAGCCAAGCGCCATCGCGGGCGATGCCGCCATGTTCATAACCATAACCACTGCCATACTCGCTAACCAACGCATGATTGTTACCTTTGTTTAATTGGCCCAATAGAGCCGCCCTAGGGCGCTCTTGTAGCAGTGCGCCTTAAATTTGTCAGCACCAATATTCTGGTAGCACTTTTTGTTCAAATCTTGACCATTCGATGACCCAACCAAGGAGAAAACATATGAAACCTTTCGGTCGATTTTTTGCGGGCCTAACCGCGGGCAACCCAGCAGCTATGGAGCAGAAAAAAAGTGCGGTGTCTGGCCTCCGGGGCGCCGAAAGCGTCTGGCTTTCACCTGCATCCCCCTTTTGGACGGGGCGCACTTATGATCAGCTTTCGCGTGAGGGGTACCGGAAAAATGTGGTGGTGCATCGCAGCGTGCGCATCTTGGCTGAAAGTGCCGCCAGCGTGCCCTTCTTATTGCACCGCGGTGATCAACGAATTGACCGCCATCCGTTGTTGGATATCTTAGCGCGGCCCAACCCCATGTATTCCGGTAAAGAGATGATCGAAAGCCTCGTGGCCTTTTTGCAGATTTCCGGCAATGCCTATCTGGAATGCGTGGATGGCTTGTCCGGCGGCGTAGGGGAGCTGTATGTGCTGCGCCCCGACCGCATGACACTGGTGCCCGGTTCCAGCGGTTGGCCCGCGCGGTATGAGTATAAGGTTGGCGGGCAGGCGCATTCGTTTCAGGTGGATGCCACCACGGGTCAGTCGCCGATCAAACATTTGAAACTGTTTCATCCGCTTGATGATCACTATGGGCTTAGCCCGTTGGAAGCCTGTGCGTTTGGAATTGATATCCATAATGCGTCACAGGGCTGGAACAAATCCATGCTGGATAATGCCGCGCGGCCATCCGGTGCTTTGGTGTTTGAGCCACGAGAAGGCGAGCCCGCCAGCCTGTCGGATGAACAGTTCACCCGGTTGAAAGACGAATTGGAAAACCAGTATCAGGGTGCCAGAAATGCGGGACGACCCTTCCTGCTGGAGGGCGGCTTGAAGTGGCAGCAAATTGCCCTCTCGCCCCATGATATGGACTTTGTGCAGTCTAAACATGTCGCCGCGCGTGAGATTGCGCTGGCCTTTGGTGTGCCGCCCATGTTGTTGGGCATTCCGGGGGATGCCACCTATGCCAATTATGCCGAGGCCAATCGGGCACTCTGGCGATTGACGCTTTTGCCATTGTTGGAGAAGCTGGTGGCCGCCCTCAATGGCTGGTTGGTGCCACGCTATGGCGATGACTTGCGGCTGGACTTTGACCGTGATGCCATCCCGGCCCTGGCGGTCGAGCGCGAAGCGCTGTGGAATCGACTGGGAACAGCAGGCTTTCTGACCACCAATGAAAAGCGCGCCATCCTCGGCTTTGATCCGGTGGATGGTGGCGATCAGCTTCCTACGCGCAAACTCTCTTAAACTCTACGTATTCCAAATGGGCAGGGTATGGTCTTCCGATCCCTCCTCCCCTCACTCCCTCCGGGGCCTCTCCCTCCCCGGCGGAAGGCGCTCGCCTGTTTGGGTCAGGGGGTGGTGCTTGCCGCGCGACCATTCGCGGGCGGACCACCCTCATTTTTATCTACCAACCCCACTCAACCCAACCTCAATGAAAGGAATAGATAAATGGTAGCTCAAAAAGGCAGTGACTTTCTGCTTAAAATCGGTGATGGCGTAACCCCCACTGAAGGCTTTACGACGATTGGCGGTTTTCGCTCTAACGCGTTCACCATCAACAATGAAACGATTGATGTGACCAGCAAAGATTCAAATGGTGTGCGTCAATTGTTGGATGGTGGCGGGATTCAGTCCATGTCAGCCAATGGCTCTGGCGTGTTTATGGATGATGCCTCCTTTGCCCTGGCCGAGGCCGCAGCGCGCGGCAATAGCACTGGCAACTGGCAAATCATCGTGCCCGACTATGGCACCTATGAAGGGCCGTTTCAGGTGAGCAGTCTGGAATATGGCGGCGAGCATAACGGCGAAGCCACCTATTCCATCAATCTGGAATCTGCAGGCGCGGTTAGCTTTACGGCTGCTGCGTAATTCGATCATGGGGGGCGGGTTTGGACCCGCCCTTTCTCTTTTTTGATGGAGGACGCAGTGCCCGATAAAATACCGAATAGACGTATAAAAGTTATGAGCCATTTGGCCGATACAGCCCAAGGTGAAGGGGCCAATCCATCAACTCTCTCTACTCTTGTGGAAGAAGCCAGCGAAGTGGGCGCCGCCCGTGCGCTCTATCGCTGTGGCCTGCACGACGAAAGCGCGGGCGAGGACATCCGCGAGCTGCGCCAGCTGTTGTCTGCCTGGCGGGACGCACGCCGGGTGGCATGGCGGTCCTTTGTACGCTGGTCCATCACCATCATCTTCGCCGTGGTGTTGGCGGGGCTGGCAGCCAAGATGAACTTGAATTTCCCCACCAGTAAATGAACGGAGCCTAAGTATGAGCAAGTTTTTGACCAGTGAATTTGAGATTAAATCCTTTGACGAGGAAGGCGTGTTTGAGGGCTATGCCAGCGTCTTCAGTGCCGTTGATCAAGGCCGCGATGCGGTGGTGCCGGGCGCTTTTCGCAAAAGTATAAGCGAGCGCGGCGCGGCGGGCGTAAAGCTGCTGTGGCAACATGACCCCACGGAGCCCATTGGACAAATCGAAGAGCTGAAGGAGGATGCTCGCGGTCTGATGGTCCGCGCGCGACTAAACCTCAGCATTCAGCGAGCACGTGAGGCCCTGAGCCTGATGCGTCAAGGTGTGCTGGATGGCCTGTCCATTGGTTATAAAACCCTCAAGTCGCGCACCGATGACCCCAGCGGGGTCCGGCACTTGATTGATGTGGACCTGTGGGAGGTGTCCCTTGTCACTTTTCCCATGCAGACCGAAGCCCGCATCAGTGGCTTTAAGTCGGCGCATATCAACACCATCCGAGATTATGAGAGCTTCCTGCGGGATGCTGGTGGGTTCTCACGCACCGAGGCCAAGGCGCTTGCCGCCCATGGTTTTCGGGGCACCTTCGGTCCGGCTAGCCCCATCACCGCGCGGGATGCGCAGGGCGGGGATGACTGGGCACCCATTGTGGCAGCCATTACGGAAATGGAAGCCCGCCTCACCAACTGAAACATTCAATTTAAAAGGAAAAATTATGACGAATACAATACACTCGACCTCTCCGGTGGAGGTCAAGGCCGCCGTTGAACGCCTTGGCCGCGCCTTTGATGAATTTAAGTCCAGCAATGACGTGGCGGATGCTGAAAAGCGCCTGCGTGGTCATGTGGATACCATTGTTCAGGACAAGATTGAGCGCTTGAACGGTGACATCTCCCGGTTGCAATCTGAGCTGGAAGGCTTGCACCTGAAATCATCTCGTCCTGGTGTTGGTGCCGCTGATATGGCGGTCAATGGCCCTGATGTGATCGAGCATAAAAAGGCGTTTTACGATGCCTATGTGCGCCGTGGGATTGAGGGCGATCTGGCGAGCCTTGAAGAAAAAGCGCTCTCCACCTCCGTTGATGCGGACGGTGGCTATGCGGTGCCAGAACAGATGGACGGCTCCATCGAAAAGCTGCTGCGGGATGTCAGCCCCATTCGCCGTATTGCCAATGTGGTACAGATCGGCAGCTCCAACTATAAAAAGCTGGTGAACACATCCGGTGCGGCCTCTGGCTGGGTCGGCGAAAGCGATGTGCGTGCCGAAACCGCGTCGCCCCAGTTTACCGAGGTTGTCCCGCCGTTGGGTGAGATCTACGCCAACCCAGCGGCAACTCAAGCCATGCTGGACGACAGCTTTTTCAATGTGGAGAGCTGGCTGGCCGAGGAACTGGCGAATGAATTTGGCCAGAAAGAAGGCGCGGCGTTCGTCTCCGGTAACGGCACCAACAAGCCTAAGGGCTTCTTGTCCTACACCACGGCCGCCACAGACGATAGCGCACGCGCTTTTGGCACCATGGAGCATATGGCAACGGGTGTCGCGGGTGACTTTGCCGCCAGCGATCCGGCGGACATTCTGGTGGATCTCATCTATGCGTTGCGTCCCGTGTATCGTGGCGGAGCGTCATTTGTGATGAACACCAATATGGTGGCTGAAATCCGCAAGTTCAAAGACGCGGATGGCAACTACCTGTGGCGTCCGGGTCTGGCCGAAGGCGTTCCCGCAACGCTCCTGGGATATCCGGTGGTTGAAGCCGAAGACATGCCGGACAAAGCGGCAGATAGCCTGTCCATTGCCTTCGGTAACTTTGCCCGTGGCTACACCATCACTGACCGTATGGGCACGCGTGTGCTGCGCGATCCATATTCCAACAAGCCGTTTGTGCACTTCTACACCACACGGCGTACGGGCGGCGGTGTTGTGAATTCAGAGGCCATCAAGCTTCTGAAATTCTCACTGGCTTAGGTTCATTTATCAGACTGATAAGGTCGGGGTGCATGTGCATCCCGGCCTTTTTATCAACACTCTGAGGAGCAAAAGACATGAGTAAAACAAACGAGATGAGAGGCGAAGTGGAACTGACCATAGACGGTGAGGTCCTGACCCTGATCCCCAGCTATGAAAATATCGCCGCCATGGAACGGGCGCTGGGCATGGGCATGACCGGGCTGCTCTATGAATGGCAAAATGGCAATGTTCAGGTGGGCCATGTGGCCAAGATTGTCGCGGCGGTGGCGGAACCCAGCCGGGAAGAAGTCCCCGTGGGCGAAGCGCTGCTGAAGGGTGACCTGCCCGCCGCGATTACGGCCATGATCACCTTCCTGACCAATATCCTGAACGCGGGGGAGGAGCGTGCTGAAAGCATGGGAAAGCAGAAATCACCCAAAAGGGTGATAAAGAGGAAGGCCAGCCCGAAATAAAGGCCTATCCCTTTCGCCGCCATATGGAAATTGCCTGCGGTATTCTGGGCTGGACGCCGCGGGCGTTCTGGACCGCCACACCATACGAGGTTCTGGCGGCATTCGATGGCTGGAAAGAGGCCAAGGGCCAACGCGTCAGCCAGCCCATCAATCGTTCCAGACTGGAGGAAATGATGGCCCAATACCCAGACTGATCTTGCCAGAGACCAAGGTCAATCTGGCTGACTTATCCAGGGAGGAAACGTCCTGTCAGTTCTTGTCTTGCTCATTTGTGTCGTCTATTGGCAATGTTTACCGAATAATGAAATAGGCGATTAAGACTGTCAAAGAGCCAACAATGAATGAAACAAAAGGCTGAACGCGCTGAAGATTCTTGGCATCTTCTAGCTCCCCCTCAAGCTCCTTAACTTTGTTTTCTAATTCACTTTCCTTGGTCACTTAGTGCCTCCAACTTTTAATCTATTTTTTAACTTTACTCAATTTAAAGGAGAATTCAAATGGCTTTACCTCTGGCTCCATTAGCTCTAAGTGCGACAGGGCAAGTTGTTGGTGGTGTCACTACCGCCTTGCTTGTCAATGCAATTTTCGAGGATGATAGTATCGTCGATGCGCTCAGTAAGATTCAACAGACGCTAATCCTCATCGATTAAGCCATTGTTGACGGATTTGGTGGGCTTGAACCGGCTATCGAGCGTCTGCGTGATCAGCGCGATGGATTACTTGAAGAACAGGCCCGCGTTTTTGACGAAATGGGCAGCATCATTCAAGAACGAGGAATTGATAATCCAGATATTCTGGAACAGCTGCATTTGCCCGATAAACTGCGGACCTATGGCGAAGCCATGCCTCTGTGGGAGCATTCGGATCGACTGGTAGCTGTTTTGGAGCAATTGGTCCAAGTACAGCGGAACATGGAAGCCCGTTGTTCGGATGTATCTCCTTTGTCTGGAGTGGTGAGTATTGGCTCAGCAGTTGGAAACAACTGCTGCTGTCCGCACGAACAGGTTATAGGGGCGGTGAACAAGGCGATGCCCGTGGCGCTAGCAATGCCGAGGTTGAGTGCACCCAGCAGCGGCGATTACAACAAGCTCGCGGGGCTAGAGGACTCTGTCAATAAGGGCAAAGTGGCCATCGATAACCTGATCACGCCAGAGGCCAAGGCCGATCTGGATGAGTTTTCCGCTAAGTTTACGGGCATTTTTGAGAAAGCCAGTCGAGACGGTAAAATCACAGCAGGTGAGATCGGCAATGGCTTCAAACAAATGGCGATGGATATCCTGCAAAATCAGGTGTTCTCCAAGCTCTTCGCGGGCATGGGGTCGTTGGGCCACATTGCGGGCTTTGATCCTTTAATGCGGCGATTGGAAGCGGCACAAGAGATGGCAGGTACCGAAATGCACGAGAGTTATGCTCGTTTTTGAGAGCTTGTAGACCATGGGGGCCCGATCTGCGGGATGCTCAACTTGCGCGTCTAATTGAGGAAGAAGTGTTTCAATAGATTCCAAAAAAAAATGCCGCCAATGAGCAATATTACAAACTCTGATTTGCTCAATTGCTTTGAGCTGCTGCTTTCTGGTTCGTGTTCAAGGTCGCTCTTCACAGGGGGGCCTCGGAATTTTGGGATTGCAACTGTTGGTAGCTGATCGATTATAAATAATTAGCGAAAAGTAAACAAGGAGAAAGAGAATGAGTACATTGCCATTGCCCTGGTGGCAGGTTCTGGGTATCGGCATGGCGGCCGACGCGACCAGTCAAGTCGCTATTAAGGCTGTTTTCGACGACCATGAAATCGTTCCAGCACTATAAGTAATAGACAATACTCTGTATCGTATTAATCAGGCGAGTTAAGCCCACACAACGGCTTATTGAAGAAACCGCCTAACAATAATTGCGCCAATCAAGAATGCTGATCCGAACACTAGAATCTGGAGAACGAACATCCCAGTGCTTTCTACAGAAGCCTCTTTTTGTTGGGCTTCTTTATCATCTGGTATAATTGCACTCCAGTTGGGCCATAGGCGAGCAAGAAGTTAAGACTTGGGCCAGAAAAAAATAAACCAAATTAGCAAAACGAAAGCGGCACCGACCAGAAACGCTGGTGGTAAGCCAATTGCCATAAGTCCAAAAGCCGCAGCAATCGTGGCTATGTGTGCTCCGACAACCATTGGTAGGGGAATCCCTTGCTCATCTTGCTGGGGTTCCTCTGGCAGCGGGCTTTCATGACTACTTTTCTCAGTGTGTGAGGTGCGGTCGGGCATAAACAACTCTCTCGATTGAAAAAGAACGCGGAATAGATAAAGAAATTTTCTTAGCAACTATAGATAAGGAGTCTTAATAGATTCTGCGCGCTCTGATCAGGTGGTAACAGTGCTTAATCGCATCGACCAAGCCATTGTTGCGGGATTCGCGGGGCGCGATATTGAATTAAATCGAATAGATGCGGCTCTGAATGTAGCAAATGGACGGCTGGTCGCAACTCAGGAACAGATTGCACGCGTAGAGCCGTTTAAGGATACAGCTCAACGAGAAGGTTCTGGTCTTCGTGTCCGTTGGCGGCGAATTGGCGGAGGACCAGGCACGGTTGCAGGATGCCATTACCGCTTTGCATCGGGCTAGAATGGATCGAACTGACGAGCAGCGTTTGTCCGGGTCTTTATCAAGCGTCGGTTTGGGCAAGAAGGCACTTCTTTTACGAGTTTAAATGCAGAGGACTTCAAGCATGTTGTTGCGGCAAGCGCAGTGGTCGATTGGCCGGGCCTAATAGAAAAGCCAACCGCTTATTAAAACAGAAATTGCAATGATAAGTAAGGTGCCCAATGGCGTCTTGCCAAACTCGTCGATTGTGGTGCGGATTTTATCCATCTCTTCATTCGAAGTTTCATCTTTGTTACTCACGGTATCCCCCATCAGTTGAATAAACATAACGCTTTATCCCATAAAATTAAAAGGAAATTTATTATGGCAGGACCTACTTTGCTAGGAATGATCGAAGCCGCGCTGGGCGCGTCGGCGACGCGAGAAATCGCAATTAGCGCGGCATCAGTTGGTATCACATCCTGGGCCTTCGATGACGATGAAATAGCCCCTGCTCTTGAGGTGATCAATAATACCTTGAATAGCATCGACCAAGCCATTGTTGCGGGATTCGCGGGGCGCGATATTCAGTTAACCCGGTTAGATGCCGCCCTAGCTACCGCGAATGGACGCTTGGATGCAACTCGGGAGCAGATCGAGCGCATTGAGCCGTTCAAGGATGCCACTCAACGAGAAGGTTCTAGTCTTCGCGTTCAGTGGCGTGAATTGGCGGAGGAAGAAGCTCGGTTATTCGATCAGGTAACCGCCTTGCACCAAGCAAGAACGGGCCGACTGGATGAACTTAATGGTGCAGACGCAAGCGGTAGATCTTTATCTGGCACAGATTGCTGCTGTCCGCACGAACAGGTTATGGGGGCGGTAAATAAGGCCATGCCCGTAGCACCGGGGCTGGGCCTATCGTCCGGGAGTGATAGCAAGCTCACGGGACTAGAGGACTCTGTCAATAAGGGCAAACTGGCCATCGATGGTCTGATCTCGTCAGAGGCCAAGGCCAATTTGGATGAATTCTCCGCTAAGTTCACGGGCATTTTCGAAAAAGCCAGTCGGGATGGGAAAATTACCGCGGGTGAGATCGGCAACAGTTTCAAACAAATGGCGATGGACATCCTGCAAAATCAGGTGATCTCAAAGCTTTTCGCGGGCAAGGGGCCGCTTGGTGCTGTGGCGGGTAATCTTCTCGGCGGCTTGCTGGGTGGTCGCGCGGGTGGCGGCAATGTGGAACCGAATATCCCTGTTTTGGTTGGCGAGCGCGGGCCGGAGTTGCTGGTGCCCCGGTCCCCCGGTCGTATCGTCAATAACCATAACAGCCGATCTATGGCCAAGTCTCAGCCAGTGGTCATCCACCAGACCATTAACATAGAACCCACGACCCAAAAGGATCTGGTCGCGATGATCCACGCGTCGCGCCCGGCACTGCGCGAGGACGCAAAGCGCGCGGTTTTCGAAGCCATGAACCATATTCGCTACTAAGCCAAGTTCCATAACCTAACGCTGGCTGCTTCTCCGGAAGCGGCTTTTTTTATGTCTGACGCAAACATTTCAAACAGGAGAACCACCATGAACCCACGACGTACCGCCATGCCGGCGGTTGAACCCATCGGCCTGGCCGAAGCCAAGGCCCATCTGCGTATCGACCATGCGGACGAAGATAACCTGATCACAGCACTCATCCTCGCCGCGCGCGAAGCGGCCGAGACCCACACGGGGCTGTCTTTTATTTCGCAGGAATGGACATATGCGCTGGATCAGTGGCCAGAAGACGAGGGCTTCATAAGAAGCCCCCGTGGGCCTTTGTTGTCACTCAGCAGTATCAAAACCTATGACAATGCGGACACCGCCACCACTTGGGGTTCGGGAAATACATTTGTCGCCATTGGCGAAGACCGTATTTACCGGCGCGCGGGCATTGCGTGGCCAGTGCCCGGGCGTCAAGAACGCGGCATTGAGATTTCCTATGTAGCAGGCTTTGGCCTATTGGCCAGTGATGTGCCGCCCGCGATCCGCCATGCACTGCTGATTATGGTGGCGCATTATTACAGCCACCGCGGCGATGGCGGCGCCAGCAGTGTCTTGCCTCTTTCAGCCTCGGCGCTACTCGCACCATGGCGGGCGCGGAGGGTCTGAGATGGCTATTCAAGAAAATATTGGCCATATGCGGCACCGGGTCAGCCTTGAAGGACTGATCAGCATCAAGGGTGAGGGCGGAGCCAAACAGCATAGCTATATCTCAATCGCAGAGGTGTGGGCGACCATTCGCCCGGCGCACCATCACCCGCAAGTGCGCGGCAATAAAATGGAATACCCCATCAGCCATGAGATTATCGTGCGTTATGCAGCCAATTATAAGGGCGCGCGGCGCATCGTCTTTGGCGGGCGCTTGTTCGATGTGCGGTCCACCATCAATCCGGGCGAGCGAAATACCTTTCTGGTGTTTCGCTGCGAAGAGGCCTGAGCCTAAACAAAAAAGGAATTGAACTATGAGCGGATTTGCAATCGCAGAATTGCAGGCGGCGGTCTTTGCGGCCCTTGACGCAGACACAGCCTTGGCGGCGAAAGTTGCGGGCGTGTGGGATGAACCTGACGCAGGCGCCCTTTACCCCTATGTGACCATGGGCGACGGCGAGGTTGAGGAAGTCTCCACCAAGACAGAGGTCCTGAGCAGTCACCAATTCCAGATCAATATCTGGTCTGATGCCGCAGGCCGCATGGAGTGCAAAGAGATTATGGAGCTGGTTCACAGCGCCCTCAATAACACGTCTCTCGCCCTCACAGGCAGCCGCTTGGTCTTGCTCGCATTTTTGGGCTCATCGGACGAGCGCGATGATGCGTCAGGCAGCGTCCTCTATCACGGCACCATGACCTTCAAGGCATTGGTCGAACAAATTTAGGGAGTATCAAATGGCTATCAGTTTTCCACGGGAGCTGCCCCAAGTTCCCATCAAATCATCGCGTTTTGGTCTGAATGTCAATCAAGCAGCATTCGAGGCAGGGCTTTCCCGCAAAGTCACGGTACAGAGCCATGCGGGCGGCCTGACAGATCGTTGGGAAGGGGTCTATACCACCGCCGAATTGACCAAAGATCAGATGGCAGAGCTGTCCGCATGGGTCACGTCCATGCGCGGGCGCGAGGGCAAGTTTTTTGCCTATGACCCAGACCGCGCCCAACCGCGCGGGGTTGCGACGCCCGCCAATTCGACCCCCCAAGTGAACGGCGCTTCGCAAATCGGCAGAGTGATCGTCACCGATGGCTGGCAGGCCAGCACGACGGGCCTATTGCAGCCGGGTGACTATTTCCAGATTGGCAGTGGCTATCACATGGTGCTGGACCGTGTAGACAGCGATGCGCTGGGCAACGCCATCATTAATTTTGAGCCAGTCCTGCGCACATCGCCCGCCGATAATGCACCTATTGTATTTACAGAGCCGAGGCTTACGGCCCGTTTGGCGACCCTGATTGAGGGCTGGGAAACGGGCGCGCGGAAAACTGGCACCCTCAGCTTTTCGTGGGAGGAAGTGATATGACCCGTATTCTGCCAACCTCTGTTTCGCTCGGCGTTGAGCAGGATAAAGTCAGTGTCGCCTTCCTGCTTGAATTGGCGCTTGATGGCGGCTCTGTCTTTCTGTGGTCGGGCGAGGGCAATCTTATCTGGAATGGACAAACCTGGCTGGGTGTTGGTGCTATGGGGGCGATTTCTTCGGTTGCAGAAGATGCCCAATTGTCGGATGCCCGCATCAAGGCCACGCTGTCCCATGTGCCGGTTGATAACCTGCCAGATTTTGTCCAGGAATTTTCCGATAATGATCCCGTGGGGCGCGGTTTCACCCTGAATTTGGCGTTTTTTAATGACGACACATCCATCAATGATGTTGTGACGCTGACCGCTGGCTTTATTGACGCCATCAGCATGAACGATGGTCAGGGTGAGGCAGACGGCAGCAGCGGTGGCATAGAGCTGACATTGGCATCAGAAGCAGCACTTTTGTCGCGGCACAGGGGATATCGCCTGACGGACCAGCATCAAGAGGCCCTGTTTATGGGCGACCGCGGGCTGGAGTTTGTGACCGACACCAATCTTGGTGAAATCAGATGGGGCGCGGCAGACCCGCAAACGGTGGGGCGCGGCGCGTCTTATTCATCTGGACAACTGACCAGCAGGGATCATCACTGACATGAGAACACGATATGAAGATTGGCAACAATGCCTGAATAAGTCCGTTGAGGCCGCCAGAGAGCGGCCTTTTTCTTGGGGCGAGCACGACTGCTGCTGTTTTGCCGCTACGGTCGTGGAGGCCATGACAGGCGAGGACCCGATGGCGGATCTGCGCGGCACCTATGCCGATGAGCAGGGGGCTAAACTTGCCCTGAAAGAGCGCGCCAATGGTACGCTCTATCGCACCTTGCAGAAGCGTTTCGGGCAACCCATTACGCCTGCCTGGGCGCGGCGTGGGGACCTTGTTTATGCCAATGGCGCACAGGGGCCAAGCGTGGGTGTTTGTCTCGGCGAGCAATCGGCATTTGTAGGAATTCATCAAACACAGGACGGCGACGTGGTCGGCGAAGGCATTGTGCTGACGCCGACGTTGCAGTGTCTCAAGGCATTCAGGGTTTAAAGCAATGAGCAAAACAGTCGGAACAGTATTGAAGATCGCGGGCGCGGCGATGATGGTCTATGCCACAGGGGGCGGCTCGCTTGCGCTTTTCGGGGCACAGTTTGGTGCCACAGCCATTGCGGTTGCAGGCGCGGTGGCCACAGCAGCCGGCACTTTGATGGCGCCCATGTCCGGTGCCGCGATGCAGGATCAGGGCAGCGTTCTGCGCATGCAAACGGATGCCACCGCGCCGCGGCGCATTCTTTATGGTCAGGCGGCAACGGGCGGTACCCTTATCTTCCGCGAGACAGTGGGCGCGGAGAATACCGATCTCCATATGGTTTTGGCTTTGGCCGGGCACAGGATTGATGGCCTCACGGGCCTGAAATTTGGGGATAAGACCATCAGCTTTACAGGAACCAGCACGCTGAGCCTGTCGGGTCAGTATGCGTCTCACTTAAGCGTCAGTATTTATTCCGGTGATGACAACCAATTGGCCGCAGCGCCCCTGGTGGCGGCGTCCAGCAAGTGGACTGACAGTCATCGCTTATGCGGCATCGCCTACGCCCATGTGAAAGCGGTTTGGGACCCGGATATTTTCCCGCAGGGGATGGAAGGGTTTCTGTTCACCCTGAAGGGGCGGAAACTATACGACCCTCGTAAAGACAGCAGTATCGGGGGCTTTGGTGTGCACCGGGTTTATGACGAAGGCACGTGGGAATGGTCCGACAATCCGGTTTTGTGCATGGCGGATTATTTATTGGGAATCCGGGTTGGCGGCAAGCTCGTCGCGGGCGTGGGGGTTGACCCCACCCGTATCGACTGGCCCAATGTCATGGCTGAAGCGTTGATTTGTGATGATGATGTTGCGCTGAAATCCGGTGGGGTTGAAAAACGCTATACGGCCAATGGCTGGATTGATCCCACCCGGTCGCACAGGGAGAATCTGGCGGCATTGGGGTCTGCGTGTGGCGGAACCATGGTGTTTCAAGGGGGCAAATGGCGGGCCTATGTGGCATCGCCACGCCCTGCCATTAAAAGCCGGTCCAGCGATGATGTGGTTGGACCCATTTCATTGCTGGCTAAGAAAAGTAGCGCCCGCAAGATTAATTGCGTGCGGGGTGTTTATGCGGACCCGCAGGCCGATTACCAATTAAAGGATTTTCCGCCCGTGCAGGTTCAGGCCTATGTGGATGCCGATGGCGGTCAGGAGCTGTGGACGGACTTGAATCTGCCCATGACCAAATCGTCGTCTATGGCGCAAAGGCTGTCAAAAATTGCACTGGGTCGGGCGCGCATGGAAAAGTCACTGTCCTGCGAATTTTCCCTGGTCGCCCTGCAGGATCAGGCCATGGATGCCATCAATTTCAGCCATGCGCGCTTTAATCTTGATCAGCAACGCATGCTGATTACGGATTGGCAATTGACCACTCGACGGACCAAAGATGGGTCTGATGCGTTGGCGATCCAGTGCGGATTGTTGGAAGATGATGATCTTATTTACGACTGGTCCAATGCTGTGGATGAGGTGGATGTCTCTCCACCCGGCACTGTGCTCAGCACCAATCGGCGCTATGTTCCATTAGAGGACCTACCGGGTAAGGTGACGTGGCAGACGCAGGTTTGGGGGGTTGGAAAGCCCGCTAATTTTGCCGATGTAACTCTGGATAACGCAGCGGAAATTGTCACCCGCCAAGCGACCCCCCCGGCGCATAAGGATGGGCGCATTTGGGTGGACATCACAAATGAAGACGTCAACCGCAGTGATGGTGGGTTGTGGCACCCTATTGGCTCACGCGATGCCCTGCGCTTGACTAACGGCCCGCAAGAGGCAGGCGCAAACGTAACTGAAACCCGCACCAGTGCCGATACGGGCGCGGTTAATGGCAAGGCCGCTAGTGAGGTTAAAAATGCCGCCATAAATACGGAAAAACTGCTTGCAAATGATGCTAGCGTTGTGGTGCACAAAACCTCTATCCCTGCCGATTTGTCGGGCATTGGCACCTTTATTATAGATGGCCTGCAAGTCACTGGTAGCGTGACCTATATCAACACCACAGAATTGCAAATTGGCGATAATATCATGCTGCTTAATGCAGATGAAATAGGCGCGCCAAGCCAAAATGCAGGCATTGAAATAGAGCGTGGCACTTCTGCTAATGTTAGCTTTATCTGGGATGAAGCTTTTGACCGTTGGAGTTTTGACCAGCCTGTCTATATGGGCGGTGTTTTGTCGGTTCAAAACATTCAATACTGGCTAAACGGCGCAGGCTCGGCGACAGCTTGGATTGATGGGTCAACAGGCGGCGCGTGGTTATCCGGCCCCTTGCATATGAATAGTAGCTATATTGAATGGGCGAGCTTTTACCATTTTCTAAGCGGTACGCAGATTAAAAACCATGATACGGGCACCATTGCGTTACGCTCAAATCATGTTTGGGTGGCCGCGATACGGCTGGAGAATGTTTCGGGCACCCTGTACGGGCAACTTTACGGTGATGCTAATGGGGTTGGTGTGGTGGCCTCAAGTGGTGCTTGGGCTGTGCGGGGGTATAATTCGGGCGCTTCGCTCTACTCTAATGGCGTGGAAAAACTTAGCACCATTTCCGCAGGCGTTTCCATGGCGGGCATGGTGTATTTTGCACCCACTATAGGCGCAACAGCTAAGGCGTGGATTGATGGGGCCACAGCGGGCGATATGTGGTTGGCGGGTACAGGCACGGCAACAGATTGGACGGCCACCAGTGACCGCCGCTTAAAGAAGGCAATTAGGCCACTACTTGATAGCTTGGCGCGCATTATGGCGATGCGGCCTGTTAGCCATGAATGGCGCGCTGAAAAAGGCCCAGAGGGCCGTTATTATGCCCTGATTGCCCAAGAATTGCAGCTTATAGAGCCTAGTCTGGTGATCGAGGGCGAGGACGGCTTTTTAAGTATTAACTATGCCAAAATCACGCCCTTACTGATTGGTGCAATTCAAGATTTGCAGGCCCAGCATGATAGCTTATTAAATCGCGTAGCTAAGTTGGAAGGGGCGGCATAATGGCCGAATATGTCCAGTTCCCCACAACAAGCGCCCCGGTTTCGATGATCGGCAGCGATGATCGTTATTCGATTGTTGGGTTTTTTGGCCCGATTATCAGCGGCGGTTATGCGCGCACTAGCCCCGCTAACCCATCCCTGCGGGAGTATATCAAGGGTGGGTCTTTTGTGCCCAATGTGGCGCAAAATTCCGGGGTGCCCGCGTCCGGTGATTTAGATATGCTGGACTTGCTCGGCGCATATGCGGCGCTTGAAATCACTTCTATGCCTGAAATATATGTAATGACTATTCAAGAGGATTTTACAGCCTTTAAATATTGGTACGCATCCTTCACGCCCACATTTAGGCCGGGTGTGGGCGGCTCTGTTAATGGTTCTTGGCATACCTATAAACATGCAGAATATAAGTGGGTGCATAGCCTAACCTTTGATGATGGCGGTAGCCCAGATAATGTAAATTTGAGCGCTGCCAGTGATACAGGGTATAGCGCGGGTCAAATGGGCAAGGATTTAAGCATAAGGGCGCGGGCCAATGGTTCCGGCACAATAACCGATTGCAGCTTAGACGGCACTATAACGCTTTATGCCCGCTCACTTATAGACCCCACCAAAATTACAAGCCAAACCTGCGCGGTGCATTTGTCAATTATCGGCACCGCGTAATTAACCCCAGAAAGGATAACTTGATGCGTGAAATATCGACGGTAAACCAACTTACCGCGCTTGCGGTCCTAATTGAAATTGATGAAACGCCCGGCGCTGAAAAGGTGACGCTCACGCAAGACGGCAGCACCATTACCTTGCAGCATGACCGCGCAGAGGCCGTTATAGGCGCGATCCGTTATGGGCTGGGCGAAATTGCCAGCACCCCCGCATAAAATGGCCCCTAGAGATCAGTTGTTATTGGCCGGACTGTCGCTTGGATGTTGCTGATGATATTCCGGGAAAACTGTTCTGTGGGCAGTATCAAGCCGGGAATAAATCGCGCCAACAGCATTTGCCAAGGCCTGTAAGTTGTAACCATTTCCGCGGAAAAGAAAGACTTGGGTCGCAGGGTCAAATGAGCGATATACATTTTCTTCGGTGGCGGTGCCTTGCACCAGCTCCGGCATAGGACCCAAATGATCGAAAATTACATTCTCGCCCTTAGTGGCACCGATCCAATCTTCCAGTTTTTCATCACTGTGTTCCCACATTGTGGACAGACGCTTGTCGTTCAGCGCGTGTTTTTCAGGCAGGTCCAAGACTTGACGAAGCGCCTCGCCACGTTTTCTTGCGCGCGCACGCGAGGGCCAGAGCAAACCGGAAATTTGACTAGCGGCCAGCAGAATGGATTGCCCCGCATAAAAGACACCTGTTTGAACATTTTCTTCAACGGATTGGTTGAGGACGCGGTACGCTGTTTCCATATACATGCACTGATTGCGAAGTTCGTGAATATAAAGCGCGATTGAGGTGTTATCCATATTTTTGGTTCCTAAACTTAACTTGCTATGGCGACCATTTTTTCCAAGGCGGTGCCGTAATTGAAATCAGCGATATCATAGCTGCTCTCAGCTGCAAAGCCCCAATGAAAATTGTCTGCTGTGTTTGCAGGGGGCATAGTTAGCTGCTTCTGGGTCAGCTGCTTCTGGTCAAAATGTCCAGCCAGCGGCATACGCGTTCCTCATTCGTGCCGGGTCGTCCGCTGTCAAGGACTGACCGACTGTAAATGGCCAGCATTGAGGAGTCGCCGCCTATATCAATAATGCGAATGGTGATGATATCTGGCAGACGCATGTTCGGCGATTGTTCAGTAAATTCGAACTGCTGTAAATCCATATCGATATTGCGTAATTTTATATTCGGGCGGCTGTCGGCATAGGCCAAAAGGCGTTGTCGAATAAGGGAGGGTTTGATTCTGTAGACATTAGCTGGTTCGTTGGACGTTGCTGACAGGCATATATCCTCGGGACACAATAAATAATTGTCCTGGGTGCTGTCCACCACCAGGGTTTCAAAGTCCAGCTCTCCCATTTCAGTAACACCGAAAACCCCCTTGAGCTTGTCGGTCAGGGAGGGGTTAAATGTTAATAAAACACCGGCCAACATTACGAGGACGCTCAGCCCCAAAATGCCGTATACAAACCGGTCCAGCTTGGAATTACCCATGTTCTGAACTGCCTTCAGTCAAAATAATCTCGTTAAGCCTAACCCAAAATGGACCCGAGCTGCATTGCGATCCCCATATCGCCTTCGACCCGAAGCTTGCCGGTCATAAACGCCATTTGCGCGTTCAGATTGCCCGCAATGATTTCCTTGAAGTTGTCAAATGAAACAATGACGGTACAGGCCGCGTCGGCGTCATCATTATTGACTACGGGCGGCGACGCGGTTGTGTCAATAAATATCAGGCCATCATCACCAAAATCAAATTTGACTGTTGTTTGTAGGGCCGGGCCATCGCCCAAACGGTCTTTCATGCCAGCTGTAACTTCTGCGAGATCCACTTTGCTACTCCCTTTTGCGGTCCGTCGTGACCCATTTTCCAATCTCAATGGCGCGTACGCTAGCATGGGAATTTGCAATATGACCAGTGAAATCTCGGGAAACAATTCGCTTTTATTGCCCGGTTACAAAGCCTGCCTGAGTTTAGGCCTTTACCTATTTCCCGTTACTCAGTTAACATAGGCTTGGTAAATTTTGATCACTTTTCCATTCAGGGGGTGGTCACTCTCCAAGCCGGGAGAATCGGGGAAAATTATGGCCATAAGGGTATTTTTAATTGTAATTGCAGCCGCTATTTCGGCGGGCGTGGCTTATGTTCTGAATCAGCAATTTACTTATGATCTTGCAGTTGCGGGCGCGGCAGGCGTGGGCGTGTTTGTTTTTATATATGCTTTTTTGTCATCTTTCGACATGCAACGGGTCGAGGGCAAGGCGGTTCAAGCGCAATCCGATGCAAGTGCTATTAGCAAATCTGTTAAGCGTGCAATTGCGAAGCAGAAAAAACAGATTGAGCGCCTTGAAGGCGATGATCGAAATCAAGAACTTCTGGCAGAAGTAAAGGTTCTGCAGACCCTTCTGGCGCAGGTGGCGGCGGAAAGAACACGTCCCTCAAAAAGTGCAACGATGGCAACGACGGATAAGACATTGGTTCGGGGGCAACAAGACGCCGCTCAGGAGCTGGACGAAGAAGTTGTTGCGAAAATTGTGCATAACGCGCTTAAAGAAAACCGGTTGGATCTCTATGTGCAACCGATTGTCAGCCTGCCCGCACGCCAGCATGTGCATTACGAATGCTATTCCAGAGTGCGGGATGAAAATGGCGAAACCATATTTGCTCGCGATTATATGCCTCAGGCAGAAAAAAGCGGTGTTACTGGAACCTTGGACAATTTGTTGTTGTTTCGCCTAATCCAACTGGTTCGCAAGCTGGGCCACCGTCGCCCCGGGGTAAAATTCTTTTGTAATATTTCGTCCTCATCCTTGCATGACAAAGAATTCTTCCCGCAGTTTGTTGAATATATGTTGAGCAATGACTTATTGGCGGACAGGTTGATTTTTGAATTTGCCCAAGCAGATGTCATGAATATGAGCGAAACGGTTGAGCGTAACTTATTAGCCCTTGGTCAAAAAGGATTTCGCTATTCCATGGATAATGTTGAGAGCACCGATGTCGGGGCAGCGGGTTTGTCGCAGCGCTTTTTCCGGTATCTGAAAATGGATGGGGACAAGCTGATGCAGCAGGGTGTCTCACCCCTATCATTTAAAGAAGAATTGGCGAAATATGATATTGACCTCATCGTATCAAAGGTCGAAGACGAGGAAATGCTGATAGATATCCTTGAGAAAAGCATTGATTTTGGTCAGGGGTATTTATTTGGTGAACCCAAGCTCAATACCCATGCTGGCGAAGCCAACACATCTGAATCGACCTAATTACTTAACTGTGCGGGTCATAAGATTAATTGAACAAGGCGTCGATATCGTCGGCATCCATCTCTTGGTCACCCTTTGATTTTGCTTGATCATCGCCATCGTCCAAAAGAGCATCAACGGTTGACTGGTCGATCCCCTCGCCCTCCAATGATGGACCACGTGCCAGCGGGTCATGCTTCTCAGCCGTGCCTTTTTTCTGTGCGGCTTGGATTTGATCTTCGGTAATCCCCAGCAGTTTGACCAGCTCCGACACACGTTCGTCGATGTGCGCCAACGTCTCAACAACCTTGCTGATGCGCTGGCCCGTGATGTCCTGAAAAGAGCAGGCTTCGAAAATATCCATCATCGCGCCTTCGATATTTTCTTTTTGTGACGCGAGGTCGTCGCTTTCAAGCGCGTTCATCACATTTTCAGCGGAGTTCATGATGGTTTCGGTTGCTTCTTCTGTGGCTTTAACGATGGCGTCAAGCTCTAGGCCTGCTCTGGACGTGCCTTCGTTATCGGAATCGGATGGGGCAAGAGATGCGATCTCTGCTCGTGCATTTGTCATATAGTCAGAGAGCGAGCGGCATTCATTATAGATAGACGTATCAACGGAAGAAAAGAAGGCCTGCATGGTTCCGATCAATACCTCGGTCACACCAGCCACGTCCTTCAAAGAGACATCATCTGCCGTTTGGTTGCGCAGCGAATCCACAAGCGCCTGAATTTGGTTACTCAACTCCTTGTTTGACATTTAGAAATCCCCGATGACCGCCGACATTTTTGTTTTCAAAGTTGCCGCATTAAATGGCTTAACAATATAATTGTTAACCCCTGCTTTTTTCGCCGCGATCACATTGTCCGTCTTGGATTCGGCGGTAACCATGATGAATGGCAAATTTTTCATTTGCTGGTCAGCGCGCACTTCTTTCAATAGCTCATAGCCCGTCATCGGTTCCATGTTCCAGTCAGAAATGACCAGACCATAATCTTTGGAGCGAAGCTTAACCAGCGCTGCTGCGCCATCCGTGGCCTCGTCAACGTTGTGAAACCCAAGTTGTTTCAAGAGATTGCGAATGATGCGAAGCATCGTCTTATAGTCATCCACAATGAGAATTTGCATAGACTTATCTACAGCCATAACCCAATAATCCGTTAGTTTATATTCTGGTACATTGTCCCAATTCACCGTGTTTTGCCTGACGTTAGCAAACAGGTTGCCCTCAGCGGTTTTGACCCTACTTCCGAGGCCATGAAAAAATGGTTAATAGGAAACTAGCTGATTGTTGGACAAAGTAAATACTTGCTTGCCAATTTTTGGTCGAAATGCTCAAACAGTATCGTGTTTCCTGAAGAACAGTTGGGCGTTTATGCGAATAGTTAGAAAATTGCAGGAAAAATCAGATGATGCATCGACCCACCCGGGCGCTGTGATTGCCCTGGGGAATTTTGATGGCTTTCATAAGGGGCATCAGGTTGTGGTCGGCGAGGCTGGCCGAATTGCCCGCGAAAAAGGGTTGTCATTTGGCGTATTTACCACCGACCCACACCCCCGAAGCTATTTTGCCCCAGATCAGTCGCACTTCCGTTTAACTATGGAAGCAGAACGAAACTTTCTTTTGGCCAAATTTGGTGTTGAGGAGCTTTTCCTCTGGCATTTTGATGCTGGCTTGGCAGGCACCAGCGCCGAAGATTTTGTGACTGATCTTTTGGTGACGGGGCTAGGTGCCAAGCATTTGGTGGTAGGATATGACTATAAATTCGGCAAGGGTCGCCTTGGCGATGTCGATTTATTGCGTCAACTGGGGGGCAAACTGGGGTTTGGGGTGACGGTGATTGATCCGGTTTCAGTAGGTGTTGAAGGCGAGGCTGGGCAGATTTATTCATCGACCCTTGTGCGAGAAGCGCTTGCAGCTGGTGAAGCCCGCCACGCGGCGGCCTTGCTCGGTCACTGGTGGGGCGTGTCTGGGAAAGTGGTTCAAGGAGACCAGCGCGGACGTCAAATTGGCTTTCCCACAGCCAATATCGAATTTGCCGGAACGGTTGTTCCCCGACACGGTGTTTACGCGGTGCGGGCCTTCAGACAAGGGGGCAGCGGTGGTCAAACACAGGCGGATAATCCTTCGCCGGATGGGGATTTTATCGAAGGCGTTGCGAATGTCGGGCGCCGCCCAACCTTTGATAATGGCAAAGTCCTGCTGGAGGCGCATTTATTTGATTTTTCCGGTGATCTTTATGGTCAGGAATTACGAATTGAATTCGTTGCATTCATCCGCGCAGAACAGAAATTTTCAGGGATCGATGCGCTGAAACAGCAGATATTGCAGGACTGTGAAACCGCGAAAGCTGTGTTGAGTGATGCCGACAATGCGCGGGATCATTTATCTGTGCCGACGCTGGACAAATACCTGGCGCGCCATCCATTGCCCCTTGGGGCGGTTTCCTAATGGCGGCTCCTTATATTTCTGGCTGAATTCGGCTCGACATGCGTTTAGCAGGCTGCTAGAAGCTTGAGCCCAAGTAGACGGTCAGTAAACAGTCAGGTGGACGGTCAAGTAAACCCAATATGTGCGCGCCAACGCGGGATTCTGTCACGGGATGCGCCGAGAGAATTTAGCAGATGCCCAAAGAATATAAACAGACACTTTTTTTGCCGGTTACCAATTTCCCAATGAAGGGGAATTTGCCCAATCGTGAACCCGATATGCTCGCGCGGTGGCAGGAAATGGATCTGTATTCCAGGTTGCGCAAAGCGTCCAAGGGTCGGAAAAAATTCATCCTGCATGATGGACCGCCCTATGCAAATGGCGATATCCATATCGGCCATGCGATGAATAAAATTCTGAAAGACATCATTGTTCGCTCGCAACAGATGTCAGGCAAGGATGCGCCTTATATTCCGGGCTGGGATTGTCACGGTTTGCCGATTGAGTGGAAGATCGAAGAAAAATACCGGAAGGCAGGCAAAAACAAAGACGAAGTTCCAACCGCTGAATTTCGCCAGGAATGCCGGGACTTTGCCGCCCACTGGATTGATGTGCAGCGCGCACAGTTTAAGCGCCTTGGCATTGAAGGCGATTGGGATAATCCATATACCACCATGGCCTTCGCGGCAGAGGCGCAGATCGTGCGCGAACTGCTGAAATTTGTCGACAGCGGCAGCCTGTATCGGGGCTCAAAGCCTGTTATGTGGTCGCCAGTTGAGCAAACAGCTTTGGCTGAGGCAGAGATTGAATATGCCGATATCACCTCGACCCAAATAGATGTGGCGTTCGAAATTGTAAGTTCGAAGGTTGATGAACTGGTCGGGGCGAGAGCCGTCATCTGGACGACAACGCCGTGGACTATTCCTTTGAACCAAGCGCTGGCTTACGGCGTTGATGTGGATTACCAGTTATTGGACACTCCCGCAGGACCACTGCTGTTGGCGGCACAATTGACCCCGCAGTTTTGCGGGCGTGCAGGATTTGATGTCTCTGCGTGTAAGGTGCTGTGGGAAGGAAAGGGCAGTGCGCTTGAGGGGACCATATGCCGTCATCCCTTTGCCGGTCAGTCTGAGTTTTTCGATAGACCACGTCCCATGCTCGAGGGCGATTTTGTGACCATAGATCAAGGTACGGGCCTTGTGCATATGGCACCCGACCATGGCGAGGACGACTTCCGCCTGTGTATGGCTCATGGCATTGAGCCAGTTTTCGTTGTGCAACCAGACGGCAGTTATTTGCCAGATTGGCCGGTTGTTGGTGGAAACCACGTATTTAAGGTCAACGGACGACCCGGGGACAATGCGGGCGTCGTTTGCGACGCACTTAAAGGCGCGGCCGCTTTGTTATCTTCTGGCGATTTCTCTCATTCTTATCCTCATTCATGGCGGTCCAAAGCCAAGGTCATTTTCCGCTGTACACCGCAGTGGTTCATTTCGATGGACAAGACGGGATTGCGGGATACGGCTCTGAAAGCGATCGAAGCGACGCGCTGGGTGCCGCCACAAAGTAAAAACCGTATGAAAAGCATGGTGGAAACGCGCCCTGATTGGGTTATTTCCCGCCAGCGCGCATGGGGTGTTCCGATTACTATTTTTGTTGAGAAAAGTACGGGCAACATCTTGAACGATGCAGATGTGAATGCGCGCATTGTTGCTGCGGTAGAGGCCGGCGGTGCCGATGCGTGGTTTGCAGAGTCTGACCAGGAACTGCTCGGCAGCAAATATGACGCGGATGACTTTGAAAAAGTCACTGATATTCTTGACGTCTGGTTTGATTCCGGCTCGACCCATGCCTTTGTCGTTGAGGCCCGCGCCGAGTTGGGGCAAAAAGCTGATCTCTATCTCGAAGGGTCTGACCAGCATCGTGGTTGGTTTCAATCGAGCTTGCTGGAATCCTGTGGTACGCGCGGCGAAGCCCCCTATCATGCGGTTCTGACCCACGGGTTTACGCAGGATGCCACGGGCCGCAAAATGTCCAAGTCTGGCACCAATGCGGTGTCGCCACTTAAGGAAATTGACCAACGCGGCGCAGATATTTTACGGCTATGGGTGGCATCGACCGATTATTTCGATGATCAGCGCATTGGTCAGGAAATCTTGCAGGGGCAAGTCGATGCCTATCGCAAAATTCGCAACACATTCCGCTTTTTGCTTGGCAATCTGGCGGGGTTTGATGACGCGGAAAAATTAGGATATGCGGAGTTGCCAGAACTTGAGCGCTGGGTCCTACACCGTTTGAAGCAGTTGGATGTGCTTTATAGCGAAAAGAAAGAGGGATTTGAATTTAACCCCATCTATCAAGCGCTCTTTAATTTTTGCATTGTTGATTTAAGCACATTTTATTTCGATATTCGCAAAGACGTTCTCTATTGTGACCCAAAAACGTCGGTGAAGCGCCGTGCGGCGCGGACAGTGTTGGATCAGGTGTTTCATTATCTGACCAAATGGTTTGCCCCTATATTGGTCTTTACCGCCGAGGAAGTATGGCAAAGCCGCTTCCCAAGTGATAACGACAGTATTCATTTGCAGCAATTTGAAGCAGCGCCAGATGAATGGTTTGATGAAGACCTCGCACGTAAATGGTCGCATATTCGTGGCCTACGCCGTGTGGTGACAGGTGCGTTGGAGGTTGATCGTCGGGAAAAACGGATCGGCTCAAGCCTGCAAGGTCATCCCGTGATTTATATGGACAGCGCTGATATTTCGCGCGCGATTGATGGCGTTGATTTGGCCGAAGTGTTCATTACGTCCTCTTATGAATTGGCGGATGGCGCTGCCCCCGTTGATGCATTCCGTTTAGATGATGTTCAGGGTGTTGGCGTGATGACCCGTGTTGCCGAAGGGGGCAAGTGCGGGCGTTGTTGGCGGGTATTGCCTGAAATTGCTGATGATGCAGAGGATGCTTTGTGCGATCGCTGCGATGATGCGGTGGGACAAGCAGAACCGATGGTGGATGCCAGTTGAACCTAACGCGCGCGCATAAGCTAGCTGGTCTATTTGCTGCGGGTCTTCTCATCGCTGACCAGATGAGTAAATATTGGATTTTGCAAATCTTCAAACTCCAGGATCTTGGCAGCGTTGAGATATTCTCATTCTTTAATCTGACTATGGTTTGGAACCGGGGAATCTCGCTTGGGCTATTTCAGGCCAGCGATGACTTGGGCCGCTATATACTGATTGGCGGCACCTCTTTGATCACGATATTTTTGGTGCATTGGTTTGCAAAAGAGCGCGACAAGAGGCTGTTATTTGGCCTTGCGATGATTATCGGTGGTTCGGTGGGAAATATTATTGATCGCATCAGGTTTGGCGCAGTTGCCGACTTTCTGCATTTCCATGGGTTTGGCTATTCTTTCTATGTGTTTAATGTGGCTGATGCCGCCATCACCCTGGGCGTTGCCTTTCTTTTGTGGGATGCCTTGCTCTCGCCACAAAAATCACCTACATAGTTATGCAAATTATGAGCATCTTGTTGAAGATGCGGATTTTTCGCGACGCTTGTAAAGGAACCATAATGACTCTATCACGAAATCTGCCAAAGACAGGAATGATCGCTTTGTTGCTGGTCTCTGCGTTCGCGCTTGAGGGTTGCGGGCAGATGCGCAAATTGGCTGGTGTGGATAGAAACTCGCCGGATGAGTTTCGTGTGGTCAGTAAACCTCCTCTTGTTATGCCACCGGATTACAGCCTTCGCCCGCGCAATATTGGCGAATCTAAACCGCAACAATTGACTCCGGCGACACAGGTTGTTGGTGCGCTATTTCCAGGTCGTACGACCCTGCCACCCGCCGGGTCTGCCGGTGAAGGCGCACTGGTTGAAGCCGTTGGTGCGGCCAACGTTTCTGCCAATGTGCGCTCAGCAGTTGGTGATAGCGACACATTGATTGTTGAAAAGGGCATGTTGCTGCGCGACGTCTTGGCATCGGGGGAAGTTCAAGACTCACCCGATACGTCCCATTTAGACCGTGTGGACTCGCGGCCAGATAATAAGCCAAGCGGCAATAAATAAAGCTGTTTTGTCTACTCTTTTTGATGGCTGTTTTCTCTTGTAGGAAGCAGCCATTTGCTTTGCTACAGTCGTTGCGAATTGATTCTGCCCAACCGATCAGGGGACAACCCGGTGAAGATCAAACGACTTTCTGACGATACCATCAACCGCATCGCTGCGGGTGAGGTGATAGAGCGTCCTGCAAGTGCGATCAAGGAACTTGTGGAAAATGCGATCGATGCCGGGGCACGCCGGATTGAGGTGCAGATGGTCGGTGGTGGGCGTGACTTGTTGTTGGTTGTCGATGATGGCTGTGGCATGAGTGCCGAAGAAGCCGAATTGGCACTGGAACGACATGCCACATCGAAACTCTCCGAAGATGATTTGGAACATATCACAACGCTTGGATTTCGCGGCGAGGCTTTGCCTTCGATCGCGGCGGTGTCCCGGTTCACTCTGCTGACGAAAGAAAAAGGCGGCGAAGCATCGTCCATTCACGTTGAAGCAGGTCGTAAAAGCGTGGTTGAGCCGGGGGCGGTGTCGCAAGGCACGCGTATTGAAGTGCGCGATCTATTCTTCGCAACCCCCGCACGGCTAAAATTTTTGAAAACCGAGCGCACGGAAGTTTCCTATGCTCTCGATGTGGTTAAACGGTTGGCCATGGCGCACCCGGAAATTGCTTTCCAATTTAGAAATGGCGAGAAAACAACCTTCAAGGTGGCGGCACAAAACAACATGGATCACATGGCCGCCCGCCTCGCCCGGTTGGGGGCTATATTGGGCGCTGGCTTCATGGAAAATGCCTTGCCCATTGATGCCGAGCGCGAAGGATTAAGGCTGTCAGGCTATGCGGGGCTACCAACCTTTAGTCGGGGCAACGCCCAGCATCAATTTCTCTTTGTCAATGGTCGTCCGGTTAAGGATAAGTTGCTCAACGGCGCTGTTCGCGGCGCTTATATGGACTTTCTGGCGCGTGATCGCCATCCGGTATTGGCGCTTTTTTTGGATGCGGATACTGAATTTGTTGATGTCAATGTTCATCCGGCCAAGGCGGAGGTTCGCTTTCAGGATGCGGCATTAGTCCGCAGTCTGATTGTTGGTGCGCTTCGCTCTGCCTTGGGCGCAGCAGGGCATCGGGCATCAACCAGTGTTTCTGACACGGCGATGGCTGCCATGCGTCCGCACTATGGCGGCGGGGCTGGTGGCGCATTCGCCAATAGAGAACGTCCCGAACTGCCCCGTGGCATGGCGTCTACCGCATTTGCATTCCAGTCTCCCGGTGCAGCATTTGATCAACAGTTTCCCCTGCAGGAAGCCGGGGAAATGGTTGCCCCGTCTGCACGGGAGGCCGACGAGGTGGACTTATCCGCTGAGGCTTTTCCCCTTGGCGCGGCCCGTGGTCAGGTGCATGGAACCTATATCGTGTCGCAGACGACCGATGGCATCGTGATCACTGATCAGCACGCAGCTCATGAGCGTCTTGTTTATGAGAAAATGAAGGGTACCATGGATGCGCGGGGTGTTGCGCGCCAAGTTTTACTTATGCCCGAAGTCGTCGATCTAGAAGATGAAGCCTTGGGTCATTTGACCACCAGATTCGACGAATTGGCCCAGCTGGGCTTGGTGTTGGAGCCATTTGGTCAGGGTGCCGTGATTGTGCGCGAGGTTCCCGCATTATTGGGGGATACTGATATTGCCGGACTGGTGCGTGATTTGGCGGATGAATTGGTCGAAATGGACCAAGCGCTCAGCCTGAAGGAAAAATTATCAGATGTGTGCTCGACAATGGCTTGCCATGGCAGCGTGCGCGCAGGGCGACGCCTGAATACCCGCGAAATGAACGCGTTATTGCGGGAAATGGAAGCAACGCCCCATTCTGGCCAATGTAATCATGGTCGCCCCACCTATGTGGAATTGAAACTGAAAGATATTGAAAAGCTTTTTGGCCGCCGTTAGCCCTGATATTCCAAATACAGAACGCGTGTTACCCCTTTTGCTCGGCTATCTCGTTCTATAAATCCGACGGGGGTCTCAAAATGATCATCGGCCGCGATCTCTATGACAATGAGGGTGCCATTTTTTAGCCAGCCCGCTGTTGCAGCGGATAAAAGCGCTGGTTCCGCCAGCCCCCGACCATAAGGGGGGTCCATGAAAATCACGTCAAATGGCGCGTCAACTTGGGGCAAGGTACGTGCATCTGCCCCTAAAAAAATAGACCTGCCATCGACACCCAATTTTTGGGCGTTGCGCTTGATCAATTCCATCCCTGCATGTTTTTCAACAAAGGTGGCACTTAGCGCCCCGCGCGAAATTGCCTCCAAGCCCATGGCACCGGTTCCGGCGAAGATGTCGGCCACGCGCTTGCCGTAAAGGCGGCCATCAAGCATATGGGTGATTTTGTTAAAGATGGATTCGCGCATGCGGTCGCTGGTGGGTCGGGTGTGTTTCGACCCCTTTGGCGGTTCTATCTTCCTGCCGCCCAGCTCCCCCCCAATAATCCTCATCTTTTCTTCTTCTCCGTAAATTTCTTGTCAGAAGACTTTTTCCCAGCCTTTTTTGAAACATGCCGGGCATTGGGCTTTGGCTTGGCTTTTGCGCGGCCTGTATTCGCACCTTCACTTGCCTTGGCCCCGCCGGACTTGGCTGAAAGTTTCTCCCGGCCTTTATAGATCAAATTATCAGGCACAGATTCTTCCAGTCCAACACTGGAGATTTCATCGACTTCGCCGCGATCAAGCGCGCCCAATTCAAATGGGCCATAGGCAACACGGATGAGGCGCGTAACGTCCAGGCCCAGCGCACCCAGAACCTTGCGCACTTCTCTATTTTTCCCCTCGCGAATGGCGACGGTCAGCCATGCATTGCTGCCTTGTGTCTTGCCAAGTTTTGCGTCGATCGAACCATATTTAACGCCGTCGACAACAATACCCTTCCGCAATTTACGCAGGGCCTCTTCATCGACTTTGCCATGCACGCGCACTTTGTATTGGCGTTTCCAGCCTGTGTCCGGCAGTTCCATCCAGCGCGCCATGCCGCCATCATTGGTTAAAAGGAGAAGGCCTTCCGTATTATAATCCAGCCGCCCGACAGAGATCACACGGGGAAGGCCTTCTGGCAGATTAGCGAAAACAGTTTCTCGACCCTCTGGGTCTTTGTGGCTGGTGACCATTCCGCGCGGTTTGTGGTAGCGCCACACCCGAGTGCGTTGGGGGCCAGCGATGGTTTTCCCGTCAACCATGATACCGTGTGTACTGGTAATCAGGGTCGCAGGCGTTTCAAGTATTTTTCCATCAAGGCTGATGCGACCCGCATCGATCATGCGCTCGATCTCGCGCCGGGAGCCAACACCAGCGCGCGCCAATAGCTTGGCAATTCGTTCTGGTTTCGGGCCAGATTTCGGATCAGATTTGGGGTCAGGCTTTGCATGAGCACTTGATGCCGCATTGGACTGGCTATTTGATTTTTTGTCTGTCATTTTATTTACTCTTTCCGGCGGACAATATGCTGAATGCTATATAGTTGCAATTGATCCCGATACAAACTGCTAATATCGTCACGACAGCCTTGGAAACATTATGTCAACATCATTGTCATCACCATATATGGAATTGGCATTGGCCGCCGCCCAAGAAGCGGGCTTGCGCGGCGAGGTGCCAGTGGGTGCGGTGCTGGTGGATGCCAATTCGGGCGAGGTTATTGTCAGTGAAGGCAACAGGGTCTTAGAATTGAAAGACCCCACGGCGCACGCGGAGTTGCTGGCTATTCGGGAGGCCGCGCGGTTAACAAAAAGCGAAAGATTGAATGGGTTTGATCTCTACGTGACGTTAGAGCCGTGCCCTATGTGCGCACAGGCCATTTCCTTTGCGCGTATTCGCCGCCTGTATTTCGGCGCCAGCGATGAAAAGGGCGGCGGCGTTGAAAACGGCCCACGCATATTCACGGCAAGCTCATGCCATCATAAGCCAGATGTTTATGGGGGCATTATGGAATCTTTATCGGTAAAACTTCTGCGAGATTTTTTTAGAAAGCGGCGTTAAGATAAACAGATGGACGCATTATTAAATTCGGATCAGTGGTCTGTGTGGGGCGATAAGCTGCTGACGTGGCTTGAGGTTTGGGTCTTGTCTGCGTCTTCGGGTATTCAAGTGGGGCTGTTGGTCCTATTTTATTTTGTTGCACGGGCGCTGGCGGGTCGATTCGATAAAACGGTCAACCACGTTGGCCAAAATCATGCCTTTGTGGAACGCTTTGATCATTATGTAGAACCGCTTTACCTTCCGACTATTTTTTTGATTATCATATGGATATCCATGGGCGCTGGGTTGAGTCTGGGGTACCCGGTCTATCTGCTGGATATCGCGGCAAAGCTCCTGCTGGCGTGGGTCTTTATTCATCTGGGGGCCAATATTGTGGGCAAGCGGTCAACCGCCCGGCTTGTGGCGACGATAGGTTGGTCGGTTGCCGCGCTAAGTATATTGAATCTTCTTGGTCCTTTGGTTGAGATTTTAGACGGGGCAGCTGTAAATCTCGGTAATACTCGTGTGTCATTGTTTGATGTGATCTGGGGCATCGCCAGCTTCTTCATTTTTATCTGGCTCGCGCTGGTGGCGGCGCGCATGATCGACATTCGATTGCAGCGTATGGATGGTATCACGCCCTCTGCCCAAGTATTGATCGCTAAAGTCATCAAAATTGTTTTTGTCTCTGTTGCCTTTCTGGTGGCGCTGAATTCTACGGGTATTGACCTCACGGCGTTGGCGGTTTTTGGTGGTGCCTTGGGTGTTGGTTTGGGCTTTGGTCTGCAAAAGGTGGTCTCTAATTTTATCTCCGGCATGATCCTGTTGTTGGATAAGTCGATCAAGCCAGGGGACGTGGTGCAGGTCGCCGATACTTATGGCGCGATTAATTCGCTCAGCGCACGCTTTACCTCTGTAATCACGCGGGACGGGACTGAATATTTGATCCCGAACGAAGACATGATTACAACGCCTGTGATCAATTGGTCGCACTCAGACAGGAAGGTGCGCCGCCGCATACCTGTGCAAATTTCTTATGATAGTGACGTGGAAAAGGCCATGGCGATCATGGTTGGCGCTGCCAAGGATAATCCGCGCGTGTTAATCGACCCGCCTGTGCAAGCACGGTTTATCGGCTTTGGCGAAAACGGTTTGGATTTGGAACTGCGTATGTGGATTCAGGACCCACAAAACGGGGTGCGTAATGTCGCCAGCGAAGTGCTGTTGAAAATGTGGCATGACTTTAAGGACCAAGGCATCCAACTGCCATATCCACAACGGGTCATTCATTTTGCAGATAAAGACGATCACGCCAAAGTTTTGGGTCAGGCATCGCCAGATAAAGCCGTGAAAGACCAGTCTAGCTCGGATTAGCCTTTTCACGCTCAATCGCACGCCAGCCAATATCAGTGCGATAAAAGCCCTGTGGCCAGTCGATTTTTTTGATCGCGGCATAGGCGCGGCTTTGCGCTTCGCCAACGGTGGCGCCGCGTGCGGTGATGTTGAGAACACGGCCCCCCACAGCTTTGATAACACCATCTTCACGAATTGTCCCGGCGTGGAAAATCTCAACATTTTCATCTTCAGCCGCCGCGTTCAGACCGTGGATCACCGTGCCTTTTTCGTAGGCCGCGGGATACCCCTTGGCGGCAAATACCACGGTCAATGCTGCATCCGGCTTCCAAACGGGTTCATAATGATCCAGCCCCTCCTGCACGGTGGAGAGCAGCCCGTCCACAATATCGCTTTCCAGTCGCATCATCAGGACTTGACATTCCGGGTCGCCAAAGCGGGCGTTGTATTCTATCAGTTTTGGCCCGTCGCTTGTGATCATTAGTCCGGCGAATAGAACGCCTTTATATGGGCATCCTTCGTGGGCCATGGCAGCAACGGTCGGCTTGATAATTTCGTCCATGGTGCGCCTGCACATTTCGTCCGTCATCACCGGGGCCGGTGAATAAGCACCCATGCCGCCGGTATTGGGGCCTTTGTCGCCATCAAAGGCGCGCTTGTGGTCCTGCGCCGTGGCCAGCGCCACCACATTGGTGCCATCGGACAGGGCAAAAAAGCTGGCTTCTTCCCCCTCCATAAATTCTTCCACAACCACTTCTGCGCCAGCGTCGCCAAAGGCGCCTTCAAACATCTGATCGATGGCTTCGGCGGCCTCAGTATCTGTCATGGCTATAATCACACCCTTGCCGGCCGCCAGCCCGTCAGCTTTAATCACAATAGGCGCCCCTTTTTGGGCCGCATATGCCTTGGCCTCTTCGGCGTTGTTAAAGCGCCCATAGGCGGCGGTGGGGATGTTATAGGTATCACATAGGTCTTTGGTGAAGCCCTTCGACCCTTCCAATCTCGCCGCCGCGGCTGAGGGGCCAAAGACGGGAATGTTGGCGGCATTCAGGCTATCCGCCAGTCCGTCAACCAGTGGCGCTTCAGGGCCAATAACCACAAGAGCGATGTTATTTTCATCGCAGAAGTTGATCACAGCCTCATGGTCGCCAGTATCAAGTGAAATACATGTGGCACAGTCTTCGATGCCACCGTTGCCGGGGGCTGCGAAAACTTCATGAACCTTGCTTGATTTCGCAATCGCCCAGCATAATGCGTGCTCTCGACCACCCGAACCGATCACCAATATATTCATCTTTATTCCCAACTGTGTTTACAGGCCACAGGCGTGGCTGGCGTTTTTTTTAACACGCCTTATTGCTTTGGGCCAAGGGCAATTCCACACCCCTGTTTTTGCCCATTAATTACATTGAGTTAATGGCGGTATGCGGCATAATAGCGCTATGCAGGATGAGAGTGAACAGCGGTCTGGGAATATGCATGAATTTAGCGTCAGCGAATTATCGCAGGTGCTCAAACGTCATATTGAAGATGGGTTTTCCTATGTGCGAGTGCGCGGGGAGCTATCGGGTCTGGCGCGCCCAGCGTCTGGTCATATGTATTTCGGCCTGAAGGAAGACAAAACGGTTCTTGATGGCATTTGCTGGAAGGGCGCGGCATCGCGTCTTGCGTTTAGACCTGAAGACGGGTTAGAGGTCGTCTGTACAGGCAAACTCACCACCTATCCTGACCGTTCCAAATATCAAATTGTCGTGACCCATATGGAGCCCGCAGGCGAGGGCGCTATGATGGCCCTGTTGGAGGAGCGTAAGAAAAAGCTCGCCGCTGAAGGGCTGTTTGCGGCCGAGCGCAAAAAGGCGATTCCCTATATTCCGCGGACTATTGGCGTTGTCACATCCCCCACGGGGGCAGTTATCCGGGATATTTTGCACCGCTTGTCTGATCGGTTTCCCCGTCATGTGCTGGTCTGGCCAGTTAAAGTCCAAGGCGAAGGCGCGGCGGCTGAGATTACCGCGGCGATTAAGGGGTTTAATGCCATAACCGGCGATGGCGCTTTGCCACGGCCAGATGTGCTGATTGTGGCACGCGGTGGGGGCAGTATCGAAGACCTGTGGGCGTTTAACGAAGAAGATGTGGTGCGCGCGGCGGCGGCCAGTCAAATCCCGCTTATTTCCGCTGTGGGGCATGAAACCGACACCACACTAATTGACCATGCGTCTGACCTGCGGGCGCCGACACCAACGGCAGCGGCTGAGAAGGCGGTGCCTGTCCTTGCCGATCTGCGTTACACGGTGAGCGACTTTCAGCAACGGCTGGAGGGCGCACGGGTGCGCAAGTTTGAGCGAGCCGAAGAAAAGCTGCGCGGTCTGTCGCGGGGTCTGCCGCGGCCAGAGGAAATGTTGGGGCTGGCGCAGCAGCGTATGGATGATTTGCGGATGCGCCTGCCGCGTGCGTTGAATATGGTGGCCAGTGAAAACGCGACAAGGCTGGAACGGATCGCGGGTGGACTATCTGCATCAAGTTTGCGTCACATGGTGCGGGCGAAGTCGCAAACATTCGCCGATCTGACGCGCCGCGCTGAACAGGCCACAAAACACGGCGTTGATGTCGCCTGCCAGCGGTTTTCGTCTACATCGCGTCTGCTTGAAAGCTTGAGTTATACTCGGGTCTTGGAACGGGGCTTTGCAGCGGTCTTTGATGCCTCTGGTAAACCAGTGACCAGCCGTCGAAGTGTCACCATGGGCGCGGCGCTTGATGTTGAATTTAATGATGGCCGGGTCGGCGTGACCGTGGGGGAAAGCACCGCTGGACAAGGGGCTATTAAACCGCCTAAAAAAGTGGTTAGAGCGAAAGCTAAGACACCAAAAAATACCGACCAAGGGAGCTTGTTTTGATCCAGCTGGGAACAGAAGCCAAACTTTATTATGGCGATGGTAATTACGACATTATGCAGGGTGGGGACCATGTGCGCTGCGGCGTGACAGGCCAAAAAATCATGCTGAGCCAATTGCGTTATTGGTCCGTTGATGCCCAACAAGCTTATGCCAGCGCTGAAATTGCTGTTGCCGCTATAACTGACACGGATACGTCAGGCGAGGAGTAGGGTGCACATGGCTTACTTTTTTCGTTCTGTGGTGGCCGCAATTGCCATCGCGATGGTAGCCGCAGGCTCGGCGCAGGCATTGGACCTGCGGGGGAACCTGGTTCAAGGTGGATTGGTTTTTGGTCAGGTTGATCCGGGCAGTGAACTTCATCTTAATGGCCGCCCGGTGCATATTGGCCGTGATGGTCATTTTCTGTTTGGATTATCCCGCGACGAAGCGCCAACAGCGTTGCTGGAATTGCGCCGCCCCGATGGCCGCACCGAAGAGCAGGTTTTATCAATATCCGCTCAAACCTATGATATTGAACGGGTGGATGGCCTGCCCCCACGCACAGTTAATATCCCAGAAGAAGAACGTCAGCGTCGCCAACGGGAACGATCACTGGTTGGTGCCGCCCGCGCCAGCCAAACCGAAGCCCTTGATTGGCTTGGCGGATTTATCCGCCCGGCCAGCGGGCGCATTAGCGGCGTTTATGGGTCGCAGCGCATCTTAAATGGTGAGCCACGCACGCCGCATTATGGACTGGATATCGCTGCCCCGGTTGGCGAGCCGATCTATGCACCCGCTGCGGGAGTGGTGCGTTTGGCGCAGCCGGATTTCCTGCTCGAAGGGGGAATTGTCATTATTGATCATGGCTTTGCCCTATTTTCGACCCTTTTTCATATGAACAGTGTCAGTGTAACAGAAGGCCAGCGCGTGGCGCAGGGTGACCAAATTGGCACCATTGGTGCCAAGGGGCGCGCCAGCGGACCACATGTCGACTGGCGTATCAATTGGGGCTCTGTCCGCTTGGACCCAGCTTTGGTGTTGGAGGACTGAATTTATGAATTTTCGTTTATCGTTGACCGTTGTCATGGCCGGCCTTCTATATTCTGGAACGGCGCAGGCACAGGAAGGCTCCCCAATCCAGATCGAAGGCGATGTGACCATTGTAAGCGACTATGACTATCGCGGCCTGTCGCGGACGAGTGGCAAGCTGGCGTTGCAGGGGGGCCTGGCCGCCTTTGATGAAAATGGGTTGTATGGGGGGTTCCTGTTGTCCAGCCTGAATGATGACTTCATGGGCTATGATGCCGAAAGCGAGCTGTATATAGGATATGGTTTTGCCGCCGGGGCCTATGATCTTGATGTGTCGCTATCCTTGGATAGTCTGCATCAGATCGGCGAAAATCAAACCGGGAATACGCGGCATTATGGGGAGATTCGTGGCTCCATCGCACGGGATTTCGGTTTGGCATTCATCCAATTGGGGGCGGCCTATACGCCGGGTAACCGCGAATATGGCCTTGGTCAATCTGCCTATAGCTTTGCCAAGGTCGAGGTGCCCTTACCGCTGCCGCAATTGCCGCCGAGTTCATTGGAATTTCATGTCGGTTACGAAGCCTTTGAAGGGGTTCGCGACAAGCTTGACTGGAAGGTCGGGCTTTATATGGACTTGGATATTGTCGAGGTCGGCTTCAAATATTATGGCACCAACCGGGATAGCTATGCCCCTGCTAGCGATAGCGTTGTTTTCAGCGTTCGTAAATATTTCTAAGGCTTAAGCCCGGTCAAGCGCCCGCGATGGTCATGCCATCAATGCGCAGGGTCGGGGCATTGGTCCCATAGCGAAATTCCAAATCACTTGCCGGGGTTGCACGGCGGAACATATCCATCAGATTGGATGTGATGGTAATTTCGTTCACAGCATGGGCGATAACGCCATCCTTGATCCAAAAGCCTGTTGCCCCGCGCGAATAATCGCCCGTGACACTATTGACCCCCATGCCGATCAATTCCGTCACATAAAGCCCGTCTTTCACATCGCGGGTCATATCTTCAGGTGAGATTTCACCCGCCGCCATATAAAGGTTGGTGGATGAGGGGGAAGGTGGGCTGGCGGTGCCCCGCGATGCCCGTCCGTTGGACGCCAGATCCAATTGACGTGCCGTTGCCAAATCCAGCACCCAGTTTTCCAAGCGTCCATCCTTGATCAATTCAATTTTGCCTGTGGGCAGCCCTTCGCCATCAAAGGGCTTGGATGCCATGCCACGTTTGATCAGGGCGTCATCAATGATGTTGATCCCGGGGGCAAAGACCTCGGTTCCCATGGCATTCTTCAGAAAACTGGTGCCGCGCGCAATACTGCTGCCATTAATAGCGCCCGCAAAATGCCCTAAGATGCTTTTGGAAACCCGCGGGTCAAATATCACCGGCACCTGACAGGTGGGTGCTTTTTTGGGGTTCAGACGCTTGATGGTGCGCTCTGCCGCACTTTTACCGATACTTTCCGGCGTCGGCAGGTCGTCGAAGTGATGGGCTGAGAAAAAGTCATAATCCCGTTCCATGCCCAAGCCCTCGCCCGCCACAGTTGAGACAGATATGGAATAGCTGGAGGATTTATTCTGGCCAAGGAAGCCTCGGCTGGTGGCCAGTGCAATCTCACCCGTCCCGTACCCAGCAGAGCCACCCTCGGAATTGCTAATGCCCTCGACCGCCAAGGCGGTCTCTTCTGCGGCGCGCGCCATATCTTCCAATTGCTCGGCAGTGAATTCTGTATTATCCCACAGGTCCAAATCTTGGCCGCTGCCCGTATAAAGCTGGTCTTGGTCTGCAAGACCACAATAGGGATCAGCGGGGGCCGCTTTGGCCATGGCGACGGCGCGCTCTGCGGCCTCGCTGACAGCGTCTTTATCGAGTTTGGATGTTGAAACGCAGGCCTGTTTTTGGCCGACAAAAACACGCAGTCCTAGGTCTGCGCCCTCGGAACGGCTTAGGTCTTCAATCTCGCCATTACGGACACTGACACCAAGCGAGCTACCCTTTACAAGAACAGCATCGGCGGCGTCTGCGCCGTATTGTTTGGCACAGGCAAGAGCGTGTTCCAGCGGTGAAATATCCATGTTTTGTCCTGTGATTAGTCTTTACTGTCGTCTGATAAGCCGAGTTTTGCCCACATGGCGTCGACCTTTGTGATAACGTCATCGTCCATGCGGATTTCCCGACCCCATTCGCGGGTGGATTCGCCGGGCCATTTATTGGTAGCATCCAAACCCATTTTCCCGCCCAGACCCGATATCGGGCTGGCAAAGTCTAAATAGTCAATGGGTGTGCCTTCTACAAGGGTTGTATCGCGCACCGGGTCCATCCGGGTGGATATGGCCCACATCACATCCTTCCAGTCGCGCACATCAATATCCTCGTCCACTACAATGACGAACTTGGTGTATACAAATTGGCGCAGGTAAGACCATATCCCCATAATGATACGCTTCGCATGCCCCGGATAGGCTTTTTTGATGCTGACCACCCCGATCCGGTAGGAGCATCCCTCGGGCGGTAACCAGAAGTCTTTAACTTCAGGAAATTGCTGCCGCAACAACGGCACAAACACATCGTTCAGCGCCTCGCCCAGCACACTCGGCTCGTCCGGTGGACGACCAGTATAGGTGGAAAGGTAAATTGGGTCCCTGCGCATAGTAATGGCGGTGATGGTGAAAACGGGGAAGCGCTCGACCGAATTATAATAGCCAGTGTGATCGCCGTAGGGTCCTTCGTCCTCATAATCATCGAGCGAGACATGGCCCTCCAGCACAATTTCGGCACTCGCCGGCACTTTCAGCGGAATGGTTTTGCAGTCTACTAGCTCCAGCTTTTTACCCCGCAACAGGCCAGAAAATTGATATTCGCTGAGTGTGTCGGGCACTGGCGTCACTGCAGCCAAGATGGTTGCCGGATCAGCCCCTAAAACCACAGCCACGGGCAAAGGCTCTGCTTTTTTATCTTTCCAGCGGGCGTGATGTTGCGCCCCGCCACGATGTTTCAGCCAGCGCATCAGGGTTTTACTTTTGCCGATTTTCTGCATCCGATAGATGCCCAGATTAAAATCATCCTCGCGCTTGTCTGATGGCCCTTTGGTGACAACCAGCGGCCATGTGATCAACGGTGCTGGCTCGCCGGGCCAACAGGTTTGGATGGGCAGCTTATCCAAATCAATATCCTCGCCCTGCAAAACCACCTCTTGTACGGGGGCTTTTTTGACGGTTTTCGGCTTCATGGCCATGACATCTTTGGCAAGTGGCAGCATGGACAGGGCCTCTTTAATGCTGCCGGGGGGTTCTGGTTGGCGTAGGAATGCCAGCGTTTCGCCGATCTCGCTTAGGCCCTCTGGCGTTGTCCCCATGCCCATGGCGACGCGGCCAACCGTTCCAAACAGATTGACCAAAACCGGCATATTGGCGGGCGCGCCGTGCTCATTCACGACATTTTCAAACAGGATCGCGGGACCGCCGTTCCTAATGACGCGGGACTGAATCTCGGTCATCTCAAGATTGGTTGAGACCTGTTCGCTGACGCGCACAAGATCACCCTGTGCTTCAAGAGCATCGATGAAGTCGCGCAGGCTTTGGTATGCTTTTTTATCTGTCATATGGCAAACTTATAGGACCTCTTTTATCGCAAGGAAAGCATGGATCAAAAATGAGCCTAGAAATGCCCGGCAATGATGCCCACAAACAAAAGCCAGCCAACCCATGTATTGGACTTGAAGGTTTTGAGGCAACTGCCAGAATTGTCCAGTCTGACGCGGGTTATCTGCATCGCCAAGTGTAAGGTCATTGCCGCTGCACCAGCGACAAAATATGCGCTCATGCCCGCCTCGCGCCCTGCGGCCATGAAACACACCGCAGCAGCCGTATAAAATATAAAAAGAGCGGGCTTGGTGGCGCCGCCCAATCGCAGCGCGGTTGATTTCACGCCGATGATGGCGTCGTCTTCTTTGTCTTGATGGGCATAAATTGTGTCGTAGCCGAGGGTCCAGAATATGCCGCCGACATATAACAGTATGGCGGGCTCGCTGATCTCCCCGCGCACAGCCGCCCAGCCTAAAAGCGCACCCCAGTTAAATGCCAGTCCCAGCACAAATTGTGGCCAATGGGTAATGCGCTTCATGAAGGGATAAATGGCAACGATGGGCAGGGACAATAGACCGATAAGAATCGCAAACGGGTTGAGCTGCGCCAAAACCCATAAGCCCAGCAACGACATAAGGGCCATGGCGGCGAAGGCTGCTTTGACGGTAATCTGTCCCGATGGAATGGGGCGGGACCGGGTACGGGCGACCTGTGCATCATAGTTGCGATCGACAATATCGTTCAGCGCACATCCTGCGCCGCGCATACTAAAGGCCCCAACAGCAAACAGCGCCAGCAAAGCCAGATCCGGTGTTTCGCCCAGCGGGGCCGCCAGCGCAATCGACCACCAGCAGGGCCACAACAGCAACCAAGTGCCAATCGGGCGATCAGCACGGGCAAGGCGTAAATATGGCCGCACGGCCATGGGCGCAAACCGGTCTACCCAGTTGTTATCATTGGCATCTTTAGTTTTTAGATTCATACTCTTATTTCATGTGCGATCATGGGCTATAAGGACGACGGAGAGTATAGATTGGATCAACTTGAGTGGCACGAAATATATGACCTATAAAGCGAAAATACGCCTTTTTGTGGACGCGCCCTTGTCGGTGGGCGCGGCTGTTCCCTTACAGGGGGATAGTCGGCATTACCTGATCAATGTATTGCGCTTGGGGCTGGGTGATGTGGTGCATATTTTTAACGGCCGAGATGGTGAATGGGCCAGCGAGATCACTGACCTGACGAAAAAAGCCATGGTCCTGACCGTCCAAGAGCAAACCAGGGGCCAGTCGTGCGAGCCTGATGTTTGGCTGGTTTTTGCCCCCGTCAAGAAGGCGCGCGTTGATTTTATTGCGCAAAAAGCGACCGAGTTGGGGGTCTCGCGTCTGATGCCTGTGTTCACCCATCATACATCCAGTGAGCGCGTGAAGGTGGAGCGCCTGCAAGCAAACGCCATTGAGGCGGCAGAACAGTGTGAGCGTCTCAATGTACCCGGTGTTGATGCACCGCGTAAACTTGTCGATGTGCTGTCAGATTGGCCACCGGACCGGGCCATCATGTTTTGCGACGAGGATCTGTCCGCCCCGAACGCAGTAGAGGCACTGAGCAACCTTGATGAGGCAACCAAAAATGCATCATGGGCCATTTTAATCGGGCCGGAAGGCGGGTTTTCGGACGATGAGCGAAAAATGATCAGGGCTATGGACAAGTCTGTTCCCGTCACGCTTGGTCCACGGATTTTGCGGGCAGACACGGCGGCACTTGCCGCTATCAGCCTGTGGCAGTCAGTTTTGGGCGATTGGCAATAACGGTCTATGGTGCGGGTTTTAATGCTGTGAATTTATTTTAGGGCGGTGTGTGTTTTTTTGCCTTGATAGTTGGCGCATCAGCATCAATCTTATGGCCTGAAATTTAATAAGCGCGACGCGGGATGCGGTCTGGCTTCGCAGCCGAATATAAGGTAGCGGAATTATATGTCTGGAAAATCAGCAATCATTGAAAACAAGGAACAGCTTGTCGCCTATTTTGCGTCTGGCGAAAAGCCCCGCGAAGACTGGCGTATTGGCACCGAACATGAAAAATTTTGCTATCATGTCGAAGACCTCAGCCCTTTGAAATATGAAGGTCCGCAAGGGATCAAGGCCGTTCTTGAAGGTTTTCAGCAGTTTGGCTGGGCACCCGTTTATGAAAAAGGCAATATCATCGCGCTGACCAAAGACGGCGCATCCATTACGTTAGAACCAGGTGGGCAATTGGAGCTATCCGGTGCGCCGTTGCGGACCATCCACCAAACCTGCGACGAAGTGCACACGCATTTATTCCAAGCCAAGCAAGTGGGCGACTCGCTTGGCGTGGGGTATCTGGGCATGGGGTTTCATCCCTTTTTGAAACTAGACGAAGTTCCGCATATGCCCAAGGGGCGCTATGATATTATGCGCCGCTATATGCCGACCAAGGGTAATCTTGGGCTGGATATGATGCATCGGACCTGCACAATTCAAGTGAATCTGGATTACCAGAGCGAAGCGGACATGGTGAAAAAATTCCGTGTGGCCCTTGCATTGCAGCCTGTCGCGACGGCGCTGTTTGCCGCCAGCCCCTTTAAAGAGGGTAAGCCCAACGGCTTTAAGTCCTATCGCAGCCATATTTGGACTGATACGGACCCTGACCGAACCGGCATGTTGCCCTTTGTTTTTGACGAAGGGTTTGGCTACGAGCGTTGGGTCGATTATCTTTTGGATGTGCCCATGTATTTCGCCTATCGCGATGGCAATTATATTGATGCCGCAGGTCAATCATTTCGCGATTTTATGGATGGTAAGCTTCCCGCCTTGCCCGGCGAACGGCCGAGCATGAAGGACTGGGAAGATCAAATCACCATGCCCTTCCCAGAAGTGCGATTGAAAAAATTTCTTGAAATGCGCGGTGCTGATGGCGGTCCGTGGTCACGTCTTTGTGCGCTGCCTGCGCTGTGGGTTGGCCTGCTTTATCATGGCGAATGCCTTGATGCGGCATGGGATTTGGTGAAGGGCTGGTCGGTTGAAGATATGGCGGACTTGCGGAACAGCACCCCCCGCGCTGGATTGGATGCAACATTCGCACACGGCAAAATGCGCGATCTGGCGGGCGAAGTTTTGGAAATCGCGGACTGTGGCCTGAAGGCGCGCGGCGAGCGCGGTAAGATTGATACCGACGAGCGCGGCTATATTCAGCCACTTAAGGCCTGTGTAACAAGCGGTCACACGCCAGCGGATGATTTTCTTGAAGCCTTCAATGGACGGTGGCAGGGCGACCTGTCCAAGCTATTTGGCGAGTTGAGCTATTAGAGACTAGCGCTTTTTCTTGTCAAAAAGCCCTGTGTCTAGTCCGTCGATGCTTCTGACGTTCTTTTGCATCTGATAGTCGTAAAGTTCGTCTTCGTCTTTGGATTCGGCCCATTTTTCCAGTGTGGGGCGGGCGCGGACATTGTCGGCTCTGGGAACGCCATAACCGCAGCTGGTTTGTAGGTTATCTATATCGACAATCATAATCTGTCGAACGCCCCGCATATTGGTGAAAAGCCCAATATATTCATCAAATTCGTCGTCGCCGGGGTGTACAGCATAGCCTGCACCGTAAAGGCGCATGATCAATGGGTTGCGCGTAAAGCTCATGAACATGATGGTGATACGGCCATTTTCTTTCAAATGTGCCGCTGTTTCGTTGCCACTGCCGACCAAGTCCAGCCAAGCAACACGTTTGGAATTGATAATTCTGAAACTGTCTAGGCCGCGCGGGGAAAGATTGATGCGACCTTTGGTGGGGGCGGTCGCTACGGTGAAAAGCTGCTGTTCTTCTATGAAGTCGCAGTGCTTGGCGAGTAGCTCGTCAAAAAATTCAGACATGGCGATATCCCCTTCCCACTAAATCCTGCCGCTTGGTTCAGCCTAGCATGCCGGGCCACAGCCATCAATCAAGCTTCGCTGCCGCCTACGGTCAAGCGCTCAATTAACAAAGTCGGTTGCCCCACTCCGGCGGGAACGCTTTGCCCGCCCTTACCGCAGGTGCCAACACCGGGGTCGAGTGCCAGATCGTTGCCAATCATGCTCACTTCTTTCAGCACCTCCGGGCCGCTGCCGATCAGCGTGCTGCCCTTGACGGGATAGAGGATTTTGCCATCCTCTACCCGGTAGGCTTCAGTGCAGCTAAAGACGAACTTGCCATTGGTGATATCCACTTGGCCGCCACCAAAGTTGACCGCATAGATGCCATTCTTGATCTTGGCGATAATCTCGTCAGGCTCTTTGTCACCAGCGCGCATGAATGTATTGGTCATGCGCGGCATGGGGGCATGGGCATAGGATTGTCTGCGGCCATTACCAGTTGGCTCCTCGCCCATCAAGCGGGCGTTCATGCGGTCCTGCATATAGCCCTTGAGGATACCGTCTTCGATCAAGATGGTTTCCTTGGACGGGGTGCCTTCGTCATCTATGGTGATAGAGCCGCGTCGGCCTTCCAATGTGCCATCATCGACAACAGTGACGCCCGGGGCGGCAACACGCTCGCCAATCAATCCGGCGAAGGCGGATGTCTTCTTGCGATTAAAGTCGCCCTCAAGCCCATGACCAACGGCCTCATGTAACAGCACACCGGGCCAACCGGGACCCAGGGCCACCTGAAATTCGCCTGCTGGCGCCGGGCGGGATTGCAAATTAACCTCTGCTTGGCGAATGGCTTCCAAGACTTGGTCACGCCAGTGTTGTTCAACAAAAAAGTCACCAAATCCATGCCGACCGCCAGTGCCATGTGTGCCCACCTCTTGACGGTCTCCTTCACCCATGACCACACTGACATTCAGGCGCACAAGGGGGCGAATGTCGTTAAATATGTGGCCGTCGGCCCGGGTGATTTGCACCACCTGCCAAACACCAGACAGCGAGACGCTAACTTGGCGTACCCGTGCGTCAGCGCTGCGGGCAAAGCTATCAATGTCTTGTAACAGTTTTACTTTTTTCTCGAATGGGAACGCACCAAGCGGATTTTCATCGGTATAAAGTTTGGCGTTGGTGCCCTTTGGCGGGCCGGACATGGTGCCGTCATGACCACGGCGCACCGCGGTCACGGTGTCACTGGCACGCTTGAGTGCTGCCTCGGATAGCTCATTGGAATGGGCAAAGCCCGTTAATTCACCCACGACTCCGCGCAGGCCAAATCCTTGCGTGGTATCGAAGTTAGCCGTTTTGAGGCGCCCATCGTCAAAAACAAGGCTTTCTGACTGGCCATATTCCAAATATAATTCGCCATCATCCATCCCTGTCAGTGCGTCCCTCACGAGGGAAGTGATTCTCTCCTGAGAGGTCTCAAAAGCGTCTGTAAACAAATTTGTCGGAGAAATATGGCCTGACATACGGTGTCTCGCGGGATTGGGGCTTATTCGGCCCTGGTTAAAATGACGAAATTGGTCGGATAATCTCTTTACAGCTTCATATCTGGACTTCCAGCCTGCTTTATTCAAGCCTATAATCGCTCAACTTGTGTGAACCGCCATAATTTAAAGCGAAAAAATGCAAGGGTAGGGCGTTAGAGGGGCTTGTGACATGAGTGAAATCTGATATAACCACAACGAATTCTCTGTGAGAGGGGAGTGTATTGCGCTTATGGCGTAGTCTGAATAGTCCGAAATAATGCCGTATGCCTGAGGGTGCCGCTGCCAGTTTGTTGGTTTGATAGGGTGCTGACAGGGGGTGAACCGCCAGAGGGGGCAATTCATCAGGCGGCAGTAACGAAAGGCATCCATGTTGCCTCTGTGCAGTCATGGTGTCTAAAACAAAAGGCGAAGGTAAACAGATCATGCATTTTCAAAAAATCTGGACCCTGCTAGCAACGGTTTTTCTCGGGATGATTTCCACAGGAATGGCGAGCGCGCAGGATCGTGTGGGTGTTGCGGTTGAAAAGCAACTGAACTTCCAGGAATCGGCAACAGAGTTGATGACGCGGCTTACTGACTTTCATGATATGCTCTTGATCGTCATTACGGTCATCACGATTTTCGTGTTTGCGCTTCTGGCTTATGTCATGGTGAAATTCAGCCGTAAGGCAAACCCGGTTCCCAGTACAACGTCTCATAATACATTTATTGAGATTATCTGGACCGCTGTGCCGGTCATTATCCTTCTGGCTATTTTGGTGCCGTCGATGCGCCTTCTGTATTTCCAAGACACAATTCCCGAATCGGATGTGGTGATCAAAGCAACCGCTCATCAGTGGTACTGGACGTATGAGTATCCCGATGAAGGTGGTTTTTCGTTCGATTCGATTATGCTGCCAGACAGCTATTTCACCGATAACCCGCCCGCAGAGAAAGAAACCGTCGTCGCTGACATCATGCATTTGATGAATATGGACGAGGCCCCCGAAATGTACCGTCTGCTGGAAACCGACACGCGGATCGTTGTGCCCGTTGGCAAAAACGTGAAGATGGTGGTTACCGCAGATGATGTGATTCATGCATGGACCATTCCCGCGTTCGGCGCAAAAGTTGACGCTGTACCGGGCCGTATTAACGAACTGTGGTTCAATGTGGAGGAGCCGGGCACCTATTACGGACAATGTTCCGAATTGTGTGGGGTGCGTCACGCATTTATGCCGATCGTCGTACAGGCGGTCAGCGAAGAAGATTATCAGGCTTGGTTGGGTCGTGCTAAAGCGTTTTACGCTGGTATAGAAGACGACAGCCCAGTCCGCGTTGTTATGGCTGGCGAATAACGTACAGCATAGCAAACAGTAAAGATTTCGAGAAAGGACAATCATAATGTCACATGATGATCACACACCGACAGGCTTGGTGCGTTGGCTCTACTCCACCAACCATAAGGATATCGGGACGCTGTACTTGATATTCGCTATTTGCGCCGGACTTATCGGCGGCTTTATGTCGGTTTTGATGCGTATCGAACTGATGGAACCCGGTGTCACATTCCTGCCCATGCTGACGGGTGGCAATCTTGACGCGGCTTATCACTTGTTTAACGTGCTGGTGACGGCGCATGGCTTGATCATGGTCTTCTTCCTCGTCATGCCGGCACTGATTGGGGGCTTCGGGAACTGGTTTGTGCCGATTATGATTGGCGCGCCGGACATGGCTTTTCCGCGGATGAATAACATCAGCTTCTGGCTGTTGCCGCCGGCTTTCCTGCTTCTGCTTGGCTCCGCCTTCGTTGAAGGTCCGGCCAACCTCAGTGGTGTGGGCGGGGGCTGGACAGTTTATGCGCCCTTGTCGACTTATGGTCAGCCGGGGCCAGCAATGGATATGGCGATCCTTGCGCTGCATATCGCTGGTGCGTCGTCCATTCTCGGTGCGGTTAACTTTATTACCACCATCTTCAACATGCGGGCGCCGGGTATGACGCTCCATAAAATGCCGCTATTTGCATGGTCGGTTCTGGTGACGGCCTTCTTGCTGTTGCTGTCTCTGCCAGTTCTAGCGGGCGCCATTACCATGTTGCTGACGGACCGTAACTTCGGCACAACATTCTTTGACCCCGCAGGCGGCGGTGACCCGGTTCTGTTCCAGCACTTGTTCTGGTTCTTTGGCCACCCCGAGGTGTACATCCTGATTCTGCCAGGTTTTGGTATTATTTCGCATATTATTTCCACCTTCTCCCGCAAGCCGATTTTCGGTTATCTGGGCATGGCATACGCCATGGTAGCGATTGGCTTCATCGGCTTCCTGGTGTGGGCTCACCACATGTATACCGTTGGTATGCCCGTTGATCTGAAGGCCTACTTCCTTGCGGCAACCATGGTGATCGCGGTGCCGACCGGCATTAAAATCTTCTCATGGATTGCGACAATGTGGGGTGGTTCCTTGACGTTCGAGACACCAATGCTTTGGGCAATTGGCTTTATCGCTCTGTTCACCCTTGGTGGGGTTACGGGTGTGGTTCTGGCGAATGCGGGTATTGATCAGGCGATGCATGATACCTATTATGTGGTCGCGCATTTCCATTACACCATGTCCCTCGGAGCTTTGTTCTCAATTTTCGCGGGCTTCTATTACTGGATCGGCAAAATGTCTGGCCGCCAGTACCCGGAAACGCTCGGTAAGATTCACTTCTGGCTGACCTTTGTTGGCGTGAATTTGATCTTCTTCCCGCAGCATTTCCTCGGCCTCGCTGGTATGCCTCGTCGCTATGTGGACTATCCGGATGCTTATGCATATTGGAACTATCTGTCCTCAATCGGCGCGTATCTGTCCTTCGCGGGCGCACTTTTGTTCGTCTTCATTATTTGGCGCACATTCAAGTCAGGCGCGAAGTGCGCGGATAATCCATGGGGTGAAGGCGCAACGACGCTGGAGTGGACATTGCCCTCTCCGCCGCCGTTCCATCAGTTCAATGACCTGCCGAAGATTAAATAGTCGGTATCCGATCTAAAGTGAAGGTAAGCAATTCATGGCCGAATCCATGACCGCCATCGCAGAAAACACCGCCAATGCGGGTGCACATGATGCACCCGCAGAGGCTGGTGATTTCTGGCAACTGTTGAAACCACGGGTGATGAGCCTTGTGGTCTTCACAGGGCTTGTTGGTCTTTTGGCAGCACCGGGTGATATTCATCCGGTGATTGGCTTTGCGGCCATCCTGTGTATTGCTGTTGGTGCTGGTGCGTCCGGTGCCTTGAACATGTGGTACGACGCTGACATTGATGCGGTCATGAACCGTACGAAGGGGCGTCCGGTGCCTGCCGGGCGGATGGAGCCGGGTGTGGCACTTGGCTTTGGCATGACCTTATCGGTGGCGTCTGTGACCTTCATGTGGCTGACGGTGAATACGGTTGCGGCCGTGTTATTGGCCCTGACCATTGTTTACTATGCGGTCTTTTACACCATGTGGTTAAAGCGCCGTACGCCGCAGAATATCGTGGTCGGCGGCGCTGCGGGGGCATTTCCCCCGGTGATTGGCTGGGCCGCGGTGACAGGCAGTGTCAGCCTAGAAGCCCTTGCCCTGTTTGCGATTATATTCATTTGGACGCCGCCGCATTTTTGGGCGTTGTCCCTGTTTATGAGCGAAGATTATCGCCGTGCCGGTGTGCCCATGTTGCCTGTCGTTGCCGGCGAACAGGAAACACGCCGTCAGATATTCCTCTATAGCTTGGTGCTTGCGCCGCTTGGTCTGGCGCCATGGTTTATGGGCTTTGGCGGTTTGGCCTATGCGGGCGTTGCGGGGCTTGGCGGTATTGTGTTCTTGGCCTTGGCGACCAAGGTTTTACGCGGTAGCGGGACACACAAAAATGCCCGCATGTTGTTTGGCTTTTCTATTTTTTATCTTTTTGGGCTGTTCGCCACACTAGGCGTTGAAGCCATTGTTCGGGGACTTGGTTGATGGCTGAACATTCGGAAATGCACAAAAAAATGAAGGGGCGCAATTATGCGCTGGCGATTGCTCTGGTCGTCTTTGTTGTGCTGTTCGGTGTGGTGACTTTTGTTAAATTAAAAACAGGAGTGAGCGGCTGATGGACCAGACGCCCAAGCAAAAACAGGTGAATAATGTTCGTTTGGCAGTCATGCTCGGCCTTGGTGCTGTGGGCATGGTGGGTATGGCTTATGCGGCTGTGCCGCTTTACCAGCTTTTCTGTCAGGTCACAGGTTTTGGTGGTACCACGCAAGTGGCACAGGCATCAGATCACGCCGTGCTGGATCGCACCATGAAGGTGCGCTTTATGGCGAATACGCACCGCGATATGCCCTGGGAATTTAAACCGTCCCAGTCTGAGCAAGTGATCAAAGTGGGTGAAAACACGCTGGCTTTTTACGAAGCCACAAATAATACAGACGAAACCATTGTTGGCACGGCGATTTTTAATGTGACGCCGCACAAAGCGGGTGTTTATTTTTCCAAAATTGATTGTTTCTGTTTTACCGAGCAAGTGCTGAAACCCGGGCAGCGGGTGGATATGCCAGTGACCTATTTTATTGATCCGGAAATCGCAGACGATCCACATTTGGACGAAGTGACGGAGATTGTGTTGAGTTATACATTCTTCCGCAAACAAGAAGCAGAAGCCGCCGTTGTCGCACAGAGTGACGATAGCTAAACGGCTTTGGGGTTTTAAGAATACGAGAAGACTGGGGCGATAAGCCCGGCGCTAAATAAGGAGTAGAGACCAATGGCAGGCGCAGTAAATCATGACTATCATCTGGTGGAGCCATCACGGTGGCCACTGGTTGCGGCCATTTCGACATTTGTACTGGCGATCGGCGCGATCCGCTGGATGCATGACTTGGCCTTTGGCCCATATTTATTCTGGGCAGGCCTGATCGGACTTTTATATACCGCCGCGTCTTGGTGGGGTGACGTGATCAAGGAAGCCCATGCGGGCGACCACACACCGACAGTTCAACTGGGGCTGCGGTATGGCATGATCCTTTTCATCGCGTCCGAGGTGATGTTTTTCGTGGCGTGGTTTTGGGCGTATTTTGATGCCGCGATCTGGCCTGTTGCATCTATTGGCGGCGTTTGGCCGCCAACCGGCATTGAAACCTTTGATGCTTGGCACGTTCCTTTTGTGAATACGCTGATCTTGCTGTTGTCGGGGACAACGGTTACATGGGCGCACCATGCACTTTTGGAAGGTGATCGCGACTCCCTGAAAAAGGGTCTGTGGTTGACGGTTCTTTTGGGGATGAGCTTTACCGCCCTTCAGGTCTATGAATATATGCACGCGACCTTTGCATTCTCGGGTCATATTTATGGCGCGACTTTCTATATGGCCACGGGTTTTCATGGTATGCATGTGTTGCTGGGCACGGTGTTTTTGATTGTTTGCCTTGTTCGTGCTTATAAAGGCCACTTTACGCCGCAGCAGCATTTTGGTTTTGAAGCAGCTGCATGGTACTGGCACTTTGTCGACGTGGTTTGGCTGTTCCTGTTTGCAGCGATTTACTGGTGGGGCGGTCAATAAGCCTGACCGTGACTTAATGCACAAGGAGAGGGCGCTGGATGCCCGATCAACACTATAAAGATTTCGAAGCCTCGCCCGTATGGGCGGGGCTTCGTTGCCGTTGCCCCCGGTGTGGCAAGGGAAAGCTCTACCGTGCCTATTTGAAGGTCGCGCCCGAATGTAGTGTGTGTGGGTTGGACTTTCGGGCCGCAGAGAATGCTGACGGCCCGGCCGTTATCGTCACCCTGATTTTGGGTTTTCCAGTGGCTTTTGCCATGGTGCTGGTTGAGGTCGCCTACACACCACCGATTTGGGTTCACATGGCGCTCTGGATTCCGATGATTGTTATCGGCACGCTTTTGTCTTTACCCCCTTTGAAGGGCGTTTTTATTGCCCAGCAGCTGCGCTATGATGCGCGTGAAGCTCAGCTAGACGCTACGCCCGATACAGCGCCGGATAACGGCCAACAAAAAACCGAAGAAGACACGTAAACCATGGCCATTTCTTTCAGCCCGCGAAAAATGATTGGTGCCGCGCTTGTGCTTGGCGCATTCATCGTGTTGATCGGCCTTGGCAATTGGCAGATTAATCGCCTGCATTGGAAAGAAGGCCTTTTGGCGCGTATTGAGGCGGGCATGAGCGGCCCGGCTGTGGCGCTACCGGGGCATATTGATGACCTTGCTGCTTGGGAATACAGGCACGTGCGCTTATCTGGTCGTTTCGATCACCAGCGCGAGTTACTCTTGCATGCGATTGGGCCGAACGGGCAGGTGGGCTATCATGTTTATACGCCGTTTTTGCGGACCGACCAGCCGCCGGTGATTGTCAATCGCGGTTTTGTTCCGGCGGCATTGAAAGATGCGCGGTCGCGCACGGATGGACAAGTGACAGGCCAGCGGGATGTGCGGGGCTATGTTCGGCTGTCACGCCCGCAATTGAATTTTGTGCCTGATAATGATGCCGCGAAGGGCGAATGGTTTTTCGCCGATGTGCCGGCTATGGCCGCGGCGATAAACCTGCAGGATGTTTACCCGGTTTTTGTTGAGCTGGCAGCAAATGGCACTTCATTTTCTGCGCCAAGTAAGTGGCCCGCAGGCGGCGTGACGCGGGTGCATCTCAGCAATAAACATTTGGGCTATGCGATCACTTGGTACGGCTTGGCGGCCTCCCTTGCGGGGGTGGTGGGGGTTTACTGGTGGCGCCGAAGGACGCAAAAAAAATGAAATATATCAGTACCCGTGGCCAATCTGCACCCGTGGATTTCAGAACCGCGACCTTGACGGGTCTGGCACCAGATGGCGGACTTTATATGCCGGAGGCATGGCCACACATCACACCGCAGCAGATGGCCACCTTGAAGCAGGGGGGCTATACCGATTGTGCCCGGGCCATGCTCGCCCCTTATGTCGGGGATACAATGTCCGGGGACGAATTAGGCGCGCTGATCAAAGATGCTTATGCCAGCTTTGATGCCGATGCCGCGGGGGAAATCATCCCGGTGCGCGCATTGGGTGATCCGTCAGACCAAACATATCTGATGGAATTGTTTCATGGCCCCACATTGGCCTTTAAAGATGTGGCCATGCAATTCATCGGGTGCCTGTTTGATCGCTTTGTTGATGGCGCAAATCCGGTGACGGTGATTGGCGCCACGTCCGGGGATACAGGGGCGGCGGCGGTTCATGCCTTTGCGGGTAAGCCGGGCGTGCGCATTGTCATGCTGCACCCCAAAGGCCGCATTTCCGCGGCCCAGCGGCGTCAGATGACCACGCATCTGGACGATAATGTTTTTAATATATCGGTCGCGGGCAGCTTTGATGACTGTCAGGATATGGTTAAGGGTATGATGAATGACGCCAAGCTGGCGGCAGACTTTGCCTTGACCACTGTGAATTCCATCAACTGGGCGCGGATTGCGGCACAAAGCGTTTATTACGGCTATTGGTCGCTAAAGCTGGATCAGGGCGCGGGCGTTGACTTTGTCGTGCCCAGCGGTAATTTTGGCAATGCCTTTTCCGCTTATGTCGCGCGCAAAATGGGATTTCCGGTTGGCCGGGTCACGGTGGCGACCAATTCCAATGACGTTCTGGTGCGGGCATTCCAGGACGGCATTTACGCGCCGGGCCGTGCGACACCAACCATCAGCCCTGCTATGGATATTTCCAGCGCAAGTAATTTCGAGCGCCTCCTGTTTGAGCTGTGCGGGCGCGACGGGGATGTGCTGGCGGGCTATATGAGCGCGCTCAAAACAACGGGACAGTACCAGCTTGGCGCTGATATGCTGGCGTCTTTGTCCGCCGATTATACGGCCACGCGCACGGATGAGGCGCAAACAAAGACAATGATGGCCAAGGCGATGAAGGACTGGGGTCTTGTGATCGACCCGCATACCGCAGTTGGTCTTTGGGCCGCCCGGGGGGGGACTAAGCGCACGCCCCATTGCCCATTGGTGTGTTTATCGACGGCACATCCGGCCAAATTCCTTGATACGGTTGAGGGTGTTTTAAAAACCGCACAGCCATTGCCAGCAGCCCTTGAACAGGTTATGAAGCGGCCCGAGCGTGCGGTTGATATGCCCGCAGCGCTGGATCAATTAAAGTCATATGTACGGAAACACCTTGGATGAAGACGGTTCAACATTCCACCCTCAGCAATGGTATTCGTGTGGTCAGCGAAGCTATGCCGCATTTAGAAACTGCCTCGGTTGGGGTGTGGGTGGATGTGGGGGCGCGTTACGAAGACCAAGCCATTAACGGCATTTCCCACATGCTGGAACATATGGCATTTAAGGGCACCACGACACGTTCAGCTCGGCGGATCGCTGAAGAGATTGAAAATGCGGGCGGCTATCTGAACGCCTATACAACGCGGGAGCACACCACGTATTATGCGCGGGTTCTGAAAGACGATGTTGCTTTGGCGGTTGATCTGTTGGGCGATATTTTGACCAATCCGCGTTTTGACGATGTTGAATTGGCCCGCGAAAAAGATGTGATTATTCAAGAAATTGGCGGCGCAAACGATACCCCGGATGATTTGGTGTTTGAGATGCTGCAAGAAACAGCTTATCCGAACCAACCCATCGGTCGCTCTATTTTGGGGACGCCGGACCGTGTGCGCGCTATTAGCCGCGATGATTTGATTGCGTTTATGGCGACCCATTATACAGGCGAGAATATGGTAATTGCCGCTGCGGGTAACATTGACCATGACGCGCTTGTGCCAATGCTGGAAGATGCCTTTGGTCGTTTGCCATCAAGTGCCTCGCGGCTTTGGGTGCCAGCAACCTATCAGGGCGGCACCCGTATGACCGATCGCACGCTGGAGCAGGTCCATGTGTGTTTTGGCCTGAATAGCTTGGCATTTGATCATCCTGACTATTTTGCCTTGCAGGTGTATTCGATGATTTTGGGCGGCGGGATGTCGTCGCGCCTATTTCAAGAAATTCGCGAAGAGCGGGGTTTGGCCTATTCCATTTATAGCTTTGTTTCGCCGCATGCCGATGCGGGACTATTTGGCGTTTATGCCGGGACCCATCCGTCCATGGTTGCCGGGCTGGCCCCCTTGGTGGCGGATGAGATGAAAAAGATGCTTGCTGGGGCCAGCGACGAAGAAATGATACGGGCGCGGGCGCAACTCAAGGCTGGTTTGCTGATGTCACTTGAAAGTACATCAGCGCGGATTGAACAGCTTGGTCGTCAGATGTTGATCTTTGATCGCGACATTCCAACCGCAGAACTGGTGCAGGAAATTGATGCGGTTGATGTGGATGCGGTACGCCGTGTGGCCGAGGAAACTTTGGCGAGCCAGCTGAGCGTTGCCGGAGTGGGTCAAGGTGAGATCATGGGTGAACATGAGCGTCTTGCGGGGATGTTTTCTCTTACGGCCGCGTGATCGATTTTAGCGATTAGGCATGCCCGGATTCGGTGCTGAGCATCGAAATGTCGACGCCAATCATCGACATGGCACGGGGCCACTTGTCCTCTAGATTAGTGTGAAAAATCACTTCGTCGTCTGCATCCGCCAATAGCCAGCCGTTTTGCTGCATTTCTTCTTCCAATTGTCCGGCCCCCCATCCCGCATAGCCAAGCGCCAAGAGGTGCCTTTCCGGCCCGCGACCTGTAGCAACCGCCTTCAAGACGTCCACAGTCGCGGTGAGCGCCATGGTCTCAGACGTGATCAGGGTTGAATTTTGCACATAGTCCGCTGAATGCAGAACAAAACCGCGTCCGGTTTCAACTGGACCGCCCGCGTGGATCGGCACATCGGAAATGGGGGCTGTAATATCAATGTCTAATTGGTCTAGGAGTTGCTCAAAGGTCAGGTTTTCTATGGCCTTATTGACTATAAGCCCCATCGCACCATCGGCATTATGGGTGCAAACAAAAATGACCGCCCGTTCGAAACGGGGGTCCCCCATACCGGGCATTGCCAGCAGAAGTTTGCCTTCAAGATATCCGCTTTTGGTCACGCCTGATCCTTTCGCTAATATCTAAGATGGTGGCTTTTGCCAGGCCTGACAAGGGTGCAGATTGTGAATTTTTTTACCGGACTCATCAATTGCGCGCGGGTTTTGCTCGACGATGGCGCGCGGATTGGTAATATGGCGGCCATGATCAGCGTTTCAAAACATCTTCAATCCCCAGTCCTTGGACCGCACCTAATGGGCTTTCTTGTGGGGCTGCTTTTGCCCGTGTTTGCGGCCGCGCAAGTGGAACCAATAGCGCCGCCCACTTCAGTATTGCAGCCCACCGCACCCTCGCAGCCATTGCAGCCGCAAGTGGGCGATTTATTGGGCGGGTTGGTTTTTGACGCGGCGTCTGATTGGGTCGAAAATGATTTTGTGCGGTCGCGTTTGGTCTTTTCGCAAATGGGACTGGATGTATCAGGCACGATGTCACACCATTTGGGTTGGCAGGTTATGCTGAAAAAAGACGGCTGGAAAACCTATTGGCGATCGCCGGGGGATGCGGGTAAACCGCCGGTGTTTGACTGGGCCGGGTCGACCAATTTGGCAGAGGCCACCGCATATTTCCCCTTGCCAGAACGTTTTGAGATATTCGGCATTCAGACATTTGGCTATGAAGGCGGGGTCATCATTCCGGTGCGCATGGCAGCGCAGGTCCCTGGCTTACCCGTGGGCATAAAAATGTATGCAGATTTCATGGCGTGTAAGGATATATGCATTCCGTTCACAGCGAATTATTCTTTGGATATTCCGGTGGCAGATGGTGTTCCGCGGGACAGTGTTTATGAACTGGATATCGCGCGCCAGTTACAACGCGTGCCCTCACCAGATGGACCGGGGGCTGAAGGGCCATGGCTGAGGGATATGAGTCTGCTGGGCACGCCCGGCGAAGAACGCCTAAGTATGACCATTGAGGGCAGCGAATTGCTATCTGGTGCGCGGGTGATTATTGAGGCCGATCCTGCCTATCGCATTGGCGCGCCGCAGCGGGCATTGCTCGGCGATGGGCATATGTTACGCATTATTTTTCCGGTGACAGAACGCAAAAGCAATGACGCGGCGCAAGGTCATCAAGGTTTCGCCGGGCAGGAGATTCGTTTGACTGTCGCTGATGGTTGGGGCAGGGCTTGGGAACACGAGATGAGTATCCCGCGATCCAACATTGATATGAAACAAGACTAAAACACTCTTTTAACAGGCTGGTATTCGGTCAATGACTGATGCATAATCCAGCAAGATTCACCAACCCGAATAAGGACAAAACCGACATGACCATACAGGTAGGCGATAAAATACCAGACGTAACATTCATGACCATGGGTGCCGATGGTCCCATGCCATTGACAACCGAAGACGTATTCGCGGGCAAGAAGGTCGCCATTTTTTCTCTTCCGGGCGCCTATACGCCAACGTGTTCGGCGCGTCATCTGCCCGGGTTTGTTGAAAAAGCGGACGAGATTAAAGCCAAAGGCGTTGATACCATTGCGTGTACAGCGGTGAATGATGTGTTTGTGATGGATGCATGGGGCAAAGATCAAGGCGTTGGCGACAAAGTTTTGATGTTGGCAGATGGCAATTGCACATTCGCACGCGAGGTTGGCTTGCCGATGGACGGCACGGCTTTTGGTATGGGGCGCCGTGGTCAGCGTTTTTCCATGATTGTGAATGATGGCGTGGTCGAAGCGCTGAATGTGGAAGAACCCGGTGGCTTTGACGTATCCAGCGCGGAACATCTGCTCGGTCAGCTATAGGCCTTATTGAAAGGCGGCCATGCCGCGGCGGGCCAATTCGTCGGCGCGCTCGTTTTCCGCATGCCCGTTGTGGCCTTTGACCCAAAACCAATTGACCTGATGCTCGGTAAGCGCTTCTTCAAGCGCTTGCCAGAGATCAGCATTTTTGACGGGTTTTTTGTTGGCTGTGCGCCAGCCGTTTTTGCGCCAGCCATGAATCCATTTGGTAATGCCATCCTTAACATAGACGCTGTCAGTGGTGAGATGTACCGTGCATGGCCGGGTTAGTGCGCTGAGTGATTCGATTGCCGCCATCAATTCCATGCGGTTATTGGTTGTCTCGGATTCGCCACCGCACAGCTCTTTTTCTTGATCGCCGAAACGCAAAAGCGCCCCCCAGCCCCCCGGACCCGGATTGCCCGAGCAGGCCCCATCGGTGAAAATTTCAACGATATTTGACGTTCTCTCGCTCATGAAAACTCCGGTATTTGCGTTGATCGAAGGTGGCGCAGTTTGCGAACATATTCCAACGGGTCTTTTTTTGTGACCATGGCACCAGCATCATCTTTCAGCCAGTCATGGGTTCGGGTCAGTAGAAACCGTAACGCCCCCGCGCGCAAGAAATAGGGTATAGCAAGATGCTCGGCCTTGGTTAATCTGCGCACGGTTTCATAGCCCTTCAACATCGCACGCGCTTGTTTTAGATTCAGTGAACCATCGTCATTTCCCGCCCAGCATCCAAGCGTGATCGCCAAATCATAAATGAGCTGATCACTACAGGCATAATAAAAATCGATCAGGCCGCTGATGGCACCGCCAGAGAATAAAACATTGTCGGGGAATAGGTCGGCGTGAATGGTCCCACGTGGAAGGTCGGTTGGTCGATTGGCATTCAAATACTGAATTTCGTCGCTGATTAAATTGCTCAGGCCGACCTCAATCGCATCGGGGTCACCCGGACAGGTGGCGTGATACCGTGCAAATGTTTCAATCCCCATTGGGTTGTCACGAACCTTAGCAAAATCAGTACAAGCCAAATGCATGCGCGCCAACGCTTCACCTGTTGCTTGGCATTCATCGACACCCGGTGCCATATTGCAGGCACCTTGCAAAAAGGCGACAATCGCCGCGGGTTTGCCTTTAATATGGGAGATGAACCCGCCCCCGTGTACAGCTTGTGGTCCCGCGACCGGAAGCCCCTTGTCGTGCAGATGTGAGATCAGCGAAAACACATAGGGCAGGGCGTCTTCGGGGGTGCGTCCTTCAAACACACTCAACACCCAAGCCCCGTCTGAGGTGGTCAGGCGAAAATTGGTATTTTCAATACCCGCCTGAATACCTTCAAGCGCAACCAAGTCGCCTATATCATAGTGTGCTAAGGCGGTGCGCACTTCCTCGTTTGTAAGCGGTGTGAATACAGCCATGGGCTTAATCTGTATCCCGCAGGATGGCGGGCAGTTTGAAGGTGATGTTTTCATTGGTGGTGACGACCGTATCAACACTGATATCATAGCGCTGAGCCAGGGCGTCAAGGACCTCGTCCACCAACTCTTCAGGGGCGGAGGCGCCAGCCGTCATGCCAAGTGCATTGGGGGTGCCCAGCCAGCCCCAATCGATATCGGCCGCGCGTTGCACAAGGCGGGCATCGCTGCCCATTCGACCAGCCACTTCGACCAATCGCACCGAGTTGGACGAATTGGGCGCGCCGATCACCAGCGTTTTGTCCGCTTGCCGCGCGACGACCTTGATGGCGGCTTGGCGGTTGGTGGTGGCGTAACAGATATCTTCCTTGCGGGGGCCGTTGATCTTGGGGAAGCGTGCGCGCAGCGCGGCGATGATTTCCTGCGTATCGTCCAACGACAGCGTGGTTTGCGTGACAAAAGCTAGATCGACGCCGTCACCCATCTCCAACCGAGCCACGTCCTCGACGGTCTCGACCAAGCTCATGGAGCCTTTATCAACCTGACCAAATGTGCCGATCACCTCTGGGTGGCCTGCATGACCAATCATGATGATGTGCTGACCAAGGCGGGCGTGGCGCTCGGCCTCGCGGTGGACTTTGGATACCAACGGGCAGGTGGCATCAATATAGACCAGCTTGCGGCGCTCTGCCTCAGCCGGGACAGATTTGGGCACCCCATGGGCGGAAAAGACAACGGGGACATTGTCGGGAACTTCGTCCAACTCACCGACAAAAACCGCGCCCTTTTTTTCTAGGCTTTCGACGACATAGCGATTGTGCACAATTTCGTGACGCACATAGACGGGGGGGCCAAAGCGTTCCAAGGCCAACTCCACTATTTGGATTGCGCGGTCAACGCCAGCACAAAACCCGCGTGGTTGGGCAATTCTAACAAGAAGTGGAGGCAAAGGCATCTGAGCTGGCTCTTTATTATTGGAAGCTGATTTGTTGTCGCCTCTTTGTAGCCAGTTGCGCACTCCATTTCAAACAAGAATGATCAAACAAGGAAACTGCGATTAGTGAATGCTTCTTCTGAGCGCGATTAAATAAAAAGCCTACTTGTGATATGAAACCCGCATCTTTAAGATGCAGCCGACTTTCGGATTAATAAATCCCAACAGACACGCAATGAAGTCCAATAACACCTTGGGGGAATAAAAATAATGTCAGAACCAGTAATTGCCCAAAAATCGCCGTTTTTTGAGGATGTAGAAGAGGGCAAGACCTATTGGTGGTGCAAATGTGGACGCTCCAAGAGCCAGCCATGGTGCGATGGCAGTCATGTGGGCACAGAATTCGAGCCTGTGGAATTTGTCGGGCCTAAGACAGGGCGCGTCTTGATCTGTGGCTGCAAACATTCTAAAGGGCCGATCTGCGACGGTGCACATAACAAGCTCCCCTGACCTCGCGGTGAGATGGCGAGACGAGAATTGAAATTGGGAACCAGTACATGAAATTTTTGATGAACAAGTCAGTTATGAAAAAAGGTGCGCTTGCCTCGCTTGCCTGCCTTACGCTTGCTGCTTGTAACAACAATCCGTTCGAAGTTGTGCGCATGAACTGCCCGGCAGTGGCCGTAGTATCCAACGTCGGAACATTTACCCATTTTGTGGGCGAGGGCCGCGATACGGACGATGTTGCCTATAATGCAACCATATCTGGCGTCACCAGTGACTGTACACAGGAACCCGGGACCCATATGAATATGGCTTTTTCCGTGCATGTGGCCAAAGGCCCCGCCTTTGACAGAATGGGGGGTGGCGAGACAGTTAAGGTGCCCTATTTTGTGGCCTTGATGCGCGACAATCACTTGATCACAGCAAAGCGAATCTTTGAAGCTGAAGTGCGATTCGTTGGCGATGCTAGCCGCGCGGGTGTACGCGAGTTTTTTGTACAAAGCTTTGATGATATCGAGATTGCGCGCCGCTATGACTATGAGGTTCTAATTGGCTTCCAGCTTGATGCCGAAGATGTGACCTATACGATCCTCCGTTAGCCCGTTTAGAAATGCGGTAGGGTTCATCAACTTTTATTGACACCCACATTCACAAGACTATTATGCCCGCACCACTAAAGACCAGTGGTGACCCATTGCGGGCGTATATGTTCGCGTATTTTCTTGTGGGAGAGCTGACGGGAAACCGTCACGCCGAAGGAGCAACCGCCCCGGAAACTCTCAGGCAAAAGGACCGCAAGAACTGGGCCTCTGGAAAGTAGGTGTTTGGCTGAAAGGCAAAATACCTCACCGACGGGGAAAGGCTCTAATGAGCCCAATCTCTCAGGTTCCGTGACAGAGGGGGCGTTATGGTCAGTGCCTTTTAGGCATAGGATTATGCGGCCCCATCTCTTTTATTAGAGAGCACTGCTATAAGAAGCAGTGAATATACGGAACAAGCCTGATGAGCGATACCCAAGAGCCTATTCTAAAGACCCCCCTTTATGATTTGCACGTGGCGCGCGGCGGTAAAATGGTCCCCTTTGCGGGCTATTCCATGCCGGTGCAATACCCCCTCGGCGTCATGAAAGAACACCAGCACACCCGCGAAAAAGCGGGCTTGTTTGATGTCTCCCACATGGGGCAGGCCTTTCTGCGCGGCAAGAGCAGCCGCGACGTGTCTGAGGTGTTCGAGGCGCTGGTGCCCGGCAATATCGCGGGCCTTAAACCTGGTCGCATGCGCTATACCATGTTCTTGAATGATGACGGCGGCATCTTGGATGACTTGATGGTGACGCGCTGGGCTGATGGCTCAAATGCACTGTTTCTGGTGGTGAATGCGGCCTGTAAAGACCAAGACTTTGCTTTGATCGAGGAAAAATTATCTGCGGAAGCAGATCTTGATATCTTGTCTGATCGTGCGCTTCTCGCGCTGCAAGGGCCGACCGCCATGGATGTGTTGGGGGGGATGGTTGCCGAGGCACGTGATATGCCCTTTATGAGCGTCATCGAGGCGGATATTGACGGGATGGCCTGTATCATCAGTCGTTGTGGTTACACCGGCGAAGATGGCTATGAAATCTCCGTCGCGGCGGGTCAGGCAACGGCCTTGGCTGAAAAGCTGCTTGCCCATGAAGATGTGGAGCCGATCGGCCTTGGGGCGCGGGATAGTCTGCGGCTTGAAGCGGGTCTGTGCCTTTATGGTAGTGATTTGGATACCACCACGTCGCCAGTGGAGGCGGATCTGGTCTGGGCCATAGGTAAGACGCGCCGCGAAGCGGGCGATTTTCCCGGTGCGGCCCGTGTTTTGGGTGAATTGGCCAAAGGCGCATCGCGGAAACGTGTGGGCATCCTGCCCGATGGCCGCGCCCCGGCGCGCGCGCATACAGAAATTCAGGACATGGATGGCAATGTCATCGGCGAGGTGACCAGCGGTGGCTTTGGCCCCACATTTGGCGGGCCTATTGCGATGGGCTATGTGGCGATCGATCACGCGGACGTGGGGACGCCAGTGAATTTGATGGTGCGGGGGAAGGCCCAGCCAGCAAAGGTGGCAAAGATGCCTTTTGTTGAACAACGTTATTACCGAAAATCTAATTAGCAGCTTGAGGGAGTGTTAGAGAATGACAAGATATTCAGAAGATCATGAATGGGTCAGCATGGACGGCGATATTGGGACTGTCGGTATCACAGACTATGCGCAGAGCGCATTGGGGGATGTGGTCTTTGTGGAGCTGCCCCAAGTTGGCGACAGCTTCAATAAGGGAGATGAGGTTGCAGTTGTCGAATCCGTGAAAGCCGCATCGGAGATTTACGCCCCTGTTTCCGGCGAGATTGTCGAAGTCAATGATGCGCTAGAGGATGCACCGGAAACGGTCAATTCATCGGCGATGGATGATGGTTGGTTTTTCAAGATTAAGCTGAATGATACATCCGAGCTGGACGAGCTGATGGATGAAGATTCCTACGATGCACTGGTGAAGGACCTAGACTAATGCGCTATTTGCCGCTGGAAGATTATGAACGCCAAACCATGCTCGAAAAAATCGGGGTGGCAGGCGTGGACGCGCTGTTTCGGGATGTCCCGGACAATGTGCCCCAAACTCATGAATTTGATCTGCCGAACCATATTCCTGAAATGTGGGTGGAGCGTCATATGCGCCACTTGGCAGATGAAAATACACCAGCGGCAAGTGTGCCGTTTTTTGTCGGTGCTGGTGCTTATAAACACCATGTTCCGGCGACGGTTGATCACCTTATCCAACGTGGCGAGTTTTTGACGGCTTATACGCCTTATCAACCGGAAATTAGTCAAGGGACTCTTCAGGTCTTGTTTGAATTTCAGAGCCAAGTGGCCCAGTTAACGGGCATGGAGGTGGCAAATGCGTCGCTTTATGATGGCTCTACCGGTTGTGCTGAGGCCATCTTTATGGCGCGGCGTTTGACTCGCAAAACACGCGCCGTGATCTCTGGCAATTTGCATCCGCATTATGTGGAAGTCGCCAAAACCAATGCGCAGTTTACCGAGGACGAGTTGGATGTGGTTCAGTGCGAAGCCACAGGCTGCAATATCGACACCTTGATCGCCGCCATTGACGACAAGACCAGTTGTGTCGTGGTGCAGAACCCCGATGTTTTCGGTCATGTGGCCGACTTGCGGCCGCTTGCGGATGCGGCTCATGCTAAGGGTGCGTTGCTGGTTGTTGTAGTCACCGAGGCGGTGTCTATGGGCGCCATGATGTCGCCCGGTGAAATGGGTGCCGATATTGTGGTCGGCGAAGGGCAAAGCATTGGCGTCGGTCTTAATTTTGGTGGACCGTATCTTGGCTTATTTGCGACACGGCAAAAATTTGTGCGACAATTGCCGGGGCGTATTTGTGGCGAAACCGTTGATGCGGATGGCCGACGTGGTTATGTTTTGACGCTCTCAACACGCGAACAACATATCCGGCGTGAAAAGGCGACCAGTAACATTTGCACCAATTCGGGTCTTTGCGCCTTGGCGTTTTCGATTCATATGAGCCTGCTGGGCGAAGCCGGGTTGCGCAAATTGGCACGCTTGAATCACAAACGCGCGTGCCAGCTGAAAATGGCACTGGAAGGCGCGGGCTTTGATGTTCTCAACACCCTATTTTTCAACGAGATCACGGTGGACCTTGGTACAGACGCCGCTGCTGTGGTGGATGGCTTGGCGGAGAAAGATGTCTTGGCGGGGGTCCCTGCCTCGCGGCTTTATCCGGGCGGGGCCTTCGATAATCATCTGATCATGGCGGCCACGGAAATGGCATCGGAAAGCGATATTGCCGAGGTGGTTGGAGCTTTAAAAACTCAGGTGTTGGGAGAGCTATCATGATGAATAATCAAGGAAGGCCCAGCAGCCCCGATCGAAACATCACAGTAACCGAGGGCCCGCAGACGATTACAGGCAATCAGGGTTTGGATATTTTCGAGCCCCTGCTGTATGAAATCGGCTCGCCCACCAAAACCGGTGTTGATCTGGAAGAAGCGGGTGAGTTTGAGTGCAGCCTTGGCGGGCTGGAACGAACCGCACCAATAGGCCTCGTCGGGCTGAGTGAGCCGGATACCATGCGTCACTATACCCGCCTGAGTCGCAAGAATTACGCCATTGATATGGGTGTGTACCCGCTGGGTTCCTGCACCATGAAGCATAACCCACGGCTGAATGAAAAGGTTGCGCGGTTGCCCGGCTTTGCGGATGTGCATCCATTGCAGCCGCAGTCAACTGTCATGGGTGCGCTGAAGGTTATGGATGAATTGGCCCATTGGCTGAAAGAATTGACGGGGATGCCCGCTGTGGCTTTGTCACCCAAAGCTGGCGCGCATGGAGAGCTGTGTGGCTTGATGGCGATCCGGGCGGCCCAAGAAGCGGCAGGTAACCCACGCGAATTTGTGCTGGTTCCGGAATCTGCCCATGGCACCAATCCGGCAACGGCTGCGCAGTGTGGCTATAAGGTCAAAACCATTCCCGCAGGGCCGGATGGTCGCGTGGATTTGGCAGCGATCAAAGAACAGCTTGATGAAAGTGTTGCGGCGATCATGCTGACAAACCCCAACACCTGTGGTCTGTTTGAGCGTGATATCAAAGAGATCGCTGATGCTGTGCATGAAGTTGGTGCGCTGTTCTACTGTGATGGGGCAAATTTCAATGCCATTATGGCGCGGGTGCGGCCCCGGGATTTGGGCATTGATGCAATGCATATCAATCTGCACAAAACATTCTCGACCCCGCACGGTGGTGGTGGACCGGGCAGTGGGCCGGTGGTCTTTTCTGATCGCTGCGCACCATTTATTCCGATGCCCGAAGTGGTCTCTGATGAAAATGGCCTGCGTCTTGTGGAACACGCCGCAGATGGCAGCCAGAGCTTTGGCCGCCTGACCGCATTCCACGGTCAGATGGGGATGTATACCCGCGCCCTGACTTATATGTTGTCGCACGGTGCGGATGGCCTGAAGCAGGCATCAGAAGATGCGGTTCTGTCCGCCAATTATGTGATGGCATCGCTGTCTGATGTGATGACGGCATCTTTTGAAGGCCCCTGTATGCACGAATGCCTGTTCGATGACCGCTTCCTGAAGGGCACGGGCGTTGAGACGCTTGATTTCGCTAAGGCGATGATCGATGAAGGCTATCATCCCATGACCATGTATTTCCCGCTGGTTGTGCATGGGGCTATGTTGATCGAGCCAACGGAATCCGAATCCAAGCACAATTTGGATCAGTTTATAGGGGCAATGCGGGGCTTGGTAGATGCCGCTAAAGCTGGTGAGGACCGCTTCAAGGGTGCGCCCTATTATGCGCCCCTGCGCCGACTGGATGAGACGGGTGCCGCGCGCGCGCCAGTGCTTCGTTGGACAGAACCAACAGGCAAGGCCGCAGAATAAGCGCATTTCGTTATTTCTAGACTTTTATATGAACCCCTCAGGCGATAGGCTTGGGGGGTCATTTTTTTTGGAAAGAGGCGATAAGTCTGTGGATAGTAATGAATTTCGTAAGTGGGCGGTGAAGGCTGCAAATTGGGGCGTGGATTACCGCGCTTCGCTGGATGATAAACCTGTGCGCGCGCAGACAGAACCGGGGGAGGTGGCGGCCCAACTACCAACCACCCCGCCTGAGGTCGCCGAAGGCATGGACGATATCTTTGCCGACTTTGAAAATATCATCATGCCCGGCATGACCCATTGGCAGCACCCGCGTTTTTTCGCCTATTTTCCGGCCAACGCTGCGCCGCCAAGCGTTATAGCCGAAAGCCTAGTCTCCGCCATGTCAGCACAATGCATGTTGTGGCAAACATCACCAGCCGCCACCGAATTAGAAACACGGGTGCTTGATTGGTTGGGGCAGGGCTTTGGCCTTCCGATGATAAGCAGTGGCGAGGGCGGGTTTCATGGATTTATTCAAGATACCGCATCAACAGCGACGCTCACCGCCATTCTTACCATGCGCGAGCGCGCACTCGATTGGGCAGGCAATCATGCGGGTCTGGCGGGCGGCAAGCGGGTCCGGGTGTATTGTTCTGATCAGGTGCATACCTCCATCGACCGCGCGATTTGGGTGTCGGGCATTGGCGATGAGAATTTGGTGCGCACAAGCGGGATAGGCAAAAGCCGCGGCATGAGCCTTTCTGCTTTGGAAGAATGTATCGAGGCCGATAAAGCAGCTGGGTTTATACCCGCGGGTATTGTCGCCTGTGTCGGTGGGACCAGTGTGGGGGGCTGCGATGATGTTGCGGGCATTTGCGAAATAGCAGCAAAGCATGGCCTCTATGTACATGTGGATGCGGCCTGGGCTGGGTCGGCGATGATATGTCCGGAATTTCGCCATCTTTGGCGGGGGGTTGAACATGCAGACAGCGTGGTGGTGAATCCACATAAATGGCTCGGTGCGCAATTTGATTGTACTGCGCATTTCATTCGCAATCCGGATGAACAGGTGAAGACGCTGGCCATGAACCCCGAGTATTTGCAGACCCATGGGGCTGATGGCGTTGTGAATTATTCCGAATGGCATATTCCATTGGGGCGGCGTTTTCGTGCGTTGAAGCTGTGGTTTTTGATCCGTGCTTATGGTCTGGAAGGTCTGCGTGCGAAAATCCGCGACCATGTCAAGTGGGCGGGCGAATTGGCGGGGGCTATTGCGGCGGAGCCTGACTTTGAGCTGATCACTGCGCCAGTCTTGTCGCTGTTTTCATTTCGTTATGTGGGGGATGGCAGAAGCGGAAGTGCGGGCGATTTGGACGATATGAATATCCACCTTCTGAAACGCATAAATACCGATGGCCGCATTTACCTGACGCAAACCCGGGTGGACGGCAAGCTTGTTATTCGCTTTCAAGCAGGCAGTTGGGACACCACCCGCGCGGATGTGATGAGCACCCTAGATGTGCTGAGGGATTGTTCAGCGAACGTGTGATTTTTGGATAACTATATACGCGCATAAAAAAACCCGCCGGATTATTGGCGGGTTTTCTATAGAATGATAAGTCGGAAACTTAGTGGAGCTGTTTGCCAAGGTCCTTGATGGCTTTATCAACCAGCGTATCGGCCTTGTCGCCTTTCACGCCTTCGCTCATCAATTGACGGGCCGCTGCAACTGCAACCTGAACGGCTACACCGCGAACTTCACCTACCGCCGCGGTTTCCGCTTGCGTGATTTTTTCGTCCGCCGCTTTGATCCGACGCTCGACCAAGGCATCTAGGCTGACCTCTGCTTCTTTTGCGAAAAGCTCGGAATCTTCCTTAGCCTGCACCAGCATGTCTTCGGCTTCTTGGCGGGCATCACGCTGTTTGCGCTCGAACTGAGCAAGAAGGGCTTTCGCTTCTTCTTTCAAAGTGCGGGCCTCGTCCAATTGCCTGGAAATGCCGTCGGCACGTTTATCAAGCGCGGCACCGATCATGCCATGCACATTCAGCTTCAAGAGAAGCGCAATAAACATGATGAAAGAGATGCCAACCCAAAATGTTGGGTTATGAAGAAGTGCACCGAAATCCATGGTCTCTCTCCCTATTGCCTAGTTGCTGGCAGCGGCGATTTCAGCCTGTACAGCCTTGCGGGCGGCGGCTTCATCAATGTCCAGACCACCGAGCTTGGAAACAATATCACGGCAAGCGCCGGTTGCTATTTCTTCCAATGCAGCCATGGCTTCGCCACGGGCCTTGTCGATGGTGGCTTCAGCATCTGCAACCTTCGCACCCAACTCAGCGTCCAGCTTTGCTTTCTTGGCGTTCAGCTTGGCATTCAGCGCGTCACGCGCCTCTTGCAGTCCTTTGGCCGCTTCCGCTTTTGCTTCGGCGAGGGCTTTTTCATACTGAGCTTCCAAGTCTACGCTTTGGGCGCGCATCTGCTCGGCCGCATCAAGATCGTTATCAATACGTTCTTTACGCGATGAAAGAACGTCGCCAACCTTGGGCAAAGCTTTCAAACTCAGCACCAGATACAGCAAGATAAAGGCGATAAATAGCCAGACAATCTGCGGCAGAAAAACGGATGGGTCTAGTTGTGGCATGTGATCCTCTGTTCCCTATGGTCGCAGGCCCAAAGACCGACAACCGGGTTCGCTCTTAGCCAAACAGAATGATGAAGGCGATAACCAAGCCAAACAGGCCAGTTGCTTCAGCAAGAGCAAAGCCCAAAAGCAGGTTTGCACGTTGGCCATCAGCAGCAGATGGGTTACGCAGAGCGCCCGACAGGTAGCTACCGAAGATGTTACCAATGCCAATACCGGCACCAATCAGAGCACTACAGGCAAGGCCAGCACCGATCATTTTTGCAGCTTCAAGTTCCATGGATAATTCCTCTTCTTTTACTTAATGGTTTAAAGGGTCGTCGTTTCTATAATTCAGTTCTTAGTCGCCCGTTCTTAGTGACCGGGATGATATGCATCGTTCAAATAAATACATGTCAGCATTGCAAATACATAGGCTTGCAGGATGGCGACGATAATTTCGAGGCCAGTCAGCGCCGTAATAAACAATAGCGGCAGCCAACCGAGAGCAAGGCCCAAGGAAAAGATAAAACCCGCGAGAACCTTAAGAAGCGTATGTCCAGCCATCATATTGGCGAACAAACGAACCGACAGGCTCATCGGGCGGACAAGGTATGAAATCAATTCGATCACAACCAATAGAACGGTGAGTAGGAATGGCGTGCCGCTTGGGACGAACAGCTTCAAAAAGCCCATACCGTTTTTCATGAAACCAACCACGGTTACACCGATAAACACAACAGCCGCAAACGCCAGAGTTACCGCGATATGGCTGGTGACTGTGAAGGTGCCGGGGATCATCCCCATCAGGTTGGCAAATAGGATAAACATGAAAAGTGAAAAAACGAAGGGGAAGAATTTGCGTGCTTCGGGACCAACAGATTCGTAAAGCATGTTGGAGATGAACTCATAAACCAATTCAACCATGGACTGCCAGCGGCCAGGAACGGCGCTGGCTTTGCTCATGCCGCCAATGACAAAAATGCTGATGGCGAGCACGACCAACATCATAAAGAAGGATGCATTGGTAAAAGAGACATCAAACCCAAGGACATTGATATCAATCCAAGTTTTGATTTCGAATTGGGCGAGAGGGCTGTGTTCTTCCACGCTGCACCTTTGCTTTTCTAATCGGGCTGGCTCTCTTTGGTGCCGGAGCCGCTTGTTTTATCCGTGTTAATCTTCGGGTTGCTGAGTTTTTGCATCTGCTCAGAAGCGCGAATAACGTTCTTAATGCCTGCGAATACACCAAGGAAGAAAAAAATCACCAAAAAGAGCGGTTTTGTTTCTAACCAGCCATCCAGCAGATAACCAATATAAACACTCACTACAACAGCAAGAACCAGCTCTACAGCCATACGATAGGCAATACCCGTTGCCTTACCGCTATTTCCCTCTTTGGGGCGCTGGCTTTCTTGCTCTTGTCTTGCCTTCGCCAATTTTTGTCCCAGATCGTCCAAATTTTCCAGGGGATCCGAATCCTTCATGGGGTTCTACCTCCTAGTTCATTGGCTTACCTGAGAGGGGCGTTTCCGTCTGACGAGAGGCGCTTAAATAAAGCCCCGCGAAAATCAAAAAAACCACCAAATCCGGCGCGGACAAGCCAAAAACAGCCATCCCGCAAAAGCGGTTGCAACATAGTGTCTGCTACCAATAGTGTCAAGCGCCAATGGTGGAATATTAAGGCGCTGTTTTTACTCAGTAAAATGCCTATCCGGCAGCTTGAAGTTGTTCGGCCATATCCAAATCGACCGAAACAAGCTGACTCACGCCGCGCTCTGACATTGTGACACCGAATAAGCGGTCCATACGTGACATGGTGACCGCGTTATGGGTGACAATGAGAAAACGGGTTGAAGTCTTCGAGATGATATTGTCCAAAAGGCCGCAGAAACGCTCCACATTGGCATCATCCAGCGGGGCGTCAACCTCGTCCAATACGCAGATCGGCGCGGGATTGGTCATGAAGACTGCAAAAATCAATGACGTTGCGGTCATGGCCTGTTCCCCACCGGACAGAAGTGAAAGCGATTGCAGTTTTTTGCCCGGGGGGCTTGCCATGATTTCCAGACCTGCTTCTAAGGGATCGTCCGAATCGACCAGTTCCAGATAAGCATGACCGCCGCCAAAGAGTGATTCGAACAGTTCACCGAAATATTGGTTCACTTTTTCAAAGGCAGCCAGCATGCGCTCGCGCCCTTCGCGGTTCAATGACCCAATGCCGTGGCGTAACCGTGCAATAGCGGCTTCTAGGTCATCGCGTTCTTTTTCCAAATGTTCCAATTGTTCAGTCAACTCTTGCAACTCAACATCTGCCCGAAGGTTAACGGCCCCAAGGCGTTCGCGCTCAGCCTTCAGGCGCTCTAGCTTGCGCTCCATATCGTCGGGCGCGGGCATGTCGTCTTGGTTCTTAACCTCTGCGACATCCAGAACCTTGGCTGGGGCGCATTCAAATTTCTCGGTAATACGGTGTGCCAAGTCGTCACGACGCCCGGCGGTATTTTCATGTGCGGCTTCGAACCGTACGCGCTCTTCCCGCGCTTGTCCCAACAGGGTTTGTTGATCTTTCAGGCCGCGTTCCCGGTCGTTTGCCGCTTGTTCTGCCTCGGCTAATTTGTCAGCGGCGGCTTGGCGCGCGGCTTCCAGTTCGGTCAATTTACTCAGCAGTCCATTACGCTTCTCATCGATGGCATCTGGTGCGGCATCCAATTCTTTTAACTGTGCGGCCGCCTGACCCGCCCGTTCCTCAAAGGCGGCGATTTGCGCCACAGCGCGCTCTGAACGCGCGGTCCAATTGGCCAACTCGTCCTTAATCCGATCCACCCGGGCCTTACGTTCCGCTTGAATGCGGTGCCGACTGTCATATTCGGCGCGGGCTTCGGACAGCTTTGCGCGCAGACCTTCAACATGGGCGCGCAGGTCCATCAGTTCCTTTTCTCGGGCATCGCCATCACCCAGTTCTTCGCGGTCCGCCGCTAGTTTTTTCAGCCGTTTTGCGGTCTCGTCCTGATCTTCTGCGATGCGCGTTGTTCGCTCCTTCAGGGTGGCCAGTCGTTGCGCCCGCTCATTGCCCGCCCTTTCAGCCGTGGAAAGCGCCCGCCGGGCACCCTCTAGCGCTTTTTCCGCGTCTCCGCGCTCGGCACGGGCTTCGCGTTCCTTGGCGTGGGCGACATCAATGGCGCGCTCTGCATTCATAAGATTTTGCTCGGCCTTGCCGATCTTAGCCACCAAGCTGGCGCGCTGAACGGCCAGCTCTTCCAAGCGGTTTTTTTGTGATAGGCGAATGGCGGCGGCGGATTGTACATCGGCGCTTCGCACAAAACCGTCCCATCGCCACAAGGCCCCGTCGGTCGTAACCAGACGCTGGCCCGGTAAAAGCTTTGCGGCCAGTTGCGCCCCGGATGCTTGGTCGACAACCCCGATTTGCGAAAGACGGCGTGCCAAGGCGTCTGCGCCCGATACAAATTCAGACAGGGCTGTTGCGCCATCCGGCAAAGTCGGGGCATCGGGCAAGGCCCCCATATTGCGCCAGCCAATGGCCGATGTATCAGATGCTGGCGCTTCAAGGTCATCGCCAAGGGCCGCGCCCAAGGCGGTTTCGTATCCCTTTTTCACCTTCAGGCTATCGGCAACGGGGCTTTCGCCCGCTGATTGTGTGGATGCGATCAGGCCCTCAAGGGCTTTAATCTCGGCTTCCAGTCCGGAAAACTCCGCCTTAAATCCATTTAATTCGCCGCGCGCTTCGTCGCGGGTTTCCATCACGCTTAAGCGCTCTTGCTCGCGCTCGCCGACCAGCTCTCTGAGTTTATTCAGCAGCGTCTCTGCCTCGGTCAAAGCCGCAGTGGCCGCTTCAACTTCTTTTAACTGTTCATCTCCGCTTTCCAGCTCAGCCAGTTCTTCGCGGGCGCGGTTTTCTTCATCCTGCAGGCGCGCACGACGACGTTCCAGATTTTCCAAGTCGCTCTTCAGGCTTTCATGGCGTGCGCGGGTGGATGCCACAGCGGTGCTGAGTGCGTCCAGCTTCACTTCGCCCTCATTCGCTTGGGTATGCGCCTCTTCCAATGCTTTCGCTGCTGCCGCCTCGCCGTCTTCATCTTGGGCCAGTTCGGTTTCGATTTCAGCAGATTCGGCGCTTAAACGTTTCATGGCATCGGATGCATCATCCATCAATTCCCGTTCGCGGGCTTTGTCGCCTTCGGTTTGGTCGATGCGGGCTTTCAACTCTTCACGCTGCTCAAGAATGTGTTCTTTTTCACGCTCCAGATTATCGCGTTCAACTTTCAAGCGATGATAAGCTGCGGCGGCCTCGGCTTCTTCTTGGCGCAAATCCGGCAGGCGATGGGCCAGCTTGGAATGCTCGGTTGTGATGCCCGCAACTATGCCGGTGATTTCCGCAACGCGGTTTTCTGCTTGGCGCAATTGACGTTCAGCTTCTAATACAGCCTCGCATGCGGCCTTCCAGCGTTGGTATAAAAGGATCGCTTCGGCACGCCGCAGATCGCCAGATATATTGCGATACCGCGTGGCTTGACGGGCTTGGCGTTTGAGCGAGTCTGCTTGTGTGTCCATCTGTTGCATCACATCATGCAGGCGCAACAGGTTGGTTTCGGCACCCTTCAATCGGCTTTCTGCTTCTTTCCGGCGCTTGTGAAGCCCGGTGATGCCCGCCGCTTCTTCCAAAATGGCGCGGCGGTTTTGTGGTTTTGCAGAGATCAACGCGCCAACGCGGCCTTGCGAGACCAATGCGGGTGAATGGGCGCCTGTGGCGGCATCGGCAAATAAAAGCTGCACGTCTTTGGCGCGGACATCGCGGCCATTGATACGGTAAGCCGACCCGGAATCACGCTCAATACGCCGCGAGACTTCTAGGTCTTTACTGTCGTTAAATTCGGCGGGGGCGGTGCGTTTGTCGTTATCCAGCATCAGGGTGACTTCGGCGAGATTCCGCGCTGGGCGGCGGTCGGTGCCGGCAAAGATCACATCATCCATGCCAGCGCCGCGCATGCTTTTGGCTGAGTTTTCGCCCATCACCCAGCGGATGGCTTCAAGAAGGTTTGATTTGCCGCAACCGTTGGGGCCAACAACGCCTGTCAGACCGGGCTCGATATGAAGCTCGGTCGGATCGACGAAGGATTTGAACCCCGACAATCGGATACGACTAAATTGCAAACTCTCCCCCTCTCTGCACCATTATTCTGTCGAATATGTTTTGTCGAATGTCTTTTTACCGGGCGTCTTCAAACGCCTCTTCAAAACTCGCCATGTCGCCATTTTGCTTCAGGGCGCCATTAATCAGGAATGTTGGTGTTCCTGTGACGCCATCTTCGTTCCCTTGTTCGCGCATGGTCAAAATGTCAGCCTGCAAATCCCGGTTAGCAAGGCACTGGTCAAAGGTGGCGCGGTTCATACCCGCCCGGCGTGCCAAAGATGCCAGATTGTTGACGATATCGCCCTGCATCCAAACGGATTGGCGATTGAAAAACAGGCTCATCATGCCAAAGGCTTTTTCAGGCCCCGCGCAGCGGGTAATCATGGACGCATACAGGTCATACTGATTCAGGATATAATTGCGATAAACCAGCCGGACTTCACCGGTTTCAATGTATTTTTCCTTAATCAGTGGCAGCGTATTATTATGAAATGCCGCGCAGTGAGAACAGGTGAGTGAGGCATATTCAATCATGGTAATCGGCGCGTTTGGATCGCCCATGCTCAGCTCGCCAAAGGCAACACCGTCAATCGTCCGCTCGGACGAATATTCAACCTTAACCGCGCCGCTGGATGCAACCCGCTCGGTTACGGGTTTGGAATCTGCTGCGCTTGTGACTTCGCTTTGTTGTGTGGCCTGTTCGGCACTGTCATCAGGCTTGGAATTGTCGCCACATGCGACCAGGAGCAGGCCTGCGGCGGCAAAAACAGCGGTTTTGGGTGCGTAAGTAGCGATATTGCGTGAGAATTTTGTCATAATGTCCAGGTTCATTTGGTGTGTCATAATTAAAAATCTACCATATATAGTGTTTAAACTGAGTCAAATTCGCTTGCGAGTCATTTATATGACTGCGCGCAAATTTGTTGTGGATAAAATTGGGGCGTTCAGTGCCTCTTATGATTGGTCATCTCCAAAAACCCTTTGTCCCAAGCGGCTTAGCGCGCCCTTAAGGCCTTCGTCATGGGTTTTGCCTAATAGCTTATCCAACTTGGCCTGATCATTTGGGCCAAGTTGTGGCATCGGCTGTTTTTTGCGTTTGCGCCGCGATTCGACAGGGCCTTGTACAAGAGCGATTCTCTCGACCGCACGAAAACCATGAAACATATTGATTTTTTCAACCAGCATCGGCGCCATATGCTGCATTTGCAGGGCAAAGGCACCTTCGACCATCACTTGCAGGGTGCCGCCTTGGCGTTCACCGCGCTTGAAAAACAGTCTGGTGGGGATGGAATATTCCGCCAGCTCTTCCCCTGCAATCTGCCTCCAGTTGGCGATCACCGAAGATTCTGCGAACCCTGCGCGTTTGAATGCCTTTGACATGCCACGGGGCATGGACGCCCCCAAACGGCGCATGAAGCCGCGCTTATGCGCAGCTTTTCGATTGTGGGTCTGGTTTTCGCTACCCTTGGTATTGCGATTTTCTGTCATGGTCCTAGGATGAGGCGCGTTATTTTAATTTCCCGTCATTTTAAACTCAATGAATCGGTATGGATATCACCTAACTATGCCAGCCCTGAACACCAAGTCCAGTAAAACAGCACCAAGCCACGCAGTCCGCCTGCTGGCATGGTACGATCAACACGCGCGTGCATTGCCATGGCGCATGACAAAGGGCGCCAAGCCCGATCCTTACCGCGTCTGGTTATCAGAGATCATGCTGCAACAAACCACGGTGGCAGCCGTGACGGCTTATTATGAGAAGTTTCTGCGTCTTTGGCCTGATGTGCACGCATTGGCGGGGGCTGATCTGGATGATCTGCTGAAGGCATGGGCAGGGCTTGGCTATTATGCACGCGCGCGAAATCTGAAGAAATGCGCCGAGATTGTCGCGGGCGAAATGGGCGGAGTGTTTCCAAGCACGCAAGAGGGGCTTTTGCAACTGCCCGGTATTGGGCCCTATACCGCAGCGGCGATTGCTGCCATCGCCTTCGATGTGTCGACCGTGGTGGTGGATGGTAATGTCGAACGGGTGGTGGCGCGTAAATTCAAGGTTGAAATACCGCTGCCAAAGGCTAAGAAACAATTGTATGAATTGGCCGCTCGCATTAGCCCCGGCACCCGTTCGGGGGACTATGCACAAGCGATGATGGATTTGGGTGCGACGATTTGTACACCGCGAAACCCGCGCTGCGAGATATGCCCGGTCTCGGCGGACTGCGCGGCGGCATGGGATGATATGGGGGATGGGGCCGCTGACTATCCCAAACGTGCACCGAAACAAGTGCGGCCCAAGAAATCGGCTCATGTTTATTGGCTGGAACATGATGGTCGGGTGATGGTGCGCCGTCGCCCAGAACAAGGATTACTTGGGGGGTTGCTTGAATTCCCCACCAGTCCGTGGCTGGAAGGCGGCGCAGATATAGACGCCGCAGCATATGTGCCCATGGCGGCCAAATGGGTATCCACTGGCGCGCGCATTCGCCATGTCTTTACCCATTTTGAATTGGAATTACATATCCATGTTGCCAAATTGGACGTGGCGCCCAATCAAAAATTCGAATGGCGCGCGATCGGCGATTTGGAGGGGGAGGCCTTACCCACATTAATGAAAAAAGTGGCGCGGTCTTGTACCACCTAGACCACGCCACCTCAGGAGACCGGGAAGCAGTGCTTCCCTTATTGAACCTCGATAAATTCTTTATCCCGTCGCGGCCATTTGCGTGCGTACCTTTTGTCGCAACATGTCGATGGGCACCATCTTGCCGCGGGTTTCCATGTGCCAATAGGTCCAGCCATTGCAGGCGGGGGCACCTTGAACATGGGCGCCAATCTGATGAATGGACCCGGTATGGTCGCGACAGGCTAAGGTGCCATCGGCGCGCACGCGGGCCGCAAACCGCTTGCCCGGCGCGTAAAGAGTTGTCCCCGCGCTCAACAAGCCTTGCTCGATCAGGGTGCCGAACGGTATGCGGGGTTGCGACCCACGGGACGGCGTGATTTCCAAGGCATCATCCGCCAAGGGCCTAACCGCATTGATGCGGGCCTTGGCGACCTTTTGGTATTTGGCTTCGCGCTCAATTCCGATAAAGTGACGTCCCAGTTTGCGGGCAACAGCGCCCGTGGTGCCCGTGCCAAAGAAGGGGTCCAGAATGACATCGCCTTTATTGGTGGATGACAAGATCACCCGGTGCAGGAGCGATTCTGGTTTTTGTGTGGTGTGTGCTTTTTCGCCGTCGACTTTAAGCCGTTCTTTGCCATTGCAGATTGGTAGCGTCCAGTCAGAGCGCATCTGAACATCGCCGTTGGAGGCCTTCATCGCTTGATAGTTAAAAGTATAGCCCTTGGGGCTTTCTTCTTTGACAGCCCAAAGCAGGGTTTCATGGGCGTTGGTAAAGCGGGTGCCGCGAAAATTTGGCATGGGGTTGGATTTGCGCCAGATAATATCGTTCAGGATCCAAAAGCCCGTTTCCTGCAAGGTCGCGCCCACTTGATATATATTGTGATAGCTGCCGATTACCCAAATGGTGCCTTTGTCCTTCAACACCCGCTTGGCGGCTTTTAACCAGGCAGACGTGAACTCCCTGTAGGCCGTCATGGAGGAGAATTGATCCCAGTCGTCCGTGACCGCGTCGACCTTTGAATTGTCTGGTCGGTGCAGGTCGCCGCCCAATTGCATATTATACGGCGGGTCAGCAAAAATAACGTCTACCGATTTCTCAGGCAGGCTATTCATTGCATCGATGCAATCGCCAGAAATAATGCTGTCGATGGGTAGGTCCTTGATCGACATGCCCCCTTTGCCCCCCTTGATGACATCAAGCTTCTTTTGAGTATTGGTCCCACTGGCCATCTTAATATGCGCTCCCTTAAGTCGTTATTTTTCAGGTTATGAGCTGGAATCCGATTCCGAGTCCGGGCTGAATCCGCTGGTTTTCTATAAAAGCGGAGCAGCCATACTCATGCTTGAAAAGTCATTGATTGAGGGCAGCATGATTCAAGTGCGGAATCTCGTCAATAAAAAAAATAGGCAGATTCAATAACTTGCTTACGACTCTTCATTTAGAATCTTGGCGATGGGCGCGAAGCTTTTGCGGTGAAAAGGGGAAATACCAACAAGTTTTAGTGCGTCTTGGTGTTTGGGAACACCATATCCTGCGTTTTTCTCCCAACCATAGTCGGGGAACTGCTGTGACAATTCTGCCATATATCGGTCGCGCGTAACCTTGGCGATAATGCTGGCGGCGGCGATAGAAAGTGATTTTCCATCACCCTTGATGATGCATTTGGTTGGTATGTCCATGCCAGGGTCTCGGTTGCCATCCACCAGAATGGTATTTGGTATGATGGGCAGGTCGGCCACTGCACGGCGCATGGCGAGCATTGTGGCCGCGAGGATATTGATCTCATCAATTTCTTCAACACTGGCCCAGCCTACTCCAAAACTGGCGCTGGCTTTGATTTGGTCAAATAGGCGCGCGCGCTTTTGGGGTGAAAGTTTCTTACTGTCATTTAACCCATCAGGAATATTGGTGGCATCAAGGATGACAGCACTGGCGACAACCGGACCTGCCCATGGGCCGCGGCCAGCTTCATCAACTCCAGCAACGATGCCGCGAGCGTTTGTTTCCCGAACTGCTGTTTCTAACGATAGGTCAGGGCCTGGTTGGGTATGTTTTTTTGCCTTCATGGGCATAAAGTAAAGCCTCTTCTCAATGAAGAGAAGAGGCTTTTAAGTGGGGGCGCCATTTGGGTGTGAGAGGGGGTAATAATGGCGCCCGGGGTTTGTTTCAAAATTGGTGGCTCAAGGGGTTAGAAGAGATCTGGGCGCAAACCCAATTCGGCTGCGCCCTGTGTCTTGTAATCTGCGTCCCGTGCGTTGGCATCGCACTGTTCGCTATTGCGGGAATTGGCACGGCGCCTTGATCGCCAAAGGCGGCGGGTTTCGCTTCGCTTAGATGCAAATTGGCGCGCTCCACCCGCGTTTGATGTGGTGTACATGGTCGTTCTCCATCGCTGTCGTCGTTTCTATCGGGACGTTTTTCGCCCTCGTATAGTTGATACGTATGATGTGGGGATAACCCTGCACAAGATCAAGCACCACTCGCCGCAAAATACGAACGTTTAAGCGCAACAATTGATTTATGCATGCTTTCAGTAAATTTTAATGATCTGAGTGCTAGTCAATATAGATACTTTGGTTACATAATGTGCTGGAGTATTTATTTGCGCTTATGGGGTGAAAGGTAAGCTGTGTTTGATAATCAGACCATTTTGATAACGGGCGGAACTGGGTCGTTTGGCAAAAAATATGTGCAGACGATCCTTAGCCGTCATAATCCGAGAAAGCTGATCATTTATTCCCGCGATGAGTTTAAGCAGGATCAGATGAGGCAGGACTTTCATGACCCTTGCATGCGGTATTTTATCGGGGATGTTAGAGACAAAGAGCGGCTGCATCAGGCTATGAATGAAGTGGACTATGTTATCCATGCTGCGGCTTTGAAGCAGGTTCCCGCCGCTGAATATAACCCGATGGAATGTATTAAAACGAATATTGGCGGGGCTGAGAATGTGATTAGCGCGGCCATTGCCAATAATGTGAAAAAAGTGATTGCGCTGTCTACAGATAAAGCGGCAAATCCCGTTAACTTGTATGGGGCCACCAAGCTGGCATCGGATAAACTATTTGTAGCAGCCAACAATATGGTTGGCAGGGCTGAAACGCGCTTTTCGGTTGTGCGCTACGGCAATGTTGTGGGTACGCGCGGGTCAGTAGTGCCCTATTTTGAAAAATTGATCGCTGGCGGTGCTGATCATCTCCCTATTACGCATGAGGATATGACGCGTTTCTGGATTAGTCTTCAGCAAGGCGTTGATTTTGTCATGAAGAATTTTGAACGTATGCGTGGCGGAGAGATTTTCGTGCCTAAAATCCCGTCGGTCAGGGTTGTGGAGCTAGCCCGGGTTATGGCGCCCGATTTGCCACATAAGATCATAGGTATAAGGCCAGGCGAGAAATTGCATGAGCTGGTTTGTGCGGCTGATGATAGTCATCTGACGATTGAGTTTGATGATCATTACGTCATTGGCCCGACGATTGTTTTCACTGATCGGGGTAATGATTTTAGTAAAAATAGGCTTGGCGAAAAAGGGAAGTTTGTCAAATTGCGTTTCGAATATAGCTCGGGCACCAATGATAGATTTCTTGAAGGTGAATACCTTAAAGAATTTAATCGTCAAGCCATGTTATGACCGAGATGCTTTGATGGGGAATTCTAAATTCATTCCATATGGTCGCCAAGACATTACCGAGGATGATATCGCCGCGGTCGAGAATGCCCTGCGCTCGGATTTCTTGACACAAGGCCCCATGGTTCCCTTGTTTGAGAAGGCCGTTGCATCTTACACCGACGCTCAACACGCCGTTGGTGTCAATAGCGCCACAAGTGCATTGCATATTGCCTGCCTGGCATTGGGTGTCGGCAAAGGCGATAGAGTTTGGACTAGCCCGCTTAGTTTTGTGGCCAGTGCCAACTGTGCGCTATATTGCGGAGCCGACGTGGATTTTGTCGACATTGACCCGTTGACTTGGAACATGAGCCCCGCCCGATTGCAAGAAAAACTGGTTGCTGCAAAAGCCTCTGGCCAACTGCCCAAGGTTGTCATTCCGGTTCATTTGTGCGGCGCATCGGCTGATATGCGTGCTATACATACCTTGGCGCAAGAATACGGCTTTAGGATTATTGAAGATGCCTCACATGCTGTGGGTGGCAGGTATGGTGATCTATCGGTGGGCTCGTGCCAGTATAGCGACATTACCGTTTTTAGCTTTCACCCTGTGAAAATTGTTACCGCGGGCGAGGGCGGCGTGGCTTTGACCAATGATGATGCGTTGGCCAAAAATATGGCTATGTTGCGTAGTCATGGGATTACCCGTGATTCAGATGTAATGGAAAATGCCCCCGAGGGGCCCTGGTATTACGAACAGAAGATGCTCGGGTTTAATTACAGGATGACTGATATTCACGCCGCACTTGGTCTGTCGCAATGGGCGCGCTTGGATGGGTATATTCAAACACGCCACCAATTGGTGCAGCGTTATAACGAAGCATTTGAGAATTTACCACTGGCAACACAAAGACAAGAATATGGTGTGCATTCGGCTTGGCATCTCTATGTCATTCGCGTGGGGGCCGAACGCCACCTGCACGTTTTTAATGCCCTTAAGGAGGCGGGCATCGGCGTAAACCTGCATTATATTCCGATTCATCAGCAGCCATTTTATCGGGCGCTGGGGTTCAATAAAGGGGACTTCCCAGAGGCGGAAAAATACTATGCAGAGGCGATTACGCTACCGATCTTCCCGCGTTTAAGTCATGAAGACCAAGACCGGGTCATTGCCGAGGTTCAAAAACGACTGAGCTGATCAATGATCGTGGTCATGACCGATCATATGTTCTTTTAGTCGGGGCAGTAATTCGACAAAGTTACAGGGCCGGAAACGGCTGTCCAACTGATCCTTCAGAATTTTGTCCCAGCCATCCCGGCATGCACCGGGCGACCCGGGCAGGGCAAACATATATGTGCCATTGGCCACACCACCGGTGGCGCGGGACTGAATGGTCGACGTGCCGATCAATTCATAGCTCAGCATGCGGAACAGTTCGCCAAAACCGGAAATGTGTTTTTCAAATACGCTTTCAAAGGCTTCCGGCGTCACATCACGGCCTGTGACACCTGTCCCCCCTGTGGAGATCACAACCTCGACCCCCTCATCGGCAATCCATTTTTTGAGCTGGGCGCGGATTAAGTCTTCGTCGTCCGTGACAATGACCCGGTCAACAATATTGTGCCCCGCATCCTCGGCCCGGTTCACTAGAACCTTGCCTGATTTATCATCGTCAAAGGTCCGGCTGTCCGACACCGTCATGATCGCTATATTAACGGGTAGAAATTCTCGGCGTTCATCAATTTTGGGCATGGCGCTCTTCTTTGTTGGCAAAGCCAAGTTGCGGGGGATAAAGATCATCAATTAATTCCAACACCGGCCAGCCGCCAGAGGCAATGGCATCCAGAGATGGCTGTGGTTGGCCCATACGGGCGCGGTAAATCCACATATTGGCGAATATTTTTTCGATATAATTCCGGGTTTCGCGCGCCGGGATTGTCTCTATGAACATCAAGGGGTCATCCCCATAATTCATCTTCTTTTCCCACCGAGACAGATTGCCGGGGCCACCATTATAGGCGGTGGCAAAGCGGAACATATCCTCGCCGTTCATGTCTTGGGACAGCAATTGCAGCATATATGTTTGCGACAGGCTCATATTCAATTCAGGCTCAAGCAAGCGCCGCTTGTTGGACCAGCGCAATGAGCGGTCCCGAGCCACCCAGCTGGCTGTGGCGGGCATTAACTGCATCAACCCCATCGCCCCGACACGGGACCGTGCTTTAGGGCGAAAGTGGCTTTCTTGACGCATGATGGCAAAGAACAAGGCACGGTCAACCTTGAAGCCGCCTTCGGGTTCCCAATCGGGGACGGGATAATAGGCACTCAAAGGCAAGGCTTCGGACTCTGGCGCGGCTTGGGCAAGCAAAACCTGTGTCGCGGGCAGATTTAATTTTGCCGCCATAGCAACAATGGCCTGACGGTTGGCAAATTGCTTGCGGGTCCACACGAGGCGCAATTCCTCATCCGCCAAATCGTCCAGACCCACTTCGGCGAGAGCTACAACCCGGCGTACCGCAGGCAGGCTCATTAAGCCGAATAAATCCTCGTCCTGCATATCGTCGGCGTGCCAAGAGAAATCATATGTGTGGCCGATTTGCCGTGCTGCCAACTGGCTATAAAATGTCAGGCCCAATGAAGCCGTGTGATGTAAAAGCGGCTCGACCGCGGCGGGATTGCCCGCACGAAGGTGGCTGCGCGCAGCCCAAAAGCCGCCAGCCGCCTGCATGGATTCGCCGGAAACCTCCGCCTTTGAAACGTGATCAAAATGCTCGGCGGCATGGGCATAGTCGGCGGCGCGAAATGCGGTCAACCCGGCAATCCAATCTGGCTGCGACATGATCGCGCGGGATCGTTCGCTGGCAAGGGATGCCAACGCATAGGCCTTTTCATCATTGCCGGAAAAGAAATAGCTGGACGCCACGTCCGTCAAGGCGTCATCAAATTCTGCATCCGTCATCATATCGCGGCGGGCAAATGCCCATAAGCGCTTTTCCGCTTGTTCTGGTTTGCCGCGCCGAATTTCGCGGCGGACGCGCGACAGCACGCGGTTAATTTCTTTTTGCTCGCTGGCGCTGTGAATTGGCGCGACATATTCGGGGCGTGGACGCGGCGTTGGGATGATGTCGTCATTCCCGGCTTGTTCGGAATTTGCGGACAGCACAACTGGCACCGGGCGGCTTGGCGCGCGGGCGCGTCCTTGGCGTTTCTTTGCAAGTTGATACAACCGATTGGCGCCGGGGTGATCTGCATAATCATTGAGCCAAGCCGAAAGCTCTGTGTAGCGGGATCGGTATTTGGTTGGGTGCATATAGCGCTGATATTTGACATGCCCCATCAGGATATCATTTTCGATGCGCGCAATCAGCTTATCGGCTTTGGGCCAATTGCCGTCGTTTTGCAGCGCAAAAACCTCGCGGTACAGAATTTGGTCTTCGGCGCTGAGAACTTCAACTGGGCCATCAAAGCTATGAAGATGACCAATGTGCTCTTGCCCGATCTCAGGCGTGATGGCGTCTGCAATGGCGATGCCCGGCATGGTAAAAGCACAGAACATAATAACCATTAGCACCATAAACGCGCCGTGTGATTTCGGTCGTGCGTTTAATTGTTTGATTTTATTATCTGACAACATGCCACCCTTGTTTTGTTCATTTCCCCCCCTTCTTGACGGGGCTATTTACTGTACGCGGTCACTAGATATGAACACCATTACCATTATTCGTTAATTTTTGCTTTGATTTCAAGAAGATCATGCCAGGCTTGTTTTTTCGCGCGTGGATGTTGTAACAGATGATCAGGATGATAGGACGGCATCACATTCACCACTTTGTCGCCAATGGTCACGCTTTGCCACTTGCCCCGAAGTCCATTAATCGCCGGATTGCCCCCCAATACAGCCGCACAGGCCATTCCCCCCATTAAAACCAAAATCCGCGGTGCAACAAGTTCGATCTGGCGCAGCAGGAACGGTCGGCAAATGGCCAATTCCCCCTCGCTCGGTTTGCGATTACCCGGTGGCCGCCATGGCAGTGCGGTGGTCAAATAGACATTGGAATCCCGGTTAAGCGCAATAGCGGCAAGCATTTTGTCCAGCAGATCACCAGAAGGCCCCTGAAACGGCAGGCCAGCACGGTCATCTTCGGGACCTGGCGCGCGGCCAATAATCATGATCTCGGCATCGGGAGCGCCAGCGCCCAAAATTGTATTCATCGCGGTGTTTTTAAGCCCACATCCTGCAAAATTCTCAAGGGTCAAACGTAATTCGTCAAGGGTATTGGCACTGCGGGCTGAATTCTGCGCGTTGGCAATGGCTTCGTCAGGGGTGGCCCCAGACGGGGTTGTGGCCATAGGGCGCACGACAGGGGCACTTGGTTGGGTGTCTGTTGTTGGCTCAGGCTTTGCTGCCGTTACGGCTTTTTTCTGTGGCGGTGGCGCGTTGAAACGATCTTGGGGTGTGTCCGCGACCACTTCATCGAGGCCCATATCCACATGCCATTTCAACAGCGCGAGAAGTTCGCGCTGTGTGTTGGGGCTTTGTTCGGCTGCCTGCATGAAAATTTTGCCTTTAACTAAAGCTCATACGGATAATTCAACACCATTCTATAGGGGCCAGGTTTTATTTTCTAGTCGCCATTTACATCTATTCGCCCTGTCGCTCCCAAGCATGATTGACCAGCCTCTATTCAAGCGCATAAGATGATCCCTTATAACCGCCAATTGCCGAGTGCGTTGGGGGTGTGGGAAACGACCAAGATCAGGTGAATAGAAGTATGGAACGCGAAGCGATGGAATTTGACGTTGTGATTGTTGGCGGTGGCCCAGCGGGCTTGTCAGCGGCAATCCGGCTGATGCAATTATCCAGCGAGCGAGGGCAGGACCTGACGGTTTGTGTTCTGGAAAAAGGTTCAGAGATTGGCGCGCATATTCTGTCCGGCGCTGTGATCGATCCCAAAGCACTGAACGAATTGTTCCCCGACTGGAAAGACCGCGCGGCCCCCATGGGGGTTCCGGTGACAGACAATCAACATTGGGTGCTGACGGAAGGGGGTAAAACGTCGGTGCCGCATATTCTGCTGCCGCCCCTGATGTCCAATAAAGGGAATTATACCCTAAGTCTTGGTAATTTATGTCGCTGGCTGGCGCAGCAGGCCGAAAATATGGGGGTTGAAGTCTACCCCGGCTTTGCCGCCGCCGAGGTGTTGTATCATGATGATGGTAGTGTGCGCGGGGTGGCCACGGGCGACATGGGTGTGGCGCGGGATGGCCATCATAAAGACAGCTATATGCCGGGTATGGAACTTTTGGCAAAATACACGCTTTTTGCCGAAGGGGTCCGTGGTTCTCTCAGCAAGGATGTGATCAATAAATTTGATCTCGCTGCGGATAGCCAGCCACAGACTTATGGCATTGGTATCAAAGAATTGTGGGATGTGGCACCTGAGAAGCATAAGGCGGGGACAGTCATTCATACGCAGGGCTGGCCGCTTTCAGATGTGACAGGCGGTGGCTTTATCTATCATCAAGAAGCTGGTCAGGTGGCGATCGGGTTTGTCGTGGCGTTGGACTATGAAAACCCTTATTTGTCGCCATTTGACGAAATGCAGCGGTTCAAAACACACCCCGCAATTCGCCCGTTATTGCAGGGCGGTCGCCGTGTCGCTTATGGGGCCCGTGCGATCAATGAAGGTGGCTTTCAGTCGGTCCCGAAACTGGCCTTCCCGGGTGGGGCCTTAATAGGATGTTCGGCGGGCTTTGTGAATGTGCCGCGCATAAAGGGCAGTCATAACGCCATGAAGACGGGCATGATGGCGGCCGAGGCAGCGTTTGATGCGGTTGCGGGCGGGCGCGCGGGCGATATGCTTGATGCCTATCAGGTTGCATATGAAAATTCATGGGTTTATGCAGAGCTGAAAAAGGTGCGCAATGCCCGCCCTGCACTTGCGAAATATGGCCCCAAGATGGGCACGCTGCGTGCGGGCATTGAAATGTGGCTAAATTGCCTGGGTCTCGGTTTTTTGATGCCGGGAACATTACCCAACCATCAGGATCATTTGGCGACGAAGAAAGCCGCTGACTGTCAGCCAATTGATTATCCCAAGCCGGACGGTCAGATCAGTTTTGATAAATTATCCTCAGTATTTTTGTCCAACACCAATCATGCAGAGGACCAGCCCATTCACCTGCAACTGAAGGATGCGACTGTCCCCATAGACGTTAATTTAGTCGACTATGATGCGCCAGAACAGCGGTTTTGCCCAGCAGGTGTTTATGAAATTATCGGTCAGGATGCTGGTGAACCGCGCCTGCAAATCAATGCGCAAAACTGCGTCCACTGCAAGACATGCGACATCAAAGATGTGACGCAAAACATCAATTGGGTCGTGCCCGAAGGCGGCGGTGGACCCAACTATCCGAATATGTAGGAGTAGATTTTGCCATCAGGCATGACAAGACTTTGGCAGACACGCCATCAGACTGTTTGGGGGGGCGTTTTGGCGCTCGCTCTATTTCTGGGCGGCTGCGTTGGCCCCCATCATTATCAGCCGGGGGCATATGCGGATTATGTGGCTGGCCAATATGCCCGCGCTGAAGGGGACGAGGATAAGGCGGCGGAGCATTACCGTAGGGCGTTACAGATTGACCCCACCAACACCGCCATATTGGGCGACGCTTTCGGTGCAGCCTTAATGGGTGGCGATTTCGTGCGCGGGCTGGACTATGCGCGCACTATCTATGCAACAAGTGAATTGCGGGCGACAGCCTCTATGTTTTTGGCGCTTGATGCTTTTAAGCGCAAAAAATACGCACAGAGTTTGACCTATTTGGACTCGGCAGAAGGGTCAGGTTTTGACAGTTTAATCGCCCCCGTTCTGATCGCATGGGCTGCGGCGGCTGAGGGGGATAAGGATGCTGCGCTCGCGGCGCTGGAGGGCTTTGCCCGCACGCCGATATTTCGCCCCTATGCCCGCGATAACAGGGCAATGTTGTTGGATTATCTAGGCGAATATGAACAGGCCGAGTTGGTGTATCAGCAAACCTTGGCGGATGTTGCCAGCCTGTCGGTTCATCCGGTTCTGGCCTATGCGTCGATGATGGAACGCCGCGGGCGCTTGGATGAAGCGCGATCACTTCTCAGTGCCTATAAGTTGCGCTGGCCGGAAAATCGCCGGGTAGGTGCCGCGCTGGAAAATATGGATAAACATGGCCGTAGTAAACTTATGGCACCAAAGCCAGCCACCGCGGTGGGCTTGTCGCTGTTGCGTGCGGCTGCTGAGATCGCTGGTGATAATGCCTTGGCGCCGGCCACCCTATATGCGCGCTTTGCCACCTTTATCGCGCCGGATCGCCATGATGCATTCCTTCTGATCGGCAACCTGCTGATTGCTCAGAATAACCCCAAAGCCGGGCTGAAGGCGCTGGCGCAAATTGACCGGCGCAGTATGTTTTCGGACCTTGCCCGTATCCGCGAGGCCTTTGCCTATAACTCGCTCGGCGAAACAGACCGTGCTTTGGGCATATTGGGGGAATATATTGCCCGTAACCCCAATGACCTTGGGACGCGAACAAGCCTCGGCGATTTATATCAGGTGAATGAGGATTGGGAGCGCGCGCTGGAGCAATATGACGCGATTCTTGCGCAAATTGGTACGCCGACATCAGAGAATTGGTATCAGGTCTTCTCGCGGGCCATTTGTTATGAGCGCCTCGGGCGCTGGGGTGAAGCCGAGGCAGACTTCCTGTTGGCTATGGAATTGCGCCCAGACGAAGCACAAGTGATGAATTACTTGGGCTATTCGTGGATTGATCGTGGCAAGAATATCGAAGAAGCACAAAAGCTGATCGAGCGTGCGGTGGAACTGCGTCCCAATGATGGAGCTATTGTTGATAGTCTGGGTTGGGTTCTGTATCTGACCGGTGATTATGAACGGGCGGTTGAGTTTTTGGAGCAAGCGGTAAACTTGGTTCCGACCGATCCTTTGGTCAGTGACCATTTGGGGGACGCCTATTGGATGGTCGGCAGAAAGATGGAAGCGCGGTTTCAATGGTCGCGGTCATTGACGCTGGACCCAGAGGAGCGCTTCCGCACCACCTTGGAGGCCAAGATCAAATTGGGGCTTGAGATTGCCCAAGCCATCAATCAGGCCGCGGCGCAAACGGTTCAGGATAATTGAGGGATGGAATTGTTGAGCCGAAAGGGGGCTTGGGTTCATGCGCTGGCACCTGCCAAGGTCAATCTGTTTCTTCATATTACCGGACGCCGGGAGGATGGCTTTCACGAGCTTGAAAGCCTGTTTGTTTTTGTTGACTTTGGTGATGAAATACGCGTGCGCGCCGCCGATGAGCTATCGTTAAGAATCTCCGGGCCGTTCGCTCAGGCCCTTGATGGGGCGGTGAGTGATAATCTGGTGATGCGGGCGGCGCGGGCGGTTCAGGCCACTGCTGGGACCAGTGTGGGTGCGGAAATTATACTGGAGAAGAACCTTCCTATTGCTGCCGGCATTGGCGGGGGTTCATCCGATGCAGCGGCAACCATTCGTGCGCTGGAAGCCTTGTGGGAACTGGGTCTAAGTGACCGCGCACGCTTTGATCTGGCCGAGCGTTTGGGCGCTGATGTACCTGCATGCTTGGATGCGCGGCCCAAGTTGGTGCGCGGTATTGGTGAGAAGCTGGCACCGTTTGATGCTCCTGACGGATTATTCATTGTTCTCGCCAATCCGGGCATTGCACTTTCTACCCCGGCGGTGTTTGGCGCATATGTTAGGTCTGGCGCACCTTTCTCGGAAAGCATGGGCGGTGAGATCAATTGGGTTGAAACATTAGCAGCAGGAAATGATTTGCAAGCCAGCGCGACAGAACTGGCGCCGGAAATTGAGAAATTACTGAACGTATTGCACTCTGACCAGCAAGCCGTGAAGGTCGGAATGTCCGGCAGCGGTGCCACCTGTTTCGCCTTATTCGCGACACAAGATGGTGGCAAAAAATGCGCGCAGACGATCGAGGGATCAGGCGTGGCAACATGGGCGCATTTTGGGCGCGTTGTTGTTGCCGGCGGCTAGATATACGATGATGCACTTTTATTATTATGGTAAAACTTTTGTGGGTATGCTAATCGCTTGAGCTTGCTTGAAATACTGCCTTTATAAGACATTGAACTCGGTCGGGGGAATGAAGAATGACATCTGTAAAAACCAATTTTAGCCGCACATCCATTTCAAGAAAAATGGCCATTGGCTTGTTTGCACTGGCGGCATTCGCATTCACACCCAGCAATAATAGTGCATTTTCTCAGGCCATCGACCCAGAATTGTTGCGTGGGATTGGCCAGAATACTGATGCAATAGATCGACGGCCTTCTCGTCTGGATGAAACTCGTCCGAGCAGGGAAGAAATGGATCGCGCCCGCGCTCGCCAAGCGGCGCGCGATGTGGCAGAAGAAATATCTCCGTTGGAAGAAGATTATGGAAGCCGGTATGGGCAAGACGAGGATATGCCCGATGAAGAAAAATTACGGCAATTCGGCTATGACGTTTTTGCCCAAGTTTCCTTGGATGTCGACACCTCGGTCGGCGAGATGAAGAGCGATTATATTCTGGGCATTGGGGATGAACTGGTTGTCTCTTTTGTGGGGAGTAACGAGAGAAGTCTGGTGCGCTCAATCGACAGAGAAGGGCGACTTGTTCTGCCCGAGATGCAACCGATCGCCGCTGCGGGGCGTCGCTTTGCTGATTTTGTCGCGGATCTGAACGCGCGCGTTAAAGAGAGCATGCTGGGAACAGATATCTATATTTCTTTGGGGCAGGTGCGTCAGGCGGGTGTTTATGTGATGGGCGAGGTGTCATTGCCCGGCCTTTATAATATGAATAGCCTTTCTAGCGTGATGCAGGTGTTGGCTAATGCTGGCGGCGTTAAGAAGTCCGGCAGTCTTCGCAATATCCGAGTGGAATCGGGCGGCAATACGCAGACGGTCGATCTGTATGACCTGATGCTGTCGGGGCGCTCAGCAGATCTGAAATTGATGGATGGCGCCCGCGTGATCGTCAACCCAATCGGCGATACGATTGCGGTGGTGGGGCGCGTTTCGCGACCAGCCATTTATGAGTTGGCCTCTGGTTCTTCGCAAATTAATTGGGATGAAGCGCGCGCGCTGGCCGGTGGAACGATACGCCCGCGCGGCAATAATGTAACCGTAAGCCGATTTGATGATGGCGGTCGTGAATATTCGACGGCTATTGGTGCGGATGGTGAAGTTGTCCAATCGGGTGACTTGATCGAAGTTTTGTTTGCCCAAGATGTCCAATTGGGCCGGGTAGAGTTAACGGGTCATGTCCGGGTTCCTGGCATTCGCTCGCTTGATGCAGCGCCAACGCTTTCTGCGCTGTTGGGTGGTGCGGATAGCCTTGGTGAGACGCCGTATTTGCCCTTGGCAATTTTGGAAACGGTCGATGAGCATTCTAAGGCTAAGGTGTTTAAAGGCGTCAACTTAATATCTATTTTGGCTGGAGCTGAAGATATTCGATTGCGCAATGATGACCATCTGATGGTTCTCTCCATGGATGATGTTCGTTTTGCATCCAGCGAAGAGGTTCGTAACTCGATATTGTTGGGGGATGGCTCCAACAGTGCATGCGAATCCGTGGGCTATGTTGCGCGATTTGCGAATCAGCAAGGTAAAGATCGTTTCCGGGCGGTAACGGGTGGTGTGTTTGTGCAAGTTCATAAACTGCTAGCGGCTGAAGAAGAAAAACAGAAAGATGAGGTTACCAGCTCTTTCAGGGGTGCAAGTAGTGATGAACAAGTTCGAGAGTCGGGACTTGAATTCTCTGAAGACTTGGGGACGGAACAGGCATTTGGCAGCGAGGGACTTTTGGACTTCTCAGAGCTTGAAGGGGCTTTGGAAGAGGATTGCCCAAGTTTGTTTGAAGAATCCCCGGCGCTTTTGGCATTCGCATTGGAACATGCTGCTGCGGTTACTGGGCGTGTGCGCGTGCCTGGTATATTTCCAGTTGCAGGAAGTGCAAATGTTTCAGATCTGATTTCTTATGCGGGCGGCTTTGCCAATGATGCTGACCTGACTGGTATTGAGTTAACATCTTTGGATGCAAATGGCGCTGTTTCGCGGCGGCAGTTTGATTTCTCTGCAAGCGCCGCGGAAGTTGTCCGCTCAGGCGATAACATGCGGATCCATCAATTAGAAAATGATATGGAGGAAGGCACGGTTCTCTTAGGTGGTGAGGTGGTCAGGCCTGGGGTATATAGTATTGTTCGCGGTGAGCGGTTAACGTCGTTGATATCTCGAGCAGGTGGACTTACGGAGTTTGCTTATCCGTATGGGGCCGTTTTCACGCGGGAAGCGGCACGATTACAACAGCAGGAAGCCTTGGCTAGAGCAGCGCGTGAAATAGATTCCGCGCTGGCAGTGGCGGCGGTCCGATCAGACATTGAGGCGGGCTCTTTGGTCGCAGCACGTGATTTGGCTCGTGACTTGTCTTCTTCTGAGGCACTAGGACGGGTTGTGACAGAAGCCGATCCCGTTGCTCTTCGCGTGCGTCCCGAACTTGATACCATTTTGGAACCTGGTGACAGCTTACATATTCCCAAGCGCCCCAATTTTGTAACGCTAGCTGGTGATGTTTTAAATCCTGGAGCACTTCAATTTGTGTCAGGTAAAACTACAGAGGATTATATTAGCGAAGCTGGCGGAATACAGCGTTCAGCGGATAGAAAGCGAGCATTTCTGGTTTATCCAAACGGCTCGGCAAGGCAAGTAAAGATGTCTGGGTGGGCGTCGGATGATTTGCCAGTGCCACCCGGTAGTGTGATCGTCGTGCCGAAGAATTTGGATCCTATTACCAAGTTGGATCTCGTGACGAGTATTTCAGGAATTGTTAGCCAACTTGCTCTAAGTGCTGCATCAATCGCTGTCATTTCCAGATAGCAGGCGTGCAACTGAATACGTCGAAAAAGGGCAAACCTTTGAATCTGGATATGCGGTATATTGGAGCGGGCATTGGCCTTCTCGCATTTGGTGCCTTGGCTGGGCTCATGGTCGCGGGCAAGGCGCGAGCGAGCGAGTATGAGGACCCGTTTGCGAACCGATATTCTGTTAATGACTTTGGCGGCGTTGGCTTGTTGCAAACGCGAACGGCACGATTTGCGCCTGATGGTGAGTTTTTTGTTGGTGCCAGTTTTATCAATCCTTATCGCCGTTATTTTTTAACTTGGCAAATCCTCCCTTTCGTTGAGGCAACATTTCGTTATACGGACCCAACCAATGCACCTCATGGGGGGATACCTATTGATCAAAGCCAGGCGGATTTCTGGAAAAACACCTTACGGTTAAGAAATGGGGGCACCAATTTGGACCGCGGGTTTGATGTGAAATTGCGGTTAGCAAAAGAAGGGTCATATACACCTGCTGTTGCAGTTGGGTTTCAGGACTTTGTCGGCACCGGGTTGTTCGCGTCCGAATATATCATCGCAAGTAAGCGGTTCGATAGATTTGATTTTAGTTTGGGAATTGGTTGGGGGCATATGGGCAGTCGCCATAATATACCCAATCCCTTTAGGGTGTTTGGCAGCGGTTTTTCCAAGAGAGGAGGAACCAGTCAGTTTGGAGGCACTATCCCGCTTGGCCGCCTGTTTTCGGGGGACAGGGCAGCTATTTTTGGCGGTGTAGAGTATCAAATTCCCGAGCATAATCTTTCTATAAAAGTTGAATATAATGGCGCTCACTTGTCTGGTGACCGCGATGTCCTGCCTGAATTCGAGCATTTAAAGGAAATTACAGCTTTTTCCGCTGGTGTGAATTACCAACCTACGTCGTGGTTTGATGTCTCGGTAGGTTGGGAACGCGGCAATGCGTTTATGTTGCGAGGTAACCTCCGGGCGAACTTTAATACCTCGGGTATGAGGAAAAATCCTCCGCAGGACCCCCCTATTGCGGTTCGTCCTGTTATTCCTTCGAACCAGATCGAGCAACGACCGTCTGTCGATCCAGTTTCTGACTCCGCGGACTTAACAACGATCATGGGGGCCATGCCGGATGAGGTTGTTGGCGTAAAGCTTGAGGCAGGGCAGTGGTTTTTTCAGTTACCATCCGGACAGTTTGAGGCGCTTGATCCAGAGTCTGGTTCTGCCCATGATGAACTTCTGGAAGAGGTCTCAGTAGAGGACATTGACGGCGATAATAGGCTGCTCTTTAACCGCCTGGTTTATCGATTGGCCAAGGCCGGTTATTGGCCCCATGCAATTGATCTGGAAGGGCAAGAAGTTGTATTTTACCTGACCAATGCGCCTTATCGACAGACGGTCAGGAATGCGGGACGCCTTGCACGTCTGGTGAGCGGCTTGTTACCGCCTGAGATTGAAAAAATTACTTATGTCGACCTGATTGGGAACTTTGAGACGTCGCGAATATCTGTTTTGCGACAGGATATCGAACGAGCATCGCAATTTATGGGAAGCCGGGAAGAAATTTGGGCAAACACTGAGGTGCATGAACCGCGGGTCGCGGCTCCACCTCAGAGCGCGAATGGGTCCCAGGTTGATTACGAGAGTGAGCAAAGCTATCCCTCATTTAGTTGGTGGTTAGCTCCAGAATTACAGCAACATATCGGGGACCCCATTACGGGCGTCTATCTGGCCGACGTTGATTTGGAACTTGGCGGGTCGATAGCTGTTTGGCCAGGCTTTTCTGTGACCGCTGTTGGGCGGCAGTTTTTATTCGGTAGCCTCAATAAATTGTGGCGGCCATCTGATAGTGTTCTGCCACATGTTCGAAGTGATATTGTCAAATACTTGACCGGGGGGCAGACCACAATATCACGGTTGCAGGCCGATTATGTTACAGGCCTGACACCTAGTCTCTATTTGCGCGTAGCGGGCGGCATTTTAGAACAGATGTATGGGGGTGTGGGTGCTGAAATACTTTATCGACCATGGGGCAAGTCGTGGGCAACAGGTTTTGAATTAAATTGGGTGAAACAGCGGGGTTATAGGCAGTTGTTTGGCTTTAGGGACTATAATATCGTAACCGGGCATGCCACTCTCTATAATCAGCTGCCCTTCTTTGGCTTGAGGTCAAAGATCAGTGTCGGTAGGTATTTGGCTGGCGATCACGGTGTGACCTTCGAGTTTTCAAGACGTTTTGACAGTGGTGTCCAAGTAGGAGTATTTGCGACATTTACCAATGTGTCAGCAGAGGATTTTGGCGAAGGGAGCTTTGATAAAGGCTTTTTCATCAGAATTCCATTCGATCTTCTGTTAACTCGACACAGCAAGCAGGAGGCCGTGTTTGGGTTCCGCCCATTAACTCGGGATGGGGGGCAAAGAGCCGCGATCGGTCCCAGCCTGTTCGAACTGGTAGATCGGGGAAATTATAATACCATTAAGTCTGGCTGGCGAGACCTGTGGCCGGATCGTTAGAGGCGATAAGGACCAGTTACCAGCCCGGTTTGCGTTTTAGGTATCGGATTGTTCTTTCGTCTGATGAGACGATTTGCTTTCCTCTACAATAAAGCGCGGCCTTTGGACAGTCTGATTGAGCGCGGAGCGCTGGTAAAGCCCTACAATGCCGATTGAAATCAATGATAGGCCTGAATTCAATAGCAAAAGAAGGACCAGAGTAGGATATCCCTGTTCAACAGTACCATAGATGTAATGCCACACCATATTGCCGATTAGGTAGACCGAGATGGCCATGACAAGAATTCCAAGCCACAGGATTATTCTTATTGGAAGGCCGCTATGAAAGACAAAAGCATCAAGTGCAAATTTAATCAGGGAAGCTAGACGCCAGCTTTTTTGGTCGGTTTTGCGTTCGACGACATCGAATTCGATATCGACTTGCTTCAGTCCAATCCAGTTACATAGGGCACGATAGAAAATATTATAGTCGTTGCATTTTAATACTTCGTTTTTGGCCTTAATTGTCAGGAGCTTAAAGTCACTGGAATTGCGAACTTCGATGCCCGAAGCTTTGAAAAAAAGTATGTTAAAAATATAGGCGAGAGCCTTATAAAACAAACTCTCTTTACCGCGTTCGCGTTTGGCGGCATTGACAATGGCCGCATTTTCTAGTTTCTGTTTAGCGAGCATTTGAGGCAGGTATTCGGCCGGGTGCTGTCCATCGGCATCCATAGTCACAACCATTGGTGCCTGGCTTGCCTCCAGTCCTGCGAAAATAGCAGCATCCTTTCCGAAGTTGCGGGATAGTTTGATTCCCCTGATCCAGTCTTGGCTTTCTGCCATGGCGGAAATAACCTGCCAGCTATTGTCCCTGGAGCCATCATCGACAAAAATTATATTGAAATCTTTCACCTCTCCAGCCAGCGCCTTACTGATTGCTTCGACGATGGCTGCCAATGATTCCTCTTCGTTGTGTACTGGAATGACGATATCAAGGGTGCTCATTTTGGATCTCTCAGTTTACGGAAAAGATACAGTCGCATACCATTGGGGGACCATATGTTTGGACCAGAAATTCTATTGTTGGCCGAAGTCTTAAACCCAAGGGCCGCTATACCACGGGTAAGAAACGTTTCCAAGGGCACGACTTGAAAGTCTGCCCAAGAATCGACCAGTTCAAAATGCGAATTCAGGGCATTTATAAGGGATTGAGTTGAGAAATAAATAGTATGCTCAGGGATTTTATAAGACGGTGAATTACGACCGATAAGGCGATTAGGAATGGAGGTCATATTAGGTGTGGCTAAACACAAAAACCCTTGGTCCTTTAGCGCATTAAAAGCCCATTCTTTAAATGGGGCGAGGCGGGGCAGGTGTTCGATAAAGTCGAATCCAAAAATCATATCCATTTTTTGCGGTAACTCACACCGCCCAAAGGAATCGGTCTTAAACACCTGATGTCCATTTTCTCGGCAAGCTTTAATCGCCTCATCAGAAATGTCTGATCCTGAAACTATGGCGTCCACAACCTGAGGAATAATCTCCATCCCATGCCCTAGCGCGCACCCAACCTCGTGGATATAGCAGGGGCCAGTTTCGGAACGGTCACGCAAATATTTTGCAGCCAGTTTTAATCTGCGTTTGTATGTTTTCTGGTGGTTGTCTTTCTCTTTATAATAATTGTCGTAGCCATGTTTGTCGTCATCGCCGCCGTAATAGTCGGAGTTGTAAATGGCAGCAAGTTGCTCGGGGCTGGGCAAGGGTGACAGGTGCTGGGTTTGGCAGTTTCCACACACAAAAATTCCAAATTCTCCAAAATCAAAAAGATGCCTTTTGTTGGTATCTTCTTCACATACAGGGCAGCAACGATCTGCCCGCCCACTGTCCAAAAATTGCTCCACCGATGGCACGGTTGGAGTATCAATACTCATTCATGTGTTCCTTTTTGCTGGCAGCCCTCATTCGGCTCTAATATTGCTTTGGGAGGGTCGTTTGTAAAGGGGCGCTTCTATCAAGTGTCAGAGTTTGCTGAAATTATTTGATTTTTGGCTGACCTTCTATAGGTTCAACGGCACAGAGTCTGACTATTATTTTTCTCTCAGGTGGTGTGACGGTGACAGACAAGCCTCGTATTCGAATGGTGGTCCATGCAGATGATTTGGGGCTGTCGCTCGGCATAAACAACGCGATATTGCGTGTGGCTCGTGAAGGGTGGTTGTCCAGTTCGTGTTTGCGCGTAAATGGCCCGGCTTATGAGTCTGCAGTGAATGAGACTATGCCGCAGATGCCTGGTGTGGGCATGGGGGTGCATTTAAATATTGTAGAGGGCAAGACGCGACAGGAGATTGCCGACGGGGGCAACTTGCTCTTTGATCAAACTGGACAATACATTGCCAAAAACAACGCGTTTGGTTTCTGGCGGATTTTGAAACTTTCAAGAAACTCGAGTTTTTTAAAACAGGTAGAAGCAGATTTTCGTAATCAGATTGAGATTGTTTTGGCGGATGGGGTCAATGTGGACCACTTGAATAGCCATCAGCATTCTCACGGAATTCCGGGCATATTCGAAATTGTGTGTCGTTTGGCCAATGACTATGACATCCCCTATGTGCGCGTGATGCGCGAACCTTTTTATATTAAGGGGGGGGCTGGGGATCACGTGTCTCTATGGTATCCCCTCAATTTGATGAAGTGGGCAGTGCTGCGCTATTTTTCTCGAAAAAACCGTAAAATCGCGCGCGGGTATAACATAAAATACAACGATTATTTTCTTGGCATATTATACACAAGCCGCATGAATTTCGCGCGCCTCGCAAAGGGGCTAGAGAGTGTCGCTCGAACCGACCGCCTTACATCAAGACCTTGGGTCGAAGCGCTTTTTCACCCTGCGGAACCAACAGGCCTGGAGGAGGAAGTTTTTCTGGATAAGTCGGTGCGTAGTTATGTATTTTCTCCTACGCGGAATGATGAAATGGATGCTCTGCAGGATTTTAATCTAGCGTCAAAGCATAATGTTGTTATTGAGGTTGTGAATTATAAGGGGGAGAAAAAAGAGTTCATTTCCGACAGAGTTGGGGAGCGCAGCAATATAAAACTAACCACAGGAGACCAGCTAAAAATAGCCATTATTATCAATGAAACGCCTTTCTATCACCCCCGCTATGTCCAAAGGTTGATAGAGGAATTGGATTTCGTAGATGTCGTACACGTTTATATTGTGAAGACCGCTATGGGAGGGGCGCTTGATCGCTATATGCTTAGAAATATCACTAAGCTGAAAATTGGTGAAATCTTCAAATTGGCCAGCCTGAAGTATTGGAACATCCTTCGCGGCGCCTTATCCGGGATGGTGGGGGCGCGCAAGTTTGGCTCTGTCCGTGCGGTATGCAGACACTTTGGCATTGCCCATACCATTATCTCTGAAGTGAAAAGCAAGAAATTTAAGGACGGCATTCGAGGGCATAAGATAGACTTGGTTCTTTCTGCAAACGAATTGATTTTTGATCAGGAATTATTGGATATACCCCGATATGGCTGCATCAATCGCCATTCCAGTTTATTGCCTTCTTATGGGGGCATTTTACCTGTCTTTCGTGCCGTGCAATTTGGAGAGTCCTTCACAGGGGTGAGCGTGCATAAAATGACTGCGGGTATTGATGAGGGCGATATCTTGTCACAAAAATATGTACCTATAATGGAGGGCGATACTCTTAACCAGTTGTACCAATATTGTTTCGATCTGAGTTTTGATGCGACAAAAGAGGCGCTTTCTATAATTTATGATGGCTCGGCCGATATCTGCAGGCCAGGCGCCATACAACCACTAAAGAGCTATTATTCTTTCCCTAATGCTGCTGACTGGCGTGAATTTAGGAAGCGCGGCGGACGCTTTATTTAGATGGAGTCCCCCTAGCTCGAGGCTCGTTTGTTTGAAATGAATCCTGTAATAGGCAGAATAAGCAGGAGCAGTGCCAATATCAGATAACTGAGTAAGGATAATGCCCGCAGTCTTTTCTGTAACACCGGATTATAGTGTAGCAAAACTTCTGAAGTTCCTCCTGCAATTACAAGGGAAATAAGACCATTCCAATGGCCTAGGTTTGTGGAAAGGGGCTGAATAACACGCCATTCAGGTCTATGCATAACGGATAGAATAAGCATTCGCTCGTGGGGCTCAGGCGGAATGCTAATGGTAATGTATTCGCCATCGAACTGAAATGCTGCCCTTGTATCTCTTATGGCACCTGCCACGGTGGGCAGGAAATTACTTATGCAGGTCAGGTATTGCTGTGGGCACTCATTGATGTCATGAGCCAATTCGCGCAAAATGTTTGGGGATATTTCCACCACTCTTGAATAAGGCTCTGAGACTTCTAACAGTGTTATGGAGGGGCCGTTTTCATTGACCGTGGAATAAATTGGCGTAAGCCAAGTTGGAAATGGCCCTTCCGAGCTATTGGCAATGATAAATTGGGCCCCTACGAGTTGGATAAGTTCTTTTGAGCTTAAAATCCAGTTATGCGCGCGTCCGAGGGTTTTCCAGTTTGAGATGTCTTCACTGGTTATCAAGCCATATGGTTTGGATTGTGAGGGATGAATGGCATCTAGGGATACCCCCTTCATGACCGCGGATATATTAGTCCAGTTGGCGACAAAGTTACCATTAATATAAAAGCCTTGTTGATTATGGTTGTCGGTTAAAGCGCCTAATATTGCTTTGCCAGTAATGATAACGCGGGCGTTATTTTTCTTGGATGTAATCGTTTGATTCAAGGAAAATGAATTGGCGTTTTGGGCATAGTCATTCAATTCAGACATCGTTGAGAAGGTCATTTGCGGAAATGCCATAGGTCCAACGATAAAGGGCATAGCACCAGCAATCATTTGTGCGCTTTGCAGGGCAAGTAAGAGGCTAATAGGTCGAATTTTAAACCATTTTTGCTCAGTATTTCGCGCCGCGAAGCGGTGAAGCGCTGTGCACGCCAATATAATTCCAAAAAGGTTTGCTGGGTCCCGGAAAATGAAAAATGTAGATATGCCACTGGGCAGGAGGTTGTCTGGAAGAAAGGTAAAAATAAAAGCGGCAATAAAGGAAATGATGAATGGTGATAGCATGGGTGTGCTTGAACGTGGATATTCTTTGCTTTTCGAGAGGATTAGCCAGAGCGACGCGAGCAAAAAAATAGCACCAAAGCCGATGGTTCTACTGTGTAAAAAGTTGTCTATTAGTGCTGCAGTTATGCCGTCGCCCGTACCCCTGTTGTCGAGGGGTAAAGGTTTTAAAAGAAGGTTCCACAAGTGGTATTTTATGGGGTAGTCCATTTGCCCATGAAGTCGAACAGTTGTTTCAAAAAAATAGCTGTTCTCTCGGATGAGTACGAATAGTCTTTCACCGCACATTATAAGGCTAAGTGTACTTGCCCCAACTAAAGCTGCGAAATTTATCCTGTTCAATAATCGACTTGAGAGTGCGAAAATGGCGAGTATGAGCAAATAGTTGGGCATGACGCCTGCATGCCCGTTCAGAAACGTGTATGAAACTGAAACTGCTAATGCCAGAGACCAGTATGCCAGGCGCTTACGGTTTGCCCCATAAGTCAAAACGTTCCAGATGCATAAAAGCATCACTGGCAACATGAGCCAGTTCAAAAAAACCTCTGGGGCATCAGCCCAGAACAGATTTTCCAAGGCCCCCGTGGTCAAAAAAGTGAGGAGGGCAACAACCCGTAATTTCAGTCCGATATTTAAGTGCTGCAAGATCGAATTGAGGGCTATTTGGCTAATGAGAGTATGAGAAAAGATCATGATCCCCATAGCGGTCATGAGTGATAACCAATTTAAGAGAAGCACAAATGGTGTATGTGTGAAGCCAAATGGGATTGGCCAAGGGCCGCCAAGACCAGCTGTGTCAGTCCAGAATGGAACCCTGCCACCAAGGAGTTGATGAGCATATTGGATCAATGGCCATTGAATATATGCGGTGTTTTCTATATTTGCTATGGTGCCGAAGTTGATAAAATAAGGCCATGTCACCATGGCGGATAGAAACAGATATACCGGGACTAGGTTGTGCTTTCGTGCGATAGCTTGTCGCATAATTTCGCCTGTTTCTTTGCAAAAAGTTGGTTCAACAATATCATTGCCATTGATTAAAAGGCACCTTAAGAAGGAAGCTTCAGCAGTGTGTATAACTTTCCGGCACGGTAAATGAAAAAGTATTTCAGGGCAAATCTCAACTTCTTGCCAAACTTATATGGTTCGCAGTTTTTGAGAAATATTTTTGTGCTGACGTCTAGCAGTGTAGTGAGCTATTTCATTGCCTTTCTGATGATGCCGATCATTAGTCGTATATACTCTCAGGAAGATTTGGGCGTGTATTACTCACTGGTCGCCATTGTGGCGATTGTAAGCTCCTTTATCAATATGCGGTTGGATATTGCCATCCCATTGGTGAAAAATAGAATGCATGCAATGCGACTTTTACAGGTCTCGGTTGTTTTGACAGGCTTGATGACGGTCCCTTTTACGGGCCTTTTCTACTGGGCCAGCCAAACAGGATACTTTGGGTTTGAACATTATCCTTTATGGGCCACGGGGGCTTTTGCGGGCCTGATAATATTGAATGTTGTCTATATTTCTATATATGCCGTATTGCACTACGAGCAGGATTATGTCCAAGCAAGCAAAGTCGCTGTTTTGAATATGGCGTCTCGAAATAGTGCTCAGATCGGCTTTAAATTTTTGTTTGATGGTCCTTTGGGCATGGCTGTCGGGGAGGTTCTTGCGCGGTGTGTGTCCATTTTTTATATGATCAAGACGTCTCGTCTATTACGGTCGCGCGCCAGTTATTTGTTTCATTGGCACGGGCTGTTGAATGTTCTTCGGGAAAATAAGGCCTATCCAGTTTATGTGGCACCTTCATCTTTAATGCTGGCGATTAGTACATCGCTTACGACACCAGTAATATTAAGTCTCTATGGAAGTGCCATGGCGGGCCAATATGCTTTGGCTGCAACTGTCGCCATTATTCCGATTACAATTCTGGGGAAATCCGTCAATAATGTGTATTCACGCTCATTTTCAATCGCTTTTCATGGGAAAAAATATGATGAGCTGTTGGGTTTGATGAAACGAACGCTAATTTCAACGGCAGCTTTATCTCTTATTATGTACTTAACTTTGGCTATGGTGAGTGCCCCTGCCTTTCCAATTGTGTTTGGCTCTGGCTGGGAACAGGCCGGTGAAATTTGTATTTTTCTAGCATTATCTTTCATAATGTATCTGCCAGTCATGGTCCTCGAAAAATCGATGTTTCTTTTCGGGCGGGAAAAAGTCAAATTATTCTATGACGGTGTTAATGTAGCGATTCTCGTTGTTATTTTTTACAGCGCGCAGGCAAATCATTGGAATATCATCGCGGTTGTAAAGCTTATTGCTATTTCGAAAAACGCGTTGGCGTTCATACAGCTGGCTCATGTCTATTTGATTGTTAAGCGTGGTGTGGTGGATAGGTTGGCATTTAAGGCATAGTCACGGACTTTTGATCAGGCTGTCGTGTTTCTGAGATGTGCTAAAATATTGGCAAGGAAAGCTGGGTAGGGCGATGGATCATTTTGCCAGATATATTGTAGGACGAGAAGACTTACGTTTCATTGTAGCTGGGGCATTGAATACGATTGTTGGCTGGCTCATATTTTTTGGCATTTATGAAACATTCGGGCAGACTCTTCATTATCTGGGTACGTTGGTTTGCACCTATATTGTGAGCATATTTCATAGTTTTTTGTGGCTGCGATATTTTGTATTCCGTTCTCGGGGCAATTTTGTCCGTCAGTTGATTGGGAGTTATCTCTCATATGGTGCCCTTTTTGTGCTTAATGGGGTGTTGTTAGCGATGGCTGTCGAAGTCATGAATTTAGATGTTTATGTCTCTCAAATTGCCATTACTGTGATTGTTGTAATTTTGAGCTTTATTGTTCATCGGGGCCTTGTATTTCGCCACAGGTAATAAAGTCATTGACTTGTGAAAACCCTTACTTTATCCAACCATTGCCGCAGAGGTGGAGGATAATCAGTGCAAGTAGAAAATAAGAAAATTGCCGTTATCGGGCTGGGTTATGTTGGGCTGCCACTTGCCGTGGCATTCGCAGAAAAATACAAGGTTGTAGGGTTTGATATTAGCGCTGATCGTATTCAGGAGCTGACGCGTAATTTCGACCGCACGCTGGAGGTGGATGAGGCCAGCTTGAAGGAGGTCTCAACGTCGATCACCTACACCCAGGACGTTTCCGAAATTGCAGATTGCGAAATCTACATTGTCACTGTGCCGACGCCGATTGACAACAATAACTGCCCTGATCTTTTACCGTTGATCGGCTCGTCGCAAACGGTGGGCTCAGTCCTTAAAAAGGGTGATGTCGTAATCTATGAATCCACGGTGTATCCCGGGGTAACAGAGGACGTGTGTGTGCCGGAATTGGAGCGTGCATCGGGCCTCAGATTCAACCGAGATTTTTTTGCTGGCTACTCTCCGGAACGGATCAACCCCGGGGACAAGGAACATACGGTCAAAAACATCAAGAAGGTCACCTCAGGTTCCACCCCTGAAATTGCGCAGGCTGTTGATGAACTTTATCGTTCCATAATCACAGCTGGCACACATCTGGCATCGAGCATCAAGGTGGCAGAGGCCAGCAAGGTGATCGAAAATACACAGCGCGATGTGAATATCGCCTTGATCAATGAATTGGCTTACATCTTTGATCAGATGGGCATTGATACCAATGAAGTCGTCGAAGCCGCTGCTACAAAATGGAATTTCATTAAGCTTTTCCCTGGCCTTGTTGGGGGGCATTGTATTGGCGTTGATCCTTATTATCTGACCTATCGCGCCCAAGAATTGGGGTATAATCCCGATTTGATTTTGGCCGCCCGGCAGATCAATAATAGCGTGGGTAAATACATTGCTGAGCGCACGATTAAAGAAATGATCGCTGCGGATAAGTTGGTTCAGGGCGCAAAGGTGTTGATGTTGGGTGTTACTTTCAAAGAAAATTGCCCCGACATGCGGAATACCAAGGTTGTGGATATAATCGTCGAACTGAAGTCCTATGGAGTTGATGTGGATGTTTATGACCCCTGGGTTGATCCGGACGAAGAAAAGAAAAACTATCATCATGGGTTGATCTCCAATCCTCTGCGTGCGGACAAGAAATATGATGCGATTATCGCCGCAGTGTCACATGACGAATTCAGGGGGTTCAGCCGCCAGGATTATGAGAATATGTCGACAGGGCGGCCTGTGCTGATTGACGTGAAGGGTATTATACCGAACCCAACGTGGCGCCTGTAATCTGTGTAGAAAAATTTAAAGAATTGACCAGAATATGAATAATGATAAAGCCAACGTGGCAATGGTAGGTTGCGGTTACTGGGGTAAAAATCTGGTTCGGAATTTTCACTCTATCGGTCATTTATCGGCTGTCTGTGATCCCAATCCTGAAACTGCGGACTTTATGTCCCGGGAATATGATGTGCCGGCGCGTTCCTGGGGTGAAATCCTTCAGGACAGTACCATTAATGCTGTGGGGCTTGCCGTTCCTGCAGAATTGCATGCGGAGTATGCGATGGCCGCTCTTGAGGCCGGCAAAAATGTTTATGTCGAAAAGCCTCTGGCGCTGGATGTGGCGGATGCGCAAAAACTGGTTGCCAAAGCTGACGAGCGCGGTTTGGTGCTGATGGTCGGACATTTGTTGCAATATCATCCCGTTTTCCTGGCCTTGAAGACACTGGTTCAGGACGGAAAAGTCGGCAAGCTGCATTATATCTATTCAAACAGATTGAGCCTCGGAAAAGTCCGCCGCGAGGAAAATGTGCTGTGGAGTTTCGCGCCTCATGATATTTCCATGGTGCTGGCCCTGGTTGGCGAAGAGCCCACACATGTCGCCGCATCGGGGAATGTGATGATTGACGCCGTGCATGACAATACCACCGTGCAGCTTTCCTTTGCCAATGGCGTTGATGCCCATATTTATTCTTCTTGGACCCATCCTTTTAAGGAGCAGCGCTTGGTTGTCATCGGCGACAAGGGGATGATCGTTTTTGAAGATAGCAAGCCTTGGGAAGAAAAGCTGGCGGTTTACGCACATACTTTTGATCAGGGTGAGTTTGAAACTGTCCCGGTTCGGGCGGAGGTTGAATTCGTTGACGTGCCTCAGGGAGAGCCCCTCAAGAATGAATGCCAGCATTTTGTGGATTGTATACTGAATGGTCAAACACCTAGGACGGATGGCCATGAAGGACTGGCCGTTTTGAAGGTTCTTGATGCAGCGACAAAGGCATTAGGGTGAAGAGATGACCGGTAATATCGACCCCAGCGTTTTTATTCATGAAAGTTCTTATGTTGATGATGGCGTCACAATAGGTGCAGGCAGTAAAATTTGGCATTTCAGCCATGTTTTGGGTGGTGTGATTATTGGAGAAAATTGCGTCTTCGGGCAAAATGTTGTTGTCGGGCCCAGTGTTACGGTTGGCAATAACTGCAAGGTTCAAAACAATGTCAGCCTGTATAAAGGCGTTGTTTTGGAAGACGGTGTCTTTTGTGGCCCTTCGTGTGTGTTTACCAATGTAAACAATCCCCGTGCCGAGATCGAACGTAAAAGCGAATTTGCCGAGACATTGGTGCGTAAAGGTGCAACGATCGGGGCCAATGCGACCATTGTTTGCGGCTCCACGCTGGGCGAATACTGTTTTATCGCTGCGGGTGCTGTTGTCGCAAAGGACGTCAAGCCGCACGCCCTGATGGCGGGGGTGCCTGCCAGGCAGATTGGCTGGATGAGCCATGCTGGGCGTAAGTTGGGGGCAGATATGACCTGCCCTGACACGGGGCAGCAGTACGTTGAAACTGGTGATGGTTTTTTAGAAGAAGTTAGATAAGGGCTCTACTATGCAATTTATTGATTTGAAGGCGCAACGCGAATATCTGGGTGACAAGATTGATCAAGCCGTTTTGCGTGTTGTCAATCATGGCAAATATATCATGGGACCCGAAGTGGCAGAATTCGAAGGCATGCTGCGGGAATTCAGTGGTGCAAAGCATGCGATCACCTGTTCCAACGGAACAGACGCGATCACCATGCCCCTGATGGCAAAGGGCATTGGCCGTGGCGATGCTGTTTTGGTGCCGTCGTTCACTTTCGCAGCGACCGCAGAAGTTGTTGCATTGGTCGGGGCCACGCCGATTTTCGTAGATGTGGATAAAGAAAGCTTCAACCTCGATGTGGAAAGCATGAAGGCGGGTGTCGCTCTTGCTAAGGCTGAAGGGCTTAATCTAAAAGGTGTTATTCCGGTGGGTTTGTTCGGGCAACCTGCAGATTTTGATGCCATTCGTGAAGTCGCAGATGAAGAAGGTTTATTTGTCATTGACGATGCCGCGCAATCCTTCGGTGGATCCTACAAAGGCCGCAAGGTGGGGACATTGGGGGATGCAACTTCTACTAGCTTTTTTCCGGCCAAGCCGCTTGGCTGCTATGGTGATGGCGGCGCTGTATTTACCGATGATGACGAACTAGCGGATATCATTCGCTCTATTCGGGTTCATGGTAAGGGTGGGCACAAATATGATAATGTACGCATTGGTTTGAATGCGCGATTGGATACGATGCAAGCGGCGATCCTGATTGAGAAAATTCAAATCTTCCCGGAAGAGCTGGAAAAACGTCATGCAGTTGCCACTCGTTACAATGATGCCCTGCGCGATGTGGTACAGGTACCTGATCTTGGTAATCAAGTGACCTCTGCATGGGCGCAATATACACTTGTGGCTGAGGACCGCGATGCGATGCAGGCAAAGTTGAATGATGCGGGCATCCCCAATGTGGTTTATTACCCGTTGCCGTTGCATCAGCAAACAGCTTATAAGAACTTTCCAGTTGTTGGCGATGCGCTTAAAACCAGCGAATATTTGTCTCAGCACGTCATGAGCTTGCCTATGCACCCTTATTTAAGCAAGCAAGATCAGGACATGGTCATCGATTGCTTGGTAACTTAATATGGTTATGAAACACGCAACATAGGACAAGTCTGATGCTTAAAAGACTTCGACCAAAGTCTGAATTTGGACTGAATGTTGCGAAGTTGATGACAGGAACTGGTATTGGCCAGATAGTGCCCATAGCGTTCTCGCCAATTTTGACGCGGCTTTTTTCGCCGGAAGACTTTGGCCTGTTGGCTCTCTATATTGCTGTAACTTCAATTCTCGGAATTGTCGCTTGTGGGCGATATGAGTTAGCGATTATGTTGCCTGAGCGGGAAGAAGATTCCGCTAATATTCTAGCCTTGTCGATTATGATTGCCCTTGGTCTAGGTGCGTTGACCCTTGGTGCTATTTCTCTTTGGCATGATGAAATCGCGCAAATGTTGGGCAATGAAGATATCGCTAGTTGGTTATTTTTGGTGCCAGTAAGTCTGATACTGACCGGTTGCTATCAATCTTTCAACTATTGGCTCAATCGAAAAAAGGAATTTGGCACCCTGGCTAAAAGTCGCGTCTTGCAAAGTGGATCAATTGCCAGTTCTCAGGTTGCCATAGGCAGCGTTAAGCCTTCGGTAGACGGCGGGCTAATTGTTGGAAATATTTTGGGCCAATTCATGACCGTTGTATATTTTGTGATAAAATGCCTGCCATCCTTAAAAAAGGTCGGACGCGATATTGACCGCCATTCGATGAGTTTGAACGCGCGACGGTATAAGAAATTTCCCCTATATTCGAGTTGGGGAAGCCTCTGCGACACAACTGCAGTGCAGATTCCTGTCATTGTTATTAGTCGCAGTTTCGGTGCTAGCATTATTGGTCTATTTAGTTTTACGTTTAAGATTCTTAGCCTGCCATTTAATTTGATTGCCACGTCCATTTCACAGGTCATGTTAGCCAAGGCCGTGGAGATGGCCAGAGAGCAGCCCGAAGCGCTGGCGCCCTATATTCTGAAGATATTCTTCATCCTTTGTATCGTCGTGAGTCCCATGATTGTGGTGATGCAAATTTGGGGCGAGCCATTATTTGCTTTTGTATTTGGCGAAAAATGGCGCCAAGCAGGAGACTTTGCGGGCATGCTGTCGTTGGCCGTAGCCGCGCGCTTTACAGTAAGCCCTTTGAGTGCCGTCCTTATTCTCGAGCATCATATTGCCCGCGGTGTTGCTTGGCAGGTTTTCTACCTTATAACCATCTCGTTAACCTTGTTCAGTTTTGCATCTTCGTCAATTGACGTATTCTTGGTTGCATTTGTCCTGCATGAGATTGCGCTATACACAATATATTTTGCCGTGATTTATTACGCGGCTAGCCGGCCTTTGGATGCTTCAGAAAATAGCGAAGGGAACATAAATTAATGTGTGGAATCGCCGGTATAGTCTCACGGCAGGCAATAAAGGAGTCGGACCTTGTTGCCATGACGGACACGATGGCTCATCGGGGGCCCGATGGTTTTGGGTATCATCTGGATGGAAATTTGGCTTTCGGGCACAGGCGCCTTTCGATTGTCGACCTTTCAGATCACGGCAAGCAACCCATGACGTATCAAGATCGGTACGTTATGACTTATAATGGTGAGGTTTATAATTTTATTGAGCTTCGAGCGGAATTGCGTAGGGAAGGATATAAATTTGAAAGCCAAACTGATAGTGAAGTCATTCTTGCCGCTTACGACTTTTGGGGTGTGGAATGTTTGAATAAGTTTAACGGTATGTGGGCGCTCGTGATTTACGACCGAGAGAGCCAGACCTATTTTATTGCTCGAGATCGTTTTGGAGTGAAGCCGTTATATTATTGTGGACTGGATGATGGCTTTTTGTTTGCTTCAGAACCGAAAGCAATTGTTGCGCATCCGCAATATGAAAAAGGGCTGGAGCTGGACTATATAAAGTCCTATCTTGCGAGCGGTCCAAAAGCCTATACCAAAATCACCGCATATCGCGATATTTTTTCCTTTCCTCCTGCGAGTTATTTTTCGGGCAGCGAAGAAGAGTTACTAGATAATTTTGCACCGCAAAAATTCTGGAACTTGAACTGGAATCATAGTCGCGAAAAGTATGACCGCATAGCGGCGAAAGCTCTTTCAGAAGAATATTATGAGCTGTTGAAGGATTCGGTTCGAATTCGATTGAGAGCTGATGTGAGAATAGGCACTGCCCTCTCCGGCGGGTTGGATAGCAGTTCGATTGTTTACCTAGTAAACCAGATATTGAAGGAGGCTGGCTCTAGCGAGCTACAGACGACCTTCTCGAGTGTTTATAAGGACGCTGACGAGCTGTATTGTGATGAGAGTCAATATATCAATCAGCTCGCAGAGGTTTTGAATGTTTCTTCCAATCAGACGGTTCCCGATGCGAGCGAGGTTCCAGTCGAATACCCAAACATATTAAAGGCTTTTGATGGGCCGGGCGAGGGGGCACATATGAGCGGTTGGGTCACCTATCGTATGGTCCAGCAAGAAGGCGTAAAGGTTACTTTGGATGGGCAAGGGGCTGATGAAATCTTGGGCGGATATATACCCTATATTGCCCCTTATATAGCGGATTTACCACTGGGTACTCTGTTTTCAGAGGCTTGGCCATGGATTAAGAACAAGGGAACGCGCTCTTTGGCACTCAGGGGCACCTTTGTAGCTGTGGCGCGTGCGTTGGTCGGTCGCCGGGCGACTCAAATCATGGTTGATTGGGTATCTGGACGAAATGTGGATATTGGCTTGAACTGTCGGTTAGAAACAGATGTGTCGCATATTTTGGTCAATCTATTATTTTACGGTGATCGTGGTTCTATGGCGCATTCCGTAGAATCCAGGGCGCCATTTATGGATTATCGGCTAATAGAATTTCTGGCACAGGTACCAGCCTGTTACAAGATCCATCAAGGTTGGACCAAGTATCTTGCTCGGTTGGCTTTTGATGGTCGCTTGCCCGATGAAATATGTTGGAGGACCGATAAGATGGGCTGGCCAGACCCCGATGAGGTGTGGACCGCTAACAAGCTGAAGGACTGGTTCGAGTCTGGTTTATTAGACCTTGGCTTGCCTGACGAACTAGAGGAATTGATTAAGAATGTTAAAAACCGCGGTGACGTATCATTGACAGATAGGTTCAGGCTGTTCAGCTTAGGAAAATGGTATTCTGGCGCTTTTAAGGAAGACAATCAAGTTGACCATCGATAAGGCATTTTTGCACAAACAGCTACAGTGCATTGGTATCAATCCCGGAGATGTGCTGTGGGTACGAATTGATTTGGGGGCGATGGGGCGGATCAAAGGTTTTAAACGCCAAGACTATGTCAGATCGATACTGGACTATCTTGGCCCTACGGGCACGCTGGTGACGCTTGCGGATAGTGACTATAAGTTCACATTAGGCTCTACAAATTTGCCGCAGTTTGATCCGTCCGGAAAGGCGAACACAGGGGCCTTCCCTAATATTATGTTGTCTATGCCAGAATCGCTACGAAGTGTGCACCCAACAAATTCGATTGTCGCGATCGGTTCGCAAGCCCACAGTCTAATCTATGGACATGATGAGAACGCAGGGTCTTATGACTATTTCAAAAAAATTGTCGATCTCCAGGGTAAGATATTGATTGTTGGCTGCCCAAACCATCCAGGTTTCTTGACTCATGGGGTGCAAGGGGAGCTTGGGCATTATAGACGCCGTTGGTATCGTTATTTTTTGAAGACAAGACTGGCTTCAGGCGAGGTTTTTGTAAAAATGGACCCCGGCGGGTGCAGCAGTAACAGCTATGCATTGTATCCTTATTATATAAAGGCTGAAGCCTTAAGACTTGGGCGGGTCGGCGCAGGCTATGCGGCGTGTATCGATGCGATAGACGCGTATCGGATTGATAAAAAGTTGCTGGCGAGCAACCCCAATATGGTTCGCTGTGATGACCCGTTGTGCCTAGACTGCCGCGCTGGGACCTGGGGGACGATCTGGAAATTGCCACTTTACATCGGCCGGAGGTTTTTGAAAAAGGCCTCGAGGCTATTTGGGACCCGACAAAGGTCCGATCATTAATCAAGAGACACGGGATTGTAGTTGAGGATGTTGAAAGTCACGACTCCAAGTCACTGCCAATCGGAAATCGGCTATGTGCTGAAGCTCGTGCTGTCCGATTGGTTGGGTTTGGAATATGAATGGCAAACCAACATTGAAACAGATGGTTTCGAAATCACAATGGAGGGATCTGATTGCCGCCTTTGCTTGCCGGATGTGTTTTTTAACCGCGTTTCCTCTAGCTGGTTAGAGCCGGGTGAATTGCCCTTCGGGTCATGTCAATTGTCGGACATTTACACGCACAGGGCTTTTTTGCGCGATATGTATCAGGATGTGCCCGTCGTTTTTGGTGAAAATATACCAAGCACGATAGAGGCGGATTGGACGAGGGGATCTCTGGATATATTTGGGTCAATATTCTTTCTGGTTTCGCGATATGAGGAAGCAATTGATGCAGATACAGACCAGCACGGGCGATTTAGATATAGGCGATCCTGGACCCATCATTATGACGCCGTTACGGTTCCCGTTGCTGATGTTTATACCGAAGTACTCTGGGCACATCTGTCTGCGGCATGGCCCGGTTTATCCCGACGGAAATGTGCTTTCTCCAAAAACATAACCTGTGATGTTGATGTTCCCTATTCCAGATACACCAAAAGCCCCTCAAGGCTGATGAAAAAAGCGGTTGGAGATTTGGTGAAGAGACGCAGCGTGCGATCCTTGGGCCAAACTCTTTTGAATGGCATCATGTCACCCTTGAAGATTGATGCTTTTGATCCTTGCAATACCTTTCAGTGGATCATGCGAGAGAATGAACTATCCGGAAATGCGGTGAGTTTTTTCTTTATAGCAGACAATGTTGGGCACCCGATGAATGGTGGTTACCTGCTTGATGAGCCTGCGGTCATGGGTAAAATGCAACAAATTGCAGAAAGGGGCCATAATCTCGGTATTCATGGGGGCTATCAGACCTTTCGAGATGCGGACGCCCTGAAGGCCCAAACGCAGTATTTCCGCGACAGCCTGAAACGTTTCAATATTGACGTTCCTCATATTGTCAATCGGCAGCATTATCTGAGATGGAACGCTAAATATACACCAGACGTGGTTCAAAACGCGGGCATTGAATTTGATTCGACACTGGGTTTCGCCGAGACTGGCGGCTTTAGATGCGGTACCTGCAGGGAGTTCCCAATGTATGATCTGTTGAATAGACGCCCATTAAGGGTCTGTCAGCGCCCCCTGATCGTAATGGAAGAAAGTGTTATAGCGGCGGATTATATGAATCTCGGATTGACGGATGGGGCAGCTGATTTTATGCTCGGCCTTAAGAATACCTGCCGTGGGCTCAATGGGGTCTTTACGCTGTTGTGGCACAATAATAGCCTGAGTGATTCCAAGGCGCGTGAACTATATAGGCAGTTGATCCGTTAGTTACGGGCCGACAAGCAGTTGGCGCGCACCCGAATATAATTGAAGCCCAGCGGCAGATTCCCCAAAAGACTGAAAAGCAGGAATATGACAGTGATCGTGTATAGTCGGGTGTCCAGAACTAGATAATGGAACGATGTGACGGCAAGATTTGCTACATGTATGGCAACCCATGCTGTGAATGCCGACGTTAGAACACTTGGGGCAAGGCGGCTGAGAATGGCGTCCAATAAGCCGATATATATTCCGATAATCGGCGAAAATATGATAATCCCCAAAAGGCCAAAATTAGCATACAGGTCGCCCCAGAATGTGGTTGGCGCGGACCCCTGCAGCCCCAGAGCGACATCCTCTGGCCTGAGGTAGTTTTGCACCTCGACTGTCAATCTGAAATTGTCGAAGGGAAATGCGCCTCCGGGATTGACAAATGTGCGACCATTTAGAAAGTCGATGTGTTCTGGAAATATCTGGATATATTGATAGGCGTTGTATCCGCCTGCGAACACGCGCGACAGAACGGCCCAATAAACCGAAAGCACATCCCGGGACTGCATTTCGAAAAACTGCATTACCAGAATAGCCAGGGTTGAGCCGCCCAGAAATAAAAGGACGATCGGGCCTAATTTGAAGTGCCCCCCTTTTCGCAACACGTGCATCAAAATCAGCAAAAGCCAGAACATGACCAACTCGCCCTTTGACGCCAGCACAACCGAGCCAAAAACAGCCAACGCCATCAGGGCTAGAAACAATCCCCACCGCAAAAGGTTTTGACGCTCTAACAACATTCCATAGGCCACCGCGCAGAGGAAGGGTGGAAGGGCGGTTAAAAAGATGTTGTATATATAGAAGCGGCCATCAAAAAGATTGCCGCCAGATGATTTGGCGATCTGTAGGTCGCCTTGTTCCAGTCCCATGACGATAAAAAGTGGAACCGAAGGAATGGTCTGAACAAAGGCAACCATCACCGCAAGCGAGACGAGTCCAAGGAGAAAAACTAGCGGCAGTATTGTCTCCGGAGTTTTGACGAATACGCGGGATTCCTGTGCCTGAATCATAGAAAGCTTCTGGGTTTTGGACGTAAAATAAACGCCCAGCGCCAGTCCGACTAAAGCTAAACCAGAATATACGGTACATAAAAGGATCAACTGTTTGTCGACCAGTCTAGCCACGACACGGTAAACGTCCAATTCAAAAAATAGCACCAGAAATCCAATATGAGACAAAAGGATTATGAGCCAAAAGACTGTTGTGGCAGTCGAAATCTGAAGGAGCTTTCTCCCCGACGCCCGCAGCAAAAGTCCTGCGATCATCGGCAGGCCAGCCCACACGATGAGATATAAGATACCCGTTAAAAGATAGCTTTCACCGAATGCCGATAAATAACTGGGAAGTACCTGATGCAAGCTATAAGTCATGACTTAAATGCCTAATCTTTTTTTCTTTCCCTTATCTGGAAGCGAAATGAAAGATAGACGTATACCAGACTGATGATGCCACTGGCGAAAAGTGCCAGAATCAAGCTCACCGTAATCTTGGGGAATACAGGGTTCGGTTCCAGGACAATAGGGTCAAAAATGATCGCGCCCGGCCCGGTCGGGGATTGCAGCAACATGTATTTTCGCTCCTGTTCCAGCAGTAACGTGCGCAACGCCGACCGGTGATCGGTATTCACGGCTGCAGATAGTCGCGCCTGAAGGTAACTTATCTGTGCCTCGGTATTTTTCAGACTGTTTTCTCGCAAAATAAGGTTTGCTTCATCGATCATGAGGCCTAATACTTCTTTGGCTAGGTTCCCATCCGGCAAAGACAAATCGATTTTGCGCAGCCTGGTGCCAACCGAATGCGGCATAATCGACAATTTTGAGGAAAGCTGATTTTGCAGGGTTATATAGTTTGGTTCAGTCCAGTCGGGGTAACCCAACAAATCTTTTACAAATCTTTTCAGCACATAGGACACACCGCTTGGCTCGACCCATTGCGACGTCTGCTCGTCCCACAGCGATGCATTGAATATCTTGACCAGTCCGCGTTTAGCATCAATGCGCCGCGCAAGGTCCGGTGAGCGCAAAAGAGCCAAATATTCGTTAAACAGATCGAACTGAGTATCGCCGATGCCTGCTAAACCAGCCAGACCGGTCAATTGCCCCAACGCCCCGCCGCCAGAGCCGACAGTCTCCGTTGCGGGCTTCATGATAATGCTTGCTCTGTAAATTCGATCTGTGGAGCTGAGCCATGCAATGGTTAACAGGAGAATAGTGGCGGTAATCGATATGATATGAGTGCGTTTTTTCCAAAATTCCATAACGAAGTCTTTGATATGAAATGGTTCGACTTCGAACTCTACCGGGTCACTCATCAGGGTCAGCCTTTATTGGGTCGCCTTCGCGAACATTTTTAGAATTGCTACAATCTATAACAGGGTGCTTAATAGTCAAGCGCGCTTAGGTTCTATTATTCTGCGCCATGTAGCTCACAAACAGCTGCGGAACTGGAAATAAAAAATGGATGGACTGAAAGAAGAATTACTGGTCCGTCTTTGCGCTTCATATGGTGGCTCAGGCTTTATTTTTTCGAATAACAAACATGTTTTTCTTGCTACAATAGTGCACGATTGCTAGAGCCAATGCACAGATTCCAATAATGCATAAAGTTGAGTGATGCACAGGGGCATATAATGATTGTTATTATTGATTATCGGGTTGGCAATGTCGGCTCGATCCAGAACATGCTCCGCAGATTAGGTCACGAGAGCAGCATTTCATCGAGCAAGGAGGAAATATCTCGTGCCGATAAATTGATTTTGCCAGGCGTCGGTGCATTTGATGCGGCTATGAACAAATTAAATGACAGTGAATTGACCGGGATCATTAATGAAAGAGTTCTGGTGGATAAGGTGCCGGTTCTTGGCATTTGTCTGGGCATGCAACTGATGACCAAGGGTAGTGCTGAGGGTGTCATTCCCGGGTTGGGCTGGATTGATGCCACCTGCAAGAAATTTGATTTTTCCGGAATTGCAAAAGATCAGCAGTTGAAAATTCCCCATATGGGTTGGGGCGCGACGGATATTGTCAGTAGCGGTGGCATATTCGCCGATTGGGAGGGCGCTGCACGCTTTTATTATGTGCATTCATATTATGTCGCGTTGAACAATCCCGAAGACGCCGCATCTACCTGCGAATATGGTATAAAGTTTACCTCTTCCTTCAGGAAACAAAATATCTTTGGTGTACAGTTTCATCCTGAAAAAAGTCACAAATTCGGTATGCGGTTGTTAAATAATTTTGCGAGCATGATCAATGATTAAGGCGCGTGTTATCCCGGTTCTGCTTCTCAAAGGAAGAGGCTTGTACAAGGGGACGAAATTCAAAAACGAGAAATATGTGGGTGACCCCATTAATACCCTGCGTATTTTCAACGAGAAGGAAGTTGATGAAATCGTGGTTCTGGATATCGAAGCCAGCCAAAAAGGCAGGTCCCCGGACCTCGGGTTCATTAACGAGCTGGCGTCGGAATGTTTTATGCCTATGTGCTATGGCGGGGGCATTTCTAGTATCTCCGAAATTGAAAAAATATTCTATGCAGGAGTGGAGAAGGTGTCCTTAAATAGTCACGGATTGACCAATCCTGCATTTATTCGGTCTGTGGCGAGTGTTTTCGGCTCTCAAAGTCTAATTTGTTCGATCGATGTTAAGAAAAATATGTTTGGGAAGCAGAATGTGTATACCCATCGTGCGACCAGAAAAGTGTCTGGCAGCCCATTGGAGCTTGCTCAGTGTATGGAAGAGGCTGGTGCGGGGGAGATATTGTTAACCTCTGTGGATCGGGAAGGGAGCGGTACAGGGTATGATCTTGATCTTATACATGAAATTGCTTCGAATATATCGATTCCGGTAGTTGCAGCAGGGGGGGCCAGCCAGCTGTCGCACTTTAAAGAAGCTGTGACTGCGGGGGCCTCGGCTGTTAGTGCTGGAGATATGTTTACTTTTTACGGTAAGCATAAGGCCGTATTGATTCAGTATCCCAAGATCGCGGACTTGGAACAAGCTCTGTCATAAGCCTGGGGCTTCAGTTCGTGCAGAATATGGAGTGTGGTGAAGTCTTCCACATTTAGTACTTAAGGACCGATAAGAATATGAATACCCGAGAATATCAAATTTGTTCCAGATGCATTATGGATACGAGCGATCCGGAAATCACCTTTGATGATGATGGAGTATGTAATCACTGTCGCCATGTCGATGAAAAGATAAAGCCTATTTGGCACCCTGATGAGCAGGGCAAAGCCCAGCTTGATCGAATCATGCAGACCATTCGCGAAGAAGGCGAGGGGAAGGAGTATGATTGCATTCTGGGGATTAGTGGCGGGATTGACAGCTCCTATTTGGCGAAGATTGCCAAGGATTATAACCTCAGGCCTCTTGTGGTGCACATTGATGCTGGCTGGAACTCGGAATTGGCAGTCAGTAATGTTGAGAATGTTGTGCGCAAGCTGGGGTTCGATTTATTCACCTGTGTGATTGACTGGGAGGAAGTCAGGGACGTTCAACTGGCTTTTCTCAAGGCTGGTGTGGCCAATCAGGACGTGCCCCAGGATCATGTTTTTTTCGCCGAGCTGTATAAATTTGCTGTTCGTCACAATATTAAATATGTTCTCAACGGAAGCAATTTCGCGACAGAATCCATACTCCCATCAGCGTGGGGATATAACGCGTTGGATCGCCGTCACTTGACAGCTATTCACAAAAGATTTGGCAAGCGGAAATTAAAGTCCTACTCAACAGTTACGTTGTGGGATTATTATATCTACTTTCCCTTCATTAAAGGCATGAAAATCGTTAAGCCGTTGAATTATCTGCCTTATGATAAAGATGAAGCGATTTCCTATCTAGAGAAAAACCTGGGTTGGCAATACTATGGGGGCAAACATCATGAATCCCGGTGGACAAAGTTTTTCCAATCCCACTATCTGCCAACCCGTTTTGGTTTTGATAAACGGCGGGCCCATTATTCCAGTATGATTAACGCTGGCGCGATTACCAGAGACGAGGCGCTGGAGAAGATGTCGTTACCTGCATACAACCCAAACGAGTTGCCGCAGGATATGGATTATATTTGTAAAAAGCTGGGCATAAGTCGCGCTGAGCTTGAAGACCTCATCGCTGCCCCGATTAAGACCTATAAAGATTATCCAAATAATGAGTTCTTTTTCGATCTGAAAAATAAACTGAGAAAATATCTAACCCGGTCTCATTCGCAAAGCTAAATCAGCGTATTTTACAAGCCTCCTAACGGGGGAAGAAGCCCAGCGCTCTAAAACTTGAGAGATAAGTTTCGAGATGAAAAACAACGCCCATATTCTACTGAACGCATGTACCCACGAAAGCCGTGTCCTTAAGGAAACGGCGAGCCTAACGAGCAATGGGTTTGCCGCCAAATGTTATATTTTTGCACTGGAAGGGGCGGGTCTGGCGCAAGAGGAAACTCTTGACGACAAAAGAACCATCCTGAGAATTCCACTGAAGAGCAGGAACTGGAAAAGAAATCCTGTTAGTCAGTTGGCCACCTATCTGGAGTATCTGTTTCGTATTTCCCAGCTGGTAAGAAAATATGAAATCGATACCATAAATGTTCATTTGTTGGGCTTGCTGCCCATAGGTGTTTTCCTCAAACTATTCTATAAAACGCAACTGGTCTACGATGCTCACGAATTGGAAACAGAGGTTGTGCTTTTAAGTGGAATTCGGAAAAAAGTTGCTAAATTTGTTGAGCGGGCGTTGATTAGGTTTGTTGACCTGACCATCGTGGTGGGACCAGCGATCGAAAAGTGGTATCGGGATAAATATGGTATCTCCAATATTGTCACAGTGAAAAACTGTCCTCTGTATCAAGACCGCTATGTGAGCGACCTGTTGCGGGAAACCCAGAATATACCAGCGGAAAAAAAGGTATTGTTGTATCAGGGCGGCCTGGCTCTTGGCAGGGGCATTGAAGGAATTCTTGCTGCATTCGACCAGAGGGATACAGGGGGTCTTGTCGTGGTGTTCATGGGGTATGGCGGATTGGAAAAACTAATTAGCGACTTTGCCGCGCGGAATGACAATATCTTCCTGCAGCCAGCGGCGCCGCCAGAGGTGGTTTTGCAGTATACGGCGTCTGCCGATTACGGCATTTCATATATTGATAACCCAAGTTTGAATGATCGTTATTGCTTGCCAAATAAGATGTTTGAATTTGTCATGGCAGGCTTACCCGTGCTGGTGAATGATGCGCCAGAGATGAGTGATTTTGTAAAATCCACGGGGGTTGGGGCGGTAATGGCAGCCTTGACCTGGAGCGACATCCATAAGTCCATTCGCGAGATAGAGGGTATCCCGCGTGAAAAATTGGAGGCGAATTTGAGCAAGGCTGCAAAGGAAAATTCTTGGGAAACACAGGAAAAAATGATGCTGAAAGCCTATAGTGAATTTGTTCATTAAGCTGCACCTCGTTTCAACACGTATCCTTTCGACATACCTGTAGGGAAAAAACATGAGCGTAAATCTTCATTTGGCCTTTGGCGGCATGAAGCATGCCAGCAGGGTAAGGAATGAAACCAAGAGTGTTGCGGCTTCAGGCCTTTTTAGGAAGATCTATGTCGGTTGTCTGGGCACGGTTGGTGAGCCGCCGATTGAAAGTTGGGCCCCTGATTTGGAAGTGGTCGAATTGATGGCCATAGAGCGGGATAAAAAGCCCGGTTTTTTGGGCAAATTACTCAGAACGATCAAATTCGGGTGGAAGAGTGTCGGGCTTGCTCGAAAGGTTGGTGTGGACGTTGTGAATGTCCATTCTCTGGCTTTGTTGCCAATTGGCTGCGTCATAAAGTTGGTGTGTCGCGCCAAGTTGATTTATGACGCGCATGAGCTGGAAGTCGAAACCGTAAATAAAACTGGGGTGAAAAAGCTGGTTGGGAAGCTGGTGGAGCGGTCGCTGATTAGGTTTTGTGATCTTATCATTGTCGTCGGCGATCGCATTCGCGAATGGTATAGCGCTTCTTATGGCCTGAACAATATCGTCACCGTCAGAAACTGCCCGTCCCTGGGGGCGCGAGTGCACAGCGACAAATTTCGCGAGGAGTTTGGCATTTCTCCAGACTCTAGGATTGTCCTCTATCAGGGTAATCTTTTCGAAGGGCGCGGTGTCAGGCGCTTGTTAGGTGCATTTTCCAAAATAAAAGGCGAGGAGTTTGTTCTGGTTTTCATGGGAAGTGGGCCGCTCGTTCCTCTGGTCAGGGAGCAAGCTCAGGTTTGCAAGAATATATTTTACCGAGAACCAGTACTCGTCAGCGAGCTCCCGTTTTACACGGCTTCAGCGGATATCGGGATGTCCATCATAGTAGACAGTTGTTTAAATCATCGCTACTGTCTGCCAAATAAGTTTTTCCAGTATATTCATGCTGGTTTGCCGCAGATTTGCGCTGGCTCCTTGGAAAAGAAGGACATTGTTGAAAAGTTTGGCATCGGGCACTGGCTGGAAGATTTTACTCCGCAGGGATTGTTAGGACAAATTCAAGATATCGCATCTTGGGATGAAAAAGAACTTGAGAGGCGATTGCAGGATTGTGCGTCTCAATTTTGTTGGGAAACCCAAGAAAAGGCTATGTTGGACGGCTATAAAAGCATTTTGAACTGATCATTCCTAACCGATTCACATCTGGATAACACAATGAAGAAGATATTTACGGTTGTTGGCGCTCGACCACAATTCATCAAGGCGGCACAGGTTTCCAATGCCATTCGTGATGTGGCGGATCTGCAGGAAGTGATTGTTCACACTGGGCAGCACTATGATCAGGCTATGTCGGACGTGTTCTTTGATGGGCTGAACATTCCTCAGCCAAAATATCGCTTTGAAGCCGGCGGGAAAACCCACGGTGCGATGACGGCTACAATGTTGGAGAAAATAGAGGCCATTCTGTTTGATGAAAAGCCAGATGTGGTGCTTGTCTATGGAGATACTAATTCAACATTAGCTGGTGCATTGGCGGCTGTGAAGATAGGAATTCCGGTCGCGCACGTCGAAGCAGGGTTGCGGTCTTTCAATAGACAAATGCCGGAAGAAATCAACAGAGTCCTTGTGGACCATTGTTCATCATTTCTTTTTTGCCCGTCGACCCCATCCGTCAAACAATTGGAAAAGGAACACGTACAAGGCAAAATCATCAATGTCGGTGACGTTATGTATGATGCCGCTATTGGAATCGCAAAGTCCATAGGCCACGACTTTCCTAATCTCAGAAAATTGGGACTGGCAGGGCGGGATTATATTCTAGCCACCTGCCATCGTGCGGAAAATACAAATGATAGAGAAAAATTGCGCTCTGTATTGTTGGCCCTGGGCGAGTTGTCAAAGGAGGCCAGAGTTGTTTTCCCTATCCACCCTCGCACGACTGGTTTGATAGAGCAATATGGCTTTGAATCATTGCTGGATGGTTTAACCGTTTTGCCGCCATTAGGTTTTATGGAAACCATGGAGTTTTTAATAAATGCGCAGGCATTGGTAACAGATTCTGGCGGCATGCAAAAGGAGGCTTATTTTCATAAAATCCCCTGTATAACCATTAGAACGGAAACCGAATGGACAGAAACAGTAGATGCGGGTTGGAATAGGATTGTTGGCACCGATTTTAACAAGATAGTCAAGGAAACCACAGTTGCTTTAAGTGGTGAGTTTAATAGTTTGGCGTGGGTGCCAATGTATGGAGATGGTAAGGCATCCTTGAAGATTTGTGAGTATTTGAGTCGCGAGATTTAATGCCACGTGCAGAGTTTTAGACGCGATTTTTCTGCACAATGAACAAATTTTTTGTGCCAGTAAGGGCAATTTTTAATGAATAATGAATTGATAATGCATCAAAAGCTAGCATGTCGAGTGCCATTGATTGGTAATTTGGCCTTGAGAGGTTTTTTAGGCCTGTTGGCATATTTCTTGGCTTTTGCAACTTCACTGCGTGTCTTTGACAGTGCCGAAGACGTTCATTTCTATCTTATATTGTCAGTATTATTCGCGTGGCTTCCAAGTGTCATACTGACGGCTAAATACGAACACAAATATCCGCAGCGCTATCATAGTTATCTCGCTTCATCTCATGGAAAGTCATTCCTTATTCTTATCGTTTTACATGCCGCGGCTTATTTTCTATGGGCTCCGGCGTCATTGACGCTTGAAGCGCTTGTTTTGGGTCTGGTGATATTCAGCATTGTTGATTTCCTGCTATCCTTGCCGAGCAAGTCGCGTGCGCCATCCAATACAGATTATAAATCTTTCTATGGCGACAGGGAGGCCAAGGAAAGCAATAAGTCTGCACAGTCTCTGACACTGGTAGAAATTGACAAACAGGCGGTGCTGAATCAGTTGGAGCACATTTTGAGCGATGAAGAATTCGCATTCGTTGAAGCTGGGATGTTGGACAGTCAGGGGCAATTTGCAACCATCTTGATCAATGAAGAGGAATCAAAAGGCATCGTTCCGCCGATCGAGGAAAGTCATTCAAAGGACTTCCTACTTGAGAAGGTTTTGATGAACGAAGTGCTGAGCCTGGATCGGTCCGTTGCGCGCTCAGTCGAAATGCTGAGACCTGGTGGGTATTTGCTGGTTCACTTTCAACCTTTGGAATTGCAGATCCAGAAGATGAAAATGTCGCACACCAAAATCGGGTTCAAGGTGCGTTATGCGACACATTTTTTCTTTAAAAGAATTTTCCCGAAGATTCCGGTCATTGATAAAATCTACGCCGCAGCACCGATGTCCTGGATAGACAAGGCTGTTTTTTCAACGTTCAAGAGAAACAGGGCTGTTTCAAAGGCCGAAATGCTGGGACGTTTGATCGCGCAGGGTATGGATATCGTTTCTACGCAGGATATTGGCGGATCACTGTTTGTTTTAAGCCGTAAAGTTAAACAGCCAACCAGCAACGCGAACCCGTCATATTATGCTGTGGTTTCTCTGGAAAAAGTCGGTCTGGATGGAAATATACTGAGATTGCATAAGGTGCGAAGTATGTTTCCCTATAGCGAATTCCTGCAGCAATATATGTATGATACTGAAGGGTTGACGAAGACGGGTAAGTTTAAGAACGATTATCGTCTGACCGAATATGGACCCTTCATTCGAAAATACTGGTTGGATGAAATACCGCAGATATTTGACTGGTTGCGTGGGGATATCAAACTTGTCGGGATGCGCGCGACTAGTCCGCAGTATCTGAGTTTGTATCCAGAAGAGGTTTATAATCTGTATGCGCAGATTAAGCCTGGTCTCGTGCCTCCGATATTTGATGAAAGTACGGATGGTTTTGACAAAATTGTTGAAATTGAACTCAGCTATTTAAGGGGTTATATGGAAAACCCGGTGCAAACTGATTTATCCCTCTTGTGGAAAACATTCTCGGATATTTTCCTTAGAGGGGTTCGAAGCAAATAAGCTAGTAATTAAAGGTAGAATTCAGTCCTATGTGCGGCATTTTTGGGCAGATCGTATTTGGTAATGTTGAACTAAGTCCTAAATCCATTCTCAGTGGATTTAGAACATTGGCGTCATTGTCAGAATCTAGAGGCAGAGATTCTTCCGGAATCATCGTCAATGCCGCTGAGACCGACCAATGGAGCATTTATAAAGGCCCCGTGACCTTGGCGACCTTGTTCAAGCGTCAAGATGTCACGAAAGTGTTGGCCAAAGCAGCGACATTGTCTGGTGACAGTGAAAAGTCGTTCGTTGCGCTTGGTCATTCCCGACTGGTGACGAATGGCAGCAATTCTTTTAACGAAAACAATCAGCCAGTTCAGAAAAAGGGCGTTGCGGTCATCCATAATGGCATTATCGTAAATCACGCAAAACTTTGGGAAAAACTGCCCCTATCGAAGCGTGAATTGGAGGTGGATACTGAAATTCTACCTGAGCTGATCAGGCATTATATCGCTGGTGGTAAGTCCCCCAGCGAGGCGGTTATTTCTGCGGTCGGCGATGCGCAAGGGACCGTTTCGTGCGCGTCTGTCTACGAAGATTTCGCAGAGCTGGTGTTGGCATCCAATAATCGTTCCTTGTATTATTTGACAGACAGCAGCGGGTATTTTGCTTTCGCCTCCGAGCGGTACTTCCTTGAAAATATGCAGGAAAATTTGCGCCATCAGGGGGTGTCCGGTGCGGAGATTTTCCAAATCCATCCGGGGGAGGCAGTCGCGGTCAATCTCAGCCAGTTTCAGTTGACCGTTACCAGAACGGAAGCTGCACCGACAGATAATCCATCTTCTTTAAGGAAAAATAATTCTTCCTTTAAGGTGACCAATGTTGGGTCCGACCATCCACAATTGGAACTGGTATTGGACCCCGCGGCGTTGACCCTGCAGGCCGAGGCCAAGGAGAACATCAAACATCTTGAACATAATTGTGATCGAATAAATAATATCAGGCGGTGTAGGCGATGTATTTTGCCAGCAACATTTCCCTTTATCGATTTTGATGAGAAAGGTGTCTGTAATTATTGTCGTAACTATCGATTAAAAAACCAAAAGGACTCCGCCAAAATTGAAGAATTCTTGCAGGTGATTGAAGCTTACAAGCGCCCCAACGGCGAGAATGATTGTATTATTCCCTATAGTGGCGGGCGGGATAGTACACACACACTCCATATCGCAAAGAAAGAGCTGGGTCTAAACCCTATCGCATTCACTTACGACTGGGGCATGGTCACGGATCTGGCGCGCCGAAATATTGCGCGTGTTTGCGGCAAATTAGGTGTCGAGAATATTATCGTCTCAGCGGATATAGCTTGGAAACGAGAAAATATAAGAAAAAACATCACGGCATGGTTAAAGAAGCCACATCTGGGGATGGCCCCCCTTTTTATGGCCGGGGACAAGTATTTCTTTTACTATACTGACAAGGTTAGAAAGCAAACCGGTTTGGATCTTAACATCTGGGGTACCAATCCGCTGGAAAATACGGACTTTAAGGTTGGGTTTCTTGGAGTGCCGCCAGATTTTGAAAAGAAGAGAATTTACTCTTTATCAATGGGCAGGAAGTTTAAGTTGGCCGGCAGTGTCGCCAATATCATGGCGCATAATCCCGCTTATCTGAATGGGTCAATATGGGATACGTTCGGGTCCTTTATTTCAAGGAGCCTGACCAAGAGAAGTCACTATTACCATCTTTATGACTATTTTCATTGGGATGAGCACGAGGTCGAAGACCTGGTTTTGAACGAATATGACTGGGAAATCGCGATCGATACCGATACGACGTGGCGGATTGGCGACGGCACGGCAGCATTTTATAATTATATTTATTATACAGTTGCTGGTTTCTCGGAATATGACACCTTCAGAAGCAACCAGATTAGAGAGGGTGCAATGACTAGGGAAGCCGCACTGAAGATCGTCGAAAAGGAAAACGGTCCCCGCTATGCGTCCCTGAAGTGGTATCTGGATATCGTGGGCGTTGATTTCCGAGACGCAATCACAACTATTAATTCAATACCCAAACTATATGATTAGAGCTATGTTGCGAAGTCTTGGGCGAGTCAAGGCGGGTCAGTAAGCTTGTAAGTCCGCCATATTTTTGGACGACTAAAGAGATTCATTATTATGATTGAGTTAAAAAGTAAAAGAGCGCTGATTTTGGCACCGCATACGGATGACGGTGAACTGGGTTGCGGCGGCACAATTGCCAAAATGATTGAGGAGGGCGCGGAAGTCTTTTATGTGGCGTTTTCTTCCTGCGAGCAGTCCGTTCCGGATGGATATCAGAAGAATATTCTGATTGAGGAATTGCATCAGGCTATGTCGGTTCTCGGCGTTCCCAAAGCCAATATAGTCGTTTACAACTATCCCGTTCGCCACTTCAGAGAACACAGACAGGATATTCTGCAGGATATTATTGACAGGAGGAGCCATTTCGATCCCGACGTGGTTTTCATGCCTTGTCTGGGGGATATTCATCAGGATCATCAAGTGATAGCGGAAGAGGGGCTGCGTGCCTATAAGGGGCGCACAATACTGTCCTATGAATTACCTTGGAACAATTTGACCTTCAATACTTCAGCCTTTGTGAAGCTGGATAAACGCCACGTGGACCGTAAGGCCGAAGCATTGTCGAAATATGAAACACAAAAAGACCGACCATACACAAACGCCTCTTTTACGAACTCGCTTGCAAGAACAAGAGGCGTGCAGATTGATGCTGAGTTGGCGGAGGCTTTTGAAGTCGTCCGCCTGGTGCTCTAGGTGACAATGTTATGAGTGTGCATGAATTCCTCTTAAATGAACCTGTGAGCGCTGTGGAATTATTTTCTATAGTCGGTGAGGGGGATCGTTTTGAGGCGGCGCGTAAGGTGCATGGTGTATGCGGCTTGAATGATGTTGATTCTGGATTTGTTTCTTTTTCGAAAAAAACGTTAAATGCATCCTCTCAGTTTGAGATGACACTGAGCCCTTCCAATTCGTCGGGAGGAATTCCGACGTCTAACCCACGATTGAGTTTTGTAATTCTCTTGGATTGGCTCTGTAAAAATGTCGGCTTCAAACAGAATAATTTTTCGCCAGTTATAGCTCCCACAGCTCAGGTCGACCCAACAGCCATAATAGAAAGTGACTGTCAGATTGGGGCAAATACTATAATTGGGCCTGGCGTCGTTATTCGTAAGAATACGAATATTGGAAGGGATTGTTATATCGGTCCCAACTGCGTGATAGGGGATGTTGGGCTGGGCTTTGAAACTGATGACCAGGGTCGGCATATTCGTTTTCAGCAATTGGGTGGAGTGACCATAGGAAACAATGTTGAAATTGGCGCCTTGTGTACTGTGGCATCGGGCACGTTGGGGAATACGGTGTTAGAAGATAACGTCAAGTTGGATAATTTCGTCGTGGCGGGTCATAATTGCAGAATTGGGAGCGGTACATTGGCGGCGTCCCAATCGTCAATTGGCGGGAGCTGCAAAATCGGCCGGAATGTCTGGATTTCGACAGCGGCGCAGGTGATCAATGGCATAACAGTTGGCGATGATAGTTTTCTCGGGTTTGGCGCAATCGTAATTCGTAACGTTAAACCCAATACAAAGGTTTTCGGCAACCCTGCCAAACCAATTGCGTCCGTTGGTAAAAAGTGACTTTAGCAGCTATATAGTCGGCGCAAACCGGTCGGTTGAAAATAATGCCGACTGGGCCTTTCTTGCAGGACGAGGGTGCTTGAAAGTGATTTTGCCGAGTGATAGGGTTCGCTGTCATGGTTCGGTTGCCGATAAATGTCTGCATGGATGTGCATAACCGCGAAATCGCTGGAGTAATATGGAAAATTTTCAAAATAAGACCATACTGATTGTCGGAGCTTCTTCTGGTATTGGGGCGCGCTTGGCGGAAGATTTGGCCGAGCAGGGTGCACGTTTGATACTTTGTGCCCGAAGTAAAGATAAATTAAATGAATTAAGCAGTAAATTGCCGGGCGCCGGGCACCTGGTTTATGAATTAGATGCTTCGGATGAGGACGACACAAAGTCGTTTTTGAAGGATTTGAAGTCCGAAAAAATGACTTTGGATGGCGTAGTTTTTGCCGCCGGGCAACATTCTGTTGTGCCGTTGAGGGTGGCCAAGCCAGACAATTTCAAAGAGATAATGGCCTCTAATGTCTATTCCGTAACCAATATCATGCCCAAGCTGCTGAGAATACTAAATGAAGGCTCGTCGGTGGTGTTGATAGGATCGGCAGCAACTGTCAGAGCCGGGTCAGCGGTGTCCCCTTATGTTGCGGCAAAAGCAGCTCTTGAAGGCCTGTGTAGGTCATGGGCACTGGAACTCGCGCCCAAGAAAATCCGTGTAAATCTGGTTGCCCCGGGTGTGGTTATGACAAAGATGACCGAGCAGTTTTTTGTAAATCTGGGGGAAGAAGCGGTCGCCGAAATCAAGGGGCGACATCCGCTGGGCCTGGGCGCGCCGAGTGACGTATCCGAGATGATTGGTTTTTTGGTGAGTGATAAATCCAAATGGTTGACTGGCCAGACAATTTTTATTGATGGCGGTTTTTCCATTTCCGATCACTAGTTAATTTTAAAATGGGTAAGAGACAGTTATGGCCGTAATTCTAAAAGCTAGCGCCTATGCGCTTCCCGAAGGTCGTCTGACCCACGCCCAGCTGCAGGCGCGTTTTGGCGCGGATCAAATGGACCGCCTGATAGAAAATACAGGGATTTTGGAGCGCCGTGTTTGCAGTGAGGACGAATGTGCATCGGATTTGGCGTACCGGGCTGCAGTGAAGGTCTTTGAAGAAACGGGCACGAACCCAGATGACATTGATCTGGTTATTTTGGCCACTCAAATGCCCGACTATCTGTTGCCAACGACAGCGTGCATACTGCAAAAACGCCTTGGCATCCCGACCACTGCGGCTGCATTCGATGTTAATCTTGGCTGTTCCCAGTTTGTTTATGGACAGTCTATCGGCTTTGCCATGCTGGAATCCGGACTTGCCAAAAAGGCCTTGGTAATGACCGCCGATACACCTTCTCGGATTGTAAATCCCAAGGACAGGGGCGTGGTTCCCCTTTTCGGGGATGCGGGGACAGCAACTGTTCTTGAATATAGCGATGCTGCGGGCGGCTTTCTGGATTTTGGGTTTGGCACCGATGGCGGTGGGGCCGAGGCACTGATTTGGCCAACCAGTGGTATGCGGCAGGCGCGCAGTGCTGACGGCGATCTGGAAGTCGAGGATAAGTTCGGTAGCATCAGAACCCAAAATGATATGTTCATGGACGGGCAGGCTATTTTCATTTTTACATTAAAAACTGTACCGGGGGCGTTGAAGTCATTCCTGCAAAAAAATGAATTGGATGTTGCCGATGTGGACTTCTTTCTGTTTCATCAAGCCAGTAAGATGATTGTCGACAGTATCGTCAAGAAGATGAAAATTCCCGAGGACAAATTCAATCGCATTTACGAAAACAGAGGAAACTCGGGAGGCTCAACAGTAGGAATTGCTCTGGTTGATGCAATAAACTCTGGTCGCATAAAGCCCGGGGATACTGTGGTGCTTTCGGCGTTTGGCGTTGGCCTTTCGTGGGCGCAGGCGCTCTATAAAGTGCCGGATGAATTGCCCGCGTGTTTCGCGATCGAATAGATGCCCGCCATAACGCACAGCGCAATTGACTTACCTCCATTTATGGAGCGCCAATTAAGCAGGCTGGGGGGCACTTTATCGGCGAAGATGAGCGTTCCGCAAGCTGAGGCATCTGATATTCGGGCGTTTGCCGAATTACAGGAAACAGTGATGCGTTATCCGCAAGAGCTCTTTGGTGAGATCACCAGACGGCGTCCGTATCTGTGGACGTCTTTCGATCAGGGTCCGCGCAAACGTCCGCAATGGACCAGCAGCCGTTTGGCGCTGGCGGACAGTATTCGATCCTCTCTCGCTTTTGAACTGGCGCCGCGCCAGATTTTTTGTTCCCTCAGTCATTGCTCCAGCTTATCCGTTGCCGCGTCTGTGGCTGTTGAAAGGAACAGTGCGATTTTGGGTATAGGTATTGATATTGAAGAAGCGGATCGTCCAATCGCCCAAAAGGTATTGGACAGGGTCAGGGCTAGAAAGCAGGTGCCCCTTCCCGACGAGCGGATCATTCAATGGGTCGCCAAAGAAGCCGCTTATAAGTCTATTCCTGAGAACGACGATGTTTACCTGTCAGATATTAGTATTGAAAAGCGATGTGAAGAGGACGGACTGGTTGTGTTTTCGGGGCAGGGCGTGGGGGCATTGCTTGAAATTTTCGTCTTTCCCCGGCTGCAGATGACACAGCACAGCAAACGCTGGGCGATCGGCATTAGTCTCTGTACGCAAGCCTAAACCAAGGGTCCCCCCAAGGAGACCCATTTGACCATCCTACTCATAGTGTAAAGCCCATCCCAAGGAGTGTCGAAATGCGTCATGCGCCCGATATCGGGAAAACGCATGGCGCCATTTAGCGCCGCACGTTCAGCGAACTCGATCTTTCTCGCCTGATCCAAACCTAACCCAATGGTTTGGATGTTGGGGTCAGCAAAATCAGCGGCTTTCATAATATCATCAATCGCGCGAACCAATATAACTCTTGAGTATGTCGGCGTCGCCAGGCCGTTTTCCGCTTTTTCGTCATAAAGGACGGTCCAGGCGCTCCCTTCTGATGTCCAGAGGTCTCCAGTAAATTCATAGAGCATTCGCGCAGAGTTGATATTTCCAACGGTTCCAGCATCTGGATCTTCCTTTGGAATACGGGTTAATGCCTTATCCATTTGTTCAGCTAGCTTCTGAGCAAACTCTTTGGGGGAAAGACTATTTTCCCCCGTTTCTACAAAAATGGTATGCGGAGACGCGCAGGCATATTGGTCAAATACGGATGCATCCGTCGCCGCCTTGCGGGTTATTTTCCGGATCGCACGTTCATCTTCGAGCATTTCGCGACCAATCGCCATGTAGGACAATTTGGGACCAAAGATAATGTCCTCGGTATGCACGCTTTTGGGCAATGACATGACCGCCTCGATTGCTTCCCTGCCGCCCCAGGCAACACGCAAATCCGCTGCTTTAGAAATTGTTTCGGCCGAAGGTACGTCTTCGCGAGGATAGTATATTACGGCAATAGTCGCCGCGATGTCGTCCCCTCTGATAACCCGGCCATTTTCCATTGTAAGATTGGTGTCAGCCATAGTTTTCAAAATTGCTGGCAAAACCCCTGAGAAGCTTGAAGGTGCCTTCAAAAGATTGATATTTTTGGTCACGATAGCTTGTGCCAAGCCTAGCATTCCGAGAAGGGGCACATTACCGGCAAGCCAGTGTACCACTAGGCCCCGAGGGGTTGCTCGTAATAATCGTCTGTCATCTGGTGTTGTGCGGAATCCGTCAAGATAGCCGCGGCGGCCGCGCAAGGATTCATCCGCCATGGCTCGTAAATTAGCTGAGTTGAGCCAATTCGCCAAAAAGGACAGGCCCTGTTGCTGCAATCCTTTCAATGGAGAGTCGGGTTCCAACCATTGTCGGGATGCATGGGATAGAAACGCGATTAGTTCATCGGAACTATACTGCAAAATCCTGCTGTGATTTGCCCGCAATGAATTAATTAGTTCACTTAAGTCATCCACATTCGGTAAAAAATTTGAATCTATCGGTGCCAAAAGATTTTCAGCAGGAAGGCTATATTCTCCGGAGAATAGGAGTACGGGCTGTGCTTGTTTGGCGTCTAACTGCAGGGAAGTCGCACCGGGGGACTGCCTAACATACTCAGACATAATGTCACCACAGCCTCTGACCTCAGCATTTTTTGCTCTTCCGAGCACTTTAAATTTCGTGCCGCAAAGTCCTTTCTTGGGGTCTCTATTTCGCCCGGTGATTACGCCTAAATCATCGGTCGTTACCGCGATTCCAGGATAGGAATAAGGTAAGGGTGTTACAAATTCCAGCAGTCCAGGCTCGCCATCTGGAAGAACATCGTTGGTCACGGGGTCCCGAATGATGACATCGCAATAAGAGGATGTTGTTTTTTCTTCATCGGCAAAAGATGGATATACGATCCCCATCTGTTCAGTAAAGCCGTAAACGTCTATGACATTATGGGGATTAAGATTGAAAACTTGGCCCGCAGCTTTATTGAAAAGAGCTTTGGAAATTTTACGGTCTTCTAGTTTTTTCCAACCACCGATGTGCAGGACTTTCGCATTGGCATTGAAAGGTTCCAGAAGCGCATGGGACTCTGTCCCCAGTATCTGTTCGAACAGGACATAGGTAAACCCAAAGATAGTGAAGCTATCGCCTTTTTCTGTGACTGCTTTCAGTGCAGACCTTAATTTATCGCGGTTCAGCCATAAATTACCAGATTCGTCGGCATCCAGAACATAATGGGCTTCACTAGCAAGGTTAAGAAATCCGCTAACGGCGGCCGCTCGAGCACCAAGAGTGCCTAGTGCATGTTGTCTCGGGTCGGCATCCACAATGATAAATGGCTGGCGCTTCCCACCTAGAACTGCCTCCAGCGCTTTTGCCATACAGATGATTTGTCGTTTTGAAGTAATTTTATCAATTTGTACTACAGACGGGCGCCCGCTTGTGGCGGATGATTCCAATCGCGTACGTATCTTAGCTCCCTCTTCCAATGAGGTGAGATAGCCCCCATATTCCTTGAAGGCCTGAACGGGCAATGCTGGAATGTCAGTGATCCGCTGGAACCGGGTTTTGGCATTTAACCCTCTGCGTACGCAGAATCTACGGTAAGGTTTGCAATATTTAAAATGATGTTCGTAGGCTCCATTCAGAGCGGCGAGCAATGCTTCATCTCTGGCATCTAGATCACAATCATAGGGAGCCAGTTCGAGAAGTTTGTCAAAACTATCCATGGCTGTACTCATGAAACAGCCCCCCGCAATTTACTCACCAAATGTTCACTGACCTTCATAATGTGTTCAGGATCTAAGCGGATTGGGTTGGCGATGGCGCATGGGTCGCTTAGCACTGAGCTTGTATAGCCTTCCAGCGTGGTTCTTTTCGATATGTCGTCTATGGGAATATCTTCCTGTACTGCGTGACGGGTCAGAAGTGCATCAATTTTTTCGATCAGTGCGCTGTGAGAGCCAAGGCCAATGTCTTGGGCTAATTGATCATAGGCCTCCGCTATATTTTTGCTAGAAGAATTGAATTCCATGGCAATGGGCAGCATTGCCCCGCACATGGTTCCATGGTTGATACCTAAGCTTGAAAATTCATGGGAAATTGCATGGCCAATGCCCGGGATTGCTATGTTTTGCACGATTCCCGCAAAAGATGCAGCGACGAGCAGGGCCTCACTGGTCTTTTCTTCGTTAATCTCCATCCCACTTTCCATAATGGAAAGAATTTTGTGACAGCTTTGTTGCGCCAATTGTCGCGTCATCTCGTTTGCATAGGGTGAGATATACCCCTCCACTGCGTGGGATAGGGCATCAAACGCGGATGAAATTGCTATTTTTCGCGGTAGACCATCCATGAATTGTGGATCGAGAATAGCGATGTCGGGCAACAGGTCATGGGTAACTGCGAAGCTTTTTCTCTCACCTGATTTGGATTGGAAGACAGCGGCTGAACTGGCTTCAGAGCCTGTTCCAGCGGTTGTGGGCACTGCGATAAACCGTGCTTGCCCGCGCAGTGGTGGGATAGCAAAAGGGCGGGACAGAATATCGAGTTCGATGTCGGGGTGCTCGTAGAAAATCCATATAATCTTCGCGGCGTCCAGTACCGAACCACCGCCAACGGCTATAATCCAATCGGGTCTGTAATCGCTGACTCGAAGCATCACCTCTTGTAGATTTTCAAGGCAAGGCTCACCGCTCGGCATCGGAATAATTTTGTATGATTGACGCGCCAGTGCCCGGTCAAGCTTGTCCGTGTGTGCAGGATTGGCGGCGATACTACCAGATGCGAGAACGACAATTCGAGCGGGTGGTAGCCCCGCAATAGCGCCAATACTGCCCGCACCGACAAATGTCTCGCCCGCTCCGAAACATCGACCTACTTTGGCTAAAATTCTTAATTTGGAGCTCATTGCTTATGTTTGACCATTTATTGGTTGCCATGCGCGGTCGTCATATATCGAGACCAGCGTGTGCCGAATGATTTTACCATTGTCGTTGCGTGGTAATTCTTTTACCACGCAATATTGTTCGGGGACCTTATAATACTCTAGCTCCTCTTTGCAAAGCGCATTGAGGCTTGCTTGGCTAATCTTTGCCTGGGGTTCGAGGACCAAGAAGGAAATGACCTGTTGAGTGTCGTCGCTTTGTGCGATGCCGAAAGTGACGCTTTGGGCAATGCCGGGGACTTTTGTAAGAACAGCATCAACTTCATTGGGGTCTACTTTGTGCCCCCCAACGTTGATTTGGTCTTTGAGCCTACCGATGATAAAGAGATTTCCCTGTTCGTCGAATTTCCCCATGTCGCCCGTGTGCATTTTGCCATTTATGAAAGTTTGAGATGTCAATTCATCTTCTTGCCAATATCCAGGCGTGAGGGTTGGTCCGGAAATCAGAACTTCTTGAGTGTGGGCGTCGATTTCTATAGTTATGTCACTCATGGGCTTTCCGACAGACGTGTAAAGGCTCTCTCCGGCTTCACTTAAATTGATAAAGGTTGAGCGCGATGCTTCGGTCAAGCCATAATACACCATGACATCTATGTGCCCCATAAGCTTGCGAAGCTCTTTGGTTCGACCGGGGGGGAGCGGTGCAGAGTTAACAACCATGAAACGCAAACTTTTGCCAGCCTCAGCAAATTTCTCCGCATATCGATCAACGATCAAAGCAACACCCGCGGGCGTCGTCGGGAAACCAGTTGCCCTGTATTCTTCCATTGCATTAAGAACACGTTTCATCCGCATCATGCCTCCTTCTGTATAGAGGCCTCCTCCTGCGAATAAACAGCAATAGGCATGTCCCAAACCAAAATTATGACTAAGTGGTAATGTGATGATTTCAAAGTCATCGGGAGAATAGTCACAGAACTCCATGATGTTTTTGAGAGCGCTTAAGATATTTACATGTTTGAGCATGACGCCTTTTGGCTTGCCTGTGGACCCGCTGGTAAACATGATAGTCGCCAAGCTTTCGGCGGTTGTCGTGCTGGGCTCTTTATATTTCTCGGATAGGGAAAGCATATCGGTCAAAGCTACGCCGCTATCGAACGGGTTTGATATTTGCCCTAAATCATTGATTTGCAGGACCGGGGTCGTGATGGCCGGGTCTAGTTCAGGCGTTAACCTTTTGACGATGGACTCATGCAGGATAATCAGCCGTGGTTTTGTCGCAGTGAGAATATGATTGAAGTTAATGGGCGTAATTCCATATTCTAGTGGAACGCTGACCGATCCATTAAGAAGGATGCCGAAGTGTAATAAAATGAAAATTGCGGAATTTGGGACACAGAATAACACAGGCTCAGAGGCCGCTACACCCTGATTATGAAGAAAACAAGCCAGCCCCCTAGATTTTTGGGACACGCTCAGTCTTGATAATTGTTGGTGGGGGTCCGCTACCCCAAGTTTTTCAGGGTGAATGCTTAGTTTATCAAGAATGGTTTTGGCAAGAGTGCCTGATAAATCCAGCATTTAACTCTCGGCATTATATTTGCGAACAATGTCATATAGGTCCATGACATCTTCCACAGCGATGGCATCTGAAATGTCGAAGTTAACATTAAATGCAGCTTCTATATTTTGTAATAATTGAACATGGCGAATAGAATCCCATTCGGGAATGTCACCTGCCGCCAAATCTTCATCAAACTGACTCTCGTCAATTTTCAGAGTTTGGATCACGATTGTTTTTACTTTTTCTTCCACGTTGCTACTTTCGAAGACTTAAAATTATAATTATCCTGCTTTTACAATATTGAAGATGTCGCCAACAAATACGCAGGCTTCCAATGCGTCAGGTTTCAATACTACGTCAAATACCTCGTCAACCTCGGCAATTAGAGAGAGTGCTCCAATAGAATCCCATTCTTCAATGTCCTCTAATTTGGTTCCGCTAGAAATGTCTTCAGGTTCTACCTCTAAGGCTTCTGAAAACACTTCCAAAAATTGATCCCATTCTGCCATACGTATGGTTCCTCAATAAAAAAAGGCTGAAAATCAGGTCATATATACCATTACAAGACGTGAAATCAACTTGCTATTTTTTTATTATTTAATGATTGAAACTGGTCAGGTCAAAGGTAGGCGAGTATTTGAAAATATTAGGAGTTTTAATTTGGTTTCGCTTAGATTACGTTGAGCGCTAGCGACCCGATTAATGGGTTGAGCTTTGATCATTTTGTATCGAGAACGCCACATGAAAATCTGGTTTTTGTCCGCTTACGATCAGCCAAATGGCAGGTCGTCTAGAACCTACGACTTCGCCAAGACCTTGACGGAGTTTGGGCATCAGGTGACATTTTTCACTAACAGTTATTGCCACTGGACGCACACTGATTTTCTCAGCCGGGACGAAAAATATCGATTTGAAAAAGTTGATGGCATCGACATCGTCTGGCTCAAGACACGCCCATATCAGGGCAATGGTCTTGGGCGGGGGCTAAACATGATTTCTAATGCATACAGAATAATGACAGTCGCCCCCCTTATGCAGGAAAAGCCGGACGTAATTTTGGCGCCTTCTGTGCCACTTGGAACTGGATGGGCGGGTGCTAAATTGGCAAAAAAGTTTGCGTGCGCTTTTGTTTTTGAAATTCGGGATTTGTGGCCACGTTCGTTGGTCACAAATGGTGGGCTTTCCAAACGCAGTCCCATCTATCATCTGTTTAGATTGATTGAAAAACACCTCTATAGGAGGGCTGATTTAATTTCGACGGTCCTGCCCTTTGTGCACGAACATGTAGAGAAAAGCGGTGGCAATCCAGATCATATTTGGGTTATACCGAATGGTGTCAACACCAGTGAACGTGAGCGGAGTTCAGCGATAAAATCTGCTGATAATAAGATATTGAATGCGACATATGTCGGGGGCTTCGGAACCCCCCATGATGTGGAATCAATTGTATTGGCGGCCCAGATTCTGCAAGACACGGGCGGGGCCCATTATTCGTTTCATATTTATGGCGATGGCCCGAAGAAAAAGGGGTGCGAACAACTCGCTAAAAGCCTGGGGCTGGGTAATATGACTTTTTATGGGTCCATCCCCAAAAAAGAAATTCCTGCGGCTCTAGCGGACAGTGACATTACTTTTGCAACGGCCACAGACACGGACACAAATCTATTTGGTATGAATGCAAATAAGATATATGACTATTTTGCGTCTTCTAAGCCTGTGATTTTTGCAGGCAAGACTAGAAATGACCCTGTAAAAGAAGCCGATGCCGGTTATAGCTTGTCGCCGGAGCGCCCCGAAGAAATAGCTCGGGCATTGACGGCGTTTGCGTCTTTGGACGAGATTGAGCGGGTAAAAATGGGAAATAGAGGGCGTAGGTATGTGTGCGACAATTATGATATAGTTGTGTTGGCTAAGAAAATGGAGCGGATGCTCAGTCTCGCAGTAGAGAAGCATCGTTATAAATTGTCTTAAGAATAGTTGGAAAATCGATCAATTACTACTTGACAGTTAGCGAGCATGATATACCACACTTCGGTGTGTGGTGCCCGATATAATTCAGCATCGGAACAGCCTGTTTTTGAATTCGGAACATAATAATTAATTAGATTCAGAGAGTGTTATGGAAGAGCGTAAGCTAAAAGAAATCGAACATTCAAAAAAACGTAGAAGCATTTTGCAGGGATATGAGCGTCTTGCGAATACCCATGCAGCCGAGCAAGTGGAAAACTTGGAAGAGCTTATAAAGGATAAGAAGGCCTTCGATTATCATTTTGCCAACATGAAATATTATTCGGTGACGGGTGCGTCGGAGGACTATAAGCATAAATGGTTGGATCGACATTGCGATGGCACTAAGACGATATTAGATTTTGCCTGTGGGAATGGTGAAAATGGTGTGTACGCTGCCCAAAAGGGCGCAATATGCACAGGGATCGATATTTCGCCTGAAGGCGTGGATAATTCGAACAAGAATGCAGCTGACGCTGGGGTATCGGATCACTGCAAATTCGAAGTCATGGATGGCGAAAACATGACATTTGCAGATAATTCTTTCGATTTGGCCGTGGAATATGGCGCTTTGCATCATGTTGATTTGGATGCTGCCTTGAGTGAGCTCGCGCGCGTTCTCAAGCCTGAGGGTAAGATGATGTGTATCGAAGCATTGCGCCATAACCCCCTTATCCATTGGTACAGAAAACGCACACCGCATTTGAGGACCGAATGGGAAGTGGAACATATATTGGGTGTGGAGAGCTTCGATGTTATGAAAAAATATTTTGATAATGTTGAGGTCAAATATTTCCACCTTGCCTCGTTGATTACCGTTCCTATTCGCAAAACGTTTCTATTCAAGCCTTTGATTGCGATCTGCAATGCCATTGATAAGGTGATTCTGTCCAACCAACTTATTGGCAAATATGGATGGATTATGGCTGTGGAATTGTCCGGCCCCAAAAAATAGAGATCTGGTTTTTTGAACAGGGGTGTGTCGTGTCCCGAAATAGCCTTATAGATGGGAGCGCTATTCGCACCAGAGAAGTCGCGTTGGGCTGTTGGGCGTTTGGGGGGCACGGGTATGGAGAAGTGGATGATGACACCTCAATCGCTACAATCGAGGCAGCAGTCGACTTCGGACTAACATGCATTGATACTTCACCTGTCTATGGCCAAGGTCACTCTGAGAAAATTGTTGGGGAAGCTCTGCGGCGGTTGGGTCATCGGGCGGATAACGTCTCTGTCATAACTAAATGTGGATTTGCCTGGGACGGAAATGGAAAGCCGTACGCGGACAATTCAGTTTCGAATTTGCAAAAATCCATACATCAGAGTTTGTCGCGTTTGGGTGTCGACAGAATAGACTTTCTTTTGTTGCATCGATACGATGGGCAAACGCCTTTTGATAGGATATTCCAAACCTTGGAAAGGTTTGTAGAATCGGGAAATGTGGCGGCTTATGGCCTATGCAATTGGGAAGAATGTAAAGCCGATCTCATAGACTTACCTCCGGGTCTCTCCATGCTTCAGTCAAAATATAATCTTTTGCAGTCGCAAAACCTTGCCCTTTTGAAAGCGGCAAAGAACAGGGGCGCAATAAATATAGTATATGATGTGTTAGCTCGGGGGCTTTTTACGGGGAAGTATTCCAAGGCATCACAGTTTAGCGCTAATGACACACGTAGCAATGATTTTTATTTTCGTAAGGAAAATATAGACCGTCATTTGAGGCTTACAGAACGCATGGTTGCTGTCGCCAAAGAGCTGGAGGTTTCTCCAAGTTCGGTGGCCATTGCATGGGCCTTAGAGCAGCCGGAGATTGACATAGCCTTGGTCGGCGCTAAAACCCCAACACAGGTCTTGGCAAATATGAGTGCGCGCGAGCTTGTTCTGCCACATGAAATGATGAGGTTTATTGAAGGGGATTGCGATGTATGAGAAGGCATTAAAGCGTGTGTTCGATGTCGTCATGGCTAGCCTTATTTTGGTCATTACATCGCCTATCCTTTTGTTATCGATAATTAGCGTTTGGCTCTACGATCGACATTTTCCTTTATACGTCCCGGACCGGGTGGGAAAGCATTTTGAACCTTTTAAAATGATAAAATTGCGAACCATGGGAATGGGGGCAGACAAAAATAAGGTCGATACAACGTCGGCGAATGATAAAAGAATAACACCCGTTGGCAAGCTGTTCCGGCGCTTGAAGGTTGACGAGTTATTTCAATTTATAAATGTATTGAATGGCACGATGTCTATCGTGGGTCCGCGCCCTAATATCGACCGCGAAGTTCAGCTCTATACCAACGAAGAGCGGCGCCTGTTGGATGTTAAGCCAGGAATTACGGACTTTTCTTCGATTGTATTTTCGGACCTTGCGGAAATCGTTGTCAATGAGCCAGATGCGAATATAGCTTACAATCAACTGGTTCGGCCCTGGAAGAGCCGATTGGGCCTATTTTATATACAAAACATTTCTTTGAAGAACGACAGTCTTCTTATTTTTTACACAGCAGTTGCGATTGTGTCGCGACGGAAAGCTTTGATGGGGGCAGCTAGACTGCTCGCCAAACTGGGTGCGGACCCCAAGTTGGTCTCCATCGCAAGACGTGAGGAACGATTGGAGCCTTGGCCGCCTCCGGGTGGTAAAAACATTGTCACATCAAGATAAAGTAAATACATTTGCATCTTCTGGGCTCCTGATACCATCGCTAAATAAGGCGCTGGTTATGGTAAACAACAAATTGCATATTATAACCGGGGGTAAATTTTGAGCACGTTTCACAGGGAATTAGGGGACCTCGCAGACCCTTTTAGCAATATCACGCCAGTGGTCGTTGATGGCTTGGAATTGGGCCTGTTGGTCGAAGCCTTGCGAAAGATGTTTCTCATTCGTAAAGCAGAAATTGCCATCGCAGACCTTTATGAAGCTGGCGAAACACGTACGCCTTGCCATCTCGCGATTGGTCAAGAGGGGGTGGCTGCGGGTGTGTGTGCCATGTTGAATGCAGACGACGCACTTTACGGCACTCATCGTTCTCACAGCCAGTTTCTTGCAATGGATTGCCCGGTGGATCAACTTATTGCCGAGGTGATGGGGAAGGAGACCGGGTGCTCTAAGGGCTTCGGAGGCTCGATGCACCTGACAGGAGTGGAATATGGTTTTGGTGGGTCGGTTCCAATCGTTGGGGGAACCATATCTATTGCAGTTGGGGCGGCCTTTGCTAAAAAGTTAGATGGTGGCTCCTCAGTAGGGGTTTGCTTTTTTGGCGACGGTGCAACCGAAGAAGGCACATTTCATGAATCCTTGAACTTGGCGGCTTTGTATAAAGCGCCAGCAATTTTTGTCTGCGAGAATAACCTTTATTCCAGTCATATGGATGTTGTCGACCGTCAGCTGAGTGACCGCATGGCGCGATTTGCGGAGGCACATAAGGTGAATACAGAAGTGGTTGATGGTAACAACGTACCCGAGGTGATGCGCGCAATGTCGCGGTTGCTGGAAGTTTCTCGAAATGGCGGGGGGCCGGGGTTCCTAGAGGCTGTGACCTATAGATGGCGAGGCCACGTAGGACCGGATGAGAATATCGACGTCGGTGTGCGACGCAGTGAACAGGATGTTCAAGCCTGGAAAAAAAGGGACCCTATCGCGCGTCTAGAGAGTGCCTTGATCGCCGCGGAACTTATCTCGGCTTCTGATGCTCGGAAAATGGAAGCTAAAGTTGATCAAGAGATTGCTAGCGCAATTGATGCTGCGCGGCTAGCGGTGGCACCCTCCGCAGAGCTTTTGTTGGGTCTTGTGTATGCAGGAGGGCAGTCATGACCAGTTATGGTGCAGCGCTCCGTGAAGGTTTCAACTATATCATGAGCAATCATAGCGATGTTGTCGCCATGGGGCAGGGGCTGTGGAGCCCTTGGTATGTGGGTCAGTCAATGACCGACATTGATAAGCAGTTTGGTCGGGAGCGAGTTTTAGATACACCCGTTTCGGAAAACTCAACCACCGGAATGGCCGTGGGGATGGCTCTCAATGGCTATCGGCCAGTTGTTGTGCACCCTCGCCTTGATTTTATGGTGTTGGCCTCAGATTCGATCGTTAATCAGGCGGCTAAGTGGCACCATATGCTTGGTGGCGCTTCTAAGGTCCCATTGACCATTCGGGGCATTATAAACCGTGGTGGCGAGCAGGGAGCGCAGCACTCGCAAGCGTTACAATCTTGGTTCGCACATATCCCGGGGCTCAGGGTTGTGATGCCCGCGACGGCCAAAGATGCCAGAGACTTGCTGATCGCTAGCGTATTGTGCGACGACCCTGTGCTATATATTGATGACCGTTGGTTGTACGAGGTTGAAGAGGAGCTCGGGGATGTGGACTTGACGCCATTGTCCTCGCAGGGCCCGGTCGTTCGCGCAGAGGGAAGTGATATTACGCTGGCTGCCGCTAGTTACTCTTATGAATTGTGTCGGCTCGCTGCAGAAAAGCTGAAGTCAAAGAATATATCCGTAGAACTTATCGATATACGGGTGCTCAATCCGTTTCAACCTGATGCGATTGTACGCTCGGTCAAAAAAACCGGACGATTGTTGGCGGTGGATGGTGGCTGGACTAATTGTGGTTTTGCAGGTGAAATTATCGCGAGTGTTGCAGAGCGGGTGAAGCCGCAGGACTTGCGTGCTATGCCGAGTAGGATCACGCTAACAAATGCGCCTGCGCCCACCAGTGGACCACTTGAGAAGGTGTATTATTCAAATGTGGACGACATCGTGGAACGGGTGAAAGTGCAGATCGGAATGGGTTAAAGTGTTGGAGGCTATAATCTTAAGCGCCTTCCATCTCTGAGCTGGATTTGGCTATATTATATTTCCTTGGCTATTCATCGTTTTTTGCCTTTACATCCTATGCTGCGATATGCTTATTTGCGCCTCGCATACCATGATTGGGGCGTAGCCAAGTGGTAAGGCAACGGGTTTTGATCCCGTGATTCGCAGGTTCGATCCCTGCCGCCCCAGCCACTCTAAGTTATATTTATATTTATTTATTAAATTCAAGTACTTAGGGTGTATTTCCGAGTAGCCTCAATTCAAAACTAGGGAACATATCTAGGGAACATCCTCAGGGGGTGTTTATATTCTCAGTTGTAGGCATTGTTCCCGCACTTGCAGTTACATACAATGTTATAGCTATTGTCGGCATCCCTAGCGGCAAAAAACACTGTCAAATCACGAGCTGTACGTCGTCAGAGTTACGGATTACGGTGACAGTTTACTTTATTGTAATGAGATGTTAATGACTGCTGATGGCAAGACTGGCGCGCATTGTTATTCCGGGTATTCCGCATCACGTT
>Ga0209475_10000098_pt1 | contig 272061 bp, 277 predicted proteins | sample tdDd471_FD_187128 | JGI IMG/M metagenome (GOLD analysis project Ga0209475, IMG submission 187128) | Marine sediment microbial communities from the Atlantic coast under amendment with organic carbon and nitrate - tdDd47.1 (SPAdes)... | ecosystem: Environmental > Aquatic > Marine > Coastal >... | reverse complement strand
TGGTTATGCCGGGCGATAACATCTCGATGGAAGTCGAGCTGATTGCACCGATCGCCATGGACGAAGGTCTTCGCTTCGCTATCCGTGAAGGCGGCCGCACCGTTGGTGCCGGCGTCGTCTCCAAGGTGATTGCTTAATCGCACTGGACATCCGGGCGGGAAGAGGGTACACCCCGTCTTCCCGCCGCACCGGATTGCGGCAGGATGGGCTAGCTCGTCCTGTCCTTTCCTTTTCGGGTGAAAACCCAAAAAGGTGAGGCTTTGTAGGGGTATAGCTCAGTTGGTAGAGCGGCGGTCTCCAAAACCGCAGGTCCCGGGTTCGAGCCCTGGTGCCCCTGCCATTCCTTTGTGAATGGCGCAAAAAGAGAAGAAAGAAAGAAATTATGGCGAAAACCACGCCCGCCAAGTTTGTTCAGGAAGTTCGTCAAGAGACCTCGAAGGTCACTTGGCCGACCCGTCGTGAGACCATGGTCTCCACCGCGACGGTGTTTGTCATGGCGATTATCGCGGCGCTGTTCTTCTTCCTGGTTGACCAGATTTTGTCGTCCGGCGTGCGCTTTCTTCTGGGCATGGGGGCTTAAACGATGGCGATGCGCTGGTATGTTTTGCACGTCTATTCGGGATTTGAAAAGAAAGTCTCTTCGTCGATCATCGAGCAGGCCAAGCAGGCCGGGATGGAAGACAAGATCCTTCAGGTTCTGGTTCCCAGTGAAGAAGTGGTTGAAGTGCGTCGCGGCACCAAGGTGTCGTCGGAGCGTAAATTCTTCCCTGGTTACATCCTGATTGAAATGGAACTGACCGACGAAGCGTGGCACTTGGTGCAAAATACGCCCAAAGTCAGTGGCTTCTTGGGTTCCAAGGAACGCCCGACGCCGATCTCCGAGGTCGAAGCGCAGCGCATTCTGAACCAAGTTCAAGAAGGCGTGGATCGTCCCAAGCCGTCCGTGGTTTACGAAATCGGCGACAGCGTGCGCGTTGTCGATGGTCCGTTCACCTCGTTCAACGGTCAAGTCGAAGACGTTGACGAAGAACGCGCCCGCGTCAAAGTGGCGGTCAGTATCTTCGGTCGCTCCACTCCGGTGGAACTGGAATACGCGCAGGTCGAAAAGGCCTGAACAATTTGAATTTCCAGGCCGCTGCACCATGTGTTGGAGGCGGTCGGGAATAACCGTGTGGGAGGTCAGCCATGACCGCACCACGCACTCAGAAGACACACTGAAACTGAGGTAGTGAAATGGCTAAAAAAGTCAAATCCATTGTTAAGTTGCAGGTCCCTGCGGGCCAAGCAAATCCGTCCCCGCCAATCGGCCCGGCCCTCGGCCAAGCCGGTTTGAACATCATGGAATTCTGCAAAGCGTTCAACGCGCAGACCCAGCAGATGGAACAAGGCATGCCGATCCCCGTGGTCATCACGGCGTATCAGGACGCTTCGTTCGACTTCATCACCAAGACTCCGCCCGCCAGCTTCTTGCTGAAGAAGGCCGCGAAGATCAAATCGGGCGCCAGCACCACCGGCACCCAGATCGTTGGTTCCGTGACCATGGCTCAGTGCCGTGAAATCGCCGAAACCAAGATGGTTGATCTGAACGCAAACGACCTGGACGCCGGTGCGATCATGATCGCAGGCACCGCACGTTCCATGGGTCTTGAGGTCAAGGAGTAAAGAGCATGGCAAAGATTGGTAAGCGCACCGTAGCCGCCAAAGCGGCTGTCGAAGGTGACAAGCTCTACGTCCTCGACGAGGCCGTCAAGCTGATCAAAGGTAACGCCACGGCAAAGTTCGATGAAACCGTCGAAATCGCCGTGAATCTGGGTGTTGACCCCAAGCACGCCGACCAGATGGTCCGCGGCGTGGTGGCATTGCCCAACGGCACCGGCAAAACCGTTCGCGTCGCTGTGTTCGCCAAAGGCGACAAAGCTGACGAAGCGAAAGCCGCTGGCGCTGAGCTGGTTGGCGACGCCGATCTGGCGGAATTGATCCAGAAGGGCGAAATGAATTTCGACCGCTGCATCGCAACGCCGGACATGATGATGGTTGTTGGCCGTCTTGGTAAGGTTTTGGGCCCGCGCGGCTTGATGCCGAACCCCAAGCTCGGCACCGTCACCGCCGATGTCGCCCAGGCCGTCAAAGACGCCAAGGGTGGTCAAATCGAATTCCGCGTTGAGAAGTTTGGCATCATTCACGCCGGTGTCGGCAAAGCCAGCTTCGATGAAAAAGCTTTGGCTGAAAATGTCAAAACGTTCATCAACGCATTGAACAAAGCCAAGCCGTCCGGCGCGAAGGGGACCTACCTCAAGCGCATTACGCTGAGCTCCACCATGGGCCCAGGCGTTAAGTTGGACGTCGCCGACCTGGTTGGCGGCGCATAAAGCTTCGGCTAATTGATTGCTTGCCCGCCTCTCCTTGAGGGGCGGGTGGGTGAGAAGGTTTGAAAGATGTTCTTTTAAACTTTCGAGCCTGTCCAAGACCGTAGGTGCACCACAATCTGGTGGTGTTTAAAGGGGAAACCCGCCTGCACAGACGGTGCAGATCCCGTTTTGAGCGTTTTTTCGTGATGAACGGCTTGAACTGTTGCACTTGGCAGGTTGTCCGGCTCTTCGATCAACTGATTGATCAAAGAGCTTTCGTGCAACGGCTTATTTCCTTTTGGGGATAGGCCATTGAAACTGGAGACGACTGTGGACCGTACACAAAAAGAAGAACTGGTCTCTTCGCTTCACGAAACTTTCAGCGGCGCCGAAACGGTTGTCGTGACCCACAACTTGGGTTTGTCCGTTAAGGACATGGAAAGCTTGCGTACGCAGCTTCGTGAAGCAGGTGCCAACTTCAAAGTGACGAAAAACCGGCTCACGCGTCTCGCTCTCAAAGACACGCAGTTCGAGGGTATCGCTGACCTTTTCTCCGGCCCGACGGGTATCGCTTATAGCGAAGACGTCGTTGCCGCAGCAAAAGTCGCGGTCAAATTCGCCAAAGACAATGACAACTTTGAAGTTGTCGGCGGCGCAATGGGTGATCAGGTTCTGGATCTTGCCGGCGTTAAAACGCTTGCTTCCATGCCTTCTCTCGACGAACTCCGTGGCAAGCTGGTTGGACTTGTACAGGCACCCGCGACCAAGGTCGCTGGCGTTCTTCAAGCTCCCGCTGGGCAGTTGGCGCGCGTTTGTAGCGCATACGCCACCTCGCAGGGCTAAGTCGCGTATCTGGTTACACAAATTACAGGCAGTTCAAGCCTAAGGAGAATATAAAATGGCTAACATCGAACAGATCGCAGAAGACCTTTCTGCCCTGACCGTTATGGAAGCAGCCGAATTGGCAACGCTTCTCGAAGAAAAATGGGGCGTTTCCGCCGCTGCTCCGGTTGCTGTTGCAGCTGGCCCCGCAGCTGCTGGCGAAGCCGCTGAAGAAAAGACCGACTTTGACGTGATGTTGACCGCCGTTGGCGACAAGAAAATCAACGTCATTAAAGAAGTCCGCGCCATCACTGGCCTGGGTCTCAAAGAAGCCAAGGAATTGGTTGAATCTGCTCCGAGCGCCGTTAAAGAAGGTGCTGCTAAAGACGAAGCAGAAGAAATCAAGAAGAAGCTTGAAGAAGCCGGCGCGTCCGTCGAACTCAAGTAATCTTCTGATTACGACATCGGATTTTGGCGGCGTCCCCTTGGGGGTGCCGCCATCTTCCACCGCTTGAAACCATCCGCCCGAATGGGCTTGCCGAAGCCGGTATAGCGGATGTGTTCAACGCCTCACTGCGTGATGGGCCTGGGATCGGCATCCCAAGAACCTTACGCGGGGGGCGTTTTTGTATTTGGAGCACGCCAATGGTTGGTGGCTCCGGTTTGACTATATTAAGCTTTTTGGGTCCAATTTTGGGGCCGTCAGAAAAGAACGAGGAAAATTCATGGCTACGTCGTTTACGCATCGCATGCGGGTCCGCAAGGACTATGGGAAAATCCCCGCAGCGGTTACAATGCCGAACCTGATCGAGGTTCAGAAGACCTCTTACGATCACTTCTTGCAAAAGGACGTTCCGGTTGCCGAGCGCACCCAGACAGGCCTGCAAGAGGTCTTTAAGTCGGTTTTCCCGATCGAGGATTTCTCCGGTCGTGGCACGCTCGAATACGTAGCTTACGAATTTGAAACGCCTAAATACGACGTTGAAGAATGCCAACAACGTGGCATCACCTTCGCCGCCCCTTTGAAAGTGACCTTGCGCCTGGTGGTGTGGGACATCGACGAAGAAACCGGCGCCAAGTCGGTGCGCGACATCAAGGAACAAGATGTCTACATGGGCGACATGCCGTTCATGACGTCCAACGGCACCTTTGTCGTCAACGGCACCGAACGCGTGATCGTGTCGCAAATGCACCGTTCGCCCGGTGTGTTCTTCGACCACGATAAGGGCAAGACCCACAGCTCCGGCAAATACCTGTTCGCCGCCCGCGTGATCCCGTATCGCGGTTCCTGGTTGGACTTTGAATTCGACGCCAAAGACTTGGCTTACGTGCGTATCGATCGCCGCCGCAAACTGCCGGTGACGACGCTGCTGATGGCGCTCGACAATGAAGAGACTGCCACCAAGCGCGATGCCGCCAAGGAAAAGGGCGAAAAGCTCGACGCTCTGGATGCCGTCGGCATGTCCAAGGAAGACGTGCTCAACTACTTCTACGACCAAGTCGTTTACACCCGCACCAAAAAGGGCTGGAAAACGGCGTTCGACGCGCAACGTCTGCGTGGCACCAAGCTGGTCAAAGATCTGGTCAACGCCAAGACCGGTAAGGTCGTTCTCGAAGCTGGCGCAAAGATCACCCCGCGCGCGCTGAAAAAGCTGGAAGAATCAAGTCTCACGGAAATCCTCGTTCCCAGTGAAGATTTGATCGGCTCGTACGCCGCGGAAGTTCTGTTCAGCGAAGCATCCGGCGAAATTTTCACCGAGCCGGGTGAAGAGATCACCGAAGAAATCATCGAAGCGATGGAAGGTGCTGGCATCACCGAGATCAAGGCCTTGGCCATCGATCACGTCAATGTCGGTCCGTACATCCGCAACACCTTGGCGATCGACAAGAACACGTCGCGCGAAGAAGCGTTGATCGACATCTACCGCGTCATGCGTCCGGGCGAACCGCCCACCTTGGACACCGCCGAAGCGCTGTTCAATTCGATGTTCTTCGATTCTGAGCGCTACGATCTGTCCAGCGTCGGTCGTGTGAAGATGAACTCGCGTCTCGGCTTTGAAACCGAAGACACGCTGCGCGTCTTGCGCCGCGAAGACATCCTTGAAATCGTGCGCGTGTTGGTCGACCTGAAAGACGGTCGTGGCGACATCGACGATATCGATCACCTCGGCAACCGTCGTGTGCGTTCGGTCGGCGAGTTGATGGAAAATCAATACCGCGTCGGCCTGTTGCGCATGGAGCGCGCGATCCGTGAGCGTATGAGCTCGGTCGAAATCGACACCGTCATGCCGCACGATCTGATCAACGCCAAACCGGCCTCGGCTGCGGTGCGTGAATTCTTCGGCTCTTCGCAGCTGTCGCAGTTCATGGATCAAACCAACCCGCTGTCGGAAGTCACCCACAAACGCCGCCTGTCGGCGCTTGGACCGGGCGGTCTGACGCGTGAACGCGCGGGCTTTGAAGTGCGCGACGTGCACCCGACCCACTATGGTCGCATCTGCCCGATTGAAACCCCTGAAGGCCCGAACATTGGTCTGATCAACTCGCTCGCCACGTTTGCCGTGGTCAACAAGTACGGCTTCATCGAAAGCCCGTACCGCAAAGTTGAAAAAGGCAAGTTGACCGGTGATGTGGTCTACATGTCGGCCATGGAAGAAGGCCGCTATGTGATTGCTCAGGCGAACGCCAACCTCGACAAAAACGGCAAGTTCGTCGATGACATGGTCAGCTGCCGCAAGGCCGGCGACTTCGTCATGGTGAACCCCGAAGACATCGAATACATCGACGTCTCGCCCAAACAGCTGGTATCGGTCGCGACTGCGCTGATCCCGTTCTTGGAAAACGATGACGCCAACCGTGCCTTGATGGGTTCGAACATGATGCGTCAGGCGGTTCCGTTGCTGCAAGCCGAAGCGCCGCTGGTCGGCACCGGCATGGAAGAAACGGTTGCGCGCGATTCCGGTGCGGTGATCATCGCCAAACGTTCCGGCGTGGTTGATCAAGTCGACGCGACGCGCATCGTTGTGCGCGCCACGGAAGAGACCTCCACGTCTCAGTCCGGTGTCGACATCTACAACCTGTTGAAGTTCCAACGTTCCAACCAAAACACCTGCTTGCACCAAAAGCCTTTGGTGAAAATGGGAGATCGGGTGATCGAAGGCGACATCATCGCCGACGGCCCGTCCACCCAGTTGGGCGAATTGGCGCTGGGCAAAAACGTGCTGGTCGCGTTCATGCCGTGGAACGGTTACAACTTCGAAGATTCGATCCTGATCTCTGAGCGCATCGTGCGTGACGACGTGTTCACCTCGATCCACATCGAAGAATTCGAAGTCATGGCCCGCGACACCAAGCTGGGCCAAGAAGAAATCACCCGCGACATTCCCAACGTCGGTGAAGAAGCGCTCAAGAACCTGGATGAAGCCGGCATCGTCTACATCGGCGCCGAAATCAAGCCGGGCGACATCCTCGTCGGTAAGGTGACGCCGAAAGGCGAAAGCCCGATGACGCCGGAAGAAAAACTGCTCCGCGCGATCTTCGGCGAAAAAGCCACCGACGTGCGCGACACCTCGCTGCGTCTGCCGCCGGGTGTTGCCGGTACGGTCGTTGAGGTGCGTGTGTTCAACCGCCGCGGCGTCGACAAAGACGAACGTGCGTTGGCGATCGAGCGTGACGAAATCGAACGTCTGGCCAAAGATCGCGATGACGAACGCGCGATCTTGGAACGCAGCTTCTCGGCACGTCTGCAAGACCTGCTGTTGCGCAAGAAAGTCGTTTCCGGACCGAAGGGCATCAAGGAAGACGCGACCATCACCGAAGAGCTGTTGGCCGAATATACCCCCGGTCAGCAAGCACAGATCGTGGTCGCAAACGACAAGGTGATGAAGGACGTCGAGGCTCTCAAAGGCCAATTCGAAGAATCCATCGCCGCACTTCAGTCGCGTTTCGAAGACAAGGTCGACAAACTGCAACGCGGTGACGATTTGGCGCCGGGCGTGATGAAGATGGTCAAAGTCTTCGTCGCGGTGAAGCGCAAGCTGCAACCGGGCGATAAGATGGCTGGCCGTCACGGCAACAAAGGTGTGATCTCGCGGATCATGCCGGCGGAAGACATGCCGTACCTGGAAGACGGTCGTCCGGTCGACATCGTGCTCAACCCGTTGGGTGTGCCGTCGCGTATGAACGTCGGTCAGATTCTCGAAACCCACATGGGCTGGGCGTGTGCCGGTCTTGGTATTCAAATTGGTGAAATGGCCGACGCCATTAAGAACCAAGGCGATGACACCAAGAAATTGCGCACCAAGCTGAAGGCCGCTTACACCGACGCCGAGTTTAAGGAAAAGATCGATCCGCTCGACGATACGCAGTTGATGGCCATGTCTGAAAACCTGCGCAAGGGCGTCCCCATCGGTACCCCGGTGTTCGACGGCGCGCATGAAGGCGATGTGTCTGACATGTTGACCGAAGCCGGTTTGCCGACGTCGGGTCAGATGACCTTGATCGACGGTCGTACCGGTGAGGTTTTCGACCGTCCGGTGACGGTTGGTTACATCTACATGCTGAAACTGCATCACTTGGTGGATGACAAGATCCACGCGCGCTCCATCGGGCCGTACTCGCTTGTCACCCAGCAGCCGCTCGGCGGTAAGGCGCAGTTCGGTGGTCAGCGCTTCGGTGAAATGGAAGTGTGGGCCCTGGAAGCATACGGCGCGGCGTACACGCTGCAAGAAATGCTCACCGTTAAATCGGATGACGTTTCGGGTCGTACCAAAGTGTACGAAGCCATTGTGCGCGGTGATGACAACTTCGAGGCCGGTGTGCCGGAATCCTTCAACGTTCTGGTCAAAGAACTTCAGGCTCTCGGCCTGAACGTCGACTTGAGCTGAACCTGAACCGGATTTGAGGAGTATTTAAAATGAACGAACTCACGAAGTTTTTCGGTCAGGTCAGCGGGACCCAGCGTTTCGACACGATCCAGATCAAGATCGCATCGCCGGAACAAATCCGTGCCTGGTCTTACGGCGAAATCAAAAAGCCGGAAACCATCAACTACCGGACCTTTAAGCCGGAACGCGACGGCCTGTTCTGTGCGCGTATTTTCGGCCCGGTAAAAGATTACGAGTGCTTGTGCGGCAAATATAAGCGCATGAAGTACAAGGGCATCACCTGCGAAAAGTGCGGCGTTGAAGTCACCCTTCAAAAAGTCCGCCGCGAACGCATGGGCCACATCGAACTGGCTTCGCCGGTTGCGCACATCTGGTTCATGAAATCGCTGCCGTCGCGCATCGGTCTGTTGCTCGACATGACGTTGAAAGATCTCGAACGCGTTTTGTATTTCGAGAACTATGTCGTTGTCGAACCGGGCCTCACGCCCTTGAAGCAAAACGAACTGCTGAGCGAAGAAGCCTATCAGATCGCCGTCGACGAATACGGCGTCGACGCGTTCACCGTCGGCATCGGCGCGGAAGCGCTGCGCGACATGCTGTCGGAAATCGAACTCGACGACGAACTGGAAGTCCTCAAAGACGACCTCAAGGAAACCACCTCGGAAGCCAAGCGCAAAAAGCTGGTTAAGCGTCTCAAGCTGGTCGAAGCGTTCATCGCGTCCGGCGCGCGTCCGGAATGGATGATCCTCGAAGTCGTTCCGGTCATCCCGCCCGAACTGCGCCCGCTGGTGCCGCTCGACGGTGGCCGTTTCGCGACGTCCGATCTCAACGATTTGTATCGCCGCGTGATCAACCGTAACAACCGCCTCAAGCGTTTGATGGAACTGCGTGCGCCGGACATCATCGTGCGTAACGAAAAACGCATGTTGCAAGAATCCGTCGACGCTCTGTTCGACAACGGTCGTCGTGGCCGCGCCATCACCGGTGCGAACAAGCGTCCGCTGAAATCCTTGTCCGACATGCTCAAAGGCAAGCAAGGTCGCTTCCGTCAGAACTTGTTGGGCAAACGCGTCGATTACTCCGGCCGTTCGGTCATCGTGGTGGGCCCGGAACTGATGCTTCATCAGTGTGGCCTACCGAAAAAGATGGCGCTGGAACTGTTCAAGCCGTTCATCTATTCCAAGCTGGAACTGTACGGTTATGCGACCACCATTAAGGCCGCCAAGCGTATGCTTGAAAAAGAGCGTCCCGAAGTTTGGGACATCTTGGAAGAGGTCATCCGCGAACATCCGGTGATGTTGAACCGTGCGCCGACCTTGCACCGTTTGGGCATCCAAGCGTTCGAACCGAAACTGATCGAAGGTAAAGCCATTCAGCTGCACCCGCTGGTCTGCGCCGCGTTCAACGCCGACTTCGACGGCGACCAAATGGCCGTGCACGTTCCGCTGAGCCTGGAAGCTCAATTGGAAGCGCGCGTGTTGATGATGTCCACCAACAACATCCTGTCGCCCGCCAACGGCAAGCCCATCATCGTGCCTTCGCAAGATATCATCTTGGGTCTGTACTACATGACCATGATGCGCGAAAACGAGAAGGGCGAAGGCATGATGATCGCCGACATGGGCGAACTCCAACATGCCTTGGACGAGGGCGTCTTGAGCCTTCACGCCAAAATCACCGCACGCTATCACGGCGTCGATGAAAATGGCGATGACAAGGTCTTCCGTGTGGAAACCACGCCGGGTCGTTTGATGATTTCCGAAGTTCTGCCGCGTCACCCGAAGATTCCGTTCAGCCTGATCAACACCCTGTTGACGAAGAAAGAAATCACCAACGTCATCGACGTTGTGTATCGTCACGGCGGTCAGAAAGAGACCGTGATCTTCGCCGATCGCATCATGGGTCTTGGTTTCGCCAACGCGTGCAAAGCTGGTATCTCGTTCGGTAAAGACGATCTGATCATCCCCGACGCCAAGGAAACTTTGGTCGGCGATACGGAATCGAAAGCCAAGGAATACGAACAGCAGTACCAAGACGGTCTCATCACCCAAGGCGAAAAATACAACAAGGTTGTTGATGCCTGGGCACACTGTACCGACATGGTTTCCGACGAAATGATGAAGGTCATTTCCGAAGACAAGCCCGGTAAGCCGGTCAACTCGGTTTACATGATGGCGCACTCCGGTGCGCGTGGTTCGGTTGCACAGATGAAGCAGCTGGCCGGTATGCGCGGCCTGATGGCCAAGCCGTCCGGTGAGATCATCGAAACGCCGATTATCTCCAACTTTAAAGAAGGCCTGACCGTGTTGGAGTACTTTAACTCCACCCACGGTGCACGTAAGGGCTTGGCCGACACCGCGTTGAAGACCGCGAACTCCGGTTACCTGACCCGTCGTCTGGTCGACGTTGCGCAAGATTGCATCGTCTACGAAGAAGATTGCGGCACCGACATCGTGATCACCGTGAGCTCGGTGGTGCAAGGTGGCGAAGTCGTGGTCGACATCGGCGAACAGGTTCTCGGTCGTACCTTGGGCGAAGACGCCATCCACCCGATTTCCGGCGAAGTGCTGGTCAAAAAGGGCGTGCTGGTTTCCGAACCCGAAGCCGCGATCCTCACCGAGGCCGAGATCGAAAGCCTTAAGGTGCGCTCACCGCTGACGTGCGAAAGCAAAGTCGGCATCTGCGCCACCTGTTACGGTCGCGATCTGGCCCGCGGTACCCGCGTCAACTTGGGCGAAGCGGTCGGCGTTATGGCTGCCCAGTCCATTGGCGAACCGGGCACCCAGCTGACCATGCGTACCTTCCACATCGGTGGCGCCGCGCAGAAGGGCTCCGAGCAGTCCTTCATCGAGGCGGGCTTCGATGGCAAGGTCAAACTGATCAACTGTCAGACGGTCAAAAACTCCGAAGGCGTTCAAGTGGTCATGAGCCGCAACGCGGAATTGTTGATGATCGACGATCAAGACCGCGAGCGGATGCGTCAGCGTATTCCGTACGGCGCCAAGCTGTTGGTCAAAGACAAAGCCAAAGTGGACCGCACCGCGAAACTGGCCGAATGGGATCCGTACACGCTGCCGATCATCACCGAAAAAGATGGTTCCGTCAGCTACATGGATCTTCTCGAGGGCGTGTCCTTGAGCGAGCAAATGGATGAAGCCACCGGCCTGACCTCCAAAGTGGTCGTGGATTGGAAATCGCAGCCCAAGGGCACCGATCTCAAGCCGCGCATCACCTTGCGCGACGCCAAGGGCGAAGTCATCATGCTCGAAGACGACATGGAAGCGCGTTACTTCCTGCCCGTCGATGCGGTTCTGTCGGTCGAAAACGAACAGCAAGTCCACGCTGGCGACACCTTGGCGCGTATTCCACGTGAAAGTGCCAAGACCCGTGACATCACCGGTGGTCTGCCGCGCGTTGCGGAACTGTTCGAAGCCCGCAAACCGAAAGACTACGCGATCATCTCCGAGATCGATGGCCGCGTTGAATTCGGTAAGGACTACAAGAACAAGCGCCGCGTCATCGTGGTACCGACCGATGCCGAGTTGGAGCCCAGCGAATACCTGATCCCCAAAGGCAAGCACTTGGCCGTTCAAGAAGGCGACTACGTGCAAAAGGGCGATCCGCTCATGGATGGTAACCCGGTTCCGCACGATATTTTGGCGGTTATGGGTGTCGAAGCGCTGGCCGAATACTTGGTCAACGAAATCCAGGAGGTCTACCGTCTGCAAGGTGTGAAGATCAACGACAAGCACATCGAGGTGATTTCTCGCCAGATGCTGCAAAAAGTCGAGATCACCGGCCCGGGCGACACCACCTATCTGGTCGGCGAACTGGTCGACAAGAGCGAGTTCGAGAAGGTCAACGCGAAAGCCGTCGATGCCGGTGAAAAACCGGCCGTGGCGAGCCCTGTTTTGCAGGGTATCACCAAGGCGTCGTTGCAGACCCAATCGTTCATCTCCGCGGCGTCGTTCCAAGAAACCACCCGCGTTCTCACCGAAGCTTCGGTTTCGGGCAAGGTCGATACGCTCATCGGTCTCAAAGAGAACGTCATCGTGGGTCGCTTGATCCCGGCGGGTACCGGTTCGGTGATGAACAACTTCCGCACCATCGCCGCCGAGCGCGACGAGGAACTGATGGCCAGCGCCGGTCCGGACGAATTGGAAGAGCAGGGACTGCCTTCGGTCAGCTCCATGCCGACCCCGATTCCGGAAGTACCGCCTGCGCCGGAAGAGACACCGGAAAGCGAATAAGCCAGACCGGTCCCGTTCGGCCCGTCTTTGCGGGCGAGGCTGAGGGATTCTCTAAGATTCGGGCGGCGTTTGAGACAGGTTCTCAAACGCCGCCCGTTTTTTGTCGTTTTGGGTGGCGTTTGTGTACGAATGTTACCGAAATGACTAGATATAGGTAAATTATGAAACGTTAATGTAGGGCGTCATTCTTTGCTTGACGGGGTGGGGCCCCGTGCATAGTATGCGCCACTCTTCAGGGGTCTGGTGGTGAACCCGAAAGTCGAAAGACTGGGCGGTTCAGACGCAGACTTCTTGAAGTTAGCGCGTTGCAAATTTGAAGCCCTTTAGGGCATGAATTGACCGCCATGAGGCAGGATTACCACCCTGTTCTGGCCTCGTCGGTCTTTTGTCGCACCGGAAAGCCGCCTTGTCATAAGGGCAAACGGCTAGGTTTCCCGGTGCATATGTAATGGAAAGAACGGTATGCCGACGATTAACCAGTTGATCCGTAAGCCTCGTAAGGCTCCGCGTGAGACCAGCAACGTCCCTGCGCTGAAGGCTTGTCCTCAAAAGCGCGGCGTTTGCACCCGCGTGTACACCACCACCCCGAAGAAGCCTAACTCGGCGCTTCGTAAGGTTGCTCGTGTGCGCCTGACCAATGGCTTTGAAGTCACCAGCTACATTCCGGGCGAAGGTCATAACCTTCAAGAGCACTCCGTCGTGATGATCCGCGGCGGTCGTGTGAAGGATCTTCCCGGTGTGCGCTATCACATCATTCGTGGCACGTTGGATACGCAAGGCGTTTCCGATCGTCGTCAGCGTCGTTCCAAATACGGCGCTAAGCGTCCTAAGTAAGGTAGAGGTAGTCGAGACATGTCCCGTCGCCACGCAGCTGAAAAGCGCGATATTCTGCCTGATGCCAAGTTTGGCGATCAGGTTGTCACCAAATTCATGAACAGCCTGATGCTCGACGGCAAGAAGTCCGCCGCCGAGCGCATCGTCTATGGCGCTTTCGAACTGATGGAAAGCAAAGCCAAAAGCGATCCGCTGGTTATGTTCCACGAAGCCATCGACAACGTGAAGCCGTCCGTCGAAGTTCGCTCCCGCCGTGTTGGTGGTGCGACCTATCAGGTTCCGGTCGAAGTCCGCGCATCCCGCCGTCAGGCCTTGGCGATCCGCTGGCTTGTCGAGATGACCCGTAAGCGTTCCGAAAACACCATGGTCGAGCGTCTTTCCGGCGAGCTCATGGATGCGGCCCAAAACCGCGGCGCGGCTGTCAAGAAGCGCGAAGACACCCACAAGATGGCAGAGGCTAACAAAGCCTTCTCCCACTACCGCTGGTAAGGATCGTCGACGATGGCACGTAAAGTCTCACTCGAAAAATACCGCAACATCGGTATCATGGCGCACATTGACGCCGGTAAAACCACCACCACCGAGCGTATTCTGTACTACACCGGTAAGTCCTATAAGATTGGCGAAGTCCACGACGGCGCCGCCACCATGGACTGGATGGAACAGGAACAGGAACGCGGCATCACGATTACGTCCGCTGCGACGACCTGTGCATGGCGTGATCACCAGATCAACATCATCGATACCCCGGGCCACGTTGACTTCACCATTGAAGTTGAACGTTCCTTGCGTGTTCTCGATGGTGCCGTGACGGTGTTTGACTCCGTTGCCGGTGTTGAGCCGCAATCGGAAACCGTGTGGCGTCAAGCTGACAAATACGGCGTGCCGCGTATGTGTTTCGTCAATAAGATGGACCGCACCGGTGCCGACTTCTATCGCTGTGTCGATATGATGGTTGACCGCTTGGGCGCACGTCCGATGGTTTGCCAGATGCCGATCGGCGCTGAAGACACCTTCCAAGGTGTTGTCGACGTTATGCGCAACAAAGCCATCATCTGGGACGAAGAAAGCCTCGGCGCTGCGTTCCACGAAGAAGAAGTTCCCGCCGATTTGGCTGACAAGTGCGCGGAATACCGCGAACAGCTGATCGAAATGGCCGTCGAACAAGACGACGCCGCCATGGAAGCGTACCTCGAAGGTAACGAGCCGGATGAAGCGACCTTGATCGCATGCATCCGCAAAGGCACCATCGCCGGTGACTTTGTTCCGGTTCTGTGCGGCACCGCCTTTAAAAACAAAGGCGTTCAGCCTCTGCTCGACGCGGTTATCGATTATCTTCCCAACCCGCTCGAAGTTCCCGCCATTAAGGGCGTGAAGATGGGCACCGAGGACGAAATCGAGCGCAAAAGCTCCGATGACGAGCCGTTTGCCGCGCTGGCGTTCAAAATCATGAACGATCCGTTCGTCGGTTCCTTGACCTTCTGCCGCGTGTATTCCGGCGTTTTGGACACCGGTTCGGGCGTTTTGAACTCGGTCAAAGACAAGCGTGAGCGCGTCGGTCGTATGTTGGAGATGCACTCCAACTCGCGTGAAGACGTCAAACAGTGCCGCGCTGGCGACATTGTTGCTCTTGCAGGCCTCAAAGACACCACCACGGGCGATACGCTCTGTGACCCGGCAAACCCCGTTGTGCTGGAACGCATGGAATTCCCCGAGCCGGTGATCGAAGTGGCCGTCGAGCCCAAGACCAAAGCCGACCAAGAAAAGATGGGCGTTGCTCTGTCTCGCTTGGCTGCTGAAGATCCGTCCTTCCGCGTCACCTCCGACCACGAAAGCGGCCAGACCGTGATTAAGGGCATGGGTGAATTGCACCTGGACATCATTGTCGATCGTATGAAGCGTGAATTCAAGGTTGAAGCCAACGTTGGTGCGCCGCAGGTTGCGTATCGCGAAAGCATCTCCAAGGTTCACGAAATCGATTACACCCACAAGAAGCAGTCCGGTGGTTCCGGTCAGTACGCTCGCGTCAAGATGATCTTCGAGCCGTCCGAACCCGGTGAAGGCTTCGTCTTCGAAAGCAAGATCGTGGGTGGCAACGTGCCGAAGGAATACATCCCCGGCGTTGAAAAGGGTCTCAAAAGCGCGATCGACACCGGTGTGCTTGCAGGCTTCCCGGTCATCGATTTCAAAGCGACCTTGTTCGACGGCGCATATCACGACGTTGATTCCTCGGTCCTAGCCTTTGAAATCGCCGCGCGTGCAGCATTCCGTGAAGGTTGCCGTGATGCCGATCCGAAGTTGCTCGAGCCGATCATGGACGTCGAAGTCGTGACCCCGGAAGATTACATGGGGGACATCATTGGCGATCTGAACTCGCGTCGCGGTCAGATCGGTGAAATGGAACAACGCGGTAACGCCCGTGTGATTACCGCTAAGGTGCCGTTGGCCAACATGTTTGGTTACATCAACACCTTGCGTTCCATGTCTCAGGGCCGTGCCCAATACAGCATGCAGTTTGCGAACTACGCCGAAGTGCCGTCGCAAGTTGCTGAAGAAATCCAAACCAAGCTTGCCGGCTGATGCCCGGTTCGTACGGAGTGAAGTAAAATGGCTAAAGAAAAATTTGAGCGTACTAAACCGCATTGCAACATCGGCACCGTTGGTCACGTTGATCACGGCAAAACGACGTTGACGGCTGCGATCACGAAGGTTCTTGCTGAAACCGGCGGCGCGGAATTCTCCGGCTACGCCGATATCGACAAAGCCCCCGAAGAACGCGAGCGCGGCATCACCATCTCGACGGCGCACGTCGAGTATGAGACCGAAGGTCGTCACTACGCCCACGTCGATTGCCCGGGTCACGCTGATTATGTGAAAAACATGATCACCGGCGCGGCGCAAATGGACGGCGGCATTTTGGTGGTTTCGGCTGCTGATGGCCCCATGCCCCAGACCCGCGAGCACATCTTGCTGGCGCGTCAGGTCGGTGTTCCGGCGTTGGTCGTTTACATGAACAAAGTCGACCAGGTTGACGATGAAGAGCTCTTGGAGCTGGTGGAAATGGAAATCCGCGAGCTGCTGTCCTCTTACGACTTCCCCGGCGACGATATTCCCATCATCAAGGGTTCCGCCCTGGCCGCTCTCGAAGGCAAAGACGACGAAATCGGCAAGAATTCCATTCTTGAGCTGATGAAAGCTGTCGATGACTACATCCCGCAGCCGGATCGTCCCAAAGATCAAGCGTTCTTGATGCCGATCGAAGACGTGTTCTCGATTTCCGGTCGTGGCACGGTTGTCACCGGTCGTATCGAAAGCGGTGTCATCAAGGTTGGTGAAGAAATCGAAATCGTCGGTCTCAAAGACACCACCAAGACGACCTGCACGGGCGTTGAAATGTTCCGCAAGCTGCTGGATTCCGGCGAAGCTGGCGACAACGTTGGCGTTCTGTTGCGCGGTACGGCTCGTGAAGATGTCGAGCGCGGTCAGGTTCTGGCTGCTCCCGGTTCGATCACGCCGCACACCAAGTTCACGGCAGAAGCTTACATTCTGACCAAGGAAGAGGGTGGCCGTCACACGCCGTTCTTTACCAAGTATCGTCCGCAGTTCTATTTCCGCACCACCGACGTAACGGGCATGTGCACGTTGCCGGAAGGCACGGAAATGGTTATGCCGGGCGATAACATCTCGATGGAAGTCGAGCTGATTGCACCGATCGCCATGGACGAAGGTCTTCGCTTCGCTATCCGTGAAGGCGGCCGCACCGTTGGTGCCGGCGTCGTCTCCAAGGTTATCGCTTAAGAAACGGATTAATTCCCGCCCGGTGAACGGGCGGGAACATCCAACTGGACAGGTTCGAAAAATGGAACACCAGAACATTCGCATCCGGCTCAAGGCCTTCGATCATCGCGTGCTGGATCAGTCCGCAGGCGAGATCGTCAACACCGCTAAGCGCACCGGCGCTGAAGTGCGTGGCCCGATTCCGCTTCCGACCCGGATCGAAAAATTTACCGTTCTGCGCGGCCCGCACATTGATAAAAAGTCGCGCGAGCAGTTTGAAATCCGTACCCACAAACGGGTACTGGACATCGTTGACCCCACCCCGCAGACCGTTGACGCGCTGATGAAGCTCGACCTCGCTGCTGGTGTGGACGTTGAAATTAAACTCTAACTGAATAAGCCCCATAGAAAAGGCTTAGGAAGGGACCAATGCGTACCGGATTAATTGCCCAAAAGGTTGGTATGTCCCGCGTCTTTAAAGACGATGGCACTCACGTACCCGTGACTGTGCTTAAAGTGGACAATTGCCAAGTCGTGGCGCACAAGACAGACGATAAGGACGGCTACACGGCCCTCCAACTCGGTGTCGGTGCTGCCAAAGCCAAACGCCAGACGAAGGCCCAACGCGGTCACTTCGCCAAGGCTAAGGTTGAGCCCAAAAAGAAACTCGCTGAGTTCCGCGTTCCCGCTGATGCGATGGTTGAAGTTGGCGCCGAAATCGCCGCCAACCATTTCGTCGACGGCCAGTTCGTGGACGTGACCGGCACCTCCATCGGTAAAGGTTTTGCCGGTGCGATGAAGCGTCACAACTTCGGCGGCTTGCGTGCCTCGCACGGTGTGTCGGTTTCGCACCGTTCGCACGGTTCCACCGGCCAATGTCAGGACCCCGGCAAGGTGTTCAAAGGCAAGAAGATGGCTGGTCACATGGGCTCTGAGCGCGTGACGACTTTGAACATCGAAGTTGTCGGCACCGATGAAGCCCGCGGTTTGATCCTGGTGAAGGGCTCCGTGCCCGGTTCCAAGGGTGGCTGGGTTTTGGTTCGCGACGCCGTGAAGAAAAACATGCCCGAAGGTCTTCCGTTCCCCGCTCAAGTGAAGAGCGCCGGTAACGAAGCGCCTGCTGCAGAAGCTCCCGCCGAGGAAGCTGCTGCTGAGGCGCCCGAGGCTGAAAAGGAATAAGACCGATGAAACTCGATATGATTAGCCTCGAAAACAAGAAGGCCGGCAGCGTCGACCTCGATGAGTCGATTTTCGGCCTCGATGTTCGTTCCGACCTCTTGGCGCGCGCCGTCAATTGGCAGCTTGCCAAACGCCGCGCCGGCACCCATGCGACGAAAGGCCGCTCCGACATCTCTGGTGGCGGTAAGAAGCCTTTCAAGCAAAAGGGCACCGGTTCCGCTCGTCAAGGTACCTCCCGCGCGCCGCAGATGCGTGGTGGTGGTACGGTCTTCGGTCCGCAGCCGCGCTCTTACGAGCACAAGCTGCCCAAGAAGGTTCGCAAATTGGCCCTGAAAACGGCTCTGTCCGCGAAGCAAGCTGCAGGTAAGCTTGTGATCGTCGACACCGCTGAATTGAAAGCGCCGAAAACCGCCGATTTGAACAAAAAGCTGGCGACCCTCGGTTGGGGTTCGGCTTTGGTCATCGACGGTGCTGAAGTGAACAAGAACTTCGCGCTCGCCGCTGGCAACATCATCGGTGTCGATGTGTTGCCGACCCAGGGCGCTAACGTCTACGACATCCTGCGTCACGACACGCTCGTGCTCACCCAGGACGCCGTGGCCAAGTTGCAGGAGCGTCTGAAATGAGCGTCAGCAAAGAACGGATGTTCGAAGTCATTCGCCGTCCTCTCATCACTGAGAAGGCGACGCTGATGAGCGAGCACAATCAAGTGGCGTTCGAAGTTTCGATGGACGCTTCCAAGCCGGAGATCCGCGCCGCGGTTGAAGAACTCTTCAAAGTTAAGGTCACGGGTCTCAACACCCTGATCCAGAAGGGTAAAGAAAAACGCTTCCGTGGACAGCTGGGCAAACGTGACGATATGAAAAAAGCGATCGTCACGCTCGCCGATGGCGACTCCATCGATGTGACCACTGGCGTTTGAGGATTATAAGTCATGGCACTGAAACAATATAAACCATCGACGCCGAGCCAACGTAACCTCGTTACGGTTGACCGCTCAGAGCTTTACAAAGGCAAGCCCGAAAAGAGCTTGACCGAAGGTCTGCGCAAAAACGGCGGCCGCAACAACACCGGACGCATCACCGCGCGTCGCATCGGTGGCGGTCACAAGCGTCGTTATCGCATCATCGACTTTAAGCGCAACAAGTTCGACGTTGTCGGCACGGTTGAGCGTTTGGAATACGATCCCAACCGCACCGCCTTCATCGCACTGGTTTCGTACGAAGACGGCGAAAAGGCGTACATCATTGCGCCTCAACGTCTCGCCGAAGGCGACAAGATCGTTTCTGCTAAGAATGCGGACATCAAGCCGGGCAATGCCCTGCCGTTGGCCAACATTCCAGTCGGTACGATCATTCACAACGTCGAGATGAAACCTGGCAAGGGTGCGCAAATCGCCCGTAGCGCCGGTGCTTACGTCCAATTGGTCGGTAAGGATCAGGGTTTCGCTCAGCTGCGTCTGACGTCCGGTGAACTTCGTTTGGTTCGTGGTGAATGCCTCGCCGTTATCGGTGCGGTATCCAACCCCGACCAGAAGAACATCAAGATCGGTAAAGCCGGTCGTAAGCGTTGGCTTGGCAAGCGTCCGAGCGTACGTGGTGTTGCTATGAACCCGGTTGATCACCCACATGGTGGTGGCGAAGGCCGCACATCCGGTGGTCGTCATCCGGTCACCCCGTGGGGCAAGCCGACTAAGGGCAAGCGCACTCGTAAGAACAAAAAGACGGACGGCATGATCATGCGCCGCCGTCATGGCAAGTAAGTAGGAGAGGCACCGTGCCGCGTTCCGTATGGAAAGGTCCGTTCGTCGACGGCTATCTGCTCAAGAAAGCAGAAGCTGCTCGTGAAGCCACCCGTAATCAGGTCGTTAAGACCTGGTCGCGTCGTTCCACCATTTTGCCGCAATTTGTTGGCCTGACCTTTGGTGTCTACAACGGGAAAAAATTCATCCCCGTTAACGTCACCGAAGAAATGATCGGTCACAAATTCGGTGAATTTTCGCCGACCCGCACCTATCTGGGTCATTTGGCGGACAAGAAGGGTAAGAGGGGCTGATCATGGGTAAGAAAAGCGCTGAGCGCCCTTTAAACGATAACGAAGCGATGGCTTTTGCGAAAATGATTCGCATCAGCCCTCAGAAGCTGAACCTGGTATGTGGTTCGATCCGCGGCAAAAGCTGTGAATCGGCCCTCGGCCAGCTCGCTTTCTCGAAACGCCGCATCGCGGTCGACGTGAAAAAGCTTCTGGAATCGGCTATCGCTAACGCCGAAAACAACCACCAGCTGGACGTTGACCGTCTGTATGTCGCTGAAGCCACCGTTGGCCGCGCCATGGTCATGAAACGCTGGAAAGCGCGTGCACGTGGCCGCGTTGGTAAAATCCAAAAACCGTTCAGCAATCTTCGCTTGATTGTTCGTGAGCGCGAGGAGACCGCATAATGGGACATAAGATCAACCCGATCGGCTTCCGCCTTGGCATCAACCGCACGTGGGATTCCCGCTGGTATGCCGAAGACAACTATGCCGAAATGCTGCATGAAGACATCAAGATCCGCGAATTCCTGACTGAGAAACTCAAGCAGGCCAGCGTTTCTAAGATCATCATCGAGCGTCCGGCAAAGAAAGCCCGCGTGACGATCTACTCCGCCCGTCCGGGTGTGGTGATCGGCAAAAAGGGCGCCGACATCGAAAAGTTGCGTCAAGAAGTCGCGAAAATCACCTCTGCTGACGTCAGCCTCAACATCGTTGAAATCCGCAAGCCGGAAATCGACGCTCAGTTGGTGTCCGACAACATCGCTCAGCAGCTGGAACGTCGCGTTTCCACCCGCCGTGCCTTGAAGCGTGCCGTTCAGTCGGCTATGCGTCTGGGCGCCCAGGGTATCCGCATCAACTGTGCCGGTCGTTTGGGCGGCGCGGAAATCGCGCGTACCGTGTGGTATCGCGAAGGTCGCGTGCCTTTGCACACCCTGCGCGCCGAAGTGGATTACGCAACTTCTTCCGCTCACACCACGTATGGGGTTTGCGGAATCAAAGTTTGGATATATAAGGGCGACATTCTTGCTCATGATCCGATGGCGACTGAAAAGAAAGCTCAAGCGCAGCAACCGCAGCGCTGAGCAAACATTAACGATTAAGGTAGGGAACCCAGCCCATGCTGAGCCCCAAACGTACTAAGTTCCGTAAGGCCCATAAGGGCCGCATCCATGGCAAAGCCAAGGGTGGATTTACGCTCAACTTCGGCAGCTTTGGCCTTAAAGCCATGCAGCCCGAGCGCCTCACCGCGCGTCAAATTGAAGCCGCGCGTCGCGCCATGACCCGTCACATGAAACGTGCCGGTCGTGTGTGGATCCGTATCTTCCCGGATGTTCCCGTCACCCAAAAGCCTGCCGAAGTTCGTCAGGGTAAAGGTAAGGGATCTGTTGAATACTGGGCGTGCCGTGTAAAACCTGGCCGTATCCTGTTCGAAGTTGAAGGTGTTCCTCGTGACGTCGCCGAGCGCGCGTTCGAGTTGGCTGCTGCAAAGCTGCCGATCGCCACCAAGTTCGTGTCCCGCTTTGGCGAGGAGGACTGATTATGAAAGCAACCGACATCCGCACCAAGAGCGACGATGAGCTCAAAACGCAGCTGCTGGACTTGCGCAAAGAGTCCTTCAACCTGCGTTTTCAAGCCGCGAGTGGGCAGATCGAAAACACCGCGCGTAAAAATACCATCCGTAAGGATATTGCGCGCATCAAGACGATTCTCGGCGAGCGCACCAGCGCTGCCGCGTCTTAAAGGAGAGCGAGAATGCCAAAACGTGTTCTTCAGGGCGTCGTCGTTAGCGACAAGCAGGACAAAACCGTTACGGTCCTGGTTGAGCGCCGCGTGATGCACCCGATTTACAAAAAGTACGTGCGCAAATCTAAAAAGTATGCCGCGCATGACGAAAACAACGTGGTGAAGGCTGGTGAAATTGTTCGCATTCGCGAATGCCGCCCGCTTTCGAAACGTAAGACCTGGGAAGTTGTCACTGAGTCTGCTTAAGGCTTTGGCTTTACAGCAGAGACCGTGACACGATTAAAAGGATAAACCCATGATTCAGGCTGAATCCAATCTGGAGGTTGCTGACAATTCGGGCGCTCGCCGGGTGCAATGCATCAAGGTGTTGGGTGGTTCGAAGCGTAAGTATGCTTCCGTCGGCGACGTGATTGTCGTTTCCGTTAAGGAAGCGATCCCGCGTGGCCGTGTTAAAAAAGGCGATGTGCACCGCGCTGTTGTGGTGCGTACGGCTAAGGACATTCAACGTCCCGACGGCCAGACCATTCGCTTTGACAGCAATGCTGCCGTGCTTTTGAACAACGCAGGCGAGCCCATCGGTACCCGTATCTTCGGACCGGTGACCCGCGAATTGCGTGGCAAAAAGTACATGAAGATCATTTCTTTGGCCCCAGAGGTTCTGTAATGGCGAGCAAAATTAAAAAAGGCGACAAGGTCGTCGTGCTCACCGGTCGTTCCAAAGGTAAAACCGGTGAAGTGATGAGCGTCAATCCTAGTGATGACCGTGCAATCGTGCAGGGCGTGAACGTTGTCAAACGTCACACCCGTCCCACCCAGATGTCCGAAGGCGGCATTGTTGAGAAAGAGGCTCCTATCCACATTTCCAACATTGCACACGTCGATCCGAAGGACGACAAGCCGACTCGCGTTGGCTTTAAGGACGTCGATGGCCGCAAGGTTCGCTACGCAAAGCGTTCCGGCGAAGCCCTGGACTAAGGAAGGGACGATACAATGGCACGCTTGAAACAAGTGTATAACGACGAGGTCGTTCCGGCGCTGAAGGAGGAGTTCGATTATAAGAACCCCATGCAAATCCCTCGGCTGGAAAAAATCGTTCTGAACATGGGTGTCGGTGAAGCTTCTCAAGACAAGAAGAAAATCGACGGTCCCGTATCCGATTTGACCTTGATCACCGGCCAAAAGCCCGTGACCACCAAATCGAAAAAGTCGATCGCGGCGTTTAAGCTGCGTGAAGACATGGTCATCGGCACCAAGGTGACGTTGCGCAAAGAGCGGATGTATGAATTCTACGACCGCTTGGTGAACATCGCGCTGCCGCGCGTGCGTGATTTCCGCGGTGTCAAAGGCACAGGCTTCGACGGCAATGGCAACTTTGCCATGGGCCTCAAGGAACAAATCGTGTTCCCTGAAATCGATTACGATAAAGTCGATAAGGTTCGTGGCATGGACATCGTGATTTGCACCAGTGCAAAAACCGATGAAGAAGCAAAAGCCCTGCTTCGCCACCTCAACATGCCGTTCGCCGGCGAGACTGGAGGCAACCAGTAATGGCTAAGAAGAGCTCAATCGAACGCAATATGAAGCGCGAGCGCTTGGCGAAGAAATTCGCCGCTAAACGCGCCCGCCTGAAAGCCATGACCAAGGACGATAGCTTGTCCTTGGAAGAGCGCTTCCAGGCACAGCTGAAGCTCAATGAGCTTCCGCGCAACTCTGCTGAGAACCGCATTCGTCTGCGCTGTGGCCTGACCGGTCGCCCGCGCGGTAACTATCGTAAATTCAAGCTCTCGCGCATCGCACTGCGTGATCTGGCATCGACGGGTCAAATCCCCGGCGTTGTCAAATCGAGCTGGTAAGGGGGAGACAGACTCATGTCCATGTCAGATCCTTTGGGTGATATGCTGACCCGTATTCGCAACGGCCAGATGGCTAAAAAGTCCTCTATCGTTGCTCCGGCGTCCAAGCTCCGCGCTAACGTTCTTGATGTTCTCAAGCGCGAAGGCTTTATCCGTAGCTTTGAAGAGTACGAAGACCGTCCCGGTATTCGTGCCCTGAAGATCGAACTCAAATATCACGAAGGCGCACCGGCCATTCAGGAAATCTCTCGTGTTTCCAAACCGGGTCGTCGCGTGTATTCGAAGATCAAAGATCTTTCTAAGGTCTATAACGGTCTTGGTATTTCCATCATCTCCACCCCCCGTGGCGTCATGTCTGACGCCGAGGCCCGTCAGGCCAACGTGGGCGGTGAAGTTCTTTGCCAAGTCTTCTAAGGGGGGATACAGAACATGTCTCGTATCGGTAAAAACCCCGTCCAGATTCCCGATGGCGTTAGCGTCGAGATTTCTGGTCAGACCGTCACCGCCAAGGGCAAGCTTGGTGAACTGAGCGCTGTCTTGACCGACGACGTGATCGTTTCGATGAACGATAACGCCGTCAAAGTCGACCCGCGTGAAGGTGCACCGCGTGCACGCCAGATGTGGGGAATGTCGCGTAGCCTCATTCGCAATCTGGTCGAAGGCGTATCCCAGGGCTTCGCTAAGAAGCTGCTCATCACGGGTGTCGGTTATCGCGCCGCGATGAAGGGAAGCGACCTCGTGCTGCAGCTTGGCTTCAGCCACGAAGTTGTCTATTCGCTTCCGGAAGGCATCAAAATCAACTGCCCCGATCAGACGACCATCGAAATTTCCGGCGCCGACAAGCAGAAAGTCGGACAGGTGGCATCTGAAATTCGCGGATATCGTCCGCCTGAACCCTACAAAGGCAAGGGTGTCAGGTATGAGGACGAGTTTATCCTGCGTAAGGAAGGCAAGAAGAAGTAAGGTTTGACCCATGGCTAACGCGAAACAACTCTTTGAGCGCCGCAAGCAACGTGCTCGCGCTCAAATCGCCAAGAAGGCCGCAGGGCGTCCGCGTCTTTCGGTTTTCCGTTCTGGTAAATACATCTATGCCCAGGTCATCGATGACCTGAAAGGCAACACCGTCGCCGCGGCGTCGAGCCTTGAGAAGGACCTCAAGTCCAAACTCAAGTCTTGCTCCGACAGCGCAGCAGCGGTCGAGGTGGGCAAGCTCATTGCTGAGCGCGCCGTCAAAGCCGGCATCACCGACGTGGTCTTCGACCGCGGTGGTTACCGTTATCACGGTCGGGTGAAAGCCCTGGCCGACGCAGCCCGCGAAGCCGGTCTGGCGTTCTAAGGAGAGTATGATGAATCAACCTGCTCAACAACGTGGTCAGCGCAACGATCGTAAGCGCGGTGACCGTCGCGAACGCGAAGACGATGGCCTGATCGATCGTCTGGTCGGTATCAACCGTGTCTCCAAGGTCGTCAAAGGTGGTCGTAACTTCTCGTTCGCTGCCCTGGTCGTGGTCGGCGACGGCAAAGGCCGCGTCGGTTTCGGTACCGGCAAAGCCCGCGAAGTTCCGGAAGCCATTCGTAAGGCGACCGACACCGCGAAAAAGAACATGGTCCGCATCGCATTGCGTGAAGGCCGTACTTTGCATCATGACGTGGAAGGCCACTTTGGCGCCGGTCACGTGGTCTTGCGCAGTGCGCCTGCAGGTACCGGCGTGATCGCCGGTGGCCCGATGCGCGCCATCTTCGAAACCATGGGCGTTCAGGACGTCGTTTGTAAGTCCAACGGCAGCCAGAACCCGCACAACATGATCAAGGCGACCTTCGCTGCGTTGAACCGTTGCGCGTCCCCGCGTAGCGTTGCTGCGCGCCGTGGCCTCAAGGTGAGCGATATCATCGCGCGCCGTGGCGACACCGAAGGCAAGGAGTAATTTCCATGGCCGCAAAAAAACAAACCGTTAAAGTGACCCAGACCGGCAGCCCGATCGGCCGCCCGAAGGATCAGCGCGAGACCCTCAAAGGTCTCGGTCTGAACAAAATGCACCGCACCCGCGAATTGGAAGACACGCCTTCCGTGCGCGGCATGATCAACAAAGTGCAGCACTTGGTACGGGTCGAGGAAGCTGGCTAACGCCGCTTTCCAGATAGGGAATTAAGATTATGGATCTCAATCAGATCAGCGACAACGCGGGCGCGACCAAAAACCGCAAACGCATTGGCCGCGGTATCGGTTCCGGCACCGGCAAAACCGGTGGTCGCGGTGTGAAGGGCCAGAAGTCTCGTTCGGGCGTTTCGCTCGTCGGCTTCGAAGGTGGTCAGATGCCTTTGTATCGGCGTTTGCCGAAGCGTGGCTTCACCAACATCTTCGCCAAGACGTTTGCCGTGTTCAACATTGGCGACCTGCAAAAGGCCGTCGATAACAAGAAGCTGGACGCCAAAAAGGTTGTCAACGAAGCCTCCCTGCGTGAAGCGGGCATGCTCAAGGGCAACTATGACGGCGTGCGCATCTTGGCGCGCGGTGAAGTCAAGGCAAAGCTCAACATCGAAGCTGCTGGCGCTTCCAAGGCCGCTGTCGCAGCTGTTGAAAAAGCCGGTGGCGCGATCACCATCGTCGAAGCCAAGCCTGCCAAGGCCGAAGCTAAAGACGACAAGTCAGCCGAATAACAAACAAGCGTAGCGCCGGAGACGACGGAATATGGCTTCTGCTGCCGAACAAATGGCTCGCAACATGAAGATGAGTGCCTTCACCAAGAGCACTGAGCTTCAAAAGCGCATCTGGTTTACCCTGGGTGCGTTGATCGTGTACCGGCTGGGGACGTATATCCCCTTGCCGGGCATTGATCCTGTTGCGCTGGAAGAAATCTTTCGTCAGAACGCGGGCGGCCTTTTGGGCATGTTCGATATGTTCACCGGCGGTGCGCTGTCGCGCATGACCATCTTTGCGCTGAACATCATGCCGTATATCTCGGCTTCCATCATCATGCAGCTGATGACGGCGATCTCACCGTCGCTGGAACAGTTGAAGAAGGAAGGCGAGAGCGGGCGTAAGAAGATCAACCAATACACCCGTTACCTCACCGTTTTGATCACCATCATGCAGGCGTACGGCATCTCTGTCGGTCTGGAAAGCATGTCCGGTGGCGACGCGGTGATGGAGCAGGGCTGGTTCTTCCGCTTTACCACCGTGGTGACGCTGACCGGCGGTACCATGTTCCTGATGTGGCTGGGTGAACAGATCACCCAACGTGGCGTCGGTAACGGTATCTCCTTGATTATCTTCGCAGGCATTGTCGCTAACCTCCCCAGCGCCATTGCCGGCACGTTGGAATTGGGCCGCACCGGCGCACTTTCGACGATCTTCATCTTGGGCTTGATGGTTATGGCCGCAGGCGTGATCTTCCTGATCGTTTTCATGGAGCGCGCTCAACGTCGCATCATCGTGCAATATCCCAAACGTCAGCAGGGCAACCGCATGACGGGTGGGGAAAGCAGCCACTTGCCGTTGAAGCTGAACACCGCAGGCGTGATTCCGCCGATCTTCGCGGGTTCGATCTTGGGTCTTCCGGTGACCATTTTGGGCTTCAGCGCCGCAGGTGCTGGGCCGGAGTGGGTGACCACCTTGACCGCTTTGATGGGCCGTGGTCAGCCCGCGTACCTGATTATCTATGTGGCGTTGATCGTGTTCTTCGCGTTCTTCTACACCGCCGTCGTCTTCAATCCGCATGACACGGCCGAAAACCTGAAAAAGTATGGCGGTTTCGTGCCCGGCATTCGTCCCGGCAAGAACACCGCGGAATACTTGGACAAAGTACTGTCTCGTCTGACCGTCCTTGGGGCGGCCTATCTGGCGGCGATTTGCTTGCTGCCGGAAATCTTGATGTCGCAGTACGCCGTTCCGTTCTATTTCGGCGGCACATCGCTGCTGATTGTCGTGACCGTGACATTGGATACGGTCGCTCAGGTTCAGTCTCACATGATGGCTCACCAGTATGAGGGACTGATTAAAAAAGCAAAACTTCGGGGGAGGAGTTAGCATGAATTTGATTTTATTGGGCCCGCCGGGTGCGGGTAAGGGAACTCAGTCGAAACGCTTGGAAGAGAAGTTTTCCATCGTCCAGCTGTCTACCGGTGATATGTTGCGCGCCGCCGTTGCCTCTGGCAGCGAGATCGGCCAACAAGCCAAGGCAGTCATGGAGTCCGGCGGTCTGGTCTCAGATGAGCTGGTCATCGGCATTATTTCTGACCGAATTGATCAGGATGACTGTAAGAACGGTTTCATCCTCGACGGTTTCCCGCGCACCGTGCCCCAGGCAGAGGCCCTTAGTACCATGTTGGCAGAGAAGTCCTTGCAACTGGATCACGTGATCGAGTTGACGGTTGACGACGATGCCATGGTGGAACGGATTTGCGGCCGCTATACATGCTCCAAATGCGGTGCCGGATATCACGATTCGTTCCAGAAACCTGCCACGGAAGGCGTTTGCGACAACTGCGGTTCTACTGATTTCACCCGCCGCGCTGACGACAATGCCGAAACCGTGCGCAACAGGCTTAATGCCTACCATGAACAAACCGCACCGATCGCCACGTACTACGGTGATCGCGGTATTTTGAAACAAGTTGACGGGATGGCGGCGATTGACGACGTCACCTCAACTTTAGAGAACCTGATCGGTTAGATAAGGTTCGTGTTTCACAAATGTTGACAGAGTGGCGCGATTTCTTATAATCGCGCCTCTTCACCTCATTTGAGAACACGAATCCTTTGAATCCAAAGGTTAAGGAGTATCGGCTTTGGCTCGAATCGCTGGCGTTAACATTCCGACCGCTAAAAGGGTCGTGATTGCGCTTACCTACATCCATGGCATTGGTGACACCAAGGCCAAGCAAATCTGCGCAAAGGTCGGTATCCCGGCCGAGCGTCGCGTCAACGAACTCACGGATGACGAAGTCATTCAGATTCGTGAAACCATCGACACTGATTATCAGGTCGAAGGTGATCTGCGTCGTGAAGTCGCCATGAACATCAAGCGTCTGATGGATCTGGGTTGCTACCGCGGCCTGCGTCATCGTCGTGGCCTGCCGGTTCGCGGTCAGCGCACCAGCACCAACGCACGCACGCGCAAGGGCCCCGCTAAGCCCATTGCCGGCAAAAAGAAATAAGAGGCTGAGTTATGGCTAAAGCAGCAACCGCGCGTCCACGTCGTCGCGAACGCAAGAATATTGCTTCTGGCGTCGCCCACGTGAACGCCACGTTCAACAACACCATGATCACCATCACCGATGCTCAGGGCAACACGATTTCCTGGTCCTCCGCTGGTGCTCAAGGCTTTAAAGGGTCGCGTAAATCGACCCCTTACGCCGCACAGATGGCCGCCGAAGATGCCGGTAAAAAGGCTCAGGACCATGGCATGCAGACCCTTGAGGTCGAAGTCAAGGGCCCGGGTTCGGGACGTGAGTCCGCACTGCGCGCATTGCAGGCCGTCGGGTTCACCATTACGTCCATTCGCGACGTAACTCCGATCCCGCACAATGGTTGCCGCCCGCGCAAACGCCGTCGCGTTTAATCGGGCAGGTCCGGAAACGGGCCGATTTATTACCGGTCCCGAGTTCGTCTCGGGACCGTGACATTGGGTTAGGGCTCATTTGGGCCCATTAATGCATTAACGTGCCAGGCGCGAGGTCACAGCCGTGATTCAAAAAAATTGGCAGGAATTGATCAAACCGACGAAGCTTGAAGTGGTTCCGGGGCATGATGCCTCGCGCGCCGCTGTTATTGTCGCCGAACCGCTGGAACGCGGCTTCGGTCTGACTTTGGGCAACGCATTGCGTCGGATTTTGCTTTCGTCTCTTCGTGGTGGTGCCGTTACGGCGATCCACGTCGACGGCGTTCTGCATGAGTTTTCGTCCATTCCGGGCGTACGCGAAGACGTCACCGATATCATCTTGAACATCAAATCTTTGGGCTTGCGTGTGCATTCCGAAGGTAAGCGCAAGATGACGTTGTCGGTCGAAAAGCCCGGCGAAATCACCGCCGGTATGATCGACACCGGTTCGGAAATCGAAGTCATGGACCCTGATCTGGTTCTCTTCCACTTGGATGAGGGCAAAAAGGTCAACATGGAGTTCACGGTCGAAACCGGTAAAGGCTACGTCGCCGCATCCGAGAACCGTCCCGAGGATCCGCCGATCGGCTTGATCCCCATCGATTCCGTGTTCTCGCCGGTGCGCCGTGTCAGCTACAAGATCGAAAATACCCGTGTTGGGCAGCAGACCGATCTCGACAAGCTGGCGCTTGAGGTTCACACCAACGGTTCGGTCACGCCGGAAGACGCTGTCGCTTTGGCTGCGCGCATCTTGCAAGACCAGCTGCGTTTGTTCGTCAACTTCGAAGAGCCTGAAGTGGCTGCCGCTGAAGAAGACGTGCGCGACGAGCTGCCGTTCAACAAGAACCTGTTGCGCAAAGTCGACGAACTTGAGCTTTCGGTCCGTTCGGCCAACTGCCTCAAGAACGACAACATCATCTACATCGGCGATCTGGTCCAAAAGACCGAAGCCGACATGCTGCGCACTCCCAACTTCGGTCGCAAGTCCTTGAACGAAATCAAGGAAGTGTTGGCGCAGATGGGGCTGCACCTGGGCATGGATATTCCCAACTGGCCGCCCGAGAATATCGAGGACTTGGCCAAGAAGTTGGAAGAGCCGTACTAAGCCACGCTCTTTGAACTTTCGGACCACCGTGGTCCACACCTGTCGTGCCCGTCCCCTGATGTCCGTAAGGGCTTCAGGGGCGAGGCGGCGGGATCTGCAATCGGTCTCACCCGGAAAATGCGGGCGGGGCCAAGACTTTTTAGGAGAACCGTCATGCGTCACGGTAAACGTTTACGTAAACTAAATCGCACTCACAGCCACCGCAAAGCGATGTTTTCGAACATGGCGGTCGCTATCCTCACCCACGAGCAGATCAAAACCACGCTGCCCAAAGCCAAAGAAATGCGTTCCATCGCCGATAAGATGATCACGCTGGGCAAACGCGGCGACCTGCACGCACGTCGTCAGGCTTTTGCTTACCTGCGCGACGATGCTGCGGTGAAGAAGCTGTTCTCGGTCTTGGCTGAGCGTTACAAAGAGCGTTCGGGCGGTTACACCCGCGTGCTCAAAGCAGGCTTTCGCTATGGCGACGCTGCCCCGATGGCGTACCTGGAACTGGTCGATCGTGATCCCGAAGCCAAGGGTGCCGCAGACAAGCTGCGCGTTGCCGCCGAACAGGCTGCCAGCGAAGACTAAGCGTCGTTCCATACGCTTTTAAATGAATTGAGAGGCAGTCCGGGCATTCCCAGGGCTGCCTCTTTTCATTTAGGGGCTTTGCACCGCACAGGCTATGATGGCGGCTGAAGAAGATACCATGTCCTTTGGTACAGAGGTTCTCCCGATGATCTCACCGCCCGACACGGCCCCCGACAAGGCCCCCGATACGACGCAGGCCCCAGATACCTTAAACGTCAAGCTGACCGCCATCCATGACGAGGTCAAAGAATGGCTGCCCAACATCAACCGGATCTCGGTGGCGCTTTACGACGCGGACACGGACGTGCTGAAGACGTTCATCAATTCCACCGACGACGGCAGCCCGCTTGAGCATTACGAAGCCGAATTGTCCAACGTGCAGTCGCTTCAAGAGCTTGCGGCAACACGTACCCCGCGCACGCTCAACGATATGACGGTGTTGGCCAAAGGCGACAGCGAGCACACCAATAAGATTCTTGAAAAAGGCTACCTGTCCAGCCACACCGTGCCCATCGTGCACAATGGCGCGTTTCACGGCTTTGTGTTTTTCAATGCCTCAAAACGCGACTACTTCACCACCACCGTGGTGCATAATTTGGGCGTTTACGCGCAATTGGTCGGTTTGCTGTGCATCACCGAATTCAACGCCATTCAAACCTTGCAGGCGGCGGTCAAGACGGCGCGTGAAATCAGCCAATACCGCGACGAAGAAACCGGCTTTCATCTGGTGCGCATGTCCAACTTTTCGCGCATGATTGCTTTGGAAATGGCCGACAGTCACGATCTCAGCGATGAGTTTATCGAATTCCTGTTTCATTTTTCGCCGTTGCACGACATCGGCAAAATCGCCATTCCCGACGGCATCTTGCTCAAAGAAAGCGGCTTTAGCGCCGAAGAGCGCGCGATCATGCAGACCCACGTAAGCAAAGGGGGAGAAATCGTCGAAAAATTGATCAGCGGCTTTAAGATGGAAAGCATGCCCAAGATCGAAATGCTCAGAAACATCGTGCTCGCCCATCACGAAGCCATGGACGGCAGCGGCTATCCCCAAGGCCTGAAAGGCAATCAAATCCCGCTCGAGGCGCGCATCGTGTCCGTCGCCGACGTGTTCGACGCCTTGACCAGCGCGCGGCCTTATAAACAAGCGTGGAGCAATGACGAGGCGTTTGCCTTTCTCAATGACAAAACTCCGCATATATTCGACACCGAGTGCGTCGCCGCCTTGTTGCGCCAGCGCGAACGGGTCGAAGACATACAAAAGAGATTCCATGAAGATATTTTCGGTTAAAGCTTTTCGTACGCTGGCGTTTGGTGCGGTGTTGCTCGCTTGTGGTGTGAGCGTGAATGCCAGCTTTGCACAAAACAAAGTGGTGCCGCAGAACCAAGGCCAAGTGAAGTATAGCTATGCGCCGTTGGTGAAAAAGACCGCGCCCGCCGTGGTCAACATCTTCACCGCCAAGACCATGCGCACGCGTCGCCATGTGCCGCTGTTCGACGATCCGTTCTTTCGTCAGTTTTTCGGCGACAGCGTGCAACGCACGGTGCCGGGGCCGAAGAAAAAGGTCCAGAACTCTCTGGGGTCAGGCGTGATTATCGATGCTGATGGCTTGGTCGTCACCAACAACCATGTGCTCGAGGGTGCGGAAGAAATCAAAGTGGTGCTGCACGACCGCCGCGAATTCAACGCTAAGGTTCTGGGCAAGGATAAGCGCACCGACATTGCGGTGTTGAAGCTGAATATGAAGGGCGAGAAACTACCGTTCCTGCGTTTGAGCGATTCCGACCAGTTGGAGGTCGGCGATCTGGTGCTGGCCATCGGCAACCCGTTCGGTGTCGGCCAGACCGTCACCAGCGGCATCGTGTCGGCATTGGCGCGCACGGCGGCGGGCGTTTCTGATCTGAATTCGTTCATCCAGACCGATGCGGCCATCAACCCGGGCAACTCCGGCGGCGCTTTGGTCGATGTCAGCGGCAATCTGGTCGGGGTCAACACCGCGATCTTCACCAAATCCGGCGGTTCGCACGGCATCGGCTTTGCGATCCCCGCCAACATGGTCAACCGCGTGGTCACGTCTTTGGTCACCAGCGGCAACGTGGTGCGCCCGTGGTTGGGGGCAAAAGGTCAAGGCGTGACGGCGGAAATTGCCGACAGCTTAGGCATGCCCCGACCTTACGGGGTGATGATCACCAGCGTGTATGAAGGCGGTCCGGCGGCGCGCGGCGATCTAAAGGTTGGCGATGTGCTGTTGAGCGTCGATGGTAAAGAGATTCGCGACGCTCAGGACTTGAGGTTCCGCGTTGCCACTTTGCCAGTTGGCGGAACGACCCGCGTCGGCGTGATGCGCCAGCGCGGCGAAGTCACGCTGAACATTTCCCTGGAAGCCCCGCCGGAAACCCCTAAACGCAATCAAACGCTGTTGCGCGGGCGTCATCCGTTCCAAGGTGCGGTGGTCGGCAATTTGTCGCCCAAGCTGGCCGACGAACTGGGCATGGTGCACGAAAAGACCGGTGTCATCGTGTTGGCGTTGGATCGCAAGGGCAATGCCGCGCGGCTTGGGTTCGAGCGCGGCGATATCGTGCGCAAGGTCAATGGCGTGGTGGTGAACAATGTGAAGGCGCTGTTGGCGCTGTTGCGCGAAACCGCATCGACGTGGATCATCCGCATCGAGCGTGACGGGCGCGAGAGCAACATCGTGATACGCTAGGTGTGATGTGACGTCTTTGTTTGAAGATCAGGCCCCACGGCCGCTGGCGGACCGCCTGCGTCCCGCCACCTTGGACGAGGTGGTGGGCCAGGACCATCTGTTGGCCGAGGATGGACCGCTGGGCCGCATGGTGCGCGCCGAGCGTCTGTCGAGCTTGATCTTGTGGGGCCCGCCCGGCACCGGCAAGACCACCATCGCCAGATTGCTGGCCCAGCACACCAATTTGTTTTTCGAGCCCTTGTCGGCGGTGTTTTCCGGCGTGACGGACCTGAAAAAAATCTTCGCCAGCGCCAAAGGTCGCCGCGAAGCAGGGCAGGGCACGTTGCTGTTCATCGATGAAATCCATCGCTTCAACCGCGCCCAGCAAGACGGCTTTTTGCCCTACGTCGAAAACGGCACGGTGATCTTGGTCGGTGCGACCACGGAAAACCCGTCGTTTGAGCTTAACGCCGCGCTGCTGTCGCGCTGTCAGGTGTTGGTGCTGAACCGCTTAGACGATCGCGCCTTGGAAGAACTGCTCAGCCGGGCCGAGGATGACACCGCCAAAGCCCTTCCAGTGGATTTGGACGCGCGCGCCGCGCTGCGCGCCATGGCCGACGGCGACGGGCGCTATCTTTTGAACCTCACCGAAGAGCTGCTGGCGCTGCCCGAAGGTCAGGAGCCGCTGAAAACCGAAGACCTGGCCCGGGTGGTGCAAAAGCGCCTGCCGCTGTACGACAAGTCCCAAGAAGGCCACTACAACCTCATTTCGGCGCTGCACAAGTCGCTGAGGGGATCGGACACCGACGCGGCGCTGTATTGGTTCGCGCGCATGCTCGATGGCGGCGAAGACCCGCATTTCATCGCCCGGCGTTTGACCCGCTTTGCGGTCGAAGACATCGGCTTGGCCGATCCAAACGCGCTGACCCAAGCCGTCGCCGCGTGGCAGGCGTACGAACGCCTTGGATCACCGGAAGGCGAGCTGGCGTTGGTGCAGTTGGTGATCTATCTGGGCACCGCGCCGAAATCCAATGCGGCGTACAAGTCCGAAAAGCTCGCCAAGCGCGCCGCGCAAGGCACCGGGTCTTTGATGCCGCCCAAGCACATCCTCAATGCGCCGACCAAGATGATGAAACAGCTCGGCTACGGTGACGGCTACAATTACGATCACGACGCCGAGGATGGCTTTTCCGGGCAGAACTACTTCCCCGACGACATGAGCCGCCAGCGCTTCTATGCGCCCAAGGAAGTCGGTTTTGAGCGCGATATTTCCAAACGCCTTGCCTATTGGGATAAGCTGCGCGCGAAACGTGAACAAGACGAGGGGGAAGGGCAATGAACCCGCAACTGTTGATGTTCGTGGCGTTGGGCGGGGCCATCGGCGCGGTGGGGCGCTTCGTGACCATGAGCGCCGTGGGCCATTTCGCACATGGTGAGGGTGTGTTTGGCGGCTTTCCGTGGAGCACGCTGACCGTCAACGTGCTGGGGGCGTTCATTTTGGGCGCGGTGATCGAGCTTTCCGCCCTGGCGTGGTCACCATCGCCGGAAATCCGCGCCATGGTGGTGGTCGGCATGCTCGGCGCGTTTACCACCTTTTCGACCTTTTCCATGGATCTGTATTATTTGCTGGACCGCGGTGCGCTGGTCAGCGCGGCGGTTTATGCGGTCGGTTCGGTTTTGGTGTGCCTGGCGGCGTTCGCGTTGGGGCTGTATGCGTTTCGTTTGATCTTGTCCTAAGGCAATCCAAATTGCTTAGCCTATACGCGAATTATATCTGCGTTGACCACCCATAGGGGCAGGCATAAGGTGCTTGTGCGTCAGACGTGATTCGGCCCGTAGAAAACGAAACCGTCGCAATGAAAACCACAACCAAAACCACAATGAAAACCATAAAGTGGAACCGTGATCTGGCTGTCGGTATCGAAGAGATCGACGCAGACCACCAAAAGCTCATAAAGCAGCTCAACGACCTGCTGGCGGCGTGCTTCGCCGGGCAAGGGCCCGTCATGTTGGGCAAAACCCTGTGTGAAATGCAAAAATACACCCGTGAGCACTTCGCCCACGAAGAAGACATCATGCGCAAAACCGGCTATCCCGGATTGGAAGAGCACCGCACGCTGCATGCCGAATTGGTCAGCGAACTGGACGACTTAATCGAAGAGTTCGAAGTGAGCTCCGACCATGAGCTGAGCAACAAGACGATGCAGTTTCTCGAAGACTGGTTGTTGCACCACATTCTTATCGAAGACAAAAAAATCGGTCGCCATACCGGCGCGATCGACTGAGGCGCAGTCGACAGGGCTCGGCCATTGACGGGCTCTGCTTCGGGCCATATGTTTGCGCCGTCTCAACCCTGTCGATAGGTCCCCAAAGCATGAGCGGCGTTCAAACCGTAGAGGTCACGCGCGAAGACGATGGCTTGCGCTTGGATAAGTGGTTCAAGAAGCACTATCCGGGCTTGACCTTCGGGCGGTTGCAAAAGCTGCTGCGCACCGGCCAAATCCGCGTCGATGGCGTGAAAACCAAAGCGCCGAGCCTGCGCTTGGAGGCGGGCCAAAGTGTGCGCGTGCCGCCTTTGGACCGCGAAAAGGACGCCAAACCCGCCCAGGCCTCTGCCCAGCGCTTGAGCCGTGAAGAGGCTGAGGCAATTCGTTCTTGGGTGCTGCATCAAGACGAGCACGTCATCATCTTGAACAAACCCGCCGGTTTGGCCGTGCAGGGCGGCAGCGGCACCAAGCAGCACGTTGATGGCATGCTCAGTGCGCTGAAGGGCGATTACCCTGAAAAACCGCGCTTGGTGCACCGTTTGGACAAAGACACCTCCGGTGTTTTGGTGCTGGCGCGCACGCGCCGTGCGGCGCAGGCTCTGACCGCGTCGTTCAAGACCAAGGATGTGCGCAAGGCCTATTGGGCCGTGGTGGTCGGCGTGCCGGAGATGCCCCAAGGGCGCATCAATCTGGCTTTAAGCAAGCGCCATTCCAAAAGCGGCGAGCGCATGGTGGTGGACGAATTTGAAGGCAAACGCGCCCTCACGGTGTTTCAGACCATCGATCAAGCCGGACGGCGCGCTGTGTGGTTGGAGATGGAACCGATCACCGGGCGCACCCATCAATTGCGCGTGCATATGCAAGCCATCGGCACGCCGATTTTGGGGGATGGTAAATACGGTGGCGGGGAGGCCTTTTTGCCCGGTGCCGAGGTGCCCAAGCAATTGCATCTGCACGCCCGTGCGATCCGTTTCCCGCACCCTGGCGGTGGTATGTTTGAAATCATCGCACCGCTGCCCGCGCACATGAAAGAGACCTGGGCTTACCTCGGTTTCGACGAAGCCTCGGCCCCGCAGCCGTTCGGTGAAGAGCCTGCTTAAGCTTGTGCTGCATGAGATATTTGCAATATGCAAATCCTTCGCAGCCCGCAATGAAATTTCCGACTAAATTAGTCGGAAATATTCATGGGCGTAATGTTGTAGTTTATATTTGCTTTGTAATGCATTGATGTAAAACATAAAATGTTTTTGATGTGTTGGTGTTCGTCGCTGGCATGCAGTTTGCTCCGTCATGGGAAACCCCTTGCCGGAGAAAAACAATGCTCACAACACCTACCCGGAATATCGCTCCCATCCCCCATACACGTCGCATCCACGCGCCAATGAGCCGCGTCGCTGTTTTTGGTGTTGCGAACGGCTCTCATCACTTTCTTATGGCTTTTGTTGTCGCATTGGCGGTGTTGATGCTCAGCGCGTCGGTGGCTCAGGCGAACCCGCAAGCGCCAGTGGAACGCACCGCTATATCAAAAGGAACGGTGGCTAAATCCGTGATCGAGATGCGTGGCGCTTGCCACAAAGGAAGTGCGGTGTTCACGGTGAAAAACACCGCCAAGACTTGGGAAGGGCGCGGCCACTTGCGCATCTATGACGGCCAGACGGGCCATGTTGTGCGCGAACGTTGGATTCGTTTCGCCGAAGGGCAAAGCGCGTCTTTTCACATTCGCCCCGATTTGGTGGCGTCAGCTCGTTACAAAATCAGCGTGACGCTCCCCGACCGTTCGATGACGTACAAAAAAAGCTTTCGTGGACGTTGCGTAGCGCCCACGGTCGAAGCGCGCAATGGAGAGCGTTGATATTCCCATGAAATACGTTCACAGTGTCGCTGCCAGACGTGAAAACGCCGAAACTCGGCTGGGGTCACATGCGAATCCTGCTCGTCGAAGATAATTTACGCCTTTCCACCTATGTGCGTCGTGGTCTTGAAAAAGAAGACTTCACCGTAGATGGGGTCGGTTCCATAGCGGATGCAGAAGCCGCGCTGGATACTGCCCCTTATGATCTGATGGTTTTGGACCTCGGTTTACCGGACGGGGATGGTTTGGATCTGCTCAAGCAGTTGCGCGCAGCCGACCGTCATTTGCCGGTGCTGGTTCTCACCGCGCGCGATGGCGTGGACGATCGTGTCAAAGGTCTGAACGCCGGGGCGGACGATTATCTGCTCAAGCCGTTCGCGGTGGAAGAATTGACCGCACGACTGCGCGCTTTGTTGCGCCGTCCGGACGGCGCTTTGGGATTGAGTCTGAAAGCCGGCAACTTGACGTTCGACACCACCGCGCGCGAAGTGCGGGTGGAGACGCAAATCATCAAAATTTCCCGCAAGGAAATGAGCGTTTTGGAACAGCTCATGCGTCGTGCGGGCAAGGTGGTGCCCAAGGACGTTTTGGAAAGCAAATTGTACGGCTTTGACGAAGATGTATCGGCCAATTCGGTGGAAGCGCATATCTCGCGGTTGCGCAAACGGCTGAACCAGGCCGGTGCCTCGGTGAACATCCACACCTTGCGTGGTGTTGGCTATTTGCTGTCTGACGGTGGGGATGCTTAAGGCCGTGCTGACCTCATTCAATCGTGTTTTCAAGTTGGCAATCGTTAGCCTGCTGGCCACCTTATTTTTGGCGATGATTTGGGAGTTTTGGATCGAATACCCCTTGTTCATCACTATGGGATGGGTGGATGAGGTTGAAAGCATCGCCTCGCGTTGGGGGCATGTGGCGGTGATCATGGCCTTTGCGGCCATCGCCGTGATCTTTTTAACGTTATTGTCCATCCGCCTGATGCGCGAGTTGCAGGCCAAGGACGAAACCATGCGTCAAAAGGATGAGGAGCGCATGACCTTCGCCGCCGACGTCGCCCATGAATTGCGCACGCCCTTGGCGGTGCTGCGTGCGCATTTGGACAGCCTGGACGATGCCGACACCAACTACCAATTGATCCAAGACGTCGACCGGATCACACGGATCGTCGAGCAGGTGCTCGCCAAATCGCAGGTCGAGGCCATTGAACTGAGTTCCGACGACACCGCCAATTTGGCCGAGGTTTCCTCATCCATGGCGGCTTATCTGGCACCGTTGGTGATCCGCGAAGGGCGCTTGATCGAAGTGGTGGGGGCGGAAAGCCCAATCATCATCAACGGCAACACCTTCGCCCTTGAACAAGCGCTGCGCAACTTGGTGGAAAATGCCATCAAGTACTCCGCACGGGGCTCGACGATCACCATCGAGGTGAGCAAAACGCCATCCATACGCGTCATCGATCGTGGCCGCGGTGTGCCGTATGAAGAACGCGAAATGATCTTTGAACGCTTTCACCGAGCGGACCGACGCAGCGGTGGTTCGGGCTTGGGCTTGTCCATCGTCCGCCGAGTCGCTGAAGCTCATGGTGGCAAAGTCTCCGTCGAAGATGCGCCCGGGGGCGGTTCGGTCTTCGTTTTGAGTTTTCCCAGACTCTAAAAAAAAACCCGTAACCACTTGAATCCAAATATTATCCGCAATTTTACCGTGGTGAATAATTTATGCTGTCAGGTATTTGTCAGCTTGGTTGTGCATATTCGTGCCTAAGCGCTGATGAGACACTATTGGGCAACCCCCTCACACACAAAAAAACTCACGGCGAAAAAAAAGAATAGGTGCGCTTCAGGGAAGGGAACGGGACGTGACGGGTGATACCCACTTACGGCTTTTAACTCTCGGAAGAATGAAAAGGACTTTTGTCCATGATGCTCACGAAAACGGTAATGGGGTTTTGTGCAGCGGCAACGATGATGGTGATCAACGCAGGCGTCGGTTCGGCGCAGGCGGCTTCTCAAGCGGAAGTCGCGGTGACACCGCCAGCATTTTTGCAGTTAGAAATTACGAGTGCTTGTACCGAAAAAGGTGCGGTGTTCAAGATTATCAATCGCGGTGTGAAGTGGCCAAAAACGGGCTATCTCAGGCTCTATCGTGCCGACAACAAATCCCTGCTTGGGGAACGTCGTTTGCGTTTGGCACCGGGCCAGAAGGTTTCTTTTGTGGTGAAGAACAAAGTTATGAAAGGCCGTCCGGTCGCCGTTTGGGTCGAACCGGAATGGTACAAGCGAGAAATGGAATACGACGCGAGCATCAAATGCGGATGATCGCTTTTTAAAAGAATACAGTTTCCACGGCCTCTCTCATTGTCTGGCGCCCCATAGGGGTCGTGGATTACGTCACCGGGTCTCTAGCGTGGGCCGCCAGGGGCCCGGTGACACCTCATTTCTCTCTTTGAGAGATCAAAAGCCGAGGACAGGTTTTTCTGTCCTCGGCTTTTGTGCGTTTTAGAGCTGAGATGTCGGCGCTTAGTTGACGAACAAAAGCGGTGCCAGCACCCACACCAAACCACCGATGACCGCGATGGCGGCGAGATTGACCAAAAAGCCCGCGCGCGCCATGTCGGGGATGGTCAGATGACCGCCGCCGAACACGATCGCGTTGGGCGGCGTCGCCACCGGCATCATAAAGGCCATCGACGCGCCCAAGGCGGCGGGCACCAACAACATCATCGGATCTGATCCCATGGCGGCGGCCAGCGCCGCGATCACCGGCAAAAAGGTCGCCGTGGTGGCGGTGTTCGACGTCATTTCGGTCAAAAACACGATCACGGTGGTGATCAGCACGATGGTGAGGATCAACGGCAAGGCGGAAAACACCGTCATCGCATCGCCAATCCACGCCGCCAAGCCACTGGCGGACACTTGCGACGCCAAGCTCAGCCCGCCGCCGAACAGGATCAACACCCCCCACGGCAAACGTTTGGCCCAGTCCCAGTTGAGCAGGAACTCACGATCCTTCAAGCTCACCGGAATGGCGAACAGAACCACGCCTGCGGTGACGGCGATCCCGGCATCGGATAAGCCGCTCAGCCACGGTATGGCTTTTTGCAGCAACGGGCGGGTCATCCACAGCGTCGCGGTGAGGGCGAACACCACCGAGACCATTTTTTCGGCTTTGGAAAACGTCGGCAGCGCCGCGCGCTCTTGGGCGATGGCTTGCGCCGCGCCGGGTTGGTCGTCGGCGCCTAAGCGAAACACGATGCGCGTCACGATCAGCCAGCCCAGAACCAACATCATCAACATGGTCGGCACGCCGATCACCATCCATTGGGCGAAACCGATCTGAATACCCAAATTATCGGACACAAAACCCGCCAACAAGGCGTTGGGCGGGGTGCCCACCAAGGTCGCCACGCCGCCCATGCTGGCGCCGTAGGCGGTGGAGATCAACAGGGCCTTGGCGAACGGCGAGCCGTCAAATCCGTCATTTTCACCGTTCGAACGCACACTGGCGACGATGCCGATCACCGACAGCGCGATGGGCAGCATCATCACCGTCGATGCGGTGTTGCTGATCCACATGCTCAGCCCGGCGGCCGTGACCATGAACGCACCGACCAATTGGCGCGGGCGGGTTCCGGCGCGTGACAACACAAACAGTGCGATGCGCTTGTGCAGGCCCCAGCGTTCCACCGCCAAGGCGATCAAAAAACCGCCTAAAAACAGGAAGATCAGCGGGTTGGCGAACGGCGCGGCGACGGCTTTGATCGTGCCTTGGCCCAACAGTGGAAACAGCGCCAACGGCAGCAATGCGGTGGCGGGCACGGGGATGGCTTCGGTGAGCCACCAAATCGCCATCAGCGCGGCGACCGCGGCAACCGCCCAAGCATCCGCAGGCATACCGCTGGGTGGTGGCAGGATGCGCATCACCGCAAACACCGCAATGCCCAACACAAGTCCGAACCACACGGGCAGGCGCTGACTGTGGGCATGGTGGGCATGGGATTTGGGGATGGTTTCAGGCGATACCGGCGATGGAGCGGGGGAAGGGTTGCGTTTGTCTACCATGTGACCGATCTTATCCTATGAGCACAACACACTAGACACACGTGTAAAGGTGACCAATATGAATGACAACCCCCAGGGTCCGTCCTTGCGCCTCGCGGTGTTCGACTGCGACGGCACTTTGGTCGACAGTCAACACTCCATCGTCGCGTCCATGCACGCCGCGTTTGAACACCATGGTTTCGACATTCCCGACGCCGAAGCGGTGCGCCGGGTGGTGGGCTTGCCATTGGATGTGGCGATCCGCCATTTGGCCCCGCACGTCGATGAGGCCTTTTCCGCCGAGGTCAGCGAAACCTATAAAGCTGCGTTTTACGACCTGCGCCAAACGGGAGATGTCGAAGAGCCGTTGTTCGCGGGGATAGCGGATGTTTTGGACCGTCTCGACGCGGTGGGCTGGTTGATGGGGGTGGCCACCGGAAAATCGCATCGCGGGCTTTCGGCGACGCTCAATTTTCACAAACTGTACGACCGATTCGTCACCCATCAGACGGCAGACCGCGCCCATGGCAAGCCGCACCCCGATATGATGAACAAAGCCATGAGCGCCACCGGGGCCAACCGCGAGAACACGATCATGATCGGCGACACCACATTCGATATCGAAATGGCGAAAAATGCAGGCGTGCGCTCGATCGGCGTATCTTGGGGCTACCACCAGCCGCAAGAACTGATGGACGCCGGTGCCGCATGTGTGGTCAACACGGCGGATGAGCTGGCGACGGCGCTGTTCGCCATGGGAAGCTGAAATCATGAAAACGGGGCTCAAGATTCTTGGCGCTCTGGCCGTCTTACTGATCGCCACGGCGGTGGGGCTCATCGCCGTGCTCACGTCCTTGGACTATGGTCGCTACAAGGCCGATTTGGACAAGATGGTGCAAGACGCCACCGGGCGTGAGTTCACCATTGGCGGCGATCTCGACCTGGCGCTGTCGCTGAAGCCGAAATTGACTGTCACCGATGTGTCCTTCGCCAATGCCGATTGGGCAACCAGCGACCAGCCGATGATGACGCTCAAGCGCTTAGACGCCCAAGTGGCGTTGAAGCCGTTGCTGTCGGGGCGCTTGGAAATCGACTTCATTGAACTTGATGGCTTGGATTTGGTGCTGCAAACCGACGGCGCGGGCAAAGCCAACTGGGAATTCGCCGCGGTTCAGCCTCAGCCTGACCAGAGCGAACCGCAAAAAATGAAGCTCATCCCCAGTGTGCGCGATGTGCGCTTGCGCAACGTGCAGGTCACCTACATCGACGGCGCCACCGGGGCCACGCTTGAAACCGATTTGAAACGCGCCGATTTCACCGCCGACGGTGTGGACAGTCCGCTCAAGGGCACGTTTCGAGCCATTTACAACGATGTCGTGGTTATGGCTCAGGCGGAATTGGGCTCGCTCGGCTTGTTGATTGCGTCCGAAGGAGCGCCTTTTCCGGTCAATGTGCAACTGTCAGCCGGTGACCTCAACGCCGATATCGTCGGCACCGTCGATCAGCCCAGCGCGGGCATGGCGGTGGACATGCGCGTTCACGCCCAAGCGCCCAGCAGCGAAACCCTGTCGAAATTGGCGGCGGTCGACCTGCCCGATGTCGGTGCAATTGAGCTGCGCGCCAACGTCAGTGGTGCGGGCACCGCATACAGCTTTCAAGGGCTTGAGGCGACGTTGGGCAATTCCGATCTGAACGGCAGCGCGGACGTGGATTTATCCAAAACACGCCCCAGCGTGGTGGCGAAGCTGTCCTCGGCCCTGTTGGATGTGAACCAACTGGCCGGGTTGCACGCCAAAGCCAAAGACGATACCCCGCTGGAACGGTTGTTCACCACCGATCCGCTGCCGTTTGATCTCTTAAAAACGGCCGATGCCGACGTACGCTATAGCGCCAAGCGGGTGCGTATCGATACCGTAAGCCTGACGTCGGTGAACGCGGCGGCGAAGCTTAAAGACGGCGCGTTCAAACTTTATCCGCTGCAATTTACCTTCGACGAAGGTCGCTTCAATGCGCGGGTGGCGGTGGATGCGGCCTTGAAAACGCCAACGGTCGCGGTGCGCGCGTCGGTGCGCGGTCTGGATGCAGGCGCGCTGGCGGCGATGGCGGGCCAAGGGCGCATCGTCAGTCTAAAACTTGATGGCGAAGTCGATGTGAAAAGCGCAGGCAGCTCCACCCAGACGCTGGCGGCGGCGTTGGAAGGGGACGTCAACCTGATTGGCCGCAACGGTCAAATCCATGATGATAAATTCACCGACCTAACCGAAGGCATCGGCAGCATTTTGCCGTGGGCGTCGAATAAAGACGCCAACAAAATCTCCTGCTTCATGGCCAAGTTGCCCATCAAAACCGGTGACGCGGTGGCTGAAACCGTGGTGCTGGACACCAGCGGCGTGACCGTGCGGGTCACCGGCAATATCGATTTGCCCGGCGAGTTGCTGCATCTGACGGTCAATACCAGCGCCAAGTCCACCAGCCTTGCCAGTTTCGCGGTGCCGGTGCGCATCAAAGGGCCGATTTTAAAACCACGCATCGATGTTGATCCCGCCGATGCGGTGGTCGGCACTGTGGGCAACATCGTCACCGCTCCGGCCAAGCTGATCGCTGGGTTGCTCAGCAACACCATCGCTTTGGTGGAAAGCGACGCGGCGAAAAAAGAAGCGGCTGAGAAGAATGATCCTTGCCTTCAAGCGCTCAGCGGGGGTAAGACCGCGCCTGCCACCAAGGATAAGCCCCCGGCTAAGCCTGAGAGCAAACAAGAGACCAAACCGGTGGACAAGAGCAAATCCTCAGGCGACTTGCTCAAAGATGTCGAAACGGTCGGCGAGGCGTTGAAAAAGTTATTCTAGGCCCACCTTTAGGAAGATTATGACCAAACGGTTTTACAAAAACGCCGGCGTGCAAGCTATCGATGGCGCGTTTGCCGTCACGTTGGACGAACGCCCGATCAAGACCCCCGCAGGCAATGCCATGGACCTGCCAAGCCGCGCGCTGGCCGATGCGGTGGCGGGCGAATGGAACGCGCAAGGCGATGAGATCGATCCCACATCCATGCCGCTCATGCAGCTGTGCGGCACCGCCATCGACCGGGTGCCCGATGTGCGCGACGGTTTGATCGATGGCATCTTGCGCTACACCGACACAGATTTGCTGTGCTACCGCGCCGCCAGCCCCAAAGACTTGGCCGCGCGCCAGGCCGAGGTGTGGCAACCGTTGCTCGATTGGGCCGAAGACACTTACGGCGCGAAGCTCAAGTCCGTCGACGGCGTGATTCCGGTTGAACAAGACGCCTCGGCGCGTGACGGTTTCGCCAAAGCGATGGCGGACATGGACGACTGGCAGCTCACCACGGTGGCGGAAATGGTCGGCATCAGCGGTTCCATCGTCATCGGCTTCGCGATGTTTGCCGGACGTCTGGACGCCGACGCGGCGTTCGCGGCGTGCCAAGTGGATGAAGACCACCAGATCGAACTGTGGGGCGAAGATTATGAAGCCACCGAACGACGCGCCAACATTCGCGCCGAACTGCAAACGGCGGCGCGCTTCTTGGAGTTATTGAGCGCCTAAGCGCCGCGATACAGCAAGCGTTGAAACGGCGCTTCGGGCAGGGCCAAGATCAGGCGGCTGAGCACCACCATCACCACCACGGCAAAGATGAACCGACCGATCAGCACGCCGCTGACGTCAGCGCCCAGCGCCATCATGAACAGCGGGTCTTCGATCAGGCTGTGGCACAGCGCCATGAAGCTCAGCGACAGCACGATGTCGCGGGGGCTTAAGTTGCCTGCGCGGGCTTCTTTGATGATCAGCCCGCCGCCGAACGACAGGCCCAGCAACGCGCCGACCATGGTGATCGAGGTCGCCGCCCGGCTGATGCCCATCAAGCCCAGCAACGGCGACAGCAGCCGCGCCAGAAGATCGGTGATCTTGAGAACCTCAAAGATTTTCAGTAACGTCACCAGACCGAGGATAATCCAAAACAGCCAAAACAGCGACACCGCGCTGTTCACCGCCCAAGCGTCCCAACTGGGATCAATGCCGCCGTCCGCAGGCAGCCACGCGATGGTCGCGGGCTCTTGCAGCCAGTCGCCCCAGCTGTAGATGGCGTTCAAAATCCACCCGTAGGCCAAGCCGGCGACGAATCGCAACGTGGTGGAAAAGGTGAAGCTGATCCCGGCTTTGCGCGAAATGGCTTGTTCCAGCGGCAAGGCGTGGGCGATCAGCACCATCGACAGCAGCACCGTGAGCTGCGCCACGGTCAAATCCGTGTAGGGCATGATGCCGACCAACGCGGCGGCGGCACCGTAGTTGTTGACCAAAATGCCTGTGGCCCACACGATCCCGGTCGCGGCGGGCAGATCGACGAGGTTCATCAACGGCGCGAACAATGCGGCCAACTGGTCGATCAGGCCATAGCTCACCCCGATCTGCACCACCACCATCACCGGGACCATGGTTTTGAGCAGGTCCCAATACAAAGACAATGAGCTTCGCGCCAAATCGATCAGCACGGGCTTAAGCCGGGCGATGCGGGCGCTCATGGGATCAGGACTCGCCTTGGGCGGACTCGTCTTCGAGTTGATGGCGGAAGATCAGCGGCAGCTGGGTGAGGCTGAAAACGATGGTTAGCGGCATGATGGCGAAGACCTTGAAGTTCACCCACATGTCGGTGGTCTGGGTGCGCCAAACCGCTTCGTTGAGCACGGCGAGCAGCAGAAAAAACCACGCCCAGCGCCAAGTGAGCTTGCGCCAGCCTTCGTCATCCAAGAACAGTGCTGTATCGAGCACCGATTTCAGATAGCTCTTTTTGAACATCAAACCGCCGAACAACACCAAGCCGAACAGGGTGTTGACGATGGTCGGCTTGATCTTGATGAACATTTCATCTTCCAGATACAGCGTCAGTCCACCGAACACCAACACCACGATACCGGTCACCAGCGGTAGGGTGGGGATGTGTTTGAGCTTGATGTACGAGTAGCCAAGGCTGATCGTGATCGCGACCATGAACACCGCCGTTGCGGCGAAGATGCCCATTTTCGCGTTGACGAAAAAGAACAGCAGCAGCGGTCCGATTTCCAACGCCATTTTGAGTGCTTGATTCATTTGGCGTTTATATCAAGCCCTAGATGAGGGGGGAAGCGAACAATTTTTTGGCTTGCGCAATTGCCTTCGCAGGTGCAAAAAAACCGTAACCATGGTAACACTAAAACCTGTCAGAGGGACGTGGGTGCAATTCAAACAAGCGTCGGGGAAATCCAGTGCACGATATCATTGAAGAACTTGAAAAACGCCGCGAACAAGCGCGCCTGGGCGGCGGTCAACGCCGCATCGATACGCAGCACGGCAAGGGTAAGCTGACCGCGCGCGAACGCATCGAACTGCTGCTCGATCCCGGCACGTTCGAAGAATGGGACATGTTCGTCGAACACAACTGCACAGATTTCGGCATGGAAAAGCAATCCATCCCCGGTGATGGCGTGGTGATCGGCTACGGCACCATCAACGGGCGTTTGATTTTTGTCTTCAGCCAAGACTTCACCGTGTTCGGCGGTTCACTCAGCCAGACTCACGCCAACAAAATCTGCAAAATTTTGGACCAAGCGATGAAGGTCGGCGCACCGGTGATCGGACTTAACGATTCCGGCGGCGCACGCATTCAAGAAGGCATCGACAGCTTGGCGGGCTACGCCGATGTGTTTCAGCGCAACGTCACCGCGTCGGGCGTGATCCCGCAAATCTCCGTGATCATGGGGCCGTGCGCGGGCGGGGCGGTGTATTCGCCGGCGATGACCGACTTTATCTTCATGGTCGAAGACACTTCCTATATGTTTGTCACCGGACCCGAAGTGGTCAAAACCGTGACCCATGAAGAAGTCACCCAAGAAGAACTGGGCGGTGCGACCACCCACACGGCCAAATCCGGCGTGGCGCACAATGCGTTCCCCAACGATGCGGAAGCCTTGCTTTACCTGCGTCGCTTTATCGATTTCCTGCCCGCCAACAACCGCGAAAAACCGCCGGTGCGCCACACCGAAGACGATCCCAATCGTGTCGAGATGTCGCTGGACACCCTGATCCCCGACAATCCCAACAAGCCCTACGATATGAAAGAACTGATCGAAAAGGTCGTCGATGAAGGGGATTTCTTTGAGCTGATGCCCAATTACGCGGGCAACATCTTGATCGGCTTTGCACGTATGGAAGGCTCCACCGTGGGCATCGTCGCCAACCAACCGATGGTGCTGGCGGGCTGTTTGGACATTGAAAGTTCGATCAAGGCCGCGCGGTTCGTGCGCTATTGCGATGCCTTCAACATTCCCATCGTGACCTTCGTCGACGTGCCTGGCTTCTTGCCTGGCACCTCGCAAGAACACGGTGGCATCATCACCCACGGCGCAAAACTGTTGTATGCGTTCGCCGAAGCCACCGTGGCGAAAGTCACCGTCATCACCCGCAAGGCTTACGGCGGTGCGTATGACGTGATGAGCTCAAAGCATCTCGGCGGCGATGTGAACTTCGCTTGGCCGTCTGCGGAAATCGCGGTGATGGGGCCCAAGGGCGCGGTGGAGATTATTTTCCGCGCCGATGCAAGCGATCAGGAAAAGATCGACGCGCGCACCGAAGAATACCGCAAAGCCTTCGCCAATCCGTTCGTGGCGGGCAAGCGTGGCTTTATCGATGACGTGATCATGCCGCACAACACCCGCATGCGCATCACCCGCTCATTGCGCATGTTGAAAGACAAAAAAGTCGAAAATCCGTGGAAAAAGCACGGTAACATTCCGCTCTAAGCGGGGCTGATGAACAGCCTGGGGAGGCGCAAGAAATGACGACCGACGAGCAAAGACATAAAGATAATCTCAAGGAACTGGGGCGCTTTGGCGGCATGGTGGTGGTGTTTTTCGCCGCCGTGTATTTGGCGATCTACCTCAACATTACCTACAATCCCGAAGTTCCCTGGTTTATCGCCGTGATCATTGTTGGCGGGTATTTCATCGTGCCCAAAGCCAAAAATGTCATGTCGATGTTCAACGACCAAAAGTGATGAGAAGGGACCTCCCAAATGTCGGCTAAAAAAATCGCCAAAAAAGCCCCCGCTAAAAAAAGTGCGCCCAAAAAAAGTGCGCCTAAGAAAAGCGTGAGCAAAAAGGCCGCGCCCAAGCGCGCCAAAATGTTCAAAAAAATCCTCATCGCCAACAGGGGTGAAATCGCGTGCCGGGTGATTAAAACCGCCAAGCAGATGGGCATCAAAACGGTGGCGGTCTATTCCGAGGCTGATCGCGACGCGCTGCATGTTTTGCAAGCGGACGAGGCCTATTGCATCGGTCCGGCGGCGTCTTCCGAAAGCTATCTGCGCGCCGATAAAATTCTCGAGGTGATCAAGAAAAGCAAAGCCGAAGCAGTGCATCCGGGATATGGGTTCTTGTCGGAAAACGCCGCATTTTGTCGCAAGCTGAAACGTGCGGGGATTGTTTTCATCGGCCCCAATGAACTCGCCATCAAGGCCATGGGCGACAAGATCGAATCCAAAAAGCTTGCCGACAAAGCCGGTGTGACCACGGTGCCGGGCTACACCGAAGCCCTCAAGGATGAAAAAGAAGCTCTCAAAGTCGCGCGCGACATCGGCTATCCGGTGATGCTCAAAGCTTCCGCCGGTGGCGGCGGCAAAGGCATGCGGGTGTGCGAAAACGACGCCGACTTGAAAGAAGCGTTTGTATCCGCCGTGCGCGAAGCCAAGTCGAGCTTCGGCGACGACCGGGTGTTCATCGAAAAGTTCATCGTCAATCCGCGCCACATTGAAATTCAGGTGATGGCCGACACCTTTGGCAACACGGTGTATTTGGGCGAGCGTGAATGTTCGATCCAGCGTCGCCACCAAAAAGTCATCGAAGAAGCACCGTCACCGTTCATCGACGAAGACACCCGCAAAGCCATGGGCGAAGAAGCCGTAGCGTTGTCCAAGGCGGTCAAATACGTGTCCGCCGGCACGGTCGAGTTTATCGTCGATCAGGACAAGAACTTCTACTTCCTGGAAATGAACACCCGCTTGCAGGTAGAACACCCGGTCACCGAATTGGTCACCGGCTTGGACTTGGTGGAGCTGATGATCCGCGTCGCCGCTGGCGAAAAGCTGCCCATCACACAAGACGACGTGAAGCTCGACGGCTGGGCGATCGAATCGCGCGTTTACGCCGAAGACCCGTTCCGCAATTTCTTGCCCTCCATCGGTCGCTTGAGCCGTTACCGCGCGCCGACCGGTGAGGGCGTACGTGTCGACACCGGCGTCTATGAAGGCGGCGAGATTTCCATGCACTACGATCCGATGATCGCCAAGTTGGTCACGTACGGTGCGGATCGCGACTTGGCCATCAAGACGATGCGCCACGCGCTGGACGGTTATTACATTCGCGGCGTGCAGCACAACATCGCGTTCCTGTCGGCGCTGATGAACCACCCGCGTTTCGTCGAAGGGCGCTTGTCCACAGGCTTCATCGCCGAAGAATATCCCGATGGCTTCCATGCGTCCGACGTGGTTCACGACGACCCGTCGATGATGGTCGCGGTGGCGTCGTCGATGCACTACGCCTATCAAAAACGCGCTGCCGGAATCACCGGTCAGCACAACGGTCACGAACGCGCCGTGGCTCAGGACTGGTCGGTCTTGTTGGGTAAAAAAATCGTGCCGGTGTCGGTGACCCAAGTCGATGGCGGTTTTGATGTGGACATTCGCGCGCGCGGCTTCACCAAGGCAACGGTCGAGGTGCGCTCTGACTGGGCGCTGGGCGCAACGGTTTTCGAAGGCACCGTCAACGGTCAAGACGTGATCATTCAGTCCGAACGCATGGCGGTCGGTTACCGGTTGCTGCACGCCGGTTCGCAAGCCGACATCCGGGTGCTGTCGGCCAAGGGGGCGGAGCTCTATTTGCTGATGCCCGAAAAGCAGGCCGCCGACACCTCAAAACTGTTGATGTCGCCGATGCCGGGTTTGTTACTGTCGGTTTCGGTGGAAACTGGACAAGAGGTCAAAGCCGGTGAAGAACTTGCGGTGGTCGAAGCGATGAAAATGGAAAACGTGCTTCGCGCGACGCAAGACGGTACAATTAAAAATGTCGCGGCCCAAGCGGGCGACAGTTTGGCCGTCGATCAGGTGATTCTTTCTTTCGAATAGTCGCAAGCACACAAGAGGTTCAATGGCGGACGACAGCACCACGGACAACGTTCTTCCATTTCGCAAACCGACGCCTGCGCGTGCGCGACGGGAAAGAACCCGCCATCACCAAGGCCCCAAGCAACAGTTTCAACATCACGATAAAGTGGTGCGCCTGTATGTGCGCGGCTTGGTGCAAAACGACGTCTTCGTGCGCTGGCTGGTCGAAGAAGCCACCGCTTTGCACTTGGACGGGTGGGCGCGTTCGGCCCCCGACAATTCGATGGACCTGTTGATCGCGGGCGAAGAGGGCGACGTGCGCCAGATGCTCGAATTGATCAATGAAGGTCCGCGACCGGTCGATATGTTGTTGGCCGAAGAAGTCGTGCTCAAGGGCGACGAGCCCATGTGGCAAGGCTTTCATCATCTTTCCCCGCACGGCACATGAAGAGCGTCCACGTCATCATATCGGGGCGCGTGCAAGGCGTGTGGTATCGCGCCTGGACGCAAAAGACGGCAGAGAAACTCGGACTAAGCGGGTGGGTGCGCAATTGCGCGGACGGCACCGTCGAGGCGCTGTTTTCAGGCTCTGAGGACAAGGTCGAAGCGATGCTGCGCCAATGTCGCAAAGGGCCGATGTTGGCGCGGGTCGATGACATCCATCAAAGCCCTGCAGACGCACCCGATCAGTCGGGCTTTCATTTTTTGGCGAACCGCTAACGCGTTAGCGACCCGTGAAAATAAAGGATTCGCCGCTGCCGTCGCGACCGTCATCTCTGTAGCGCTTGACTGCGGAGGCCGGTGGGAAGATCAACCGCGCGACGGTGCCTTGGCCGGGCTTGGAGATCATCTCCAAATCGCCGCCGTGCAGTTCCATCATCAATTTCACCAACGGCAAGCCGAGGCCGGTGCCGGGCTCGTGTTGGATGTCGGGGCCGTGGCGAATTTGACCAAAAGGCTGCATGGCGATTTTCAGATCATCCTCGCTCATACCCTGGCCCTGATCGTGAATGGCGATGGACAACCCGCCACCGGTGGTGGGCGCGGCGGTAAGCAACACCTTGCTGCCGTCCGGCGAAAACTTGATCGCGTTGGACAGCAAGTTGACGACACATTGCACCACACGTCGCCGATCGACGCGAATTTCGGGTAGTTTTTCGCCAATGTCGGTAACGACGTGAACACTGTACGTATCCAACAATCCCGCGACCAAGCGTTCGGACTGGCTGATGATGTCTTCGACGTCGTGGATCTCGGCGTCCAACTCGATCTTGTTGGCTTCGGCCTTGGACAGGTCGAGGATGTCGTTGATCAGGTCCAACAGGTGCTTGCCGCTTTTTTCGATGTCACCCGCATATTCTTTGTACTTGGGTGGAAGCGGGCCCATGGTTTCTTGTTCCATCATGCCCGAAAAGCCGATGATGCCGGTCAGCGGGGTGCGCAGTTCGTGGCTCATGTTGGCGAGGAACGAAGACTTGGCTTGGCTGGCCTCTTCGGCGCGCTGTTCGGCGCTGCGCGCGTGGGCGAGCAGTTTGCGAATTTGCAAACTTTCCAGCACCAACAAACCGACCATGAACATAGAGCCCAGCAAAATCACAGCGACGGAAATTTCCAATTTGCGGGTGCGTTCGTTGACGCCCTGACTGTAGGCTTCTTCGAATTGCGCGGTATTCGACACCACCAGCAACGCCAAGGTGTTCAGTCGCGTCGAAAATGGCGTCAGGGCGTTTTGCACGGTGTTGAGTTGGGCGGTGTCGTCGCGTTTCAGCGTTTCGATAACCGGGGCGAGCCGTGTCAGGATGGTGTTGAGCTCCGAAACGGTGTCGGTGATTTCATCAAAGGTGCGCAGATGACGAGTGTCGTGGGCGTCTAAAATCGGTGGGATACGGCTCGACAGCATGTCAAAGCGCAACACGAGTTTTTTATGCGGCATGGTGTCGTCGTTTTGTGCGTATTCGTGGAGCGCGTGCAAGGTGCGCTCCAACTCCAACGTTAACTGCGACATCAGCCAAATGTCGGACTGGGCGCGGTTGACCTCAAAGTCGTGGCGTTGGCTCAGGCTGGTGAAGCTGGTGACCGCAAAGATGGCGATGCCGGAAAACAGCGCCAGCGCCAATGCGGTGATGAGGAACAGCTTGCGATCCATTAAGGTCTTTCCTATGCCTTCGGGCCAGTGCCTTTGGGGCTTGTGTTTTTCTACGATATTAGAACGCAGTAGCCAGATCATACGCGTGTTTAAATGCTTCGTCCACGCGCCTTAAGCAACATCGCGGGTTTGGCGTTGAAACACGCTTTCAAAGGTCTGGCGCAAGACCTTATCGACATCATTCATGCTGGCCGCAACGCCGAGGTCTTGTAATGAGGTGACGCCGTGTTCGGAAATACCGCACGGCACGATGCCGCCAAAGTGGCTCAAATCGGGCGCGACGTTCAACGCCAAGCCGTGAAAGCTGACCCATTTGCGCACCCGCACGCCGATGGCGCCGATTTTGTCTTCCTTATGATGTTCGCGTTCGACCCAGATGCCGACGCGGCCTTCGCGGCGCTCGCCGGTGACGCCGAATTGGGCGATGGTGCGGATCATCACGTCTTCCAGGTTTTGCACAAACGCGCGCACATCGCTGCCGTGATGCTTGAGGTCCAACATCACATACGCGACCCGTTGGCCGGGGCCGTGATAGGTGTATTGACCGCCGCGCCCGGCTTCGAACACGGGAAAGCGCTCTGTATCCAACAAGTCATCACTGCTGGCGCTGGTGCCGGCGGTGTACAGTGGGGGGTGCTGCAAAAGCCACACAATTTCGCGCGCACTCCCGGCGCGAATGTCGGCAACACGCGCTTCCATAAACGATCGGGCGTCTTCGTATTCCACCAGGGCGTCACTAACGCGCCATTCGACCTCTGGCAACGCGTTGATTTCAGGCATTTTTAATTTGTTCTCACAGTTGGGCGTCTCTTTGCTTGCTTGGGCTGACAGTATTTGCTATTCCCCCCTCAGGCAACGTCTTCGATAGAGGACGTCGTCTCTACCAAAAATGACTATGCGGTCGTGGCGGAATTGGTAGACGCGCAGCGTTGAGGTCGCTGTGGGAGATAATCCCGTGGAAGTTCGAGTCTTCTCGACCGCACCAAAATTCAAAAGCTCGCCCTTCGGGGCGGGTTTTTTTTGTTTAAAATCAATGATTTAATGTGTTTTTAGGTGGCAGGTAAATCGCTTGTTTAAGGTGGTCGCAAAATTCATGGAAAGAGTAGATGCGAAGCGTCAGCTGCGCTGTTGGATAAGTATACTTTTTTCAATTTCCCCTAACTGATTGAAAACAAACGGATCCCACTTACACAGGTGTAACGGTTTTTCTGATTAGGTGATATGTGCAACGGTTTTGTGCAAATTGAGCAAATTTAGCCCAGTTTCCCTAGCTTTTTTCGGCATAACTTGTGCCTCTGTTTTGTACAAAGCACCATTTCATTTATGATGGATTTTCAATGGAGGGTATGTTGGATGGAAGATTTTATTGTAGGTTTCCTGGTTAAGACGATTGCTTATGGTGGTGGTGGTGCCGTTATTGCTTTCTTCATTTTCAAGCATCTTGGGAAAAGCTGGATTGAAAATAAGTTTTCTAAAAGTCTGGAGGACTTCAAGCATAAACAGCACGTTGAAATTCAGCGGTTACGTATCGAAATTGATTCCACATTAAGCGGTACCATCAAGCTTCAAGAGAGAGAGTTCGAAACAATTCCCGAAGCTTGGAGATTGTTGGATGTTGCGTATGGCTATGTAGGGGCATTTGTCTCGCCTGGACAAGAATATCCAAACCTTGATCAAATGAACGAAGCGGAATTGGAGGAGTTCCTTGAGAGTTCAGAACTGCTTGATTCACAGAAGGCGAAAATCCGTTCTGCCCGCAATAAGGTAGACGAGTACATCGAACTAATATTTTTTCATCATTTGCATAAAGTGAAAGTAGCTTGTTCAAAGCTTGAAATTTATGTTTCTCAAAATGGAATATTTTTCCCTAAAAATATGAAAGAAAACTTCGATACGATTGTCGAAAAACTCCATTCTGCATTTATTACTAAAGCAGTGGGGCAGGAAGCCAAAGACTGGAAGTTTGCCCATAAGGCGTACGATGAGGTCACAAAAGAGATAAAACCGTTTCGAAAGGCCATCGAGGATGAAATTTATGAACGACTTCACTCTCATGGAATAAGTACCGCCCCCGGATATAATGAAAACAAATCCACTGAGTGACAGAGGCACAGCGTTCCCTGTTCTTGTGAATGCCCATGTACAACGATTTGTGCAAATTAATGTACAAAATTAGAGTTTGTACAACGGGGGGAATGACATAACTATATGTTTTTAAACGATATTTATGTGTGCCAATGCGTTGAGGTCGCTGTGGGAGATAATCCCGTGGAAGTTCGAGTCTTCTCGACCGCACCAAATTAAAGCCCCAGCCTGGCCCCCGTTACGGGAATCGCCGGGATGGGGTTTTTTGTTGGCCCGTTTGTTGACTTGTCCCGGTTGTGCCTTCGGTTGCGGTGAGGGGCCGAATTGTCTAGGTTGGGGACGAATCAACGCCATGTACAATGCACGCGGCGTTGAGCATTCTTACGGTACACCCAGCCTTGCGGGGCCAAAAGCACACCAAGCTGCTGGCGGAGGTCGCGATGAGCGATCAGGATCAAAAAAAGCACGGCTCAACGGAACATGAGCAAACCCCGCCCTATGGCGAGGCGGCGCTGGATGGTGCTTTGATCACATCCATCGACCCCAGTGAAACCTATGACGGCCTGCATGTCGCCGATGTCGATGCGATCGTCGAGGCGTTGGATGGCGATGACGTGCAGCGGGTGCGCGAACTGGTCGCGCCGTTGCACTTTGCCGACGCCGCCGATCTGACCGAACGTCTCAGCCCCGATCAGCGCCGTGCGTTGTTGGAAGCCGCGCGCGACGTTCTGGATTCCGATTTTTATACCGAGCTGGACGAAACCGTTCGTGACGAAGTCGTCGACATCGTCGGTCTGGACGCGGTGGCCGAGGTGGTCGCCGATCTGGACACCGACGACGCGGTGGAAATCATCGACGAATTGGATGCGCACGAGCAGATCCACGTGCTCGACGCGATCCCGGCCTCTGACCGCACCTTGATCGAAGAAGGTCTGGCGTTCTCCGAAGATTCCGCCGGTCGCTTGATGCAGCGTGCGGTGATGACCGTGCCGCAGTTTTGGACCGTCGGCGAAACCATCGACTTCATGCGCGAAATCGCCGAACAGGATGAATGGGAAACCCCCAACGTCTTTTACGACATCGTGGTGGTGGACCCGCGTCACCGTCCGGTGGGCACCATCCCGTTGAGCACCTTGCTGCAAAGCAAGCGCCCCGTGCAGGTGAGCGAAATCATGCACGAACGCATGAAGCTGATCCCCGTCGACATGGACCAAGAAGAAGTCGCGTTTCTGTTTCGTCAACGCGATTTGGTGTCGGCCCCGGTGGTCGGCGACGAAGGCCGCTTGGTCGGCATCATCACCATCGATGACGTCGTCGATGTCATCGATGAAGAAGCCGAAGACGATATCTTGGCCCTGGGTGGCGTGCGCGAGGACGATTTGTATTCGGCCACCTTGGACACCACCAAGCAACGCTTTTCGTGGCTGTTCGTCAACTTGCTCACCGCCATCATGGCGTCGGTGGTGATCGGCTTTTTTCAAGCCTCTATCGAACAGGTGGTGGCGTTGGCGGTGTTGATGCCGATCGTGGCCTCCATGGGCGGCAACGCCGGCACCCAGACGCTGACCGTTGCGGTGCGCGCGCTGGCGACTAAGGAACTGACCGCCACCAACGCCATGCGTCAAATCGGCAAGGAAATCCTGGTCGGCGGCATCAACGGCGTGATCTTCGCGGTGTTGATGGGCGGGGTTGCTTGGGCGTGGTTCGAAACCCCTGGCCTTGGCCTCGTGATCGGCTTGGCGATGATCGTCAACATGATCGTCGCGGGTTTGTTCGGCGCGATCATTCCCATCGCTTTGGACCGCCAAGGCATCGATCCGGCGGTGGCGTCGAGCGTGTTTCTCACCACCGTCACGGACGTGGTCGGCTTCATGGTGTTTTTAGGCCTTGGTGCTTGGTTGTTGTTGTAAGCGTTCCTAAATACAAGTCCATCCACCCCCCGCCAACACAACAGGAGTTCACCTATGCCCACCGTCATGATCACCGGTGCGAATCGCGGTCTCGGCCTGGAGTTCGCCCGTCAGTATGCGAACGATGGCTGGTCGGTAATCGCCACGTGCCGCAAACCCGAAGACGCCACAGAGCTAGGCGCCATCGACGGCGTTACGGTTTATCCGCTGAACGTGACCAACTTCAAAGCCGTGCAAGCGCTGGCGGATCAGTTGCAGGGCACCGCCATCGATGTGCTGATCAACAACGCCGGTGTCTATGGTCCTAAAGGGGCCAGTTTGCATGAGCTTGATTTCGACGTCTGGGAACAGGTGCTGCGCATCAACACCTTAGGCCCGTTGTGCGTGGCGCAGTGCTTTGCGGGGCATGTCGCGGCCAGTGAAAAAAAGTGCATCGCCACGCTGAGTTCGAAAATGGGCTCGATGGCAGACAACACCTCGGGCGGCAGCTACCTTTATCGCTCCTCCAAGGCGGCGGTGAACGCGGTGATGAAAAGCCTCGCCCATGATCTTGCTGGCGATGGCGTGATGTCCGTGCTGTTGCACCCCGGTTGGGTGCGCACCGACATGGGCGGGCCGGGCGGCCTGATCGATGCGGAGCAAAGCGTCGACGGTATGCGCCGTGTGATCGGCGATGCGCGCATGAGCAACAGCGGACATTTCTATGCTTTCGATGGTGCCGAGATTCCTTGGTGAGCCGGGGGTGATCCGGGGGGTAATATGGGCTTGATCATTTCCGTTCTTGATTTAGGCGGGCTGATGCTGAACTCTAAAGATATAAAAAGAAGACCCGTTCCAGAGAAAGGGGTGGGGCCCGCGTGAGGGAGAGGAGCCGCATTTCATGGTGCACATGAGCATTGAAGAGAATCGCATCGCCGCGATGCGTGTGCTGGTCGCGGATCCGTATTCTCAATTGCGCGAAATCATCCGCGATATTTTGCTGCGCGGCATCGGCGTCGCCGAAGTTTTGGAAGCGCGCAATGGCGAAGAGGTGCTGGAATCCATACGCGAATTGCCGTGCGATGTGGTGATCGCCGACGCTGTGATGAGCCCTGTCGGGGCGTTGGAATTGACGCAAAAGATTCGCCAAGGCTATGAAGGCATCGATCCCTTCACCCCGATCATCGTGATGTCTGGAAACGCCAATTTGGGCGAAATCATCGCCGTGCGCGACGCGGGGGCGAACGATTATGTGGCCAAACCGCTGTCGGCAAAAATCCTCGACTTGCGCTTGCGTGCGCTGGTCGGGCAACCCAGGCCGTTCGTGCGCTCCGACGATTTCTTTGGCCCCGACCGGCGTCGTCACATGAAAGCGCTGTTTCGCGGCACGGACCGGCGCACCCACGATTCCGAGGCCATCGATCCGGAAGCGCCGTTGTGAGCGTTCACCTGATCAAGTTGGCGGTCGGCGTTGAAGATTTTGAGCATTTGGCGCGGCTGCAAAAAGCCCGCATGGCTGAATTCAAGGCTCAGGGCTTGTCCGAGCATCCTCGTCATTTCACCCGCATGAGACCTAAGCGCGAGGTGGAACTGCTCGACGGCGGTTCGATCTATTGGGTGATCAAAGGCGTGATCCGTGCGCGCCAGGAATTGGTGGCATTCGACAGCTATACCGACGATGAAGGCGTGAAGCGCTGCATCTTTGTTTTGGACCCGCATTTGGTGGCGACGCAAGGCCGCCCTCACCGGGCGTTTCAAGGTTGGCGCTATCTTGATCCGGCCAAGGCGCCCAAGGATGCAGCTGGTGATGTGGGGGGGGATATTCCCGCCGAATTGGCTCAGGATTTGGAAGCTTTGGGATTGCTTTAAATCTATACAATGTCGCCAGAACTCAGCCGTTTCTCCTTTCAGGTTCAGGCGGAAGTCGATATGCTGCCTTTCATCGTTATGTGCTGGGGGCGCATGAGCGGGGGATAAATGAGTTCGGTAGACGTCACACAGCTCAACATCTTGATCGTCGAGGACAACGTGCATTTTCGCACGCTGATCCGCTCGATTCTTCAGGCGTTGGGCATGAGCATGCTGGAAGAAGCGCGTGACGGCATCGAAGCGCTTGAAATTCTTGACGCCCCGGACGCCCCGGACTCCACAGATTCTGGCAAACGCATCGATCTGGTGATTCTCGATTGGAAGATGGAAGGCATGGACGGCGTCGAATGCGTGCGTCAAATCCGCAAGCTCGATTGTCGAAACCGTGCGGTGCCGATCATCATGGTGACCGGCTACACCGAAACCAGCTTGCAAAACGAGGCCCACGAGGCTGGCGTGAACGGTTTTCTCGGCAAGCCCATCTCGCCCCAATCGCTGTTGGGACGGATTGTCAGCGTCATGGAAAGCCCCGATCTGGCGTCACCGCCCTGTTGAGGCTGTGGTTAAATTTTCTAGCGAAATGGCGGGCTTTGCGTGTAGAGTCCGCTTCAACGATTCCAAGCGATTTTTGAAGATAACGGGGGCCCTATGGCAGGCAGTGTGAACAAGGTGATTTTGGTCGGAAACCTCGGGCGTGACCCGGAAATTCGCCACACCCAGGACGGCAAGAAAATCGCCAACCTATCGGTCGCGACGTCGGAAAGCTGGAAAGACCGCAACACCGGCGAACGGCGCGAACGCACCGAATGGCACCGGGTGGTGATCTTTTCCGAAGGCCTCGCCAACATTGCCGAGCAATATCTGCGCAAGGGCTCCAAGGTTTACGTCGAAGGCCAGCTGCAAACCCGCAAATGGACCGACCAGAGCGGCCAGGACAAGTATTCCACCGAAGTGGTTCTGCAGGGCTTCAACTGCACGCTGACCATGCTCGACGGCCGCGAAGGCGGCGGTGGCGGCGGCGGTTATGGCGGCGGTTCCGGTGGCGGCCAGGGTGGTGGTTCTGGCGGCGGCTTTGACAGCGGTGGCCCCAGCGACAGCTTCGGCGGTGGCTCAGGCGGTGGTCAGGGCGGCGGTTCCGGCGGCGGCGGTCCCGCACCGGGATCTGATCTGGACGACGAAATTCCCTTTTAGGGCAACGTGTTATGGGGGAGGAGACCTTGTTTTACAAGGTCAACTCGAAAAAGCCGACAGGGCGATCCTGTCGGCTTTTTTCGTGGCGGTTGCGCGCCTGATGAAAGGCGTTGTCCTTAAGCGAATTAATGGCCGTTACAAAGCCGTCATGAGGTTGTTTTCCGGGGCTCGAAATGCTAGATTTTCGGGGTCGGAAGGCGGTCTGGGAAGGCCGCTTTTCATTTAAGTTAATGTATTGATTTTACAGGGATAATTCTTTGACGTCCGAATCGCCCACGCCGCCGCCTTCTGGGGAAGAAGAATTCGAATCCATCGCCATCGAAGCGGAGATGAAAAGCTCCTACCTCGATTACGCGATGAGCGTGATTGTCAGCCGTGCGCTGCCCGATGTGCGCGACGGTTTGAAACCGGTGCACCGGCGTATCGTGCATGCCATGAACGAAGGCGGCTACGACGCCACCAAGCCCTATAAAAAATCGGCACGTATCGTCGGTGACGTGATGGGTAAATATCACCCGCACGGCGACAGCGCGATTTACGATTCCATGGTCCGCATGGCGCAGGACTTCTCGCTGCGTTTGCCGCTGGTCGACGGCCAAGGGAACTTCGGTTCGATGGATGGCGACCGCGCCGCCGCGATGCGTTACACCGAAGCACGTATGGCCAAATCGGCCCATGCACTGATCGACGACATCGACAAGGACACCGTCGACTTCCAACCCAACTACGACGACAGCCAGCGCGAACCCACCGTGCTTCCGGCGCGCTTCCCGAACTTGCTGGTCAATGGTGCCGGCGGCATCGCGGTGGGCATGGCGACCAACATTCCGCCGCACAATCTGGGCGAAGTCCTGGACGGTTGCATGGCGGTGATCGAAGATCCGCACATCACCATCGAAGGCCTGATGCAATACGTCAAAGGCCCCGATTTCCCCACCGGCGGCCTGATCATGGGCAAGCAGGGCATCCATTCGGCGTTTCACACCGGGCGCGGTTCAGTGATCATGCGCGGGCGCACCGAAATCGAAGAGCGCGCCAAGGGCCGCGAAGCGATCATCGTCTCTGAAGTGCCCTATCAGGTGAACAAGGCGCGCATGGTCGCGACCATGGCCGAATGCGTGCGCGACAAAAAGATCGAAGGCATTTCCGACATCCGCGACGAATCGGATCGTCACGGCGTGCGCGTGGTGGTCGAAATCAAACGCGATGCGATGGCCGAGGTGGTGCTCAACCAATTGTTCAAGCACACCCCGTTGCAGACCTCGTTCGGCGTCAACATGCTGGCGCTCAACCAAGGCCGTCCGCAGCAGATGAATTTGAAGGAAATCCTTCAGGCGTTCATCAACTTCCGCGAACAGGTCATTCGCCGCCGGACCATTTATTTGCTCTCCAAGGCGCGCGACAAGGCGCACCTGTTGGTCGGCCTGGCCATCGCGGTGGCCAACATCGACGAAGTCATCGCTTTGATCCGCAAAGCCCCCAACCCGCAAGAAGCGCGCGAACAATTGATGTCGCGCGACTGGCCGGCGGGTGAGGTGGTGCCGTTGATCGAACTGATCGACGAGCCAGGGCGTCTGGTCGATGCCAATGGCAACTACAAACTGTCCGAAGCACAAGCCCGCGCCATCTTGGAACTGCGCCTCCACCGTTTGACCGGTCTGGAACGCGACAAGATCGCCGACGATTTGCGCGCCTTGGGCGACGAAATCAAAGAACTGCTGGCGATCTTGGGTTCACGCGAAAAGTTGTACGGCATCTTGCGCGACGAACTCGAAGAGATGCGCGAAAAATTCGCCAACCCGCGCCGCACGTCGCTGGAAGAAGCCGAATTCGAACACGACATCGAAGACCTGATTCAGCGTGAAGACATGGTGGTGACGGTGACCAACACCGGCTACATCAAGCGCGTGCCGCTGTCGACCTATCGTGCCCAGCGCCGTGGCGGCAAGGGCCGTTCGGGCATGTCGATGCGTGACGAAGATTTCGTCAGCCAGGTGTTCGTGGTCAACACCCATACCCCGGTGTTGTTCTTCTCAAGCACCGGCATCGTCTACAAGATGAAGGTCTACAAACTGCCGTTGGGCGGTCCCACCGCGCGCGGTCAGGCGATGGTCAACATCTTGCCGCTGGATCAAGGCGAGACCATTTCGACCATGATGCCGTTGCCCGAAGACGAGAGCACCTGGAATCAAATGTTCGTGATGTTCTCCACCGCGTCGGGCGGGGTGCGGCGCAACTCGCTATCGGACTTCACCAACGTCATGGTCAACGGCAAGATCGCCATGAAGCTGGATGACGGTGATCGTCTGGTCGGTGTGCAGGTGTGTACCGAAGACGACGACGTCTTGTTGGCGGCGAAAAACGGCAAGTGCATTCGCTTCCCGGTGTCTAAAAAAGACGATGCGGGCAACGAAAAGGGCGTGCGTGTGTTCGCCAGCCGTGCCTCCACGGGCGTGCGCGGCATGCGCTTGGCCAAGGGCGATGAGGTCGTCACCATGTCGATCCTGCGTCACATCGATTTCCTCACCGAAGAACGCGACGCCTATCTGAAAGTCCAGTCCGCGCGTCGTCGTTCGGAAGGTGAAGGCGAAGGGGGCGAAGACCTGATCACCGATCCCACCCAGTTGGGCCTGTCCGAAGAGCGATTCGCCGAGATGGAAGCGATGGAAGACTTCATCCTCACCATCACCGAAAACGGCTACGGCAAGCGCACCTCGGCTTACGAGTACCGCATCGCGGGCCGCGGCGGCCAAGGCATCACCAACATCGAAACCAACAAGCGCAACGGCAGTGTCGTCGCGTCGTTCCCGGTGGAAACCGAGGATCAATTGGTGATGGTGTCCGACGGCGGCCAGCTGATCAGGACCACCGTGGTGGACATCCGCATCGCTGGGCGCAACACCCAAGGTGTGACGCTGTTCAAAACCGCTGAGGATGAGCACGTCGTGTCGGTGACGCGTCTGACTGAAGTCGAAGACGACGACATGGACGGCGAAGAAGGTGGCGACGTGAACGCCGAGGCGCCGGTGGCGGACGCAGCCGAATCGTCAGATGGTGCCGATGCCGAATCCAATGCTGACGCCGACGATACGCCAAGCGAAGACGCTTAAACCAAAATAACGGAGCCTCCCCCTTACGATGTCTTCATCAAAGCTGCGCACAGGTGTCTACCCCGGCACGTTCGATCCACCCACCAACGGGCATATGGACATCATCACCCGTGCGACGCGGGTGGTCGATCGCTTGATCGTCGCGGTGGCCGTCAATGCCGGGAAAGAGCCGTTGTTCACGCTGGATGAACGGGTCGAAATGGTTGAGTTGGAACTGGCGGCGGCCAATTTGCACCCCGGCGTCACCGTCGAGGTCCGCCCGTTCGACAATTTGTTGGTCGAATTTGTCGCCGATGTGGGCGCCAGCGTGATCGTGCGCGGCCTGCGCGCGGTTTCGGACTTTGAATACGAGTTCCAGATGGCGGGCATGAATTCACGTCTCAGCCCCGAATTGGAAACCGTTTTCTTGATGGCGTCGGACAAAAACCAGTTTATTTCCAGCCGTTTCGTCAAGGAAATCGGGCGTCTGGGCGGGGATGTGCGTCATTTTGTCTCCGACGGTGTGGCGGCGCGTTTGCAGGGCCGTTTCGACGCCGAATAAGCACGCATAGCCGTTTGTGCAAAATTAGTTTCTTTTTGGTGACACAGGGGCTTGACCCGGACGGCTCCGGGCCTTAAGTTCCGCCCCGCACCCAAGCAAAATACTTTGGGCTCTTAGCTCAGCTGGTAGAGCATTCGACTTTTAATCGAACGGTCGTGAGTTCGAATCTCACAGAGCCCACCAATTCAAAAACCTCGGTTCCAAACCTGGAGCCGGGGTTTTTTGATGGCCGTATCGTATCAGGTCATCAGTTCGATGATCTGCTGGGCTTGTTGGCGCAGGCGGTTGGTGAACGATTGCATCAACAGGTTGATGACTTGATCGGAATTGCCCAGGCGCTTTTGGAACTCTGCTTTGGAAATGATCAGCACTTCAGTGGGTTCCAACACGACTGCGGACGCGGCGCGCGGTTGGTTGTCGATCAGTGCCATTTCCCCGATGATGTGACCGGCCTTGACCGTGGCGATGGTGCGCGGGGTTTCATCCTTGGCGATCTTGGTGATTTTTATTTCACCGGACTTGATCAGATAGGCTTGGTCGCCTGACTGGCCTTCGGTAAAAATTTTTTCGCCAATGCGGTAGGTTCGACTTTGCATGGACCGTTACTTTTCGTCAGAAAACTGCATACTTGTTCCAACTATATTGGGCATTGTCGTCTCAGCAAAACAATAGGAAAAACATGGAACACATCTGGCAAACCATACAGGTCGGTTTTCCCGTACTGCTCGTCCATCTGGGCCTGACCATCGGCTTGTTCATTTTCGGCGTGTTCGTCTACGTCAAAGTCACGCCGCATCACGAGTTTAAACTGGTGCGCGAAAACAACGTCGCGGCAGGTTTGTCTTTGTCCGGCGTGGTGATCGGCATGGCGATGCCGCTGGCGTTTTCCTTGGCCGCCAGTGTCAATGAATTGGACATCTTGCTGTGGGGCTTGATCATTGTGGCGCTGCAACTGCTGGCGTTCGTTGCCGCGCATGTATTGCTGAAGGATCTGTCGACGCGCATCGAAAACGGCGAGATGGGCGCGGCGTGGGTGCTGTTCAGTTTCAACATCGCGCTGGCGATGTTCTTGTCCGCTGCGATTTCCGGATAAGGGTTAAGTCATGCGCGGCATCGATCGGATTATGTTGCTGGTGCTGTTCGTCGCCCTGTTCGGGCGCTTGGGCGAGCAAATCCTGTTCGGCGGGGAGGGCGACACCGTGCGCAGCCCGCTGATCGTTCATGCCGCTTTGGACGGACAAGCGCAACGGATTCCACAAAATTTGGGCGACAGCATCATTCAACCATCGCCGCCCAAAGCGAACAGCCGCTATACCGGCAGTGCGTTCGCACTGTCGCGCGACGGCCATTGGGCCACCGCGACCCATGTTACCAACGGCTGCGCACAGATCAACATCTTGCAAGAAACCGCTGACGGACGGTTCCGCCGAGCACGGGTCGATGGCTGGCGGGCGCTGAAAGACAAAGACGTGTCGGTCATGGACAGCGTTCAAGGTGAGCCGGGGCTGACCTTGGCTTCGTCGTTGGCCAAGGTGAAGGACCTGGGGTTCTTCTTTGGTTATCCTAAGGGCAGGGCCAGCGCGGGCTATGCGGTGCACCTTGGACGTTCGCGCATGATCCGCCAAAACGGGCGGACGCGGATTAAAGAGATCAGCGACGAATGGGCCGTTTATGAAATGTTGCCGGGCAAGAAAATCGCGCTCGGCGGCAACAGCGGCGGGCCGATGATGAACGCGGACGGAGAGGTCGTGGGCGTGGTGTCGGCAGGTTCTGACCGACGCGGGCGAGTGAACACATCAATCGTGCCCGCGCTCAAAACGCTGCAACGTTTTTCCAAGCCTGAATTCCGCACCGGCCAACGCCTGACCAAGCAGAACTACGTCGCCTATGGTCAAAAAATCCGCCGCGCGGGACTGGTCAGCAAGGTCGATTGCCGCACTTAGCCTTAGCTATTCGCAGTGGTCAACTTGGCACAGAAGTTTGAAGTGAGGCCGCGCATTTCAGCTTCAGTGACATATGGTAACGCACTGGAATCTGTTGACCATTTCTGACTGTCTTTGTCGAAAGCCTTTGTGCACAACGCTATGTTCCCTATGTCGAAGCGAGGAACGGCCACCTGATTGTTCAGCTTGGCGCAGAAATCAACGGTGAAGCCACGTTTCTGAATTTCGCTTATGTAAGGGTTCGCCGCATCGTCTGTTGACCAGTAGTGACTTTTTTTATCGTAGGCTTTCTCGCACAAGGCCATGGCCCCCAAGCTGGCGCGTGGTTTTGGTGGGTTTTGCAATTCTTCCAGCGTATAGGTTTCACCATTGTCTTTCTGCCACACGATGTTGCGGCTGATCGCCAGCAGGCGGCACTTTGCCTTGCTGCGTTGTTCACATTTATCGAGGACTTTTTGATAGGTCGAAACCGTACCCCGACACCCGCCGGTGGCGCAGTAATAATAGGAGTACCCCTTGCCATTGGTTGAAGCTGCAAAAATTGTGGGAAAGGTTTCTTGCATATACGCCTGCAAGCCACGCTTCGTGTCGTAGCTGAGATCAAGGCTGCCCTTGCCAGCTCTCGAATTGGTTTGACACGCGCTGAGCGCCATCACGGACAGGGTTGCGACCAGTGCCGCTTTGACAAACGATGGGCCATTGAAGTGAAAACGCATGAGAACCTCTGCCGACAGTAAATACATAGTATTCGACTATAGATAGATTCTGTTGCATTGAAACATGTTTAGGGCGAGGAGGTGTTGGGTTTTGGCTCGACGTATTTGACGTAGTTATCTACCCATTCCTGCACCGTGCCCGCGCCGCCTGCGGTGTTGTAATAGTCTTTCCAAAATTGCCCCAAGGCTTCGAGATCATTGGGGGCAGAGGGCATCGTGGCGGGGGCGCGCCAAAAAATCAGCCGTGCGATGGCGACGCTGTAGCCCATGTTCCACGGCAGTTGGTCCGAACTGTGGTCCTCCCCTGCAGAGACCTGCTGAACCAGCGCGGATAAATCTTTGCGGTAGTCGAGGTAGTTGGTCCACACATCGTCGTTGGTGTTGGGCTCAATCTGCATCACGCCCAGCGCCGGGCCGCCGCTCAGTTGTTGCAAGTACGTCAGGCTGCTTTCTTGCACGGCGGTGCCGACCAGCAGGTTTTCGGCGGATTGCGAGTTCATGTCCGCGTTCCACCCAGCGAGAAGTTGCAACACCGGCTGTACGGCCTTGGTGCGAAATTGTTCGACATCGAGCACGGCGCAATCCTTTCGTCAAAAACAAACGTTCGTCTCTAAGACGCCGGGCCAGCATTGCTGTGAAAGGAGATGAGAGAGGAGGGGGGTGTTTCCTTAAAGCAACACTTGGAATATTTAATTTTGAGCAAGTAGATGAAACACTTTGACTTGTGGAAAAGCTTTGTTAACGATTTATGACCACACTGGTGGTGCGTGTTCTCCGTTAAAAGCGGACAGCATGGATAAACGGGCAACTGACCGTGATATCGCGAGAGATATGATGTCCAGTGCGATTGAAGCGTGAAAAAGGGGATAGGGGATGTTAAATCCCAGCTTGAGCCAAGTTTACTTGGTGAAGTTTTATAATAAGGCCGTGCGCGCCCTGGTGAAAGAAAACCAGAGCCATTCCTTTTTCGAAGATCACTGGGCCGACGTGCACACCCAGGATGTCGTCGCGGCAGACGAAGACGAGGCGCGATCCAAAATCGCCAAACGTTTTCCGCCTGAAGACGGCTTCGTGATCGAAAATGTGATGACGGTTACGCACTAAAGTCGCCTTTTGGTGCTGTTGACATGGCCGCTGTAGGTTGTGAACATGACCTATGACTCGCGACGAATTTGACGCTTATTGCGCATCCCTTAAATCCGTGACCCATGTGGTGCAATGGGGCGGTGCTTCCGTGTGGAAAGTCGGCGGCAAAATTTTCGCCATCTGTTCCAACTGGGGCCCCGACGAGAGCGCCGCTGACGCGCACAACAAAATCAGCTTCAAATGCACGGACCTCAGTTACGACATCCTGCGCCACCAGGACGGCATCATTCCCGCCCCTTATCTGGCGCGTGCCAAATGGGTGCAGGTGCAAACCGCCGATGCAATGGGTGAGGATGATCTGCGCGGCTATATCACCGACGCCCACGCGATCATTTCTTCGAAATTGACCAAGGCAAAACGCGCCGAATTGGGGCTTTGAATAGGCCTGTGAATTTGGACTGTAAGAGGCTTAGCCTTCTTCGCCGCCGCTTTCAAAGTAACGCCAGCCATCAAGGCCTTTGAGCACCACGCCGTCGAAACCCAGATCGAAAATGCCGTACAGATACGACGCCGTGCCGCCGTACAGCACGCTTTGCCACGCCGGGTCCCAGTACAAAGTGCGGTAGCGGTCAGGGTCTTCGCGATGGGGCATGTTGATGAATTCAGGCGCGCCTTGTGCCCATCCCGCTTGCCAGAAATAGTCATAGGTGGCGGCGGACGAGACATCGATTTCCGCCAACACCAGACGCCGCGCGCCGAGCTTTTTGTACTTCAGGCGCTCCACATCCAATTTGCTCAGCGGCACGCGGCCATGGAACACGTTGGTGATGATGACATCGAAGTTGGTGTTGCTCATCGCTTGCACGAAATCGCGGGTGACGCCGAAACCTTGGGAATGGGCGATGTATAGAAAATTCTTCGCCTGGGTCGCATCGTTCAGTGACGTCGGATTGGCCTTGTAGGCCGATTTGGGATAGGCCGGAATGCGCCCCAAAACCGGGCTGGCGGCGACAAACGGGGTGAAGCCCTGCTTGGCGCTGGCGGCGTAAATCTGGTCGATCTCTTTGGCCGTGGTGGCGTATTCAAGATTAAAGATATCCACGCCCAAGCTTTTCGCGGTTTGCACGTTGGTGCTCAATTGGTTACGCGCCGCGGTGATGGCGGGGTCTTCCTTGGGGTCGCCGGGTGCCAATGATTTCAGCAAGTTCGGTTGCAGCACCGCGTCGATGGATCGGATATAGGCGCGCGCCGGGAACAACAAAGTGTCGTCTTGCGGGTCGGGCTTGCTGGCCAGATCGAGACCGTTTTCAGCAACGATGATGAAATTGGGATTGAGGCTGCGGCCATACGCGCTGATGGCTTGCACAAATTGACGCATGGTTTCGCGAAAATCCATGGTCACGCCGGGCGCAAGTGGACTTTGAGCTGGGGCAAGGTTGGGCATTAGCATTGCGCCAACCGCAACTGCCCCCGCCACCAATCGTGCTGTCATCTTCATGTGCAACGGCGCTGTCCCTTTTCCTGTTACCTTTTTAGCCGATTCTCGACACAGATGGTACGCCTTGATTGTAAGCGGTCGATTGGAACCTTGCTGTGCGCCCGCTCACGCCCCATGTAATAGATATGCTCGATGCTCGAACCCTCAGACGGTTTGTCTTGCGCGCTGCTGTTGGTGTGGCGGCGCTGGTCATGACATCTCATCTTTATGCGGGTGATGTGCCGCGCGCTTGGCTTGAGGAATGGCCGAGCACGGACTTTTCACGGACCTCGGTCCCGTTCGATGACATTCAGTCCGGCGGCCCACCCAAAGACGGCATACCCGCCATCGACGATCCCCAGTTCAAGCCGGTGGCGGACGAAACCGCTATTGCGGACAAAGAGCCGGTGATCGCGGTGAGCCTGGGCGGGCAAAGCAAAATCTATCCGCTGCGCATTTTGACATGGCACGAAATCGTCAACGACCGCATCGGCGGCGTGCCGGTGGCGGTGACCTATTGTCCGCTGTGCAACGCCGGTATTGTGTTCGACGCGCGCTTGGATGGTCAAACGTTGACGTTCGGCACCACCGGCAAGCTGCGCAATTCCGACTTGGTGATGTACGACCGCCAGACGGAAAGTTGGTGGCAGCAGTTTTCCGGCGACGCCATCATCGGTGAACTGACCGGCAAGACTCTCAAGATGTTACCGTCGCGCATGGAAGCGTTTGCGCTGGCCAAGGCGCGTTTGCCGGATGCCCTGGTGCTCACGGCCAAGCGCAGCTTCGCCCGCCCTTACGGTGCGAATCCGTATGTCGGTTACGACACGTCCGTTCGGCCATTTTTGTACGCCGGTGATCTGCCCGAAGACGTCGAGCCGATGATGCGCGTGGTGGTGGTCGACGGCCAAGCATGGACCTTGCCGATGCTGAAAAAACGCAGACGTGTTGAGGCGGGCGACTTGGTGTTGCGTTGGACGGCAGGGCAAAATTCGGCGCTGGATACGCGCTTCATTTCAAAAGGCCGCGATGTCGGCAACGTCACGGTGCAGCGGCGTACTGACGACGGTCTCAAAGACGAACTCCATCACGTCACCTTCGCCTTCGTCTTTCACGCTTTCCACCCCGAAGGCAGGCTGTTCAAGGATTGACCTTGAACCGTCCGGCGTAGCGAAAACTGGTCCCGAATAGGGGATGGGTGAGTACGAAGTCCATCTCGACATGGTCGCGGTCCACGCCGTGCTCGACGATTTGGCCGCTGCCGAAGAACAGCCAGTCCGGCATCGTGATGTTAAAAAGTCCCGTGCGCCACAGATATCCGGCGGTTTGGTAACGAAGCACGTCCCCCTCAACGGATAGCTTCATCTTGATCCCCAGACCAAAGCGCACGAATTCGACGATCTCATTGCCGCCCCAGTGTTCCATACGGGAATTGAACGGATAGGGTTTGCGTCCGACAAAGAAAAAACGGCGGCGAAAGTGCAGGTGATGGCTGTCGGTTTTACAGAAATTGTCCACCTCAACCGGGACGTCTTTACCACGGTACGGCACCAGCGCGCCAAACAGGCGTGCAAACACGATGAACGGTTTGACCCATGGGCTGTGATAAACCTGGGTCATTTCGCCGCGTAACGACAGCGCGCCACCTGGGCGGATGTCGTAATGACGGCGCACCGTGGGGTGAAGCTTTTGCCAGTCCGCGCCAAGGGCCTGAGCGAAGAGCGATACGTTTGCGTTGTCCATTTCGATCACCAAAATTCCGGTTTAAAGATCATGATCAAGACGATCAGCACCATGCAGATAAATGCCGGCACACCCAACCAGAACCATACGCGTTTGTCGCGATGATATAGATCGGGCAAGACTTCGCCATGGTTCAATGCATACACGCTGAGATCGCGCATGCGGATTTGCAGCCACACGACTGGCACCCAACAGGCCCCGGCTATCGCGTACAGGACCAAGCTCACGATGATCCACGGTTCTTGCCACGATACGCCGATGGCGTTGAGCAAAAGAAAACCCGTGATGGGCTGGATGATGACGGTTGGCGTGGTGAACAGCCAGTCGGCCAACACCACAAGTCGGTTGGTGACGGCGATGGCGGCGAGGTTGGCGCTTCGGTCACTGAAGTATTTATAAAACGCACTGCCTAACCCCGTACCAAACAGCAATACCAAGCTGAGGATGTGCGCGCTTTTTAAAAGAGGATATTCCATCAGCGTCTCTCCAATTGCATCATGATGAGGGTGGCGACGATCAACGTCACGTTCTTGCTCACCGGGCCGAAGGGGTGGAGCCAGAACTCCGGCAGGGCCACGGAGATGATGAGGGTGTAGCCCACGATGAGGACGACCTGGAGCACCGCCACGGCGCCGATGTGAAATCTCGTCATCAAAGCGAACCCCATCAACAAATCGATCGCCGCCGCACCGTAAAGCCCATAAGGCGCGAAAGGTCCTTCAATGCCGACCTCAGCCAACAGCGCATAACTCAGTTCCGTCGGATAGGCGAAGGCGGAAACAAAAGCGGTGAATAACCACAGCGCCGCCAACGCCCACCGCAATGCGGGGGCTAAAAAATACAGCCGCGCATGCCATTTGTCGGCCTCGGTGGCGGGTGATCTTCGTAAGGCTTCATCGAGGGAGCGAGGGACAAATCCGCACGCCGCCTGCAATGGTCCGACATCGCCGGTGTTGCCCCGTTGCAGCATGCGCACGGTTTGTGCGTCGATAGGGGCGGAGCCGAAAAATCCGCCCACCTGCGCCATCCTCACCGATAAGCCATAAGGCACGGCCACGGCGCGCAAAGCATCACCACCCAGCCAAGCGCGCTGTTTTTGCAACAGCGCTTTTAAGGTGATGGGCTGCGGCCCCACCAGATCAAGGCGCTGAGCGTTGAGCTTTTCACGCTCAAGGCACTGCACCACGACCTCAACCAGATCGTCGATGTGAATAGGTTGCACCGGCTGCTCGCCTTGGCCCACCAATGGCGTGATCGGCAGCGCGGCCAGGGCACGGAACAATGCCATGCTTTTCGCACCGGGGCCGTAAACAATGGAAGGCCGCAGCACGGTCCATTCAACGTCAAGCGATGCCAAGACATCATCCGCCGCCCGCTTGGAGAGATGGTATGTGCTTTGGGCATGCTCATCCGCGCCCAAGGCGGAAATTTGGATGACCTTGCGTACGCCGCATCGTGTGGCCGCGCGAAACAGGGCCGCAGGCGCATCGCTGTGAAGGGTGTCGAGTTTTTGCCCACGCGTTTCTCGGATGATACCGACGGCATTGATGACGACCTCAATCTCGGCCAGTCGGGCAAGCCAGTCACCATCTTGAGTGTCGCGGGTAAAATCGCAGGCGAAGTATTCACCATCACCCAAACGCCGCTTTGGTTGGCGAGTGCACGCTATGACACGGTGGCCCTCAGTGCGCAGCCTCGCCAATAGGTGCGTGCCGATAAAACCGCTGGCCCCGGTGAGCAAGATGTTCATGCGGGCTCTCCCCCATCCAGGGAACGGCGATGAGCTTTTTCGTCATCCCAGCTGAAACGCAAGATCACCACGCCAAGAATCGCAAGGCCGATAAACTGACCAAGCAGTGCGTGCAGCAACGTTGCGCGCACGCTCTCAACCATGTGCAGAGAATGCTGGCCGGTGTTTTTGGTGAACAACACAACGACGATCAGCGGGGCGATGAAAACCATCAAGCGGGTGAAGGTGCTCCAAAACGCCGCGCGGGTTTCGCCCCGGCACAGCTCCCTGAGGGTTTCTTTCAACACCGCTTGCAACAGCAACACCACAATGGCGCTGATGGACAGGCTGACCAGGATCTCGATTGAAAAGGCGATGAGGTTCGTTTCCATTTCTATTCTCCATTATCTGAAATTTCTGTACAAACAGAAATAGTGGGGCAAATTTTTTATTTGCCGATAAGGGTTTGAATTTTTGCGCCCAGTTTCATCACTTTGCTTAGGGTTTTGGGGGAAATGGTTTTGATTTGGTCGTACCACTTCATAAGCTGTTCCAGGAATTCCAAGGTGTTTTGGATGCGCTGGCGCGTTTGCGGATCGAGGCCCGGGTCGTCATCGCCATCGATCACGCATTCGCGCAGCACCGACAACGTGGGGTCGAATTCACGCCGTTTGCGTTGTTCGGCAATGGCGAAAAAAATGTCCCACACGTCTTTGTGCGTTTCGAAATAATCTCGGCGGTCGCCCATCACCGGCACGCCTTTGATCAGCTCCCACGATTGCAGTTCTTTGAGGCTGGTGCTGACGTTGGATCGCGCGACACCCAGGGTTTCGCTAATGGTTTCCGCATTCAACGGTTTGGGCGACAGATAGAGCAGGGCATGGATTTGCGCCACGGTGCGATTGACCCCCCAGCGCGATCCCATTTCGCCCCAGTGCAGAATGAATTTTTCCGTGGTCGGTGTGAGCTTCATTGTCATTTCCGTTATTTCTGTCATTACAGAAATTATGGTAATTTCCCTGCCGAAGTCAAGCTTTGCTTTCGGTTCGTGATGATGTGTGCCTTGCGTGACGCTTTGGTGCGGCGCTGTAACCCGGTTCAGGGCGATGGTGGGCAAGGCTTATTGATAAGCTCTTTTCAATTGTTGATCCCGGCCCTAAAGTGCGCGCCATGAAGACACATGTGATCGTGATCGGGAACGAAAAGGGCGGCAGTGGCAAGTCCACCACCGTTATGCATTTGGCCGTCAGCTTGCTGCGTTTGGGCAAGCGCGTGACGGTCATCGATCTGGACGCACGCCAGGGCACCATCAGCCGTTATTTTGAAAATCGTCGCCATCATGTCGACAAGACCGGCCTTGATTTGCCGATGCCGGAACTGCTGACCTTACGCCCCGAAGACGGCGGCGGCGATGAAGAGGGGATCGAGGCGCTGTTGGCCGGCGTGTTCGAAGACGCGGGTGACACCGCCGACGTGGTGATCGTCGACACGCCTGGTTCCGATACCGCCATGTCGCGTTTGGCCCATTCGTTCGCCGACACGCTGATCACGCCGATGAACGACAGCTTCATTGATTTGGATGTGTTGGCGAAAATCGACCCCGCGACCATGACCGTGAAAAGCCCCAGTCACTATGCCGAGCTGGTGTGGCAACAGCGCATGGTGCGCGCCAAGCGCGGCCAGAAAAATGCCGACTGGATCGTGATGCGCAACCGCATGGGTCACACGGATTCCAAAAACAAACGCGAGATCGAACGTCTGGTGACGGAACTGGCCAAGCGCGTCAGCTTTCGCACCGTGGCGGGTTTTTCCGAACGGGTGATCTTTCGCGAACTGTTCCACCAAGGCCTGACGTTGATGGACGTGGCCGAGGTCAAAGGCGAAAGCGCGCTTTCCATGTCGCACATCGCCGCGCGCCAAGAAGTGCGCGCCTTGGTCGAAGCGATCAACATCGCGTAAAAGGACCTGGAAAAACCACCTCCGCGTGATACGCTTCAGGGTGAAGTTGTAACCTGAAAATGGTCGAGAAAGGTGTGAGTGCATGGCTGAACACCGTCGCCACGACATGGGGGAAGGCGGACACTGTGTGTGCCCCAAGTGCGAACATCAAATTGCGCATCGTAAGGGCGTACGGTGCCAAGATGAGCGCTGTCCCGCGTGTGGCGCGAAAATGCTCCGCGAAGGCTCTGAACATCACCGGCTTTATTTAGACAAAAAAGCCCAAAGAGAAGCCAAAAAGTAAGAGCTCTAAATGGAGATCACGATGAATATCGAAAGCACGCTCGCCTTGATCGTCGCCATTTTTGTGCTGGCCATCACGCCGGGCCCCGGTGTGTTCGCCATCGTCGCGCGCGCCTTGGCGCACGGGTTTCGTCCCACATTGGTGTTCATCGGCGGGGTGATCGCGGGCGATCTGGTGTATTTGGTGTTGGCGGCTTTGGGGCTCAGCGTGTTCGCCACTCAATACAGCGAAGCCTTTGGATTGCTGAAAATCGCCGGTGGGCTGTATCTGATTTATTTGGGCGTGCAGACGTGGCGCTCAGCCAAGCACGTCGATACCGGCCTTACCTCAGTACCGGAACGCGGTCGTGGACGCAGCTTTTTTTCCGGCCTCAGCCTGACGCTCGGCAATCCCAAAGTGGTGGTGTTTTACGTGGCTTTCTTACCCGCGTTCATGGACTTGGCCACGCTGAGCACGGTCGGCCTCGTGAGTGCCGCGGTGGTGGTCAGCGCCACCCTGTTTGCGGTGCTGGCGGGCTATGCGGCGATGGCTGCGCGTGCGCGGATGCTGTTTCGTTCCAACCGCGCGGTGAAAAACCTGCACCGGGGTGCGGGCGGCCTGATGGTCGGCGCGGGCGGTGCGGTGGCGGCCAGCTGATTTCATGACCAACGATAACGATCATCTTCCGACCCAAAAATCAGCGTCTACGGCGATTGATTCGTTTTTGGACGACTTGAACAAAACCCCGGTGCCGTTCGCGGGCGGCCAGGGCGGACGGTTGTTGTTCGCCATGGACGCCACCGCGTCGCGCGAACCCAGCTGGGATATGGCCGCGCGCATCCAAAACGAAATGTTCGAAGCCACCCGCGACATCGGCGGTCTTGCGGTGCAGTTGGCGTTCTTTCGCGGCTTTGGCGAGTTCAAGGTCAGCGGCTGGCAGTCGGACCCCAAAGCCATCCACCGTTTGATGAACGGGGTGTTTTGTCTGGCGGGTCAAACCCAGGTGGAAAAGGTGCTCAAGCACGCCCGCAACGAAGCCACGCGATCTGCCGTGCGCGCGGTGGTGTACGTCGGCGATTGCTTTGAAGAAAACCTCGACCACGTGGGCCAAGTGGCGGGGGAGCTGGGCTTGCTGGGCGTGCCGGTGTTCATGTTTCACGAAGGCCATGACCCGGATGGGGAACGCGCCTTTCGCCACATCGCCAAGCTCAGCGGCGGTGCCTATGCGCATTTCGATGCGGCGAGTGCTGAGCTGTTGAAAAAGCTGCTCGGCGCGGTGGCGGTGTTCGCCGCCGGTGGGCGCGGTGCGTTAGACGCCTACGCTAAGGTGCAAGGTGGCGATGTTTTGAAAATCACCGACCAGATGCAAAAGGGGGGCTGATCATGTCTTGGTTCATCCTCGGCATTGCGATCTTGGTGGCGGTGATTTTGCTGTCGCGTTGGTATGTGAGCGTACCGCCGAAAACCCTGCTCACGGGGCTCAAATGGGGTGGCTTCGCCCTGGTGGTGGTTGTGGTGGTGTGGCTGGCGCTGACGGGGCGTTTGTGGGCGGCGGTGGCGGCGCTTCCAGCGATCTTGATGTGGTTCATGCGCATGTTTACGGGCCTGCGCTACGCACAGATGTTCGGGCGCTTGTTCGGACTGGGTGGCGGTGGCGGCGGATGGCAAACGCCGGGTGGCGGGAGTCCGGGTTCAGGACAAGCGTCCGACGTGCGCACCCGTTTTGTGGTCATGCATTTGGATCACGGCTCGGGCCATGTGTCGGGTGAGGTCTTGGACGGGCGCTTTAAAGGCCGCGCGCTGGAAAGCCTGAGCGATGAAGAGCTGTTGGAGCTATACCGCGAAGCCCAAGTCGATCCCGACAGCGCGCGGGTGATCGAAGGCTATCTGGATCGCCGCAGCCCAGATTGGCGCAATCAAAGTTCAGAGCAGCCCCGTCACACAGACCCCGGAACCATGAGCCGCGACGAGGCCTATCGGGTCTTAGGACTTCAGCCGGGGGCCGGCAAAGCCGACATCAAAGCCGCGCATCGTCGCTTGATGAGCAACCTGCACCCCGACAAAGGTGGCTCTGACTATCTGGCCCAGCAGATCAACCGCGCCAAGGACGTGCTGTTGGGCCGCTGAGGTCAAGAAGTGACATCCTTTTACAGCTGTGGCACAAAGCCCTTATGACGTTTTCGGCATTCCTCACCCATCTTGGATTCGGCGCGGCCTTGTGCGCGTTATCGGTTGCGTTGACGTGGGTGTTGATGAAGCGGGTGCGCATCATCGACACGCCCAATGAACGCTCGTCGCACACCAATCCGACGCCGCGCTCGGGCGGCATCGCCATCGTCGCGACGTTCTTCGTCGGGCTGGTGGCGCTGTGGGTTTTGGGTGACGATCCGGTGCTGGGGCAAAGCTACTTTTGGGCCTTTTGCGCCTCGGCGTTTTTGATCGCGGTGGTGTCCATCGTCGACGATTTGTCGGGGATGAGCTTTCGCGCCAAGTTGGTGCTGCAAATCGGCTGCGCCAGTGCCGTGATGGCCTTGGGCGTGGTGGTCGATCAGATCAGTTTGCCGGTGCTCGGCGTTTGGTCGATGGGCTGGCTGGCCTATCCGCTGACCTTGGTGTGGATCGTGGGGCTGACCAACGCGTTCAATTTCATGGATGGAATAGACGGCCTTTCGGGCGGCACGGCGGTGATCGCGGCGGGCTTTTTTGCCGCCATCACGTTGTCACAAGGCAGCAGTTTTCTCTATCTGGTGAGCATCATCATCGTGTGGGCGTCGCTGGGCTTTTTGCTGTGGAACTGGCAACCGGCGAAAATCTTCATGGGCGACAGCGGCAGTCAGTTCTTGGGCTTTGTGCTAGCGGTGTTGGCGGTGATGGCGGGGCGCTTCGATGCCTCGCACGTGTCGTATTTCGTCATGCCGCTGCTGTTTTTTCATTACATCTGGGACACCGCGTACACGTTTGTGCGCCGCTATCGGGCGGGCGAACGGGTCACCGAAGCACACCGTAGTCATCTCTATCAGTTGATGAACCGTTTAGGGTTAAGCCATGCCCGCGTCACCGGCGTTTATTTGCTGATCGGGACGTTGCAGGGGCTCGGCGCGCTGCTTTTGGTGCAATTGCCCGGCGAACTGCGCATCTTGGTATTTGTGCCGTTCGTGGTGTTGCAGCTGTTTTTGACCATCGGCGTGACGCGCAGGGCACGTGCCGCTGGGCTTATTGATTAAGCAGAGCGCGTGTGGCACAAAGACCCCCACTGAACTGGGAAGACAAATGACGACATCGATCACCAAAGTGGTGTTTCCCGTTGCCGGGATGGGGACGCGGTTTTTGCCCGCGACTAAAGCCATACCCAAAGAAATGCTGCCGGTGGCCGATCAACCGTTGATCCAGTACGCCGTACAAGAAGCGCAGCAAGCGGGGATTAATGAATTCATTTTCGTTACCAATCCCACCAATCGCCCAATCCTCGAATCACATTTCGGCGCTAATGATGCGTTGGAAAGCACGCTTTTGGAACGCGGCAAGACAGCGGAACTGAAAATCGTCTCAGAGACCACCTTGCCCGATGACCAAATCAAGTTTTGCTATCAAGATGAGCCGCTTGGCTTGGGCCATGCGGTGTGGTGCGCGCGTGAATTCGTTTCTGAGGGGCCGTTCGCGGTGATCTTGCCCGATGACTTGATCATGGCCAACCCCGGTTGCTTGAAGCAAATGATCGATGCCCATGCGCGCCTGGGCGGCAACGTCGTCGCGGTTCAAGATGTGCCGCGCGACATGACCGATCGTTACGGCATTTTGGATGTGGATCAAGACGATGGCGTGATCGCATCGGCCAAGGGCTTGGTGGAAAAACCTTCACCTGCCGATGCACCATCGACGCTTTCGATCATCGGGCGCTATATCCTCGATGGTCGGGTGTTCGATCACTTGGACAAGAAAATGAGTGGTTCGGGTGGTGAAATTCAGCTCACCGACGCCATTTCCGCAACCATCCCCGAGGTCGCGTTCAATGGCCTGCGGTTTGAAGGCACGCGATTCGATTGTGGATCCATGAACGGCTTTGTCGAGGCCAACGTGGCGTTTGGCCTGGAACGTTCGCACCACGAAAGCGATCTGCGCAGTTATCTCAAAAGCCATCTTTAGGCTGTTTTCCTTGCATGGTCTCGGCCCATCGCCTAAAAAGCCTCAAGCCTATGCGGCGTGCGGGATTCGTCCCCGTCGCTTGAGATCAGAAGTAGGGCCAGAAATAGGGAATAAACGATGCATGTAGCGATGATCGGCACCGGATATGTCGGCTTGGTTTCGGGGGCGTGTTTCTCCGAATTCGGCGTCGATGTGGTATGCGTCGACAAAGACCACAAAAAGATCGAGATGCTGGAAAACGGCGTCATGCCGATTTACGAGCCGGGCCTCGACGATCTGGTGGAAACCAACGTCAAAGCGGGGCGTTTGACCTTCACCACCGAATTGGCCGGCGCGGTGAAAAATGCCAATGCGGTGTTCATCGCAGTCGGCACGCCGACACGACGCGGTGGCGGTCATGCGGATTTGAGCTACGTCTACGCCGCCGCCAAGGAAATCGCCGAAAATATGGACGGCTACACCGTGGTGGTGACCAAATCCACGGTTCCGGTCGGCACCGGTGACGAGGTCGAACGCATCATCCGCGAAACCCGCCCGGACGCAGATTTCGACGTGGTGTCGAACCCTGAATTCCTGCGCGAAGGTTCCGCCATCGCCGACTTCACCCATCCCGACCGCGTGGTCATCGGCACCGACAGCGAACGCGCCCAAGAGGTCATGCGTTTGCTGTATCGTCCGCTGTCGCTGATTGAGGCACCGATTTTGTTCACGTCTCGCACCTCGTCGGAATTGATCAAGTACGCCGCCAACACGTTTTTGGCGACCAAAATCACCTTCATCAACGAAGTTGCCGATTTGTGCGAAAAAGTCGGTGCAGATGTGCACGACGTCGCCAAGGGCATCGGCCTGGACGGTCGCATCGGTAAGAAATTTCTCCACGCCGGTCCCGGTTACGGCGGTTCGTGCTTTCCCAAAGACACATTGGCGCTGGTGCACACCGCGCAAGACGTCGGTTCGCCCTTGCGCATCGTCGAAGCGGTGGTCGACATCAACGACAAACGCAAAAAAGCCATGGCCGCGCGTATTATCGAAGCGTGTGGCGGTTCGGTTGCGGGCAAGACCGTTGCGGTGCTGGGCGTGACGTTTAAGCCTAACACCGACGACATGCGCGACGCACCCAGCTTGGACATCGTTCCGGCCTTGATCGAAGCGGGTGCCACCGTGCGCGCATTCGATCCCGAAGGCATGGTTGAAGCGAAAGAAATGCTGCCCGGCGTCACGTGGTGCGAAGAAGCCTACGCGACCATGGAAGACGCCGACGTGTTGGCAATCATCACCGAATGGAACGCGTTCCGCGGTTTGGACTTGGAGCGCGTAAAGATGCTGCTCAAAGCCCCGATTGTGGTGGACTTGCGCAACGTCTATGAGCCCGCCGAAATGGCCGAAGCCGGGTTCGATTATCACTGTATCGGCCGCAGCACCAAAGGCTGATCGAACTTATGAGCCATTCCGACGCGCGCACCTTGGATGCGGAAATTCTTCGCGAATACGACATTCGCGGCATCACCTCACAGAATTTCGGTTCCGACGACGTGTATGTCATCGGTCGGGCGTTCGCCGCCATTTTGGCGGGGCGGGGCGGTTCCAGCTGTGTGGTCGGTTATGACGGACGTCTGAGCTCGCCTGAGTTGGAAGCAGCATTGGTCGATGGTTTGACCAAAAGCGGCATCGACGTGGTGCGGGTCGGGCGCGGGCCGACGCCGATGCTGTATTATGCTGGTGCGACCTTAGGCGTCGATGCGGCATTGATGATCACCGGCAGCCATAACCCGTCGGAATACAACGGCATCAAGATGACCGTCGGCGGCAAGTCTTTTTACGGCCAAGATATCCAAAAGCTCGGCCAAGTCGCGGCCAGCGGCGCGTTTGTCGATGGCGACGGCACGGCGCGCGAACACAGTGTGTTTGCCGATTATGTCGAACGCGTGTTCAAAGATTATTACGGCGATAAAGAGCTTAGCGTGGCGTGGGACCCTGGCAACGGGGCTGCGGGCGAAGTCATTCAAGACTTGGTCAAGCGCCTGCCGGGAACTCATCACCTGATCAACGAAGACATCGACGGCACCTTTCCCGCCCACCATCCCGATCCGACGGTGGAAAAGAACCTCGACCAATTGAAGGCCTTGGTGGCTGAACACAATTGCGATCTGGGCTTTGGTTTCGATGGCGACGGTGATCGCATCGGTGTGATCGACGGCCAGGGCCGGGTGCTGTGGGGTGATCAAATCATGATCATCGCCGCGCGCGAAGTCTTGGCCGATGAGCCGGGCGCGACCATCATCGCCGACGTCAAAGCCAGCCAAGTGTTCGTCGATGAGATCGAACGCATGGGCGGCAAGCCGATGATCTGGAAAACCGGGCACAGCCACATCAAATCCAAGATGCAAGAAACCGGCGCACCGCTGGCCGGTGAAATGAGCGCGCACATCTTCTTCAAGCACCGCTATTACGGTTTTGACGACGCGGTGTACACTGCGGTGCGGCTGCTCAGCGTGGTGGCGGACGGCGACGAAAGCTTAGCCGACATGTATGACGCCATGCCACGCATGATCAACACCCCGGAAATCCGCATCGACTGTTCCGAAGCGCGCAAGTTCCAGATCATCGAAGAGGTCCGCGAACGCTTGAACACGCAAACCGGCATCTCGGTCAATGAGATCGACGGTGTGCGCGTCAGCACCGACGACGGCTGGTGGCTGTTGCGCGCATCCAACACCCAGGCGGTGCTGGTGGCGCGTTGTGAAAGTGAGACGGAGCAGGGGTTGGAACGGCTCAAAGACCTGCTGCGCGAACAGCTGGTCGCCAGCAACGTGACTCCGCCCGATTTGGGGGCCTGATTTAGGTTAAAAGCACCAAAGCTTAGTTGAGAGAAGCCACTTCTACCCGCTGGCTGGTGCGCAGCGGCATACAGCCATACTTTTTCTTCTTGAGAAACTTGCACGCCCGATAGGCTTGGGTCTTAGAGATGCCCATGACCCGACCGCGATACAGCACGCGACCGCTTTTCTTTTTCAAAGGTGCCACGGTGATGTCGCCTTCACCCAGGTAGCTCGGCGCAAGGCCAATGGCCTTCACAGCGATGGCGTACGCCGGGTCGTAAGTCTTGTACGCACCGATCTGCACGCCCCAAATGGATTTGCCACCGGTTTTGCTTGAGCGCGCCTTTTGCGTTTTCGTTTCGGCTTTTGCCACGGCCATTTGCGGATCGACCTTGGCCCAGCCTTTGTCGAGCAGCTTGACCATGTGGCGGTTGCGGGTTTTGGAGTTTTTGGCCCCAAACACCACGCCGATCAGGCGCTTGTCGCCGCGTTTGACCGAAGCCACCAAGTTGAAGCCCGAAGCGCGGATGTAACCGGTTTTGATGCCGTCGGTGCCTTCGTAATTGGTCAGCAGCTTGTTGTGGCTCTTATAGGTCTTGTCGGCGTATTTGAACTTGGATTCCGAAAAATAGTGATAGCGATGCGGGAAGTGCACTAATAATGCGCGCGCCAGCTTGGACATGTCGCGCGCGGTGGACAACTGACCGCGGTGCGGCAGGCCCGATGCGTTGCGAAAGGTGGTGTTGCTCATGCCCAATGAGCGCGCCTTGGCGGTCATCAGCAGGGCGAATTGGCGTTCCGTGCCGCCCAAGTGTTCCGACACCGCCGCCGCGACGTCGTTGGCGGATTTGATCGCCAGCGCGCGGATGGCGTCTTCGACGCTTAAGGTGCGGCCGGGTTTGATGCCCAGTTTCGACGGCGGCTGATTGGCGGCGCGACGCGACATCATGATGCGATCGTCCTTGCGCAAGCGGCCTTCTTCCAAAGCCTCGAACAGCATGTAAAGGGTCATCATCTTGGTCAGCGATGCGGGATAATTGCGGGTGTCGGCATTGATCTCGTGCAACACCTCACCAGTGCGGGCGTCGATCACGAGCGAGGCGTATTTGGCTTGGGCCATGGTCGGGGCAAATAGGGTCGCAATCAAAAGCGCCACCGCCGCCAGCGTCAACGCAAACGGCGTTTTACGATATCCCCCCATGGCGGGCACAGACGTGTCCTTTTGGCTCCTCAAAGCACGTGCTTCCCTCTACCTACAGTTCTGACCGAGGCTTTGTTTTGTGGGGCGAAGTTCGTTCCCGCCTCCTCAAAGCCCTATTTAAAGCCCCGAACCCCACATTTGTGCGGGAATCTGAGCGTGACCGCAAGTGGAAAGCCAACAATCCAAAACGATCAATTCCGATTCTCTGCCGCTTCGGTCTAAAAAATGGTTAAGGAACAGGACATTGCAGACGTTTTTTTTGCGAACGCTCGTGATGACATGTCCGAGAGATGACGGGCGCATGGATCATTTATGAAGTTTTTGTGCACTGCAAAATAATGATTGACTAATATTGCAGTGCAGCATAAATTAAAAGGATAGATCGGACCTGTGTGGCACATCGGGTCCTGAGATCACCAAACATAGCTTTGGGTAGAAGCTACGGTGATTGAGACCTGTTTCCCGTGAAGGAGTGATGAGTGATGAGCACCAAGAAAAAAGCCGATCCCGCGATCAATGCGATTGAAGCCGTTGCGGATAATTTCGACGCCACCGCCGACATGATCCAAGGTGGCATGGACGCCGCCATCAAAGCCGGGTCCGAGCAAACCAAAGCCGCGCAAGCTTTCGAAGGCATGGATTTCCCCGGTCGTGAAAATTTTGACGCCGCCGTTAAAGTTAGCGAAGCCTATGTTGCAGGCTTCCAACAGCTCAACGGCCTGTTTTTCCAAGCTGCCAAAGCTGCGGTTCGTTTCAACAGCGACGCTGCTAAAACTTTGAGCGGCTGCAAAACCCCCGAAGATTTGACCGCGGCACAAACGAAACTGGCCCAATCCGGTTTCGAAGCTGCCGTCGAAACCTCCAACACCATCAGCCAAGCGGCGATGAAGGTTGCGGGTGACGTGAGCGCCCCGCTCATCGGTCAATTCGGCGCAGTCTACAACGACTTCGTCTCCAAGACCGCTGCGTAAATCTCCCTACTTCCCTGTTTAAGCAGCATCTTAAAAGGCCCGATGGCAAGTCCATCGGGCCTTTTTTTGTGTGTCGTAACATTTAGTTACCTAATAGGGATTGCATTTGCAGGGGTCCGTGTTCACGATGATACAAAGTCCACTCTATAAGGTCGTAACATCATGCGTGCTTTGCCTAAAAAGTTTTGGATTGTCCCCCCATTGTTGATTGGTGTCGCTGCGCTGTTTATTGCGCCGATGCTGAAATCCGGGCCGCAAAAGGTGACTTCTGAAGAACGCGCCGCCAAGGTGCGCACCATCAAGGTGTCCAAACTGGACGTGGTGCCGCAGGTTTCCGGGTATGGCGCCGCCCAGCCGGGGCGGGTGTGGAGCGCGGTGGCCGAAGTCGCCGGGCCGATCGTTTGGGTGTCGTCCAATCTGGATAACGGCAAATTGGTCAAAGCGGGCGAAGAGGTGCTGCGAATCGATGAGGCCAGTTATCGCCTCAGCCTCGCGCAGATCGCCGCTCAAATGCGCGCGTCTGAAATCAAGGACAAAACCACCAAGGCCTCGCTGGACATCGCGGCGCGCGATTTGAAGCTGTTGCAAGAAGACCATACCCGCAAAAAGGGCTTAGCTGCCAAGGGCGCGGTGTCGAAATCCAACCTGGAAGCGGCGGAACGTCAAATGCTCAGCGGTGAAACCCAGGTGCAAAACCTCAAGAACACGCTCGCCGTCAACGCCGCCGACCGCGAAGTGCTGGCCTCTCAATACGCCATGGCTGAGCTGGATTTGCGCAACACCTTGATCAAGGCGCCGTTCGACGCGCGCATCACCGAAGTCAATGCCGACCTGGCGCAATATGCTTCTCGTGGGCAGATGTTGTTCCAAGCCGATGGCATCGATATGGCCGAGGTCGAAGCCCAGTTCCCCATCGGCTCACTACGTCCGCTGATCGCGGGCCGGAAGTTGGCTCAAGGTGACGGATCAGGGGCTTTTACGCCGCTGTCACCGGCGCAAGGCGCGCTCGGTTTGGATGCGGTGATCCGCTTGAACGCCGGTACCCACACGGTCGAATGGCCGGCCAAGGTCACCCGGGTGGCGGGCTCGATCGATGCGCAGACCCAATCGGTGGGCATCGTCGCCAGCGTTGCCGATCCTTATCAACGTGCAAGCCCCGGCGAACGTCCGCCATTGGTGCGTGGAACATTTGTCGAGGTCAAACTGCAAGGTGCTCCGGTAAAGGGCCAAATCGCGGTGCCCGCCGAAGCAGTGCGCGAAGGCAAGGTCTACGTGGTCGGCGAAGACAACCGGTTGATCATTCAGCCCGTACAAGTGGCCTTCACCCAAGCGGGCTTCAGCGTCATCGCCAAGGGCCTCAAGCCCGGATCATTGCTGGTGATCAGCGATCTGGTCCCGGCCATCCAAGGTATGTTGCTGAACCCGGTCGAGGACAAAAAGACCAAGATGAAACTGGTCGCCGCCGCCACGGGCAAAGTGCCCGATCCGTCCAAAAACAAAAAGTAAGGCACCGCCATGATCCGCTATTTTGCCCAGCATCCGACGGCGGCCAATTTGATGATGGCGGCTGTGATCATCCTCGGTCTGGCGGCGTTGCCGCAATTGCAGCGCGACACCTTTCCGACCATCCCCGCGACCGAAGTTGAAATCCGTGTTTCCTATCCCGGTGCCACCCCAGCGGAGGTCGAAGACGCTATCTGTCAGCGTATCGAAGATGCGGTGGAGAGCGTCACCAATTTGGTCGAGGTGCGCTGCGATGCGCGCGAAAATATCGCCATCAGCGTCGCTGAGATGAGCGAAGGCACCGACCTGGGTACGTTTTACGACGACGTGAAATCGCAAGTTGAAGCCATCACCACGTTTCCGAGCGAAGCCAAGTCCCCGTCGGTGGTCAAGTTGGAACGCACCGCCGTGGTGGCGTCCATCGCCATCACCGGCGATATGGACCCGCGCATGCTCAAGGCTTATGCGGAAAAGGTCAAAGACCGCATCAAGGGCGACGCGCGCATCGCCCAGGTTTTGGTCAAAGGCTTTTCCGATCAAAACATCGCCATTGAACTGTCGGTTGAAGTGCTGCGCCGTTACGGCTTGTCGATTTCCGACGTCACCGCGGCGCTGGAACGCCAAAGCCTGGACATGCCTGCGGGCGTGATGCAGAGCCCAGGCGGCGATTGGATCGTGCGCTTCACCGGTCAGCGCCGGGTGGTGGATGATTTCAAGACCCTGGTGGTAACGTCCAGCAAAGCGGGCGGGCGGGTGTTCTTGGGCGACATCGCGCGCATTCACATTGAGTTCGACGCGCCGGAAGAAAAAGTCCTGTTCAACGGCCAGCGCGCGGCGTTGTTGGAAGTGTCCAAAACCGACAACCAAGACGCCTTGCGGGTGATGGCCGCCATCCAAGACAACTTGGCCCGCGAACGCGCCGCCGCGCCGCGCGGGGTGCAGTTTGAAATCAGCCAAGACACCACCTCAAACATTCGCGACCGCCTGCGGCTGCTGACCGAAAACGGCGCGATGGGCTTAGGTTTGGTGTTTTTGGTGATGTGGGGCTTTTTCAGCCTGCGCTTTAGCTTTTGGGTGACTATGGGCTTGCCGGTGTCGTTCTTGGGCGCGATTTTCGCCATGAACGCGCTGGGTTATTCCATCAACATGATCACCATGGTGGCGCTGTTGGTGGCGATCGGTTTGCTGATGGATGACGCCATCGTCATTTCCGAAAACATCGCCGCCCAGGCGCGCAAGGGCAAAAAGGCGCTCGACGCGGTGGTCGACGGCACCCGCCAAGTGCTGCCCGGGGTGCTGGCGTCGTTCGTCACCACCATTTTGATCGTCGGCCCGCTGGGCTTGATGATGGGCAAAATGGGCGCGGTGTTGAAATACATGCCGATCATTTTGGTGATCACCTTGGCGGTCAGCCTGATCGAAGCGTTCTTGATCCTGCCCGCGCACCTGCGCCATGCCGTCGACGCGGCACATGGTGACGATCGCAACCGGGTGCAGCGCTGGGTGGACGGCAAGTTCAATCACCTGCGCGACAACGTTCTGGGCCCATGGGTGGATCGCGCCATCGACCGACCGTATCTGACGGTGGGCACGCTGCTTGGCGTGATGTTGCTGTCGGTGGCGACCATTCCGGCGGGGCTGTTCAAGTACCAAGCGTTCCCCGATTTGGAAAGCGACACCATCCAGGCGCGCATCTTGTTGCCCCAAGGAACACCTTTAAGCCGCACCGAAGAGGTTGTGGCGCGCGTCGATGCGGCGCTCAAACAGGTCGATGAGGAATATTCCGCCCTGCAAAAAGGCAATCAGCGCTTGGTGCGCAACATCACCACCCAATTCAACACCAACGTCGATGCGTTCGAAAGCGGCCCGCACATCGCCACCGTCAGTGTCGATTTGCTGCGTGCGGAAAATCGCAACGGCAAGATCGTCGATATGTTGGCGCGCTGGCGCGAACTGACCGGCGATGTGCCCGACGTGATCGCGTTTAAATTCACCGACAAAGAACGCGGCGTCGCGGGCAAGGCCATCGACGTGCGCTTGCACGGCAACAACCTCGATCAGCTGAAAAAGGCCTCGGTCGAGCTGCAGGCCTGGTTTCGTGGCTTCAAAGGCGTGTTGGACCTCAACGACGACCTGCGTCCGGGCAAACCGGAATACCAGATCAGCCTGAAAGACAGCGCGGGCAGCTTCGGTGTCACCTCGCGCGCCATCGCGGCTGAGGTGCGCGCCGCGGTGCAGGGCTCAACCAATTTGGAAATTGCGGCGGGCAACGAGACATATGACGTGGTGGTTCGGGTCGCGGGTAACGATTTGGCCGGTTCGACCGATTTGCGGGAACTCACCGTCACCGCCGCCGATGGTCGCCAAGTGCCGCTGTTCGCGGTCGCCGACATCACTGAAACGCGCGGCTATGCGCGCATCAACCGGGTCGGCGGGGCGCGCACGGTGACCATCCAAGGCAAGCTCGACACCGACGTCGCCAACGCGCGCGAATTGATGGGTGTGATGAAGGCCAAGTTCATGCCCGAACTGAAAGCCAAATACCCGGGCGTGCGCTTTTCATCCCAAGGCCAAGACAAAGAAACTGCCGCCACCGGCAATTCATTGCAGACCAATCTGCTGATCGGATTGGTGGGCATCTTCTTGGTGTTGGCGCTGCAGTTCAAAAGCTACATCCAGCCGCTTGCGGTGCTGCTGTCGATCCCCATGGCGGTGATCGGTGTGATTTGGGGGCATTTGGCGTTGGGTCATGAGCTGACCATGCCGTCGATCGTCGGATTGGCGACCTTGGCGGGCATTGTGGTCAACGACAACATCTTGCTGGTGGCGTTCATCAAGGAACGCTTGGCCGAAGGCGAAGACGTCGCCCATGCCGCGCGTCACGCCGCGCGCGATCGCTTTCGCGCCATCATGCTCACCTCGCTGACCACCATCGCCGGGTTGCTGCCGTTGTTGCTGGAAACCAGCACCCAAGCGCAGTTTTTGATCCCCCTGGTGATCAGTTTGACCTTCGGTTTGTTCAGCGCCACGGTGCTGGCGTTGCTGATGGTGCCGTCGATGTTCATGATCTTGGACGATCTGGGATTGTTGAAGTCGGAACTGCACACCCCTGAAAATGAGAAAAATTGATCGATTTTTCGCATTTGGGGGTGGTGATTTCACCATCCGCACCCCAGATTTCTATCCAGTGAGCGCGGGGGCCGAATTTACGGCCCCCTTTGTTCGCGCTATGATTTGAAGGTTGGGGTGATTCCTTCGCGCAGAAATGCGCAGGGCAGGGACTGCGGAGACGAGAACACGTGAGCAATAGTTTTAAAATGGGTCAAGACGGCGCGGGCGGTGGTGGTGGTCATGACGATGACGGCGACACCGGCTTGGTCCTCAAGACCCGGCAAAAGACCAAAAAACCTTCGATGTACAAGGTGTTGATGCTCAACGACGATTACACCCCGATGGAATTCGTGGTGCATATTTTGGAGCGCATCTTCAGCAAAACCCAAGACGAAGCCACCCAGATCATGTTGCACGTGCATCAAAAGGGGGTCGGCGTGTGCGGCGTGTTCACCTATGAGGTTGCCGAAACCAAAGCCGCTCAGGTGATGGACCTGGCGCGAAAAAATCAGCACCCTTTACAGTGCACAATCGAAAAAGATGCCTAAATAATAAGAGACGAAGATCACACACCAACAAAAACAGCGTCCTTTTCAAGTGGTCGCACAGCGGAGAGTGAACGACGATGTTGTCGAGAAACCTAGAGCAATCCTTGCACCGCGCCCTCAACATCGCGGGTGAATACCACCACGAATTCGCCACGTTGGAGCACCTGTTGCTGTCGCTGATCGAAGACCCGGACGCCATTTCGGTGCTGCGCGCATGCGAAGTGGACCTCGACAAAATTCAAGACGACGTCATCAATTTTCTCGAAAATGAGCTGGTTCTGCCGCCGCTCGACGGTATGGAAGACCCCAAGCCGACATCCGGCTTTCAACGCGTCATTCAGCGCGCCATCATTCACGTGCAGTCCTCTGGCCGTGAAGAAGTCACCGGCGCCAACGTGTTGGTGGCGCTGTTTTCCGAGCGCGAATCCCACGCGGTGTTCTTTCTCCAAGACCAGGACATGAGCCGCCTGGATGCGGTCAACTACATCAGCCACGGCATCGCCAAAGCGTTGGGCGCGTCCGAAGAACGCTTGGTCAGCGGCGCGGATGACGCCATGGACGAAGAGGGCGTGGCGAAAAAGGGCGAAGAGGCGCTGGAAACCTACTGCGTGAACCTCAACGACAAAGCCGCTGAGGGCAAGATCGACCCGCTGATCGGGCGCGCCGAAGAGATCGAGCGCACCATCCAGGTTTTGTGTCGCCGCACTAAAAACAATCCGTTGTACGTCGGCGATCCGGGCGTCGGCAAAACCGCCATCGCCGAAGGCTTGGCGCGACGCATCGTCGAAAAAGACGTGCCCGAAGTGCTGCTCGACGCCAAAATCTGGGCCTTGGACATGGGCGCGTTGCTGGCGGGTACCCGCTACCGCGGCGATTTCGAAGAACGCCTCAAAGCGGTGATCAAAGAGATGGAAGCCGAGCACGACAACGTGCTGTTCATCGATGAAATCCACACCGTGATCGGCGCGGGCGCGACGTCGGGCGGGTCCATGGATGCATCCAACATCTTGAAGCCGTCGTTGGCCCAAGGTGCGCTGCGCTGCATCGGGTCGACCACCTACAAGGAATATCGCAACCATTTCGAAAAGGATCGCGCGCTGGTGCGCCGGTTCCAGAAAATCGACGTCTATGAGCCCTCCGTCGAGGACACAGTGAAGATCCTGCGCGGCCTCAAACCCTATTACGAAGCGCACCACAAGGTGCACTACACCAACGCCGCACTGCGCTCGGCGGTGGAGCTGGCGTCGCGCTACATCAATGATCGCAAGCTGCCCGACAAAGCCATCGACGTCATCGACGAGGTCGGCGCGTCGCGCATGCTGGTGGCTCAAAGCAAACGCAAAAAGACCGTTTCGGTGAAAGACGTCGAAGCCGTGGTCGCCAAGATCGCGCGCATCCCACCGAAAAGTGTGTCCAGTGACGATGCTAAGGTTCTCAAGAACTTGGAACGCGATCTTAAGTCGATGGTTTATGGGCAGGACAAGGCCATCACGGCGTTGTCAAGCTCCATCAAGCTGGCCCGTGCGGGGCTGCGCGAACCCGATAAGCCGATCGGGTCATATCTGTTTTCTGGCCCCACCGGCGTCGGTAAGACCGAGGTCGCGCGCCAGCTCGCCATGACCATGGGCGTTGAATTGGTGCGTTTCGACATGTCGGAATACATGGAACGCCATTCAGTCTCGCGCCTGATCGGTGCGCCGCCGGGCTACGTCGGTTTCGATCAGGGCGGGCTGCTCACCGATGCGATCGATCAACAGCCCCACAGCGTGTTGCTGCTGGACGAAATCGAAAAAGCCCACCCGGATCTGTTCAACATCCTGTTGCAGGTGATGGACCATGGCAAGCTGACCGACAACAACGGCAAGACCATCGATTTCCGCAACGTGGTGCTGATCATGACCACCAACGCGGGCGCGGCGGATTTGGCCAAGGCGGCGATCGGTTTTGAGCGCTCAGAGCGCGTCGGCGACGATCAAGAAGCGATCGAAAAGATGTTCACGCCGGAATTTCGCAATCGTCTGGACGCCATCATCCCGTTCGCCAACTTGTCGCCTAAGGTCATGACCCGGGTGGTCGACAAGTTCGTCATGGAACTGGAAGTGCAACTGTCTGAGCGCAACGTCACCATCGAACTGACCGACGAAGCGCGCGCGTGGCTGGGCAAAAAGGGCTACGACCGTAACTTCGGCGCACGTCCCTTGGGCCGCGTTATTCAAGAGCACATCAAACGCCCGTTGTCCGAAGAATTGCTGTTCGGCACCTTGACCAACGGCGGCATCGCGCAGGTTAAGGTCGAAGACGGCAAGATCGCGTTCGCGTATCCCGAACCCGCACCCAAAGCACCGCCGAAAAAGCGCAGCAAGCCCAAAGGCGGTCCTAAAGGTGGCCCCCAAGGCCCTAAGGGCCCCAAAGGCCCCAAAGGCCGTGACAAGGGCGGCTTGCCGGTCAAAGCCGGGCGCTCCCCGGTACCAGCGGTGGTGAAATAATCCACACTTAAATTTTTCCAAAACGTTCACAAACAGCTCCCCTTTTGCGTTCAGCAAAGGGGGAGATTGAGTGATGCATTCTTGCCTTTTGGTTTAAGTTAAGTCCTTAACCATCTGATAATATTGAAAATGCATCTGATATCTCTTCCGTTGTTGAGCAACATCTCGATCGGAGGAAAACATGAGCATCAATGTTTATAAGGGCCGCAAGTTCAACGCCAACCACCAACTGGCGATTTTGCTGACACGCCACCTCGGCATTGATGGCGCTTGCCAAGAAGCCCGTAAAAACGGCTGGGATGCTGTGTTGGCGGCGCTCACCGAGCAAAAAGCGATTGTCACTTTACCGGGCTAGTGCTGGGTTGGTTATTGCGCGCCGACAACGGGGCAGGCTGTCTCGCCGACGATGCGTGTCAGGCCCGGGCCGCGAAACGGCAGTGGCTGAACGGTGCCGCTGGGAATGTTGTATTCGCGCACATTCGGAACACCGGTGCTCTGACCGGGGCGGCGGCGTTCGATCTTTACGGTGACGCAGGCGTCGCAGGTGTTGCGCACAGCCTCGCGCCCCGCACCGTCACGCAGCATGCGGGCACAACGGCTCAGCGACATGGCCTCGGCCACAGTTGCGAACGCCAAGACGCTCAGCACCGTCAATACGATCAATGTGGAAAGATTCGCCATGACCAATCTTATCAAAGGCGGTCGGTTTGGCGATAGGGGCTTTCTTCCAGCAACAATTCACGCTCATGGGTGATGGCGCGTCGTTCGTGGTCGAGAAACTGCGCCACCGCCTTGCGAAACCCGCCATCGGGGATGAAGTGGGCGGAATGGGTCAGCACCGGCACGTAGCCGCGCGCGATTTTGTGCTCGCCCTGGGCCCCGGCCTCGACCCGCGCCAAACCAAGCTCGATGGCGGCGTCGATGGCTTGGTGGTAACAAACCTCGAAGTGCAGATAACGGATGTCCTCTTTACAGCCCCAATAGCGGCCATACAGCGCGTCCGACCCGATGAGGTTGAGCGCACCGGCGATGATGTCGCCACCCCGCGATGCCATCACCAGCATCACCCGCTCCGCCATGCGTTCGCCCAACAGCTGGAAAAAATCGCGGTTCAGATACGGCTGGCCCCATTTGCGGGTGCTGGTGTCGAGATAAAAGCCGTACAACGCATCCCAGTGCTCAGGCCGAATGGCGTCGCCGCTAAGCCGTTCGATGCTCACGCCGTTGTTTTCCGTGGCGATGCGGCGTTCCTTTTTCAGCGCCTTGCGCTTGCGCGAGGTGAGCACGCTTAAGAAATCGTCGTAACAGCCGTAGCCGCAGTTGTGCCAATGGTATTGCAGGCCGACGCGCGAAAGATAGCCCGCGTCCTTGAACACATCCACATCATCGTCAGGGATGAAGTTCGCATGCAGGCTCGACAGCCCCGCACCTTGCGCCGCGCCCGCCATGGTCTCGCTCAGGCTGCGTTTGAGGTTTCTGCGCAAAGTCGTGTTGAGATCGCCGCGCACCAGCAAGCGTGGCCCGCTCACCGGCGTGAACGGCACGCCAGCCATCAATTTGGGGTAATAACTGCCGCCGGCGCGCTCATAAGCCTCCGCCCAGCCCCAGTCGAACACGTACTCGCCCATGGAATTGCTTTTAAGATACAACGGCGAAGCGGCCAACAGCGCGCCGCCGTCTTCCTTGATCAAGACATGACGCGACGACCAACCGGCCTCAGCGCACACGCAGCCGGCATCTTCCAGGCTGGACAAGAAAGCATGGCTGAGAAACGGGTTTTCCCCGCCCGTGCAGGCATCCCACTGCTGAGGCGAAATATCGCTCAACCGTTCCACCACCGATATGTCGAATTGTTCGCTTCCATCAGGCATGGGCTAGAGATGTGGACAAGATTGGTCTGAGACAAGGGAAAGGTTTATGGGCTTTGTTGAAGTGAATCTGAAGAGATATCTATGTACATCATATTTATTATAATTTGATCCTTGATTAAGTGAGAACTCATAGGTAGTGTTTGGCATCATTTATAATCGTTTTGCATGTCACGGTAGCTCGTTTGTGGTCTTTATGTGCACGTAACGGTCGTTCGTCGTCTATTTTGACGCCGCTTGTTCTTGTGGGGGCTTTTTTGTCACTTTGGGGAACGGCTGCATGTACGCAAGTGGTCCTTAAGGGCAGCGATCATACCGAGATTACAAATCACTTGGGCGTTCTAAGCCTCAAGGTCGATGCACAAAATAAGCCGTTGTACGTACAAACAACAGGTGTTGGTGCGATTCTCGGCCAGAATAATTTCAATATTGGTTATTTAGAACAAGTTATGGTCGTGTTCCCTGATGGTGACGATTGTCGCGTTGTTTTTGTCGTTGAGAAGGCCAGGGACGCTGAGAGGTTACTTAGTTTTTTTCGTGAATCTAAAATTGATCTTACAAACATCTGTGTGACAGGAGATGGAATATGAAGATAGATAAGTTCACGGTTAAGTTATCGGTAATTTGTGCAGTGATTGTGGTTTCTGGCTGCTCTTCTGACATGAATACGCCATTGCTCTTTGCCTCGTCCCAAACGATTGGTTTGTCTGTTTCTTCATCAGCAACAGAGAACCAAGGCGCAGATATAACATTTGGGTACAAAAACCGTGATTTTGCACTCGTTCCAACGATGGCAAAGGGCATCACTGGGGCCCCTGTCGAAATCCGGGCTTGTTATCGCGTGGGGGTAAATGTGGGCGATGTTGCGGACTGCGGAAAGGGCAACAGCCAAAACGGTGACTCGAGCCCGAAAGAGCAGAACCCGCAGGTCAGGGATAATATTTCTTATTTGCAGGGCGCTGCGAACGCCCAAGATGCGAATTTACTGCAGATGATAGCTGATAGATCTGCTCAATCTCCTGCGGCTCTTCCCATGCCGAGGGGCGGGAGCTTTTCGCCAGATATCATACGACCAATGGCCGTGCCAATTCCGTTGGTAGAACCGGATAATAAGGGCGAAAAGGCTATTTCTATAAAAACTGGGGATGCTGCCGGCGCTGCCGACGCTCAAAACAACGACAAGACAATTCTGGCGGCGCGCGGTAATGCTGCTGAATCCGTTCGCGACTCATTGTCTGTGTTCAGTTCGTTTGATGCCAAATCCGACGTCAAAGGTGGTGAGGTCGGTATTACACTTGGAAAAGCTTTTGCAACCGGCGTTGCGGCCCAGCACCTGACAGAAGGGATGAATTTTTACATCCAATACAAAGGCCAAGCCCTTGTTTCTGGTGCAAAGGCTACAGCAAAGGGCGAATGCATTCGCGCCCTCACCGCTGCGATGGGGGAAGGAAAAGTGACGGCAGACGCCCTAACGGCCTGTAAGAGCTAATCTTCTGCCTCACTCCACCTCAAACATGCCCTCGACCTCGACCGCGACGCCGAGGGGTAGGGTGTTGACGCCGACGGCGGCGCGGGCGTGTTTTCCGGCGTCGCCGAACACCTCGGCCATCAGGTCCGATGCGCCGTTGATGACTTTGGGCTGATCGGTGAAATCCGCCGTGCTGTTGACGAAACCGCCCAGGCGCACCACCCGTTTGACGCGGTCCAAGTCGCCGCCGCACGCTGCGTTCAGTTGCGCGATGAGGTTGAGGCCGCACAGCTTGGCGGCGTCGTAGGCTTGTTCGGTGGTGAAGTCTTCACCGACCCGACCGATGTATTTCAGCTCGCCATTTTCCAGCGTGATTTGACCCGAAATCACCACCAAATTGCCGGTTTGCACGTACGGCACGTAGTTTGCGGCGGGGGCTGCGGCTTGGGGCAGGCTCAGGCCAAGTTCGGCCAAGCGGGCGTGCACGCGGCTGGTGGGGTTTGCGGACATGGGAAACCTCTGAAAATCAATGAAGGGATGCGCTTGGCGGTACTCTACCCCATCGCCCGCGCACATCACAAGCAGCCCTGGATAATCCGTTTGTTCAGGTTGTCCTCCGTCAGTTGGATTACACCTAAAGAGTACTAAAAATCAGCAAACGACACCCCATATAGTATGTGGGGCCTCAGCGTTTTGCTAAGGAAAGCACATGCCGAATATCTTGATTGTCGACGACGACGATGACATTCGCCGCTGGGTGACGGCGGTGCTGTCGGCGCGCGACTACAGCGTGGTGGGGGCGGAAAGCTCAGAAAACGTGGTCCGTCAGCTGTTGACCGGGGACATCGACCTGGTGTTGATCGACTATCACATGCCGGAACAAGATGGCTTGTCGCTTTTGCGCGACATTCGCGCCATGCGCATCTCCACGCCATGCATCATGTTGACCTTCGACAGTTCCCAAGCGGTGGCGGTGGAATGCTTTCGCAATGGTGCGGTGGATTTTGTCGCCAAACCCATCGACCCCGATTATTTGAGCATCGTCGTTCAGCGGGCCTTAGATGTGCATGCGGGAACCCTTAAAAACATGGCGTATCGGGCGCTGGGCTATGTTCAGCACAAAAAAGACTGCACCCACTTTGACAATCCGCAAACCTGCAGCTGCGGCCTGCGCAGCGTGATTGAAAACATCCAAGATTTTTAAGTTTTGAACGATCAGCGCTTGCGCAAAGCGCCGCCTGTGCGTTACATGCCGCCAATAGTGATTTTCAGTTGGAGGACTTAAGCGTGTTTGCGGTAAACGAATATTTCGACGGCAACGTCAAATCGATCGCTTTTAAAGGCGAAAACCTGCCCGCAACCGTCGGCGTGATGGCACCTGGCGATTACGAATTTTCCACCAGTCAAAAAGAAGTCATGACGGTGGTGTCCGGCGCGCTGACGGTCAAACTTCCGGGCGCGGACGATTGGCAGACCTTTACGTCCGGCGCGGCGTTTGAAGTGGCGGCGGATCAGAGCTTCCAGCTCAAAGTCGAACACGACACCGCTTACCTCTGCACCTACGAATAGGGCCGGATAAGGCAGATTAACGTGCGCGGCTGCTGCGGCGTCAGTTGATCACGCGCCAGCTGCCGTCGGCTTGGCGGCATGCGGTGCCGGTGGCTTTTTGCTCTTCGCCATTGATGGTGACGAATTGCTCGAACTCGCGGCAATAGTTGCCGTCGCCGCTTTTGTAAGTGCGCGTCGGGGTGACGGTGCCGCTGTGGCCGCTGTCGGGGTTGCGCCAGCTGGATGTTGCGCCGGTTTTGGTGTGTTCCAAAGACGCTTGGCTGGTGCGTTCCATCATCATGCGGTCGGTGTTGTCGAGCGAACGGCCGATCGAGGACCCAGCGATTGCGCCAATGATTGCGCCCGCACCTGTGGCCCACAATTGGCCTTCACCACCGCCGACTTTAGAGCCGAGAAGACCGCCCAAAACCGCGCCGGTGACGGCGCCAAGGGTTTCTTTTTGACCGGACTGCTGGGTGGTGTCGCAGCCAGCGCCCACCAACGCCACCGAAAGGACCACGGGTATCCAAATCCGTTTCATATCGACCTCCTGTTTTCGGTCGTTTTTGTGATCGTTTACTATCTCACCATTGTACGACTTTTTTGTGACGCCGTTAATCGTTCGTCTGCTCTAGGTTGTTATGGCTGCCGTCGCAAAAGGGTTGATCGTGGGTCCGTTTGCACATGCAAAGCCACGCTTCGCCGGACTTTTGTGCGGTGAAGAGTACCGGGCGGTGGTCGCTGCCTTTGTGTGATCCGTCGCAGTACGGTTGCGTTTTGGATCGCCCGCAGCTGCACCAGGCGTACTTTTTTCCCGCTTCCAAGACGACTTCGACGGGTTGGGTGTCGGCGATTTCAGGTTTGCTCATGGGCTTGGTCTCCTGATTGTAAATACGGGGGGTGCCTTTGTGAATCCTTGCCAATGCTTTATATGGGGAAGGGCAGGGACAATAAAAACCTCATAGGACGGACGACATGACGAAAGCACCATCGATTCTCTTTGTTTTGGCCGTTGCGGGACCGATGGTGTTGCTCAACGCCCCGGCGCACGCTCAGTCCGGTTCTGATGGGGTTGAAACGCCCAAGGAATTGTTCGAAGGCGCCACCCGCATGGCGATGAAGGCATTGGAATTGCTGATCAAAACCTTGCCCCAGTACGAACCGCCGGTGGTGTTGAAAAACGGTGATATCTTGATCAAGCGCAAACGCACGAACGATGCGCCGGGCGAGCCGGGTGGCAGCGCGCGCCCGGATGAGCACCGCATCTAAGTTCAGCCGACAGCTGCCCGCATCGCCCCCGCATCACCCCCCGCATTTCCAGGGCGATGCGGTATACTAACGGCTGTGAGAATCGAGTGTAGGCGATGGCTTTTTTCGGGGGAGGTCTCGGGCGATGAGGGTTCAATTCAGATGGATGCTGATGGCGTTGGTGCTGGCCTTTGGCGGGTCGCATTTTGTCGCCGTGTCGCCAGCTTGGTCTCAGGTGCGGCCCGGAAGTTTGGAAGAAGAGCTGTTCAACAGCGTGCGCAACAAAGACCTGAACGGTGTGCGCGCGGCGCTCAACGCGGGTGCGAACGTGTTCGCCACCGACATGTTGGGCAATCGCGCCGCCGACGTTGCGGTCGATCTCAGCCAGTTCGACATCGCCCATTATCTGTTGTCGGTGATGGATCACCGCCGCGCTGCGCAAAAACAGGCGGCGGCGCAAAAGCCGACTGTTGAACTGGTGCAACCCGCAGCGCCGGTTGTTCCACCCGTTGTGCGTACCGCCCCGCCGCCGGTTGTCGCCCCGCCGGCCCTAACACCGCCTCAACCCACCGGTCCCAACCCGTTCGCGGTGACGACACGGCCGTCCGCACCGCCCTCATCACCGCCCTCAACAGTGGTCAGCTTGAGCAAGCCGCAGCTGCGCATGGCCGGGGCGAAGCCGAGCACACCAGCGCCCGCCAAACCGGCCCCGCTGGCGACGCCGCCAGCTGAGCCGCAGTCGACCCTATACGTTAAGCCCACAGTTGCTGAGGTTGCTCCTCAGAGTGTGTATGTCGCGCCGTCCAAGCCGGTCGCCGAGCCTGCACCAGCTCCACAGCCTGCGCCTCTAACCGTTCCCGTTCCTGCGGTTCCGGTACCGGTCGCCGATCCTGTGCCCGATGTAGCCGCTGAACCGGACCCCGAACAAGACCAGAGCTGGTTTAGCCAAATGACCAGTTTGTTCAGCAGTGATGATGAGCCCGAGCCTGCACCTGAGCCTGAGCCCGCAACCACAGAGGTCGCGGCGATTGCGGTTCCGGTGCCAGCCAAGCCCGTAGCACCGCAACCGCGACCATCCAATCGCAGCAGCTTGCAGCTCACAAGTGCGTTGATGCTGGGCAAAGCGCCGCCGTCCAAGCCTGAGGCCAAGCCCGCCAGCATGCACGCGCCCGCCGACTGGCCGTGCGTCAACAAAGGGCGCTGGGGGATCGTGTGCTTGGAAGCGGTTGAGTGGCCGATTGATATCCGGGCTCACTTCGACACCCCCAACAACACCTTGTATCGGGGCCGCAAAGTGATGGTCGGCTATGAGGACGGGCGCGCCGATTTTTTCTACGCGGTGTTTAAGTCCAGCAGTTTCAAGACCTTGGTGGAAGCCTTCAGCCAACGCTTAGGCTCGCCCGATACGGCCCACAACCGCCAAATCAAGCCGTTTCAAAAGCTGCTTGAGATCAACCCGGTGCGCGCATGGTACGCCATCGATCCGGGCACCGGGCGCGAGATGATCTTGGAACTGTCCATGTTCGAAGATCAAAGCTCGACCTTCCCGGTGATGGACGAAGGCGCGATCAAGCTCACCTACAGCGGTGAAGACAGCGTGTTCCGCTACACCAGCCCGATGGAATTGCAGCGGTTCAATTGAGTGCGAGTCGCCTTAGGTTTTCTGTAAGTGGGTAGGTCACAAATGTGATTGTGCTTTTGTCAATTCAGCCATTTAACTTGTTATTCAGTGAGCAAGCAAAGCCCCGAGGTTACTCGAGAGCTTTGCTTGTCAAACTTAGCCGTTACATGGCGGAGACCACCGTTTAATAAGGTCGGCTTCTTCAATCAACCTAGCCTGTTCGCCATAATGATTATCATGAACATGGATATGTGTTGCTCCATGCCTTGTAATCATTTCCATTTTGTGGTGGTCGTTAAACCTTTCACTAAGGTCTTTGGTTTGACCAATGTAAATTGGTGCCCACATCCCTGGTTTTGTTTCCTTGGAAAAGACATAATTTCCAGGAAGGGAATTAAAGTTTGTACCAATTTCATAGATGTCAAACTTGTATTTAGCACCACTAGAACCGGGCCAATTGATAGTCATCTTGCTCATGTTAAATCTCCTTGAGAGCAAGAGATCAGCGTTGACTTAAGAAGCAGAATCATTGGATAACACCAATAGACAGTTTATCTGTTCTCGTCCCCACGCTGTTCTCAAAATATGCGGGGCGCGACACGAAAGGCCGGGGGGGCAAACCCCGGCTTTTTTTGTGTTAGTCACATTTCAAATTTTCAAATTCATCCGTCCTTTTGTTGGTTCACTGTTTGTTCAATTCTGCTTCAAAAGGGGAGGGCGCAGCGGTTGCCCGCTAGACGCCCCCTAAGTGATCCAGGGAGGAGTTCTGGATCTCGGGAGTGGAGGGCATTAAGCCCTCCACAATTTCTATTCCCCTTTTGCGGACTGTGAAGCGGCGCTCTTACGAGCAGCCGGTCGTGCCTCCACAGGTGTCGCACTTCAAGCAGGTGCCGTTGCGCACCAGGGTGAAGTTGCCGCATTCGGGGCAGCTGTCGCCTTCGTAACCGCGCATGCGCGCTTCGCGCACGCGTTCCATGTGGATATCGACGGTTTCGACCAAGGTGGTTTCGACGTTCATCGATCCGCCCGCTTCGGCCATGCCGCCGGAAACCGATTGGGGAACGCTGGCCGAGGCCTGTCCGCCGCCTGCTGCCGCAACCGCTTGGTTGGCTTCGGCGACCGCCGGTTGGGGCTGGGCTTTTTTGTCCGCGGCACCACCTTTGATGACGGTGAGCTTTTGCGAACGCACGAAGCCTTGAGAGGTCAGCTTTTCAACCGCGTTGATGGCGTCTTCGACCATGTCCATGTCGCTTTCGTCATGGCCGGCACCCATGGCGTCGGGCATCAGGTCGGCAGGCTTGGCGTGGGCCAAGTCGCTGCGTGCCAGATAGCTGACCGCCAGTTCGCGGAAGATGTAATCCAGGATCGAGGTCGACATCTTGATGGTTTCGTTGCCTTCGACCAAGCCAGACGGCTCGAAGCGGGTGAAGGTGAACGCTTCGACGAACTCTTCCAGCGGCACGCCGTATTGCAGGCCGATGGAAATGGCGATGGCGAAGTTGTTCATCAAAGAGCGGAACGCCGCGCCTTCTTTGTGCATATCGATGAACACCTCACCGATGCGACCGTCGTCGTATTCACCGGTGCGCAGGTACACCTTGTGGCCACCGACGATGGCTTTTTGGGTGTAGCCTTTGCGACGATCGGGCAGCTTTTCGCGATCGATCATGCGCTCGATCACACGCTCGGTGATGATTTCGGTGCGCGCGGCGGCGGCGGCGTTGTCGTTGTAAGCTTCGGACAGGGTTTCGTCTTCGTCGTCCAAGTCCTCGTCGATCAAGGCCGCTTGCAGCGGCTGGCTCAGTTTGGAGCCGTCACGATACAGCGCGTTGGCTTTCAAACCCAATTGCCAAGACAACATGTAGGCGTCTTTGCAGTCATCGACGGTGGCGTCGTTGGGCATGTTGATGGTTTTGGAAATCGCGCCGGTGATGAACGGCTGGGAGGCCGCCATCATGCGGATGTGGCTTTCGACGCTGAGCACGCGTTTGCCGATGCGACCGCAAGCGTTGGCGCAATCGAACACCGACAGGTGCTCATCGGCCAAGTGCGGCGCACCTTCGAGCGTCATCGCGCCGCATACATAGGTGTTGGCGGCTTCGACGTCGTCCTTGGAAAAGCCCAAGTGCGCCAACATGTCGAACGACAGATCGTCGAGATGGCTGGCGTCCAGGCCCAGAACCTGGGTGCAGAACTCTTCGCCCAGCGACCATTTGTTGAACGCGAACTTGATGTCGAACGCGTCTTTCAAGGCGACTTCCAACGCGCCGAGGGTTTCTTCGGTGAAGCCTTTGGCGATCAAAGCGGCGTGATTGATGGCACCGTCGAAGTTCTTCAACGAGCTGTGGCCCAAAGCATAGCGTTCGATGCTTTCGACTTCCGCTTCGCTGTAGCCAAGACGATCGAGCGCGGCGGGAACCATGCGGTTGATGATCTTGAAGTAACCGCCACCGGCGAGCTTTTTGAACTTCACCAGGGCGAAGTCCGGCTCAATCCCGGTGGTGTCGCAATCCATCACCAGACCGATGGTGCCGGTCGGGGCGATCACCGTGGTTTGGGCGTTGCGATAGCCGTGCAGTTGCCCCAATTCCAAGGCGTTGTCCCAAGCTTCGCGAGAAGCCGCGACCAGTCCGCCGTCGGGGCAGCTGTCGACATCCAACGGCACCGGCAGAACCGAAAGGCCTTCGTAGCCGGTGGCTTCCGAATGGGCCGCGCGGCGGTGGTTGCGGATCACCGTGAGCATCGCTTCGGCATTTTTCTCATAACCCGGGAAGGCCCCCATTTCGCGGGCCATTTCCGCCGACGTGGCGTAAGACACGCCGGTCATCAGGGCGGAGATCGCACCACAGATGGAACGGCCTTCGTCACTGTCGTAAGAATGACCGGCTGCCATCAAGAAGCCGCCGATGTTGGCGAAGCCCAGACCCAGCGTGCGGTATTCGTAAGAACGTTGAGCGATTTCGGCGGACGGGAATTGCGCCATCAACACTGAAATTTCCAACGTCACGGTCCACAAACGCACCGCGTGTTCAAATGCCGGAACGTCGATGGATGCGTCGGGGTTTTGGAAGGTGTGCAGGTTCAATGAAGCCAAGTTGCACGCCGTGTCGTCCAAGAACATGTATTCCGAACACGGGTTGGAGGCATTGATGCGTCCAGATTCGGGACACGTGTGCCATTCGTTGATGGTGGTGTCGTATTGAATGCCGGGATCCGCGCAGGCCCAAGCGGCGTGACCGATGTTTTCCCACAGGTCGCGTGCTTTGATGCGCTTGTGCACGTCGCCGTTGGTGCGACGGATCAATTCCCATTCGCCGTCTTGCAGCACGCGCTCCAAGAAGTCGTTGGTGATGCGCACGGTGTTGTTGGAGTTCTGACCGGCGACGGTCATGTAGGCTTCCGAATCCCAATCGGTGTTGAATTCGGGGAAGTCGATTTCGTTGTAGCCTTGCTTGGCGAACTGGATCACGCGTTGGACGTAGTTTTCCGGGATCGATGCGCGGCGTGCGGCCAAGATGGCCTTTTTCAGCGCCGGGTTTTCTTTGGGATCGAAACGGTTTTCATCATCGCCGTCCGCGCCGCCGTGACATGCTGCCATCACCGCGTTCATGTGCTTGGACACGGTTTTGGAACCGGTGACCAGTGCGGCGACTTTCTGTTCTTCGGTGACTTTCCAATTGACGAAGTTTTCGATGTCGGGGTGATCGACGTCGACCACCACCATTTTCGCCGCACGGCGCGTGGTGCCGCCGGACTTGATCGCGCCCGCAGCGCGGTCGCCGATTTTCAAGAAGCTCATCAAGCCCGAAGACTTGCCGCCACCCGAAAGGGGCTCATTTTCAGCGCGCAGGTTGGAGAAGTTGGTGCCGGTGCCGGAACCGTATTTGAACAGACGCGCTTCACGCACCCACAAATCCATGATGCCGCCTTCGCCGACCAAATCGTCGCCGATGGACTGAATGAAGCAGGCGTGGGGCTGGGGGTGTTCGTAGGACGACTTGGATTTCACCAGCTTGCCGGTTTTGAAATCCACGTATTGATGACCTTGGGCAGGGCCGTCGATACCGTAAGCCCAGTGCAGGCCGGTGTTGAACCACTGCGGAGAGTTCGGTGCGGCCATCTGCTTGCACAGCATATAGCGCATTTCGTCAAAGTAGGCGGAGGCGTCTTCTTCAGCGTCGAAATAGCCGCCTTTCCAGCCCCAATAGGCCCACGTGCCGGCCAAGCGGTCGAACACTTGCTTGGCGCTGGTTTCCGAGGTCGAGCGATCGTCGGCGTCGAGCTTTTTCAGCGCCGCTTTGTCGGGTTCCGCGCGCCACAGGAATTCAGGCACGTCTTTTTCTGCGACGGGCTTGAGTGCGGCGGGAACACCGGCTTTGCGGAAATACTTTTGTGCGATGACGTCACAGGCCACCTGGGACCAGGACGCCGGAGCCTCCATATCGTCCAGTTGGAACACGACCGAGCCATCCGGATTGCGGATCTCGCTCGACGTGGAACGGAATTCGATGTTGTCGTAAGGCGATTGGCCTTGTTTGGTGAAGTGACGCTGAATACGCATATGAGCCCAGACCCCAGGTTCTTGTGGTTGCTTACAGTGGTGTATGGATAGGAGACACGAGGCATCCCCCTAACTCCCCCCAGATTGCCCCGAAATGGCCGTTTGTAACGGCTCTATGGCTCGACTTGGTGGTTTTGCACTACCAAGTGTGTCGCCAGTGACGGTGCGGCACTATATGTAGCTCAAGACGGGTTAAGGCTCAATGAATCTTCTCATCATCTGGCACAAAAAATTGTGCATAAAACTCTACTAGCCTCTAAATGTTGTGGTGTTTCAGTGCATTGTGAACGGCGGATTATATTTTGCTTGAGCCGGAATTTTTCAGACTAATCCGTTTCATCTAGGCGGGCGGCTAACGCCGTGCTGCGCCTAGGAAAAGCGCCACAAAAGTGCAATCAACGGCGAGATCGGCACGTTGGACACGACTGTTGCGGTGCTGAAATGACCGGGTGAGAATCGATTACATTTGATTTAGCTTATATAAACGAGGGCCTTGAGCGTTTCCCATTGTGTTCGATCCTCTAGACGAACAGGGGTGCTCATGCGATAAAAGTGCCGCTCATTCATCTTGGGGATTCCTTCAAGATGAGGCCCAAGATTAGGGCAGGGCACACAGTTCATATATGTGGAGACGCTCGACCCATGGATATCGGCAGTATCGGCACGCATCTTTACACCATGCTCAGCGGTGAGCAGGTGGGCTCCGACGAATTCGGCAACAAGTACTATCGCAACAAGACCAAGCTCAACGGTCGCGAACGGCGCTGGGTGATTTTCAAAGGCGATAAGGAAGCGTCGAAAATTCCCCCCGAATGGCACGCGTGGATCCATCATACCGCCGATGCGCCGCTTTCCGAAGCCGCCGCCCAGCCCGAAGACTGGCAGCAGACCCATATTCCCAACCTGACCGGCACGCTCAACGCGTATCGTCCCCAAGGCAGCGACCAGCGTGGCGGCACGCGCGCGCCGAGCACTGGCGACTACGAATCCTGGTCGCCCTAAAACGGAAACCGCAGATCATGCGCAACAACGACAATCGCGATACCCTGGTGGGCGGACTGGTGATGCTGGTGGTGGTGGCGCTGTTCGCCGTGTCTTATGGCGGCAAAGACCTCAGCGCCCAGGCCAACGTCGGCAATTATCCGGTCACGGCGGTGTTCAACCGCGTCGATGGCTTGTTCGAAGGCGACGAGGTGCGCTTGGGCGGGATTCGCATCGGCACGGTGGGTGCGCAGGAATTGGATAAACACTTTCGCGCCGTGGTGACGTTGAACATCGACAGCGCCGTTGAAGTGCCGATCGACAGTGCCGCGGCGATCCACACCGACGGATTGTTCGGATCGAAATTCGTGGTGTTCGAACCGGGTGTGGAAGAGGAACTTCTCACGGCGGGCGATAGCATCCAATACACCCAAGGTGCTGTGATCGTGAGCGAGCTGTTGGGTTTGATCATCGACGAAGGCAAGGCGCGCAAAGACAAGGCCGCCGCGGATAAAGCCGCGAACAACACCCCGTTACAAGAACAAGGAAACTGACCATGGGCCGCAATGCGATTGAAACCGTGATGGGCGCCGCCGTTTTGCTGGTCGCGGCGGTGTTCGTGTACTTCGCTTACAACACCGCGCAAATCAAGGCGGTGACGGGCTATGAGGTCACCGCGCGGTTCTTCAAGATCGGCGGTCTGGGCAAAGGTTCCGACGTGCGCATCAGCGGCATCAAGGTCGGCACCGTGGTGTCCAACACGCTTGATCCGGTGACCTTCGACGCGGTGGTGACCATGTCCATTCGTCCCGACATCAAGCTGTCCACCGACACCGTCGCGACGATCGCGTCGTCGGGCATGTTGGGCGACAAGTACGTGATGCTGTTGCCGGGTGAAGGCACTGAACAGCTTGCGGTCGGCGGTGAAATCACCAAAACCAAAGACTTCCGTTCGCTCGAAGATCAAGTCGGCGAAATCATCTTCCTCGCCACCGGCGGCGACGAGGAACAATAAGAACTCCCGGCATGCTTATGCTGCAGTGCAAAAGATGACGGTTGCCATATCCAGGCGGTTTGCGTAGATAGTTACTCTTCCCCAGGTAATCAAAGAGACCGTCTCATGATCAAAGCACAGCAAACGTGGAGCCCTGAAACCTACTTAAGGCACGGGGCGTTCGTCTCCGTACTTGGCGAACCGGTGGTGCAGGTCCTGGCCCCAAAAGCCGGTGAACGCATTCTCGATTTGGGTTGCGGCGAGGGCATCCTCACCGAAAAAATCATCGAAAGTGGCGCGGACGTGCTGGGCATGGACAACAGCGCCGAACTGATCGAAGGCGCACAGCATCGCGGTTTGAAAGTGGTGTGCATGGACGCGCTGGACATGAGCTTCGAAAACGAATTCGATGCGGTGTTTTCCAACGCCGCGCTGCATTGGATGAGCCCGTTGTCGAAAGTGTTCGAAAACGTCTATCGCGCGTTGAAACCCGGCGGGCGGTTTGTCGCCGAAATGGGCGGCGCGGGCAACATTCAAACCATCCGCATGGCGTTGTACAATGCGCTGATCAAACGCGGCATCGATCCGGCGCTTTATGACCCGTGGTCATATTTAGGCGACAGTTCCGCCAAAATGATGTTGCAACGTGTGGGCTTTGAGACCCGTTCGGTGACGTTGATCCGTCGCCCGACCGACTTACCCGGAGACATTGGGCCGTGGTTGGAAACCTTTGCCGGCAGCTTCATGCAGGCGGTGCCGCAAGACCAGCACCCCCAGCTGATCGACGAAGTGCGCGACGCGTTGCAGTCGCAACTGTTCGATCCGCACAACAAATGGGTCGCCGATTATGTGCGCTTGCGGTTCAAAGCGGTGAAGCCTGGATGATGAAACGTTTGCAGACCGGATTGATGGTGTTCTTCTCGCTCATGTGGGCGAGCGCTGCCATGGCGGAACCCTATGAAACCGCCGTTCTGCAAGGCTTGGATAAAGTCACCGCGCGGGTCACCACGTTGGAAGCGAACCTTGGCGACGTGGTGCGCTTCGGCACCTTGGAAATCATCGTGCGCACTTGCGACAAACGCCCACCCGAAGAAACCCCCGAAAGTGCTGCGTTCCTCGACGTCTGGGAAGTGCGCCCGGGCGAAGCGGCGTTGGGCCTGTTTCGCGGCTGGATGTTCGCCTCAAGCCCCGGCCTCAATGCGTTGGAACACCCGGTCTACGACGTGTGGCTCAAAGACTGCGCGAACAAGCTTTCGATTTCCGAAGACAGTTCCGCACCTGAGGGTTCCGTCGGGAACTGAGCGTCGACGGTGAAGGCGCGTTCCAGGCGATCGAGATACTCTTGTCCGGCGATTTCCACGCCACCCATGCTGATCAGGTGTTCGGTGATGAACTGGGTGTCGAGCAGTGCATAGCCACCCATGCGCAGCCGTGCGACCAGATGCACCAGCGCGACTTTCGAGGCGTTGGTGCGGGTTGAAAACATGCTTTCGCCCATGAACGCGCCCTTGAGGCTGATGCCATATAGACCACCGACGAGCTCACCCTGTTGCCAGCATTCGACCGAATGGGCCAGGCCCAGCTGATGCATTTCGATGTAGGCGCGCATGATCTCGTCGTTGATCCAGGTGCCCATTTTGCCGTCTTGACCGGGGCGGGGCTGGGCGCAGGCTTCGATGACGTCGGCGAAGGCTTGATCGGCGGTGACCTCGAACTCACCCCGGCGCAGCACTTTGCGCAGCGATTTCGACACGTGCAGGCCGTCTAACGGCAACACCCCGCGCATTTCCGGATCGACCCAAAAGATGGTCGGATCGTCGCGCGCTTCGGACATGGGAAACACCCCTGCGGCGTACGCGCGTACGAGGATTTCAGGCGTCAGTCTGTGCGGTCCGGGGATCGGGCGTGCGGCCATGTGGGCAGGGGTCCGTGAACGAAATTACGCGAGCTTTATTCCCAATATAGGTCGGGTGCGGGCGCATTTCATCCACGATGATTGTTTGCGTGCGCCCCGAACCAAATGCTAGCCTTAAAGCAATCACTCATCGATGAAAAGGGAGAGCCGCATTATGCCCAAGCTGGTTCGATTTTTGTTGATTCACGCCGCGATTGGCTTTGGCCTCGCGTTTGTATTTGTCGCGACATTGGTGGCATTCGACACCGGCGGTCTGCGTACCTTGATGATGAATTCCGATGTGGGGATCGTCGCGTTTTTGCTGCTGGTGTTTTTGAACGGCTTGACGTTCGGCAGCGTGCAGATCGGTGTGGCAGTGATGCTGTTGGGTGAAGAGGATGGCGACCACGACGAGGGCGGGGGCGGGGATCGCCTGTGGAACCGGGCTTGGGCCCATGTCCGCGCGTGGCTGGCGCCGCCGCCGAAACGTGTCGCGGTCACCATCCCTTCAAAGCAAAAGCATCGCTGAGCGCTTTAGCGCATCAGTTCGATGTGGCCAGAACCATATCGCCCAAGAAAAACATCCAGCTCAGCATCACAGCGCCGATGGCGATGAACAGCAAGGGCAGGTTGTCACTTCCGAGACTCCAAATGAAGGCGGCGACTTTCGACATTCTTTTTCTCCTAGAGAGATGTTTTGAAAGGCGGGGAGGTGCGCGGAAAATCTCATATATTAGAAAAATGTCAATTAAATTATCAGCCTATAACTAAGCGTGTAAAATCTTGATAATATTAATCTTTATGGTGGTGATTACGTGTGAATCGGCATGAAAAAGCCCCCGATCCGAAAGGATGCGGGGGCTTTGAAAATGGCGGGGGAAAGGCGTTTTAGGTCTCGTCCTCTTCCATGAAGTGTTCCAGCCAGTGGATGTCGTAATCGCCGTTGACCACGTCTTGGGCGTTGACCAGACGTTGATGCAGCGGGATGGTCGTTTTCAGCCCATCGATCACGTATTCCGACAACGCCCGACGCAAACGCATCAAGCATTCGTTGCGGTTGGTTCCGTGTACGATCAGCTTGGCGATCATGGAATCGTAGTGCGGCGGCACGCTGTAGCCGGTGTACAGCCCCGAATCGACCCGCACGCCCAAACCGCCCGGCGCGTGATAGATGCCGACCTTGCCGGGGCACGGCATGAACGTTACCGGGTCTTCGGCGTTGATGCGGCATTCGATCGCATGGCCGATGAACGGAATGTCTTTTTGCGTATAACCCAGCGGCGCACCGGCGGCGATGCGGATCATTTCGCGCACCAAATCCAGGCGGGTGATCATTTCCGTGACCGGGTGTTCGACCTGCAAACGGGTGTTCATTTCGATGAAATAAAAATTGCCGTCTTCATACAGGAACTCGATGGTGCCCGCCGAGCGATAGCCGATCTTTTTCACCGCTTCGGCGGCGATCATGCCGATTTCTTCACGCTGTTCTTTGTTCAGCGCGGGCGAGGGGGCTTCTTCCAAGACCTTTTGGTGGCGACGCTGCAAAGAGCAATCGCGCTCGCCTAAGTGCACCACGTTGCCGAAGTGATCGGCCAGCACCTGAATTTCGATGTGGCGCGGCTTGGTGAGGAATTTTTCGATATAGACTTCGCCGTTGCCGAACGCGCTTTCCGCTTCGGATCGTGCCGAACGATAAGCGAGCTCAAGATCGTCCGCCGTCGGCGCCATCTTCATGCCGCGACCGCCGCCACCGGCGGTGGCTTTGATGATCACCGGATAGCCCATGTCTTCACAGACCTTGACGGCTTCTTCGTACGTATCGACGCCGCCGTCCGATCCCGGAACCACAGGAATACCGGCTTTCATCACCGCCTCTTTGGCGGCGATTTTGTCGCCCATCAAGGTGATGTGTTCGGCGGTGGGGCCGATGAAGACAAAGCCGTGCTCTTCGACCATGGCGGCGAAGTCGGCGTTTTCGGACAAAAAGCCGTAGCCGGGATGGATCGCGTCCGCCCCCGAAATCTGAGCGGCGGACAAAATCGCCGCGACGTTGAGATAGCTGTCTTTGGCTGCGGGCGGGCCGATGCAGACGGCTTCGTCCGCCAAGCGCACGTGCATGGCGCTTTCGTCCGCCGTGGAGTGCACGGCGACGGTGCGGATGCCCATTTCGTGGCACGCGCGCAAAATGCGAAGCGCGATTTCACCCCGGTTGGCGATGAGGACCTTGTCGAACATGGATGCGTTGCCTCGCCGCTTATTCGATGATCATAAGGGGTTCGCCGAATTCGACCGGAGACCCGCTTTCGACCAAAAGGTTTTTCACCGTGCCGCTGCGCGGTGCTTTGATTTGATTGAAGACTTTCATGGCTTCGATCAGCAGGACCACTTGGCCTTCGGTCACCGTATCGCCGACGTTGACGAACGCGGCTGCGCCCGGCTCTGCCGCGGTGTAGGCGACGCCCACCATCGGCGAGGTCACCACGCCGGGATGATCGGCATGTGATGCCGGAGCGTCGGCTGCAACGGGGGCGGCGGCTGCGGGTGCAGCTGCTGGTGCGGCGGCGGCGACAACCGTACCGCCGCGCGCGACGCGTACGGTGAAATCGTCTTGGCCGATCTCGATCTCGGTCAGGCCGGTATCGTCCATAAGGCCGGCGAGTTTGCGGATCAGGTCGTCATCGACGTCAATTTTTTTGCTCATGAGCTCTTTATCTCACTTTTTGGTCAGCATGCGTGCAGCCGATTCCAACGCCATCTCGTAACCGAAGCCGCCAAAGCCACAAATCATACCTTGGGCCACTTTGGAAACATAGGAGTGATGGCGAAATTCCTCGCGCTGATGAATATTGGATAGGTGGACTTCGATCACCGGCAGGCTGACGGCTTTCAGCGCGTCCAGCAGCGCCACCGAGGTGTGCGTGTACGCACCCGCGTTGACGATCAGCAGGTCGTGCGTGTCGCGGGCTTGTTGAACCCAATCGACCAGCTGGCCTTCGGTGTTGGTTTGGCGAAATTCAATCTCCAGGCCCAGGCCGTCTGCGCGCGCACGGCAATCCGCCTCGATGCTCGCCAGCGTTTGTGCGCCGTAAACACCGGGTTCTCGCGTACCCAGAAGGTTGAGGTTCGGTCCGTTGAGGACCAAGACCTTGCCTGACATGTTTGAATTCCCCCTATGGAATGTCCAGGGTCTCAAAAAGATTAGACATCTAGGTTAGACGACAATCCCTTAAGAATGTATGCGCGGTTTATAGCACGCACAATCGCTTGTGGAATAGCGTCTTTGGCCTATGTTACAACGCAGAACACTAAAGCACCGCCAATATGGCGACATTATGGGTTAAAAACGGAAGGGCACAGGGGCATGCGTCTCACCATCAATGGCGAATCCCAGGATTTTGAAGCATCACTCACGGTTAACGAGCTGTTGAGCCGAATCGGTCTCGACCCCGCCAACGTCGCGGTCGAACGCAATTTGGAGATCGTGCCCAAGTCCACCTACGCCGAAACCCCGCTGGGCGACGGCGACAAGCTGGAAATCGTCCACTTCATCGGTGGCGGTGCGCCCGACAATGACAATCCGTGCCACGATCCCAACACCAAAGGCGATTGCTTTGAGGTCGCGGGCGAACAGTACTGGTCGCGCCTTTTGGTCGGCACCGGCAAATACAAAGATTTTGAAGAAACCAAAAAAGCCATCGAGGCTTCGGGTGCGGAAATCGTCACCGTGGCGGTGCGCCGCGTCAACGTCTCCAACCCCAAAGAGCCGATGTTGACCGATTACGTCGATCCCAAGACCTACACCTATTTGCCCAACACCGCAGGCTGCTTCAGCGCCGACGAAGCGGTGCGCACCTTGCGCTTGGCGCGCGAAGCGGGCGGCTGGGATTTGGTCAAGCTTGAGGTTCTGGGCGATCAAAAGACCTTGTATCCGAACATGCCCGAAACCCTGATCGCGGCGAAAACGCTGATTGATGAGGGCTTTAAGGTGATGGTCTACTGCGCCGACGATCCCATTCAGGCGAAAATCTTGGAAGAAATGGGCTGTGCGGCGATTATGCCGCTGGCGGCACCGATCGGTTCGGGCCTGGGTGTGCAAAACCCCATCTCCATCCGCATGATCATCGAACAGGCCAACGTGCCGGTTCTGGTCGACGCTGGTGTCGGCACCGCGTCCGACGCGGCAGTGGCGATGGAATTGGGCTGTGACGGCGTGTTGATGAACACCGCCATCGCCGAAGCCAAAGACCCCATCAAAATGGCCCGCGCCATGAAAATGGCCGTCGAAGCGGGCCGCCTGTCCTACTTGGCGGGTCGCATGCCGAAAAAGATGTACGCCGATCCAAGCTCGCCGCTGGCGGGGATTATTTAAGGGGGGCTCTATGAGCCTAGAACTGTGGTCCTCATTCGTTGCGTTGGCGTTGGTTGCGGTGTTTTCGCCGGGGCCTGCGGTGTTGCTTGCGGTGACGCATGCGGCGCAATTTGGCGTGCGCCGGGCGGTGTTTCCGATTTTGGGCAACATCACCGGGTTGGCGATTTTGGTGGGGCTCACCGCGTATGGTTTGGGCGCGGTGCTGGAAGGCTCGTCACAGTGGTTTTTGGCCCTACGCATTGCCGGTGGGCTGTATCTGGTCTATCTGGGCATCAAGCTGTTGCGCGCCAAGGGACTTGATCTGAGCAACACGCAAACGCTGCCCATTCAGCCGTCACGGCGCAAAAGCTATCTGCAAGGCGTGATGGTGGCGCTGAGCAATCCCAAGGCGATCTTGTTCATCGGCGCGTTGTTCCCGCAATTCATCGATCTGGCGCATCCGGTGTGGGCGCAGCTGTCGATCATGGGGGTGACCTTGATGGCGATGTCGTTTGGCGGCTTGATCGTGTGGGCGGCGCTGTCCGGCGCGTTGATCGCCAAGGGCCGCAAAGCGCTGTACGGCAAAATCAACAAAATCAGCGGCGCGCTATTCATCGCCTTTGGCGCGGCGCTCGCGGTGGGAAGCCGCTAAGCATTTAATTGCACCCTATCCACCGTATCCCTGGTAATGGGCAATTCAACGGTGAAGACGCTGCCTTTGCCTTCCTGGCTTTCGACATGAATGTGGCCGCCGTGCATTTCGACGAATTCCTTGCTTACGCTCAGGCCAATGCCAGTTCCACGGATGCCCTTGGCGGTCTGGGCGCGGAAAAATCGTTCGAACATATGCATCAAATCGTCTTTGGACATGCCAACACCCCGGTCGGCAACAGAGATTATAACGGCCTCTCCATCCTGTCGACCTTTGACGTCAATGATGGGGGTGTCGGGGGAGTACTTGACCGCGTTCGATACAAGATTGGAAAAGACGTGGTCGATCAGTTTGGGATCGGCGAATATCGTGTTGGGAAGTTTATCGATTTCCAATTTAAACTCGAAGTTTGGTGATATTTCCAACTGACGATTACAGACCTCTGTCATCAGTGCTGCGATGTCGAAGGCCGTTACCTGCATATCAATTTTGCCTTCGTCCAGGCGTGATGCGTAGAGCGTGGTGTCGATCAAGCCGACCATCCGTGAGACCGCCGAGCGTACCTCATCCGTCCGCTCAATCACCTCGTTCGGTGCCAGTGCATCCTTGTGACGGCGTAGGCGTTGTGCTGCACCGTCTATGATCGTCAGGGGGGTGCGAAATTCGTGACTGACCAGGGCGACAAATTTTTGTTGTAGCGCGTTGTAAGCTTCAGCGCGTTGCAACGCCATTTTGAGTTGCTTGGCTTTGTCCTCGACATCTTTGGTGCGGGTCGCGACGAGTTCTTCGAGGTTGTCGCGGTGACGGATCAATTCTTCCTCATTGTTCTTTCGCTCGGTGATGTCGACATGGGTTCCGACGAGGCGCACAGGTTCGCCATCGTCATGGACCAGAAATCCACGTGAACGAATGTAAACCGTTTGACCTTTTTTGTGGTTCATCCTGAATTCAGTGTCGAGGGTCCTCGTCCGCCCTTTAAGATACGCATCGGTTTGCACAAGAACGCGCTCTTTGTCGCGTGGATCAACCAACCGTTCCCAAGTGCTTATTGAGGCTTCCAGTTGCTCGGACTCATAGCCCAACATGCTTGCCCAGCGTGGAGAGTAATACACTTCGTCAGTTTTTAAGTTCCAATCCCACAGGCCATCGTTGGCGCCGCGCATCGCGAGAGAGAACCTTTCCTCGCTCAGCCGGGTGCGCTTGGTGAGACCGAGCATTGAATAATAACGCCACACGATCATAAGCATAAACGATGCGGTCAGCACGACCGAGAACAGAATGGCGATTTTCGCTGATGTCCAATACGGTGTAGGGGCGCCGTACCATTTGCTCAGCATCGCGGTGTAATCGTCGCTTTGTTTGAGGGCGCGAAGCCCCGCGTTCAATTTGTCGCGTAAGGCGATGTTTCCTTTCGGTACAGCCATGGCTCGCTTGATTTCCAACATAGACGGCCCCACGAACTGAACGCGGCTGTCCAGGCCCGCTGTCCGCGCAATCAACAAAAATGGTTCGGTTGGGGCAGGGACGGCATCGACCTCGCCGCTCAGCAGGGCGAGAAACACTTCACGAAATGAAGCAAATTTCTTGATGTTGTACTTGTCGGATTCAACCAAACCCTTGGTGAGGACGTTGGTTGCCTGTACCCCCAGCACGCGCTCGCCGAGATCATCTAGGGATTGGATATCCTTTGTTTCGGCACGAACAAACAGTTTGATATCAAAGACTTCATAAGGGTCGGTGAATTCGGCTATTTTTTTTCGAGATTCGCTGATGCCCATGTTTGATAAAACATCAATGGATCCATCTTTAAGCGGAGCGTATACCTCTTTCCAGGAGTTGACGGTTACGAATTCGATGTCCATCGCCATGCGCCGCGCGACGTCTTGTATGATTTCGACGGCCAGGCCCGATGGCCCGTCCGGCGTCGATACGAACTGTGGCGGAAAATTTTTTAAAATCAGCACGCGAATTGTTTTGCGTTCAGCGACGCTTGAGGTGTCCGCTGCAACGTTTACGGGGTACACGAAAGTACCCCACACGAAAGCCAAAATAAATGAGAGAAAAACCTTAAGCTGCATTTTGGTTGCGACCTCCCTTGCCGACATCACAACTAAAACGTTGGTGTTGCAATCTAGTATTCAACCAATTTCGCTTCAGAACAAAATCCTGAGATAATATCTTGAACGGCGCAGTCTTCTTGCTTGTAAGGGCAGGTTTTGTGCCGTTCGTGGCAGCCTTTGTGTTTGCCAAGAAAGGTTGAAGCCATCATATGGCTACCGACTTCGATGTGTTGTAGGGCTAAGTTTAGATCCTTGGCGCAATCTAAATTTTGGGGCATCGTCCTCTCCGGAACTTTGATTGTCGAACCTCAAACTATAGAGCGCCACTGTAACCAAAATTGGAAAGCCCCATAACTATGGAGCATCCCCGGGAAACTAGGGAAAACCCTGGGTGATGGGCTTAGCACGGGCAGGGAGGGAGCGTTATTTAGCGCTTGGCGCGTTCGACCGGACCGGTTGCGTTTTTCAGCGCACCGTCGGTGAGTTCTAGCCCCAACAGGCGGTTTTGATCCACCGGGCCGGGTAAAGACAGGTTATGCGCCAGCGTGCGGCGAAAGCCGAAACGGCGGTAGTATGGCTCGTCCCCGACCAAGATCACCGCGTCCCAGCCCAAGTCCTTGGCCTTTTGCAAGCTTGTGGTGATCAGCGCACTGCCGATGCCGCAGCCTTGATGATCGGGGTGGATGGCGATGGGCCCCAGCAATAGCGCGGAGCTGACGGTGGGGATGTCCACCGGCCAATACCGAATGGTGCCAAGCAGCACTTCACCTTCCATCACCACCAAGCTCAGTGGTTCGACCGCAGCGACGCCATCGCGCAAGCGATAGGTGGTTTTGCTCATGCGATCGGGGCCGAACGCAAGGTCCGTCAAGGCTTCGATGGCTTTGGCGTGCTGAGGGCGTTCCGCCGTTACGGGGAGGTGCTTATTCATGACTTACCCCCTAACACATTTCCGCGCTTAGATGCACACGGTTTCAAGCGGCGCGAAGCCGTTGAAGTTCATCGCCGAATAGGTGGTGGTGTAGGCTCCGGTGGACAAAATCAGCACTTTATCGCCCGCTTGCAAGGCCAACGGCAGCTCATAGGCGGTCTTTTCGTACAAAATGTCAGCGGAATCGCAGGTCGGTCCGGCCAACACCACGGGTCCGGTTGCGGTTCCGTCGTGGGGTGTCAGCAGGCGGTACTTGATCGCTTCGTCCATGGTTTCGGCGAGGCCTGAAAACTTGCCGATGTCTAGATACACCCAACGTTTTTGGTCCGTTGCGCTCTTTTTCGACACCAACACCACTTCGGCTTGAATGACGCCCGCGTCGCCGACCAATGAACGCCCCGGTTCCAAAATCACTTCCGGCAAGGCCGCGCCGAAATGCTTGACCAGGGCGCGCATCACGGCGTCGGCGTAATCTTCCAGCGGCGCGACGTCGGCGCTATAACGTGACGGGAAGCCACCGCCCAAGTTGATCATGGTGAGGTCGAGGCCGCGCGCACCGGCTGCATCAAACAGTGCTTTGACCTTTGCAATGGCCGCGTCCCACTGCGCCAAGTTGGTTTGTTGCGAGCCGACGTGAAACGACACCCCGCAGGCCTCCAGGCCGGTGTCCTGGGCTTGGGCAAGCAGCTCAAGCGCCATCGGCGCGTCGCAGCCGAACTTGCGTGACAACGGCCATTCGGCGCCATCGCTTTCGACCAGGATGCGGCAATAGACTTTTGATCCCGGGGCGCTGCTGGAGAGTTTTTCCAGTTCTTCAGCGCTGTCGAACGCGAACATCCGCACGCCGTGCAAATAGGCGTAGGCGATGTCGGTTTGTTTTTTGATGGTGTTGCCATACGAAATGCGCGACGGCGGGACGCCGAGTTTGAGGCACAGATCAATCTCGCCGGGGCTGGCTGCGTCGAAGTTCGCACCCAGCTTGGCCAGACGCATGATGATGTTTTCAGCGGGGTTGGCTTTGACGGCGTAATAGACATGCGCCAGCGGCAAGGCATGGGTCATGGCGCGGTACGTGTGCGCGACGATGTCGACGTCAACCACTAGGCAGGGGGAGGGCAAATCGTGCGCGGCGATGAATTGTGCAATGCGCGGCGACAAATCACCTTGCGCGTCGGGCAATGCGTCGCCAATCGCAGGTTTGGGCACCAACGAGATTTGCGGTTTGTGCGATTCGTGTCGTCGTAAACGGGCAACCTTGCCCAATTCGGTTGCAAACATCGTGACACCCCTTTTAGACCCGGTCTCGACCGGCGTTGTCAAAAAAGGACGCGTTCGTCGTTGCGTAAACCACTTGAGGAAAACCACTTGGGCCAGGGGCACGTGCGGGTGCGTCGTTGAGCGGTGAATTAATCCCCTTATCCTTTGATTGCAATTGAAAAAATGCGCCTGAAACACATTATTTTGCGCTGTTTTCAATTTAAAGCAGAGGGCTTTCGAAAAGGGCACTATTACTGGTTTTTCAACACTGCGGATTGGCCCGGTGTCAAAAAAAGTACACGGGTTTTGCGGTGTCCAAAGAGGGGGGTGAGCAGGGCTCGTCCGTATGCATGATTGAGAAAGTACGTTAATATTGCTACCCAGTGCTAAACCGGAAACGCAAAAATGCGTCCGGATGCTCTAGAGGGATAGCTTGATGGGGACCGAAACATCTTCTGATATGGAAGACCGCCCGGTTGTCGTGCTGCCGGAAACGATACTGGATGGCATCAGCGGCATCGAACGCGCGATTTCACAACAAACCGACTGGTTCAAGAAATGGCACGACCGGGTTGTGGTCAATCACGACACGGCAGCCTTTACCGTGGATGGCATCACCGACATACCGCTGGGCGAGTGGTACGACAGCGATGAGTCCAAGGCCTTTCGCAACAATCCGGGCTTCATCATTTTGGGTGAACGTTTGCAAGAGTTGGTCGTGCAGGTTCAAGGTTTTTTGACCGACAGACCCGATGGTGAACCCCATCCGGTCGATGATTACACCGAATTTATGAACACGTTGCTGGATTTGAACGACTTGGTTCAACATCTGCAAAACGATGCCTGGCGCGGTTTGACCAAGATGGATCCGCTCACCGGGGTGCGCAATCGCCACGATATGATGGTCGATCTGGACGTCGAACGCGAACGTGCGCGGCGAACCAACCATCCGTGTTCGGTGGCGATGGTCGATTTGGATCATTTCAAGGCAATTAACGACACTTACGGCCATGTGGTCGGCGACATGGTTTTGCGCCATGTCTCAGGGCTGATCGGCGATCAGCTGCGTCCTTACGACATGGTTTATCGCTATGGCGGGGAAGAGTTTTTGCTGTGCCTGCCCAACACCGACTTGGACACTGCGGTGATGGTGTTGGAACGCCTGCGGATCAAGCTTGAGCAGGCCACCATGCCTTATGGGTCGAACGGCAAAGAGCTTGAAATCACGGCGTCGTTCGGCGTGGCGGAAATCGACACGGTCGAGCATATCGTCAAAACCATCGAGCGCGCCGATATGGCGCTCTACGACGTCAAACAGCACGGTCGCGACGCCGTTAAGGCGTGGAAACCCGACTAGCTTCGATTTGAAACTTAGTCCTCAGAAGTGCTTAGTCTTCAGAAGTGCTGGGCGTTTCCGTTTGGGCCGGTGTGTCCTGGGCGGGTGCGTCCTGCGTGGCTGCATCAGCCTTAGGAGCAGGCTTTTTACGCGGCGCGCGCTTTTTCGGCGCGGCCTTTTTCGGCGCAGCTTTCTTTTTGTCCTTAGCTTCCTCGGCTTCAGGCGCGGGCGTATCTGGCGCGCGCATCAAAAAGGCAGGCATGTGGCCGTCGCAAATCTCGTTGTGGATTTCGCGAACCGGACCGCGATCGCGCCCGTTATCGCGGCCACCACGATTTTTGGTGTTGCGGCCTCCGCGGTCATTGCGCTCACTCCGACCGCCACGACCACGTCCGCCACGCTCTTTGCGTTCAGGACGGGCTTCGCGCGTCGGCGCTTCAGATGACTTGTCTTCAGCCTGTGCTGCTTTTTCAGCAGGCTTTTCAGCAGGTTTTTCAGCAGGCTTTTCAGCAGGCTTTTCAGCAGGTTGTTCAGCAGGCTTTTCAGCGGTTTGCGCGGGCGCAGCTTCGCTTGCAGCGGGTGCCGGTGCCGGCGCTTTGTCGTCTTGCTTCGGCGCAGGTTTGCGATCTCGACCGCCGCGACCACCCCGGTCTTTTCCACCACGGCCACCGCGTTCACCGCCGCGACCGCCCCGGTCGCCACTACGGCCACCGCGACCGCCACGACCGTCGTCTTCACTCAGTTCAGCGGTGGCGAATCCGTCCATCTCCAAGCGCGGGATTTCTTTACCGATGAGCTTTTCGATGGAAGCGACGAATTTGCCGTCTTCGGGCAGGGCGATGGAATAGGCATGGCCTTCGTTGCCCGCACGCCCGGTGCGACCGATGCGGTGCACGTAATCTTCGGCGTTGATGGGAATGTCGAAGTTGAATACGTGGCTCAGATTGGGAACGTCCAGGCCGCGTGCGGCGACGTCGGAACAGACCAAAATGTTGAAGTCTTTGTTCTTGAACCCTTTGAGCATATCGGTCCGCGCGGGCTGGCTCATGTCGCCATGCAGTTGGCCGACCGAATAGCCGCGCTTGTGGAGTGATTTATAGACCGCCGCAACATCGGTTTTGCGGTTGCAGAACACGATTGCGTCGCTCACGGCTTCGTGGTCGATCATTTCGCGCAGCACGTCGCGCTTGAGCTTTTTCTTGCCGTCCATACCGCGGTGTTCGCTGGTCGGGCGCACAATGGCGAGGCCTTGGGTCACGGTGGTGGCGGTCGAAGCCGGTGCGGAAACCGAGATTTCTTTCGGGTTCATCAAGAACTTGTCGGCCAAGCGTTTAATTTCCGGGGCCATGGTGGCGGAGAAAAACAACGTCTGACGCAGCGGCGGCAGCATCGCGACGATCTTTTCGATGTCGGGGATGAAACCCATGTCGAGCATGCGATCGGCTTCATCGATGACCAGAATTTTAACGTCGCGCATGATCAGGTGACCGCGCTCAAACATGTCGAGCAAACGACCCGGGGTCGCGATCAACACGTCCGCACCGGCATCCAGAACCTTGGTTTGCGCCTTCATGTCGGTGCCGCCGATGAGCAGCGCCTTGTTGAGCTTGCTGTACTTGCCGTACTTGTCGAAGTTCTCAGCGACCTGGGTGGCCAGTTCGCGGGTCGGTTCCAAGATCAAGGAACGCGGCATGCGCATCTTCGCGCGGCCATGAGACAAAATGTCGATCATCGGCAGCGTAAACGACGCCGTTTTACCCGTACCCGTCTGGGCGCAGCCTAAGATATCGCGACCCATCAAAACGGTCGGGATGGCTTTTTCCTGAATGGGGGTGGGGGTGTCGTAACCAGAATCGGTGACGGCTTTCAGTACGTGTTCGCTCAGTCCGGTATCGGCAAAACTCATGGGGCTTAGGTGTGCTTTCTCAAAAATGCGTTACGTCAGTGTGGAGGCTTCTCACACACGACGCCCAAGCTCTGTTGCCTGGGGCTCGGTTCTTCTCCGCTCGGGAGGCGCGATAAACAACACGTTCTTGCCCGTATGTCAACGTTTAGCAGGGGTGAAGCAAGGTCTGGCGCTCGTGTGTGTTGCCTGTGTATGTTGCATTGCACACCGGCCACGGGGCGGGTAACGTGGGTGAACGTTAAAAACGAATAAGGACTTAGGAACCCGTGCTGATCGACGTAGCGACATCTTGCCTTTTGGTGATCGACATTCAAACCAAGCTCAACCCGGTGATGTTCGATCCCGTTCGCGCGCCCCAAGGGGCGGCGAAATTGATGCTCGGCGCGGATATCTTGGCCGTGCCCACGGTGGTGACGGAACAGTATTCAAAAGGCGTTGGTCCCACCGTGGACGACTTGCAAGATTTCATGCCCGATGGCAGCCCGATGGAAAAGAACACTTTTTCGTGCGTGGCCGATGAGGTGTTTATGACGCGGTTCAAGGCGCTGGACAAAAAACAAGCGGTGATCGCGGGCATCGAAGCGCACATCTGCGTGCTGCAAACCGCATTGGGGTTGTTGGCCGAAGGCGTCGAGGTGTTCGTGGTCGAAGACGCCACCGCATCGCGCACGGTTGAGAACCATCGCGCCGGGCTGGAGCGCATCCGCCAAGAAGGCGGGCGCATCGTGACGGTGGAAATGGTGCTGTTTGAATGGCTCAAACGCTCCGGCACGCCCGAATTCAAACAAATCAGCCAACTGATCAAATAGAGGTGATGTCATGAGTGCGCGGCCAACCCTGATCCTCATCCCTGGCCTGCTGTGCGACGGCGCGCTGTGGGCGCATCAAGTGGTGGCGTTGTCGGACATAGCCGATGTACACGTCGCCGACATCGCCGATGAAATCAGCATGGAGGACTTGGCGGCTTCGGTTTTGGACCAAGCCCCCGATAGCTTCGCACTGGCCGGGCTCAGCATGGGCGGCTATGTGGCCCAGGAAATCATGCGCCAAGACCCGGGTCGCGTGACGCATTTGGCCCTTGTGGACACCAACGCACGTGCCGATTTGCCTGAGCAGTCGGAGATGCGCAAAGCCCTGATGGCCGAGGCCGACGCGGGGCACTTTGATGAGATCGCGCCCAAGCTGCTGCCCAAGCTGGTGAACGCCAAGCATGCCAAAGACCCAACCATCGCCAATGTGGTCTTGCAGATGGCGGATCGCATCGGCGCGGATGGATATCACAATCAGCAGACCGCGATTTTGAACCGTGTCGACGGGCGCGCGGACTTGGCCAACATCACCTGCCCAACATTGGTGCTGTGCGGCGATGAAGATGAGCTGACGCCGCTTGCCGTGCACCAAGAAATGGTCGATGGCATCGGTGCGAACGCAAGCTTGGTGGTGGTGCCCGACAGCGGTCACCTCAGCCCGCTGGAACAGCCCGGTGCCGTGACGGCGGCGATGCGCGCGTGGTTGAGCTGAGCGATGGCGGTGCTTCTTTCTTATCGCGGCGTCACGCCCAACATCGACGACAGCGCCTTTGTCGCACAAACGGCGGTGGTCAGCGGCGATGTCGAAATCGGTGCCGACAGCGGCATCTGGTACGGCTGCGTGCTGCGCGGTGACGTGAACTCTATTCGCATCGGTGAAGGCGTGAACATCCAAGACGGCACGGTGGTGCATGTTTCGCGTCCGTATCCCACCTTGATCGGCGATCGGGTGAGCATCGGACACATGGCGTTGATTCATGCCTGCACCTTGGAAGACGACAGTTTTGTCGGTATGAAGGCGTGCGTGATGGACGGCGCGGTGGTGGAAAGTGGCGCGCTGGTCGCCGCCGGATCGTTGGTCACGCCGGGCAAGCGTGTGCCCGCTGGGCAAATGTGGGCCGGATCGCCGGCGCGATATGTGCGTGATGTGAACGATAAAGACCGCGAAATGATGAACTACGTTCAGCCCAACTACGTCACCTTGGCGCGTGAATACAAAAAGACCGAAAGTGAAATGTGATGGCTGACGATCCCACTTCATTGCCCACCGATTTGGTCGCCCCCACAGCTATGGTTGCCGACGTGTTGGCGGGAAAGACCCGCGCCATCGCGCGCGCCATGTCCATCGCCGAAGGCCGCAGCGCGGACGCCGAAACCTTGATGGCGGAAATCCATCGCCACGCCGGGCGTGCCCATGTGGTGGGCCTGACCGGTGTGCCCGGCAGCGGTAAGTCGACTTTGGTCGCGGCGTTGACGCGCGCTTTTCGCCAACAAGGCAAATCCGTCGGCATCGTCGCCATTGATCCTTCCAGCCCGTTTTCCGGCGGTGCGATCTTAGGCGACCGGGTGCGCATGACCGGCTTTGCCGACGACGATGGCGTGTTTATCCGCTCCATGGCGACGCGCGGTGCATTGGGTGGTTTGGCGCGCGCGTCGTTGGACACCGTCGATGTTTTAGATGCTGCGGGCTTTGACGTGGTGCTGATCGAAACGGTCGGCGTGGGCCAGGACGAGGTCGATATCGTGCAAGCCGCGCACACCGTGATCGTGGTGTCCGCGCCGGGCTTGGGCGATGAAATCCAAGCGATCAAAGCGGGCGTGTTGGAAATCGCCGACATTCACGTGGTCAGCAAATCCGACAAGCCCGACGCGCCACGCACCATTCAAGATCTCAACGGCATGCTGCACTTGGGCCGTCCGGGCAAGGGCGATAAAGCGTGGGCGATCCCGGTGGTGCCGACCAGTGCCGAAACCGGTGATGGCATCGAAGAACTTGCCGCGAAGATCGGTGCCCATTATGAGCACTTGGACAGCAGCGGCGAGATGGATGTGCGCAAACGACAGATTTTGCAAATGCGCATCATCAAAACGGCGGAAGACATTTTACGCGAGCGATTGTTGCAAGAACGCGAAGGCACGTTGCAAGGTTTGTTGGACAGCGCGTATAACCGCGATATAGATGTGCGTGCCGCCGCGCGCGATTTGCTGGACGCGACGACTGGAAAGAGAACCGTGAACGATGAGTGAAGAACTGGAACACCGCATCCAGGCATTGGAAGAAATGCTCGCGCATCGCGATGGCGAAGTGCAGGACTTGTCCGACATGGTCAACCAGCAATGGAAGCGCATCGAAAAGCTGGAACGCGAGATCGAGCGCACCAAGGACCGCATCATCACCTTGGAAGACGAGGTCGGTGACGGCCCCGAAGCCAGTCAAAAACCCCCGCATTGGTGAGACCTTAAATATGAAAATCACAGCTTTATCGTTCGTGACGGCTTTTGCTTGCGCCGTCGTCGTTTCTTCGCCCGCCATGGCGGGTTTCGCCGAAGGCTTTCAGACGCCCTATCACGCCATCGCCAATCCTCAAGAACAGTGGTGGGACGATGCGTGGTGGGATCGCGGGGAACTGCCCGCCCCACAAAACCACAAGGTGGTCGAGCGCACCGTCAGCTATCAAAACGGCGACGTCGAAGTGCCCGCAGTGGTGCTGCGCCCCGATGATGATAAGCAATATCCGGCGGTGTTGTTTCAACATGGCCGCGCAGGTTGGACGGATTTGATCAATCGTCATGCACGTCGTGTGGCGGCGCGCGGGTTCGTGGTGCTGGCCCCCGACGTCTACGCGGCGCGCTTTATCGGACGCCCCATCGAACACGACTACGCCACCGAAGGTGACGTCAACGCGGGCGTCGATTATCTGTTGGCGCTGCCCGATGTGTCGAGCAAGCGCGCTTGCTTGTATAGCCACACGCGCGGCGGTTATTACACGCTGAAGGTCGCGGTGACGCACAAACGTCAAGACGATGCGGTGGCGTGTTACGTGTCTTATTATCCGCACCTGCAAGACCCCAACGCGCCGGAACCCGAACAGGTTTATCGCTACGCCAAAGAAGCCGATGCGCTGTCCATTCCGGCGATGATTTTCATCGGCGAGCATGAGCAATACCAGCGCAAGCGGTCCATCGAAACGGCGGTCAAAGCGATGATCGATCGCAAGCACGATGCCACCTTGGTCACCTATCCAGGCGTCGGCCGGGCGTTCGACTTTCGCCCCACCAATGTGCGCACCTTCGCCGACGACTTGGCGGCCAAAGACGCGGTTGCACGCGCCGCAGGATTTATGCACAAGCATTTGAACGGCTTTGCTAAATAGCAGCAGACCGTGAGGTTTCGGCCTTGGCGCTGTTGACTGCAAACAACCTTGGCGAGATACTTAAATGACGACGAGATCAAAAGATCTCAAGAAGGGGCGAACGGGTATGACGCCAAAGGTGCCGGTGCGTAAAAGCATTGGTGTCAGGATCTTTATGTTGATCTTGGCAGTGGTCGTTCCTTTGGCCGTATTCGACTTCTATAACAGTTCCAAGGAAGAAGAGCGCTGGGCCCAGGAAGTCACCCGCGACCTCAACGCTGCCACGCGTGAGGCGGGAAATAAAATTAACGACCTGATCGATGCGTCTGAAGATCTGTTGACGGGGTTGGTCGCGACCGAAAAGGTCAGTGACCGAAACCTCTTCACCTGCATGCAGGTGTTGCGCAACGTCGCGGCCGAGTTTCCCAAGTACACCAATTTTTCGATGGTCAACGCTGACAAATACATCGTCTGCAGTTCCGGCAAGTTGCTCAAACCGAAAAATGTCAGTAGCTCTCCCAATATCATCCAAGCGTTTAAAACCAAATCCTTCGCCATCAGTCCGTTTAAGTTTGGCGTGCTCACCGGCAAGCCGGTGCTGGTGTTTTCCAAACCCATTCTTGACGCAAACGGCGCGGTTCAGGGTACCCTCAATAACGGCCTCAGCCTGACGTGGTTGAGCGATTTTTTAGCGGGCATCTCGCACATTGATGGCCAGCGCATGGTGGTGTTCGACGGCCATGGCCGGGTGATGGCCGGCCACCCGCGCGCGGAATTTAAGATCGGTTCCTCGGTTTTTGAAACCGAACTGGGCCGTGCGGTGATCGGTCAAAAGTCCGGCGCGGTGCGGTTCATCGATGAAAGTGGTGAAGAGATTCTCGCCAGTGTCACGTCGATTGCACGCATCCCCGGTGGCGCGTACATCGTCGCCTTTGCACAGCTGAGCCCGTTGCTGGCTGAAACCAGACGCGATCTGTTGGTTCACCTCACGCTGTTGCTGGCGTTGGCGGGTGCTTCGTTGTTTGTGGGTTGGGCGGGGGTTCGGGTGTTGGTGCTTGACCCCATCGATAAGCTCACCGTGTTGGCGGGAAAGGTGGAAGAGGGCGATCTCACGGCGCGATCGGAACTGGCGTATCACACCGGCGATCTGGGCACCTTGGCGTTGGCGTACGATCGCATGATCGAAGCCTTGGATGCGCGCACAAGCGCGCTGCGCGACAGTGAGGCGCATTACCGCGAGTTGGTGGAAAGTGAAGAACAACTGATCCACCGTTTTTTGCCCGACACCACGGAAGTGTTCGTCAATCAAGCGTTGGCGGATTTCTTTGGCGGCACGGCGGAAGGCTGGGTGGGGCAAAAGTGGATCGATCACGTCGATGAGCAAGATCGCGAAACGATCTTAGGCGTGCTCAACAGCTGCACCCCAGACGACCCCGCCAATGTGTATGAGCACATGTCGAAAAATGTCGCCGGTGAAGAGCGCTGGCTGCGCTGGAACAACAGGGCCTTTTTCGACGACCAAGGACTGATGACCCATTTTCAGGCCGTGGCCGTCGACTTGACCGATCGCAAAACCGTCGAGCACAGCTTAGAGCTGGCGATGATGGATGCGCGCGCCGCCAACCGGGCAAAATCGAATTTCTTGGCCAACATGAGCCACGAGCTGCGCACGCCGTTGAATTCGATCATCGGTTTTTCGGAAATGATGTCGTCGGGGGTGATGGGCGAACTGCCGGAAAAATACGGAGAGTATTCGCATTTCATCAGTTCCAGCGGTCATCACCTTTTGAACATCATCAACGACATTCTCGATCTGTCGAAGATCGAAGCGGGCATGTTGCAGTTGGAAGAAGAGGACGTTTCTCTCGAACGCGAGATGGTGGAGGTCCTGTCGATGCTGCAAGATCAGGCCCTTAAAAACGACAACAAACTGCACAACACACTTGAGCACAACGGAACGTTTGTGGTGCGCGCCGATCGCATGCGCATCAAACAGGTGTTGCTCAACATCGTCAGCAATGCCGTCAAATTCACCCACGGCGGTGAGGTCCGTGCAGAGGCTAAATTGGTCGATGGTGCGATTGCGTTGACCATCACCGACAGCGGCATCGGTATGAGCCAGCGCGAGATCGACATCGCCTTGCGACCGTTCGGTCAAGTCGACGGCCAGCACTTGAACAAGCGCTACGAAGGCACCGGTTTGGGATTGCCGCTGGCGGAACAATTGATGGAAATGCACGGCGGCAAGCTGGTCATCGATAGCACGCCGGGCAAGGGCACGGCGATTTCGATGGTGTTCCCACCGGAACGCACCGTGATCAGTTAATCAGTCGCGCAGGTTGTCCTTGAACGGGATGGTGTTGAGATAGTCGTGCAGGCGCTTGCCCGGCTCATCGCGAAAGCTTTCGTCCAAGACATCCATTTCACGCATGCGGTCCAAGCGCCAATTGCGAAAGCCTTCACGCAGCTCGCACCATCCCAGCATCAACCACACGGATCCGAAAAACGCCATCGCCAGGGGACGAACGGTGCGCGCCGTCAGTTTCCCGTCACCGTCTTCGTAATGCAGTTGAATTTTTTGACGCGTGCGGATGGCGCGACGGATGGCGCTGAAATCGACACGCCAGGGTATTTTTTGCGCGCTGTGTGGGGCGAACAATGCGACGCCTTGCAAGGCTTCGCGTTGGCGTTCGCCCAACAGTGCCTTGATCTTGCCCATGGTTTGGCGCGCGGTGGCGGCGGTCGGCTCATCGGTCCAACTGCTGGCCATCGACAGGCCCAACACCAGACATTCCAGTTCTTCTGAATCGAACTGAATAGGGGGCAGGGTGAAGCTGCGATCCAAAACATAACCGACGCCCGCTTCGCCGGTGATCGGCACGCCCGACAGCATCAAATCTTGAACGTCGCGATAGATGGTGCGCGCCGTGACGCCGAACTCATCGGCGATGCGCGCGGCGGTGACGGCGCGCCTGCGCCCTTGCAGAAAATTGACGATGCGAAAAAGTCGGTCCGAACGGCGGCTCATGAAAAAACTCAACCACAACCTTGCTGACACCACGCTGTCAGTAGAGTGTCAGTATAACGGTTTTCGTGAATGTCTGTAGAAAACTTGTGGAGATCGAAAATGAAGACATCAACCAAAACCGTTCATTTAAATGCGGCCCCGGATCACGTGTTTGGCTATTTGTCCAAGGTCGAAAATCTACCCAAGTGGGCGACCAATTATTGCACCGAAGTCAAACGCGAAGGAGCCGACTACAAGCTGCTCACCCAAAACGGTGAAATGTTTATGAGGATCGACAGCGATGCCACAACCGGCGTGGTGGATATGGTCGGTGGTCCGCATAAAGATCAGATGGCGCCGTGGCCGGCACGCGTCGCGGCGCTGCCGGACGGCTCAAGCCTGTTCGTCTTCACGTGTCTGCAGATGCCCGGTGTGTCGGACGAAGAGTTTGCGCAACAGTGCACAAGTCTGGATGAGGAGTTTGAAGGCTTGCAAAAGTTATTTGCTTGAACGAAGCGTGAGGGGGGGCACCTCCTCAGCTTTACTTTTTTTCCAGTCCCAGCGTGTCGGCGAGGGATTTGATTTCATAAACCTGTGCCGCCATGGTCAGGCGCGAGGCTTTGTTTTCTTTGACGGCCGAGAGGGTTTCTTCGGCGTAGCTTTGGATGCGGTCCATGCCGCTTTTGAGGTTTTGCACCATCATCAAGGCGACGTCTTTTTCTTCGGTTGCCGACATCAAGGCTTCTTCCAGCTTCCACAGTTGTTCGGACATCTGCACCATTTGATCGGTTTCCAGGGCTTGGGCCTCGATCATGTTGTTGAGGTCAGCCTTCAGCGCCTCGTTTTCTTCTTGCAAGGTGACGATGTGCGTTTCAGCGGCTTTGAGCAGCGCTTTGTGGTTGGGGGCATCGGTCATCGTCTTTACGTGCCTCGCTTCAATACGTATTCGCCGGGGGCATCGCACAGCGCTTTGAGTTTGCCCTTGCCGGGCTTGCGTGGCTTTTGATCTTTTTTACCGGCGTGGCGGTTGACCCATTTGCTCCAATCGTTCCACCACGAACCGGGGTGCTGGGACGCACCTTTCATCCAGTCGCTTGGGGTGGCGGGTTTTTTGGTGTTGGTCCAATGGCAGTACTTGTTACGCGCCGGTGGATTGATCACCCCCGCGACATGGCCCGATCCGGCCAGCACGTACTTGGTCGGGCCTTTGAGCAGACGCGCACTTTCATACACCGATTTCCACGGCGCGATGTGATCGTCCTTGGTGGCGAGGAAATAGCTCGGCGTTTTGACTTTGGAAAGATCGATGGGCTGGCCCATGATTTCGATCCCACCTTTGGTGCGCAAACGGTTTTCCAGATACATGTTGCGCAGATAATACGCGTGCATGGCGGCGGGCATGTTGGTGCTGTCGGCGTTCCAATACAAGATGTCGAAGGGCCGTGGGTCCTTGCCCATCAAATAGCTGTTGATGGCGAACGACCAGATCAGGTCGTTAGCGCGCAACAGCGAAAACGTCGAAGCCATTTCGCGTCCCGACAAAATGCCGTTGTCTTTCATGTGCTCTTCAAGGCGCGACACCATGCCTTCGTCGATGAACACCGACAGTTCGCCGACGTCGGAAAAATCCAACAACGTGGTGAAAAAAGTCGCCGACTTGATGCGGTCAGCTTGATCGTTGGCCGCCAGATGCGCCAGCGTCGTCGCCAGCAACGTACCGCCGATGCAATAGCCGATGGCGTTGACTTGGGTTTCGCCGGTGGCTTGTTCGATGGCGTCGAGCGCCGCCAGCGGGCCTTCGGCCAAATAATCTTCGAACGCCTTGTCTTGCAAACTGTCGTCGGGGTTGACCCAGGAAATGGCGAACACCGTGTGGCCTTGTTCGACCGCCCAGCGCATGAAGGATTTTTGCGCGCCCAAATCCAAGATGTAAAACTTGTTGATCCACGGCGGTACGATCAGCAACGGCGTTTTGCGCACCTTGTCGGTGCTCGGCGCGTATTGGATCAGCTCCATCAGGTCGTTGCGAAACACCACTTTGCCCGGTGTGTTGGCGAGGTCCTTGCCGATGGTAAAGGCGTCATCGTTGGTGGTGCGCACGGCCAATTTTCCGTGGCCTTTTTCCATGTCTTCGATGGCCATTTCCAGACCGCGAATGAGGTTTTCGCCGCGGGTGTCGATGGTTTCGTGCAGCGCTTCGGGATTGGTCAGCAAGAAATTGGTCGGTGCCATGGCGTCGGTCAGGCGGCGGGTGAAAAACTGCGCCTTTTGCTGCTCGTGCGGGTCGAGGCCGTCCGCGCCATCGACGATGTCTTCGACCCAATTGGTGAACAACAGATATTGTTGCTTGAGAAAATCGAAGTAGGGGTCTTCGCTCCAATCGGGATCGAGAAAGCGTTTGTCGCCGCGTTGCGGCAGGGCCACGGGTTCGGGTGTTTTTCCGGCCAAGCGCGCGTTGAAATAGCCCAGCAGCTTGAGGCCGTTTTCCCAAAACTTCATTTGCGCATTCGCCAGATGCTCCGGCTCGGCGATCATGCGTCGGGTCAACTCCGCGAAGGTTTCGGGAAGGCCGACGATTTCCGTCAGGTTGAGTTCCGAGCGCGCGGTGTCTTGCCATTCGGGATCAACGGCGTGGCGTTCGTTGAACGCACGGATCATGTCCTGGGATCTGGTCGCCACCTCGGCGAGGATCGCGGGTAGTTCCTCGAGCTTGGTCAGGGATGTGTCAGATAACTTCGACTGGGGCGCATCTGAGCGTTGATCTGGCATTGCTTGGCCTTTTCATTTTTACCAATCTTATAATTGCCACTCGAAGACGTTTTCGCAAGAGAAACGACACGTAAGGCCAAGTTCTTCACAAAATTGGCAAAACCTGGTTGAGATATTGCGTAACGAGAGTTTTTGAGACGGCCGGGTGGTGTTGGCGGATCAAGTCGCGGCCATTCTGTTGTCCCAGAATTCTTAAAAGGCGAGAAGATTCTTAACAAATACCGTTCAGTATGCCATTAATGATCGCCAATTCAGGTATTTGGGGGCCTCCTATAATGGATGCGGTTGCTATGCAAAAAAGGACAGAAGTCCAAGCAGAAGTCCAGCAGGGCCATCTGCGGGCTAAATCGGGTGTGTTTCGCGGTGTCGTTTCCGCAGCGTTGCTGAGCGTGATGCTGGGCGCGTGCTCGTCCGTGCCGGATGTTGTCAACCCCGTGTCGTGGTACGAAAAAACCACCGATTTCTTCTCCGGCGACAGTCAGGCTGCCGACACGACGACGCTGACGGCTGATGGACAAGTTGCGCAAAATCAAGGTCTTGCCGCCGATCCCAACGCACCGCCGCCCGCGCCGAGCCCGGTTCCGAGCCAAGCCGTGAACACCGCGCCCAGCGGTTTGAGCGCCGATCAGGTGGCCAGCAATTACGCATCGCCCGCCATTGAGCGCCAAGGCGCGCCGAGCAACGTCCTGACGCCGCAAGCTCAGGTCGCTCAAGCGCCGCAAGTAACCCCGCCAGCACCCGTTGCCGCGCCGCGCCCGGCCATGGCTGTTGCGCCCGCACCTGCACCCAAGACGGCACCAACAACCATGGCGTCCGCGCCGCCGCCGATGCCGACCATGCCGTCTGCATCGGGTGCGCCTGCGCCCGCATCCGTTCCCACGTCGGCACCGCTGGCAGTGTCCGAAGCCCCTACGGGTCCAATGACGCCTCCGCCGCCATTTGAGTTTCCCGCACCCAGTGCCATGGCCGGTTACGGCGGTGAGTTTGAAACCGTGGTGATTTCGGCCGATGGCATGGCCCCGGCGGTCGCTGAGCCTGCCGCGATGCCGCAATTGAGCATGGCTGGTGCGCCGACGGCTGCGTCGCAAAGCACGGGCGCGCTGTTCCCCGAACCGGGCGCGACCACCACCGGTACTGTTGGACCCGCGACCGTGGGCGGCATGGTACGCGTCGCGACCATTCATTTCGCCAACAATGCGGCCAACTTGGACCGTCGCGATCGTTCGATCCTCGGTGCTGTGATCCAGCTGCAAAAAGAACGCGGTGGGCGCGTGGTCGTGGTCGGCCACGCCAGTGCGCGCACCAAGGACATGGATTACATCAAGCACCAAATGGTCAATTTCGAGATTTCCATGAACCGCGCCGGGGCCATTGGCACGGCCTTGAAGACCATGGGGCTTCCGGCTGAAACGCTTGAAGTACAAGCGGTTTCCGACACCCAGCCGCTGTTTTTGGAAGTCATGCCGTCGGGCGAGGCGGGCAACCGCCGGGTCGAGATTTATCTCGCGGCCGCGGCCACCTAAATTTGGCGACGATCCGGATTTTTCCGGCGCCGCCGTCTCGCACCTGGGACGGCGGCGTTTTCACTTTCGCACTTCAACACCGTCGAAGCTAACAAATGCACTTGTTTGAACTCTAACCTTCTGGCAGAACGAGCCCATGGAACAGGAATTTCACCGCATTCGCCGTCTTCCCCCTTATGTCTTCGCCGAAGTCAATAAGATGAAAGCGCGCGCCCGCGCCGCTGGTGAGGACATCATCGATTTCGGCATGGGCAATCCCGATCAGCCGACGCCTGCGCACATCGTCGAAAAGCTCGCCGAAACGGCGCGCAATCCCAAAACCCACGGCTATTCCAATTCCCGGGGTATTCCGGGCCTGCGCAAGGCGCTGTCGGCGTATTACGAGCGCCGCTGGAACGTGTCGATCGATCCCGAAACCGAAGCCATTGTGACGCTGGGCTCCAAAGAAGGCTTGGCCAACCTCGCCAGCGCCATCACCAGCCCCGGCGACGTGATCTTGGTGCCCAACCCCAGCTACCCGATCCACCAGTTCGGTTTCATCATCGCCGGTGCGGCGGTGCGCAACATTCCGGTGGCGACGGGGCCTGAGTTTTTCGAGGCGCTGAAGAACGCGGTCAATCATTCGGTGCCCAAGCCGTCCATGTTGGTGATCAACTATCCCAACAATCCGACGTCGGAAGTCTGCGATCTGGACTTTTACGAAGCGGTGGTCGATTTCTGTCGTCACCACCAGATCTACGTGCTGTCCGACATCGCCTATTCGGAGATTTATTTTGACGACAACCCGCCGCCGTCGATCTTGCAGGTCAAGGGCGCGAAGGACGTGTGCGTCGAATTCACGTCGATGTCCAAGACCTACAACATGCCCGGTTGGCGGATCGGTTTTGCGGCGGGCAACCGGCGCTTGATCGGCGCGCTGACGCGCATCAAATCGTATCTGGATTATGGTGCGTTCACGCCCATCCAGGTCGCCGCCGCGACCGCGTTGAACGGGCCGCAAGATTGCGTCGCAGAAATTCGTCAGCTGTATAAAGATCGCCGCGATATCTTGATCGATGGCTTGGCCGGTGCCGGTTGGGATGTGCCCAGCCCGCCCGCGACCATGTTCGCGTGGGCGCCGTTGCCGCCTGCGTTCGCGCACTTGGGCTCGTTGGAATTTTCCAAGCTGTTGCTGCGCGAAGCCCAAGTCGCGGTTGCGCCGGGCATCGGCTTTGGCGAACATGGCGATGGTTTTGTGCGCTTGGCCGTGGTGGAAAACAAACACCGCACCCGCCAAGCGATCCGCTCTATCAAGTCCTTCATGGACAATTATCAAACTGTATTGGAAGACGCGGAAAAACGCCGCGCGGAGGCCAAGTGAAATGACGCCCAACAACGTATCCAGCGAACCCTTTAAAGTCGCCATCGCCGGTCTTGGCACGGTGGGCGGGGGCACCGTCAAGGTGATCAGCGACCACGCCGATGTGATCGCCCAACGCTGCGGTCGCCCGGTGGTGATCAGCGCCGTGTCGGCGTTGTCCAAAGACGGCCTGGATTTCGATGTGTCGGGCTATGAATGGTATGGCGACGCCGTCGATATGGCGCAAAATTCCGACGCCGACTTGCTGGTCGAATTGATCGGTGGATCGGACGGCATCGCCAAGACGGTGGTCGAGGCCGCATTGGCTTCCGGCAAGCACGTGGTCACGGCCAACAAGGCCCTGGTCGCCCATCACGGCGCGGCGCTGGACAAGCTGGCGACCGACAACGGCGTGAGCTTGAACTACGAAGCCGCCGTTGCCGGTGGCATCCCGGTGATCAAATCGATCCGCGAAGGCTTGGCTGGCAACCATATCACCAAGGTGCAGGGCATCTTGAACGGCACGTGTAATTACATCCTCACGACCATGCGTGAAGAAGGCCGCGACTTCGCCGAAGTGCTCAAAGACGCGCAAGACTTAGGCTACGCTGAAGCCGACCCGGCTTTCGACATCGAAGGCGTGGACGCGGCGCACAAGCTGGCGATCTTGGCCTCGGTCGCGTTCGGTGTGGAGATCAATTTCAAGGACGTGCACGTCGAAGGCATCACCCATGTGTCCGCCGTCGACATTCAGTTCGCCGAAGAGCTTGGCTATCGCATCAAGCTGTTGGGCGTAGCGTTGCGTCACGACGATACGGTCGAACAGCGCGTGCACCCGACCATGGTGCCGCTGAGCGCACCGATCGCGCAAGTCGAAGGCGTGTTCAATTCGGTGGTCATCGACGGCGACGCCATCGATACCTTTGTCCAGGTTGGACGCGGTGCGGGTGAATTGCCGACCGCGTCTGCGGTGGTCGGCGACATCTGCGATCTGGCGCGTGGCCTTCATGTGCCGACGTTCTCCGTCCCGGTTGCGGATCTGAAAAAAGTACCGACCCGCGCGATGAGCGAACACGTCGGTGAGTACTACGTGCGCTTGACGTTGATGGACGTGCCCGGTGTGATTGCCGACGTGGCCGCCGCAATGCGCGACCACGGTGTGTCGATGGAACAAATGATCCAGCGCGGTCGTGAACAAGGCAAGCCGGTGCCGGTGGTGATGACCACCCACGAAACGTCGGAGGCCAATATGGTCGCCGCGCTTGACGCCATCGCCAAGCTCGACAACGTGTCTGAACCGCCGCGCATGATCCGCATCGAAAGCGCGTAAGCAATCGGGGAGAGGCCAGTCATGCCCTCAGACCTTGGCGTCACGGAAGTCTTCTCTGACGGCAAGTTGTCGCTGGGCGGTAAACGCTGGCTGCTCAAAGACACCGATGAACGCCAAGCCTTGGCGTTGAGCCAACGCCTGCGCGTGCCCGAGGTGGTGGGTCGGGTGCTGGCGTCGCGGGGGCTGGACGTGGAAACGGCAGGCGGGTTTCTCGACCCCAAGCTCAAAACCCATTTGCCCGATCCCGGCCACCTCAAAGACATGGACAAAGCCGCCGCACGCATATCCGAAGCCGTGCAAGCGGGCGAGGGCATCGCGATCTTCGGCGATTATGACGTCGATGGTGCGACCTCGTCGGCATTGCTCAAACGCTTTTTGCAAGCTGCGGGCGCAAAGGTGCAGGTCTACATCCCCGACCGTTTGGAAGAAGGCTACGGCCCCAACGCACCGGCGTTGTTGAAGCTGCAGGCCAACGGTGCGTCTTTGGCGGTTACCGTCGATTGCGGCCAGACTTCGTTTGAACCGCTGGAAGAAGTCCATGACGCCGGGCTCGACGTGATTGTGGTGGATCATCACGAAGGTGAAGCGCGCCTGCCCAAGGCCTTCGCCGTGGTCAATCCCAACCGTATCGACGATGCCAGCCCGCACGGTCAGATGGCCGCCGTCGGCGTGGCGTTCTTGGTCGCGGTGGCGGTCAATCGCCACCTGCGCGACGCGGGTTGGTATGCGGACCGCACCGCCCCCGACTTGATGCAATGGCTGGACATCGTGGCGCTGGGCACCGTGTGCGACGTGGTGCCGTTGGTCGGTGTCAATCGTGCATTGGTGGCGCAAGGGCTGAAGGTCTTGGCGTCACGGCAAAATGCAGGCCTGCGCATGCTTGGCGACGTTGCCGGGATCAAGGAAAAGCCGGGTGCGTATCATCTGGGGTTCGTGCTCGGCCCGCGCATCAATGCCGGTGGCCGGGTGGGCCAATCGGATCTCGGCACGCGCTTGCTGTCAACCCACGACGAAAGCGAAGCACTGGCTTTGGCGCAGCGTCTCAACGATTTTAATGCCGAGCGTCAAGAGATCGAAGCCGCGGTGCAGGACGAAGCCATCGCGCAGGTCGAAAAACGCCTCGCCGGTGACGAGCCGGGACCGATCATCATCGCCCACGGTGATGGTTGGCATCCGGGCGTGGTTGGCATCGTCGCCTCGCGCTTGAAAGAAAAATTCAATCGTCCCACCTGTGTGATCAGCTGGAACGGCGACCTGGGCACCGCGTCGGGACGCTCCGTGACGGGGGCCGATTTGGGCAGCGCGGTGATCGCCGCGCGCCAAGCGGGCATATTGGCCAAAGGCGGCGGTCACGCCATGGCGGCGGGCTTCACGGTGGCGCGCGATAAATTGGCCGAGTTGGAAGCGTTTCTGTCTGAGCGCATGGCCAAGGACATCGGCGAAAACCCACCGCCGCCGGGGTTGTACATCGACTGCACCACCGGCGTGGCGGGCGCAAACATGCACTTGGTGAAAAAACTCGAACAAGTCGGCCCGTTCGGCACAGCCAATCCAGAGCCACGCTTTCGCATCAAAGACGCCACCATCGTCAAAGCCGACACCGTCGGCGCGGACCAGAGCCACGTGCGCTTGGTGCTGACCGGCGAAGGCGGGCAGGGGCGTCTGACCGCCATCGCGTTTCGTGCATTCGATTCAGAGCTCGGCTCCGCCCTGATGAACCACGGCGGTCAACCGTTCGATTTCGTCGGCCGCCTGCGCATCAACGTGTGGAACGGCCGTGAAAGCGTGCAGCTGATGGTCGACGATGCGGTCCAAAGCTGGGCATAAGGCCAGTTAATGGTCGCCTAGGATTGGTGACTCTTATTATATGATGTATTACGATGTTCACCGTGCCAATCCACTCGTGCGCTATCTTGCGCGGCTCAACGAGAAACCGGATTTGATACCACATACGACAATAGGGACACGTTGACGGGGTAGACAATCAGGGGATGCCAGCCCCGCCGCTAAGGAGTGAGGGATGAGCAAACCCATTACCTTCGCACTGCTCGTGTTTGTGTTGACATGCAGCGCACCCATCGCGATGGCGCAAGACACCCCGCCGCCCCCCGAAACCGATGTCATTTTACAGATCAGTCACATCATGGCTCCAGCGCAATCCAGGCCTGGGTCGTGGACCACTGCCGTGCGCCCCATGACGCCGATCCTGGTGGTGCCGAAGGGGTATCAAGTGCCCTTGGTGTGTCAACGCGTTCCGCGCGTGATTGAGGCGTTGCTGAATTATTTTTTGAAAGAACCCGCGCCCGTCGACAGAAGGCTGCGTTTGGATTCAACCGCGCTGGAAAGCAAGAAGGTGAAAATAGCCAAGTATGTCAATCGCGCCATTGGCATGGATGCAGTCAGTGAAGTCTATGTGTTTGAAGGCGGAAGGGCGATGACCTCGGGCGTGGCTGCGCGTTTGCCGGGCGGTGGGACCTCAACGGCCTGCGGGCCGGTGCTCGAAGAATACGAAAAGAAAGTCAAGGCGATCATCGGAGACGGCTCCTAACGATGAGTCCCTAAAAAACTTCACCCGCGTCCCTGATCGGGACGCGGGTGAGTGTTTTAGGCTTTGAATTTTTCTGGGGGAGGTGGTGAGCTTTTGGTGCTCACTCAGCCAACTGAAAAAAGGTCATTCCAACAAAGCCGGCGATTACGATGATCAGCATCCAAAATAGCTCAATCACGATCGTCACTCCTTATTGTGATGGTCTGCTGTTTCTTTGGCGAACAGCTGAGTCTGTTTACATTATGTGATTCTAATATGCAACACTTAAAGTACATACGATTTTATGCAAATCGTGCAATATGTGTTGATTTTATTGAGTAAATTTTATGATGGAAGCTGTGGGTAAAAAAAGTGTTGCAGATTTGTGCAACACTTATCCCAAATTTCCGAACCAAAATTCGAGGCCGTTTTTAAGAAATTCGTCGAACCGGATATAGTGCGAGCCGTCGCACGAAAAGTTCAGCGCCACCATGCCATTGCAAATGTTGATCGAGCCCGCGCGCAGGTAGATGTTTTCGTCGGCAAAGCGCAGTTCGCGAAACATCTCGAAGATGCGCGGGATGTCCTCTTGGGGGATTTGGGCCTTGTTGGAATTATATTCACGATGCGGGTAGGCCAAGCAGGTGTCGGGGTTGGTCAGGTCTTCGAAATTGAGGATGCGATAACAATAGGGATTGTCCATCATCCAGATGGTGGCGCGGCTGGACGAGAAATGCAGCTTGCCGTGGAACACCCCGTGGTGGGTCATCAGCTCGATCATCAGCGCCATGACGTCGTCTAGACGCTCATCGACAAGACTTTCGACGCGGTGTTGTTGGAACAGGTTGCCGCGAATCGATGGATCGCCTTTGATCTGCCGCCACACTTGGGATTCTTCGTATAAGCCCTGGGTCGCGGGCAATTCGCGCAGATCGTAATCCGCGCCCAAAAAGCCCACGTGGGTGCTGTCGATATCGCGAATCACGCGGATCGCGGTCAACGACGGGCGTTTGGTGTTGCGGCTGATGTAGGCTTCCGAAAGCCGGAAGTTGGTGGAGCCTAAAATACCTTGCAGGTAAGGGCGGTGGGAACGATCGCGCCCGAAGTGCGCCGCATCGGGGCCCTCGCGGGTGATGTTGGCGACGGTTTGCACGCCGTGCTCATCCATGACGTAGAGATGCTTGCAATCGGGGATTTCGTCGAGTGCCTTGCTCAGGCGCGCCTCCAACGCCGCGCGGTCATCCATCAATGCGACGCATTCGCGCGACAGCTTGCGCATGGCGCGGCTGATCATCGAGGTCAGCATCTCGCGCTGCTTGAGGATTGCGGTCCTCATGTTCGGTGGTGTCGGGTCTGTATGCGATTCAACGTTCACGGTTGCGTCCCCCAAAATCTCAACATCACGATGACCGATTTTCCCCTTTTACACTAGGGATAATCGATGGCAATGCGATGAACTAAAAAGGCTGGGCCACGAAGGGAGACGGAAAATCTTCGTAATGCTCTGATGTTTGGCCTGGACTTGATCAATAGCCAATTTTCAATACGAACAAGTCAACTTTATCTGGCCGATTGACAATGGTGGGACTTGTCCAGCTTTGGCCATCGTCGATTTTAATAGCCATGTAAAGCACGTTTTGATCATCCAAAAAATTGAGCCTAGAAGAGTGCTCGTGATCCGTAATGGACAGGACTGATGTTGTTCTGAAATTGGGACAGCTCATACCAAAACGTTCACCAAAGATATAGTTGTGTCCGTCTTTGCCAGAACCCAAAATGCTGACTGCGCCCGCGTTCTCCACATATCCGCTTGCTTGAGCAAAAATGGTCTTAGGTGAATCGGATTCGGAATGAAAGTGAAGGTTATCAAAAAAGTTCGGATCTTTTGATATGGCGATTTGAACCGCTGGGTACTCATCGGTGACCCCATTCCAAGAGGTGCCTGAGTAGATTAAATCAAATTTTTTTCGCGCCAGCTGTACCTCTGAAGCGATGAATGTGTTTTGTGATCGTGTTCGAATCTCAACTTTTGTGGGAACAATGACAGTCCCGTTCTGTGTTATGGCAATACGATTAATGGGGGGCTGTTGGTCGAAATCTGCACAGCTGTACTTTTGCGAGCATGCGGTCACTGTCGCAATGGCGAGAATTGATGCACATAAATGTGCTGTTTTTCAAATTATATTCATGAGCACCCTCATCAAAGTCAGTATGCATACGACCTTGGTGGATGTTAGCGCGAACCAGCTGAAAAACAATCATGAATATATGAGTGCACATGCGTGCGGTTATGTACCTGGAGTTAAAAAAAGGCCGCCCGGTTGGGGGCGGCCTTTTGTCTTAGGTGTGCTTGGAGGCTTATTTCTTTTTCAAGATTTTCGCCACCGTGTTGTTGCGGTCCAAGCGCGACACCATCGGCAAGCCGTCGGAGCCGAGCAGCGGCGTCAGATACTTCATGAACTTCTCGGTGACGTTGTTGCCATCCTTGTTGATCATGTTCGGTGCCATTACCTTGGTCAGCGCGGCGACTTCTTTGATTTGCGACAGTTTGTATTCGATCGCGTAATCGCCGGTGCGGTGGATCGTCACGGTGCCGTGCTTACGGCCCGAGAAGTGCGCGAACTGAGCGGCTTTTTCGCCGACTTCGCGCGCTTCGATGGCATCGACGTCGGACACGCAGCCCAAGAACGAGCGTTGCAGATAACCGAACGTATCGCCGCGCACGCGGGTGATGCCGGTCTTGGCCTTGATCTGGTCGCACAGCAAATCCGCCAGTGCGCCGGTGCCCGATAACTGCACGTTGCCGTGGGCGTCTTTTTCCACGTCCTTCATCATCTTGGTGACGATGGCGGTGCCTTTGGCGTCGTGGATACCCTCGGACACGGCGATGATGCAGCGGCCATACTTGTCGTAAACGCGTTTCACGTCCTTGACGAAGTTGTTCATGTTGAACGTGGTTTCGGGCAGGTAGATCAGGTGGGGACCGTCGCCACCGTACAAACGCGCACCAGCCGATGCAGCGGTCAAGAAGCCTGCGTGACGTCCCATCAGCACACCGACATACACACCCTTAAGGGCGGCGTTGTCTTGGTTGATGCCGGCGAACGCAGAGGCCACGAATTTCGCTGCGGACGGGAAGCCCGGGGTGTGATCGTTGACCATCAGATCGTTATCGACGGTTTTGGGAATGTGGATACAGGTCAGGTCGTGACCGGACTTTTCGGCGTATTCCGCGACGATGCGTGCGGCGTCGGACGAATCGTTGCCGCCGATGTAAAAGAACGTGCCGATGTCATGAGCTTTGAGAACCCTGGAGATCTCTTTGCAGTACTTGGCGTCCGGTTTGTCGCGGGTCGAGCCCAGCGCGGAACACGGCGTCGCGGCGACGGCTTCGAGATTCGCGTTGGTTTCCTTGGTGAGATCGAGGAAATCCTCGTTCACGATACCGGAAACACCGTGCAGAGCACCGTAAACGTGCTCGACACCGGGAAACTTGCGCGATTCGAGAACCGCGCCGACGAGTGATTGATTGATGACCGCCGTTGGGCCACCGCCCTGAGCGATCAGGACTTTACCTTTGAGCATGTGGGTATACTCCCCCTTATTGCTGTGAATTCTCCCGCGCGCAGTTTAGCGATAAAATCGCCCGCGTACAGCCCCCCATTGAGGTAGCGCCACAGACCCTTTTTCCCGCGAAACGGGGAAGATGCGAAGAAAACGGGTAGGGAGATGAAAAAAGAGAAAATTATCTGTTTAAAGAGCTTGATCTTGCCTCACTGAGCGGTTATTTAACCCGTGCTTCCAACGAGACCCCTTCGTCTAGAGGCCTAGGACACTGCCCTTTCACGGCGGCAACACGGGTTCGAATCCCGTAGGGGTCACCAAGCCTTTTAATGGCTTACTGGAGCCTTCCCAAAAAATTGGTAACTATTAGTTCTGTACCCGAGTGAGTTCGTGTGCACGTGCATTCATTCATGTGGTCTTGCTTGAACCCTTCGTGTCGTTTGGTTGGTTGGGGGGAAGGGGGGCCGTTTAGGATGGAAGCCTCTTCAAACTCAGAGCCCAAAATGCTACTTGAACGCAAGTTTGTTCGCTTTACCTCTCATGTGCTCATCTCATGGCGTGGATCAACCGGTAACATTGTCCGGTATAAGGCGTATGTTAAACCCTCGCTGGCGCAAGCGCCGTGTATGTGTTGAGAGTGAAGGCCGTGTTGCTTCCCGCCATTGTGCAAAGACTTAGTGGAACGGATTTTATTGATGCCCCAAACGCCTGAAAAGACCGAAACAGAAGACGGAACAATCGAGTGGCGCCTCGATGGAAAGCTGCACCGCGAAGATGGCCCCGCCGTCGAAAAAATCGATGGAACCCGGGTGTGGTTTTGGCATGGAAAACAGCACCGCGAAGACGGTCCGGCCGTGGAGCATCGGGACGGCACCAAAGAATGGTGGCGTAACGGCGAAGTTCAGAAAACACCCGAAAAGATCGAAAAAGAAGACGGAACAATCGAGTGGCAGTTTTTTGGCAAGTTGCACCGTGAAGACGGTCCCGCCGTCGAAAGGTCTGACGGAACCCGGGTGTGGTTTTGCTATGGCAAGCAGCACCGCGAAGACGGCCCCGCCGTGGAACATTGGGACGGCACCAAGGAGTGGTGGCGAAATGGTAAACTGCACCGCGAGGACGGGCCCGCGATCATCGAATCGGACGGCACCCAGGAATGGCATCAGAACGGCGTCGCGCATCGCGAAGACGGCCCGGCGGTCATCCGACTGGACGGCGTGCAGCAATGGTGGGTGAACGGTGAGCGTCACCGCACAGACGGTCCCGCCGTCATCGTAGAGGACGAAATGCAGCAATGGTGGGTGGAAGGCCTGCTGCACCGCGCAGACGGTCCCGCCATTGAATACGAAGATGGCTCGAAGGAATGGTATCTCGGGGGCAAGCCGACCGAGGAAGCCGTGGTTTTGGATGCCGAGAAGCGCGCCGAATTCCTTAAAAAGTTGGCCGACCCGACTTGAACGGCGGGGAATCCTGAGTGCGACGCGATTAAAAACAAGAATCTTGCAGGCAAAAGCCAAATTGGTAAAAAGCCTGTTAGGCAAAAAGCCTGTTAGACAAAAAGAAAGGGAGGCGTCCAGCGCCTCCCTTTTTGCGTTCCTTGGTCGGGCTTAGTGCGCCCGTCCGAAAAGCTTACGGCTTTTTCGGCGTTTCGTAGGGAACTTCCTGTTGCCACTCGATCCATTCGGTCTTGTAGCCGACGTGACCAGCTTCGGTCGCCGGTTGCTGTTTCGTGGTGTAGTACTCGGTAATGCCATCAGGAACCGGAGCATTTTTGTCAACGTTACCCATAATTCAACTCACCTGTTGTCTAGTTACAAACCGAGACAGTTTCCTGCAAAACTGCGAATTCCCCCACCCCGGTATTAAGATTCTCTCATATTCCAAGACCGGAATATATAGGATGGCGTTGCCGGAGGAAACAGCTTTTTACGCACTTTATCTACATAGCCGGGTAAATGAGGTCCCGTTCACGGGCAATTCAGCTGGTTCGTTGCGGAGCGCATCCTGTGAATAGATATGGCGATGGCGATGCATTTTCGGCCTAAAACGACCGGGAAGGGGCAGGGAAGGGGTTAAATATTGCCTGCCGCGGCATTTGAGATTTGCATATTGCAACCAGGCTTGGGCACGGGTGCGGGGGGCTTTAAAAGCCGTAAAACAGCCTATTTATAAGACCCTTATACTATATAAGGTAATGGTAATATGTTGCTGAAAACCCCGAATCTGACTACATAAGTTTCCAGTATGACCTTGGCCCAAACATTTAATTGCCATGGGTCCGATCATTTGAATTGTCAAAACAAGATTCATTTATATAATGCCCAGCTAATAGAAGAGATTCGAAATATAGTTTTTTTCGATAATTAACGACTGCGTACAGGGGAGGAATTGATGTTCGCCAGTAATCCATTCGCTGATCTTGCGATGACCATTCCGCTCAACGTTATCCAGGGCTATGTCATTTTGATGGCAATCCTGGTCGTTGGCGGCACGGTTGTGGATATGATCCACAAGAAAAGCGCCAAATACTTTTTTGCCAAAGCCAAAGCCGCTGAAGCTTCACGTACCCGTGAACTGGGCGCTGGCGACAAGATCGGCATCGCCGTGAGCACGGTTGTCGTCGATGTGGCGACCTCTGGGGAGTTCTGTAACCCCAAACGCCGCATTTCGCATCTGTTCACCATGTACGGCTTCATTCTGTTCTTGGTTTCGACGGTTGCCTTGGTGTTCGCTTACCCGACCCACGAAGCTCCGGGTGTTGTGTCCCAGCTTTGGCACTTGGGTGCCGCCATGGTCATGTTCGGTGGCTACTGGTTCTGGTTCTTCATCCGCGTCGACGTTGCTGCTGAAGGCGTTCCTTGCTACCGCATCGTGAAGGCTGACTTGTTCATTCTGTCTTTGTTGGGCACGACGACCTTCGGTCTGGTCTGGTCCATCATGCAAGCCAAAGGCATTGCACCCTGGACGACCGTCTTCTTGGCGTTGTTCATCATCGCCGCTACGGTTCTGTTTGCTGGTGTCTTGTGGTCGAAGTTCGCTCACATGTTCTTCAAGCCGGCTGCTGCGTTCAACAAGCGCGTCATCAAAGCCGATGGCTCTCGCGAGAACCTGCCCGCACCGGTTGACCTGACGGATCCCGCTTTGCAAAAGCGTTTTCCCGATATCCCGGAATACATGGGTACGAACCCGGCTAACATGGGGCTTGGCATCAAGCGCGAGCAGCCTAAGCACTACTAATCAAAGAACCTGCAAGATTCTTTCGAACAGGGAAGGAAACGAATTATGCCTACTTTTGTCTATATGACACGATGCGACGGCTGCGGACATTGCGTTGATATCTGCCCGTCCGACATCATGCACATCGATACGACCTATCGTCGTGCCTACAACATCGAACCGAACATGTGCTGGGAATGCTATTCCTGCGTGAAGGCCTGCCCGCAGAACGCGATCGATGTTCGCGGCTACGCCGACTTTGCACCGCTCGGTCACAGCGTCCGCGCTGTCCGCGATGAAGAAAAAGGTGTCATTGCCTGGCGCATTAAGTTCCGCAACGGCAAGAAAGACCTGAACCTGCTGGCTCCGATCACCACGAAGCCCTGGGGTTCGGCCATTCCTCAACTCGCCAACGCTGCTGCGCCTACTCAGGAACAGCGCGACAGCCAGTTGCTGTATAACGAGCCGAAGTACATCCGCATGGATGACGGTGATATCCATACTTTGGAATCCAACGGCCTCAAAATGCAGAAAGGGGTGCAGTACTAATGGCTTATAAAACTATCGTCGAAGACAACATCGACATCCTCGTCGCCGGTGCTGGCCTTGGTGGCACAGGCGCAGCTTTTGAAGCCCGCTACTGGGGTAAAGACAAAAAGATCGTGATCGCCGAAAAGGCCAACATCGATCGTTCCGGTGCTGTGGCTCAAGGTCTGTACGCGATCAACTGCTACATGGGTACGCGCTTTGGTGAGAACAACCCGGAAGATCACGTGCGTTACGCACGTATCGATCTGATGGGCATGGTGCGTGAAGATCTGCTGTTCGACATGGCGCGCCACGTCGATTCCGCGGTTCACCAGTTTGAAGACTGGGGCCTGCCGATCATGCGCGATTCCGAAAAGGGATCGTACCTGCGTGAAGGTCGCTGGCAGATCATGATCCACGGTGAATCCTATAAGCCCATCGTGGCCGAAGCCGCGAAGAAATCGGCCGATAAGGTTTTCAACCGTGTCTGCATCACCCACCTGCTGATGGATGAAGCCAAAGAAAACCGCGTTGCCGGTGCCGTTGGTTTCAACGTTCGCACGGGCAACTACCACGTCTTTAAATCCAAAACCGTGGTTTGCGGTGCGGGTGGCGCGTCCAACATCTTCAAACCGCGTTCCGTGGGTGAAGGCGCCGGTCGTGTGTGGTACGCACCGTGGTCCTCTGGTTCCGCATATGCGTTGATGATCAACGCTGGCGCGAAGATGACCCAGATGGAAAACCGTATCGTTCTGGCTCGCTTTAAGGACGGTTACGGCCCGGTTGGCGCATACTTCTTGCACCTCAAGACCTACACGCAAAACGCATATGGTGAAGAATACGAATCCAAGTGGTTCCCGTCCTTGCAGAAAATGGTCGGTAAGGAATACCTGGATCCGGAACTTTCCCACGCTACCCACCGTCCGATTCCGACGTGCTTGCGTAACCACGCAATCATCAACGAAGTGAACGCCGGTCGCGGTCCGATCCATATGGTCACCATGCACTCCTTCCAAGATCCGCATCTGGAAGAAATTGGTTGGCACAACTTCTTGGGCATGACCGTTGGTCAGGCTGTTCTGTGGGCTGCTACGGACGTTGATCCGAAGAACGAAAACCCGGAACTGACCACGTCTGAGCCGTATGTCATGGGTTCCCATGCCACCGGTTGTGGCGCTTGGTGCTCCGGCCCGTCGGACGTTTCCCCGCCCGAATACCAATGGGGTTACAACCGCATGATGACCGTCGAAGGTCTGTTCGGTGCCGGTGACGCCGTCGGTGGTACGCCGCACGCGTTCTCGTCCGGTTCGTTCACCGAAGGCCGCATCGCTGCGAAATCCGCTTGTCAGTACATCGACGACGGCAAGGCCGAAGGCATCCGCGTTTCCAACGCGACCATCGCCAAGCTGGGTGAAGAAGTCTTCAAGCCGATGGAACACTACAAAATCCATCGCAACGACATCGTCGCTGGTGAAGTCAACCCGAACTACCACAACCCGCGTCAGTCTCTCGATCGCTTGCAAAAGCTGATGGACGAATACTGCGCTGGCGTGACGGTTAACTACATGACCAACGACAAGCTGTTGAGCATTGGCCTCAAGAAAATGAAGATCATGGAAGAAGATCTTGAAAAGATCGCGGCCAAGGATCTTCACGAGCTGCTGCGTGCTTGGGAAGTCAAGCATCGCCATCGTACCTCTGAGTGCGTGATGCAGCACACGTTGTTCCGTAAGGAAACGCGTTGGCCTGGTTACTACTACCGTGGTGACGCCATGAACCTGAATGATGATGAGTGGCACGTTCTGACCGTGTCGCGTCGTGATCCTCAGTCCGGCAAATACACCATGGAGAAAGCACCGCTGTATCACTTGGTTGATACGGATGACGCGGCTGCTGCAGCCGAGTAATCTTCACACGCCCGGCAGAAGGTCACTTCGATCTTCTGCCGGGGGCATGAAAAAAGATCAGCATTTCCGTGTTGGTCTTTTTTTATGCTCCAACAAGATTTTATTTTCAGTGTGACCGAGGACATCAATGAACATTATCGAACTCACGGACGATGAAATTCTGACCGTTGCCGAGCCCATGTGGACGGAGCTCGTCAGGGCGTCCAACGAAGGCAAATACGGAAAATTCATCCGCAATTTTGACTACAGCCTGATCGAAGGCTTGAACGAAGTCGAAATCGGAAAGCAATTCGCGAAAAGCGAGCTGACGCGCAGCCTCTCCGAAGTCTACGACTATCTCGGCATCATCCGTCGTGGTGAGCATGTCACGGTGTTGTACCGTGTGCGCAGCACCAAAAAAGAAGGCGAATGGCTTGGCCGTTTGGTGCTTGGCTTCAATGACAAAGATGAAGTCAAAATTTACGGCGCCTCCGTCTTTTAAGACCCTAGATTGTGATTTGATATGAGCAACACCATTCAAGATGACAAATTCGTCGAGCTCACCTACCAGGTGATCGATCAAAAGTCCGGCGAAAGCCTGATCGCGGTCGAATATCCCATCGGCTATGTGCACGGCATGGATAGCGCCCTGGACGAAAGCGTCACCAAAGAATTGGAAGGCAAGACCGTCGGCGACGTGATCGAGGTGCCCATCGATTGCAATCTGCTGTACGGTCCGCGCGATGAATCCTTGGTGTTTACCGATCGCCTCGAAAACGTGCCCGAAGATTACCGCGAAATCGGCACCACCATCACCATGGAGAATTCAAAGGGCGAGCCCCGCAACTTCATCGTGACCCGCATGGATGACGAGACCCTGACGGTCGATGGCAACAACCCGCTGTGCGGCCGCCATGTGATCTTCAAACTCAAAGTGATCACCGTGCGTGCCGCCACCGAAGAAGAAATCGAATTCGGCGGCGCAGTTGTCAATGAGCCGGAAGTCGAGGGTGCGCGCAAGGTGCCGATCTAAAGACCGAAACAGCTGAGATCAAAAATCCCCGCAGTGGTTTCCACCCGCGGGGATTTTCTTGTGGGGGCAGGGAGCGGCGCAGGCGGGATGCTAATCGGCGTTCTTGTTTTCGTTTTGGTCCTTTTCCCACTGGACAGAAAACGCTTCTACTTCGGCGCGGCGCAGCGTGGAAACACTTGCTTTGTGGGCTACTCCGTCAACGGTTCCAGAAATAATTATGTGGCGTTCTATCTTGTCATAAAAAAGATGCAATGCGTCGAAGGGCACTCCCCAGGCACGTGAGATGCTGCATAGGCCATAACCGATTGTCCCTGTATAAGCGGTTTTTTTATGTTCTATAGTGGACGTCCATTTGTAGATATAAGACTCAATTGGAAAATGAATGAAGCTGGGGGCTATCTCTATTTTTTTGCCCGTTTCACTACGTGAGAAAAAATAATCGGCAAAGTGAATTTCTGTTCTTTGTTCAGCCCAATTAACCAGTTCTTCTGCATCGAGGCTGCCGTCACCTGTTTGGACGATCTTTAGGCCGATGGGTTCTACGCCAATTTTAATTAAATCTCCAGATATATGACATTGATCAACATCACCCAAATTCATGGATACCAGGCGGATACGTTGATCCTCTGCCCAGGTCTGAACGGCGGATAAATCTGCTAGGGGGGTGGCGTTGTCGCGTATTACCCGCGATGGCGTTCCCGCCATGACACCGGCAAATCCGTTTAGGTCTCCCCCATGCAACCCGCCGATGGTGCTGTACCCTGTAAAACGTGGTGCAATACATCCGCGCCCCACGACGGTTCCGTGTTTGTCAGTGATACATTGGATGTTGGCGGCAAAGGGTTCAAAATCGGTATAAGTGTCGTTCTCTGCGATGAGGAGGTCGAAAAAGGCATGGCCCGTCACCGTGCGCCATGCGCCGCCGACCAAGGTTTCCGTACGGCCATCGGCATCGGTGCTGTGCAGGCTGGTATCCAGGGCCGGGGCCATATGGCGAGTGACATCATGTAGAGTAGACGTTATTTCGTAAGAATTAAGGAGACCGCCTTGTGTGCTGGGGGCTTGTAAAAGTTCCAACCGAATACGGGTGCCGGACTCCTTGAGCCGTTCGTTCTGTTCGCCATGGCGCAGCACCGGGCGTTGATCCAGGCCTTGGGAAAATTCCAGCACCCGGGTGCGCTCTGCGCTTTGATCGTAAGGCCGGGTGGTGAGGGTGATGCGTTCGGCGATCATGAAGATGGAAAAAAAGCCGATGCCGTAACGGCCCGTGGGGGTGAATTCAGCCTCCGCCAATTTGGGGTGTTCTTGGCGCATGATGTTGGAGCCCCAATAGCTGGTGCCGAAATTGAGCAAGTTGTTTTGAATGACGGCGTTGCTCATACCCATACCGTTGTCGGTGATTTCCAAGATGTGCTTGCCGTTTTCTTCACGCAACGTCACGTGAATGGCGTAGCGCGGGTCGCTTTCGTCGGCATCGTCCAAAATCGCCCGGGCGCGGATCGCATCGGCGGCGTTTTGGATCATTTCGCGCAGCGGCACGGTGGGGGCGTTGCCGTAGAGCGCCTTGCCGCCAAGCTTTTCCACCAAGTCCGGCACGTCGGAAATGTGGATGGCGGTGTCGATGGGCTCCCACCCTTCGATCTGTACGGACCGGACCAGCCGGGACGGGGTTTCCGCGTTGCGGATGCGCCGCACCTTAAAGCGTAAGCTTTCATCGCGCTGATCGGCCAGCAAGGCGTCGGTTTGCGACAGTACGCGTTCCGCCATGTTCAGGGTATCGAAACACAGCCACCAGGCCTCCGTCTCAGCGGTGCTAAACGGGCGCATGGTGGTGAAGTCGAGGGCATCGCCGACGACGCGGGGCTGGTTGAGATGATTTTGAAAATTCCAATGGATATCGGAAACGCCTTCGGGTTGGCGGAGCGCGTAGAGAAACCCAGGGGCGCGGCGCGAATCCAGATGGCAGGCGTCCGCCACGCGCAAAATGGCGGCAATCTTTAACGTATCCACGGTCCAAGCTTGGGGCAGGTCGAGGGACGCGCCCATAGTGTTATTAGCAAAACAGTCCTCCACCTTTTCAATGGACCACCAGTGGCTGTGGGCGATTTTGCCGATGGTGTGCGCGAAGGCTTGGCGCAGCTCGGTGTTCGCCAACAAATGGTAGGTTTCGCCGTTGGATGGGTTTTTCCACGCGCGGTCGATCAAGTTTTCCGCTTGTTCGGCGTGAAGGGTGCGCAGCAGTTCCGGGATCGCTTCCCGCTGCAGGTCGGCAGGTGGGTTTTGGGCATCGAAGTTTTCACTGTAAAGCCCACGGCGCTTGGCCATGTGGTTGAGGGTCGTATCCCACGCGGGATGCGCTTTGAGCTCTTTCACACCGCCAACGGCGGGAAGGCTCATGGCGGTGTCGTGCAACAAGATCGCCCCGCCCAGAACGAAGGCTTCCGCCGGGGTGAGGGGATAGGCTTCGCCCAAGATGATATCGGCATTTTCCCACAGGGCGTCCATGTGAGAAATGTCGTGAACCGTCAAACCGGGCAGGTCGCGCGGGATTTCTTGGGCCAAAACGGCGACGTTTTCGCGCATTTCAATATAGGCTTCGCGCAGTCGAGCTCGGGGCGCTTTATGGCTGTCTTCCCCGACTTGTTCGCCAAGGGTGCGTCGCCACAAACTCGTTTCTTGATAGTTGGTCATGAACGATACGCCCCTAACTTGCACAAACAGTGATGTTTCATTTGTTACATAAATACCCGCAATGAGACAATGGCTTGCTCGCAATCCATAAATGCCATATCGTTGAATTGTGTCGGGGAGAGCACAGCATGGTCGCGCCATTTGGTTTGGGCCTGTTTGCTCTCTTTTTGATTCCCTCATTCATCGGGCTCATCTGGGGCATCTCCGTGCTGTTCGTTCAACGTGACACGCGCGGAGGTTTCTTATGCCTATTAATGGTTTTTTTGCACCCGGTGACGAAGTGGTCAACGGCAACGCCAACGGCTGGGCTGACCAGTCCGGCTTGGCGTACGGCAACGGGGGGAATTCTTATGATTTCGGCTTCGTGATCAACAACTACGGCACCTGGGGACAGCTGATTTGCGTCGACGACACGCAGTTGGCGGGGGCCGATTTGGCCAATCCTTCGGGTCTCAACGGCAACATGCCGGGCAACCCATCACCCGATGGATCGAACTGGGTGCAAGGCCATCTGGTCAACGGCGAATGCGGCGGGTCCGGTGCCATAGATTCAAATCTGACCCCCATATCGCACAATGTGAACATGTGGCATCGGGGTCCGGAAAGCGTGCTGCAAAGGCTGGTGCGGCGCGGTGCAGCGGCCGGCATGGGTGCGCGCCAGTTCAATCCTAACAACATTGGCAATTCATATTTGATTTATCGCACCCACGCGCTGCCGCCACCCAATGGGGTCAATTTTCCCAACGTGCCGTTGGGCATCACGGTCAGTTTGGGCGTGGTGATCAACAACGTTTTGCAAACCAATCTTCAGGTGACCAATCACTTCGCCAACGCGGTGGGGGTGAATAGGTGGTTCGCCGATGCGTACTACGCGGGCACGGTAGCGGGGGCCAATCTGAGGAACGGCGTGCTCAATTTGATTTAGGACACGGTGAAGCGCTACGCACAAGGCTCGATTTCAACTTGCCGAAAATTATGTGACTCGTCATACTTATTGGAGTTCTAAAAAGGTTCTCTGGGGAGCGGAATCCAATGGACGCTGACGATCCGAAAATGGCAAAAATTTTTGAGGCCGCGTTGCGCGACGTGGGCGGTTCGCGGTTGTACTTGAACCAAGTGGTGAAGGCGTATCAGCAAGCTTTTCCCGCCGAATCGATGCGCCCGGACATGCGCAGCCGTCTTCACGGCGCGATTGCCGAACTGAGCCGCAGCGGCGTGATCAACATCGCCGAAGAAACTTTCGACGAAAGCGAAGCCAAGGCCTTGCCCAAAACGATCGAAATCGCGGCCAGCGCCAATTTTGTCAGGGCACCCGATGGCATCTTAAATTAGGCCGGTTGAGGCCCATACAAAAACGCCGCCCCGGTGAAGGAGCGGCGTTTCGTTCGTTTGGATAAAACGGTGACTTATTCGTCGTGGTAAGAAACCACGCGATCGACTTCGTTTTTGGAACCCAAGATCACCGGCACGCGTTGGTGTAGGCCGCTGGGTTTGATGTCCATGATGCGTTCGCGACCCGTCGAGCACACGCCGCCGGCTTGTTCGACGATGAAGCCCATCGGGTTGGCTTCGTACATCAAGCGCAGCTTGCCGCCCTTGGAGCGCATGCGTTCGTCCATCGGGTACATGAAGATGCCGCCACGGACCAAGATGCGGTGTACTTCGGCAACCATCGACGCGATCCAGCGCATGTTAAAGTTTTCGCCGCGCGGACCTTCTTCGCCAGCCAAGCATTCGTCGACGTAGCGTTTGACCGGGGCTTCCCAAAACCGCGAGTTGGACGCGTTGATGGCGAATTCGCGGGTGTCTTCGGGGATTGTCATGTCTGGGTGGGTGAGCATGAATTCGCCGACGTTTTGATCCAGGGTAAAGCCGTTGACGCCGTCGCCGGTGGTCAACACCAACATCGAAGACGGGCCGTACAGCGCGTAACCGGCGCACACCTGGGTGGTGCCGGGCTGCAGGAAGTCTTCGACTTCGGGGTGGGTGACGCCTTCGGGGCATTTCAGGATCGAGAAGATCGTGCCAACCGAAACGTTGACGTCGATGTTGGAAGAGCCGTCCAGCGGATCGAACAGCAGCAAGTATTTGCCGCGCGGTGCACCTTCGGGCAGGGCGTAAGGGTCGTCCATTTCTTCCGAAGCCATGCCCGCCAAGTGGCCGCCGACTTCGTTAAAGCGCAAGAAGATGTCGTTGGACAGGATGTCCAGTTTCTTTTGCGTTTCGCCCTGAATGTTTTCCGATCCCGCGCTGCCCAGCGCGCCAACCAGCGCACCGTGGTTCACTTGGTCGGAGATCACCTTACATGCGGTGACAACGTCGTTGAGCAACAGCGTCAGATTGCCGTGGCCTTGCTTTTCGCGCATGGCGTCGATGATGAAGTGGGTAACAGTGGTGCGGGTGGTCGGCATGGGTGCCTCGCCTATTGTAATTTTGGGGGGTAGGTTTGAGGGTGGTGTAAACCCTGTCGAGGCATACGGGAACACCCGCGCGGGGCGGTGTGCCTACCCGTTGGGGTATAAAATGCAATACAAGATTACTACGCGCTTGTGTTCAAGGCTCAGCGGTTGAGGCTGTCGAGTTCGCGTTTTGCGGCGTCGTATTGGCGAAATTGCACCGCGCCGGTGGCCAGGGTCTTTTCGAAATAGCTGCGCGCACGGGTTTTGTCGCCTTGGTTTAAGGCACTGATACCAAGGAAGAAATAGCCCGTGCAGCGGCGTTCGAGCGCGGTCGATTCGTCGCCCTCATTTATGGCGGCGAGCACACGGCCTTCTTCGCTTTGGCCGAGGAAATGGTTCACCAGAACGCCCGGCCACGCGCTTAAGTTTTCACCATTGGCGTCTTCGCGCAAGCGCACCATAGCTTGCTGGTCGGCACGCGAACGGCTGAGATAAAGCCACAGGTGGCTGTACAGACGCAGGCTGCGGTCTTGCGCCACGCCTTGGGTGCGCACAAAGTCGGTCACCGCAGCACGTGGACTGCCGACGTACAAATTCAGGTAGCCCCGGCTGAACAAGGCGAACGCGTGATCGGGCTTTGCATTAATGGTGCGGGCATAATCGCCGATGGCCGACAACTCGTTGCCGGATTTTTCATTGGCCCAACCGCGTGCAAACCAAGCATCGGCGTGGTTCGGTTCAATCTCGACGGCGCGGTTGAGATCGCGCAGCGCCTGATTGTACATCCCCTTGTCGATGGAGCTCCACGCCCGATCCACATGAATTTTGGCGCTGTCTTGGGCCTTTTGAGCGGGGCTCGGGGTGCTTTTCGGCGTCATGATGACGGTCGGTTTTTTCGATTTCACCACAACAGCTGGGGCTGAGGGCGGTGTTGGGGCCGGAGCTTTTACTTCGGGCTCAGGATCAGGCGTCGGCATATGGATGGTGACAGGCGCACGCACTGGCTCAGGCTCTGGCATTGGCTCCGGTTCTGGCATTGGCTCAGGCTCGGGAGCCGGTTCAGGCTCAGGAACTGGTTCCGGTGCCGCTACGGGCTCCGGCATGGGCTCTGGTTCGACAACCGGCTCTGGCTCGACAACCGGCTCTGGCTCGACAAGCGGTTCAGGCTCGACAACCGGTTCGGGCTCGGGTTGCGGTTCAGGCGCTGTCGCTGGTGTGACCTGGGCGACGGGCTCCGCTATACGGGGGGGCGGAGCATTGGGACGCAGGAGCAAAACGCCCCCAAGGCCAATGGATGCAACCGCCAACACACCCGTCAAAATCCACGGCAAGCGGCTTTTGGTGTGTTGATCGTCGGAGGGCGTGTACGGCTGCGCGCCGCCGTCCAGCGTCGGCACATTGCCGCGTTTGCGTTCGGCGTCGGATTTTTTCAGCGCTTCGAGAATATAAGACATACGCTCATTCACCCGTCTTGACGATGGAAGAGACGAACGTTTCCCCGGCAACGCCGGTGATGCGCATCACGGTTTGCGTGCCTGCGATGCCATCGGGATCAAGGCCGTGGTCTTGTTGGAAGCGCCGCACTTGTTCACGCAGTGACGGGCCGAAAAACACGCTGCCTTGACCTTCGAGGTCCTTGGCGCCGTCGGGATATCCGGCCTTGGCCAGCAAGCGGCGCAGTTCCACCACGTCTTGACCTTGTTGACCGAAGGTCACCGGGCGGCGGATGATGTCGTGGGGTTTCCACATCACCAGATAGTCGCCGGGCCACCGCAAGCCAAACGCCAGGGTGCGCATGGTGACGGCGCGATCGCCAAAGTCGATGGTCACGCTTTCGCCAACCAGATCGGTTTCGATGGTCGAAATCACCCCATAAAGGCGTTCGTCGTCGGGCATCATAAACGACACCACCACGGGGCGGTTCATGGCCTTGAGGCCGTTGACGTCGGTTTCGCCTTGCAGACACGTCAGCGCAGCGGTTTCGGCCTTGTCGCACGGGGTGAGGCCCGCCAGCTTGAGGTAGTCCTGGTTCCACAGCTCAAACAGCTGGACGAACGCGCGGTCCGGGGTGCCGGATTTGATCAGGTCGCCAATCAGGGTGCCTTGGGCCTTGGAAATGTCGATCTTTTCTGCGGTCTCGAACAGCGGCGCGCCGCCTTCACCATCATCCTCGGCGACATCCAGTCCGGGCGGCGGCGGGGTGCCGTCGGGCATGATGGCTTCGGGCATGGTGTCGGGTGAAATGATCGGTTCGGCTTTGATTTCAGGTTCGGGCGCGGGTTCTGGTTCAGGGGCTGGCTCAGGTGCAGGTTCGGGCTCAGGCTCGACAGCAGGTTCGGGCTCCGGCGTCTCTTCGACCGTGACCTGTTCAGAAGACGTCGGCAACAGCGGCGCGAGGACACGCGTTATGCGGTCTTGAATGCCCCATTGATAAGGGTCGAAAGCGCCGACCAGCAACGCCGACATGAGCACCAAGACCAGCGTGAGCGAACCCCACACACTTTTGGCGCTGGCTTGCCCGCCGTTGACCACCCCGGTGCCGAGAACTTCTTGCCCGGCGCGCCTAGCGAGCTTGCGATCGATGGTCTTTTTACCCTCAACGTAGGCGGCCAAAAGCGCGCGGTCGCAAATGGAATTGATCAGGCGCGGAATGCCGCGTGCGGCTTTATGCACGGTCTTGACCGCGCCGTTGGTGAAGATGCGCGTGTCCAACCCGGCGATTTTCAAACGGTGTTCGATGTAACCGCGCGTTTCCACCAGACCTAACGGATCGAGGTGATAGCGCGCGGTGATGCGCTGCGCGGTTTGGCGCATCTCGGTCAGCGCCAGGGTGTGGTTGAGTTCCGGCTGGCCGACCAAAATGATCTGCAACAGCTTTTTGTGCGCTGTTTCCAGGTTGGTCAGCAGGCGGATCACTTCCAGGACTTCCGGTCGCAGGTTTTGCGCTTCGTCGATCATCAGCACCGGGTTGCGGCCATCGGCGTGAGCGCGCAATAGGTAGTGGTTCATGAAGTCGAAGAAGTCTTTGAGGCTTTGGGTGCCGATCGGGTAGGGGATGCGCATCTCGTCGCAGATGGCGGCCATCAACTCGACTTCGGTGAGCTTGGGATTCAAGATCAACGCCAGATCGGTGTTGTCGGGCAGCTGTTCCATCAGCGCGCGGCAGATGGTGGTCTTGCCGGTGCCGACTTCGCCGGTCAACAATACGAACCCGCCGCTTTCACTGACGCCATACAGCAAATGTGCCAACGCTTCTTGGTGGCGTTGGCTCATGTACAGATAGCTGGGGTTGGGAATGATGGAAAAGGGGTTTTCCGAAATTCCGAAATAGTCCTGGTACATGGACTGGGTCATATGGCGGCGCGGTTCCGTTGGTCGAGTTAAATGCTGTTGTTGTAAAGCGGGCGCATGTTAGCACGCACGCCGTTCACTTCAAAAGCGATGAACGTCACAGTGCGCAGGAAAAACAACAGCTTGGTGCGGTTGAACCGGGTTAAACCGGCTGAATTTTCACCGCAGTGCCGCTGGCGACGACCATCAGCATGGATTTGCCGTCGCCGGAAACCTCTGAATAGTCCAAATCCACGCCGATCACCGCGTCGGCGCCAGAGATCAGCGCTTCGCGGCGCAGTTCGGTCAGGCAGGTCTTGCGTGCATCGCGCAGCACTTTTTGGGACGCACTTGAGCGTCCGCCGACGATGTCGCGGATCGACGCGAACATATCGCGAAACATGTTCATGCCGAACACGCACTCCGCCGTGATGATTTCCAGGCGCTGGGTGACTTTGTATTCCGGCATGGCGAATTCGGTGGTGAGGATCAAATCCTTGGCGATTTGGTCGATCACGTCGGTCGGCAGCTCGTCGTACTGCTTGTTGGCGATCAGTTCTTCGATCTCTTGTTCATTTTTGCCGAACAGTCCGAACATGGTTTTTTCTCCTCAAAGGGGCGCTGCAAGTGTGAGACGAATGCATTATAGGCAAAAGCAGTCAAAATTGAATATGGTGTGCTAAGGTCAAATCAGATGCGCTAGTTATCTGAAACCCATGAACCTGTTGACAAATGTAGCCATTATTTCCGACATTCGTCATATCTAATACGTGAGTGAGTAAGGCGCTTAATGTCCGACGTGCAAGACCATATCCTCCAGGCCCGTATTTTGGTTGTCGATGACAACCTGACCAACGTGGTGCTGTTGAAGAAACTGCTGGAAGCGGAAGGCTACCTGCATGTCGATGGCGAAACCGATTCTCGAAAGGTGGTCGGCATGTACGAAGCCGCGCCCTACGATCTGGTTTTGCTCGACATCCGCATGCCGCACATGGATGGCTACGACGTTATGGACGGGCTCAAGGGTATCGCCAACGGCGACATCCCGCCGATCATGGTGCTGACGGCGCAAACCGATATGGACACCAAGCTCAAAGCACTGGCGGCGGGCGCTCAGGATTTTCTGCACAAGCCTTTCGATCGGGTCGAAGCATTGACCCGCATCCGCAACATGATCGAGGTCCGCTTGCTGCACAAACAGGTGCGCGAGCAGAACGAAATCCTCGAACAAAAGGTTCAAGAACGCACCCAGGAACTGGAAGACACCCGCTTGGACGTGGTGCATCGCTTGGGCCGCGCGGCTGAATATAAAGATAATGAAACCGGCCTACACGTCGTGCGCATGAGCAAAATCGCGCACCTGTTGGCGGTTGCCTTAGGCATGTCGGATGCGGACGCCAAGCTGTTACTGCACGCCAGTCCGATGCACGACATCGGTAAAATCGGCATTCCCGATGGTGTGTTGCTCAAACCCGGCAAGCTCGACCCCGACGAATGGGAAGTGATGAAAACCCACTGCCAAATCGGTGCGGAAATTTTGGGCGACCACCCGTCACCATTGATGCAAATGGCGCGCTTGGTGGCCATCACTCATCATGAAAAATGGGATGGTTCCGGTTATCCCAAGGGCCTGAAAGGGGAGGCTATCCCCTTGGTCGGGCGGATCACTGCGGTGGCGGATGTGTTCGATGCGTTGACGTCGGAACGCCCTTACAAAAAAGGCTGGGCCATCGAAGACGCCGCCGCGTTCATCAAGGAACAGTCGGGCCAGCACTTCGACCCCACCGTGGTTGATAAATTCACCGAGCACCTTGATGAAATCGTCACAATTCGCAACACCCACCGCGATACTTTTGAGGCCGAAAGCTGAGCTTGTGTTATAAGCTGAGTTCAAAATTGGAGCCTCCCCGCCATGTCCACTTACAATCAAAATGTTTCGTCACGCCTATCGCTCGGGTTTTCGTGCGTCGGCCACACCTATTCGCATCTGTTTGCGCCGATCTTTTTCGTCGTCGCTTTGATGTTGGAAGCCGAATTCAATCTCAGCCATGGTGAAGTCGTCAGCTTGATCGTGGTGGGAAACGTGTTGTTTGGCCTGGGCGCGCCGGTGGCGGGCTGGATCAGCGACAAGTGGTCGGCCAGCGGTATGATCGCGGTGTACTTTTTCGGCGTCGGCGCGGGCATGATGCTCACAGGTTTGGCCACGAGCCCGTTTCAGCTGTTGGCCTTTTTGACCGTCACCGGCTTGTTTGGATCGATCTATCATCCGGTCGGTTTTGCGTGGCTGGTGTCCCAAGTCGAAAAGCGCGGCGCGGCGTTGGGCTTGAACGGGGTGTTCGGCACCATCGGTCCGTCCGTGGCGGCGTTGTCGGCGGGCGTGCTGACCGATTTGATCAGTTGGCGCGCGGCGTTCATCGTGCCGGGTGTGTTGGTGTTTTTGACCGGGGTGGTGTTTTTGGCTTTGCGCCATCGTGGCGTGATTCACGACGCCGGGATCGAGCGCGGCGTGGAACACACCGCCACCAAGCGTGACGTGATGCGCACCATTTTGGTGTTGGCCGTGACCATGTTGTGCACGGGCTTGATCTATCAGACCACTTCGCCGGCCTTGCCTAAGGTGTTTTCCGAACGCTTGAGCGATTTCGCGGGCGAGGGCGTGTTCGGCATCGGCGCGATGGTGGCGATGGTGTATGTGGTTGCCGGTGCGGTGCAACTGGTCGCCGGGCGCATGTGCGACAAGTATTCGCTCAAGCTGATTTATATTTTGGCGTTTATCTCGCAAATCCCGTTTTTGATCTTGGCCGCTGGGCTGGGCGGGGGCGGATTGATGTTCGCGATGCTGGTGTTGGTGTCGGCCAATCAAGCGGCGCTTCCGGTGGAAAACACATTGATCGCACGCTATGCGCCCAAGGATTGGCGCGCTTTGGCTTTTGGCCTCAAGTTCATCTTGGCGTTCGGGGTGAGCAGCTTGGGCGTGTTGATGGAAGGCATGATTTACGATTTGACCGGCGGTTTTTATTGGCTGTTCATCGTGATGGCGTGCATCGCCACCGTCGGCTTGGTGGTGGGCTGGTTGTTGCCGTCGGAAAACAAGGTTCAGGCCCAACCCGCCGCTTAAATTTCAGCGCGACTTGCTTAAAGCCTCAAATGCGGTGCGGTAGGCTTTGTCGTAGATGTTGAGCAACACCGAGCAGGCGTCGCTGGGCGCAATGCCTTGGCTTTGCATGGTGCGCAAGTTTTCCGCCGTCAGACGGCTGTATTCATGATGCAATTGGCGGGCGTTGCCGTGCACATAGGTTTTGAGGGTCTTGCGCTCAGATGGTGCGAGGTGAGGGGCGGCGAGCTTGACCGCTTCGTTCACCCCAAAGCGCCGCCCTTGCAACGGCCCGCACGCCGATTTCGAATATTCGATCAGCATGATTTCCGCGCCGACCAGTGCGCCCGCGAACTGCATCGGCGTGGTCAGGGTTTCGGGGGCCTCAGTCTGGGCGGAGGCAGGTGCCGCCAACAGCGCCGCGATAAACGCCAGTCTTATGGTGCGATTACAGGCCAAGGCGTTCGATCTCTTTTTTCGGACAGCGGTTTTGCACCACCACCAATCCGGCCTCTTCGGCCTCAATCTTGGCTTTGTCGTTGACCACGTCGATTTGCATCCACACCACCGAAATGCCTTTGTCGTCCGATAAACGAATGGCCTCGCGGGTGACGTCGCCGGCGGCTTCGGACGCGCGAAAAATGTCGACCATGTCATATGGCCCCGGTGCATCTTCCAGCGAGGCATAGACGGTCTCGCCCAATATCTCGCCGCCCGCTTGGCCGGGGTTGATGGGGATAACCTTGAAGCCTTGCTTTTGCAGGAATTCCATCACTTGATAAGACGGTCGTGCGGGCTTGTTCGACGCCCCGACCAAAGCGATGGTGGTGACGGTTTCCAAGATGCCGGTGATCAGGTCATCGGTGTTGATTTTACTCATGCGTCGCGGTCTTTCCATTTAGGTGAAGGCTGTTTTTTGATGAATGCACCGACACCGTCGCGGGCATCCGTGTGTTGCATGTTGGCGGACATGGTCTTTGCCGCGATGGCGTAGGCTTGGTCCAAGGGCTTATCGATTTGGTTGAGGAACAAGCGCTTGCCAAACTCAATCGCGGATGGCGATTTCGAGGCGATTTCCAGCGCCAGGTTTTCGACCTCGGCGTCCAGCACTTCTGCCCCCACGGCGCGGTTGAGCAAGCCCAAGCGTTCGGCTTCGTCTGCGGAAATGAACTTCCCGGTATAAAGCATCTCCGCCGCCGCCTTGCGCCCGATGGCGCGGCTGAGCGGCACCGACGGGGTGGCGCAAAACAGGCCTAAGTTAATGCCCGAGGTGGCGAACTTGGATCGATCGCTGGCGATGGCCAGATCGCACTGCGCCACCAGCTGACAGCCCGCCGCCGTGGCGATGCCGTCGACATGCGCGATCACCGGCTGGGGCAGGTGGTGGATTTTCAACATCATCTCGGCGCAGGCGTTGAACAGAACCTCGCACGGGGCTTGTTCAGGCTTGCTCATCATTTCCTTGAGATCATGACCCGCTGAAAAGGCTTTGCCCGCACCGGAAATCACCACCACGCGCACGGATGTGTCTTGGGACAGCACGTCCAACTCAGTGCTCAGCGCGGCGATCATCGCCTCTGACAGGGCATTGAGCTTTTTGGGGCGGTTGAGAGTCAGCCACGCAACTTGGTCGCGGTCTTCGCGCGTTACCAGCACGTCATCTAAGGTGTCGTTTTTTGGGGGGGAGGTCATGGTCATCAGTCCAGTCTGTAAACGTATGAATCGTCCCGCCATGTTCGGCTTTTCCGGGTTCTCTGTCCAGAGTTGGCGGATACGCTGAATGGGTGCTGTACGGGCGTGTCACTCTATTATAAATTCAAGTTTCAAACGTTTAGAGGGGAAACCATGTCCACCACTTGGATTGTCGTCGGTGTGATTGTCGCCGTCTTGCTGTTGATCTATTCGATGTATTTGAAGTCCATTCGCCTGCGCAATCAGGTGTTGGAGGCCCTGGCCTCCATCGATGTGCAATTGCGCAAACGTCACGATTTGATCCCCAATTTGCTGAAGATGGCGCAAAAATATTTGGATCACGAACGTACCTTGATGGAAAACGTCACGGCACTGCGCACCCGGGCGCAAGCGTCATACGATCGCGCCGACCCCAAAGCGGTGGGCCAGCACTTGGCGGTGGAAGCGCAACTTTCGGCCACCACCGGGCAATTGTTCAACATGGTCCACGAAGCCTATCCCGACATGAAATCGGCTGAGATCATGTCCACCACCCAAGAAACCTTTACCGAGGTCGAAAGCCACATCGCGGCGGCGCGGCGCTTTTACAATGCCTCCGTCACCGACTTGAACAACTTCGCCCAAGTCCAGCCGATGTCGAGTATTGCAGCGATGGCGGGGGTGTTTCCATTTCCGTACTTTGAAGAAACCGACGCAGCCGCGCGCGCGCCCGTCGATGTCAACGATCATATGACGTGAGCGGTGCCGATTTAATGATGACCCTGGATGAACTGGAGGTGGAACATCCCCGCCTGAACGGTCTTGCCAAGACCTACCAAAGCGAGGTTTTGCCGCAACTGCATGCCCATGAAGTCCAGCGCAAACAGGGGCGCCGTCAATTTATCATCGCCTTGTTTCCGGGGCTGATCGCCCTGGCTGTGGTGTTGGCGGTGGTCGAAGAGATCATCGTGTTGCCACCGTGGGCCTTGGCGGTGTCCTGCGTTGTCTTGTTGGTGGCGGGGTGGTTTGGGGCTTTGGGCTATGCTCAATCCGCCCATGCGCGTCAGAGGGCAAAAGTTTTACTGGCCGAATTGGTGTGTGAACTGCTCGGCCTCAAATACGACGAAAGTCCGCGCCAAACCTATCTGGATTGGTTCCGTAGCTTGGACTTGTTGCCGCATTACGATCGTTCGTCGGTCGAAGATGAGGTCAGTGGCGAGATCGATGGCATCGGTTTTGCTTTTCAAGAAGCCCATTTGGAGGTCAAACGCACACGGCCTTCCAAGCGCGGTACGAAGACCTACTACGTGGATGTGTTTCACGGTCTGATCGGCATGATCGACTTTCACAAACCCTTTTCCTCGACCACCATTGCTAGCGCGGACAAGGGCTTGCTGAACCGCATCGCGGGGTGGGCGGTGCCGGGCCAGCGTGCGCGTCTGGAAAGCCCAGATTTTGAGGATCGTTTCGAGGTCTACACCACCGATCAAGTCGAAGCGCGTTATCTGCTGACGCCCGCGTTCATGGAACGGATGATCGATCTCGATCGCTTTTTCAATGGCAATTTGGAATTCGCCTTCGACAACGGCCGCTTGCTGTTCGCCGCCAACCATCACGCAAACTGGATGGAAACGCGCGGCAGCATCGCTGATCTGACCCACGAAAGTTATGTGGTGAACATCATCAAAGACGTGACGATGATCTACCATTTAATCGACGCGCTGAACCTCGACGCCAAGACGATGGCGTGAGGACTCGATGATCACTTTGGAACAATTGGAACGGTCCGTGCCCGCCTTAAAGGGCTTCGCGGCACGCTACCGGGGGGAGGTGTTGCCGGTCCTGGCTAAGCACGAACGGCGCTTGGTCAGCGGGGGGGAGCTGTTCTTGCTGGGCGTGGTGCTGGCTTTTCCTGGTGCGGTGGTGGTGAAGTTCGAACACGCCTTTCCCCCGTGGACGTATGCGCCGGGTATGCTCTTAATGGCGATCGGTTTCGGTTTTATGGGTTGGGGAGCCCATGAGATGAGCGCATCGAGGAAGAACGCCAAAGTTCTGGTGGCGGAATTGGTGTGCGGACTGCTGGGCTTTAGCTATCGTCTTTTCCCCACGCAAACCTTTACCCAGTGGTTTCACAATATCGCGGTGCTGCCCGCACACGATACCTACCAAGCCGAAGACGAAGTCAGCGGCACCGTCGATGGCATCGATTTTGTCTTTCAAGAAGTCCTTCTGGAAAAGGAGCACTCAGACCTGGGCGTGGAAGCGCTACCGAACAAGAAATACACAACCGTGTTTCATGGCCTCATCGGCATGATCGACTTTCATAAACGCTTTTCCTCGACCACCGTTGCGGTGCCGCGCCAAAGGGCTTGGCAGCGTGCCGTCGGGGAGAGTATCCCGGGACAGCGCGCACGGTTGGAAAGCCCGCGCTTCGAAGAGCGCTACGATGTCTTTACCTCCGACCAAGTCGAGGCACGCTATCTGCTGACGCCCGCATTTATGGAACGGATTTTGGCGCTGGACACTTTTTTCAGGGGCAACATGGAATTCGCCTTCGACAATGGGCGCTTTCTGTTCGCCGCCAACCAGCAAAGCGATTGGATGGAATTGCGTGGCAACACCCAAAGCCTGACCGACGAAACCTACGCCGCCCACATCATCTTGGACGCGGCGCTGATCTACCACCTGATTGGTGCCCTGAAGCTGGATGCGAAGACCAAGGCCTGAGGGTGATAAAAACAGCTAAATATAACGGTAAAACAATACCGCAAAAATAAGTCATTGAAAAAACTTGTTAATTTGCCGTGACAGCGGAATAAAACGTTTGACAGACAGGTGTAGGTGTCCTAAAACCCGCGTTCCTCATGGAACTGGGCGTTTTGCGTCGGTTTTGTGACCCGTATTTTTAACATCCGTAAGACGGAGCAGAATATGAAAACCTATTCCGCTACACCGGCCGACGTTGAAAAGAAATGGTTTGTCGTCGATGCCGAGGACGTTGTCCTCGGTCGTATGGCCAGCCAGATCGCGATGCGTCTGCGTGGTAAGCACAAGCCGATGTTCACGCCGAACATCGATTGCGGCGATAACATCATCGTCATCAACGCCGAAAAGGTGAAGCTCACCGGTCGCAAGCGCACCGATGAGAAGTTCTACTGGCACACCGGTCACCCGGGCGGCATCAAAGAACGCACCTTGGGTCAGATCCTCGATGGCGATCACCCCGAGCGCGTGATCATCAAAGCGGTCGAGCGCATGGTTGCCCGTTCGCCCTTGGGCCGTGCGCAGATGCGCAAGCTGCATGTCTATGCCGGTGCCGATCATCCCCATGGCGCCCAGAACCCGGAAGTTCTGGACATCGCCGCCATGAACCCGAAGAACAAGAGGAGCGCGTAACCCATGGCTGATCTTGGTGATCTCAAAGATCTCGTCGAAGGCGGCGCAGTGGCCACCACGGATGGCGCGGCTGTTGAAGCTGCTCCGATTGTTGCTGAACCGAAAATCGATGCTCAGGGCCGTTCCTACGCCACCGGCAAGCGTAAAAACGCGATTGCCCGTGTGTGGATCAAGCCCGGTTCCGGCAAAATCACGGTCAACGGCCGCGAAGTCGAAGTCTACTTCGCTCGCCCGGTGCTGCGCATGCTGATCAACCAGCCGTTTTCCACGGTTGAACGCGAAGGCCAGTACGATGTGGTGGCCACGGTCACCGGTGGCGGCCTGTCCGGTCAAGCCGGCGCTGTGCGTCACGGCATTTCCAAGGCGCTGACCTACTATGAGCCCGCGCTGCGCGGTTCGCTCAAAGCCGGTGGCTTCCTGACCCGCGATAGCCGCGTTGTTGAACGTAAAAAGTACGGCCGCGCAAAAGCTCGCCGCAGCTTCCAGTTCTCCAAGCGTTAAGCTTTACGCACCCAACGACAAAAGGCCGCTCCTTCAAGGGGCGGCCTTTTTTTTTGGCGCTGTTCATACCACAAACGGCGCAGGGCGATAGTCCGTCTATTCAATGGCATGGCCCACAGGGACAGCATAATTTGTCAACGCTTATAGGGTGATCGAATAATTTCTCGGTTTTTAGGCGGGGGCGGTCTTTGCCATGGCCATGCACGTAGATACGATGGACCAAAGTATCTTTGACCTCATCGCTGACATTCAAAGAGCTGCGATGGATCAAGCCCTTTGGCAAAGTGTCCTGAAGAAAGTCGCGGCCATGACCCATAGTCGTTCTGCTGCTATTTGCGTCCACGAAGGTGATGCGGTTGTCTTGACCCTGTCATCGGAACAACCGTCTTCAAGGCCAGACACGCTCGGCGAAGCCGTATCTGTGAATCTTGCGCTTTCGCACGCCCGTACGGCCCGTTTTTCCATTCAGCGCCCCGCACAGAACGCGACCTTGTCGCCACGCGATGGTGAGCTGTTTGATATCCTTCAAAAGCACATTCACCAATCTCTCATCGTTCAGGACCAATTGGGCAAGCAGCAAAGTACAATTGGTCTGTTGAAAGAAGCGATGAATAAGTCGCCAAAAGGCATTGTGGTTGTCGAGGGCGAGGGGGATGTCGTTCACGCCAATACGCGCGCGGAAACGATCATCGGTATGAACGATGGTGTATCCATTTCTCACGGCAGGCTGCGTTTTGCCACCCATTGCGCGCAACAGGAATTTGAGAAGCTCTTAGCCGAAACCAAATTGGCGGACTTTGAGAACAGCGACATGGCGGGCAGCGTGTTTAAGGTTCCCAGGCCGTCCAGCGAGCCTGAATTTGAAGTGACCGTCAGCGCCTTCACAGGGGGAGGCGGGGGCTGCAATCGCAAAGGGCGAGCGTTTGTCATTATCTATGATCCAACGAAAATTCCGTCCCTTTCCCCTCAGCTTTTGGCTTCTTTGTATGGGTTGAGCAATAGCCAGGCACGCGTTGCGGCGCTGCTTGTGAGGGGACACAAAATCAAGGATATTGCGAAAACTTTATCGCTCACAGAAAACACGACACGCTACTACACCAAGGAAATTTTCTCGAAAACCGGCACTCAAAATCAAGCCGACTTGGTGAAACTTGTGTATGTGGGCCCCATAACACCCTCTTGGGGTGATGGCGCTGAGGGCATGTCCCGGTAATCCCCACCCAGGAAAAAAATTAATCACGCGCACCAAAATCGCGCTGGCAAAGATGCGCCATGCAGCCCCCAGACATTTTGCTGCAATCGGCATCAGGGCCTGCCAAATGGCAGTATTGGGGCGTATCGAATCCTTTATAAGTCGGTCCCGGAGTTTCCCTTGATTGCGATTGAGAAAAGCCCTCCCACTCAGAGACGCAATTCTTTACCCAATCAAGGGAACCCCATTTTCATCCGCCCCCCTGAGCGGGAATGGGCGCGTGTTGCTGAAGAGGAAGAACCGAGGAAAAAATGGTCGAGTATTTTTTTGTATGGCTGCTGATGGCTTTTGCTGTCGTATTTGTAGTGCTTCATGTTTGGCTCATAACGACAGCCGTGATCAAAGCCGTTTTTCGGCGGGCCTCAGGTCAAGCTGACCTAGAGCCGAAACTGGCGCCAAGTTAATCCTTTTCAGGTTCTCCAGTCCTTAAAAGATTTGTTCGTTCATATACGCAAAACGGCCCGGAATATCCCGGGCCGTTTTTGTTATGCGGACTGGCTGAGATCGAGATCAAAGCGCACTTCTTGGCTGCCTTCGCCCCAATCGTCGGCGCTGAATTCTTCTGTAAGTGTAAAGCCCGCGCGCGCATAGAGGGTTCTGGCCGCGTCCAGGCCTTTAAAGGTGGTCAGGAACAGCTTGTGTTGACCGCGGTGGCGACAAGTCTCTAGGGCCTGAGCCAACATGGCTTGGCCAAGGCCTTGGCCCTGGGCGCAACTTGCCAACACGAAAAAGCGGATGCGCGCGACGTCTGGGGGATAGCCCGATGCCTCGACGATCAGCGTGCCGACGATGTCGCCGTGACGGTTTTCGACGCGGATCAGTTGGTCGCGCGTTGGGTCGTATTTATCCAGTAACAGCCCAAAATCGCGCGTCACCAAAGTTTCGAAGTTGCGTCCGAATTTCCACATGGCGCTGTAATAGTGCATGTGCAATGTGATCAGCGCCCCGGCAAGGCCGCTGCGGTAGCCTTCTTGGATGGTGTAGTTCTGCACTGCAGATGCTGTGATGTTGGTTTGCACCAAGGCACAAATCCGTTCCGCATACTCCGCATTCAGACGTTCTGGCGCGCTTAGTAAAGCGTGCCAAATCATCGCCACCACCAGGTCGGCGCTGGCGGGGGCGGATGCGCTTTGCGTTTCACCCGATTTGATCAAATAGTTGGCCAGCGCGTCTTGGCGGGGGCGGACGAAGCGCGTTTGGAATGTATCACGGGCGTTATCGTCGGAACGGCTCAGTGCAATCAAGGCGGCCAGCAATTCGCCTGCGGGGCCGTCGTTATAGGTTTGAAACAGGGTTTGCAAAACGGTCTTGAGCGGGCGTTGTGTGTCGAGGTCTTGCAGCGGCGGGGCGTAAGCGTCATAGACCTCGATCAGCAAATCGAGGCGGGTCGGCCACCAGCGGTAAATGGTTTGCTTGCCGCAACCGGCTTGACGAGCGACGGCTTCGACGGTCAATGCCTGCGGCCCGCCCGTTTCAGCCAAGTTCAATGCTGCGGCCAAAATCGCCTGATGGCTCTTTTTTGAACGCGGTGCACCACGTAGTGGCGGTTGGGGCGGCTGTGAAGGCTCAGTGCTCATTCACAAAACATAAACGAGACGGTCCGTATTGTAAATGAAATGTGCCGATGTTAGTCGTGCTGTTCGCCTGCCAATGACAAGGTCACGCCGCGTTCTTTGAAAAACGCTTTCCACAGTTCGGGGAACTCTGGTTTGACCGAGCCTTTGACGGTGTCGAGGTTCAGCAGTCGGTCCATCCAGGGGCCGAAGGCGCTGTCGGTGGGGGCGCGGCTCAGCAGTTCGTCTTTTACGCTGGGCAGCAGCGACAGGCGCATCAGGAACGGGGCCACGGCGGCGTCGACGAGACCGAAGTCTGCGCCGCTGAAGTAAGGGCCTTTGACTTGCTCAGCCAAGGGCAGGGCGGTGGCGATGAGCTTTTCTTTGCGCTCATTGAGTTCATCTTCGTTTTGCGCCGTCATCATGGCGTATTGGCCCATCAGCAATTGGTCGGAATAGTTGATCCACGCGCGTTGCTGGGCGCGGGTCCACGGGTCGGTGGCGAGCAGCGGCGGGGGCGTGGTTTCGTCGAGGTATTCGTTGATGATCGCGGATTCAAACAACACCTCGTCGCCGACGAACAGCGCCGGGACCTTGCCGGTTGGCACCTTGTCCAGATACCACTGGGGCTTGTTGGCGATGTCGATGTATTCGATATCGAACTCGACGCTTTTGTGGCGCAGCACGATCACCGCGCGCTGCACGAACGGACATAAGACGAAACTGATCAGTTTGAGTTTGGGGCCGTCGGCCATTTGGGGAGCTCCTAAAGATGAAGGTTTAAGTGGCCGGTTCGGGGTGCGTCGCGCGCATCAGCAAAAACGCAAACGTCAGCCATACGAAGCAGCGCAGCGTCATGGCGTAGACGGTGCGCATTTCAAACGCGCCACCCATGAGAATGTGCACGCCCAAAGCGATAAACACCGCAATGCTCAGCGATGCGATGAGCGCCGCCAACTTGGCCACGCAGCTTTTCCACATAAAGATGCCGATGCCCGCCGCGATGTAGAAAAATCCGGCGAGGAAATTGAACCACAGCACAAACGGCACGTAATCGCCCGCCGCCACGCGGTCCGGGCCGTCGATGAACAGCACGCTGCCACCCGATTTAATCGTCGCCGCGCCGAACAGCAACGCGACGATGGCGACGGGGATACGCCAGCGTGGGCGCGGCTTTGGTGGTTCTGGGGATGTCATTTCAGCGGTGCTCATGGTTTCTCCGAAATCTATCTTTTAAGAAATTACAGCCGATTTGCGCCTGTCGCAAGATCGTTTCAGGTTTGCGATCGTTACGCTTTGTGCACGCCATTGTCAGCTTAAGAAAGAACGATTTCGCATACAAAGAGTTGAAGAAAAATATATCTGCTCAATCAAGGGGTGGGTGTAAAATCGCTGTGATCCCGAGTCCAAAATTGAATGATCACGCTAGACCAAAAACGCACCAGTGATCGCCTGCAACAAGGAGGAAACTGATGATGACCGGTTCACACTTAAGCAGCGTGGATGATCTCTTTAACGTTATGATTATCGATGATCAGAAAAGCATGCGAAAGATCATTCGCCAACTGCTCCACCAACACAACATCGATCATGTCACAGAAGCCGAAAATGGCAAGCATGCCCTCGATTTACTTACGGATGTGGATATCCCCATCCCCGATGTGATTGTGTGCGACCTGCATATGGACGTGATGGATGGGATGGAATTCGTTCACCACCTGCGCCGCGCAAACAATGCCACGCCGGTGTTGATATTGACCGGTGAACGCAATGAGTTCGTGCTTGATGTGACCCGGCAGGCCGGGGCAAGCCGGGTTCTCAATAAGCCTATTTCCGCACCGGATTTGGTCGATGAAATTCATCAGGCCATCGGCGCGTATTGATGACGGCAAAAGTCGGCAAAAGACCGTTCAGTCTTTGTGCATGAACATCACGGGTAAATGAATGTCGCCGCTGACCGCCATCACGCTGGGTTTGATTTCGGCGTAGCCAAGGCGCTTGTAAAAACCTGTGGCGTTGATGTTGGCGCGCACAAAAAAATCGTTGGCGCCTTGGCTGTGTGCGGCGATTTCGGTCGCGGTGACCATGCGCCGCCCCAGACCTTTTCCAGCCAAATCCGGATGAACGAAGACCTTGCGGATGCGCGCCGTGTCCGGGGCGTGGTCCATTTTCAACCACCCCGCTGTGGCCCTGAGGCATCCACGTGCGTCGCGGGCGCACAGCATGTTGCTCCGCGCCACGTCGACGGCGTAGTCGTCGGTGCTCATATAGCGGATGTGGGCGAAGATTTGTTCGGCGGAGTGCTCGCCACCGGCCAACGCCTTGAACGACAACGCGTGCAAGGCGCGCAATTGGGGCAAATCCTGTTCATCGTAAGGGGTGATGGAGAGGGCTTTTAAGCTTTGCATGGAGCCATGCTAAGTCACCGGTGTGACCGAAAAATGAATGTGGCATTTGAGGGCGCGGGGCTCAGGTGTCTTGCTCGACGTTCTTGGTGATCTTTTGTGGGCTGCCTTTGGACAGTTGAGCGATGCGCAAATCGGCCAGCGGGAAGGTTATGGAAATCGCCGTGCCTTTGCCTTTGGTGGATTTGATGTTGAGCGATCCGCCGCCGTATTCGGCAAAGGACTTCGCCAGATAAAGCCCCAGCCCGGTGCCTTCGTAACGGCGTTCCAGGCGGGTGTCGATTTGTTCAAACGGTTTGAGCGCGCGGGCCACTTCGCGGGGGCTCATGCCGATGCCGGTGTCGGTGACGGTGACGCGAACGTGTTCAAGTTCGAGAACGGCATCGACGGAAATGGTGCCGTCTTCGGGGGTGAACTTCACCGCATTGGACAGAATGTTGAGCAACGTTTGCAGGCTTTTGCGGGGGTCGGCTTTCACCAGCGGAAGTTTGTCGTCAAAGTTCATCTGCAAGCGCACGCCCGCCGTTTGCGCTTGTCCGGCGGTGAAGCGATAGGCTTTTTCCAAAAGATCGCCAAGCGCCACGTCTTGCACAACGACGGAGAATTTACCGGCTTCGATCTTGGACACGTCGAGCACATCGTTGATCACGCCCAACAGATGATGGCCGCTGTCGTGAATGTCTTTGAGGTAGGCGCAATACTGGTCGTTGCCGATGGGCCCCAACACCTGATTGCTCATCAAATCCGAAAAGCCGATGATGGCGTTCAGCGGTGTGCGCAGTTCATGGGACATGTTGGCGAGAAATGCGCTTTTGGCGCGGCTGGCCAGCTCGGCGTGTTCCTTGGCAATGCGCAGTTCGTTTTCGACCCTTTTGCGTTCTGTAATGTCTTGAACGGCCCCGGTGAGGCGCAGCACCTGCCCGCCGTCGTCGGTCACCACTTGGCCGAATTCTTCAAGGGTACGGATGTCGCCGTTGGGGTGCATGATCCGGTATTCCATCGAATAGTCGCGCAAATCTTCCGTGGCCTCGCGGACGGTTCTTTCCACCTCGCCGAGATCGTCGGGATGCACGAGATCGAGGAAGGCTTCCATCGTTGGCGTCACCGATCCGGGTTCCAGGCCGAGGATACGGAAGCACTCGTTGGACCATTCCGTGAGCCCGGTCTTGAGGTTGTTGCTCCAACTGCCCAGGTGGGCGATGCGTTGTGCGGCCTTGAGGTTGCGCTCTGAACTTTGCACTTCGCGGGTGCGCTCTTCAACGCGATGTTCAAGCGCTTCGTTGGCGTTCTTCAAGGCCATCTCGGCAACTTTGAGGCTGGTGATGTCCATGCCGTAGCCGTTGACGTACTCACCGTCCGGCGATGGGCTGAAGGCGATGGTGTAGATGTTTTCGCCAATCACCACATCGTGGTTCAGGTTCTCGCCGTCTTCCAACGTGTTCAGCACCACGGTGCGAATGTGTTGGGGCACGATGGCGCCGACTTTGACGTCCCAGTCGTGAAGCAGCTCGCGGCTGGCGGGGTTGGCGTTGAGCAGCTTTCCGGTGCGTGCGATGCGCATCACCGGGCTTGGGTTTTGCTGCGGGTACAGCGCGAGGGCGCGGATTTCACGCTCTTGCTGGCGACGTTGGGTGACATCCGCGACCAACGTTATATCGTCGCCGATGTTGGGTGCGCGGATGATTTCAAAGGTGCGCTCATTGTCGAAAACGTCCGTGACGATGAGGTCGGTGCCGGGCGGTGCCGACACAAACGTGTCGGCACCGCCGCAATCGTCGAGGAAGTTTTTCATCACCATCGTTTTGGCGATGGGGGTGTCGTCTTGAATTTGCAGCACGCCCACGCCCAAGGCGTCGGTGACGTTCAGCAACACGTTCAGGCGTTCGATTTCCGATTCCGCCTGGGCGCGTTGGCGCACCGCCTCCATCTTTTGGCGGCTCTCGTCTTCCAGTGCGGTGCGCGAGGTGAGAATTTCTTCCGTTAAGTGGTTGAACTGCATTTCCATGTTGCGCAGTTCATCGCCTTTGTTCAATTCAACCGGAGCGGAACTGCCGTAAAGGCGTTCCGAAAACAGCGCAACTTTAGCGGTGAGGTTGCCGATCCGCCGCATCAAATAGGTCAGTGTGAGCAGCAGCAAGGCGATCAAAATGCTCGCCAACCAAGTGCGTTGTTCGCGGTCTTGTTTCAACACCGGGCGCATCATGTCTTGAAAATGAGAACGTGGAATGAGGCTGAGAAAGGTGGTGCTGATTTCCGAAGAACCGTAATCGAAGAATGTATTGCCGGTGACGATAAAATGTTCGCCCAGTTTGTCGACCGGTGCGCCAAGGGGGATTAGGGTTTCATTGGAACTGGCGATCACCCGTTCCGGCGTGCCTGCGGCCAAAACGACAATGTTGTCGGTGGCCAAGAAGGTCTTTTGACTGGAAATCAAAAAATGAGAATCGATTTTGGTGATCGCCATGACATAGCCGACCATCATGTTGGTGGCATCGTGAACCGTGGCGGTGGACACCAAATACGGCATCTCTTTGTGTTCGGTCATCAACGTTTGACGCAGGCTCTTTTCGATCAGCAAGCGGGTGGGCGCGGTGTAGACGTCCGGCAGCGGCGTGCGAAAGGGACTGAACAGTTTGCGCACGCGACCTTGGGGGTCGAGCAACATCAAAAAATCGGGGATATGCTGATTGCGCATCAATGCCCGGTCGGGCAGCCAAGAGGATGTGTTGTCGCGCGGGAAAACGATGTTTGCGTCGGAATCGTTCCAGTTCTTGGTGCTGGAACTCAGTGCGGCGATGGTGTTTTGGGTGCGCGCCAGTCCGGCGATCAGGTGCGCGGTTTGGAATTGATGACGAACCGCGTCGTTGAAACGCATACGATCGCGTTGCGCTTGATCGTTGAGCCGTTCGTTGAAGGCCGTTTCATAAATTTTGCTGAGTGCTTCGCTTTGCACTTTGTCGATGCCGTACCACACCGTCACCGCCAGGACGAAGGTCACCAGCAGGATGCGGAAAGTCAGTGTGGTGCGCAGTAGACTACGGATCACGTTCCATCTTTCAAAAAATCACTTCGGTTCGCTCAACAATTCGGTGTCTAAGAATGTCCACCCATACCGACGCAGCTGTGAGGTCGGCACGATGTCGAATTCGGGCGCGATATGTTTGGCCCGATCGACTAGATATGCGGCTAGCTCGTCCCCCAATTCACTGTGCGCAGGGCTCTCTGTCCATGTGGTGATGTTGAATACGCGATACAATGGATATTGCCCACGGGCCAATGCGTCACTGTCGCCAGGTGCGGTGCCGTTGACCCGCAAGGTTTTGACCAGGCTTTGGTCTTCTTTGGCTAAGCGTCTGATATGCCATAGCGTTTCGTAGCCGATGGCCCCTGGCGTGACGGAGACTTGCTTGACCATGTCCTTGATCGCGGACACTTCGGTGATGTCCCAGCCGAAGTCTTGTTCACTGTCCAAAATCAGCCGCCAGTGGCCGGGGCGAATTTTGCAATGCAACCGGGCCAGCGCGCGCACCTGTTGGCGATCGTCGGCTTTGAACCCGCTCATGGGCAATTCGCTCCAATCGCGGATGTCGTTGCCGAACAACGCACGAGCCTCATGCACGGTGATGTTGTCGGTGGGATTGGATGGATGCGTGATCAAAGCCAGCGCGCCGATGCCGATGGTGTGATACTTCAATCCCGGCAATCGGTCCGCAAGGCCCGGCGGACAGCAAAAACCGCCGATATCGATGGTTTTTTCGGACAACAGGCCTGAAGAAATGCCGCAGGTGCCGTTTTGCACTGCGATTTTAACACCGCGCGCTTTGGCAAATCGTTCAATCATCGGTCCCAACGAAGGGTACAGTTGCTGATCCAGCGCAACGGCCAGATCGACCGGCTGGGGGGTGTTGTGGGTGATGCCTTGGCGTTCCCAATCATCGCCCATGGGGATGGTTTGATCCGGCGGCGTGAACGCGCGCCCGCCCAAAAGCAGCTCGTTGGCGGATGCAGGGGAGCCCTCCAATAAGGGGGCCGCGATGGTGAGAGCGCAGGTGGTCTGCAAGCAGATGCGTCCGAAAGACCTCAAGCCTTGCCCATATGAGCGCAGCGTATGGGGGAGCCTCGTCGATGATCCTGTACGGAAGCGCATGCACTCTTTTCCTCTCTAACTTCAAAGTATTCGGTGTTGCGTTTACCCGTTTGGCGCGACATTTCGCCTTGCTTCAGCCGCGCTCTTCTTAGGTCTCACTGGGCGCATTGATAGGACCAATGGTAACCTAATAGTTGTTTATTGTCATTGCGCTACATCAATTCCCTTCATGAATGAATTAAGTCAGGATGTTGCTCCTAGTGATTGCTGCGTGTGATGTAGGCATTGCGAAATCGGTTTGGGTCCGTTAAGCAAGGCTGGTCTTCGGCGCATAGGGCGTCGAAGCCGCAACACTAAGGGATCAGCGATGAGCGCGCGCATCTTTATCGACGGGGAAGTGGGCACCACCGGCCTGCAAATCCGCGCCCGGCTTGAAAACCGGGACGACATTGAAATCGTCAGCCTTTCGGAACAAAACCGTAAAGTCGCCAGCGCGCGCCGCGACATGCTCAACAGCGTTGATTTGGCCATCTTGTGCTTGCCCGACGATGCCGCGCGCGACGCCGTGGCGATGATCGAAAACCCGGATGTCAAAGTCATCGACGCCAGCACCGCGCACCGAGTTGCGGACGGCTGGACCTATGGTTTTCCTGAACTGGATGCCAACCAAACGGACGTGATCGCGAAGTCCAAACGAGTCAGCAATGGTGGGTGTTATGCGATGTCGTCCATTGCCATGCTGCGCCCATTGGTCGCCTCTGGCCTTTTACCTGCTGATTACGCTGTCGCCATCAACGCCATCTCCGGCTATTCCGGTGGTGGTAAGCAGATGATCGCGAGCTTCGAAGAACCCGCTTCTGAGGGCTATACCGAATCGCCGTTTTTTGTTTATGCGTTGGGCCTTCAGCACAAGCACGTGCCGGAAATTAAAGCGTATGGCGGGGTGACGCATCCTCCTTTGTTTGTGCCCAGCGTCGGGCGCTTCGCCCAGGGTATGTTGGTGCAGTTGCCTCTGCAGCTGTGGGACTTGCCGTCCCAACCATCGGCCAAAGACATACATGGCGTGCTATCTTCGCATTACGCCGGGCGTAGGTTCGTCACCGTGGCGGACATGGCCGATAGCGCCCAGATGAAGCAATTGCAGCCCACCGACGCCAACGGCACCAACGACCTGCGCTTGTTCGTGTTTGCCAACGACGATGCGGGCCAAGCCGTGGTGATGGCGCAACTTGATAACCTGGGCAAAGGGGCGTCGGGTTCGTGCGTGCAGAACCTCAACATCATGTTCGGTTTCGATGAGGCGGCGGGACTTTGACAGACGTAGACACTTTCGAAGTTCAGTCCAAAAACCTCGGCGCGGTGCAGGTGTTGCACCGCGATTGCCCGCTGTGCGGTCGCAACAACGACGACCAGCCGGAAAATGAATACAGCTTCGATGTGTGGACCATCCGCGACTGCGCCGATTGCGGCTTCGTCTACATCGACAAGGGGCCCGATTACGCCAAGCTGTTTGAAGAGCTGAGCTGGGAAACCACCACCAAGATCGAAGAACAGCGCCGTGCCGAACTGCGCCCGGTGACCTACAAGGCCAGCAAGCTGACGCGCATGCGCATGCACCTGTTGCCGCGCAAGCAGATGCCGTTGCTGGTCGAGATCTGGGCCCAGCCCGGAAACGTGGTCGACCTGGGCTGTGGCGACGGCGCGCAGATGAACGAGATGTCGCCCGCGTTCACGCCGTTTGGGATCGAGATTTCCACCGAACTGGCGAAAGCCGCCGACATGCGCTTTAGCGTCAGCGACGGCGCGTGCGTCAACGCACCGACCTTGGAAGGGCTGAAGTCGTTTGGCGACGGCTTTTTCACCGCCGCGACCTTGCGTTCGTACTTAGAGCACGAAATGCATCCGCTGGCGGTGCTCAAGGAAACCCACCGCGTGCTGGCGCCCGGCGGGGTGGCGATCGTCAAGGTGCCGAACTATGGCTCGTGGAACCGCATGGTGATGGGCGCGAAATGGTGCGGGTTCCGCTATCCCGATCATCTCAACTACTTCACGCCCAAGACCCTGCGCCGGATGGGCCAAAAAGCAGGTTTCACCGCCCATTATGGCCTGACCTACACGCTGCCGACGTCGGACAACATGTATGTGGTGTTCAAAAAAGACGGTGGCCGCAGCTCGCGCTATTCCAGCTGCAGGGGTGGTTAAACCTTAGATCATCACCCACGACTGATACATCAGTCCGATCGCCACCGATCCGCTCAGCGCCAACACCAGATACAATGCGAACACCGGCAAACGCACCAGCGCGAACACCGCGATGGCGGCGGGGATCGAGGTCACGCCGCCGGCGACCAAAAATGCCATCCCGGCCCCTTGCGCCATGCCTTGTTCGAACAATCCGCCGATCAAAGGAATGGCAGCGTAACCGTTGAGATACGCCGGCACGCCGATCAACGCCGCGGTGAAGATCGAGGCGAAGCTGCCGTCGCCTGCAATGTCCGCGATGGCGTTGGCGGGGGCGTAAGCCACCATCAGGCTTTCGGCGAGATAGGCCAGCGCCAGCCATTTCAACAAAAACAAAAAGCTTTTCAGACCTTCGCTGGCGAACTTGCGCACACGCTCGGATTCCCGCCAAAACGACCACAAAACCGGTTTGGGGTTGCGCACTTTGGACCCCGCGCAGCAACCGTTGCCAGCGCCCATGCGCAACGGCGCTTGCATAAACGGTGCGCGTGACAGCGCCAACACAGCAACACCGCCAAACATGCCCAGCGACAGCGCGGCGATGGTTTTGGCGATGGCGAAGTCCATGCCGATCTCACCGGATGTCAGCAAGAACATCGACGGGTCCATGATCGGTGAAGACAGCCAAAACGCCATCACCGGCGCCAACGGCACACCCATGGACAGCAGCGCCGCGATCAAAGGGATCACGCCGCACGAACAAAACGGCGAAAACGCGCCCATCACGGCCGCGAACGGGATCATCAGCGCCATGTGGCCGGAAAAGGCCCTGGCGATGAGGTTGTCGGCACCGGTGGCCCCGGCATACGCCGCCGCACCAACGGCCAGTGCAAGGTAGGGCAAAATCCCGACAATCTGGTCGAGCATGAACACCACGCTGGGACCGACTTGATCCGGCAAAATTAAACCTAAGGCGAGAACGGCCAACGCCAGTGCGGCCCAGGCGGGATCGACTTTGCGTTTGAGCATGGCGGTCGGTGAAACCGAGGTCGATTGTGTGGTCATTTTCCCAAATCCCTAGATAAGTAGTTATTATAGAGTAAAAAAAGGCCCCGGTGCGTTCTAATTGGGGCTGCTTTAAGAGCAAAAACCCTTACAGCATTCGTCGGTTAAATAGGCGACCACGGCGTCCATGGTGTCGAAATTGGCCGAACAAATCACTTCGCGGCCCTTTTTGCTTTGCGTCACCAGACCGCCATGCACAAGCGTTTGAATGTGATGCGCCAAGGTCGACGGCGCGGTGCCCAGTTGGTCTTGGATTTGGCCGATGTTGAGGCCGTCATGCCCGGCGCGCACCAACAAGCGAAACACTTTGAGCCGGGTTTCGTTGCCCAGTGCGCCAAGAATATCCGCAGCTATGGTTTCGTTGAGGCTTGTGTTCATAACAATAAAACTAGTATTTTAGTTATAAGGCGTCAAGGGCCGTGTTATCGTGCTGCTGTCGTGGTGCTCAGACCTAGCCGCCCGCCATGGTGGCTTCGAAACCGGCGTCATGCACGGCTTTCAGCAACACGGCGGGGGATACGGTTGTGGGTGAATACTTCACCAACAACAATCGTTTTGAGCCTTCTTTGCAGTGCACCAGTACGGATTTGTCGGTTTGCATCAAACAGTTTTTGGCCTTGGAGAGATCGGCGTCCGTTTGGGGTGTGGGAAATAAGATGAGGATATCAGATTGCATTGTCGGGGCCCTCGCAGGACAATCTAGGGACGTAAAGCTTATGCGCGATGCGGGGGCGGCTGGTAGCACATGGTGAACACAAGCTCATCGATTTGCGCAATGTCACAAATGGTACGATTAATGTTTTGAATCGGCCTGGAATCTCATTAGTTTGACGCAATTCTTCACGCACTGGATATACTCACGCCATCATGGATGAAACTGCACACGCCATTAACGCCTTAAAACAGGACCTTGCCGCGTGCGAGGACCGTTTTTCCAAGGTTTTCGACGCCAGTCCGGCCATGATCGTGATTTCCACGGTGGAAACCGGTCGCCATTACGCCGCCAACGACGTGTGGCTGAAGACCATGGGCTATGAACGCGAAGAGGTGCTTGGCAAAACGGCGCATGAGCTTGGCGTATGGCAGAGCCCCGAAGACCGCGAACGCTATATCCGCGCGTTTCAGGCCAGCGGAAAACTGCGCGATTATGAAACCAAATTGCGCACCCGAGGCGGTGAGGTGCGGACCTTTTCCACCGCATGCGATGAGATTATTTATGACGGCGAAGCGCGTTTGTTGATGGTGTTTCACGACATTACGGATCGCAAGAATGCCGAACAAGCCTTGCGTCGCTCCAACGAAGATTTGGAGCGCCAAGTCAATGAGCGCACCCAAGACCTGCAACGTCAAATCGAAGCCACCGAACAGGCCAAGGCCGAGCTTGAAGAAAGTGAACTGCGCCTGATGGATGCCAATCGCATGCTCAATGTGGTGCTGGATACGATTCCGGTGCGGGTGTTTTGGAAAGATAAAAACCTCAATTTGCTGGGCTGTAACCGCTTGTACGCCATGGATGCGGGATATCAAAACCCCCGTCAGATGATCGGCAAGTCGGATTTTGAGATGGGCTGGCGCGACCATGCGGAGCATTATCGCGCGGACGATATGCGCGTCATCAAAAGCAAAAAACCCAAGCTGGGATATGAAGAGCCGCAAACGACGCCGGGTGGAAACGAGAGTTGGCTGCGCACGTCTAAAAGCCCGCTGCGCAACCTCGAAGGTGAGGTGATCGGCGTGCTTGGTATGTACGAAGACATCACCGAGCGCAAAATCGCGGAAAAGCAACTGCAACACGCCAAGAATGAGGCTGAGCGTGCAAACCAAGCTAAATCGCAGTTCCTGTCGTCTATGAGTCATGAATTGCGCACGCCCTTGAACGCCATTCTCGGTTTTGCACAATTGCTGGAACACGACCCGGGCCATCCGTTGTTGGAGGCGCAAAAAGAAAGCGTCGAACACATCAAGACCGGCGGCAATCATTTGCTGCACTTGATCAACGAAATTCTAGAATTGGCGAAAATCGAGTCCGGTCATCTTGAACTCAACATCGAAAGCACCAAGCCCGAAGACGTGTTTTACGAAACGATCCCCATGGCCCAGGCTTTGGCGGAAAAAAGCAATCTGACATTCCATATTCCGGCGCTGGAGCATCAATGGCCGAACATTTCGGTCGATGCCATACGCCTGAAACAGGTGTTGTTGAACCTGTTGTCCAATGCCGTGAAATACAACGTCGATGGGGGCGAGTTTACGTTGTCGTGCGCGGTCGTGGATGATTTTTTAAGCATTAAGGTAAGCGACACCGGAGCCGGCATTTCAGCTGAAGCCATGAAGGATTTGTTCCACCCGTTTGCGCGCTTGGATCATGAAAACAGCGATATCGAAGGCGCGGGCATCGGCTTGACCATCACCAAGGAATTGGTCGAACTCATGGGCGGTGAAATCAATGTGGAATCGGTACCCGGCGAGGGTTCTACCTTCTGCGTTAAATTCGCCATCTCCGGTGATGAGGGGCAGACCCCTGTACAAAACCACGAGGACGAACGCCAAAAGTTGGAAGACGTGCAACACGTCGGCACCGTTTTGTATGTTGAGGATAACGAGGCCAACTTGATGCTGATGGAAAGCATCTTTGAACAGTTCCCCAATCTGCGTTTGATCACCGCACAAAATGCCGAGGCCGGAATGGATATTGTCGCGACCGTGCGTCCCGATTTCATCATGCTCGATATTGCCTTGCCGGGGATGAGCGGCACCGAAATGCTCAAAGCCGTGCGCGAAAAAACCGATAGCGAAGCCTCGATCATTGCGGTGAGCGCGCATGCCATGCCCAACCTTGTCGAAGAGGGGCTTCAAGCCGGGTTCGACGCTTATCTCACCAAGCCGTTTGATATAGCCAAGTTGGTGGCGGAATTGGAACGTGTGTTCGGAAACGAAGCCGTTCAAGGCTAACCGACAATCACCACCGGTTCCTTGCGGTCCGGATGAAGGTGCTTTTCCAAAAAGCGGACCAGGTGCGTCAGCGCATAGGTGATGATCAGGTAAAACGCGCCTGCGGTGATAAAGGTTTCCACCGGCATGTAGTTTTTCGCTGAAATCGTTTTCGCCATGCCGGTGAGGTCCAACAGGGTGATGGTGCTGGCCAATGCACTGGCTTTGAGCATCAAGATGATCTCGTTGCCATACGCTGGCAGCGCCATGCGAAACGCGCGCGGTAAAATGATGCGCGCATAGACTTGGCGTGGGCGCATGCCGATGGCGCGCGCGGCTTCGATTTCACCCACTGGAACGGCTTGGATCGCGCCGCGCAGAATTTCCGAGATGTACGCCGCCGTGTGCAGCGAGAACGTGATCACTGCGCACCAATAGGCCTCGCGCAGCACCGGCCAGGCGAAGCTTTCGCGCACCGCCTCGAACTGGCCCACACCGTAGTAGACCAAGAACAACTGCACCAACAATGGGGTGCCGCGAAAGAAAAAGATGTAGGTGCGCGGACCGATGTTGATCCACCATTTGCGAGATACCCGCGCCAAAGCCAAGGGCACGGCGAGGATCAGCCCGATGGCGGCGGACAGCACCAACAGTTCCACCGTCAGCAGTGCGCCTTTGGCCAGCAGCGGCAGCATGCCGACGAAAGTTTCCCAGCTCATGCCGATAACTCCCTAACACCGACGCTGGCGCGTTGTTCCAGGCGCTTAAGTCCATAGGACGCTATGGAGGTCAGGATCAGGTAGATCACCGCCGCGGTCAGATAAAAGGTAAACGGTTCTTTCGACTGGCCGACCGCGAACGCGGTGACGCGCATCAGCTCTTCCAAACCGACCACCGACACCAACGCAGTGTCTTTCATCAAAATCATGAACAGGTTGCCCAATCCCGGCAGCGCGATGCGCCACACTTGGGGCAGGGTGATGCGTGTAAAGGTCTGGCGGCGGCTCATGCCCAGGGCGCGTGCGGCTTCGGCTTGCCCCGGTGGAATGGCGATGATCGCGCCGCGAAACAGTTCCGATGCATAAGCGCCGAAAATAAAGCCCAACGCGGTGGTTCCTGCGGCGAAGGCGCTGACTTCGATGTAGTCGTCGTAACCGAACAGCGACGCGATGGCCATCAAGATGTCGGTCGCGCCGAAGTAAAACGTCAGCACCACCAAAAATTCCGGTAAGCCCCGCACCAAGGTAGAATAGCCGTCGCCCAAAAGCCGCACAGGCATCAGTTCGGACAGCTTCGCCGTCGCGCCCAAAAGCCCCAAGGCCAGCCCCAGCACCAAGGCAGCCAGCGCCAGCTGCAAAGTCACGAACGTGCCTGCCAGCAACAGTGCGCCAAAGCCGTGGAGATCGATCATAGGGTGTCCAAAACTTAAATAAGTAAAACCGGCAGGGCGCACGCGGCCGCCCTGCCGGTCTAGCTTCGCATCAATAGATGGAGAAGGGGAAGTACTTCGCGTTGATTTTGGCGTAGGTGCCGTTCGCGACGATGTCCTTGATGGCTTTGTTCAACTTGGTGCGCAAATCGTCTTGACCCTTGCGCACGGCGATGCCGATAAAGTCGTTTTCGAACACCGGTTTACCCTTGAATTCAAAGCCCTTGCCTGCAGCAGATTCCAGCCAGCCATAATTGACGAAGGCGTCCGCGAGAATGCCGTCGAGACGACCGGATGCGAGGTCCAAGTAAGCGTTTTCTTGGGTGTCGTACAGTTTGATGTTGGCGTCTGCGCGGTTCTTTTCCAACCAGTCGCCGCTGATAGTGGCGCGTTGGGCACCGATGGTCTTGCCTTTCAGACCGGCAGCCGATACGTCCAGGCTCATGCCCTTTTTGCCGACGAACTGCAGTTTGTTGGTGTAGTAGTGTTCGGTGAAATCGACCGCTTTCTTGCGTTCTTCGGTGATCGACATGGACGCCACGATGGCGTCGAATTTGCGTTTTTGCAGCGCCGGGATGATGCCGTCCCAGTCCTGTTTCACGAACGTGCAATCGGCACCCATGCTGGCGCAGAGCGCCTTGGCGATGTCGACGTCGAAGCCTTGCAGCTCGCCGTTGGCATCGACTTCGTTGAACGGTGGGTACGCGCCTTCGGTGCCGATGCGCAGTTTTTCCGCCGCGTCGGCGCTGCCTGCGCTGATGGCGAATACGGTCATGGCCGCGATGGCCATGCCTTTCAGGTGGTGTGTGAATTTCATGCTCAATTTCTCCCTTTTCGGTGTCAAAAAGCCGCCGCTCTTAAAGCTCATTAGTGGAGGTGGCTGGCCATGAATTGGCGGATGCGCTCAGAATCCGCATTGTTGAATATCTTGTCGGGCGGACCTTGTTCTTCAACCTTGCCTTGGTGCAGAAACTGGGTCCAGGTGGACACTTCACGGGCAAAGCCCATTTCGTGGGTGACGATCAACATGGTGCGGCCTTCTTCGGCCAGAGATCCGATCACCGCCAGCACTTCGCTGACCAATTCGGGGTCCAGCGCAGAGGTCGGCTCATCGAACAAAATCACCTCCGGTTCCATCGCCAAGGTGCGCGCGATGGCGGCGCGTTGTTGCTGACCGCCGGACAAATGTGCGGGGTAGTGGTTCTTGCGATCGATCAAGCCGACGCGTTCCAAAATCGCTTCGCCGCGCTCGGTCGCGGCTTTTTTACTGAGCTTTGAGACTTGCATCGGCGCTTCGATGACGTTTTGCAAAACGTCGAGGTGCGGCCACAGGTTAAAGGACTGAAAAACAAAGCCGATGCGCGCGCGCAGCCGGGCGAGCTGCTTTTGGTCGGCGGGGACCAGCTCGTTGTCCTTGCTCATCTTGGTGTGGATTTCTTCGCCATCGATCATGACGCGGCCCTGGTCGGGATGCTCAAGATAATTGATGCAGCGCAAAAAGGTGCTTTTGCCCGAACCGCTGGAGCCCAATATGGAAATCACATCGCCGCGCTTGGCGCTGACGGACACGCCTTTGAGCACGTCTTGTCCGCCAAAGCGTTTGTGAATGTCCTCAACGTCAAGCAGAGGTGTGGTGTCGTCAGACATAGGGAGGTCCATGGGATGGCAAATCTGAAAAAACTTTGTAAAGACTAAGACTCTCAGCGCCGTGCTGCAACAATTCATTCAGCTTGCGCTTTGCCTTGGCGAAGGCTACACAGCCAAACGTTTCAAACGTAGGATCCTCCCCCATTATGCGCCGTTTACATGCCAACCTGTTGTTGCTGGTCGCTGCCCTGATCTGGGGGGTGACGTTTTCCGTGCAGCAAATGGCGATGGACCACATCGGTCCGGTGTTGTTCACCGGGCTGCGGTTTTTGATGGGCGCGTTGGTGGTTCTGCCGTTTGCGGTGAACGAACTGCGCACCAAACGTCGCCGCGAAGGTTGGCGATTGGGGCAGGGGACGTTGGGGTGGCTGATGCTGACGGGAGCCGTTTTGTTCACGGCGGCGTTGTTGCAGCAGTTCGGCATAGCCGCCACCACGGTCGCCAATGCAGGATTTTTGACCGCGCTGTACGTGCCGTTGACGCCGATCTTGGCCTTTTTGGTGCTGCGCCAATTGCCCCATCCGGCCATTTGGCCCGCCGCTTTGGCCTGCGTTGGCGGGGCCTATTTGATGGCGGGCGGTGCATTGGACGATGTGCGCGAAGGCGACGCGTGGGTGATCGCGGGGGCGCTGTTTTGGGCCACGCACATCTTGCTGATCGGTGCGATGACGGCGCGCACCGGCGCACCGTTCGTGATTTCGTTCGTACAGTTTTTGGTCTGCGGGGTGCTGGGCACGATCTGGGGGGGCTCGACGGAAACATATAGCATTGAAAGCTTAAGCGCCGCCGCGCCGATGTTGGCGTTTTCCGGCCTTTTGTCGGTGGGCATCGGCTTCACCTTGCAGGTGGTGGCCCAGCGCCATACCCCCGCCGCCGATGCATCGATCATCCTCAGCGCCGAAACCGTGTTCGCCGCGCTGGCCGGCGCGGTGGTGTTGGGCGAGCAATTGGGCGCGCTGGAAATCGGCGGTGGAGCCTTAATCTTGACGGGCGTGTTGGCGGTTGAGCTGTTGCCGTTGACGTTTGCGAAGATCAAGGCGCGCCGTTAGTCGGCTTTGGCCATCACCACACAATTGCGGCCTTTGTTCTTGGCGGTGTACAGCGCGTCGTCGGCGCGGTGGATCAGTTCACGCACGGTTTCGTCAGAACTGTAGGTGGCGACGCCGAAACTGGCGGTGACGTGCCCAGCTTGATCGATGGGGTGTTGGGAGAGCATCTCGCAGCAGATGGTCGATATCTCCAGCGCGCCCTCCATTTCAGTGCCGCGCAGCAAGATCATGAACTCTTCACCGCCCCACCGGGCAAAGGCGTCCAGTTCACGCAGGCGCGATTTGACCATTTTGGCGATTTCCTTGAGCACGTTGTCGCCGATTTCGTGACCGAAGGTGTCGTTGACCTGTTTGAAATGATCGATGTCGAACATGACCACCGAAAAGGGGGTGTCCAGACGTTTGGCGCGGCTGAGCTCTTCTTGCAAGATGTCGGTCATGCGTCTGCGGTTCAGCAAACCGGTCAAGGTGTCCGTGGTGGCCTGTTTGCGCAGGGTGTTTTCAACGCGAATGCGGCGAAAAATCTCATGTTTCAGATCGATCACGGTTTTGTTTTGCGTATCGGCGAAGCGCACAAACAAAATGCCCAGCAGCGTCATCACCGCCAGCGCGGTAACGGCGAGGATCACTTGCACCGTGACAAAGCGCTTTTCGGCGATCTGGATGAGGTTTTGCAGTCGCGTTTCGGTGATATCGGCTTTTTCGATGAAGGTGCGAAAGGTGTGGTTGGCGGAGAGCTCAGCAGGCTCTTTGTGGCCGCGCTCGTGATCGCCGTTTTCCATTTGGGTGCGAAACTGCACCAACAGGCGGCGTACGTCTTGGATATTCGCACGTAACTCAGGATCGTCCAGCGGGATGAAGGTGCCTTCGAAATTGGTGCCGCCTTCCAACATGGCGCGGGCGTACCAATCGGCTTGATCGATGTGTTTGCGCACCAAATCCATGCTGGCGTCGGGGTCGCCCCCCAACAGCTCTTCGTACCACAGATAGCTGGTGGTGCCTTCAAGCTTGATTTCCATGGCTGCGTCGATCAGCGGGGTGTAGCGCTGGGACATGCGCAGCCCGGTTTCGGCGCTGTAGACGATCATCGCGATGATCAGCGCGCCGATGGACGCAATCAAGGCGATGAAGCGTTTGAGGGGAAAGCGCACGTGCAGGCGGGGCAACTCTTGCGCAGACGGAGATTCTCCCGGTGGCGCAACAGATGGCGGTGTCGCATCGTGCAGGTCGGTCCCTTTCTGGGCAACCATTACGTGTCTCCGAATCATTTTAGATGATCGTTACCATCATTGGGCCTGAAGATCACGGTTCTGTAAATACTACTCTTGGATAGGTTGTTCCAGGCGAGGAACACCTAAGGCTTGGGCATACTCAGTCCATTCCACGTTGGGCGGTTCGGGCCAATGGCGTCGCCACAGCGGTACGCTGAGCGCGCCGTCTAAGTGCGCCAGCATCAAGGTGTGGGTGACGCGCCGGTCGCTGTCTTGGCACGATATGAGGGCGACACCCCGGTAATTGGCCAATGGTTCACTCATGCGGTGGCGGTAAAACGGGAACCGCTTGGTCAACTGCACCGTGCCTGCATCCACATCAATCTGCGCTTCGATGCGGCCAAAGGTGATGATGTAGCCAAACGCCATCACCGCCAGCGTGACGATGGAACACACCACGGCATACGTTAGCCAGCCGTCTTCCGACCACGCCATGGCGCCGAGAAAGGTGGAAATAAACAGTCCGCCTTTGCCCAGTCCCAACGCCACAAAGCCCAAGATCACTTGGGTGCGCACGGACACGCGCAACGGCTTGGCGTCGAGGTCCATGGCGAACGGTTCACTGTGGTCGAGCAGAAAGCGAAAAATCACAAGCGATGATCCTTCGTCAGATTCGGTTTAGACGTCGATGTCCTCGACGAACTGAGCGTGTTCTTGAATGTAAGCGTAGCGCAGTTCCGGTTTTTTACCCATCAGGCTTTCCACCAGCTCTTCGGTGTCGTGTATGTCATCCCAATCTTCCGCGCCGTTGCCGCTGGGCACCGTGACGCGCAGCAAGATGCGGTTGTCGGGCTTCATGGTGGTTTCTTTGAGCTGCGCGGGCGGCATCTCGCCAAGGCCTTTAAAGCGGCTGATTTCGAGTTTACCCCGGCCCGTGAACTCGGTTTCCATCAATTCGTCTTTGTGCGCATCGTCGCGTGCATACATCGCCTTGGCCCCTTGCACGATGCGATACAGCGGCGGCATGGCGATATAAAGATGACCATTTTCAATGAGTTTCGGCGTTTCTCTAAAGAAGAACGTCATCAAAAGGGATGCGATGTGCGCGCCGTCGACGTCGGCATCAGTCATGATGATGATCTTTTCATAGCGTAGCGCTTCGTCGTCGTAGGCTTTGCGCGTGCCGCACCCCAGGGCCTCGACCAGATCGGACAGTTCCTGGTTGGCTTTGAGTTTGTCGACGGTGGCCGACGCGACGTTGAGGATCTTACCCCGCAGCGGCAAAATCGCCTGGGTTTTGCGGTCGCGCGCTTGCTTGGCGGAGCCACCAGCGCTGTCACCCTCGACGATGAACAATTCGGTGCCCAGTGCCGAGGTCTGGCTGCAATCGGACAGTTTGCCGGGCAGGCGCAGCTTTTTGGTCAGTGACTTGCGCTTGGTTTCTTGATCCAGGCGCCGCCGGGTGCGGATGTTGGCGCGCTCCACCGCGTTGTCGAGCAGAATTTGTGCGATCTTGGGATCGGATGACAGCCAATGGTCGAAGCGGTCGCGCACCGCGTTTTCCACCAGTTTGGCGGCTTCGGCGGTGGCCAGCTTGTCTTTGGTTTGGCCCTGAAATTGTGGATCGGGGATGAACGCCGACAGCATCACGCACGCGCCGCCGATCATGTCGTCGGCCATGACTTTGGCTGCGCGCTTGTCGCCGACCAGATCCGCATAAGCCTTGATGCCCTTGGTCAGCGCCGATTTGAGCCCCGATTCATGGGTGCCGCCTTGCGGTGTGGGCACGGTGTTGCAATACGAATTCAAGAACCCGTCTTCGTCCATCGGCCACGCCACCGCCCATTCGACCCGGCCGGGGCCTTCGGGGAAGTCGGCTTGGCCTTCGAACGCCATCGGGGTGACGGTGCGCCGTTCTTTCAGCAAGCTGGCGATATAATCGGCAAGGCCGCCGGGAAAGTGCAATTCGGCCTTTTCAGGGATGTCTTTGTCGTCTTTGTCTTTCAGCAGCGCCGCGTCGCAATTCCAACGGATTTTGACGCCGCGGTACAGGTACGCTTTGGAGCGCACCATGCGAAACAGGGTGTGCGGGCGAAAGTGCACGCGGGTGCCAAAAATATCGGTGTCGGGCACGAACGACACGGTGGTGCCGCGGCGATTGTTGACCGGGCCGAGGCTTTCCAGCGTCGAGGTCGGCAAGCCGCGTGAATAGGTTTGCTGATAGAGCTGCTTATCCTTGGCGACTTCGACGATCAATTCTGACGATAACGCGTTGACCACCGATGAGCCGACGCCGTGCAGACCGCCAGAGGTCTCATACGCGCCGCCGCCGAATTTGCCGCCCGCGTGCAAGGTGGTGAAGATGACTTCCAACGCCGATTTATCGGTGAATTTGGGGTGCGGGTCGACCGGGATGCCGCGGCCGTTGTCACGCACCACCAGACGGTTGCCCGGTTCCAACGTCACATCGATGACGCTGGCGTGACCGGCCACCGCTTCGTCCATGGAGTTGTCGAGGATTTCCGCCGCCAGATGGTGGTACGCGCGCTCATCCGTGCCGCCGATGTACATGCCGGGGCGTTTGCGCACCGGTTCCAAGCCTTCCAAAACCTCGATATCCGCCGCCGTGTAGGCGTCGCCGCCCACAGGAACAGGCTTAGCAGCCGCTTTTTTGGCTGTCGGTTTGACGGCCGGTTTCGCCGCCGCAGGTTTTGCGGCTGCGGGTTTGGGGGCTTTTTTCGGTGTGTCGTCGGCTTCGAACAGGTCGCTCATGGAGGATCGTATCTCTTGTATGCAATGGCGAAGGCGCTGGCTCCGCGTGGTGCGACAGCGTAACGTAATTTATCCGCTAACGCTTTAACGGCATCATACGGTAGTCTGGCGCAGGAAAAAGCACAAAATGTGGCGTCTTGGTTGAAAGGCATCGAGGATAAAATGAACGAATCGACCTCTGGTGATACCCCTCGGGGTGTGTTGGCGATCCGCCAAGTGGCGATGCCCGCCAACCTGAATGCGGGCGGCAACGTGTTTGGCGGCTGGATTTTGTCGCAAATGGATTTGGCCGGTGGCATCACCGCCAACGACCGCGCCCAAGGCCGCGTCGCCACCGTCGCGATCACGGCGATGGAATTTCACCTGCCGGTGCTGGCGGGGGACGTGCTGTGCTGTTACGCCGACGTCACCAAGGTTGGGCGCACTTCGTTGACCATCCACGTGCAAGCCTGGGTACACCGACGCACCGGGCCAAAATTGGAAGAACTGAAGGTCACCGAAGGCGATTTCGTGTTCGTGGCGTTGGATGAGGACGGTACGAAACGTGAGGTTCCCGCACTCTAAGCATCCGCACTTTAAGAAAAGGCGAAAGAAATGCAAAACCGTGTCCATCTGATCACCCTTGGCGTCAAAGATATGGCCGTGTCGCGCGCGTATTACGAAGCCATGGGCTGGGTGACAGCGCCCATCAGCATGGACGAGGTGACGTTCTTTCAAGCGGGCGATCAAGTGCTCGGCCTGTACCTGCAAGACGCGTTGAACCATGACACGGGATTGCAAGGCGCGAAGCCCGGCGGCATCACCTTGGCGGTCAATGCGCATAGCCGAGATGAGGTCGATGCGCTGTTCGCCAAAGCGCTGGCGGCGGGGGCGACGGTTTTGAAACAGCCCGTGGAAATGCCGTGGGGCGGCTACACCGGCTATGTCGCGGACCCCGACGACCACCCATGGGAATTTTCCCATGTGGCGCAACTGTTACCGGACGAAAACGGAGCGTTGACGCTGCCTGAAAGCTTATAGCGCTTAAACAACCATCAACAACACGTAACCGGCGGCGAACAAGGCGACGACGGCGGCGGTTTCGCCCAGGATGCGTTCGAATTGATCTGCGGTGTTCATCGGTGTTCTCCATCCTTGATGTTGGAATGCTTGATGAGAACAAAGCATGAACATTGGCGTTGTGTCAACGATGTTTTTTTGCTTATGATTTTGGGCCGGGGGAGATTTTTGTCACCATGACAAAATCGCCGTCGTGTTTGGCTCTTGGATGGGCTATCAATTGGGTCTTCAATTCACGCATGCGGTGTGATGATGCGCACTTGTCGCCTTCAACACCGACGCCGCTACTGGACTTCCCCACATGGTTTCGAAGTTGCCGCCCGCTTTGCTGTTGACGCTGTCTGCCCTTTTTTGGGGCGGGAATTTCGTCGTGGGCCGCTGGGCGCACACCGATATTCCGCCGTTGAACTTGACGTTTTGGCGCTGGCTGGCGGCGGGGGTGATTTTGCTGCCGTTCGTGGCGCGGGGTATGTGGCTGCATCGCGATTTGATCCGCAAGCATTTTGCGTTGCTGTTGGTGCTGGCGGTGACCGGCATGGTGATGTTTCACAGCTTCACCTACATCGCGCTGGGCACCACCACTGCGATCAATGCCGCGGTGGTGTTGGCGAGCATGCCGATGGTCATTCCGGTGATTTCAGTATTGATGGGCGATGAGCGCCTCAGCCCGCGTCAAGCGTTGGGCATTGCCATATCGGTGCTGGGAGTGGTGGCGATCGTGTCGCGTGGCGATTGGCAGGTTCTGGTCAATATGAGCTTTACGCCGGGCGATTTGTGGGTTTTGGCATCTGTATTGGCGTGGTCGGTGTATTCGGTGCTGCTGAAACGCTTGCCCAAAGGCGAGGGGGCTTCTTTGCCGCCGATGGTGGTGCTGGGGACCACCAACTGGATCGCCATCGTCGTGTTGCTTCCGTTTTACCTGTGGGAATACGCCAGTGTCGGCGGATTTCAGGTGAGCACCTCCAGCCTGTTGGTGATCGCGTATGTGGCGCTGTTCGCGTCCATCGCCGCGTTTGTGTGTTGGAACGCCGCCGTGCCCCAAGTGGGCGCGAACAAGGCGGGCTTGTTCATCCACCTGATCCCGCTGTTCGCATCGATTTTTTCGATCATTTTCCTGGGCGAAACCCTGCAGACTTACCACTTTATTGGCATCGCGCCGATCTTGGTCGGCGTCTATCTGACCACCACCGCAAAAACCAGCCAGTTGAAAGACGCCTAAGCCATGTCCGTGCAAAATTACCGCTTAAACATCTTCATGCTGGCCACGGCGCAGGGGCTGTATTTGGTTGCGGGCGTGACTTTCATCATGTTCGCCGGGCTGGTGGGGCAGATGTTGGCCGACAACAAGCTGCTGGCGACCTTGCCTATTGCGGTGATGACCATCGGCACCGCGACAAGCACCATACCGATGTCGATGCTGATGAAGCGCATCGGGCGTCGTTTGGGTTTTTTGATCGGCGCGACCGCTGGTGTCAGCGCCGGTGCGTTGGGTGCATACGCCATCACCGAGAGCAGTTTTGTGCTGTTTTGCATCGCCGCCTTGATCATGGGCATTTATCAAGCGTGCACCCAGTATTACCGCTTTGCCGCCGTCGAAAGCGCGCCCATCGATTATGTCAGTCGGGCGGTGTCGTTTGTGTTGTTGGGCGGGGTGATTTCGGCGCTGTTCGGCCCAAGTTTGGCGGTGTACAGCCAAGATTTCCTCGCCCCGGTGCCGTTTGCAGGCAGCTTCTTGATGGCGTCGATGATCAGTGTCGTGGCGATGATCCCGTTGTCGCTGGTGCGCATTCCCCGCCCTGCGGAAGACGGCAACCACGAAGGCGCTCGACCGCTTGGCGTGATCATGCGCCAGCCCGCGTTCATCGCCGCCGTGCTCAACGCAGCCACCAGTTACGGTTTGATGGTGTTGGTGATGACCGCGACGCCGCTGGCGATGACTGCGTGTGGGTTTGAGATGCACGACACCGGTTCGGTCATTCAATGGCACGTTTTGGCGATGTTCATCCCGTCGTTTTTCACCGGCACGTTGATCCACCGTTTTGGCGTTTTGACAATTTTGTTCACGGGCATGGGGCTGTTTATCGTCAGCGCGGTGTTCGCCACCTCAGGCATCGAGATGCTCAATTTCGGCGCTGCCTTGATCGTACTAGGGGTGGCGTGGAACTTCCTGTTCGTCGGCGGCACCACGTTGCTGACCGAAGCTTATCAGCCGTCGGAAAAAGCCAAGACCCAAGGCATCAACGAATTCATCGTGTTCGCATCCGCAGCCACCGGTTCGTTCGCATCGGGCGGATTGTTCAACTTTTCGGGTTGGGACGCGGTGAATTATGGCATGGGGCCGTTCTTGGCGGTCACCTTCGTCGCCACGCTGTGGTACGCGCGGACAAAACGGTTACAGCCCCAACCTGCTGAATAATGAGAGTTTGAGACATGGACTTTTTGAACATTCAGGCCGGACCATATTCGTTTAAGGCCAAGTTCGAACACGCCCTTGCGCCGAAAACCTGCGCACGGTTCATCGAGTTGATGCCGTTTGAAAATAAAGTGATCCATTCGCGCTGGAGCGGCGAGGCGGTGTGGATTCCGTTGGGCGATTTTGACGCCGCCGTGGATTTTGAAAACCACACCTGCCATCCGTCGCGCGGCGATATATTGCTGTATCCCGGCGGCTACAGCGAAACGGAAATCCTATTTGCGTACGGCAGTTCCAGCTTCGCCAGCAAGATGGGCGACTTGGCGGGCAATCATTTTCTCACCGTGGTCGAAGGTCAAGATCAGCTGTTGGAATTCGGCAATCACATCTTGTGGCAAGGCGCACAGGATATCCGCTTTTTCGCTGATTAAAGAACCGGGTAGGGCCACGTGAAGGCATCAATGGCGGGTTGAAATGCGGGCGGCAGGTTGACCGCGATCAGCCCACTGCCGAACATGCCACGAACGTTTTCGGGCTTGGCAAAATGGATTTCGCGCCGGTGAAAACCGGGCAACATGGCGTCTTCCAGGGCTTCGACCATGTCTTTGTACAGCCCCGCACGCAACAGCGGATACCACAGCAAAATGACGCCATCGGTCCACTTGGCGTTGAGGTCGATGATGAATTCAGCCGTCAGCGTATATTCGGTTTTGATCTCGAAACTGGGATCAATCAGCACCAGGCCGCGTTTGGGCGTCGGCGGGGCCATCTCATATGTGGCTTCGAAACCGTCGCGGTGTTGGATGTGAACGTTGTCTTCATCGCCCAACAGCTCCACCAGGGCTTCATGCTCTTGGGGGTGAAGCTCCATCAAATGCATGCTGTCTTGTGGTCGCAGTAGGGCGTGCGCGATCAAAGGCGAGCCCGGATAGGCCGACGGGCCGTGGGTGCGCCGGGTTTGGGCGATGATCTTGGCCAAGGGATGGCTTTTGGCCAGCTTGCCTTCACCCAGCAGACGCACGATGCCGTGTTGGGCTTCGCGGGTTTTTTTGGCTTCGGGTGATTTCAGATCATACAGCCCGCGTCCGGCATGAGTTTCGATCAAGGTGAGCGGGTCGTCCTGCGCCGTCAAGCGTACCAGCAAGCGCGCCAAGGCGGCGTGCTTGTGAACGTCTGCCGCACATCCGGCGTGATAGGCGTGTTGGTAGGACAGCATGGCTTTGTTCGCTTCTTCAATAAAATAAGGCGGACGGTCCAAACCTGAACCGTCCGCCCCGGGTAAGATGAGTGAAGTACATCAGCTTTAGTTGCCAAACAAGCCTTTGACCGCACCACCGAGTTTCTCACCGGCACCGCCGAGCTTTTCGCCGACCGCGTCGCCGACACCGCTACCAGCGCCTCCGAGCTTTTCGGTGGCCCCTTTGAGAGCGCCTTCGGCGGCATCTTGCGCCGCTTTGCCGATCTCTGCGGCTTTACCGGAAATGTCGGCGAGGCCCAATTGGCTGAGGTCCAAGGAACTGGCTGCGCCACCGGCTTTGTCGGTGATGGCGGTGATCACTTGATTGACCACTTCTGCCGGGCTTGCGCCGCCGTCATCTTTGCCGATGTCCTTGAGATGGATATCGGGCAGCGGCGTGGTCAGCGACTTGCCTTGCAGCAAGCTGGCTGACACGTTGACTTTGCCGTTCTTGAAATAGAAGTTGTTGATGATGATCTTCGGGCCTTCTTTGCCGTCTTCGGCTTTTTCAGCAGAGGCGCTTTCGCCACCGGCTTTTTCAGGACCGCTCATGACCTTCATGAAGTTTTCGACGTTTTCTTGAATGGCGGCGATGTTGGACCCGCCTGAACCGATTTCGTAGGTGATTTCGGGGGCGTTGACCATCACCTCGTCGATGACGATCACGTCCGGCGACCAGTCCTTGGCGATCTTGACGCTGATCTCGCCCAAGCTGATGGCGCGATCGGTTTTGAACCCGGCAGGGTTGTCGACCGTCAGTCCGCGCAGACCGGCTTTGAGGTCGGTGAGGCTGATGTCCACCGCATCCAGCGCAACGGCGACTTGGGTGGCGCGCGTGCCTTGTTCTTCGATCACCGACTCGACGATTTTGCCCGCATTTTGCGACAGGTAATACATTCCCCCCGCGATGGCGACAATGACCACGCCAAGTCCGATGGCGATTTTTTTGAACATGGGCGAACTCCTCCCTTAAAATACTTTGAAAATCAACTTGTATGATTATGAACCGAGCGCCTTCAAGGTGCAATGAACGGCATGTAAAATAAGCCAAATTATGTTGTCGCCAGGGGGACGAATCCTCATATACGAGCGGGCGATTGACGCGTGTCACCTTGTTGAGGTGATTTAAGTTTTACAAAAGGCAGACCTCCCCATTATGAACAGCACCACAACTTCCCCCATCAAAACCCCCATCAATACCAGGGCGCTTATCCCATCCGGCTCTCGCGAAATCGCGGGGGTCTTGCTGGCGGGCGGACGCTCCAGCCGTTTTGACGGTCATGATAAGTGTCTACAGACGCTGCACGGCAAGACCTTGCTGGAACGCGTGGCTTTGAACGCAGCACCTCAGGTCGGTGCGTTGATCCTCAACGTCAACGGCGATGCAGACCGTTTTCCCGACATGGGGCTTCCGGTGGTCAAAGACAGCATCGACGGTTTTGTCGGTCCGCTGGCGGGCGTTTTGTCGGCGATGGATTTCGTCGCCAAGCACGTGCCTCAAGCGCGCTGGGTGGCGACGTTCGCCACCGACGCCCCGTTCATTCCGGCCAATTGGGTGCGCCGGGTGCTCGCCGCGATCACCCGCGAAGACGCCCAGATGGGCACCGTGTCGTCCAATGACAACACCCACCCGGTGTTCGGTTTGTGGCCGGTGGATTTGCGTTTTGAACTGCGCAAGGCGATCGAGTTGGAAGAGATGCGCAAGGTGCGCGCTTGGACCTCGCGCTACAAGGTTGCGACGGTGGCGTTCGACGCCAACCCGGTCGATCCGTTTTTCAACATCAACACCCCCGCCGATTTATCCGAGGCCGAACATCAGCTGGCGTAATGCTCTGCGTTCAGGTGATGCACCCGACTTGCGGGAAAGCGTAGCGTCACGGTGGTGCCGACGCCCAGTTCACTGTTGATTTTAAGCGTGCCGCCATGAAGTTCGATGAGGTTCTTGGATAACGGCAAGCCCAGGCCGCTGCCTTCGTGGGACCGGCTCATGATGTCTTCGACCTGCTTGAAGGGTTCGAGAATCATCGCAAGGTCTTTGTGTGCGATGCCGCGTCCGGTGTCTTTGACGGTGACCTCTAGGGCGTCCTTATCCGTCAAGCGGGCATTGAGGACAACCAGGCCGCCGGGCTTGTTGAACTTGATGGCGTTGGAGACGAGATTGAGCAGAATTTGCTTGATGCGGGTTGTGTCGGCATACAGCAGCGGCAAGTCGTTGGGGAAATTGACCTCGACGCTCACATGGGCGTCATCGGCCTTTTGCTGGATTAGCCTCAAGCACGGTTCGGCCAAGGTGCGCAAGTTGATCTCGCTTTCGATGAGCTTGACGTTGCCGGTTTCCAGCTTCGCGGTGTCGAGGATTTCGGTGATCAGCGCCAGCAGGTGCTGGCCTGAATTGCGGATGTCTCGAGAATAGCTTTGGTAGGTATCTGAAAGCGGGCCGATCATTTGTGACGCCATGATTTCGGAGAAACCGATGATGCCGTTGAGCGGGGTGCGCAGCTCGTGGCTCATGTTGGCGAGAAACTGGGTTTTGGTGAAGTTGGCGTATTCGGCGTCTTCTTTGGCTCTGCGCAAGCTTTCTTCGTAAGCTTTGCGTTCGGTGATGTCGTTGATGATGCCGGAAAAATAGGTTTTGTCGCCCGACGTCCATGCCCCCAGCGACAGTTCCAGCGGGAACTCATGGCCGTCTTTGTGCAGGCCCATCAGTTCGACTGTTTTGCCGATGAAATGGTGCTGACCGCTTTCACGCGCATGGCGCAAGCCGGCAGTGTGGGCGACGCGAAAACGTTTGGGCATCAACAGCGTCAGCGGCTGGCCGATGATGTCTTGTTCCGTATAGCCAAAAGCCTTTTCCGCACCTGGGTTCCACATCGACACCATGCCGTGCTCATCGACCGAAACGATGGCCGTCAGGGTCGAGGACTGATGGATGGAGCGTAATTTCTTTTCGCTGTTGACCAGCGCCAATTCGGCCTCTTTGCGGGCGGTGATGTCGCTTGCCAGTCCGTCGATGATGGTTTCGTCGTTGTCGCTGTGCAGCACGATGTTGCGGTCCTGGAACCAATGCCAATTGCCCGCAGAATCTTGAATGCGGTATTCGATGTCGAAACTTTGGCCGTGTTTGGCCTCCATGATGGCTTGGTCGACTTTGGGCAGGTCTTCGGGGTGGATGCTGTCGTGCCATAGCATGGGGTGCTCAAGGACCTGTTGAGGCGTATATCCCAAAATCTCCTCGATGCGCGGCGAACAATATAAGCCGCCAGCTTTATCCGAAAACGTGTAGACGATTTCCGGTGCGTTCTCGACCAATTGGCGGTATTTCGCTTCGCGGTCTTCGAGCTTTTGTTGCGCGGCCATGCGTTCATCGACTCGCTGGCGTGCACGTCTGACCAGAAACCCGATCATGCCGATGCCGATCAACCAGATGCTGCCGTGGGTGGTGATCAGCGCATTGCGGCTTTTGATTGCGGCATCCAGATAAGGCATCAGCGGCACCGAAATGCTCACCCCACCTCGCAGGTCGCCAACTTTAAAGCCCAAGTGGCCGTGACATTTGACGCACCCTTGCTCCATGACCATGGGCTGCATCATGCGGATGTAGGGCTCGCCGTCGATCATCGATTGTTCGATGATGTCTTGGGTGCCGCTTTCAAAGGTTTTGAGGGCTTTCAGCTCCCAAGGATCAGGTTCATTAATTGGGTTGAGCAAAATTTGCGCCGTGATCTTGCCCTTGATGCCGTACAATCCATCAAAGTCTTCAAACACTTGACGCATCATGTAGGCTGGGTTCATCAATGTCAGTTGCATGCCGCCGGTGGTCACGACATCGCGTTCGGGCAAATGGTCGAGATAGGGGTTCGGCGGCGTATTTTTGTCGGTTTCGACGTAAATGCCGCCGTGTCGGGTGGCCCAGCGGCGAAACGCTTGGTCTTTGTTCCAATTGGCACGCGCTTCGGATGTGGCGAGGTAAATCGCCTGATCCTTGAGATTGTCGATGTTCCAAAATGCAGAGCCGAGCACCAACAGGGTCCAGCCGACGCCAGCAATGATTGCATAACGCCAGATCGATGGATAAAACGAAGCCGACATGGTTGGCATCGTTGTTGTGCCTCCCTGCGATTGTATAGTTAACACTTTGGTCTCGCATTGAGGTATTTCAAGGTGGAACGTGGATGGTGACGAGCCGTGGCGTATGCTTCACACCGCGAGACGTTATAAGGATTTGGAAACATGAACGATTGTTTCGACATCCCCACTCATCAATGCGCGCACATGGGCGCTGACCGTTTCCGCCGACCAATGCCACCAAGCCGCTTTTAAAAGACGCTCGACATCTTTAGGTTTGAAGCGTTCGCGCACCACCTGGGCCGGGTTGCCCGCGACCACGCTATAGGGCGGAACATCGGCAGCAACAACCGCCCGCGCAGCGATGATCGCGCCATTGCCGATGGTGACGCCGGGCATCACCATCGCGTCCATGCCGATCCACACGTCGTTGCCGACCTGTGTGTCGCCGCGCGATGGAAGGTTGCTCAACAGGTCCATGTGCTCACCCCAGTCGTGCCCGAAGATGGGAAACGGATAGGTGCTGACGCCATCCATGCGGTGGTTGGCGCCGTTCATGATGAAGGTGACGCCATGGGCGATGGCGCAATACTTGCCGATGATCAACCGGTCGCCTTGGGCTTCGTAGTGATGCAGAACGTTGTCGTCTTGAAAACGTTCCGGATGGCAGGGGCTGTCGTAATAGGTGAAATCGCCGACGCTGATGTTGGGCCGGGTGATGTGGGGTTTGAGAAACACCACGCGCTTGGCGTGAGAAAGCGGGTAGGCGCAACCCGGATCGGGCGCGTGTGAAGAGATCGGCATGGAACATTCCCTATGCTTGAAGGCATCAAAAGCGTGAAAAGCCTTATTCGACTTAACGAGTCGGGCTTAGTGGGAATGCTGGTCCATCAATGCGTGCTCCTGGTTGTGAGCGGTTATCATAATCACATATCGGCCAGGGGTCCACGAACAGGTAGGTCTTTACGTGGTTTTGAGCTTAGACTGTTCGCTATGGATGGTATGGATGAACTGAGTGCGCTTGCCCACGAAGCCGTTGAGGCTTTTGAGGCATTGTTGAAACGGGGGCAGGTCGAGCAACCGCCGGAACAACCGTTGGCGTGCCGGGCAGGTTGTGCGCATTGCTGTTATCAGCCCGAAGTTACCGTCACGGCCATCGAACTTTTTCGTGTCGCCGACTATGTCGTGGCGCATTTTTCGCCTGATCAAATCGCGACGCTGACGTCTGGTGCGACGGCCAAGCCCGTGTTGCCGACGGCCTCATCGGACACCTGGGTTTTGCGCGCTTGCCCGTTGCTTGTCGATGGGGCGTGTTCCGTTTATGAGGCACGGCCCTTGGTGTGTCGCAGCATCAATTCTTATGCGGTGTCCGATTGCGAACGCGCGCGCCGTCAAAACCGTCAGCAGCCGACGATCCGCACTTACGGTCCGCAGGAACGCGCAGGATATTTGACCCTGGACATGCTCCAGCAAGGCATTGCCGCGACCGGGCGGGAGGCACAGCTGCTCAACCTTGCACCCGCTTTGGCCATAGCCCTCAGTGATGATAGCGCCAAGCAACGCTGGCTCGATGGCGAGCAGGTCTTTGAGGCGGCTTGGGCGACCCTGTGAATGATCAACGTGAAAGATCAACGCACAGCTATAAACGGTTCGCGCCACTGCACGGTCCACCACCGCCCGGTGCTGGCCCGCGTGTCGGGATCGGCAAAGGCGTAGCGCATCAAATGCGCGCGTAGGTACCTGGGTGGGCCGTTGGGGAACGTGCCGTCGGGCAGCAGCGCCAGCACGGGCTGTGAGCCTTGTTGCAGTCGCGTCAAAAAGCGCTGGTAGGGCATCACGAATTGCGGCGGGCCTAAGGGCACGAACCACATGTGCCAATCCAGGCGTGGATGATAAGGGGCGATGAACTTTGGCGCGCGGAACGGATCGCCGGGTTTGTATTTAAACTCCAGCGGGGTCCAGCGCTGTGCGTCGTACGACCATTCGATGACCACTTCGACGCGTTCCGCTTTCATGATGGGAAACACGTGGTAACGGTTCGACAGCGCGAACCCGGCCACACGTCTTTCCCAGGTGTGCAGCCAGCCGGAAAGTTTTTGATCCACCACCATTGAGGCCATCTGTAGGGCGCTGGTGGTGACGATCACGGCGGCGAACCCGGCGAACGCAAACCGCCAGCCTCGCCCCATGATCTGTGCGGGCGGGGCGGTGATGAAGCGGGGGATCATCCGGCGCAGCGCTTGGTCGTCGAACAAAAACAAGCACAGCACGATGGTCAGGATGTTGATGAAGTTGTGGTTCGAACTGGCGATGATCAAAATCTGCAAGGCGATGGTCAACGTCGCGCCGACCATGCGGTAACGTCGGGGGGCGAGAAACAGGAACGGCACCAAAATTTCCACGACCAGAACGCCTGCGGTGGCGCTTTTCAACAGCCACTCGGGCAGGTGGTGAAAATACCATGCGCCGGGATGGGGCAGGGGTTGGACTTCGAAATACACGCTCAGCGCTCCGAGCCCCGACCACGCCGGATCATTGCTGATCAATTTGGATATTCCCGACAAAAAGCGCAGCTTGAACAGCAGCAAACGCAACAGCCAAATCACGATGTTGGCGCCGCCACCGACCAGGAATATGGATAGGAAACCGGTTTCCAGCAGCAACGTGTCCCATTGGAAATTCATGAACACCGAACCGGCGTGATACAAACTCAAATACAGCACATATGCGGCGATCAGCATCGCGCGTGGCCATAGCCCTAAGGCCAGCAACACCCCCGCCGCAACACCCAACCACGCCGCACCGATCAACGCGGCGTCGGACGCGCATATCCAAAACAAACTGGGAAACGTCCAGAACCGTTCCGCCCCCAGGGCGGCTTTCAAATTGGCTTGCTGTTCAACCAGCGGCAAAATGCCGTAACTTCCCGCCAAACCGTCGATTTGCACCGCAAGCGATGCAAACGCCACCGCGTAGATGAGACCGAGCCCCTTGAGAAACACCAAGGTGGCCAAGCGGTAGTGTTCAGGCGATTGCCAAAGATAGCGCCAAAGCTTTGTCATGAACGCGCGCAGCTCCCCCCGTTGCGAACCCATCCAGTTTAGCAAAAAGGGCGGATCAATGTCCGCATTTGCGGCGCAAAGCGGCCAATGGGGGCGAGCAGAAAAAATACGCTGCCTATATGGAAAATCCCAAACGTAGCGTATACAGTGCGCCACCATAGCAGTGTATGTGTTCCGGCTCGCTCAAAGGCCCGCACACAAGCCCGCACACAAGTAGGTGTTTGCACCGTGGTGCTTTGCGTAAAAGTCGATGTTGAATTAGGGATATTCTGACATGTCATTTATTGGCAAATTGTCTTTGAAAAAAATAATTGCGGCTGTTGTCTTCCTGGCGTTTGGCCTTTACCTCGCCACCGTGGTGCCCAGCATTGCAATTGCCTGGGTCAGCGGCGTCTTGCTTTTGACCATTTATTTGTTCGCTTTCGAAATTGTCGATGTCGACGTGGCGGCGATCAGCATCATGGTGCTGTTGGGACTGACCTCCTTGTTCGCACCGGTCATGGGGCTGGAACAGGGGCTGGTCTCAACGAATGCGTTGTTCAACGGTTTTGCGTCCAATGCCGTGATCTCAATTATCGCCGTGATGATCATTGGCGCCGGACTGGACAAGACCGGCATTATGACCAAGGTGGCGGCTTTTATCCTCAAAGTCGGCGGAACCACCGAAGGCCGCATTATCCCGATCATCTCCAGCACCGTCGGCGTGATTTCCTCTTTCATGCAAAACGTCGGCGCTGCGGCCCTGTTTTTGCCCGTGGTTTCACGCATCTCGGCCCGCACGGGCTTGCCGATGTCGCGCCTGCTGATGCCGATGGGCTTTTGCGCCATTCTCGGCGGCACCATCACCATGGTCGGCTCCAGCCCGTTGATCCTGCTCAACGATCTGATTCTCACGTCCAACAAAGTGTTGCCGGCAGAGCAGCAGATGGAAACATGGTCGCTGTTTTCCGTCACCCCGGTGGGACTTGCCCTGGTCGGCACCGGCATCCTCTATTTCGTCGTCGCCGGTCGTTTCGTTTTGCCCACCATCAAGGGCGAGGACGGTGGCTCTGTCGATACCCACGAATATCTCGATAGCACCTATGGCATTGACTACAACCTGTACGAGGTTCTTGTTCCGGCCGATAGCAATTTGGTCGGCAAAAACATGGATGAGGTCGAGGGTGATCATCCCATCCGCGTCGTCGCGGTTCGCAGCAAGAAAGACGGTTTTCGCATTGGTGCCCTGGGCGTTGATCGCGACGTGGTCGTTGAGGCCGGCGACGTTCTCGCCGTGGTGATTGGCACCGACGTATATGAATTTGTTACCCAAGCCGCCAAGGTCGAGGTGAAGTCGGATCTTGGTGTCTTCAGTGAGCGCATGGCCGCGACCAAGGCCGGCATTGCCGAATTGGTGATCCCGCCTGGATCTAACCTGATCGGTAAATCCGCGCGCGATATCTGGATGCGTAAGACCACTGGCCTTTCCTTGTTGGCCATCAACCGTGGCGGTGAAACCATCGCCCGCGAAGGCGGCGGTGTACGTGATACGGCCTTTATGTCGGGTGACGCGCTGGTGGTGCACACCACGTGGGCCGATCTCGCTCATCTGGAAAAAAATTCCAATTTCTTGATCATGACCACTGAATACCCACACGAGGAAGAGCGCCCGCATAAGGTTGGCGCGGCGTTGGTGTTTTTCCTCATCGCGCTTTCCATGATCTTGTTCACCGATCTACGCCTTTCTGTGGCATTGATGACCGGCGCCATGGGCATGATTCTTTCCGGGGTGTTGAGCATTGACGAGGCTTACCGCGCCGTCAGTTGGAAAACGGTATTCCTGCTGGCCAGTTTGATTCCGTTGGGTTTGGCGGTGGAAACCAGTGGCACAGCCGCCTACATCGCCGACCAGACGTTGAACTTGCTTGGCGGCATGCCGACCTGGGGGCTGCAGGCGGCCGTTGCCGTGCTGGCGACCTTCTTCACGTTGGTGATGTCGAACGTTGGCGCCACGGTTTTGCTGGTGCCTCTTGCGGTTAATATCGCCATCGGGGCGGACGCGGACCCTGCGCTCTTTGCCCTCACCGTTGCCATTGCCACGTCAAACTCGTTCTTAATCCCGACGCACCAGGTCAACGCCTTGATCATGGGGCCGGGCGGATATCGAGTGCCCGACTTCATGAGAGCGGGCGGCATTATGACGGTTTTGTTCCTTGTCGTTTCGTTGAGTGTATTGAACCTGATTTTTTAGGGTCTGAAGGCACAAACAAAAAGGGCGGCTCACATGAGCCGCCCTTTTTGGTTTATGGGCATAACGCCTTATTCGACGTTGATTTGCAGCATTTCCTCACCGTCCTCACCGGTGAGGTGAACGGCGCAAGCGATGCAGGGATCGAAGCTGTGGATGGTGCGCAAGATTTCCAGCGGTTGATCCGGGATCGCCAGGGTGTGGCCTTTGAGCGCCGCTTCGTAGGGGCCCGCTTGACCCGTCGCGTCGCGCGGTCCGGCGTTCCAGGTGGTCGGAACGACGGCTTGATAGTTGGCGATCTTTTGGTCTTCGATGACGATCCAGTGACCCAGCGCACCGCGCGGGGCTTCCATGTAACCCGCACCTTGGGCTTTCTTCGGCCAGGTCTTGGGATCCCACATGGCGTCGTTGTGGGTGTCGAGGTCGCCCGCTTTGACGTTGGCCACCAACTGGTTGTACCAGCCGCGCATGAAGTCCAGATAGACCTTGGTTTCCAAGGTCCGCGCTGCGGTGCGCCCGAGCGTCGAGAACAGCGCGCCGACCGGCACGTCCAAGGTCTTGAGCGTCATATCGACCAGTTCTTGGGCGTGGTTGTTGCCGCTGGCGTAGAGCATCAACATCCGCGACAGCGGGCCGACTTCCATCGCCTTGCCTTTCCAGCGCGGCGATTTCAGCCATGAATAGCCCTGGTTGACGTCGAGCTGATCGTACGGCGGTTTGGGGCCGGTGTAGTTGAGCTCGGTCTCGCCCTTGTAGGGGTGAAGCCCGGTTCCGGCACCGCCTTGGTAGTCGTACCAGGAGTGATCGACGAATTCCTGGATTTCGTTTTCCGCATCCAGATCGACGTCGTGAATGGTCGACAGATCGCGGTCCAAGATGACGCCGCGCGGCACCAAGAATGTGGACGGATCGTCGGTGTCGCCGGTGGGGTAATCGCCGTAGGTGAGGAAGTTGCCCACACCTTCGCCGATCGCGCCCCAATCTTTATAGAACCCGGCGATCGCCAACGTGTCGGGCACGTAAGCCAAGTTGACGAAGTCTTCCATGCGCGAAATCACGTTGGAGATTTTCGCCAGCTGTTCCATGTTGATGGCGCTGTCGGAATTGGGGTCCAACGAGCACGCCACGCCACCGACCAAGAAGTTCGGGTGCGGGTTCTTGCCGCCGAAGATGGTGTGCAGCTGGACCACGTCGCGCTGCCATTCCAACGCGTCGAGATAGTGCGCCACCGCCATCAGGTTCGCTTCGGGTGGCAGTTTGTAGCCCGGATGTCCCCAATAGCCGTTGGCGAAGATGCCAAGCTGACCTTGATCGACGAAGGTCTTGAGCTTTTTCTTCACGTCGGAGAAATACCCCGGTGACGATTTGGGATAGTTGCTGATGGATGATGCCAAGTCGGAAGTGGCTTTGGGATCGGCGCTGAGTGCCGAAACCACATCCACCCAATCCAGCGCATGCAGGTGATAAAAGTGCATCACGTGATCGTGCACGTATTGCGCCGCGATCATCAGGTTGCGGATCAGTTGTGCGTTGGCCGGAATTTTGTAATCCAGCGCGTTTTCAACGGCGCGCACCGATGCGATGCCGTGCACCAGCGTGCACACCCCGCAGATGCGCTGGGCGAACGCCCAGGCGTCACGCGGATCGCGTCCGCGCAAGATGATTTCGATACCGCGCACCATGGTGCCCGACGAGAACGCCTCGGCAATTTGACCATCCTGCATCTGCGCTTCGACACGCAAGTGTCCCTCGATGCGGGTGATCGGGTCTACGACCAGTCTTTTGCTCATTTTTAGTTCCCCCTACGCTTAAGCGTCGTCATCGAGGTATTCGGCGACCAGTTCGGTCAGGCCCAACACTTCTTGTTCCATGTTGAATTCTTCCAACACATTGTCGAGCGTGTGGTGGCAATACGCACACATGGTGACAATGGCGTCGGGCTGTACTTTGTCGAGCTGATTTTTCTTCAGCTTGAAGGCCGCGTTGCGCAAGTCTTCGGCGCGTTCGTTCGCACCGACACCGCCGCCGCCGCCGCAGCACCAGTTCATGGTGCCCGCGTCGTCGGTTTCGACGAAGTTTTCCGTGACCATGTTCATCAGTCGGCGCGGCTCGTCATTGATGCCGCCGCGACGGTTGATCTGACACGGATCGTGGAAGGTGAGCTTTTGACCATTTTTGCCTTTGGTCTTGAGCTTGCCGTCCGCGCGCAATTTATCGAGCAGTTCGATGATGTGAATGACCTCGAAATTATAAGGTCGTCCGATCAAGTTGGGGCCTTCCCAACGCAGCGCCTGATAAGCGTGGCCGCATTCGGGGCTGATCACGCCCTTGACGCCAAGCTTTTCGGCGGCATCGACGACCCGCTGCACCAAGGTGCGCGCAACGTCGCGGTTGCCGAGTTGAATGCCGACGTTGGTGGCTTCAAAGGCATCGTTGGAAATGGTCCAGGTGACGCCGGCCTTTTTGAAGATCTTCGCCATCGCCCCCAAAACGTCGGGGAATTCGGCGATTTCTTGGGCCGACAAGATCACCATGTAATCCACGCCGGGTTTGTCGAAATCGATGGCGATGCCGGTTTCTTCGCTGGCGTGTTTGACCTGCGCGTGAAGGGCAGGGTGAAGCTCGCCCATCGGGCTGCCGAGATCGTTGTGACGTTCCGCCGCACCGATCAGTTCGACCGGCGCGTGACCCGCCGCCGACATGCCTTCGCGCATCTTGCGGATCATCATGGTCAGGTCGTTGCCCACCGGGCACACCATGGTGCAGCGTCCGCACATGGTGCAGCTGTCATAGACCAGCGTTTCCCATTCCTTAAGGTCGTCGTCGGTGACCGCTTTGGTCAGGCCCAACATGCCGCCGATGCGCCCCAGCAAAGTGAATTCCCGCGACCACACTCGACGCATCAGGTCGAGCTTTTTGATCGGGGTGTATTTGGGGTCTTCGGTGGCGCGGTAAAAGATGCACGCTTCCGCGCACAGGCCGCAGCTCACACAGCTGCTGAAGAAGCTGGCCACCGGGGCGTCGATTTGTTCGCGCAGCGCATTGAGGCCGCGTTCTAGAGTGGCGCTCATGATTCAGCTCCTTTGCGACCTTGGATCGAGCCGTTGTAGTAGCGCGCCATAACGAACGTCACGGCATGCATCAGCTTGGTGAACGGGAAGGCGATCATCAGCGCTTCGACGGTGAGAATATGGATCGCCAGCATCATTTGCGGATCGCCGAACAACTTGTTCACCGCCACGTAGCCAGTGATCAGCGGCAACGCGCTGAGGATCAACACCAGATAGTCGTCAAAGGTCGTCAGCGCCTTGCGCACCGGATCGGTGAAGCGCGAATAGATCAACGCCATCAACGCCAGCACCGCCAGCGCGGTGGCGCTTTCGATGATCACCCGGCCCGCATTGGGCCACGAAATGCCGAACGCGTCTTCGAACAACGCGATGTGCGGGGCGAAGAAGAAAAACGCGATGAAGAATCCTAAGTGGAAGATGTAGCCGCCCACGTAGGTGATCGGTGCGAACTTCACCAAGCCCTCGCGCGGGAAGGAGCGCGAGAAGATGGTCTTTATCCCTTGGCCAACAGGGCTGCCCTTTGCGGGCGCCATGTCTTTTTTCCGGCCCAAGATGATGATTTCAACCACGCGCAGGATGATCCCGCCGAGGAAAATGACGATCGCGATATCGAACCCGGGGCCGCGCGCCCACATCAATAGGTCAAATGCTTGACTGTTCATGATCATTTCTCCAGATCGTGGGCATCCACGGTTTCATGCGCCTTTGCGGCTTTGGCTTTACCGGCCTTGGACAGCAACGCGCTGGCCACACCGACGGCGGCACCACCGGCGACGGCGGCAAGACCCATCTTGCGATAATCGCCTGCCGGGACCGAGATCGGTTTATAGAACCCGCCGTTGTCCCAGAAGTCCGGTTCGGTGCAGCCGAGGCACGGGTGGCCCGCTTCGATGGGGAAGCTGACGCCGTTGTTCCATTTGACGGTGGCGCAAGCGCTCTTGGTGGTGGGGCCTTTGCAGCCGAGCTTGTACAAGCACCAGCCGCCGCGAGCACCTTCGTCGTCGAAGCTTTCGGCGAACTGGCCTTTGTCGTAGAACGGACGGCGATAGCAGCGATCATGGATGCTTTCGCCGTAAAACGCTTTGGGGCGACCCAGTTCATCCAGTTCAGGAATGCCGAAGGTCAAAAAGTGCGCCAACACCCCGGTCATCACCACCGGAATGGGCGGGCAGCCGGGTACGTTGATGATCGGCTTGTCCTTGATGATTTCCGACACCGCCACGGCTCCGGTGGGGTTGGGGTCGGCATGGCCGACGCCGCCGTAGGCCGCACAGGTGCCGACCGACACGATCGCCGCTGCGCCCGCCGCCGTTTCTTTGAGCATATCGAGGTTGGAAATGCCCGCGATGCACGAATAGGCGGGGTCCTTGATGGGGATCGAGCCATCGACGATCAGCACGTAGTTGCCGTAGTTTTCTTTCATCGCCTGTTCGCGCGCCAATTCTGCCGCGTGGCCGGAGGCCGCTTGCAGAGTGTGGTGATAGTCCAGCGACACTGCGTTGAAGATCAAGTCTTCGATGGTCGGCGCGTGCGAACGGGTGATCGCTTCGGTGCACCCGGTGCATTCTTGAAACGACAGCCAGATCACCGACGGCCGCTTGGCGTTTTCCAAGGCCTCGGCGATGCGTGGCACCATGGCAGGTGAGAGCGCCATGACGGAGGCAAGCGACGCGCAGTACTTCATGAAAGAGCGGCGGCTGACGCCGTGCGTTTTCATCAGTTCCGGTAACATTGGTTTGTTGGCCATTTCCAGATACCCCTTTTGAATTACCGATTGTCTTCTAGCGCACCGAGACGTTCCGCCAAGGTCTCTAAACCTCGTTCGGCGTCTTCACGCTGTGTTTTGAGAATTTCAGGCAGAAAGGTGATTTCGATGAAGCGCGATTGCTGTTCGCCGTTTTCATCGAAGTGGTCGACCCGCCACACGCCGGGAATCGATGTTTCACGTACATGGCTTTCGCCTTGCAGCGACAACACAGCATGCACTTCACCAGCGCCCAGGACCTCTTCGAGGATGCGATCATCGCCTGGCGCAAATGGAATTGCGCCCAGATCGATGATGCTTTCGCTGCCCTCACGGATCAGTTGGCTCAGCGCGTGCTTGATTTCATGAAGCAGTGGCGATGCGTTTCCCGTCACCACAAAGGACATCACATCGTCCATGGCGCTGTTTGAACTCGCGTCTGAACAAGGCGGTTTTGTGGTGTTTTGAGTGTTGCAATCCATGGGCGATGCCCCCCCTAAATCGAAACTCATTATCCCCTTAGGTGAAGAGTTTAGAACAAAGCAAATGGACTGGCAATTTATTCACAAAAAAATAACGTAAATTCATAAGGAAGAACTAAATTAGATCATGCAAATATTCTAAATCAGTCGGTATTCCAGGAAGATAGCAACGCTTGAATGGCCTCTGCGGCCTGAGGAATGGCGGCTTTGACGTCGGGGGTTAAATCCTCACCCACCGTCAAGACGGCGGGTTGGATGCCTACCAGGGCGCGACGTTCCGGCACCGCTTCGCGTAGACGTAGGCCGTCCATGATGTCGTCGAGTCCGATGTCGTGGGGGCTGCGGCCGCGATGGCGCAAAAAATGATCCATGTCGGGGCCTTCGAAGATCTGCACGGCACCCGGTTCTTTGTCGAGCAACGCCGCATCCACCACGATCATGGCGTCGGCGTCTTCCATGTCGATGAGCAACGTCAGCCCCATGGTGCCGCCGTCCATGAGCTTGAGGATGGACGGATTGTTGTGCGGGTTGGCGCGCAGGTGCTCAACCACGTGCACGCCCACGCCTTCGTCGGTCAGCAAAATATTGCCGAGCCCAAGAATCAGAATCGTCTCTTCACTTGTCACCATGAACAGGAGCATACATAGTTCTCCCTACGGAACAAATGAAAAGGAAATGACGGTTCATGTGCTTGACCGTGCCGATGAAAATCGAAGAGATCGACGCTGGGCGTGCGCGCTGCACCGCGTTGGGTGAAGAGCGCTGGGCCGATCTGACCCTCATGGCCGACGCGCCGCCCAAGGTCGGCGAATACATCATCGTGCACATGAAATTCGCCCAGCGCGTGGTGCCGGAAACAGAAGCATTGAAGTCTTACGAACTGTTCGGTGAGATTCTCGACGTGCTCGATCAAGAGCAGGCTGGTTGAGCTCAATGTCCAACACGCATCAAGGACAAGGCCCCAAGCACGTCATCGGCATCGTCGGGTGGAGCGGCAGCGGTAAAACCACCTTGTTTTCCGAATTGATACCGATTCTCACAGGGCGGGGCTTCACGGTTTCGACCATGAAACACACCCATCACGATTTCGACATGGATCAGCCCGGCAAGGACAGCTATCGCCACCGCGAAGCGGGCGCTCAAGAAGTTTTGCTGACATCGCGCAAGCGCTGGGCGTTGCTGCATGAATTGCGCGATGCGCCGGAATATGAAATCGATGAATTGATCGCCAAGATGGCCCCGGTGGACATCTTGCTGATCGAAGGCTTCAAGTCCCATCAATTTCCCAAAATCGAAGTCAACCGCCCGTCGCGCGGCAAAAAGCTACTGTGCCAAACGGACGACAGCGTGGTGGCATTGGCGACGGATGAAACGATCGATGGGGTGAGCATACCGCAACTCGACCTCAACAATGTCGAGGCGGTGGCGGATTATATCGTCAGCTATTTAAAGATCGACAACTAGCGGCTCGCACCTCGGGATGCGGTGCGCGATGTTCGTCTTTCTGACGTTTTGAGCCTTAAGTTTTGGCTCAGTGTTGTACGCCTTCGTTCAGGCGGCCCTGGATCTCTTGCATCACGCCGTCCCAGGAATTGTCGCGGCAGACGCGGAGGGCATCTTCTACACCCAAACGAAGAACCAAGTTGTCCGCGAGATGGGCGATTTCGTTGCCCGTATCCTCATGGACTTTCAGGTAGTACCTCATAACGGCCTCCTATGGTCCTTCAGTCATTCTTGACTGTGCAGGTATTGTGCCACACGAAACCTTTCCATGACCTTAATGACGCGTTCAAAAAGTCGTTTGTTATCAACATGCGAATCGGGGTTTGCAAAATGTTTACGGGTTGGCTTTCAAGATGACGCAGCGCTGAATCGCAAAACAGGAGCAACTCCATGGCCATGAACACCGACAGCGACGCATTTTGGGAGCGTGTCGAACATGACATGCGGGTCACACAGCCAAGCAGTTACTACCTGCACGCTTTGATGATGCGCGCGGGCATTTTGGCGGTTCTGTTCACCGCCGTGTATTTGGTGTTGGGGACCATTTTGGAACCCGCGCGGGGCTATTTTCTGTCGCATATGGAAGTGATAATTCACCCAATTTATTGGGCCATCGCGGGGGTGCTGTTCATTTTAGGCGGTGCATACCTGCGCTTTCGCGCCATGGGACCGATCATCGAAAAGCTTAAAGATACCCCCTGACGGCATATGCAATCACCCTTAAAGGTGCGCCACGGTCATTTCGCTTTCAGCGCGGAACTGACGGTGGTGAGGATGTCTTCGATCTGAAACGGCTTGGCGATGTAGGCTTTGAAGCCGATTTGCAGAGCGTGTTCGATGTCTTTTCTCATGGCGTTGGCGGACACCGCGATGACCGGTGTTTTGTGCAAGCTTGAAGACGATTGAAGGCGTTTTAAAGCCTCGACACCGTTCATGCCGGGCAGGTTGATGTCCATCAAAATCAGGTCGGGGTGTTCGCGCTCTGCCATTTCCAGCCCCAATTCCGCCGTGTGCGCGGAAATCATGCGCACGTTTTCGAGCTCTTCGAAAATCATCTCCATCAATTGCAAGTTGGATGGGTTGTCTTCGATATACAGCACGGTGCGGTGCGGCAGGGTTGGTAAGTTCGGTGGTGAGTGTTGCATGCGCTTTTCTTTGTCTTGGTTTTCAGAAAGCGGCTGTTCATCGGCCAAGGGGAACTCGACCCAGAAGTCGGAACCTTGACCTTCGCGGCTGATGAAGTCAATGGAACCGCCCATCATTTCCACCAAGGTCTTGGTGATGGTCAGACCAATGCCGGTGCCTTCGACCTCACCGTTTTCCGCGCCCAGGCGGTTGAACGGCACGAACAGTTCATCTTGCAAAGATGGGGGAATGCCCATGCCGGTGTCCGACACGGTGTAGCGCATATACCCGTTTGCTTGGCGGGTACACGTCAGCGCCACCTCGCCGTCGTCGCGGTTGTACTTGACCGCGTTGGAGAGCAGATTCAACAGCACTTGGTTAAAGCGGTTTTGATCGACCATGATTGCACAGCGCTTTTCACACGATGCACAATCGACGGAGTCCTCCCTCAACACACGCACATTGCGCTTGTTCGCCATGTTTTCGATCAACACCAGGGCGTTGGCGATGATCTGGTCGGGCAGCACGCGCTCTATGGAAATCGACATCTTGCCGGCTTCGATTTTGGCCAAATCCAAAATGTCGTCGATCAGCCCCAACAGATGCGCTCCGCCTTTGGATATTTGGTGAACCATGTCGATTTGTCGTTCGTTGAGCGGCGGCTTGCGGTCCATTTCAAGAAGCTGACTGAAGCCGAGAATGGCGTTGAGCGGGGTGCGCAGCTCATGGCTCATGGATGACATGAATTCTGACTTGGCCTTGTTGGCGGTCTCGGCGACGCTTTGGGCTTCGTTCGATTCTTTGAGCCGCGAACGCATTGTGTTGAACGCTTCGGCCAGATTTTGAAATTCTTCGGGGCCCTTGATAGCGCTGACGTGTTTTAAGTCATCGGCGTCGTGAATTTGGCCGACGGCCTTGGTCAGCGCGGAAAGTGGGTGGGAAAACGTGCGCAGCGTGATGATGATCGCCACAGTGGTCATCAGCGCCAAAAGCACACCGCTGAACAACAGCACCATATGAATGTTGTACATTGAGGCAAAGGCTTCCGCTTTGCGTTGCCCGACCAGCAATTCAAATCCGTCTAAACCGGTGACGGGGATGCGGGTGACGATCCAGTCTTGATGGCGCGTTGTGTTGTTGGCGAAGACCACTTCGCCGCCGATGACGAATTCGGGCGAGGTGGAGGTGATCACCCGACCTTTGTACAGCACCGCGTGCGCCTCATTGGTGCGGTCCAAGCGGAACACTTCGAACAAGGTCGCTTGGGGAAACTCGACCACCATCATGCCTTCGGCCAAGCCGTTGTAGAACACCGGCACGACCAGCAGCATGTTTGTGCGGCTGAGCTCCAGCACGGGCTCGCCGCTCATCACGCGGTCCACCCACGGTTGATGGGTGAAGTTGTTGAGGGTGATGGTGGTGCTGGCCAAGGCACGGCCTTTGTAGTCGGTGAGGGTGATGTAGGTGTCGCCACCGACCGGCATGCGCAATGATGCAAAAAAGGCGGTGAGGTGGGTGCGCGAGGAGATATCGATCAGAGCGTTGACGAGGATTTCATTGGCGGCAATGGTCGTGGCGGCATGCTGAATGATGTCGAGGCGATTGTGCAGCGCCTGACCATTTTGGATCGCAAGACGATCAAGGTTGGCGTGGGCGTCGCTCTCCAACTGAGAACGGGTCACGTTTTCGATGATGACGCCGATGCCCAGCAAGATCACCAGCGCCAACGGCAACAGTTTGTACAGTAACCGACGTGCTGTTTTGGAGCTGAGTAGATTGGTGGAGTGGGTTGTGCTCACCGTCGTTTTACCTCTGCTCGGGCTGGTTCTCGGGAACAATCGCTCCGCTGGGTAAAAAACGCGCCAGGGTGAAATCAGCCTGGGTGAGGGCGTCGTGGCGGGTGCTGGTGAACGGTGGGTCGTAGACTTTCACCAAGCCTTCGTAAGTTCCCAAATTTTCCATTGCGTGACGCAGCTTGTCCGGTTCGACCGAACCGGCTTGCGCCGCGGCGCGCGCCAGCATGTGCGTTAGGTCGTACGCATGCGCGGTACCGACCGGCGAGCGGATGTCTTGCGGTTTGGCCCGGTTGCTGGGAAACAGCGCAAAATACCGCGCAAGAAACGCGTCCGCGTGCTGAGGCCGGGTTGGGCGCAAAAACGAATAGGTCTGCAAGAACGTCAAGTCTATGGCCTCGATATCTTTGCCGAGCATCTGGGCGAACTTTCCACCGGTGATGCCCCAGTGCGAAATGATCGCCAGACGTTGGGGATCAGTCATAGCTGCGACGGCGCTTGCCGCGACGGCGCCTTCGCGGGCGTTGGCGACCAGCACAACAATCTCGGCACCGCTGGTGCGCAAGGCTTCGATTTGCAGCCTGAGATCCTTAACCCCCCAGCTGAACCACTGAACTCCAGAGATTGTAAGGCCGATTTCACGGGCGACTTTTTGCAGCGCCGTTTCATTGGAACGCCCCCAGCCGGTTTGTTCCAAAAGCAACCCGACGTTTTTATATCCGCGGCGTTGGGCTTCTTGAGCGAGGTATCGCCCGGCATATTCGTCGCGCACCGAAACACGAAAGACATTGTTGGGGCTGTGGCCGTTGTCGATGATGTTTGTGCCCGCAGCCCAGGGGACGAGGTAAATCAGATTGTTGCGGTGAACGGATGGCAACTCGGCCATCGTGACCGGTGTATGCAAGCCGCCCATCACCGCGATGACGTCGTCTTCGGTGGCAAAAGCGTCAATGTTGTCGATGCCGCGCGCAGGATTGCCGCGATGGTCGCGAACTTTCAACTGCAATCGCTTGCCGAGCACGCCGCCGGCGGCGTTGATTTCATCAATGGCGACGACCATGCCGCGGCGGATGGCTTCACCGGATTCAGCCGATGCCGAGGACATGTCGGCATTTAGTCCGATGGTGAACGCCGTGCTGTCCGAAGCGAGCCCAGGCTTTGCAATGGTGGGTGCCAGCAGTCCGCACCAAAGTGCTGTCGTGATAAGATACTTGAATATAACAGCCATTGTTCTTTGCCCTGTCCCCCAAATGCGCTTTCGTTGCGATGCACCACGGTGCCCCAAGGCACTCACGACGCAGCGCAAGTCCAACTTTTGCGATATGGCCATGCGGGGGCCAATAGTAAAGGGCTTTAGTGATTGGTGTAATGCCTTCTTTGCATCGTGCACAAGGCGAAAACAGGGCGTGGTGGCAAACAACACGCGACAAACTTCAAAAGGCTTCACCCCTTGCGGTGCCCTTTAGGTTTAATCGAAGTGCGGCCTCCGTGATGAGGTTCTTCTGGGAGGTGGCATTTAAGTCATGTATTCACTTAACCGTTTCATCAACAAGCCCTTTATTCAGGCATGCTGGCGGTCTCGGCCTTGGCCAGAACGTCAGCGGATGACCAACGGGTGCCATCAGCAAATTCAAGGTTCGGCGCAGTTTGATTCGGTCGGATATGACTGGGGTCATCAACCCGCCCCATGTCTGGAATGGTGAGTGTGTCCGACGTGCCGTTTATGGCGATGATCAGGTTGTTGCCTTCATATGTGAGCGTCACATCATCGGGTGAAATGTCTTCGCCGAACAAAACGCGCGAAGTATCCAGTGTTCCGTGTGCATTGCTATGATCGGCCTTTGTCGTTGTGTCCGGGGTGCTGGTTTCACCCGGTTTAACGTGCTGTGCAATGTCAGCGAGGTGCCATGACAGCGCGCCCCGCAGAACGTCGTGGCCGTCACCGCGCCCAAAATGGACCGTGCTGTCGCTGGCGATAGAGATCGCATCGCGACCCGCACCGGCCCAAACTTCGGCGTGCGCTAGGTTGGCCAAATGATCGTCACCGCTTGAGCCCAACATTTTTTTGTTTCCGGCGGTCTTTAAGCGTTCTTCGAGCGGACTGTCGTCAATGCGGGTCATGGCTGAGATGTCTGTGTCACTCAAGGTGGCGCCATCGCTAAACACCAAGGACGGAATTTTAGTGGTGTCCACGTTACGAATCACAATGGCATCGTCTGTGCCCTGAACGCCGATGACCAGATGTGGGCCTCTGCGCACGATGTCCAAGTCAGCGACCGTGATGTCGGGGCCGAGCAGTACGCGGCTGTTGCTGATCGTTCCTGAGCCCATGGACGATTTCGGCATGGCTTCGATGACGTCCCAGCCATCGCCCTTGTTGAACAGCACCGATGTGTTATCGCCAATGCGGGCGTAATCGTCGCCTACACCACCAATGACGACTGAATTGTTACCGGTGAAAATGCGATCATCGCCACTGCCAGCATCGATGAGGGCATTGTTGCGTGAACCGATATGGTCGTCGCCTTCGCCGCCGAAAAGTTGCGCATTGTTGCCGCCTGTGATCATGTCATCGCCAAAACCACCATCGATGCGGTTGTTGGTTCCCCCCGCGTAGGCGTAGTCGTTGCCGCTGCCCAAGCTGATGGTGGCGTTGTTGTACGCGATGACGGCGTCGTGCCCATCTCCAGCGTCAACCACACCATTGTCGTAAATCTCGACCCGGTCATTTCCGGCACCAGACGCGATTTGAGCATTGTCATATGCGCTGATGAAGTCGTCGCCATGCCCGCCTAAAATACGGGCGTTGTCGTAAGCCTTAATACGGTCATCACCTCTGCCGCCACTGGCATGCGTATTATTATAGGCATTGATGGTGTCGTCACCATCACCACCCCACACCACGCTACGGTTATAACTTGAGATATCGTCATCACCAACAAGGCCCGCAACTGTAGCGTTATTGTAGGTGTTGATGGTGTCGTTTGCATCCTCACCAAGAATTGAGAGATAGCCCCGGTCACTGATGATCACATTGCTGTTTCCGGCACGGGTGTATCCGTCTTGGCCATCGCGCAGGCGATTTTCATCGTCTTGGTCTTCTGTTTGGCCGAGCTGCTCTTGCAAGAGTGCGATAAAGTCAGATAGCCGCGTTCCTTGAGGCCCAACTAAGTTGACGCCGCCATCCTCATTTGTTTCCTGCCAACCCTTGAACGATGCCCCGGTATCGGCGTGGGCGCGTTCTTGGGCTGTCTTGAGTTGTTCGACCTGACGCTGATAGGTGTTGTGCGATGCGAGATTTGAATATGACGAAACTTGATCCGTATCTGTCGGCATGGGCTCTATCCTTCACAACTTAATCTATGACATTTCAGCATATTGAACGCCGCAATAGCTGTGCCATGCCAATAGCGAACATTGTTCGGGATGGAGCGCATTAGGGTGAAAAATTGACATTATTGGGGATGTTGGAAGGACAAATTGACGTCAGTGGTTGTCCTGCTGGTCAAGTTCTACCGACCACCGGGCAAGTTTTGCCGGGTTACAGACGTTACGCTGATTTAAATGGTCTTGGGGCAGCCGGGGAGATAGAGCGTTTCTTTTTTGGTGCAGGTGACCGTGTCCACCTGAATGCTGACCACGCCCTTGATGGTGGCGATGTCTTCGGCGATTTGACGTTCAGCCCATTCGACCGACGGGGCGCGCAATTTTAAACAGCAGTTCCAACGACCGCTGGTGAGGTGACACTCTTGAACGCCGGGCAAGGTCGAGACGATATCTGCGAACGCCTCACGATTGTTAGGCAAATCAACTTCAGCGCGTATCATAAATGCATAAGGATAGCCAATGTGAACGGGATCGACTTGCGCGGACCATCCTTTGATCACGCCGCGAGCCGTGAGCTTTTTGAGGCGATCATGAATGGCGGTTTTTGAGAGCCCGACGGTCTTGCCGAAGAGTTCGTATCCACCACGACCATGGTGCTGTATGACGTCGAGTAATTTTAGGTCAGCGTCGTCCATCTGTGTGCAACCCCTCATCAGCCCGCAAGTGATTTTACGGCGCATTCTCCTGCTGGTTGCAAAAAATGTTCCACAATGCGATCCGAATGAGATGCCATTAAGTGACAGGGGGGCGAATAACAAAAGGCCCCACCAACTTGGCGGGGCCTTTCATAATCAATCGCAGTATTCAATGATAATGCGATTTTCGATCGGATGTCGCTTAGCAGCTGTAGTACATCTCAAATTCGACCGGGTGCGGGGTGTGTTCGAAGTTGTACACATCTTCCCACTTCAGTGCGAGATAGCCGTCGATCATGTCGTCGTCCATCACGCCGCCCTTTTTCAAGAACTCGCGATCCGCGTCCAGAGCTTCGAGCGCTTCGCGCAAGCTGCCGCAAACGGTGGGAACTTCGGCCAACTCTGCTGGCGGCAGGTCGTAGAGGTTCTTGTCCATGGCGTCGCCAGGGTGGATCTTGTTCTGGATGCCGTCCAGACCAGCCATCATCATCGCGGTGAACGCGAGGTACGGGTTGGCGGTCGGATCCGGGAAACGCACTTCGACGCGCTTGCCGTTCGGCGAAGCGACATACGGGATACGGCAAGATGCGGAACGGTTGCGGGCCGAGTAAGCCAACAGAACCGGTGCTTCAAAACCCGGAATCAGACGCTTGTAGGAGTTGGTCGACGGATTGGTGAAGGCGTTCAGCGCTTTGGCGTGTTTGATGATGCCGCCGATGTAGTAAAGCGCTTCTTCGGAAAGATCGGCGTAGCCGTTGCCCGCAAACATCGGCTTGCCATCTTTCCAAATCGACATGTGGGTGTGCATGCCCGAACCGTTGTCGCCAGCCACCGGTTTCGGCATGAAGGTTGCCGTTTTGCCATAGGTGTGCGCGGTCATGTGGGTGCAGTACTTGTTGATCTGGATGTCGTCAGCAGCGCGTACCAGGGTCGAGAAGGTCATGCCGAGCTCATGCTGAGACGGCGCCACTTCGTGGTGGTGCTTGTCCATGGACAGGCCCATTTCCTTCATCACGGTGACCATTTCGGCACGCAGGTCGTGTGCGGCGTCAACGGGGGGAACCGGGAAGTAGCCGCCCTTGACGCGCGGACGGTGACCGAGGTTGCTTTCTTCCATGATCTTGCCGGTGACGTAGGGGCCTTCGTCGCTGTCGAATTCGTACGAGCAGCGATTCATGGAGACGTCGAAACGCACGTCGTCAAAGACGAAGAATTCGAGTTCCGGGCCGAAGTAGGCGGTGTCGCCAATGCCGGTGGACTTCAGGTACTCTTCACCACGCTTGGCGGCCGAACGCGGATCACGGTTGTAGCCTTGGCCGGTGGAGGGCTCACGAATGTCGCAGAACATAATCAGCTGCGGCTGAGCGGAGAACGGATCCATCACGGCGGTGGTCGCATCGGGGATCAGCGACATATCGGAATCGTTGATGGCTTTCCAGCCTTCGATGGAGGAGCCGTCAAACATGATGCCGTCTTCGAACGCGTCGGCGTCGACAAATTCGGTGCACATGGTGAGATGCTGCCATTTACCCTTGGGGTCGGTGAAACGCAAATCGACGAAATCAACGTTCTCGTCTTTCAGGTATTTGATGACGTCATCAGCGGTCTTGCAATCCAAAGACATAATATCATTCCTCAGTGGATAGTGGTTTTAAGAACAATCCGGTCGCCATTGATCGGGTGACCGAAATTGAGATGGTTCCGTTTAAATGGCTTCGGTTCCGGTTTCGCCAGTGCGAACCCGGATCGCCTCTTCAACGGGCAGAATAAAGATTTTGCCATCGCCAATACGGCCGGTATGCGCCGCTTGTTGAATGGCTTCGACCGCACGTTCGACCAAGTTGTCGTCCAACACCACCTCAAGTTTGACCTTGGGTAGGAAGTCAACGACATACTCGGCGCCGCGGTACAGTTCCGTGTGGCCTTTTTGGCGACCAAAACCCTTGGCTTCGACGACCGTGATGCCTTGCAGGCCCACTTCGTGAAGGGCGTCCTTCACTTCGTCCAGCTTGAAGGGTTTGATGATGGCTTCGATTTTTTTCATCGCGCTTTTGCTCTCCGCTTGGCCATGTTTGGGCCATGTCGCCGGTGGGGCCGCTGTGTGGGCTTGATCCGGCCACTGTCTCACGACACACAGAAAATTCATAGTCTGGCGTCACGTCTAATTAGCATGAGACGTGCCAACTGGCTCTGTGGAAAAAAAGAACATTAAAATCAATGGTATGTGTGGCGCGCTGTGTATTTATCTCGCACAAGAAGGAAGATTTATATGCTTAAATAATGTGCACATGATGCATTATTGCTCATTTTTTCCGGCTTCATTTTGAGGGCGCGCCCAGTCGCCCCGATCGCTCAACGGAGCCCAAGTGCATACTTGGTTCAAACTTGACCTTGCGCACAACGGGTTATTCTAGTCTTCTGTAGCATATGCGCCCCTATCGTTGAAGGGCGCGCCATGTGGCCACTTTACCGGGGGAGGGTGAGGTGGGAAAAAACACTCGAACTTGGGGGGCCAATGACGAGCAAAGCGAAAATCGCGACGGCGGTGCCGACACGCATGGCTTTATGGGCCTTGCTGGCGATTTTGACCATCGGCGCGATTTGGGCCTATCAAGACTATCGCAGCCTAACCCGTGAAATCGATCAGTATCAGAAAACGCATATCGAAGAGCAAAAGGCGTTTTTGAAGCTGGTTGTGTCCGATATGACGCGTTACGTGCGCACGGAGCGCGATACATATGAGGCGGCGGCGACGCAAGAGCTGGAAAAACGTGTCGGCGAGGCGCTGACCATTGTCGGCAATGTATATCGCCGCCCCGACCTCTCGGCGGACCCGGCTGCGTTGAAATCTGCGATCCGCGAAACCTTGCGCGCGATTCGTTACGACGATGGTCGTGGATATTTTTTCATCATTGATTTGAAAGGCGTGTCGCAATTGGCCACCGACCGCCCACACAACGAAGGGCGCAATCTGCTGCAGGCCAATTCGCCCGAGATTCGCAGCTTCATCACGCGGATTTTGGAACTGGCGAAAAGCGAAGCTAGCGGCGGCTTCATCAACCACGGCTGGACCAGGCCCGGTCAAAACGGGCGTGGGCATCGCAAACTGTCTTATATGCGGTTGTTCGAACCGCTCGGCTGGGTGATCGGCACGAGCATATATCTCGACGAAGCCTTGGATAAAACCAAGGCCGCGGTGTTGGACCGGGTGGCGACCTCCACCGCCGGGGTCGGCAATTATCTGTTTGCGGGCCAATATGATGGATTGTCGCTGGTCGGCCCGGTAAAGGGCCAAAACATGTTCCATATAACGGACGTGAACGGCGTCAAAATCGTTCAGGAGCTTGTCCGAACGGCGAAAAACGGCGGCGGTTATGTGAATTATCACATTCCCGGCTTTAGTGGTGGCGAGGCGCGCCCCAAACTCAGTTATGTCGAAGGCGTCGACGGATTCGATTGGTACATCGGTGCGGGCGTGATGCTCGACGACACCCAGGCGCACATTCAACAGCGCATGGATATGTTCAATGCGCGCTTGCTCGACAATGTGCTGCGCTCGTTGCTGGTGTTGGTGGTGATGATCAGCATCTATTTTGTGTTGGCGCGGCGCATCTCGGCCTCGCTTGAGGGCAACTTTTCAGCTTTTTTGTCGTTTTTTGAAAACGCCGCCCAACAAAACCTCACTATCGATCCCGATCAGATGGCCTATGCCGAGCTTGAAGACATCGCCCGTTCGGCGAACACCATGGTGCGCGCGCAAAAAGAGACCGAAAATTTCGCCTTGGACCGCAGCGCGGAGTTGGAAATCAAAAATCAGCAGCTCGAACACGAAATCCAAGAGCGCCGCAAAGCCGAAGCGACCTTGTCCGATCAGCGCTTGCGCCTGGAAGAGTTGGTCGAGGAACGCACCCAAGATTACATCCTCGCCAAGGAACAAGCCGATGGCGCCAATCAGGCCAAGTCGGACTTTTTGGCCAACATGAGCCATGAACTGCGCACGCCGTTGAACGCGATCATTGGCTTTTCCGATAGCATCAAGCACGAAATTCTCGGCCCGCTGGGCAACGACAAATATGTGGAATACATCGCCAACATTCATATGTCGGGCGCGCATCTGTTGGAATTGATCAACGATATTCTCGATTTGTCGGCCATCGAGGCAGGCAAAATGGCGTTGCATGAAGAGCTGGTCGATTTGGCGGAGGTCACCGACGCGGCGGTCTTGCAGCTCACCCCGCGAGCCGAAAAAGGCGGTGTGGCTCTGGTGGTTGAGGCACCAGGAGGACTGGCGCAGCTGTATGCGGATAAGCGTCGAATCATGCAGATATTGTTGAATTTGCTGTCCAACGCCGTGAAATTCACCCCGCCTGATGGAACCGTGACGCTCCGTGTTGAGCAGACCGGGGGGCATTTAAATGTCCACATCACCGATACGGGCAGCGGCATGGACGAGGCGGGAATCGCCTCCGCGATGGAACCGTTTGGGCGTACCAACAGCCATATTGCGGGCACGGTGGAGGGCACCGGACTGGGCTTGCCGCTGACCGATGAGCTGGTCAAAGCGCATGGTGGGGAGATGACAATCACCAGTGAACTTGGGGTTGGCACCACGGTGAGCTTGCGCTTTGAGGGTGAGCGTGTGCGCGAATAATAAGCGGTGCTTGACGGAGCCATTCGATCCGTCTAGATAAGGGCGGCTTTCGGGGTGCGCCCCGAAGATTATGGTGGCTGTAGCTCAGTTGGTTAGAGCGCCGCGTTGTGGTCGCGGAGGTCGCGGGTTCAAATCCCGTCAGCCACCCCATTTATCTGTGGTTTGCGGTGCGCCGTTCAGGCCCGCATGACTGACCTACCGGCTAGCCGCACCTCATTGCGGCGCTCCCAGAGACCTCCCCCCAGCCGGATTGAACGTTCTTCATTGTACCCTTCCTGGGTGCCGTGCGTTTGGTCCGTCTGCGAATATGATTTGAAATGTGCATTCTGGACTATCGGGCTGTGCCCGGTTACGCCATACTGTGAACATATTAGAGATCGCTCATTTAGGGCGGCAGTAATAAATTGAAATCCAACAGGGAAGGATTCAAGCGTGTCGAAAAAACATCCGATCATTGCCGTGACCGGGTCTTCCGGGGCCGGCACCAGCACCGTTAAAGATGCTTTCGAGCATATGTTCCGTCGCGAAGGCTTGAACCCGGCTGTGATCGAAGGTGATAGCTTTCACCGTTACGATCGCGCCGCGATGAAGGCCAAAGTCGCTGAGACGGAAGCGGCTGGCGATATGAACTTCAGCCACTTCGGTCCTGAAGCCAACGAATTCGAAAAATTGGCCGAGCTGTTTAAATCTTACGGTGAAACGGGTACCGGCAAGCGCCGTTTGTACCTGCACTCCGACGAAGAAGCTGCAGCTTACGACGGCCTGACCCCCGGTCAGTTCACCCCATGGGAAGACATCCCCGGCGGCACCGACCTGATGTTTTATGAAGGTCTGCACGGCAGCGTCAAAAACGATAAAGTCGACATGCCCGCTCACGTTGACCTCAAAATCGGCGTGGTTCCGGTGATCAACTTGGAATGGATTCAAAAGATCCATCGCGACACCTCGCAGCGCGGCTATTCGTCCGAAGCGGTGATGGACACCATCATGCGCCGTATGCACGACTACGTGCATTACATCGTGCCGCAGTTCCAGTACTCCGACATTAACTTCCAACGCGTGCCGGTGGTCGATACATCCGATCCGATCATTGCGCGCGACATTCCGACGCCAGACGAAAGCGTCGTTGTGATCCGCTTCCGCAAGCCCGAAAACATCCCCGCTGGGGTTGATTTCCCGTACTTGCTGCAGATGATTCCGCACTCGTTCATGTCGCGCCGCAACACCATCGTGGTGCCGGGCGGCAAGATGGGCTTCGCTATGGAGCTGATCTTGACCCCGATTTTGCGTCAAATGATGCTCGAACGCGGATAAGTCTGCTGTCACTATGCTGAAAAAGCCGCCGGGGGTGCGATCCCGGCGGCTTTTTTGTGCGCCCTTTCGGAGGAAAGAGTGCAGGGGAAGCGATGATAGCTTAAGCGGTGGGCAGGTCCCAAAAGGCGCGGGACGCTTCGCGTTCGGCGTCTGCGCGCTCAAGGCCGATGTCGCGCAATTGTTGGTCGTTTAGTGTTAGCAGGCTGCGGCGCTGCATATGCACGCTGTAGGCGCGCTTGAGCCATTGGGCGCTCAGCTTGGCGGTGCTCGAAATACGGCTCAAAACCGGGGTGCGGCCCTGGGGGGCGGAAGCGGGGTGGCTGTAAGCGTTGCAGATATCGGTGGTCATAATCGCATCTCCCAGTTTTGATCGTGGCTTCGATCGTGTTGAGGTGTTGGGTGGTTGATGAGGATATAGTGACGCGGCGCTTGCTATTAGTAAAACCAATGTTCATAATCGATCCTATTATGAATGCTAATAGTGAGCCCCGCGGACTGACCCGCAACATCGATGTCGCTTTGCTGCGTGCTTTTGTCGCCGTGGCGGAAAGCGGGTCCATGACCGTGGCGGCCAAGCGCCTGAACGTGACCCAGGGCGCGGTCAGCCAACAGATCAAGCGGTTGGAAGACTTTCTGCAAAAGAAACTCTTTGAACGCTCAGGCCAAGGTTTGGTCGCAACCCGCGATGGCGAACGGCTGTTTTTGCACGCCGGACGCATGATCGCCTTAAACGATGAGGTGTTTTCCTTGATCACCGCGCCGGAATTCAGTGGCGTGGTGCGCTTAGGCATTCCCTATGACATCGTCTCGCCGTTTGCCGCACCGATTTTGAAAAGCTTCAGCCAGGCTTACCCGAAAGTGAGTGTCGAATTGGAATTGTCGGGATCGCACGATCTTAAGGCGGCCCTGAGCAAAGGCGAGCTCGACCTGGTTCTCACCACCGAAAACCATACGCCCAAAGGGGCGGAGGCCTTATTGCGCAACGATCTGGTGTGGATCGGTGCGCAAAATGGCAACGCTTACACGGAAAATCCCATGCCGGTGGTTCTGTGCAATGAAAATTGCATGTTTCGCCCTGTGATGCTGAGCGCGCTGGAGGCCAAGGACCGCGATTGGCGTATGACCAGTGCGATGCGCTCCATGGACGCCACCTTTGCGATGGTGCAAGCCGATTTGGCGGTGACGGCGATTTTGGAATCCACCGTTCCGGGGTTCGTCGCGGTGCTGGGAGAGGGGGACGGCCTGCCGCTGTTGCCGGCGTTTTACATCAACCTGTACACCTCCGCCAGCAGCTTCAACGAAGTCGCCGCCGAACTGGCGCAGCACATTCGCGATCACTTCAGCGACTGGCGCAGGCCACAAAACTTGATGGCCGGTTAGTCTCGTAAATTCAGATAGATACTAGCGCGACTTAAACCATTTCCATAAGTACGTAATGGCCCAGATGGGCAGCACCAGCATGGCCCCCATGAGGATGTAGGGGCCGATGTTTTGGCCAAATTCCCACAGCCAGTTGAAAACCGCTTTGCCAGTTTCCCCCGCCCATGCATAAACGCCTTCCGGCGAGGCATTGAACAGCGCCAGCAGTAAGCCGATGATCAGACACCAGACCAGCAATTTGACGACGGGTATGCGGGGGGCATTGCGCGGGGAAACAGCCATGGTTCAGACCCAGTGCTTTTAAGAAAGTACGCGTGAAGAGATATAGGCGAGGTGCGCAGCCGAACGTTAGCTGCCGAGGGCCTTCTCAATTTTTTTGTCGGTTTTGTACTGGCTCAGCGCATACACGGACCAGATGGCGGCGGGAATCCAGCCAATCAAAGAGATTTGCAAGATCAAGCAAATGATCCCGGCAAAGGGACGCCCAATGGTGAAAAACTGAAGCCAAGGCAGCAGGATGGCAAGAAGTAAGCGCATGGAAGTCAGTTCCTTTTAGCAAGATCAAATATTAGTGAGCCAAGAGTCCGTTAAATGCACCCTAAATGCAAGACTTTTGCGTTTTGTATGATCTTAATGACCCTCATAAGTTACCCATGATTGTGTTTGGTTTGGTGCCCTGAAGTGGCTATTGGGGGCGTAAGTGGTTCATTTAACAGGGTTGGTGCACCGCATGTTTAGTAACGCATAATATAACTGTAATAAGATTAAAACCCCGCTTTTATCAGTTTTTTTTAATGTAAGAAGATCACGGTAAATATGTAGAAGGTATTGATTTATTCCAATTTTTTCTATTTCCCACACCGGATTTAGTGTGTTATCCAATGTGTTCGAAACATAACGAGTGGGAGGACGCATTGTGCGCAAATCAATGACCTATGTTCTCGCTGCGGGTGCTCTGTTCGGCCTGATGGGCCTGTCCAGTGCGAACGCGAGTGAGGCGGATGCCAGCATGCTGGCGAATACCTGTAACGGTTGTCACGGCCCCGATGGCGTAAGCCAAGGCCCAGCGGCGCCGACGATTGCGGGAATGAATAAGTTTTATCTGACCGAATCCATGAAAGCGTATCGCGACGGCAAAAACCGTCCGTCTACGATCATGCAACGTATCGCCAAAGGCTATACCGACGCTGAGATCGCAAAAATCGCCGGTCATTTCTCAGCGATGCCGTTTGGTCGTGTCGCGATGCAGAAAGCCGACGACGCCACCGCCGCCAAAGGCAAGGCTTTGATCAAAGATCTGTGCGAAAGCTGTCATGAAAAAGACGGTTATGCCGCTGAAGACTATCCGGTCCTCGCGGGTCAAATGTTGCCGTATCTGCGCAACAACTTGGCGGATTTCGAATCCGGCATGCGCAGCATCGACGCCAATCCGAATATGTCCGACAAGGAAAAGCGTAAGAAAAAACGCACCCTCGCCGAACTTAAAGACAAGCATGGTGCTGACGGCGTTGAAGCCGTACTTCAGTTCTATGCCAGCCGTAAGTAAGGGGGGAATGGAAAATGAGTAAAATGAATCGTCGTAATTTTCTAAAAACGTCTGGCGGCGCAGCTGCTGCTGCTGGCGTCACCCTTGCGGCACCGAACTTGGCCAATGCCGGTTCGCATGGCGGTAAGCATGGCAAAGTGGTTATCGTTGGCGGCGGTGTCGCCGGTGCGACCACCGCGCGTTACATCAAGCTGGGCAATGCGGAAATCGATGTCACTGTCATCGAACCGAAAGCCAGCTATCACACCTGCTTCATGTCGAACGAAGTGCTCGGCGGCGATCGTCCGTTGAGCGGCATCGAACAGTCCTTCGACGGTCTGGTCGCCATGGGCATCAAAGTCGTCAAAGATTCCGTCAGCGGCATCGATGCAGCGAAGAAAACCGTGATGACGGCGGGTGGCTCCAAGTTCGGTTACGACCACTGCGTGGTTGCACCAGGTATCGACTTCAAGGTCGATGAGTTCGCCAGCGTCGGTGATTTCTCCAAAATCACCCATGCCTGGAAAGCCGGTCAGCAAACCGCCATTTTGCGCAGCCAGTTGGAAGCCATGCCGGACGGCGGCACCGTGTGTATCGTTCCGCCGACCAACCCGTTCCGCTGCCCTCCCGGGCCGTACGAGCGCACCAGCTTGATCGCGGGTTACCTCAAACACCACAAGCCGAAGTCCAAAATCGTGGTCATCGACCGCAAGGACAAGTTCTCCAAAATGGGTCTGTTTACCCAGGCTTGGAAAGACCTCTACGGCTATGGCACCGACAACTCCATGATCGAATGGCGTTCCGGTGCATCGACGGGCGGCATTGATGGCATCAGTGCAGCCGACATGACCGTGGAAACCCTGTCCGGTGGCAAAGAAAAGTTCGATGTCATCAACTACATCCCGCCGCAAAAAGCGGGCACGGTGGCATCCGCTGCGGGCCTGACCAACGCCAAGGGCTGGTGCGATGTGACGCTGAACACCTTTGAATCGAAAGTTCACAAAGGTATTTACGTGCTTGGTGATGCAGCTGTGGCTTCGCCGTTGCCCAAATCGGGTTACGCGGCGAACTCTCAGGGTAAAGTCTGCGCGGCGGCGATCGTCAGCATGCTTGCCGGTCAAGCTGTTCGTCACCCGTCGTACGTCAACACCTGCTACTCGATTGCCGGTGAAGACTATGGCTTCTCGGTGGCGATGGTTTACGGCTATGACACCGCCGAAGGCAAGATCACCAAGATCAAAGGCTCTGGCGGTTTGACCCCGGGCGACGCCACCGCAGAAATGCGCCGTCGTGAGGTCGAGTTTGCCTACAGCTGGTACAACAACATCTGCAAAGACACCTGGGGCTAGACCTTGGTGCTTTGAAACGACTTGCAAAGGTCCCCGTTCCCACTTGGGGGCGGGGGCCTTTGGTCGTTTAATGGGAACAATAAACTTCTATAAAACTGCATAAATGCGGTGCGATCCTAAGGAGCACAAAAACGTGAAGGCAATCTTTAAGTGGCTGAAAAAGCCCATCATGTTGTGGGCCGGTGTGCTCGGCGGGGTCGTGGCGACCGCAATTTTTCTGGTCGTTTTCACCAAAGGCGTGGCGATGACCAACACCCAGGAGTTCTGCGTGTCGTGTCACTCCATGACGCATCCGTATGAAGAATACAAAAAGAGCTTCCACTTCAAAAACACCGTGGGCATCCAGGCTGGCTGTCCCGATTGTCACGTACCCAACGATTATCCCGATAAGCTGATCGCCAAGGTCTTGGCTTACAAGGACGTGCTGCACGAAATTTTAGGCACCATCGACAGCAAAGAACAGTTCGAAGAGCACCGTTTGGATATGGCCAAGCGGGTATGGGCCAAGATGGAAAACCGCGAATCCCGCGAATGCCGCAATTGCCACGATTTCGAAGACATGCTGATGGATGAGCAAGGCCGCCGCGCGCGGCGCAAGCACCAAGAAGCGCAAAAGGACGGCGGTCACTGCATCCAATGTCACAAAGGCGTGGTGCATGAAATGCCCAAGGGCGTGGATTTCTAACGTCTCCGCCGTTCCCATCTGAGCTGACATATATCCGGTTATGAATAAGAGGCATCACAATGCGCAAGGCCCTGCTGAAGACTGAATTGTTTCCCCGTTTGCTGGCGACCCGTTTGATTGCATTGGGCGCCACGGTGGCGGCGCTGAGCGTACTGACCGCGCTGCCCACTCAGGCTGCGGATAAGCCCGTAGTGAGCCAAGCGGACCAAAAAATGGTCGCTTCTGTGGCGGCGGGTGGGCGTATGTACGACAACTGGATTCGCGAATTGGCGCTGCGCAAGCCCAAAGAGGTGCATCCGCTGTATCCCGCAGACGGTCAACACGCCAAAACCCCGTGGCAGTCGTGGCGCTGCGTCAGTTGCCACGGTTGGGATTATCTTGGCGACAAAGGCGCGTTCAGCACCGGCGACAATTACACCGGTATCACGGGCGTGTCGGGCATGATCGGCAAAACCGCTGACGACGTCGCCGCCGTTCTGCGCGATGAAAAGCACGGCTTTGACGATATCTTCGACGATCAGGCGATGCGCGATATCTCCAACTTCGTTGTAAAGGGCTTGGTGCCGATGGACCGGGTTATCGACCGGGCGTCGGGCCGCGCGATGACCGATGCCGTCAATGTATCGGCGCACTTTTCGACCATTTGCGTCAACTGCCATGGTTCCGATGGCCGCATGATGGACACCATTCCGCCGTTGGGTGACGCCGCGCGTCTTGATCCGTGGCAGGCGCTGCACAAGATGCTCAACGGCCACCCGGGCGACGACATGCCGGCGCTGCGTGCGTTCGATGTGCGCACCACGCTGTCGACCTTGGCGTTCGTGCAAGGTCTGCCGCCACGTGATCCGCTGTATTCGGTCGCACGAGGCGGCAAGCTGTACGACGATTGGGCCGAAGAAATCGACAGCAAGTATCCCAAAGACGCGCATCCGGCCTTTCCCAAGGACAAAACGATTGAGACCGGCTCCAACACCTGGCGGTGCGTTGAATGCCATGGCTGGGATTACAAAGGGGCCCATGGCGTGCGCGGCATCCGTAACATGGTTGGTGCGCACCCAGGTGCGATCATCAAGGTGCTGCAAGACGACACTCATGCGCTGGATCATCAGCTGCATTACTCGGATCTCTACGATCTCGCCAGTTTCGTCAGCAAGGGCCAAGTCGATATGAACGAATACATCGACGCGCGGTCTTTGGAGGCGCGCGGCAACGCCGACAGCAGCACCCAGTACTATCTGACCCTGTGTGCGACCTGTCATGGCGACGAGGGCAAGGCCATCCGCACCATGCCGCCTTTGGGCCGGGTCGCGACGGAACGTCCGTGGCAGGCACTGCACAAAGTTCTGCACGGCCATCCCGGTGACCAAATGCCCGCATGGCAAGCGGCAATGGCGCCGTCGATCATCAAAGACGTGCTGGCCAAGCTGCAAACGCTTCCCACGCGAAAGTAGGCCAAATTTAAAGACCGCTTTCAAAACCGAATCCTACCCGCACTGGGCCGGGGTGCGGTTTTGACGGCATTTGGTCCGGGTAGGCAGGCTGAAAAGGACAAAAATGTCCTAAAACCAGCTCAGAATCGCTCAAAAGTGTAGCTATGAATGAGCACTCGGTAATATAAGATTTGTGAAAGAACAATTGCTTAGCGCAAATGCTGCACTGCGGGTAGGTATAGTTCTTTACATTAAACCCTCAAAACTGATACATCTTGTTTGAACCTACCCGTATGGGCGTGCCCTGGGGATGCCCTGGGGAAACCCAAGGGATGTAAGGGGGGGCAGGACGGCATGCTTCTTTGGGACTGAGGAGCGAACCGTGAACGATGTAAATAAAGAAGAACGTGACCCGATCGAGGTCGTGGTCGCGGACAAATCGCCGCTGATCTTGGCTGGATTGGTGCAATTGTTCGATCAAGACGATCGCTTTAACCTGGTGGCGACGGCGGCTGATGGCGAACGCTTCATCGAAGCGGTCGACCGGCTGAGTTTCGACGTCGGCATCATCGGCTGGAACATGCCTTACCTGAACGGTCAGGGCGTGCTTCAAGCGTTGCAAAAGACCGAAAACCCACCCCGTATCATTGTGTTCACCGGCAATTCCGCACCCGATATTCCGCGCCAAGTGATGCGTTTCGGCGGTGCGGGGTTCTGTTCCAAATGCGACGCCTCGACGGTTTTGGCGGAAACGGTCTTGGCGGTGTCCGAAGGCCGCATGGTGTTTCCGTTCATGGATTTGTCGCGTTCCGGATCTGATCCGTTTTCCGGGCTTACGGCGCGCGAGCAAGAGCTTTTGGCGTCACTGGCGCGTGGACGCACCAACCAACAAATCGCGGGCGATCTGACCATTTCGCTCAACACGGTCAAGTTTCACCTGAAAAATCTCTATGGAAAACTCGACGTGAAAAATCGCGCTCAAGCTGTGGCGTGTTATCTGAACGCCAGTGGAAATGTATGATATTTCAACAAAATCAGTGGGCTAGGGCGGCAATTTGGATGGCTTATTTTGGCCCCATCCAAAGGGGTGGGTGATGAGCCACCCGAAAGAAACGGTACGGCCCCCCACCCGGGTGTTTGATAAACGCCCTTCAAGGGGTTTGATAGCCACCGCTCAGACTCCCTCATAGGGTGGGCGTTTGAGTTTTACCGGTCCGTTTTGGATGAGCGCGTGGGGAGGCGCTGCTCTCTAAAATGCCAAGGGTTCTTAGAACCAGATTGCCTTTTGGGCACCTGGGTTTGAGATACGGCGATAGGGGGACACCCTGAATTCGCCACCCTTGGGGGACCGAGTAAGAGGACGAGGAGTTGCGGACGATCTCAGGAACGGCCTGAGAATTTGGCCCAGGTGAGGGCGCTGTCCGATTTGTCTGCCAGTTTGTCTGTTGTGCGCGGGAATTTTTACTCAGATCAGGGTTGCTTATGTCTCTAGCTGTTTCCGGCTGTGATGATCAGTTGTTCGTCTATGCGCAGTGCCGCGTGACGGAAGCTGCTGCCCGCGCGGCTGCGGGACTGGTCGGGCGCGGCAACCGCGGCCAATCGACCCAGACCGCCATCGAAGCCATGCGCACTGAGATCAACAAGTTGTCACTGTCGGGGCGTGTGGTGATCGGTGAAGATTGCGATGCCAGCGACGCCACCGGCCTGCCCACCGGCCTGGAACTGAAATGCGGCGAAGAGGGCGGTCCACGCTTTGACGTGGTGGTCGATCCCATCGAAGGGACATCTTATCTGGCGCGCGGCATGACCAACGCCATGGCGGTGATGGCCTTGGCCCCCGAAGGCACGCTGTTCGATCCCGGCCCGGCGTTTTACATGGAAAAATTCGCCGCCCCGGCAAAGGCGCGCGGCAAAATCGATCCGGGTGCGCCCACGCAGGTGAAACTCGGCCAGTTGTCGCAGATTCTCGACAAGCCGGTCTCTGAGCTGACGGTGTTTGTGCTGGAAAAGCCGCGCCACCGCGAATTGGTCAATCAAATTCACAACGCCGGCGCGCGTGTGGCGCTGTATCCGGCGGGTGACGTGGCCGGTGCGTTGATGGCGGCGCTGCCTGATTCGGGTATCGATGCCTTGATGGGCACCGGCGGCACCCGCGAAGGCATGTTGTCGGCGGTGGCGATCCGCGCTTTGGGTGGCGAATTCACCATGCGCATCGACCCGCAGCTGACCACTGAAAAAGCCGCCGTGTCCAAAGCTGGCCTGGACACCACCGTGTGGATGACGCTCGATGATTTGGTCAAATCGGACAAGGTGCACTTTACCGCCACCGGCATCACCACGGGCTTGTTGTTCGAAGGGGTGGAGCGCGAAGGCAATTCGGAACGGACGCAATCGCTGTTGATTTCGGGGCGTGACGCGGACGGTAAGGGCGGTCGTCGCCAACTGCTGACCACGTGGCACGAACTCGAAGATAGCGCTCAACGGACGTAAAGAGGAACACGCAGAGCATGCCATTTAAACGCATCACACGACCGATCATTTTGGGTATCGTTGGCGACAGCGCGTCCGGCAAGAGCACCATTGCCGACGGCATCGCCGGAATCCTCGGTCCAGACCGTGTTGTGAACATCTGCACCGACGATTACCACAAATATGACCGGGGCGAGCGCGCCAAGCTGGGCATCACCGCGTTGAATCCAGAAGCCAACCACATCGATATCTTGGAACAGCACATCCAGTTGTTGCGTGAAGGCAAAGCTATTTTAAAGCCCACCTACGATCACGTCAGCGGCACCTTTAGCCAATGTCAATATGTCGAGCCCAAGGAATACATCATCCTTGAAGGCCTGATGGGCTACGCCACCCGCGACATGCGCGATTGCTACGACGTTAAAATGTATCTGGAACCCGACGAAGACCTGCGCATCAAATGGAAGATGCAGCGCGACACCGGGGTGCGCGGTTATTCGCAAGAACGGGTTTCGGAAGTTATCGAAAAGCGCGTCGAGGACAGCCTGAATTTCATTCAGCCACAACGCACCTTCGCCGATATGGTGGTGTCGTTTTATCCGCCCGAAAGCAACCATTCGGAAACCGGCGCGCACCTGAACGTGCGCCACACCTTGCGCCCGACTTTGCCGCACCCGGATCTGACGCCGGTGCTGGACGCGGCGAAAAAGGGCTTTCGCTTGGAGCTGGCGCGCGACATCGACGGCAAGCCGGTGGATGTGCTCGACATTCACGGCGACCTTTCCGACAAACGCGCCAAGGCGGTCGAGGATCTGTTGTGGAACCTGATCCCCGAAGCCCAACACCTGCGCGAAAATGTCGGGCAATTTCGCGACGCTGAAAATCACACCGCGCTCAGCCATCCGCTGGCGCTATCTGAACTTTTAATCACTTACCACATGGTCAAGGCCGCCCTTGGCCATCACGCCATTTAACGCAATTGAAGATCTAACTCGGGAGGAGTGAAATCCAATGACCGCAACTCATCATGAAATGGCCAACGCCATTCGTTTCCTCGCTGTTGACGCAGTGCAGGCAGCTAAATCCGGCCACCCTGGCATGCCCATGGGCATGGCCGATGTCGCCACGGTGCTCTACACCAAATTCATGAAGTTCGATCCCAAGGCCACCAAATGGGCCGATCGCGATCGCTTCGTTTTGTCGGCGGGCCACGGCTCGATGCTGATGTATGCGCTGCTGTATCTTTCGGGCGTCGACGACATCTCCATGGACGATCTGCGCAACTTCCGCCAAATGGGCGCGAAGACCGCCGGTCACCCGGAATACGGCCACATCGACGGCATCGAAACCACCACCGGGCCGCTCGGCCAGGGCATCACCACCGCCGTCGGCATGGCGCTGGCTGAAAAAATGCAGGCCGAACGTTACGGCGACGGCATTTCCGATCACTACACCTACACCATCGCCGGTGACGGTTGCTTGATGGAAGGCATCTCCCAAGAAGCCATCTCCATGGCCGGTCACTTGAAGCTGAACAAGCTGATCGTGATGTGGGACGACAACGAAATCTGCATCGACGGCAACACCAACCTGACCTTGTCCGACGATCAGTGCGCTCGTTTCGAAGCATCCCAGTGGGACACCCAGCAAATCGACGGCCACGATCCCGCGGCCATCGAAGCGGCCATCGAAGCCGCTAAGAAATCCGATAAGCCGTCCTTGATCGCGTGCAAAACCACCATCGGTTATGGCGCACCGACCAAAGCCGGTACCCACGACACCCACGGTGCACCGCTGGGTGACGAGGAAATCAAAGGCATGCGCGAAGGCCTCGGCTGGCACTCCGCACCGTTTGAAATCCCCGACAACGTGTTGGAAGCGTGGCGCTCCGCCATGGCGAAAAACTCCATTGCCCGCGAAGCCTGGGAAGGCCGCTTGAACGCATTGGACGACGCCACCAAGGCTGAATTCGTGCGCACCGACGCAGGCACGCTGCCCGCCGGTTGGGAAGACAAGCTGAACGCATTCAAGAAAGCCATGGCTGAAGAAGCACCGAAACTGGCCACCCGTCAGTCTTCCGGTAAAGTTCTTGAAGTGCTCACCGAAGCCGTTCCCGAAATGATCGGCGGTTCCGCCGATTTGACCGGTTCGGTCAACACCAAGACCCCGTCGACCGCGTCGATCCTCAACACCGACTTCTCCGGTCGTTACATTCACTACGGTGTGCGCGAGCACGCTATGTCGGCGGTGATGAACGGTTTGGCGCTGCACGGCGGCTTCATTCCTTACGCCGGTACGTTCGCGATGTTCGCCAACTACATGATGGGCGGTATCCGCTTGTCGGCATTGATGGAAAAGCGCGTGGTTTACGTTCTGACCCACGATTCCATCGGTCTGGGCGAAGACGGCCCGACGCACCAACCGGTGGAAACACTGGCAATGTTGCGTTCCATGCCCAACTTCTACACCATGCGCCCTTGCGATGTTGTCGAAACGGCAGAATGCTGGGCTTTGGCGCTGGCGGCTGAAAAGACCCCGACCGGCATGATTTTGACGCGTCAAGGTCTGGCCCCGCAACGCACCAGCCACACGGACGAAAACCTGTGCGCCAAAGGTGCTTACGTTTTGGCCGAAGGCGAAGGCGGCGATCGCAAGGTCACCTTGATGGCGACCGGTTCGGAAGTCGAAATCGCCATGGCGGCGCGCGAAACCCTGCAAGGCGAAGGCATTTCCACCGCTGTGGTGTCGATGCCGTGCTGGGAATTGTTCGACGCTCAGGACGACGCCTACAAAGCCAGCGTGCTTGGCGAAGGCACCGTTAAGGTCGGTGTCGAAGCTGCAATGCGCTTTGGCTGGGATCAATACGTTGGTAGCGACGGTGGATTTGTCGGCATGAACAGCTTCGGCGCTTCGGCACCGGCTGGTGAGCTGTACAAGCACTTCGGTATCACCGCAGAAAACGTGGTTGCAGAAGCCAAAGCGCGCCTGTAATCGAGACATAACGAAACTTTAAATAGGGAGTAGAGATTTATGGCCCTCGTATCATTGCGCCAGCTTCTCGATCATGCTGCGGAAAACGGCTACGGCCTGCCCGCATTCAACGTCAACAACATGGAACAGGTGAAAGCCATCATGGAAGCTGCCGACGCTGTCGACAGCCCCGTGATCTTGCAAGGTTCCGCTGGTGCCCGTGGCTATGCCGGTGAAACGTTCTTGCGTCACCTGATTTCGGCTGCGGTCGAAGCGTATCCGCACATTCCGATTTGCATGCACCAAGATCACGGCGCATCCCCGGACGTGTGTCAGCGCTCCATCCAGTCGGGCTTCAGCTCGGTGATGATGGACGGTTCGTTGGAAGCCGACGGCAAGACCCCGTCGTCCTACGAATACAACGTCAACACCACCCGTCAGGTGGTCGACATGGCCCACGCTTGCGGCGTTTCCGTCGAAGGCGAACTGGGTTGCCTCGGCTCGCTGGAAACCGGCGAAGCGGGTGAAGAAGACGGCCAAGGCGCGGAAGGCAAGCTGGAAATGGACCAGATGCTGACCGATCCGGATGAAGCCGCCGACTTCGTGAAGAAAACCAACGTCGATGCACTTGCCATCGCCATTGGTACGTCTCACGGTGCTTACAAGTTTACCCAAGAGCCGACCGGCAAAGTCCTGCGCATCGACCGCGTGAAAGAAATCCACGCGCGCATCCCGTCGGTGCACTTGGTCATGCACGGTTCCAGCTCAGTCCCTCAGGACTGGTTGAAGATCATCAACGACTATGGTGGGGACATGGCGCAGACCTACGGCGTTCCGACCGAAGAAACCGTCGAAGGCATCAAGTCTGGCGTGCGCAAAGTCAACATCGACACCGATCTGCGCATGGCGTCCACGGGTTCGATCCGTCGCCACCTGCACGACAACCCGGCGAACTTCGATCCGCGCAAATTCTTGGCTGAAGCCACCAAGGGCATGACCGACATCTGCAAGAACCGCTACGAAGCGTTCGGTTCCGCCGGTCAAGCCAGCAAAATCAAAGTGATGTCTCTCGAAGTTATGTTCGAGAAATACGCTGCAGGCGAATTGGATGCGAAGGTCAACTAAGACCCCGCTTTCAAGTCAAACACATGAAAAGGGCGGCCCCTTATCTGGGTGCCGCCCTTTTTGTGTGCATTCAACGCCAATCTAGCTGATTTTATCGGCTGAAACGGTACCGTCGCAGGATTTGTTTTTCCAGGTTCCGGATGCGGTGTCGGGCTGAAAATCAACGGATGCGGTTGCACCTGTGATGCCCAATTGACCGATCAAGCCTTCCAGATGGCCGTTAGCATCGAGCTGTCCCCAAATATCGGCAATCCTGCGGCCTTTTTCGGTTACGGTGCCAATCACCATGCCATATCGAATTTCAAATTTTGACTCGATGCCGTCGCACACGGTGCGATCAGCGGGCAGCTTGGCCGACCACATTCCATCGTAGGGTGTGACCGTACCCGATTGAGGGAATTTAGCACTGGCGCAGGCTGCGACAAGGGGCAGACAGCATGCAAAAACAAGGGTTTTGATATAGGGCTTCATAATGCTTCCTTATGGGTGATTGATATCACCATCATATATTTAAAATAGAATTGAAATCTATTCGAGAATTCTCTTTTTGAGGGAAAGTGTCATGCATATTGGACGCGAAGGTCAACTAAGTCCTCGCTTTCAAACGCAGCAACTGAAATGGGCGGCTCTCCGAGAGGAGGGGCGCTTTTTTTGTGGGTAGCTTGAAAGGGTAAGGTTTGTATTTCACACAATCATGGCATGCATCGTCAGTGTAAGAATACATGTGTAAACCAGAAAGGATGCAACCATGAAGATGAGTATTGTGAACAGCACCGGCAGCCATAAAGACGCGGACATATATGTCTGTTTTTTGGGCCAGGACAAAAGCGGTAACTACGGTTATCTCGCATTGCCCGAGGATTTGATGGATGATGTTGCGTCGGGAGATGACGCAAAGATGGCCTTCGTCACCGCGACGGCGACAGACCAAAAAAACGCGAATACGCTTCCCTCGTACACGCTCGAGAAACTCAAATCATTATCGTCAGATCCAACGCTTTCCGATTACGTCAACAGCGGGCGCGGTTATGTGTCCATCGGTTCCGCGCTGGATATCCCCATCTGGACGACCGGCTATGTCGGTCCGGCTTTCATGGTCGATACCAACGATACGCTGTTCGACTTTTTCGAATTTTTCTTCGATCCCACCGCCGCCACGCCCAACTGCAACGCAGACCTGTCGCCGCTCGATTGGGTGAGCATCCCGATGAAGTTGGAAATCACCGACGGGTCCGGTACGACCGCAGGTCCGGTGGGCTTTAACGTGTCGCGCGATACGATTTTCACCACGTTCAGTGGCGATGCTACGTACAAGGACTTGATCATCAAGGACGCCAAGGGCGATCAAGTGCGCATCCTGGCCCCCGGTCACGGCATCACCAACGGCTTGTTCAGTGCGAGCTATTTGGACACGTACATCGACACGGTGTGGACTCATTACGCCAAGGCGGGCAACACCTTGGCGCTCAACCCTTCGCCGGTAAACGGTGACATCTACACCGGATCGGTGAACGCAAAACATGAATTCGAATTCAAAGATGCAAAGGGTGATGTTGCGTCAAATATCTCCAAACCCACGACCAAGGATGTGTTTTTGTGCAACGGCGCATTCAACGGCACGGGGACCGGGACGCCTTTTCAGATCGACGCCAACATCAAAAACCAAGTGGTCTCGGCGCTCAATCGCGGCATTTTGCCGTTGGCTGTGGGCGGGAAGCTGTGCGACAGCACTAATTTCTATGTGACCTCGTCTGAGAACGGCGGCTTGTACAATGGCTTCTCAGACAAGCTTCATGAGAAGAGCTATGACGGGCTGTGTTATGGCTTTGCTTATGACGATCAGTGCGACCAAAGTTCCGACGTGGCGGTGAACAATCCAGATACCTTTAAGATCACGCTTTTGGCGTTCGCCTCGTCTTAAACATCATAGTTCAGTACCTTGAAAAGGGCGGTCCCTCCATCGGGGGGAGCGCCCTTTTTGTTTGCCCCAGGAAATATATTGTTTTTCTCATGTACGATCCTCAGGTATGAGGGGGGCAGATAAATCGCAGTTGCGTATGGGCATGGGAAGTATGGGCGTGGATATCGGTACAGTATTGAGCGGCCTTTCCGATTTTTATCTGAGCTTCAGCGTGCTGGCGGCGGTTGCTGGAACGGTGCCGGGGGCGTTGGTGGAAAAGAAGTCCTGCGCGACGTTGGAACGCTTTCACTTCGTGTTGTTTTATTTTGGCGGTGCGGCGGTGTTGGGCTTTCTGTATGTCGAAATCGCTCGCGCGCTGGATGTTGGCGATCTGTGGAAAGCGCAGTTGGCGATGTCGTTTGTCGCCGGGCTGTATCTGGGCAACGTCGCCGCCCGGCGTTTGCGCAATGCGGCCAAGCGTCCGATCTTGGCGCTGTTGATGTGGGTGCCGGTGGTGAATGTCGCTTTTTTGGCGGCGATGGTGTTGATCCCGACCGCACCAAAAAAACGTCAGTCTTCTGCAGCCAAACCGTCGATCAGCGGCTGAATGTGTGCGGCGTAGTTTCGCCACCGTTCCAGAAATTCCGTATGAATGCCGTCTCTGACCTGCGCCGCGCTGGCGGTGTAGACCGCGCGGCTTGAGCTGGCGGTGTCGGCGCAGGCGTCTTGCCAGTCCAGACCGCAATGAGCGACGATCCGCCGCGCTTGGTCCTTGGGTGCTTGCACCACATCTTCGTAATGAACATCCAAGATGGCGTCGCCAAACAACGACCGCCAATGCGCCATAAGCGTTTGGTAGGCTTTGTAATAGCGCACCAAGTCGTCTAGATCGTAAGAAAAGTGCTGACCCGCAGTGAACATCTGGCGGTAATTGCCCAAGCAGGTGTCCACCGGATTGCGCCTGCAGTGCACGATCTTCGCATGGGGAAAAACGGCGCGGATGACACCGAGGTACAGGAAGTTGCTGGGCATTTTGTCGGTGACATGCGGACTGTCGGCATCTAGGGCGTTGACGGTATTCAGATAGCTTGTGGCGATGGCGTGGAGCGTTTTTTGCGTCCATTTTCGTGCCGCGCTTGGATAGCTGCGATCATCACGCCCGCCATGCACAGACACGCTGTCGCTCAAAAACGAAAGCTCGTCACCGGCGTAAACATTTGAATGACCACTGAGAATTTGCTCAACCAAGGTCGTTCCCGAACGCGGCATGCCGACGATGAAAATGGGGCGCTGACTGTCCAAGCCTTTGGCGGTGAGACGCTGCAGCCAATCGGCATCGCAGACCTTTGCGATTTCAGCCATCAGCTGCTCATCGTTCGCCACGTCATACGACAAGGTTTCACGCACCAGACGGTTGGCGCGCTCCAAGTGCACGAAGGCCTGATCATAATCTTTGTCCTGATCAAGCAGCGTCGCCAGGGCGAAATGGATCTTGGCTTGATCCTCGTTTTGGCCGTTTAAACGCTCAAGAGATGCGGACATGGCTTCGGCGTCACGATCTGCATCCAATTGACGCAGTTCAGCGAGCATTTTCCACGCCCCGCCGTAATCGGGGTTGAGGCTTAAGGCGCTGCGAAATTGTGCCGCCGCCTCGGCCTTGCGGCCCAAAGCACGTAAGGTTACGCCATAAAGGTAAAATATTTCGGCACGCTCTGGGGCCAGTTCGCAGGCGCGGTGCTGGTGCTCAGCGGCCTCAACGGCGCGGTTGATCTTGTTCAGCGCCCCGGCCAGATTGAGGTGCGCTTCGACATTGGCAGGGGCGTGGGCGACATAATCGCGAAAATGTTTGATGGCGTTTGTGAAGTCGTTTTCGCGCAAGGCTATGATGCCAAGAATGTTGTGCGCCGCACCCGCGTCGGGACGTAGGCGCACGATGTTGTGCGCCAGTTTGCGCGCTTGATTGAGCTTGCCCAAGCTCACCGCGCAAATGGCCATATGGATGAGGAATTCCGGGTTCGTTGTGTGGCGGGGGTAAAGCTTGCGGTAAATGGCGAACGCAGCGGTACTGTCGCCGCCATTTTGCAGCATGGCGGCACGGTCGAAATCGTTTCCATCACGAACAGGCATTGCCACTGACTCGTCCCCGGCAGGTCGTTTTGGGGAATGTAATGTTTATTTTATGTGTTGGCTATCTTTGCGCTTAAGAGCTGTTAAACGCCCCTGAGTGCGGTGGCGGCGGGGGCGTGAATTGTGCGGACAGCACCGCGATCATCGCGTCGGCTTGGGCTGGACGGCCAAGTAGGTAACCCTGCACGATGTCGCATCCGGCAATGTTGAGGAAGGTGAGCTGTTCTTGCGTTTCCACGCCTTCGCCGACCACCGTGAGGTTGAGGCGATGCGCCATGGCGACGACCGCATCGACGATCGCGGCGCTGTCGGCGTTTTCGGTGACGTCGCGGATGAACGATTGATCGATTTTCAAGGTGTCGATGGGAAAGCGCTTGAGATAACTCAGCGATGAATACCCGGTGCCAAAATCGTCGATTGCCAACGTCACGCCGAGGGCTCTGAGCTGTTGCAATACGCCCATGGTTTCGGGGGAATGATCGACGAACAGGCTTTCCGTGATTTCAAGTTCAAGCTGTTCGGGATCGATATCTTGGCTGTGCACGATTTCTTTTACGCAAGCCACCAAATTGACGTCGCTGAGTTGACGGATCGAAAGGTTCACCGCCATGCGCAAGCCGGTGTATCCAGAGGCCTGCCATGCCGCCAGCTGGGCGCACGCCGTCTTGATGACCCATTCGCCGATGGCCACGATCAGGCCGCTGTCTTCGGCAATGGGGATGAACTGGTCGGGCGGGATCATACCGCGTTTGGGGTGGTTCCAGCGGATCAGCGCTTCGGCCCCGATCACACGTTGGGAATTGGGATCTAACAGCGGCTGAAAATGCAGCAGCAACTCATCGCGGGCCAAGGCTTGGCGTAGGTCGTGTTCCAGCTCGACCCGTTCACTGACTTCGGCTTGAATTTCCGGGGTGCAGAACCGAAACGCCCCACGTCCTTGCGCCTTGGCGCGATACAGCGCGGTGTCGGCGTTTTTCAACAGCTCTTCCACATCGTCGCCATCGCGCGGATAGGTGCTGATGCCGATGCTGGCGGTGACGTGAATGTCGCGACCATCGAGCGAAAAGGGTTGCGCCAAGGTGTTGAGGATTTTATCCGCCGCGATGCTTGCCGCGGTTTCTTTGCTGATGTTGGCCAAGATGATGGTGAACTCATCACCGCCCAGGCGCGCGACGGTGTCTTCTTCACGCACCGTGCCGAGCAGTCGGTGAGCCGCTTTTTGCAACAAGCGATCCCCGGCGGATGACCAAGGGTGTCGTTGATGACCTTGAAGTTGTCGAGATCGATATACAAAAGCGCGACCATCGTCTGTTCGCGGCGCGCAATGTTGATCGCTTGGGACAAACGGTCCGCGAACAAGGATCGATTGGGCAGTTCGGTCAAGGCGTCGTAGTTCGACTGAAAGGCGATTTTGGCTTCGTTCTTTTTGCGCTGGGTGATGTCGTGAACGACGGTCAAGATCGCAGGATCACCATTGAGATTGACGATCTCGCCGCTGAGCAGCGCATCAAGGACGTCGCCGTCGGCGGTGCGCAAGCGGGCTTGGAAATCACGCACGCGCCCAGCGGCCCTGATCATCGCGGTGTAGCGCAAGCGATCATCCAGGTTGTCCCAAATGATGACATCCACAGGGGTTTTGCCGACCACTTCGTCACGGCTGTAGCCCAGCATGGTTTCCCATTCGGCGTTGACGTCCAGGCGCACTTCGTCGGACAGGCGGGTGACGATGGTGGCCATGGGGTTGGCGTGAAAGATGCTGGAAAACAATTGTTCCGATTGACGGATCTTCGTATCGGCGCGCTTGGCGGCGGAAAACAACGGGCCGATCAGCGCGACGCCGATCAGCATCATCAAGGAAATGCTCAGCGCCACCAGTTCGGCATATAGATCGCCGGTGAATCCGTTGTCCTCAAGGACGTTGAAAAACGTGATCGAGCGGCGAAAGCACATCAGCAAAAGTGCGAACGCGATGCACGCCCAGGCGATGCGCCAACCGGTGGTGCGGATCAAAAACAGCGACACAACAGCCGCACTCATTTGAAAGAAAATCGAAACCAAAATAATGGTGGCGGTGAGTGTCATGGATTATCACCCCCCATTGGGGGGGCGCACGGCACGCACACTGCGCACAAGACTGACCGTGTTGAGAAATTGAATAAGTTTCTATAAATATTCAAAAAAAAATGTCTCCAATGCCCGTTGGATACACAACACATTATGGTATGTGGGTAGCATTTGCACGAAAAACCACGCATTTGGAAGGATGCGACTGGTGTGTGGTCGGTGCTGGCCGACGCGAAACCCTTTGGGATGTGAAACACCACATCCAGTGGGGGTGTGGCTCTGTCAGGGCGGTTGAGCGCTATCATTTTGCCCCTACATTGTCTTGTGAAAGAAACCGCTTTTCAAACAGATGCATATAGTGATCTAAACACACTGTCTATTTTGCCTGAATGTACTCGATTTGGAAATATCCATGGTTGATTCAACACCCAATTCTAACGTTCAGGGCATTGTGCTGATCTTACTTGGCGCGCTGTTTTTGTCGGTGATGGATGCGGTGGTCAAGGTTCTGCTGGACGATGGATTTTCGGTTCTGCAAATTTTGGCGGTGCGCAGTTGGTTCATCGTGCCGGTGATGGCGTTGTGGGCGTGGCGAGTGCTGCCCCAAGGCGCGGTGCGCACCAAGCGTCCGGGCTTGCATTTCGTGCGCGTGGTACTGGGGTTTTTCGCGCCGTATTTCTTTTTTTCGTCACTGTCGACCTTGCCGTTGGCCGACGCCACGGTGATCTTCTTCGGCGCGACCTTCATTATGACCGCGCTGTCGGTGCCGTTGTTGAAAGAGTACGTCGGTCCGCACCGCTGGGGGGCTGTTCTGGTGGGATTTTTGGGCGTGGTGATCGCCGCCAACCCCAGCGGAGACTTCTTCCAAAGCGGCGCGGTGCTCGCCATCTTGTCGAGCCTGTCGTATTCGTTGTTCATGCTGATCACGCGGTGGATGGGGCCGGGGGAAGGGGCGTTTAAGCAAGTGCTCTATTTCCATGCCTGGGTCGGGGTGGCGGCGAGCGCCTTCGTATTGGTCGATTTTAAACCCATGGCGCTTGCCGATTTGGGGTTGGTTGTGCTGGCGGCAATGATCGCCGTGTCGGGACATTTATGTTTAACGCGGGCTTTTTCCATCGCCCCTGTCGGCGTGGTCGCGCCGTTTGAATATTCGGCGATGGTGTGGGCCAGCTTGATGGGCTTTTGGCTGTGGGGCCATGTTCCGGGCAATGCGACCATCGTCGGCGCGGCGATCATCGTTGCCAGTGGACTTTACCTGTTACACCGCGAGTCACGGTTGAAGCGGTTGCACGGCACGCTGGATGCCGACATCGTCGAAGCTGCTCCGCCTCCGGTCCCTGCGCCGTCAGCGGTGCCGGTGAGCCAGTCCAAACGAGATCCGGAATAAACTTTAGGCGATTGAAAGCGCCACTTCGTCTGCGCTCAGTTCATCCAGCAACCGCCAGCCTTCATCCCAATCTTCAAGTCGAGAATCGGCGTTGATGTGGCCGCACGCCCCAACGTTGACGAAATTTGCCCCCCATGCGGTGGCGAACACCTGGGCGCGCCGGACATCAATATATGTATCGTTCGTGCTGGCGACAACGGTGGCGGTGAACGGCAGCGTCGTCATGGGCATGGGGGCGAACACTCTGGTTTCCGCAGGCGTGTGCAGATCGGAATCCACATCCGAAGGGGCAACCAACAGCGCGCCTTGAATAGGGATGTCGGTGCTGAGCTGAGTGGCCCAGTGCGCCACCAGGGCGCAGCCGAGGCTGTGGGCCACCACGATTGGCGGGGTCGGGCATGCGCGAACGGCGCGGTCCAAAGCGCTCAGCCATGTTTCGTAATCGGGGATGTTCCAGTTGTTTTGGGGTACGAAAGAACAGCCTGGGCGGGACTGCTGCCACCGTGTTTGCCAGTGCTGCGGCCCCGGACCGCCCAGACCTGGCACGAGAAGCACGGTAGTTTGTGAGTTTGCGTTTTTTGTGCTCATGGTTTCAGGTGCCTCGTTAGGCGCCTTTGGAGTATAGGCGTTTTTGATGCTCAGTTGCTTGAGCCCGAAGAAATTGCGCCTCATCATTTTGTGCTCACTCCCCCAAAGCCTATACCACGTGTGCTCAGTTTCGAGCTTTTCTGTGATCTAGGTCGTACGTACATGCTTGTGGTTATTTAGGCATATGATGCCTCTCTCATCGTCTTGGCACAACCATTATGATATATTGTGATCGGAGCGACAATCCATGCTTTGTGGGTATGATTTGGTATAATTTGTGTGATGATTCTCCTGTCATTTGCGGGGGGCGGGCGGGATTGGGTTGCCGTCTGGACCGGTGAGTATGTACTTGGGCTTTGCCGGAGCATACTTGCCGACTTCGGCGTCTTCGTTTTCGGGGGGGGCGTCTTGTCCAGCCTGAGCAGGGGCGGGCTCGTCTTGCAGCTTTGCCGTTGGCCTGGCGTTGGGATCCTTGTTGAGTATGGTCGCGGCTTCTTCCAGCAAAAAACCTTTGAACGCTTGGGCGACGGGTGACAACCGCTTGCCTTTGCGGTGCATCACGTACCAATGGCGCATGATGGGGAAATGCAAAACGTCAGGGACCGTGAGCAAGCCCAGTTGCAATTCGTTCTGCACCGCGTCGCGGCTCATGATGCCCAGGCCCAGACCCGCCTGAACGCTACGCTTGATGGCTTCGTCGGAACTCACTTCCATACCGGTGGTCATCTGGATGCCGTGTTGGGCGAAAAACATCTCCATCGCCTTGCGGGTGCCGGAGCCTTCTTCGCGAACCAAAAAGACTTCGCTTTCCAGCCGTTTGAGCTGAATGGACTTTTCGCGGGTGAACGGATGGTCGGCGGGCGCGATCAGCACCAGTGGGTTTTCCATGAAGGTGCCCGACTCGACATCGATGTCTTCGGGCGGGCGGCCCATGATCACCATGTCGACGGTGTTGTTTTCCAGCTGACTGACCAGACTTTCACGGTTGGTGACGTCCAATTTGACGTTCACGCCGGGGTAGCGTTCGTAAAAGATGCTCAAAAGTTTGGGCGCAAAATAGTGCGCGGTGGTCGCGACCGAGATGCTCAGCGTGCCGCGCTCCAACCCCGAAAGACTGTCCAAGCCCGCCTTCAAATCATCGACTTGCTGAAGGATTGACCTTGCATATTGGCGCACATCGCGCCCGGCCTCGGTGAGGTAGAGCTTCTTGCCCATTTGCTCAAACAGCGCCTGACCCAATTGATTTTCCAGCTGTTTGATTTGCATCGAAACGGCAGGTTGGGTGAGGCTCAGTTCATTGGCGGCACGGGTGAAGCTGAGATGTCGCGCGACCGTGATGAAGGCTTCCAATTGGCGTAACGTGACGTGCATCTGTAAACCCACCACCAAGATATATGTAAGGCCCTGCGTGAAATTGTTGTGATACTATAAGATTAACTTATCCTCATCATCAATATAAATGATTTTTTTTATGTCACACCGAACACTATGGTGTGCCTCACATGGAAGGGACCTGTGGTTGGGGACTATTCCAAACGAAATTATAGATATTCGTCGTGGGCACAGGTGTGTTCGCGGCTAAGTGCAACGCCAAGCAATACGAGATACAGGGAGTATTTTTAAAATGGCATTGTTGGACCAAACAACTCGTTACGCAGATTTGAGCCTCACAGAGAAAGAACTCTATGATGGCGGCAACCACGTTCTGGTTGCTTACCGCATGAAGCCTGCTGTTGGTTATGGCTACTTGGAAGCTGCTGCTCACTTCGCCGCTGAATCTTCCACCGGCACCAACGTCGAAGTTTCCACCACGGATGACTTTACCAAGGGTGTTGACGCGTTGGTGTATCACATCGACGAAGCCGACGAACTGATGAAGATCGCTTACCCGGTCGACCTGTTCGATCGCAACATGATCGACGGTCGCGCCATGTTGGTGTCCTTCCTGACGCTGGCCATTGGTAACAACCAAGGCATGGGCGACATCGCACACGCGAAAATGGAAGATTTCTACGTTCCGCCGAAATACCTGCGTTTGTTCGACGGTCCGTCCAAAGACATTTCCGATCTGTGGCGCATCTTGGGCCGTCCGGTCGTTGATGGCGGTTACATCGCCGGTACCATCATCAAGCCGAAGTTGGGCTTGCGTCCGAAACCGTTCGCTGAAGCAGCTTACCAGTTCTGGCTCGGCGGCGACTTCATCAAGAACGACGAACCCCAGGGCAACCAAGTGTTCTGCCCGGCCAAGGACGTTTATCCGCTGGTCTATGATGCCATGAAGCGCGCCATGGACGAAACCGGCGAAGCCAAATTGTTCTCCGCCAACATCACGGCTGATGATCACTTTGAAATGATGGCTCGCGGTGATTTCATCCTCGAAACCTTCGGCCCTGACGCCGACAAGGTTGCCTTCTTGGTTGACGGTTATGTTGGTGGCCCGGGCATGGTTACGACCGCGCGTCGTCAATACCCCGGTCAGTACCTGCACTATCACCGTGCTGGTCACGGCGCCGTGACGTCGCCGTCCGCGAAACGTGGTTATTCCGCGTTTGTGCTCGCCAAGATGTCTCGTCTGCAGGGTGCTTCCGGTATCCACGTGGGCACCATGGGCTACGGCAAAATGGAAGGCGAAAAGTCTGACAAGAACATCGCGTACATGATCGAACGCGACAGCGCAGACGGCCCGCACTTCCACCAGGAATGGTATGGCATGAAGCCGACCACCCCGATCATCTCGGGCGGCATGAACGCTCTGCGTCTGCCGGGCTTCTTCGAAAACCTCGGCCACGCCAACTTGATCAACACCTCCGGTGGTGGTTCTTACGGTCACATCGACAGCCCGGCAGCTGGTGCAATTTCCCTGCGCCAAGCCTACGAATGCTGGAAAGCCGGTGCCGATCCGATCGAATGGGCGAAAGAGCACAACGAATTTGCTCGCGCGTTCGAAAGCTTCGAGCACGACGCAGACGCGTTGTTCCCGGGCTGGCGTGACAAACTGGGCGTGCACAAATAAGCACCTCGGTTTAGCCAAACCAACTGTAAAGGCGGCCGGGTGCGGATATCACTGCGCCCGGCCGTTTTTTCTTTCGCTTCTCAATTTCTAAGGATTCCAAAGTCATGTCGACTGACACCCAACAGTACATGGTCAACGAAGAACCGTTCTACCAATCCGTCGCCAACGAGGTTGAACTGTACGAGGCTGCGTACTCTGAACGCTTGCCCGTTATGGTCAAAGGCCCCACCGGGTGCGGTAAATCGCGGTTTGTCGAATACATGGCTTGGAAGCTTAAAAAGCCCCTGATCACAGTGGCTTGTAACGAAGACATGACCGCATCCGATTTGGTCGGTCGCTATTTGCTGGACGCCGACGGCACCCGCTGGCTGGATGGTCCGCTGACCGTCGCCGCGCGCATCGGTGCGATTTGCTACTTGGACGAAGTGGTCGAAGCACGCCAGGACACCACCGTGGTGATCCACCCGCTGACCGACCACCGTCGCACGCTGCCCTTGGACAAAAAGGGTGAACTGATCAGTGCCCACGAAGATTTCCAACTGGTGATCAGCTATAACCCCGGTTATCAAAGCCTGATGAAGGACTTGAAACAGTCCACCAAACAGCGCTTTTCCGGACTGCACTTCGATTACGCCGAAGGCAAAGTCGAAGCTGACATCGTCGCCAAAGAAACCGGCTGTGACATAGACGTCGCCACCAACTTGGTGAAAGTCGGTGAAACCGCCCGCAATTTGAAGGGCCATGGCCTGGACGAAGGCATTTCCACTCGTTTGTTGGTCTACGCGGCCCGCTTGATCAAACGGGGCATCAACCCCAACCAAGCGTGCCGTATGGCCTTGGTTGCCCCGATCACCGACGACGCCGACATTTCGGCGACGCTGAAGCATTCCATCGACGCCGTGTTCGGCTAAGTTCACGGGTAGGGAGGAGCCGTCAACATGGCGCTCAGCCAGGACGAACTCAACGAGCTGCGCCAAATGTTGTCATGCGGGTTTGAACAACTCGACACGGCATTCGAAGGCTGCATGCAAGACGCTGTTGTGCGCCTGTCCGCAGATGGGGTGAAACAGCTGTTGGAAGGCGCGTCGCTGATCTGCATGATCGGCCGCGGCTACGAACCCGTTCATGTGTTTTTGGAAGAAATGCCCACCATCGCCCAGCGTTTGGGCGAAGAGGTGATCGAAGAAACCGCGCAAAACATCTGGAAATTGTCACGCACGCCCAACGGCAAAGCCATTTTGGCGTTTTTGCAAACCTTGGGCGAAGCGGCTCGGCGATTGGGATCGAAAGAGCTGTTCGATCTCTATATCGACTTGGTGTTCGACATGATGGATGGGACCACGCGTTCCACCCACGGTTTTCACCAGACAATCCCCAGTCCCGGCCTGCCGGAGATGCTGAACCAGGCACCTTATCTGCTCAGCCAATTGTCCATGGAAGGGTTTAAAAACTGGGTTGATTACGGCGTTAAGCACTACGTCAACCATCCGGAACGCCAGAAAGATTATTTCTCTCTGCAGTCCGCGGATTCCAAGGCGATCTTGCAGCGCGAACGCCACGGCACCTTGTTTGCCGACGTGGAACGCAGAATGAGCATGTATATGAAGGGGCTGTGGACCGAACACCACGCTCAGTTCGTGCCGTATTCGCTGGGTTATGACGAATTGCGCAAACCGATGCCTTATTTCGATGAATTGGGTCTGCGCGTTCCAGATGTTTATGACGATTACGAACACGCCAGCATCGGCATTCGGGTCAAAGGCACCGATCGTTACCGGGCTTTGTTGGCCCACATGGCCGCACACCGTAAGTGGACCACGGCGGTGTTTGCCGACAACTTCAGCCCGTTTCAGCGTGTTGCGGCGGAAATTTTCGAAGACACCCGGGTTGAATACCTGACCATGCAGGAATATCCGGGTCTGCGTCATATCTATCAGGCTTTGCATCCCAAACCGATTGAGGGCGATTGCGACCCCGAAGTCGAATCGTGCATTTTGCATCGTTTGGCGATGTTCTCTTATGCGGTTTTGGACTCCGATCATCCTTACGAAAACAAAGACGTTCTGGAATACGTCGAGCGTTTTCATGAAATGATGCGCAAGGACGGCACCGGCAGCACCAAAGACGTCGCCAACTTGGCCATTTCGTTCATTGCCCGCACCCGTCGCCAGCAAGACCAAAGCGCCAGCGTGTACTTTGCCGATACCGAAGTCGATTACCGCGATGACAATCGCCACATGTGGAAATACCACGAGCTCGGCGACGATGAAGAAATGTTCGAGGACATGGAAAAATCCAGGTCCAAGGAAGAAGAAGAAGAAGAAAGCGGTCTGCCGCCGCGCCATTACCGCGAATGGGATTATCAGTCCAAAACCTATCGTCCCGATTGGGTCAGCTTGTATGAAAGCCTGCACCCGCCAGGCCCTGCCAGTGTTGTGGATGGCTTGCTGTCCAAGCATTCGGCCTTGGCAAAGCGCTTGAAGCAAATTTTGGATATGTTGAAGCCGCAGAACTATGTGCGGGTGCGCTACCAAGAAGAGGGCTCGGAACTGGACCTGGACGTGGCGATTCGTTCTCTGATCGATTTCCGCGCCGGCGCACAGCCTGATCCGCGTATCAACATGAGCCATCGTCACGACGGTCGCGACATCTCTGTGATGCTGCTGTTGGATTTATCGCAGTCGGTGAACGAAATTCCCGATGGCTGTTCGCAGACCATTTTGGAACTCAGTCAAGAAGCGGTGTCTTTATTGGGCTGGGCTGTGGACAAGCTGGGCGACGAGTTGGCAATTGCGGGCTTTTCGTCCAACACCCGCCACGAAGTGCGCTACCAACACATCAAAGGCTATTCGGAATCGTGGGATGACGAAGTCAAAGGCCGTTTGGGCGCGATTCAAGCGGGCTTTTCCACCCGCATGGGGGCGGCCTTGCGCCACGCCGCGACCACGTTGGCACAGCGCAAGTCGGACAAAAAGTTGTTGCTGGTCCTGACCGATGGTGAGCCGCACGACATCGACGTGGATGATGCGCAACACCTGATCCGTGACACCCACAAAGCGGTGCTGGAATTGGATCAAGAGGGCATCTACACCCACTGTATCAATTTGGATCCCAAGGCCGACGAATACGTGTCCGATATCTTTGGCACCCGTTACACGGTGATCGACAATGTCGACAGGTTGCCGGAAAAACTGCCGCAACTGTTTATGGCTCTGACCAAATAAAGGGCCCTTTAAATGGGCAGTCGCTGACTACCCGATGGTGTTGGAAATGGCCTAAAAGTACTTAAATTCTGCCATTTTCATCTTTGTGTAATTGACTTCATTAGAAAACTGCCATACAAAAAATCATCGTTCGTTCGATGCTAAAAACCAACCGGGTAGGTATCTACACCAGATCCTGTCATTGGCTTGAAACATTGATCGAATTTGAAGAGATCGCGGAGGTTCTGGGCGACGAGTAAACCTGGGGAGGTCCGCTCGCACCTATCCCAGAACCACCCGGAAAGCCCCCGTCTTTGGCGGGGGCTTTCTCTTACAAAAGGCCCGATTTATTGGGCGTATTTGATGACCCTCAGTTCACGATATACGGAGAAACACCATGACCGATAACGTCAAAATTGCTCCCAGCATTTTGTCTGCGGATTTCGCGCGTTTGGGCGAAGAAGTCAAAGCCGTTGACGAAGCCGGCGCGGATTGGATTCATATCGACGTCATGGACGGTCACTTCGTGCCCAACCTGACCTTCGGCCCGCCGGTGATCTCGTGCATCCGTTCGTGGACCGAAAAGTTCTTCGACGTGCACTTGATGATCGACCCGGCGCAGCCGTTCTTGGAAGATTACGCCAAAGCGGGCGCGGATCAGATCGTGGTCCACGCCGAAGCCGACAAGCACTTGGACCGTTCCATCCAGGTGATCAAGGGCTTGGGCAAAAAAGCCGGTGTGTCGCTCAACCCGCACACACCCGTGAACGTGCTTGAAAACGTCATCGATCAGCTCGACATGGTCCTGATCATGAGCGTCAACCCCGGTTTCGGTGGCCAAAGCTTCATTCCCGCCGCGTTGAATAAAATCCGCGCGGTCAAAGACATGATCGGCGATCGTCCCATCGACATTCAAGTCGACGGCGGCGTCAACGCCAGCACTGCAAAGTCCGTGGTCGACGCAGGCGCAACCTGCCTGGTTGCCGGTTCGGCGGTGTTCAAAGGCGACGACTACGTCGCCACCATCAAAGCGATCAAAGACGCCTACAGCTAGAATCGTTTAGATAGAAAACACCAAAGCCCGCCACGGTTTCCAAGCGAAACCGGGCGGGCTTTGTTTATGTGTGCCTACGCCAACATGTCCGTTGTGTGAATTTTGACCGATAGTCAGTTGTTTCGAATTTGTTTTTGACGTTAAACTGTCACAAAGATACGCGATGACGGGGGAAGCATCGTTGCGGCGGCGTTCCTCGCAGGGCATCTGGCCTTGCATGTCATCTGAAAAGGCAGGTCGTTGATATGTCTGATGGCGATACGGAACCCTCCAAGCTTGGCGGCGTTCGCGCCCGCACCGCAGGACGGGCGCTGAAGCTTGTAAAGCCCATCGCGGGACTGCGACGACGCAGTAACTACCTGTATTTCTGGGAAAAGCGTTGGTTCTTCATCGCCATGGCGGTCGGTGCGGGTTTGATGTACATGCCCACGCCGGAAGGCCTGACATCCGCCGGTATGACCATTTTGGCGATGAGCGTGGTCGCCACCATCTTGTTTGTGACCGAACCTGTGCCGCTGCCCACGGTGGCGCTGTTGATCGTCATCGGCCAAGTGATCTTGATGGGCATCGACAGCAAAGTGGTCGCCAAGTCGCTGATGAGCGACAGCGTGTTGTTCATCATGGGCTCATTGATGCTCGCCGTGGCCGTGGTCAAGCAAAAGCTAGACACCCGAATTGCGTGGATTTTGGTGCGCATGACCGGCACCAAGACCTCGCGCATCGCATTTGGTATCGCCTTGGTATCGGGCGTATTGGCCTCGTTCGTGGGTGAGCATACGGTCGCGGCGATGATGCTGCCGGTCGGCATCACGCTCATTCAGCTGACCAGCAACGATCCCAAAAAGGTTCGCAATCTGGCCGCCGTGTTGCTGTTTTCAATTTCGTACGGCTGTTCGGTGGCGGGCATCGGCACGCCGTCCGGCGGCGCGCGCAACGCCATCATGATCGGCTATTGGAAAGAGTTTTTCTACGATCCGCTCAATCCCGACACGTTTCAGTACCTGATTGATTACGTGCACTGGATGATGTACGCGTATCCGATTTTCTTGATCCAGGTGCCGTTCGTTACCATTATTCTGCTGGTGACATTTCGCCCTGAATACAAAGACTTGTCGCGCGCCGTTGTGAAGCTACGTACACAAGTGGAAAAGCAGGGCGCGATGAAGGCCGGCGATTGGGTGGCGATCTTAATCTTCTTCTTGGTGCTGTTGGGGTGGATATTTGGTTCCGCCGAATACGGCATGGGCACCATTGCCATCTTGGGTGCGGCGGCGTTCTTGATCGCGGGGCTGGTGGCGTGGCCGGATGTGAACTCGGGCGTCAACTGGGGCGTGGTGTTGCTGTATGCGGCGGCAATTTCGCTGGGCGTGCAGATGAAGGACACCGGCGCCGCGGCATGGGTGGCGCAGAACTTCCTCGATATCTTAGCACCGCTGGGCATGGATGAAGGCATCGGCCTGTGGGCGGCGGTGTCGCTGTTGACGACGACCGTTACCAATACCATGTCCAATGGCGCGGCGGTGGCCGTGTTGGGACCGATCGTGCTGAAACTCGCCGTGGCGGCGCAGGAAAGCCCGATTGTGATCGGTTACATCACGGCAGTGTCATCTGCGTTTGCTTACCTGACGGTGGTCGGCACCCCGGCGTGCACCATCGTTTATGCGTCGGGTTATCTCAAGACCACGGACTTTTTGACCGTGGGATGGAAAATGGTGGTGATGTCCACCATCATTATGTTGGCTGCAGCAGGGCTATATTGGCCCTTGCTGGGAGGTTAAAGCGTAATCTTGGATGTAACATGGGGCTGGGGTTAAGCACATGAACGACAACGTTGAAGACCTCGATATCGACGATACTGATGACATTAACGATCCCGAAAAGCCGCATCACGAGCGCTTTCGCATCTTGGTGTGCATTGATGGCTCGGATGAGTCCTATCGCGGCTTGCGCTATGCGGCCAAAATCGCCAAGGGCGAGGATGTGGACATCGTGCTGTGCTACGTGCGTCCGGTCGACCAGGGCTTGCGCACCGGCGGGCTGCAAATGGATGTGGCGCGTGGCAATATGCTCGATTGGGGGCTTGAGCTTCCGGGCATCACGTACCTCAAAAAAGGCCGCGATCTGTTGATGGAACTCGGCAATCTGCGCGACGACTGGGAAGAAAAGGCCATCCACACCGACATTTCCGGTACCAGCCTGGGTGACAACAAGATCGATTACACCGCCAAGTCGGGCAAAAAGATTGTGCTCAAGTTGAAAGTCGCGCGCGATGTGGTGACGGGCATCATGGATCAGTGGGAACTGGGCCATTACGACCTGATCATCATCGGCGCGTCGGCACGCTGGAGCGGCAAGGGCTTGAAGGGTTTCTTCGATCCCGCCGTGGCGGAAAAAGTTGCCATCCATGCGCCGTGCTCGGTGTTGGTGGCGCGTGATTTGGAAATCGGCCACGGCCATTTGCTGTGCACCGATGGCTCCGAAGCGGCGAGCGACATGATCAGAAAAGACGCCTACATCGCAAGCCTTTGTGAATGCCCCATCAGCCTGTTGGCGGTGGCGCCGGATGTGGAAAGCGAAACGGACGCCAAAAAGCACGTCAACAATGCGCGCAAACTGCTCGACGATTTGGACGTCAACGTGGTGGAAACGCTCACCCGGGTCGGCAACGCGGTCGAAGAAATCGTCGAAACCGGGCCCGATTATTCGCTGATTGTGCTCGCCGACGGTGGCAAAAATGGCCTGGAACGCTTTTTCGTCGGCTCCGTCGCGCTCAAAGTGATGCAAACCGCGCACAATTCGGTGATGGTGGTGCGCTGAGGGGGCTCGGTGGTGCGGGGTTCTATTTAGACGGGACCTATTTAGACCGCGAAGATCCCCGCTTTGCACCGCCAAAGCTGTTGCCACCAGCGCGCCTGCCGGGGCCTTTGATCGAATGTGAACCTGGGTCGAATTGGCCGGGACGATTTGCCTGCTCGTTTCGCTCGGCGTTGGTGTCGCGGTTTTTGGGCTTGCGCAACGCTTTGTTCTTGGCGCGTTCTCGGGCTCTTGCTTTGGTCATGATCGTTTCGCCTTTTGTTCGTTTTGAGTGACGTTATGTCACCCATTGGCTTTAAGGGTTTCTTTTGGGCAGGCACCCGGCACCAGTACCCGGCGACGTGATCATACGCCTCTTTTATAATTAAAAGGGGAAAGGTTGCCTTCACACACAGACTCTGCCAAAAATAGCACTGCACAGGTTCCAAGCGAGCGAAGCTTGCTGGATGAAAAGGGAACACGGTAGGGATGACCTCGACGGGTCCTGATCCGTGGCTGCCCACGCAACTGTTAACGGTAGCCGACTTGCGTTAAACCACTGAAGCCCCAGCTTTTAAGCTCGCTTTGGGAAGGTGCAAGAAGGCCGATATCCGTGAGCCAGGAGACCTGCCTGTGTTTGTATGCCCCTGCGGGACAGGGGCTTTGTACGGTGGGTACGAAAGGATAATCACCCATGCATATCGAACCAGGATTCGTTCAACCTGCGAAAATTCTCATGGCCAATGCCGGCGCGCTGACCGTCGCCGCGTGGGCCGCCAAGGAACACTTGATCGCCGACCTCGCACGCGCGCCGTGGAACATCGCCAAGACCGCCGTCGCCGCGGTGGTGTTCAGCGTGTTCATGGAAAGCTTCGCCATGCCGATCGGCCCGTCGGAGCTGCACTTCGTCGGCGCGATGGCCATGTACCTGACCTTGGGCTTCGTGCCCACGTTGTTGGGCTTTGGTCTGGGCTTGGCCGTTCAAGGCTTGCTGTTCTCGCCTTGGGACATCGTTCACTTGGGCGTCAACTCGCTGTCGCTGATGCTGCCGCTGATCGCGCTGCACTACAGCGTTGGTAAGAAGCTGTTTGACCAAAGCGTACGCACGCGTTTGAGCCTGGCCAAGATCGTCAAGCTCGACGCCATCTACTACGCCGGCGTGACCTCGATGGTCGGCTTTTGGCTGTGGATCGGTGGTGGTCAAACCGCGTTCGCCGATTGGGCCGCGTTCGCCAGTGCCTATCTGATCGTTGTCGCACTTGAGCCGGTGCTCACCTGGGGCGTCGTCAACGGCCTGAAAAAGGTTCAAGACCACAAAGTGGTGCAGAACCTGTTCGTGGTGCACGAGCTGAACACCTCAGCTTAAGCGACATACCGCACAAAATAAAACGGCCGACGATTGCTCGTCGGCCGTTTTTTTTGTGTGTGCAGCAGATGCGCCGTCAGGTGATGTTGTCGATCTCTTCGTCGGTCATGTTGCCGGGCACCACGGTGATGGGCACGTGCAGCTTACCGGCGGCTTTTTCGATGAAGTAGCTGACCAGCGGGCCGGGGCCGTCGTTGCCGGTCGCCCCGCCGAGCACCAAAAGCGAGATGCTTTTGTCTTCTTCCATCAGCGCAATCAGCTCTTCCGCGGTGTTGCCTTCGCGCAGGTGGATGATCGGCATCTTTCCGGTGGCGCGCACGACTTTGTCGGAGTTTTCTGACAATAAAGCCTCGGCTTCTTCGCGAGCTTCTTCCTGCATCAGATCGCCAATCGCCATCCAGTGCTGAAATTCCGCAGGTTGGATGACATAGACCAACGCCACGCGGCCTCCGACGCGCTTGGCGCGCTGGCACGAAAAACGCAGCGCCGGACCCAGCTCCGGGCTTTCATCAACCACGCACAGGAACGTAAATTCCTTTTCAGTTGGCGTAGCTGCGTCGGTAGACGTGTTTTGAGTATCGCTCATTTACCTTAGCCCCTCTTTTTGAACACGGCATTTGCGGTCCATCCTGACACCACAGCGATGAGGATGGCAAGCAAGCCATACAACAACGCATGTTCGTGAGCGAAGTTGTAGATTTCTGCTTCCAGGCCCACTTTGTGCACGGTCAATTGGGTGGAATCGTGCGTCGCGATTCGCCCATCGGTGACCAGATAGGTGTCGATCACGTACTCGCCGACATGAACGTTGGCGGGGAACCACAAGTCGGTGCGAAACAGCTGCTTGCCGACCAAATCGATGTTGCCTGTTTCGCCGGTGTATAGGTTTTTCGCAACCATGTTGCGCACCAGGCCGTCCTTGAAATTTTGCAAGGTGGCTTCGGTTGCACCATCGGGTGCCGTTTTGGCGATCAGGCCCAGGTTTGCCGTGCCGATCTTTTGGTCCAACAACACATCGACGGGCAGCAACTCAGCAATCGGTTTGGATGACGCCAAAGCGTAAAAACCCGGTGCGTCTTCGAAGATCACTTCGTCGGTGCTGACCCAAATACCGGCCACGCGTTCTTGTAGGCGGATCGACGTGTCTTTGTTCGGACCGCGCACCACGACGATGATGTCGCCTTCGTGATCGGTGGCGCCGAACAACAACAAGTCGGCCCCTTCAAACGACACGTCCAGACGCACGTCGGGGCGCGACAGGTCGACTTCAAGACCCTTGGCGGATGCGGGTGCGGTCACAAAGACAGCAGCCAAAAGTGCCAGGAGAGGGATGAAACGGAGCATATTCGACATCATCAGTGTCCTCCCGTGGTGCCAAGAGCGTAAAGATCGTCGGGGGTCAGGGTCAGATCAAGCGCGATCTTGACGCACACGCCGATGACCATCAGCGCCAAAAGCCCGCGCAGTTGCTCACCTTTGAGCTTGGCCCCGGCGCGGGCCCCGAATTGCGCACCGATCACCGCGCCAACCAGCAGCAAAATTGCCAACACCACGTCGACCGCGAAGTTGTTCACCGATTGCAGCACCGTGACGTTGGCGGTCACAAAGATGATCTGGAACAGCGAGGTGCCGACCACCACCGCAGTGGGCATGCCGAGCAAATAAATCATCGCCGGAACCATAACAAAGCCGCCGCCGACACCCATGATGGCGGACAAGATGCCGACCACCAGACCTACGCCGATGGGCAACAGGGCGGAGATATAAAGCTTGGAACGGCGAAAGCGCATCTTAAACGGCAGCGCGTGCAAGATGTTGTGCTGGCGACGTTTGGGCGGGGCCGCTTTTTTCGATTTGCGCATGGCGTTGAGGCTTTCGACAAACATCAACGAGCCGATCACGCCGAGGAAGATCACGTAAGACAGCTTAATCACCAGATCGATCTGGCCCAAGGTCTTCAAGAACGTGAACAGCCACACACCTAAGGTCGAGCCGATTACACCGCCGATCAGCAGCATCACGCCCATTTTAATATCGACGTTGCCGCGCTTAAAGTGCGCCAGCACGCCGGAAATGGAAGACGCGACGATCTGGTTGGCTTCGGTGCCAACCGCGACGGCGGGGGGAATGCCGATAAAAATCAGCAAAGGGGTCATCAAAAAGCCACCGCCGACACCAAACAGCCCCGAGAGGAAGCCGACACCGCCCCCCATACCGAGAATGAGGAAGATGTTGACCGAGACTTCAGCTATAGGGAGATAAATTTGCATCTCAGCGCCTCGAACGTGTTTGGTTTACACAGCAAGCCGAGAGAAAAAGTGTCGTTGAGAGACCCGTATCTTACATAAAAAAGATGTTCTTACAAAATAAAGTGCAAGAAGCAGACGGGCCCACCGGTTAAAGGTAACGGCAGGTTTCGCGACTTGGTCCCGCCTCATGGCCGGACTTGAATTTTATGATCGGGGAGGCTTGAAGAAGCCTGCAGCGAATATTAGTGGCTTCTAATTATCTTGCGCTTATTTGTCAAGCACAACTTGTGTCGCCGCTGTGAAACAATCGGTACAGGACTTCGATGATCGCTTTGGGTTTGTCGCCATCCAGCGAATAGAAGATGTTTTGCGATTCCCGGCGCGTTTGCACCAGACCATGTTCGCGCAGGACCGCCAGATGTTGGGACAGTGCCGATTGGGATAGGCTGGTGGCCGAGTCCAATTCGCCCGCTGTTTTTTCGCCGTGAAGCAGTTGGCAGAGAATCATCAAGCGCGTCTGGTTGCTCATCGCTTTGAGCAGCTCGCTCGCAGCCTGAGCATTGCCTTCCATTTCTTCAAGCTTCATGTCCAATTCCACGGCAACCTCACTCTATCCTGTGTGTTATTTAGATACCTCTTATATTAGGAAATTGTCAAGTATTGTGTCGCTTGGGACACACGAAATGATTGTTTGTTTTCTCCGGTAACGTTTACGGGAATGGGGCCGAATTCTATTCAGGTGAGGCACTTTTCAAAGTAAACTGGCGCAAATCCACAGTCGTCATAAAACCTGAGGAAACCCCGATGAAAAACGCAATTCTTGCGCCCATGATCGCCATTTTCGCACTGATCGGCTTGTCCAGCCCGACTTTGGCCATGATGGCGGACCCCGAACCCGATTTCGACAATCCCCGACTGGTCGTCGTATCGCTGAGCGAAAAAGACGAAAAACGCGTCAATGCGGTGCTCAACAACGTTATGAACATCCAAAAGGCCTATGGTACCGACAATGTGAAGTTGGCGGTGGTGGCGTACGGGCCGGGCATCTGGGCGATGCTCAAGGATTCGCCGGTGCGCGCACGCATCGAAAGCATGCTGATGTATGAAGTCGAATTCGTCGCCTGCGGCAACACCTTGGACGCCATCCACAAAACCCAAGACGACACCATCAAAGGGGTCGGTTGGGCGCGCGCCGGATTGGTGGAAATCGTCGAACGCCGTTTGTCCGGCTGGGTCGATCTCAAGCCGTAAAGCCTTGATGTTTGGCCATGCAATAACGATATATCAGAGCCATACATTGGCCTGGGGAGGTACTTGCGATGTCTAAGGTTATGCACGTGGTTTTGGCTGTGTTTTTAGCCGTCGGATTGGGTGCGATATCGCTGCCAGCACATGCGGACGACCATCTGTTGCCCGTCAGCGAAATCAGCGAAGACGGCCTGCACATGCAGCCGTGGTTTCACGAAAGCTTTCTCGATCTCGGCGAAGACTTGGCTGAAGCCGAATCCCAAGGCAAGCGTCTGATGATTGTATGGGAACAGCGCGGCTGCCCGTACTGCAAAAAGCTGCACGACGTGAACCTGCGCATTCCGCGCGTGGTCGAGGCCCTGCAAAAAGACTTTCTGGTGATCCAACTGAATCTGTGGGGCGATCGCGAAGTCACCGATTTCGACGGTGAAGTGCTCAAGGAAAAAGACATCGCCAACAAGTGGCGGGTGATGTTCACCCCGACCGTGCAGTTTTTCCCATCAACCGTTCAAGAGGTGGCCGGACGGTCCGGGGTGGACGCGGAAGTCGTGCGCATTCCGGGGTATTTCAAGCCGTTTCACTTCTATTTTTTGCTGCGTTACGCCAAAACCGGTGGGTATGAGGCGCAACCCAGCTTTCAGCGCTGGCTGAGTGCAATTGGCAACAAATTGGACGACATGGGCGTGCATTACGACCTGTACGCCGATGATTTGCCCAAAGACCTGCCTGCTGACATGTAATTTCAAACAAACTGGGGAGAAACCATCCATGTGTGATGAAATCAGCTGCGGCCAAACGCCGTCCGACAAACCGTTGCCTGAGGTCACCGATGGGCAACGCCGAAACTTCATCAAAGGCCTCGCGGCGTTGCCGTTGGCGACCGTTTTGGCGTATCCCGACCTGGCCAAAGCCGCCGGGAACAATGCGACGACCCCGGTATCGATCAAGACGCCCAGCGGCGGCACCGCCATGGGCTACATCGCCATGCCTGAGGTGACGCCCGCGCCGACGGTACTGTTGATCCACGAATGGTGGGGCTTGAACGACCAGATCAAGTCGGTCGCCGCCGAATACGCCAAGCAAGGCTACATCGCGCTGGCGGTGGATATGTACGGCGGCGAATATGCCTCGGACCGCGAAGGCGCAATGAAACTGATGAAGGGCATGGACGCCAAGGCGGGTACCGAGCAGTTGGTGACGCTGATAGATTGGTTGAAGATTCACGAAAAAAGCACCGGCAAGGTCGGCACCATCGGTTGGTGCTTCGGCGGCGGCTGGTCGCTCAATGCGTCCATTGCCACGTCGGTGGACGCCACGGTGATTTATTACGGGCGCTGCAACAAGTCCGCAGCTGAATTGGCGAGCTTGAACAGCCCGGTTATGGGCCACTTCGGCACTTTGGACAAAAGCATCAACGCCGAAATGGTTGGTGGCTTTGAAAAGGCCATGGCGGCGGCGGGTAAAACTGACCTCACCGTGCACTGGTACGAAGCCAACCACGCGTTCGCCAATCCCACCGGATCGCGATATGACGAGGCCGACGCGGCGCTGGCCTGGGAACGCACCTCGGCGTTTTTCAAAAAGCACTTGATGTAACGACGTCAGGCTCAGATCATAAAAAAGCGGAGTTCCTTTGGGGAAGGAACTCCGCTTCATTTTTTTGGTGAACAGCCCTCTGCAGAAGGGGGGAGGGTGAGAGACTGTTCCCTTATTTTTTTATTACGTACACCTTGAGCTTAGTCTACGAGTTTAGTCTTGGGCCGCAGCCTCCCAAATCTGGGGGGAAGGGGGAGGGGCGGTGTGTGTGGCGGTTCTTGAGGGGGGAGGAGACCGCCGAACACACATAGATCATACCTAATGACCGCTCCGTGCACACCTGAGCAAAGGTATCGAGCCTTGTTCAAAAGGTTAACGAAAAACCCCGCATCCTATACCTTGGTATAGAGTACGGGGTTTTGCTGTAAATAAGTGAATAATGCTTTGTTATGAACGCATTAGCCGACTTCACCAAAGCTTGGGAAGGTTTCGAGCAACCAGACGGAAACTTCCGCAAGCGAGCCGGTGAAGATCGCCACACCGGTCACCACCAACAGCGTGCCGATGGCGATTTCCACGGTGCGCATGTGGCGGCGGAACTTGCCCAAAAACAGCATGAACGGCTTGACCGCAAACGCCGCCAGCAAGAACGGCAAGCCGATGCCCGCCGCGTACACGGCCAGCAAAGAGGTGCCATACATGACATCGTCGCCACTGGCGGCAACCATCAAGATGGTCGCCAAGATCGGCCCGACGCAGGGCGTCCAACCGAACGCAAAGGCCAAGCCTAAGACGTACGAGCCAACCAGACCGGCGGGCTTGTTTTCCAAATGGAAGCGCTTTTCAAAGTTCAAGAAACCGATCTTGAACAGCCCCATGTAGTGCAGGCCGAAGACCACAATGACCACGCCCGCGATCTTGGCGAGGATGTCCATGTTGTCGGCAATCATACCACTGACCGTGGTGGCGGTTGCGCCAAGGGCGATGAACACGGTGGCGAAGCCGAGCACGAACGCCAACGCTGAGATAAACACTTGGCGTTGAACTTTTTTGTCGATGCCGCCTTCCGCGGTGAGTTCTTCGAGCGATGCGCCGCCCAAGAAGCAAAGATAAGCCGGAATCAGGGGCAGAACGCACGGCGAAGCGAAGCTGAGCACGCCCGCGCCGAACGAACCCAAGTAGGTGATGTCAAACGGATCCATAGAGCATTGTCCCTAAGAGATCGGGGGATTTAAGCCCCGACAACCTTGATGTTGGTGTTTGGCTGTACATTGACGACCTTCTTCTTGCGAATATGGTCTGCCACGAGATCGTAGACCGGGGGGCCTTCAGTGCCTTCGTTGACCGATGCCCAGCCGCCAACCACATACTTTTTAGACGGATCGATGGTTTCGCCCGTCGACAGCAGCGTCATTTCGGAAATGCGCTCACCGATGGTTTTGTGGATATCGATCCGGTAGCCCATGCCACCAACGCGCACCATGTCGCCGCCCTGTTGGTAATACGGATCGGGGTTGAACAGGTTGTCGGCGACGTCTTCCAAGATCAGCTTGATGGTCTCGCCGGTCATCTCGCTGCGGTACGTGTTGGGATAGGTGATCGAGGTCTGGGTGTAGACATCATCCATGGTGATGTCTTGGCCCGGGATCAAGCTCGCACCCCAACGAAAGCCCGGCGACAGCGCGATTTGCGTTTCGCGTTCTTCCATGATGGCGTTGCAGATCAGATCATCGAAGGTGCCGTTGAAATTGCCGCGGCGATACAACAGGCTTTCGGTCTTGCCGAGCTTTTCGCCGATGATCTTTTGGTGCGGGGCGCGGATGCCGTCCACAACCGCCTGAATTTCCGGGTCCGGCGTGATCACGTCGGAGAAAATCGGCATCAGTTTGTAGTTGTAGGTGTTGATCTTGCCGTTCTGCACATCCAGGTCCAAGCGGCCCAGGAACTTGCCGTGCGAACCGGTGGCGACCAACAGCGTGTTGTTGACTTCGATCACGCCGGGGATGGCGTCGTGGGTGTGACCGGTCAAGATCACGTCGATGCCGTTGACGCGCGACGCCAGCTTGCGATCGACGTCAAAGCCGTTGTGCGAGGCGAGGACCACCAACTCCGCACCTTCGGCGCGGGCTTTGTCGACGCTTTCTTGAACCATCTCATCGCGGATACCGAACGACCAGTCGGGGATCATGTAGCGCGGGTTGGCGACCGGGGTGTAGGGGAACGCTTGACCGATCACCGCGATTTTCACGCCGCCACGTTCAAAGTGGGCGGTGGAATCGAAGACTTTTTCCTGCCATTCGTTGTCCAGAACGTTGCCTGCCAAGAACGGGAAGTTCAGCTTTTCGATCAGTTCTTGCACGCGTTCCGCGCCGTAAGTGAATTCCCAGTGTGGCACCATCACGTCCACGCCAAGCGCGTTCATGGCGTCGACCATGTCTTCGCCCTGGGTCGCCAACGAGGTGTAAGAACCCTGCCAGGTGTCGCCGCAATCGATCAGCAACGTGTTGGGATCACGCTGGGCGCGGATCGCCTTGATCAGCGTTGCCATGTGCGCAAGACCACCGATCTTGCCGTATTCGTTGGCCAGCTGGCTGTAATCGACGCTGGAAAACGCATACGCGTCCGGCGTGCCGGCCATCAGGCCGAAGTTTTTGAGGAACGCCTCACCGGTCAGATGCGGCGGCAGACCGTGGACTTCGCCGACACCAAGGTTCACCGAAGGCTCGCGGAAATACAGCGGCACCAATTGGGCGTGAATGTCGGTGAAGTTAAGCAACGTGACTTGGCCGACGCTGTCGAACTTAAGAAGGTCGTCTTGGGTGATCGTTTGGCTGGCAGCAGCGCGGGCAATGTTGGCGCCGGAACCAAGCAGCGCAGCGGTGGCTGCGGTCACCTGAAGGAAGTCGCGACGGGTAATCATGGTGTGAAGTCTCCGTTACTCGAGGTCTGTATTTTTTTTATGGTTGAAAATCATGAAACAAATAGGTGCTTGGCCAGAAAATTGGCCAGAAAGTAGGCAGAAAAGGGGCGGCAATTCCATGCGGATGCCGCCCCAAATCGCTTAAGCGTTATTTACGCACGGACGGCCCTTCGACAGGCAGACCGCGGCCACGCCACGCCAGATAGGTTTCCAGCGCAAGGTATTCATCCGAACCGTAAGCGTACGGTTGCGCACGAATGTTCTTGTTGCAGCCACGGAAGCGGCGGTGCAAGGAACCCGGCTTTTGCCATTTCAGGCGATAGGTCGGGAAACCGTTGGATTGACCCTGAGAGAGGATTTCAGCACGCACGTAGTTTGCGGCATTGTCCTCGTGACAGTGGCTGCAGGCCATGTCGAGCTGACCGCGGCGCTGGTAATAGAAGGCTTGGCCTTGCATCCAGAACGGGTTCAGCACGTCGCCTTTGGCATCAGCCGTGGTCGCACGCGGCATGCCACGCGACTGTTTGGCGATCAAGCCGGTCATGCCCAGCATGGCGTCCGATTCGTATTTGAACGGTTTGGCCTTCTGGTACTTGGTGCGGCACTTGTTGATGCGCAGCTCCACATTGATCGGTTTGTGATCTTCCACGTCGTACGACGGGAATTTTGCCGCGACACCTTTCATCGGGATGCCAAAGCGGCCCCCCGTTGCGTCGTCCACGGCACCGTGACAGTCGGCGCAGGAAACACCGGCGACACCGTCTTCGGCGTTGTAGAGATCTTCAGCGGCGTCGTAGACCGGCATGCCAGGATTTTCGAAATCGTCATCCTGCATGGCCTGTGTTTCGACGGTTGCCGTTTTGTAGCCAGACCAAACATCGTCCCCATACGGGTTCGGAACCTGATCAACTGCGGCGGTGGTGTTGGCGCCGTTACATGCGCTCAGCGCAAGACCTGCACCCAACACGGCAACAGCAGCGGTAATTGTCTTGAAATTCATGACGTTAGCCCTCCCTTCGTCGTGATTTAAGACACAGCGATGTCTTTAGACGTTTTGATTGTTGCGCCTTTATCGTCGGTCCACGTGAAATCGTACGTGCCGCTTTCTTTCGCCGTGATGAAGAAAGAGATGTACGGGTTTGCGGAAACGGACGGATGCATATCGGCACTGAACACTTCTGCACCATTAAAGGTGCAAGCGAATTTGTTCAGGATAAGACGAGGGATCTTGTTGCCCTTTTTGTCTTTGCGGTTGCCGGTTTCCATTTTGTGGGTCGCCAAGGTCTTAACCTGGACGACATCACCCGCTTTTGCCTTTTTCGGCAGTTTTACGCGAGGCTTTTTTGCCATTTTAATAGCACTCCTAATTCTGTCTGCGTGACCAAAGGGGAAGGGGGCTGATCAGCCGCCGCAACCGCCGATGGTGACTTTCACTTCCTTCTTGTTGGTCAAGACCGATCCGTCGTTCATCACGGCGGCGACCATCACGTTTTGGGTTTTGCTCAAGCGAATACGTGTATTCACTTCGGCTTTGCCCGTCGCGGTCAAGTTGAAGGAAACGGTTTCGGGGCTGGGATTGCCCTCGGCAAACACATGGATGTGCTTGACATAGCTGTCTGCGGTCATCGGGCTATCGACGGAAACACCGACGGGAACGGTTGCACCGTTTTCCGCGATTTCCGGAAGAGAGATGGTGACTTTGTCAGACATCGAAGCGGCAGCGCCGCCAGAAACTTTCGAAAGCGCTTCGGCAGCGGCTTCGGGTGTGGCATGGGCAGTCGTAGCGAAACCCAGAGCCAGCACACCGACACCTGCGGCTTTCAAAGCCTCACGACGGTCCAAACGGGCCGATTGGTGGATGTTTTTGCTCATTTTATCCTCTATTTGTTAGTTTTTGCGTCAGTCTCGCAGGGACTTATTTAAGCGTCATCAGGTAAGCGACGACATCTTCGACTTCCTGGGCGCTCAAAATCGTTTTGCCTTGGAATTTCTTAAGCACGCGATGCTGTCCGGTTTTGTAGAAGCTCGGCATCATGGTGCCTGCGTTGATGATCTTAGGATCAACAATGCGCATGCGAAGCGTTGCTTCATCCAGACGCGAAGCGACGCCATGAAGATCGGTGCCGGTTTTGCCGTGGAACTGTTGTTCCGGAATCGGCATCACATGGCAAGCCAGGCAGTTGCCTTTTTTACGATGGATCGCAATGTCGCGTCCTTTCGCAGCATCGCCGGCTTTGCCGGTCAACGAAGCGGGAATCGTTTCGTCAACGATGCTGTATTGAGCCATTTCAGCGGCCTGTGCACCAGCGGCAACCGTGCCGGCAAGCGCAAGACCACATACGGCACTCATCAGTTTTGTATGTTTCATTATCCCTCCCATAGACTAGCCAGATTTGACCAGAAACCCAGAATCATCCCTCGAACGATAAAGGGAACTGAGACAAGCCTAATCGCTACGTCTCGGATAGAACAAGCCCATTTATCAAAATAAGGGGCTTGAAATGGTTGTAGGCCTCCCAAATGCGCGATGTTTCTATCTTTAAAGCGTAGAAATTGTGTTCATGCGCGCATTTGTATCGAAATTTGTGAGATATATTTTATAACCCACGTGTGCAGTGTGTATTAGCACTCTGTTACATTAGAGAGCTTTCATCCACGTGGCAAGCCCCCCAAACACATAAAAACACATTTTTAAAAAAGAAAAAGGCGGGGATATACCCCGCCTTTCTGCCCTTATTAGGGTTTTCCCTAATATGTTAATTGCGGGTTATCATAGCCTTGAGACCGCCCACAACGGAGTCTTCTTCCAAGGCTTTCATCCCCCAGATGGCACCGATAATTATCGACGCCAGGGCGATCAGAGACCCCAAAGCCAGTGTGGACATGCCGGTGAGGCCCTGGCCGATGGTGCAGCCAAGCGCCAGGACGCCACCGATTCCCATCATGATCGCGCCGACCATGTGGCTTTTCATGTCGTCCGCGCCGCTGAATGCTTCGACGTGGAACGACTTGGTGGCGAGCGCCATCAAGAACGAACCGACGATCACGCCGCCGACGGCGGCAATGCCGAAATTGATCGAAGCACCGGTGAAGGTCATCAGATACTGGATCGATTCTGCCGACGGTGCGACGAAGGTAAAGGAGAACATCTGGGTCGGTTCAAAATCGTCGAAACCTAACACGCCGGTGATGTACCAACCGACGGGGATCAGCAGGCCGATGATCACCGCGCCAGCGATGTCGGTGAAAGAACCGCGGAATTCTTCGTTTTTGAAGCAGTACGCGGCAATCGCCAAAGCGAACGCCAAGGTCACGCCCAAGCGCAGGCTTTCGGTTTCCATACCGATCACCACGGCGAGGATTTCAACCATCGACTGGCTTTCAAGGCCAAACGCGGTGAGATCGGTGTTGAACGCTTCCAATTCTATGCGCGCCAAGCCGATGAGGCCGCGCAGCGTCATATAAGCGGTTACGCCCATGATCAAAAATACCACGATGGACTTGAGGTTGCCGCCGCCGATGCGCACCAGCGTTTTGTTGCCGCAGCCGCCGGCGCGGGTCATGCCAAAGCCGAACAGCAGGCCGCCGACAATCGCGCCGGGCCAGCCCAGGCTGGCGGTTAGATAAACCGGACCGCTTTCAGACGCGGGGAGGGTGAGGTCGATGAGTTCCATCATATGCAAGGTCTGGGTGCCGAGAATCGCCACCGCGATGGCCAGCATCCAAGCCCGAAACCGGGTGGTGTCGCCCATGAGCACCATGTCGGACACGCCGCCCATGGTGCAGAAATTCGTTTTGTTGGCGGTCGCGCCAAAAAGGATACCTGCAGCAAATCCTGCGGTCGCGACCAGCGTGGCCACACTCATATCTTCCATCGTGTCTCTCCCATCATGCCCATTTGGGTGCCCATCATGCCTGCTAGGGGGCTGTGTTGTGTTTTTATTGCGGATTTACCGCTTTTGAGGACGCGGAGTATGCCCGAGTCCTGTTCATTTGGGCAATCGATATAGAGTATTTTAGTCTATTTGTATATTAGGTTTGTCTAAATGGGCTGAGTGTGTATATTAGTCCGACCTTAAATGAGAATCTCCCCAAAGAGGGCAGTCCATGTAAGGTTGTGGCGAATACAGGGTTACAGTCAGCCGAGTTGCAGGCGCAACATATTCCCGATCCTCAAGCGAAATTTATTCGCGTGGGCACGGAATACTACCAAGCACATCCGGTTGATGTTTAGATTGTGCGTATATAAGCAAAATCTAAAATCACTGCGCAGCACCACTGCACCAGTGATATGTGAGCGAATTGTGAGCGAAATGTGCCTAGGACGGCCTCCAAGACGCTAAAATAGCGATCACGGTCGAGACGGCAAACAATTGGGAGATGAACAGTGAGTGACGGCAGCAACAACAAGAAGATGAGCATCATCGTAACGAAGGGCACCCTGGATTGGGCTTACCCTCCGTTCATTCTCGCTTCCACGGCCGCGAGCCTGGATGTCGACGTGACACTCTTTTTCACGTTTTACGGTCTTCAGCTTTTGAAGAAAGACCTGGACCACTTGCAGATTTCCACGCTCGGCAACCCGGGTATGGAAATGCCGATGATGGGCATGCACATGACCATGCCGAACATCGTGTCTGCGATTCCCGGCGTCGACGCCATGGCCTCGTCCATGATGAAGAGCCTGATCAAGAAAAAAGGCGTGGCTTCCATCCCCGAGCTGCGTGACATCTGTGTCGAAAGCGAAGTTAAAATCGTCGGCTGCCAGATGACCTTGGATCTGTTCGAGTGGACCCCGGATCAAATGATCCCGGAAATGGAACTCGGCGGCGCCGCCACCTACATGGGCGAAGCGCTGGAATCCGACATCAACCTGTACATCTAACGTAGCCATCCGCCTGGACAAAATCTGTCCAGGCGGGGCCATCGTGCTTTTTGCTCGCGAGCGCCTGATCCGGCCTCATGAGCGAGATAGATGACAGTTTGTGCCTTTTGGCTGCATAATGACGTCTTTATTTTTAATATAGGGGGACTTGTGATGAAAACTGTGATGACCGCTGTGGCGCTGATCGCCACGTTGACGACCGTAAATGTTGCAAATGCTGCTGACGCGAACGCTCTTAAGGGCGAGGCCGTGACCGTGGTGAAATCGTTCGGTGGACCGTTGAAAAAGGCTTTGCTGGCTGGCATGAAAGATGGCGGCCCCGTGAACGCCATCGGGGTGTGCAATGAGCAAGCCCCTGAAATCGCCGCTGCCGCTGCCGCCAAATCCGGTTGGAACGTTGCCCGCACCAGCTTGAAATTACGTAATCCTGGCAACGAAGCGGATGCCTGGGAACTTAAGGTTCTCAAGCAGTTTGAAGACCGCAAAGCCGCCGGTGAAAAGCCCGACGCCATTGCCTATGGCGAAGTCGTCGAGATGGACGGTAAGAAACAGTTTCGCTTTATGAAAGCCATCGGCACCGCCGATCTGTGCTTGAACTGTCACGGCAAGGAAATCAAACCCGAGGTCGCTGCAAAACTGGACGGATTGTATCCGAACGATCAAGCGCGCGGCTTCTCCAAAGGCGACATTCGTGGCGCCTTCACACTGGCAAAAGATCTGTAAGTTCGTTTGAACGGCGCAAATTGGAGCGTTTAACGTGGTGATAGACCTACCCAACGGTCAAGATGAGGTAACCCCTCTCAATCAGTTGTTCGGGCTGTGCAGCGCCGGCAATCAGGACACCGAGTTTTTGCCTGAACGCCGGTCGCTGCGTATCCATGGCCATTCCACCACCATTCGGTTGGAACGCGCTTTTTGGAATGTTCTCGAAGAACTTGCAGCGTCGGAAGACATGAGCGTTGCCGGGATCGTCACCAAGATTTACGACCACTGCCAATTCGCCAACCAAAAAAACTTGGCTTCGTGCTTGCGGGTTGTCTGTCTCAAGTTTATCAATATTGGCTTGTAGAATTATCGGACCGATCCGCATACCCAAATCCAATTCGGATTTATCGTTTTAACCACCACCCCAAAGACAAGAGAGATACGAAATGGCTACCCAGACTCTTGACACCAAAGGCATGAACTGCCCGCTCCCGATCCTCAAAACCAAAAAGGCGATGAAAGATCTGGCTGCTGGCGAAACCCTTGAGGTGCTGTCCACCGATCCTGGTTCCGTGAAAGACATGGAAGCTTTTTGTAAGTCCACCGGCAACACGCTGCTGAGCAGCAACGAAGACGGCGGCGTATACACATACGAAATCCAAAAGGGCTAAGTGCTCTTTCGGATTGGAAAACGTTACGTTTTTCTGATTTCGTAACGTGATGATCGATTCCGGTCCCGGAGCAGCTTAAGCTGTTTCGGGGCCGGTCGTTTATGGGCCGCATTGCCGCTCATGTGCTTTCGTTGAGGTTTCCGTCTATGACCCGAATGCTTTTCACAGTATTGGCGCTGTTTGCCATGTTGTCCGCAACCTCCGCAGGGGCGGCTGAACTTATTTATTTTGGCTCCAGCGCGTGTCCCGTGTGTGAAACATGGGACGAGGAAGTCGGTGAAATCTATCCGAAAACCCCGGAATCAAAGGCGTTGCCGTTACGCCATCACGATCTGCATGACGACAAGCCCGCCGATCTCGCCTTTATCAAAGGCGTGATTTTCACACCGACGTTCGTCGCCATCGAAGATGGTCGTGAAATCGGCCGCATTGTCGGCTACATGGGTGATTTTTTCTTTTGGGAACAGCTGGACGGCCTGATTAAAAAGCTCCCGCCTGCGGCGTCTCAAAACACCGCCGCATGTCCCGGGGGCGCGACTCCGCAAGCCAATTCGACCTGCTGAGCGTTCTGTTTGTTCGCCGTCTAGGGGCATCATAAAGTCACCGCACTGCGCTTAAGTCGTTCGCTCAGGTCTTCTTTGCTTGCAATTGAGCAGGGGCAAGGAAACAATGGTACTGGAATCATTGATGATTTGCCGTTTGCTCGGTTATCCGGGTGGGGGAAACGGTTGGTTGAGATGCAAAACCATTCCACAGGCGTCTCACAAGAACAGTTCCGTATGAAACGGGGCGATAAAAGCGGAAGGGTTCACCAGGGTATGGCTTCATCCAATGATGAAGGTGGCGCTGTCGGTTCGGGGGTACCGACCAGTTGGGCGCGGGATCTCTTCGATACCTTGCAAAACGATCTCGTCGTGTATTTGCGCGGCGGGCGCATTCTCGACATCAACACCAACGGGCTCAAAATGCTCGGCCTGGACAACGTCGATCAGGCGTTGGGCACCTTTTTCGCCGACTACATCGATCGCGATCAGCTGACCGGCGCACTGCCGGTGCTGTCCGGCAAAGCCGAGCCCGGCACGGAAACCACGGTTCGGCTGCTGTCCAAAGACCAATCGGATGAATCTAAGGCCGATGAGCTAGAGGTGGCGATCAGCTCGCTCAAAATGGTCATCAAGGGCGCGGGCAAGTCCGATGACATGGCGTTGCGCGCGCGCCGGGTGCGCACCCAATCAGAAAAACAGCAAGTCGATATGATCGGCAGCCACCTTCATCGCTATTTGTTCGAAACGTCGCAAGCGATGATTTGCGTTTTGGATCGCGATGGCTACATCTTGCTGTCCAACCAATCCGCAAGTCGTATTCTTGGCTATGAAAGTTCCGCAGGGCTGGCGGGTCGACCGTTTTTGCACATCGTGCACCCCGATTATCACGGTGTTATGGAAGCGGGATTGGACCTGTTCGCCGCCGAAACGGAACCGCTACCGCTAAAATTCCTGCGTGCCGACGCCAGCATCATCGATGCCGAAGTGATCTTTTCGCCCATTGGCGACGGTCAGTTCATGCTCGAAGCGCGAGACATCACCGATCGCACCCGCGCGGCGGAAGTCTTGCAAGAACGCGAACAGCGCTTGCGCGGCATTCTCGACACCGTGGCCGACGCCATCATCACCATCAACGTCAAGGGCAAGGTGGTGGCTTTCAACAAAGCCGCGGAACATATTTTCGGCTATGAAGCACGCGAGGTTTTGGGCCACAACATTTCGATGCTGGTGTCCGAACCACATGCCACCAATCACGATCAATACCTCGCCAATTATGTCGAGACCGGCAAGAAAAAGATCATCGGTGTCACGGGACGTGAAGAAGTCGGCGTGCGCAAAAATGGCGAAGAGTTTCCGCTGGAACTTGCGGTCACCGAATTGCGCCACGGCACCAAGCGGTTCTTCACCGGCGTGGTGCGCGACATCACCCAGCGCAAACAGGCCGAAGAGCAACTGCGCCGCGCCCATGACGAGTTGGAGCTGCGGGTCGAAGAACGCACCCGCGAGCTGACCCAAGAAATCGTCGAACGCCACCGCGCCGAAGACAAATTGCGTCTGGCCGGTGAGGTCATCGAAGCGCTCACCGAAGGCGTGGTGATCATTGATCCGGATTTTCGCATCAGTTCGGTGAACCCGGCGTACACGATCATTTCGGGCTATAGCGTGGAAGAGGTCATCGGCAACTTCCCCATCAACCACACCGCGCTCAGCCAGGGCGGGGCGATGTTCGATGAAATGTGGTCGGGGCTTGAAGCACGCGGGCGCTGGGAAGGGGAGTTCTGGAACCTGCGCAAGAACGGCGAAGAGTACGCTGAACGCCTATCGGTGACCGCGATCACCAGCCCCACCGGCGAAGTGATGCAATTCGCCGCGATCATTTCCGACATCACCAAGCGCAAGCAAGACGAAGAACGCATTCTCTATCAGGCTAATTACGACAGCTTGACGGGCCTGCCCAATCGCTCGTTGTTCCTCGACCGCTTGACCCAAGCGATCAGCAACATGGAACGCACGCAAAAGAGCCTTGGGCTTTTGTTTATCGATTTGGACGGTTTCAAGCTGGTCAATGACACGCTGGGCCACGATGTCGGCGATATGTTGCTGAAAGAAGCGGCCAAGCGCTTGGGCTCATGCGTGCGCACAGGCGACACCGTGGCGCGCTTGGGTGGGGATGAGTTTACCATCATCATGCCGAACCTGGACGATTCGCAAAACGCGCCGCTGTTGGCGCAGCGCGTGTTGGACAGCCTGGGCCGCACATTCTTGCTGGGCGGGCACGAGGCGTTCATTTCCGGGTCCATCGGCATCACCATATATCCCGACGACGCCAAGGACGCGCAGGAGCTGTTAAAAAACGCCGATTCCGCCATGTACCGCGCCAAGGAAGAAGGCAAGGCCAACTACCAGTTTTATACCTCCGACATGAACGATCAGATCAAAGAGCGCCTGATCGTCAAAAACGGCTTGTCCAAGGCCTTGGAGAACGAAGAGTTTCTGCTGATGTATCAGCCCAAGCTGGACCTCAAAACCAATCGCGTCACCGGCGCGGAAGCTTTGATGCGTTGGCAAAGTCCCGATATGGGCCTGGTCAGCCCGGTCAAGTTCATCCCCGTTTTGGAAGAAACCGGCATGGTGGTCGAGGTCGGCGAATGGGCCATCCACACCGCCTGTCGTCAGCACGCCGAATGGCTTGAGCAAGGCCTGCCGCCGATCAAGGTCGCGGTGAACTTGTCGGCGCGCCAGTTGCGCGAACCGTCGTTTGTCGACATCGTCAAATCCGCTTTGAGCACCGCCAACTTGCCAGCCAGCGCGATCGAAATTGAGATCACCGAAAGTATGTTGATGAGCGACGCGCCGATCATCGTCGCAGCGCTGGAAGACCTACACGATTTCGGCGTGCACATTTCCATGGATGACTTTGGAACCGGTTATTCGTCGCTGAGCTATTTGAAGCGTTTTCCCATCGACACCATCAAAATCGACCGCTCGTTCGTGAACGACATTCATGTCGATGCCGACGATGCCGAGATCATTCACACCATCATCAACATGGGCCACACGCTCAACCGCAAGATCATCGCCGAAGGAGTCGAGACGGAAGAGCAGTTGGATATTCTCAAGGCCTATCGCTGCGATGAGATTCAGGGATATTTCTTCTCAAGGCCCTTGGCGTCCGGTGATTTCATCCAGTTTATCAAAGGCCTGCCCGGACATTAGAAGCCCGGAGATTAAAAAATACAGGCATCAATAAATCAGCTGTTCTTCTTCACCTTGACCGGCGATGACGATTTCACCGCTGTCGGCCAGTTGCTTGGCGACGGTGACGATGGCGGCTTGGGCCTCGTCGACGTCTTTCAAGCGCACCGCGCC